>Ga0208887_100042_pt1 | contig 153544 bp, 146 predicted proteins | sample LakWasM106_HOW12_2_FD_183924 | JGI IMG/M metagenome (GOLD analysis project Ga0208887, IMG submission 183924) | Freshwater sediment methanotrophic microbial communities from Lake Washington under simulated oxygen tension - Sediment Metagenome... | ecosystem: Environmental > Aquatic > Freshwater...
AACCCACAAATCACCCAGCACTTCAAACAGCATGCGTGCGGAACGGCCGGTTTTACGGACGCCGCGCAATTCATTTAAAATGCCCCAAATTTCTTCACCGAGAAACCGAATCACGATTTCACGGTCAGAGAAAGAGGTATAGTTGTAGGGGATTTCGCGCAGACGCGCCGCAGGCTTGTGTTCTGCGTTAAGAATATGGCTGGTTAATGGTGCGTTCATTTAATTTTTGATAAATAGCCTGGCTATTAAAAGATTATTATAACATGCCATGCAGCAGCAAATAAGCGCAAGCATTGCATGGTTATTAGATGTGAATCTAACAGATTAAATTCCCTCGATTGCAGATAATTGCTCTAGACGAAATAATTGGAAACGTTACACTGAGAATATGAATAGTTTATTAAAGAAATCGATACTTCCCGTCATCATCATCGCCCTGCTCGTATTTCTGGCATTGCAGCTAAACCAAAAACCCGCTGCGCCGGATGTGACATTCAATACCATCGACGGCAAACAGATCGCAATGGCTTCATTAAAGGACAAGGTCGTACTTGTCAATTTCTGGGCCACAGACTGCCCGGGCTGCATCAAGGAAATGCCGCAGCTGATCAATACTTACAAGCAATACCACCCCAAAGGCTTTGAAATCATTGCAGTTGCCATGCCTTATGACCCGATCTCGCAAGTAATGAATTACAGCAAAGCCCAGGCACTGCCGTTTCCAGTAACCCATGACAGCAAATCAGAAATCATCAGCAGTTTTGGAAAAGTAAGCCTGACACCGACTGCGTTTATTTACGACAAGCAAGGCCGCCTGCTGCAGCACACCATAGGCGAGCTTGATTTTAATGCGCTCCAGCAGCTGCTTAACAAAGAATTGAGCCTGTAGAATGCTTTGGGTTAAATCATTCCATATTATTTTCGTCACCAGCTGGTTCGCCGGCCTGTTCTACCTGCCGAGGCTGTTTGTCAACCACGCGATGGTGGTTTCCAATCATAGCCCTGACTACGCGGTTTCAGAACGGCTGAAACTCATGGAGAGAAAACTTTATCGCTTCATGCTGCCTTTAGCCTTGCTGGCATTGGGATTCGGCCTGTGGCTATGGCTGGGCTATGGCATAAGCGGCGCCTGGATGCACGCCAAACTCACGCTGGTAGCCGTGCTGGTGGCATATCATTGGTATTGCGGCAGGCTGCTGGCTGATTTCAGCCGGGATCAAAACAAACACAGCCACATCTGGTATCGCTGGTTTAACGAGATACCGGTTCTGGTACTGGCTGCGGTTGTGATTCTTGTCGTGGTAAAACCTTTTTAATTACAACCTTACCCAACCAGCGCAACCCATGGAAATATTCGACTCACCCTGGCTGATCAACATGCTGGCAAAAGCCAGCAAAACTCCGCAGGGCAGATTGCTGGCTTTGTTCGACATCCTGCATGACTGGCTGAAAGCGCCCAACTTCGAGCAGGCGTCGGTGACACTAGGCGCGCCAAGCCTGCCCCTAGTCAGTTACTGCCTTGATCAGGCCAGACTGCTGGGCGCCGAGAATCCCGAACTGCTCGCGGAACATATCGTACTGATTGCACAGAATGCTGCACGCCATGCCATTGTGCAGCCCGAAAGCAACAGCCTGATCCATGCCAAAAAAGTGGCGCAAGCGCTGATTCAAGCGCAGACACAAAAAACAGGCCTGGCGGCAAACCTGAAAGCATCACACGCCGTACATTACGGTGTAGCCGCCAGTTTGCTGATGCTGATCGGTGCCGCCGCAATATGGTCGCCCATGTTCATGCACAGCCGCAACGCTCAAGCCCAGCTTGCTCAAACAGATCAACGCAACAACATCACCAGTGCAAATGCTGCAGAAAATCAAAACAAGGCCCTGACCGCAATCGACGCTTCCAGGATGTATGCCAAATATGAACAGATGCGCCAGGGAACCTGCCAGTTCCCTGAAGCGCTCCAGATTCCGGACAAACACAAATCCATCTACCTGGAAAATGTAGTCGGCGGCAAGCTCCCCACCGACCTGGAAGATCTCAGCGTAGCTAATTTCTACCTGGAAAAAGTTCGCTGCAACTTTACGCCCATGCTGATGGCGGCATCCAAATAGCCCCTGGGGAAATGCTGAAAATAATTGTTGCAATATATGTATACCGATTAGTATAATCAGCTGCATGTCCGGCTTACGTGAAAAAATACTCAGCACTGCAAGCGATTTGTTTCAAACGCAAGGCATCAACTCGACCGGGGTAGACACTATAGTGGCGACTGCCGGTACAACCAAGATGACGCTCTATAAATACTTCAGCAGTAAAGAGCTGCTGATTCTAGAAGTACTTAAAGAAGGTCATCAGGATTTCCAGACCTGGCTCAATGACAAACTCAACGCCAATGCCAGGCACCCCGCCGAAAAATTACAGAAACTGTTCGATTACATTGAAGAGTGGATTACCGCGCCTGAATTCAATGGCATTGGCTTTATCAAGGCTTCAGCCGAGTTTCCAAAAGAAGATAACCCGGTACACATACTTTCTGCCGAGCAATCCATGCAGTTCCAGGAATATATCAAACAGCTGGCTAAAGAAGCCAACATTCAGGATGCAGATGGCCTATCACTGCAGCTTTCGCTTCTATTCAAGGGCGCAGCGCAGGCCGAGCAGATGAAGCGCGGCTCTGACGCGATCAAATATGCAAAAACAGCGGCTAAAATCCTGATTGACGGCTCATTAACGCGCTGATTCAAAACGCGTTCGCTTCGTTGCCCTTGCCCAACCGTAGCAATACCTAAGATAATAAGCGTTTTAACTTAGCCTGCTATTTTCATGCATACACTCATCTGCGGTTCTCTTGCTTTCGACACCATAATGGTGTTCCAAGACCAATTCAAAAATCATATCCTGCCTGACAAAATCCACACGCTCAGCGTTGCGTTCTATGTGCCGGAAATGCGCAGAGAGTTCGGCGGCACCGCCGGCAACATTGCGTACAACCTGCAATTGCTGGATGGCAATCCGCTTATTATGGCAACGGCAGGTGAAGACTTTGCCCCATATACGACATGGCTGAACAAAAACAATTTAAACACTAGCCATATTAAAACCATTGCCGGCAGCTTTACCGCACAGGCCTTCATTACCACAGATATCGACGACAACCAGATTACCGCATTCCACCCCGGTGCCATGGTGGAATCACACCAGAACAGCGTGAAAGATGTTAAAGATGTCAGCCTTGCGGTGATCGCCCCTGATGGGCGTGACGGCATGTTTCAGCATGCCCGCGAATGTTTCGAGGCCGGTATCCCGTTCCTGTTCGACCCAGGTCAGGGCCTGCCTATGTTTAATGGCGAAGAACTGCTGCAGTTCATTGAAATGGCAGACTACCTGGCCGTGAATGATTACGAATCACAGATTATTCAGGATAAAACCGGATTAACGCTTGAGGAACTGGCACAAAAGGTAAAAGCCCTGATTGTGACCCTTGGCGGCAGCGGCTCACAGATCTATGCAGATGGTCAACGCTATGACATTCCATGCGTTGTAGCCTCTGAGGTAGTTGACCCTACCGGCTGCGGCGATGCCTACAGAGCAGGCTTGCTTTATGGCATAGTCCGGAACTGGGACTGGCAAACTTGCGGCAGGCTGGCGGCTACGATGGGGGCTATTAAAATTGCAAGCCGTGGCGGACAGAACCACGCGCCCACCCGTGAAGAAATTGAAACTGTTTACACACAGGCATTAATGAAAGAAACTATAACTTCAGAAAGACTATAACATTGTAAAAACGGCGTCTGAAAGAGCAGCATCTGAAAAAACGGCGTCTGAAAGAGCAGCATCTGAAAAAGCGGCGTCCTGAAGACTGGCATGTTAAAAACCGTAGTCTCTTAAACTTTTGCGTTTAAGCTGCGTCATAATGAGTGTTATATTAAATAAAGAAATCAGAGGAAATCAAATCATGCGCATTACCCGATTATTGGCAGTAGGCTTATTAGCAGCATTACTGGCCGCTTGCGCCAGCTCAAACTCCGGCAGCGTATATAGCCGTGATGAAGCCCGCAAAGTACAGACAGTGAAAACCGGCGTCATAGAAAGTGTGCGCCAAGTGAAGCTTGAAGGCACCAAATCCCCGGTCGGTACCATAGCTGGCGGCGCCGTTGGCGGCATAGCAGGCAGCTCGGTCGGCGGTGGCAGAGGCAGCGCAATCGCTGCTGTCATCGGTGCGGTTGCTGGCGGCCTTGCCGGTTCAGCGCTTGAAGAAGGCGTAACGCGTAAAGATGGCGTGGAACTCACCGTAAAACTGGATGGCGGCGGTTTGATTGCCATCGTACAGGAAGCCGATGAAGTCTTTAACGCAGGTGAAAAAGTCCGCATTCTCGAAAGCGGCGGAGTATCCCGCGTTTCACACTAACTACGCTTCACAGGTCCGCAGCAATCAAGCTGCGCCTGACATAGCGACACATCTGCCCTGAAAGCCCTGTTACCCCTGCATTGCCAGGGCAACAGGGCTTCATGTTTTACACACCACCATTACCCGGCTGTCAATAAACCGTCATTTCCCCGTCATTAATTATTCATATCCAGCGATTAAAGTCTCTTTCACAAAAAGGAGAAAATAAATCATGGCGAATAATTTAACGTCACGTAAAAAAGTTACATTAGGCAATAACAACAAAGACCTTGGTCACGAGCTGGCGGCACCGCAAAGAAAACTCTATGTCAGCCTGGCTCGTACACAGGCGGAAATTGAAGAAGCGCAGCGCCTGCGTTACAAGGTTTTTGCGGAAGAAATGGGCGCCCAGCTTTCCGGTACCGGCGGCCTTGATATTGATGGCTTTGACCAATTCTGCGACCACCTCATCGTGCGCGACAGCGGCACTAACCAGGTCATTGGCACTTACCGTATCCTGGTACCGTCAAAAGCCAACGAGGCCGGCGGCTATTACTCTGCGGGCGAGTTTGATTTAAGCCGTATCGCACACCTGTTTGACCGTACGGTTGAAGTTGGCCGCGCCTGCGTACACCAGAACTATCGCAACGGCGGCACAATCACCATGCTCTGGGCTGGCCTGGCCAAGTATATGCAGATTCACAACTACGAATACATGATAGGCTGCGGCAGCATCAACATGTCTGATGGCGGCCACCTGGCAGCCAGTTTGTACAGCAAGCTGCAGGACGAGTACCTATCTCCGCTGGAATACCGTGTATTTGCACACAACCCGTTGCCCATCCATTCATTGAACTGCGATTTGCAGGTTGCCTGCCCGCCGCTGATTAAAGGCTATTTACGCCTGGGTGCCTATATTTGCGGGGAACCGGCATGGGATCCCTATTTCAACACGGCTGATATGCTGGTAATGTTACCGTTATCCAGAATCAACCCAAGATACGCCAGCCATTTTATGAAATAACACACTGGAAGTATCGATATTTAAGCTTTGCAGACCATAAAAACAGATTTATCCTCAACCAGTAAAGTCACCAGATTTTTCCGGGTTGGCCGCATCATCGCCCATACATTACTGGGCTTAACCATCGCCAGCATGGTGTTGCCTCTTGCGGGGAAATCCTTCAAAGCACGCCTGATTCAATGGTGGTGCAGCAAGCTGCTGGCCGCCTTTAATCTGCAAGTGAGCAGCCACGGCCATATTCCTGCAAAGGATGCCCGGCTCACCACGACCATGTTTGTAGCAAACCATATCTCCTGGTCGGACATCCATGCAATCAACAGCGTGATTGCACTGCGTTTCATTGCAAAATCAGAAATCCGCAACTGGCCGATTTTTGGCTACCTGGTCAGCCGGGCAAATACACTGTTTATTGACCGCAGCAAGAAACGCGATGCAAAACGCACGATTGACGTTGCAATTCAGAGCTTACAGGCCGGTGATAACCTGTGCCTGTTCCCGGAAGGCACAACAACTGACGGCAGCATCCTGCACCCATTCAAAAGCAGCCTGATACAAGCGGCTATTGAGGCAAAAGCGTCTATCTGGCCGGTAGCCATTCGCTACCCGCACCCCGACGGCGGCGTCAATATTGAGGTAGCTTACGCCGGGGAAACAACGCTCATGGAATCCATACAGAAAATACTCTCGCAAAAAAAACCTGTGATTGAACTGCATTTCCTGAAGCCGATTACAGCTGAAGATGTTGCGAAACGAGACCGCCGCGAACTGACTTTGCAAATTGAAGCATTGATACGGCGGCAGCTGGCACTGTAATTGGCCTCAGGCCAAAGCTATGTAAATTGGCTATAAGACGGATGTGGTAAGTATGGATGTGATAAGTACAGTCAAGCTGTGCAGCCTCAAGCCGTGGTGACAGCGCCTAACTTTTGATGGCCTTTAAGCTAATGGGCTTATCCGACGGATGCGAATCAACCTGCACGACCGCCTTGGTTTCAATATTCATCGCCGTCAGTTTACCGCCCCACAGGCAGCCTGTATCCAGGGCATAAATATTCGCCCTCTGCTGCAATCCCAGTGCTGACCAATGCCCGAAAATCACCTGCGTATCTTTTGTCGCCCTGTCCGGCACATCAAACCAGGGAATATAGCCAGCCGGTATATCCTGCAGCTCGCCCTTGAATTTAAACTCCATTTTTCCTTCAGTGGTGCATATCCTTAAACGCGTAGCCGCATTGGTAATCAAGCGCAGCCGGTCAATCCCGTGCAGCCCGTCACTCCAATGATCCGGCAGGTTGCCGTACATGTGCTTCAGAAAATCCAGGTAATTCTCACCATGCAGCACCTTTTCAACTTCAGCCGCATAGCCAAGCGCCTGCTCTGCTGTCCATTGCGGCAGCAATCCGGCATGCACCATCAAATGATTGCCTTCCCGGTACATCAGGCGCTGATGGCGCAGCCAGTTTAACAGCGCATCCCGATCAGGCGCTGCCAGCAGTTCATCCAGCGTATCGCCCTTATGTGCGGCAACGATCCCCTCGGCCACTACCAGTGCATGCAAATCATGATTACCAAGCACGACCGTAAGGTTATTCTGGTGCACATAGCACCAGCGCAGCACCTCCAGTGAGCCGCTGCCTCTATTGATAAGATCGCCTACCAGCCACAAGCGGTCAGACTGCTCATCAAAACCTATGCGTTCCAACAGCGCCTGGAATGCATGATAACAACCCTGAATATCACCTATTGCGTAAGTAGCCACGTACACTCACCATCTAAAATCCACCAAAAGCATTATCAAGAAAAAAGCCACTTAACGATTAAGTGGCTTTTTCCAATGTTACGCTAAAAATAACCTAAAAGATTAGAATGTTGCGCCTACTGCATTCGCCATATATTTCACGGCACCCGCAACTTCAGCATCACTCAGGCTTGGATTACCGCCTTTAGCCGGCATAGTACGTATACCTTTAGTCGCGTGGGATACCAATGTTTCGTAACCTTGTTTGATACGTGGTTCCCATTGTGCTTTATCGCCAAATTTAGGTGCATTCATCAGACCAGCTGCATGGCACATGGAACATACGGCTTTATAAACTTCCTCGCCACTTTTACCTGCTGCCGGTGCTGCAGCAGCAACAGGCTCTGCCGCTTTTGCTTCAGCTGCCGGAGCGGCTGCGGCTTCTGCCGGTTTTTCCGCGGCTGCTTTAGGTGCCGGGGCTTTGAAATTTGCACCTGATGCGTTTGCCATATGCGCAACCGCACTAGCAATTTCACCATCAGTCAGCGCAGGATTGCCGCCACGTGCCGGCATTGAACGGATGCCTTCGATAGCATGCTTGATCAGTGTTTCATAACCTTGTGCAATACGTGGCTGCCATTGACCTTTATCACCGATTTTTGGCGAATTCATCAAGCCGGCCGCGTGACACATGGAACATACCGCTTTAACCACTTCTTCACCGCTTTTTTCAGCGCCTGAAGCTGCACCGGCTGTCGCGACTTCAACCACGGCAACCGGCTTGATATTTTCTTCAACCTGAGAAACGGCTGCTGTTGGCTCTGCAACCTCAATCGTGTCAGTTACACCAAAAATCTTCGCTACCAACAAAACAAATAGGACAATACCTACGATACCTACAAACGAGGCAAGTACGACTTGTCCAAATGAATAGCCTTTTTCGTCGCTATTTACATTGCTCATTACAGTTCATTCCCAGAAAAAATTAGTAAAGAAATGATTATACCTGCACTTTAGATTAAGGTAAAAAGGCTAAAAAGATTAAGGCAAAAAAGCTAAAAATCGCGCCGGGAATCAAATGCCCGGAATAAGGCCATTAAACGATATGAAAAATGCCGGCCTCGAATACCGCACGCAACGATTCTGTTTGTTATAATGCGCTACCTGTTGTTTATAAGCGCCCGTAGCTCAGTTGGATAGAGTATTGGTTTCCGAAGCCAAGGGTCGTGGGTTCGACTCCCGCCGGGCGCGCCATTAAACACAAAAAACGATTCCAAGAAATAGCCGCTATCCCCAAAGATTCAGTTATCAAATTCAGTTACCTAAGTGCAAGCCCTTAAGTGTTCGCACTAATTTACGCGTATTCAACAATCTCCTAAAATAATGACCCCCCAATATTGAGTTGCAGAACTTTGCTCTCAGAGATTTCACAGAGTTATCGTTCTTGGCTCTCAAGGAGAACTATGATGAAAAGCTCAATCCCCGCTGCTGTTTTCTTATCTGTTCTGATTCCCGGTACTGTGTTGGCTGGCAGCCCTCACTTTATTGGACCTATTGCTGTTAAATTCTCGACCGATCCGACAAAAGTTGGCAGCATCAATGTGTGCTGGAAAGAAGCTGGTGTGGGCAACAATCAGGAAATTAACTATATCGCCAGGGCACAGAATGCTGTTGCCACTTATGTGTGTGTCAATAATGGCGGGAATTGCCCTTCAGCCGACAATAAAATCAACTTTACCGGACCGGTATCCAAGACCGGCTCTTTTTCATCCGGGAAAAATGGTGCTATCAACAGCTGCCTTACTATTGAACCACCATCTGGAGCGGGCCTTGAATGCCCAGGCCAGACTGTAACGCTATCTGAAGTGAGCTATTCCAATATCAGTGTAAAGGACACTACCAACAATGTTGAAAAAATGAGTATCTATGTTGATGGCAACACGCTCTCGAAGACATATTTCAGCTGTGGTGAGTAATGATGCTGATATCGGTAGGTGCGTCTAGACGAATCTTCTTGATTCAGCGCCCGTATCCTTCTGAGACTTCCTGAGCTTTGAAACGGGCGCTGGGCTGACAACATTTAATCTGCCCGCCAGATAACACGATCGATAATATCAAAGAGGCGATAACAAAAGAGGCTGACTTCATTACAAGTCAGCCTCTTTCTTTAATACCCTGGAATCAGTTATTTTTTACTATGGCCTTTGGACTTATGTTTACCCTCATGTGAATGGGTTTTCTCTTGCCTGACGGATTTATCATCGGCATTGCTGCCGCTGGATGCCGCTTTTTCATTGCCTACGTCCATATCATGCTCACCTCTTTCATGCCTCTGATCAGTATGAGTTTTTTCTTCCCGGACTGCCTTATTATCCGTAACGCTGCCGCTGGCTGCGGCTTTCTCATTGCCTACAGTAAGGTCATGTGTACTTTTAGGCGAAGGTTCACCCTTATCATGTTTATCGGCAGCAAATGCCAGCGTGGTGGAACATGCGAAAGCAGCTATCAATATCACTAAAGATTTTTTCATTTACATCTCCTTGTAAAAAATGATGAAAGTACGTAAAAAACAACGCCAGACAAGTAAAAACAGTTGACCGCATTACATAATACAGTTGCGGCCTTCTTTCTTCGCCTGGTATAGGCGCATATCCACCTCTTCAACAAACTTGATCAATTCATCATTGCGCTTCGGAATAATCGTACCCACGCCCATGCTGGCGGTCATCAGCTGGCTGACCTGGGATTTTTCATGGAAAATCTGTTCCTTGAATATCAAGTTCCGGCATCGCTCGGCAACATTCTTGGCCGCTGTGGCATCAGTTTCCGGCAGAACCAGCACAAACTCTTCTCCACCGAACCGAGCCAAAAAGTCGCGGGATCGGGTAGCGGCAGAACTCAGCGCCTTTGCCACCCGTTTCAGGCAGTCATCTCCCTGGATGTGACCATAGTGGTCGTTATATTGTTTGAAATAATCAATATCCAGCATGATTAATGAGAGCGGCTGGTGGTTGCGCATGGCATTCGCCCATTCCGCCTCCATAATCGTGTCAAACATACGGCGATTGGGAATTCCTGTTAAGCCATCCTTGAATGAGAGCTCTTCCAGCTCTTTTTGCAGAACGATCAATTTCTCTTCTGTAGTTTTACGCTCGCTGATATCAAACATGAAGCCGATCAGCGCTTCAACCTCGCCCTGCTCGTTGCGAACGACATGCACCACATCACGGATCCACACATATTCACCATCTTTGCCAAGCGCGCGATAATCTGCTTCATGGTCAGTGCCCGCCTTGGACTGTGCAACACAAAAATCCACAACCCAGGCTCGGTCTTCAGGGTGCATCCTCGATGCCCAATCTTCAACAGACACCCAGCTTGAACGCGGCCAGCCGAGCAGATTCTCAATCTGCGGCCCGATATAGGAAAACTTCAGCGTAGCCCAGTCTATTTTCCATGGAATCGCATTCGTTGATTCCAGCAGCGTTTTATAAACAGCACTGTCTGTTTCTAAATCATTATCCATGATGGTCATTTTCTGGTCCAAAATTTTTCTGCATCGTCTATTTTAATACTTTGCGCCCTTATCTTCATGTAATTCTTTATATTTATCAACTATCTAAAGTTCTCAGCCTGAATGATAAATGAATACAAGTCCAGAAAAATATAGCATTGAATATTTTTAAACCATACATGACAGGTGCAGGCAATTGACCGGAACCCTGCTGCTTAACCAATCTGTCACCGTTCTGTCATAAATAAAACTTAAAATCTGCGGCTTTGATTACCGCGGTGCGTATGAATCGCCCTGTGAAATCCAAAAGATTAATTTTAAAAACCTTTATCACCCGGAACATCATGCCAAAAAAACAAATAAAACACGTTCTTAGCGCAGCGTTGATTGCATTCAGCATTTCAGCTGCGCATGCAGCAGAAAAAATCATCAACATAGACGGATCAAGCACGGTCTACCCGATCACCAAAGAAGTGGCCGATGAATTCCAGAAGATCAGAAAAACTAAAGTAAACATCAATATTTCCGGCACTGGCGGTGGTTTTGCAAAATTCTGCCGCGGTGAAACACAGATACAGAATGCATCACGGCCTATCCTTAAAAAAGAAATGGAACAATGCAAAGAAGCCGGGGTTCAGTATATCGAGCTGCCGATTGCCTATGACGCATTGACGGTGGTTGTGAATAAAAATAATGACTTTGTCAAAAGCCTGACCGTAGAAGAGCTCCGTAAAATATGGCGCCCTGCTGCACAGGGTAAAATTAAAACATGGCGTCAGGTGAACCCGGCCTGGCCTAACGTAGCCTTGACTTTATATGGCCCAGGCACTGATTCCGGTACCTTCGATTACTTTACGGAAGCCATTGTCGGCAAGGCCAAACAGAGCCGTAACGACTATACGGCCAGTGAAGATGATAATGTGCTGGTGCAAGGGGTTGCCGGCGAACAAGGCGCCCTTGGCTACTTCGGTTATGCCTATTATGAGGAAAATCAACAGAAACTGGCTGCAGTGCCGATTGTTGCAAAGGAAGATGCACCCGCCGTGCTGCCTTCCGTGCAATCAGTAAAAGATGGTACTTATCAGCCACTGTCACGTCCGCTGTTTATTTATGTCAATGCGACTGCGGCTGCTTTCAAACCTGAGGTAAGGGACTTTGTTGATTTTTATCTTTACCTCAAAAGCTCGCCCAAGCTGGCCAAGCAGATCAAGTACATCTCGTTGCCCCAGAATGAATACCTTGCCGTAAACAATCACTGGAAAGCACTGAAACCGGGCACCGGCTTTGATGGTGTGCCTGAAGTAGGCGTAAAAATTGAAGACCTGCTCTCAAGAATCAAGTAACAGCCGCTGATTGATTCAACTAATAATGAATCAGTATTGAACAAGAACCCTGGGTAAGACCAGGTTTATTGCTACCCTGCCATCACAATAAAAGTCGGCACATTGAACGTGCCGGTTTTTTAATAAAACTCAGTGTTCGTTTCCAGGTTGATTGATTTAGCCCCGTTATCAGAGCATGATCATATTAGCCTTGATTATCAGCCATCTCACGTATGATCTGACCAGGCTTGAAAAGAACCTCCCGGCTTTGGGAAAGCTGGACATCGTTATTTGCGATGATCTTGCTGCCTGCTGCACCAGGTTTGATATTCGGCCTAAATGTACCAAATCCCCGCAGCTCAATACGACCGCCGCCGATTATTTGTGCCGACATCGCTTCGATAATAATTTCGGCTGCCAGCAGCACATCCTTTTCGGTCAAGTCAGGAAACCTTGCCGCGAGCTTGGCTATCAGCTTATGCATAAACGTGGCTTCCTGTGTTGCGCTACATGCTGCGGTTTATGATAGTGCATGCTTTTTCCTCCTGCATAAAATAATCAGCCATTAAACACATCGATTATTGCCATACCCACTCACACGCTCATACTACATTATTTATGGGAAAATATCCCAAACATAGCCGATCATTCACTGAAGTGGCAATCAGGATAAAAATACAAGAGAGTTCGGAAGCGCTGCGGATAACAGCAAGAAACATCCGCATAGAGAATTGCGCGTGAAAAATGCAGCCAAGCTGCAGAAAGATACAAAGCAAAGATGGTTAAATCCCGCTTTTGGAGAAAACAACACTTAACGGCTATGAATCACCGTTGACACAAGACCAGGTAATTCACGGCATCCGCACGATGTCGAATGCCGGCTACATACATTATCTGCTGCAGATGATGTTGGCTTTAAGCTCGCCCACACTGTAATTCACCACATCAGACCAGTCAATTTCAGCCTCATTAAAGCTGAGTGCTTCGATCACATCGCCTTTTGCCAGATTTTCGGAATAATGGCTCATCGATAGCACCTTGAACTTCTTGTGCCTGCAATCATGCAATTCAACAAACTGCGTAGATAACTCCTGCTTCTGCTGCGCACTGAAATAATCATTCAATGTAGAAACGGCTGTTAAATCGCCTTTTTTCTGGATCGTTTCGAAATCCACATATACATTTTCATTATCGCTCGCTTGTATCATCGTCCATTCTGCTGAAGCTGGCGTTGAAATCAGAACCAAAACCATTAAGAATTTATTCACTCGTTTTACCTTTCTTCGCTTGCATACCTTAATAAATAGCACATCATTCTATCAACATTGCCAGATGCTGCTTTAAATATATCGCGGCAAAGGCTTGGCCAGTACATAAAATGCCGAACGGGCTGCTGCTACAGGTAATTGTAGTGATGGTTTCAGCGTGCTATCCTGCGCCCAATCAATTATTTAAGCGGCATCCATGTCATCAAGCAAACCTTACTCTGTCGCAATCGTCGGTGGCGGCCCGGCCGGCCTCATGGCAGCAGAAGTGCTGTGCCGGGGCGGGATGAAAGTAGATGTCTTTGACGCGATGCCTAGTGCAGGCCGTAAATTCCTGATGGCCGGCAAGGGCGGCATGAACATTACGCATTCAGAACCCCTAGCCGATTTTGCCGCACGTTATGGCAGCCGCCAGAAGAATATTGCGCCTTTGCTGGATACCTTTAGCCCGCAGGCGTTACGCGAATGGATACATGCACTCGGCATTGAAACTTTCATCGGATCATCCGGGCGAGTATTTCCGCGTGAAATGAAGGCAGCGCCTTTGCTGCGCGCATGGCTGCACCGGCTGCGTGAAGCCGGCTGCAGCTTTCACATGCGCCACCGCTGGCTAGGCTGGAACGAAGCAAATGCGCTGCGCTTTGCCGTGGCTGATCAGGAGAAAATCATTCAGGCCGACGCGGTGATTCTGGCATTAGGTGGCGGCAGCTGGGCGCGACTGGGATCCGATGGCCTGTGGGTTCCGCTGCTGGAGCAGCGTGGCGTTTCAGTTGCGGCGCTGAAACCGGCAAACTGCGGCTTTGATGCAGCCTGGAGCGCGCATTTCAGCAGCCGCTTTGCCGGCCAGCCGGTAAAAACCGTGGCACTGTCATATACCGACATGGCAGGTATCACTCACCGCAAACAGGGTGAACTCATGATCACCGCGAACGGTATTGAAGGTGGCTTGATCTATGCCCTGTCGTCCGGGCTGCGTGACCGCACAAGTGCATCCGGAACCGTTCAGGTTTACCTGGATCTGCTGCCGGATAAAGACATCCATCAGGTAATGAATGAAGTAACGCACCCGCGCGGTTCAAGATCCATGTCCAGCCACCTCCAGAGCCGCCTTGGCATCAAGGGAGTGAAAGCCGGGCTACTGAGGGAGCTGGTTACGGCACAGGATTATGCCAACCCAAGGCTGCTGAGTGCCGCCGTCAAGTCTTTACCGCTGACGCTAACGGCAGCGCGCCCGCTGGATGAGGCTATCAGCAGTGCAGGCGGCGTGATGTTTGAAAGTTTGGATGAACACCTGATGATCCGCAGCTTGCCCGGCGTATTCTGTGCCGGCGAGATGCTGGACTGGGAAGCGCCTACCGGCGGCTATCTGCTGACCGCATGCTTCGCAAGCGGTAAAGCGGCCGGGCAAGGCGCGCTCGACTGGCTGCAGGGTAACAAGCCGTGAATCCACTTAACCGCACCTAAATTTACACCAAGTTAGGTTTACACCAACTGGGTTCTCGCCAACTTGGTTTCCGCCAAATGAGTTCGCAGTCCAATCAAGGTTGCTGCATCAATGCACACTGTTGATTTCATAGAACCTGACCTGATTGCTGCCGGAATCCTTGGCGCGATACATCGCATTATCGGCACGCTTGAGGATTTCAGTCTGGCTGATTTCATTGCCGATAAACAAAACAACGCCAATACTTACCGTACAGTGATGCACGACTGTCGTTTCCTCACCCGATTCAGCCGTCAATTTCAGCACGTAAGGTTCGGCCAGTAATTGGCGTATCTTGTCTGCAGCAGACTCAGCTTCTTTCTGGGATAAATCCCTGTCCGTATCAAGCTGCTCCAGCGCCACCACAAACTCGTCGCCGCCGATGCGCGCTACGGTATCTGCCGCACGCACACAGTTTTTCAGGCGGGCAGCCACCTCTATCAGTAGCAGGTCGCCAACTACGTGCCCATAGCTGTCATTCAGTGTCTTGAAGTTATCCATATCCAGGAACATCAATGCCCCATAGCAGCCGGTACGCTTGCCTTTCTCCATAGCCTGCCGCAGCCGGTCTTCAAACAGGTAACGGTTAGGCAGCTGGGTCAGGCCATCATATAGCGCCTGGTAGCGAATCTGCTCTTCCATGAGCTTACGCTCGGTAATATCGGTATGCGTGCCGCACATGCGAATGGCTTTATGATTTGCATCACGCTCCACCACCTGCGCCTGGTCGAGTATCCACTTATATTGCCCATCTTTGGTTTGCATGCGGTATTCAATACTGTGCAGTGGCGCTACTCCGTCCAGGCAATCCTGAATGGATTTGTAAGCCAGCGCCTGGTCATCCGGGTGGATAAAATCAATCCATTGCTTTACGGTAAACTCAATATCTTTCAGGCTATAGCCCAGCATCGTTGCCCAGCGTTCATTCCTGACTACTTTATTGTTTACAAGATCCCAATCCCAGAACCCAAGCTGGCTCGCATCCAGCACCAGCGCGAGCTGCCGTTCACTGTCATGCAACTGCACCTCAGCTGCGTTTTTATCAAGTGCAACGCTGATCAGATCAGCACACTGCTCGATCAGCGTAATATCCGCCGCACTGGGCTGGTTAATTTCACGGTGGTAGATGGCCAGCGTACCCAGCACATGATGCATAGAAGACCTGATCGGCTGGGACCAGCAAGCGGCCAGGCCGGCACTGGCAGCAAGCTGCTTGTACAATTGCCAGTAAGGGTGTGTGGCGATATCATCAACGATGACACGCTCGCCGACCACAGCCGCAGTTCCGCAAGAGCCCTTGCCGATCCCGACTTCAATTCCTTTGATGGCATTGTTATAAAATGTCGGCAAACTAGGGGCGACCACATCGACCAGCCGCTTGCCTTCGTCATCCAGCAGCAGAATGCTGCATATCATTTCAGGGTGAATCGCCTCAATGCCGGTCACGATCGCCAGCATCACCTGCTTTATCGGCTCGCCGCGTGCCAGCATCACCAGTATGCGGTTACGGAACTGCATGAGGGCTTCCTGCAATTTCAATGCCGAAATATCCGTGTGTATACCCACGGCGCGAAGCGGGTTTCCGGCACTGTCACGGTCGACCACCAAGCCTCGGGTAAGAATCCATTTATAGCTTCCGTCCTTGCAAAGCAGGCGGTGCTCAGTGGAATAACTTGGGGTTTTTTGTGCGAAGTGACGATTTACTGCGGCTAAAGTTTCGGCCTTATCTTCAGGGTGTATGCGCTTATTCCATTCATCCTGGCCATCGCCGACCTCATCTTCACTATAACCCAGCAACTCTTTCCACCTTTTTGAATAAACCACCCTTTCATTCACCACATCCCAATCCCAGACGCCACCGCCCGAGCCTTCTACGGCTAACTTCCAGAGGGCATCGCTTTCCTTAAGCTCAGTCAAAGCCTGTTCAGCTCGCTCAACAGCATCCGAATGCTGAAATTGCAGCCGTGTGCTTACAATCAGCATCAGCGTTAACGGAAGCCACATGCTGAGGAGCAGCGCGTAAATATATGGCACGGCCTCTGCCAGCTGCAAAGTGCTATAGCCAGCCGCGGCTGCCTGCGTCGGTGGGTTCAGTGCGCGGTGAATGAACAGGGCGGCGCCAGCTGCAAATATCAACGCCGCAATACGCCTCGTTATTCTCAGCCTATGCTCGCCTTTCGCCCAGAACAGAACACTGCAGGCGGTAAAGAACAAAGCATGGAGTGATGAAATTGCGCTGATACGCTGTGAAACACCCGGCACCAGCACACAAATGAGAAACGCAAGGCCGGCTGCATACCATTGCCACTGATACCCGGCCTCTTGACGCAGCAGCATGCGCGAACCAAGGTACATAAAACCGAAGCCAAGCATGATAATCGTATTGGCGGCGACCTCAGAGAGAAAAACGGGAACATACCCCTGCAGCCCAAGCAGGAACACACCGGATGCGACCAGCAGCGCAGACAGCCCCCAATACTTCATGCTGCGCTCATGCGGCACCAGGTGCCACAACATCATCGCTATAAAGACAAACCCGACAAAGCTCACCGTTGCGATGAGTCGCAGGGTATTTAACTCAATCATGAGATGCTCTTTTTGTTGATTTTTATCAACAAATTATAAGCATTAATTCCCGGCTGTGTTAAAAAATTAAAAAGCCGCCCACAGGCGGCTTTTTAACCCATCAAGATATTTAAACGGATTGCGCTGCCAGCACCGGCAGCAGCATATAGTGCAGCCCAGTATTCTCGAATTTAACCTTGATTTCGGCTATTAAGGCATGCAAAACCGGCAATGGCGCGTGCAGCATAAACTGTACCCGGCCCTGCCGTCCGCTCACCTGCTCAAGCAGACTGAGCCTTTCTGCTCCACGCACAGTGCCATGGCCGCTAACAGGGGTGCTGGTAAATCCGCTAATGGCCTGCTGCTGTAATAAAAAGTCTACCAGCATATCTTCCAGCCTGGGCGGCGCAATCAATATCAACAGTGCTTCTACTGCATTTTCCTGCATCACGTTCACTCCTACTTGAAAAACCGACGGTAAAAGATCGGCAGTAACACCAATGTCAGTATGGTTGAGCTGACCAAACCACCGATTACAACCACAGCTAACGGCCGCTGAATTTCAGAACCCGGGCCGGTAGCGAACAGCAGCGGAATCAAGCCAAACGCCGTGATACTCGCAGTCATCAATACAGGCCTTAACCGGCGTTTTGCCCCTTCTACCACAATATCAAGCACCGCCATCCCCTGCGCTTCGAGCTGATTGAAGTAACTTACCATCACAACGCCATTCAGGACGGCAATGCCAAGCAGTGCGATAAAACCAACCGACGCCGGCACAGACAGGTAATCACCGGACAGCCACAAGGCAAATACGCCGCCTATCATTGCAAAAGGAATATTGGATAGAATCAATAGCGCCTGTTTCACAGAGCCGAAAGTAGCGAACAGCAGCAGGAACACCAAGGCGACTGCCGCCGGAACCACAATCGCCAGACGCGCCGCGGCACGCTGCTGATTCTCGAACTGGCCACCCCATTTGATAGAGTAGCCTTCATCCAGCTTCACTTCCGCCGCCACACGTTGTTTCGCTTCTTCCACAAAACTCACCAGGTCACGGTTACGCACGTTAGCAGTGACGACGACATTACGTGCGCCACGCTCCCGGTCTACCTTCACCGGCCCTTCTTCACGCATGACTTTTGCAACAGCGCTCAAAGGAATATTGGCACCGCTGGGCAATGTCAGCATCAGGTTATCAAAGTCTGCCGGTGAATCGCGCAGTGCCTGGCTACCGCGGATCAGCACCGGCGTGCGCCGTTGCCCTTCCTGCACTACGCCGAGCTGCTTGCCTTCCAGCTGTGCCAGCAGAATCGATTGAATCTCGCTGACATCCAGCCCCAGGCGCCCTGCAGCTGCGCGGTCAATTTTGACTTGCAGATACTGCACACCGCTGTTTTCCGGCGTATAGACATCCTGGCTGCCGGGAATGGACTCAAGAATCTTGATAATCTGCTGCGCTTTTTGATCCAGGGTTTTGAGGTCATGCCCGAAAATCTTGATAGCCAAGTCACCGCGCACGCCGAGGATCATTTCATTCACGCGCATATCGATCGGCTGGGTAAAGCTATATGCCAGCCCAGGCAACTGATGCATGACCTTACGCAGCTCATCTATCAATGCCGCCTTGCTTTCCATGCGCCATTCATTTGCAGGCTTCAGAATCAGGAAATTATCGGTCTGGTTCAGCCCCATCGGATCCAGCCCCAACTCATCGGAACCTACGCGCGAATAGATACCCTGCACTTCCGGCACCTGCGCCAGTATGGTTCGCTGCACGTTCAGGTCGGTGCTGATGGTTTGCTGCAAGTTGATGGAAGGCAGTTTCTCGACACCGATAATAATGTCGCCCTCATCCATCACCGGCATGAATATTTTGCCGATCTGCGTATACACCACCCCGGTAAACGCCAGCATCACAAACGCGCCGATCACAATTACTTTGGCATGCGCCAGGCACCATTGCAGTGTCGGTTCATACACCGCCAGCGCCTTCCTCACCAGCCACGGCTCCGCATGGCTGACTTCTTTGAGCAGGAATGAGGACAATACCGGAATCACAGTGAGCGACAGCAGCAGCGAGCCAGCCAGCGCAAACATGATAGTCAGCGCAACAGGCGTGAACAGTTTGCCCTCCAGCCCCTGCAATGTCAGCAGCGGCAGGAACACCGTAATAATAATGATCACGCCTGCCGTTACCGGCACGCTGACTTCACGTACTGCACGGTAAATCACATGCATTCTCGGCAGAATACCCGCCTGCTTTTTATCGGCAAGGTGCGACACGATATTTTCTACCACCACTACCGCAGCATCGACCAGCATACCGATGGCGATCGACAGGCCGCCCAGGCTCATCAGGTTGGCAGACATGCCAAAATAATGCATGAGCAAGAACGTAAACAAGGCGGAAAGCGGCAGAATAAATGCAATCGTGAGTGCCGCCCTGAAGTTGCCGAGAAACAGTACCAGCAGCACCAGCACCAGTACCACCGCTTCCTGCAAGGCTTTGATAACGGTATTGACCGCACGCTCCACCAAGCTGCCGCGATCATAAAACACTTTGATGCTGACGTCTTTTGGCAGGCTGGGCGCCATCTCGGCAAGTTTTTCCTTTACGCCTTTTACTACCTGCTGCGCATTGGCACCACGCAGCCCCAGCACCAGGCCTTCTACCGCTTCACCCTTACCGTTTCCGGTGACCGCACCATAACGCGTGAGTGAGCCGATACGCACATCCGCCACATCAGCCACCCTCACCGACATGCCCTGGTCAGTGCGTAACACCGTGTTCTGCACATCTTCTATTGTTTTAAAGCCGCCTTCAGACCTTACCAGCAGCGCACCTTCGCCATCACTCAGCCGCCCGGCACCGCCGTTGCGGTTATTATTCACCAGCGCCTCCTGCAAGACCTGAATGGAGACGCCTCGTGCATACATACGCGCATTATCCGGCACGATTTCAAAACTGCGCACCAGGCCGCCAAGGGCATTCACATCCGCCACCCCCGCTACCGTACGCAACTGCGGACGTATCACCCAGTCCAGCAGACTGCGCCGTTCCTGCAGGCTCAGGGTATCGCTTTCTATAGTGAACATGAACATCTCGCCCAGCGGCGTAGTCATTGGTGCCATACCCCCGGTCACATCGGCAGGCAGATTGCCCCATACCGCATTCAGGCGTTCTGCCACCTGCTGGCGTGCCCAGTAGATATCGGTACCGTCAATGAAGTCCACCGTAATGTCAGTGAGTGCATACTTGGCCACCGACCTCAGGCCGGACTGCTTGGGAATCCCCAGCATCTCGACTTCAATCGGCGCGGTGATACGCGCTTCAACCTCCTCCGGTGTCATGCCGGGCGCTTTGACAATAATCTTTACCTGCGTCGAAGACACATCAGGAAAAGCATCGATCGGCAGCGACTGGTAGGCAATCGCGCCTGCGGCTGCAATGCCTATGGTCATGATCAGCACCAGCAAGCGCTGCGTCAGTGCAAATTGAATCAGCCTGGCTAACATTGGCTGCCTCCTGCACTTTCATACATAGCGATTTCAGGGTTTAGGCAGCGAGTCATCACTCACCTCCCAAGCCAAGCCAGGCGCCTTTAATCGCAGAAATACCCGTAATCGCGATTTTTTCGTCACCCTTGAACTTTGCATCCACCATGGCATCACTGCCTTGTTCAGAGATCACTTTAACCTTCACCGGGCTAAAGCCATTTCTGGTCTGCACGAACACCATTGTTTCAGCACCCTGCCTTGAAAGCGCAGACTTCGGAATGCTGAAATACTGAACTTCACCGCCGAGGCCAATCACAGCCTCCACAAACTGGCCGGGAGATAGCTTGTCGGCACCTTTATTAATCTCGGCACGCAGGTGCAAAGTCTGGTCCGCCTTATTGACACTGCGGATGACCGCAATCAGTTTGCCGCTCGCCTGCAGTTTCGGCACGTTGACCGGCATGCCGACTTTTACAAAAGGCAGGCCTTCAAGCGGTGCGTGTATCTCAAGCCAGAGCCGTGTCAGGTTACCGATCCGGTATAGAGGCATCGCCATATCCACACGCTGGCCGGTTGTCGCCATCTGCTCCAGTACCTGGCCATCCATAGGTGCCGTCAAAGTAATACTACTGCTCATGCCGGACTCGGGGCGCAGCTTGCCGATAGCCGCATCCCCCATGCCTGCCAGGCGTAACGCCTGCCTGCGCTGTGCCAGAACCGCGCCAGCCTCATCATGTGTACTTTCCGTTTCCAGGTAGCGGCGCTGCGGAATAATGCCATCTTTCAATAGCTCCGCATCGCGCGCCAGGCTTTTTGATGCCAGCCGTTGCTGTGTCACGGCCTGCAGGTAATCACGTTGCAGGTTCAACAGATCCGGGCTGTTCAAATGTGCAAGCGGCTGCCCCTTTTTAACGGTCTGGCCTGCTGCAACATACATCTGGTCTATCAAGCCTGACTGCGGCGCGCTCACAACACGCTCCTGACCGACCGGTACGACAATCTCTGCCGGAAAATTGCGGCTGTTAAAAAAATCATTTTTACCGATGGGAGCCACGCTCACACCCAGGTTCTGCTGCTGTGCAGATGTCATCACAACATCTGCAGCCTGCGCGTTTCCGATCAGGAAACCGGCGCTGATCACATATAAAAAAACCTTATTCATGGAAGAACTCCTACTGTCTGGTTGTAGCGTGCAATATCCCACTGCAACTGTATCTGGCGTGTCGTAAAGGCACGCTCCGCTTCAAAGCTCTGCGCCTGTACCCGCAGCAAACTGACCAGGTCGGTTTCGCCGAGCCGGAAAGCCTTCTGCGCCAAAGTCAAACTCTCTGCGGCAATCTCATGCTGCTTGGCTGCAATAATCAGCTCGGCTTGGCTTACGCTTAAATTATGCTCGGCCTCATGCATGGCAGCTTCGAGTTCGAACCGCATTGCCTCACGCTCGGTTAAAGCATTACCGACAACCATTTCCGCAGCAGCCCTTACCGGCGCAGCACTTGCTTCGCCGCCAAAAGGAACGCGCACATGCACACCGACACTGTCATTATTTGTAGTGTCAAACGCGCCTTTAGTGCTGCGCATATTCAACAGGACACGCATATTCTCATGGCTTTCCACCTGCGCCAGATCACGCTCGGTTTCTGCCAGCCCGACTTTAGACTGTGCTTCGAGCCAGACCGGGGATTGGCTGTAATCGTCCAGCGCTGATTGTTTCTCGGCGTAATTTGCCGGCAGTTCGCGTAAACCCGTCAGTACATAATAACGATGCCGTGCATGCATCAATTCGGCTTCGGCGCGTACTTTTTCTTTTTCCACGCGTAAGGTTTCCTGCTCGGCCAGCATGGCATCGGTTTTGGCTAACTCGCCCGCACGATAGCGTTTATCAACATCGGACTGCAGCTTTTTTGCTACCTGCAGTTTATTCAGTGCCAGTGACAGGTTATTTTCATTCACGGCAATATTCCACACCGCGTCACGTAACTGACCTGCAACCTGCAGCTTGAGGCTCTGGCGGGTTGCGCCGGTAGAAGCCTGAATCGCCTCGGCGACTTTCATGCGGTTGTCACGCTGCTTTGGCAGCCATACCGGCAGTTCCAGTTCGGCCTGCCAGTCACGCTCGCCGCGACCGCTGCCTATCGCATCATTCTGGTGTATAAGGTTAACGGCAGGGGCGGACGGCAACAGTGCATTCGCTACGCGACTCCTTGCGGAAACCATGACATCGCGCGACTGCAGCGATGCCTGCATGGGTGTACGCGCATAGGCTTTTTCCAGCACCTCGGATAGCTGCAAACCCGGATTCACCACAAGCTCATCAAAATGATCGACATGGTGGCTTGCCTGCACAGCCGGCGACAAAGATTCGATTGGTTCCTGCGCTGGTGCGGCAGCCGCAATACCGGCAAAGCAGGCAACACCGGTAATTGGCAACCAAAAACGACTAAAAACAGTCATAAAACTCTCCTTAAATCAAAAGAACATCCGCACAAAGTGTGAATGTTGATTAAACGATAGTTTTAGAACAAAGGAGGGGCGCGCGGCCTGGAAAGCGACCGCAGATATAGTAAGGGAAGGGGATGCCTGGTTAGGTTGATACCAGCCTGGCTAATCGTGACGACAGCCAGGCTAATCACAAACAACAGCGTGAACAGCGGCAAAGGCAGTGGATCGATATTTTCCACCACCGCTTCATTCACGCCGATGGTATGTACGGGAAGAGTGCTGATAATGTTTAATGCATGCTCGGCACCAGAAACTTGCGGCAGGCCTTGAGCATGTACATGCAGGCCCTGCCCCTGAGCCGGTGAATCAGCCTCTAAATGCGCGTGGATAAAAGGCAAAACAGTCTGCAATATTGCAAACCAGATCACCAGCGTCCATAACAGTTTTTTGCGCAAGGCTAACATAAGGGAAACTTTATCAGCTATTTTCTGCAATTACAAATCACGCTGCCGGTAGCCCATCATCAATCTGCTCAAGACAGGATTATTCAGCAATTTAAAAGCGCTGTGATTTAATAAGTACGTTTTTTGGGGATGTAAGTTGATCCGTTAGATTCAATATGGCGGAAAGTAATGCGCCCGTTATTGACATCATAAGGCGATAATTCCAGCGTAACTTTATCACCGGCAAGAATACGGATATGATTCTTTTTCATTTTACCGCCAGTATACGCAACGAGCGAGTGCCCGTTATCCAGCGTAACGCGATAACGTGAATCCGGCAATATTTCCATTACCACGCCACCCATTTCAATCAGTTCTTCTTTAGCCATATCTTGCTCCAAAATAATATTAAGACCCGCATTGATGCAGCAAACTTAAAAATTTGTAGCAACCCTAAACAGTGGGAATAGTGAAAATAAAATAACCAAATATTGACTGCGCAGCACCACCAAACGCAGGCGCGACTATAGTCCTGCTGACCTAATTAAGCAAGCAATATCAGTGAATTAAGCCTGGCCACCACCACTCATTCCGCACACCCCCTCAAATATAATTAAAATAGTGCTTGACACAATCGGCATTAGCACGTAAAAAGCTATTTAGGCGTTTGAATTTTTTTATTTTGGCCTTTATTTAAGGCCTTTGTTATTTAAAAACCCAAACATTCTCAGGGTGCCTCCCTTTTAAAAAAGTATGGAATAAGATATGGCAACAGGTTTAGTAAAATGGTTTAATGACTCTAAAGGTTTTGGTTTCATTACTCCTGACGCAGGCGGCGACGATTTATTCGCACATTTCTCAGCTATCGTTGATAGCGGTTACAAAAGCTTGAAAGAAAACGAGCGCGTTTCTTTCGACGTAACAGACGGACCAAAAGGTAAACAAGCTTCTAACATTCAGAAGCTTTAATACTAAAGAATCCATAAAAAATGACCCTATCATGGGTCATTTTTTTGGACACTACTCTTGGTGTACCGCTAGTCTTGGGCACTAATATTAGGCACTTCTATAATATTAGGATTACTAGTAAACATGGCCGTGCAGGCACAGACAGTGTCGCCATGGGTTTAACCAGCGCATAAGCTTAACTCAGGCTTAGTTGAGTCAATACATATAATACGCACATAGCACTAACCAGTGCTTATTTTCATTTGTGCGCCATATTCTCGCGCGTTGATTACGCTATCGTTAAGAATCTCCGTTAATAATCACTATTTTCTCAAATAAGCCAATGCTTTAGCTAGCTTTGCTTGTTGACCCTACCCGCCGCAACACATCACCATTCGTCACTGCCGCCTTGATAGCGCTAAAACGCGCCTGACATCTGCACCCAAAGTCTGGGCGCATGCTCAGAAGACGACGGATCAGACAGAGGCGCCCCACCCTGCATAGGCCACGCCAGATAACTGTTAAGCTGCAAACCAAATAATGAAGCATTCACTCCCATACCAGCCCCCGACAGGGTGCGCGTATTATCAGTCGTCAGAAAATCATTTCGGTTCACTCTGATGTTGCCGTAGTCATAGAACAGCACCCCTCTAAGCTGGGGTGTAAAGTGATGCACCAGCTCCAGATTGAGCAGGTTACCGGCATCGCCACTCGCCTCTCCCTGCGGATAAGCTCGCACACCATACGCACCGCCCAGGCTGAATTTTTCAGAAGAATTGAGGTTGTTGCCAGCCCACTGGCCAGCAAACGTCATGGAAAACGTATCCTGGTCCGTCACACGCTGCAGGCGGTTCAGCATATAAGTGGCTTTAACAAAATCGCCATTGCTGCGCGCGCTTCGTTCATCGATCAGGCGTGAAGCTGCATCCATATTCAAATGACCGGCGTACATTACTGCATCAAATGAATTTCGCCCGCCGCCGTACAAAGTATCCTGGCGCTCTCCGTTCACGCCCACGCTCACCAGCTGCACCTGTTTATCGGTATTAGTGAAGACTGCATCCATGCGGTCATTCAGCTTTTTATTTTCATAAGTCAGCACACCGAACAATGAACTGGTCTGGCTCAACATCAATGGATAAGTTGCAAACAGACTAGCGGTTTCACTGCGGCCATGAGCATCAAGCGATTCGAACTCTCTGCCTAACTGATAACGGCTGCGCGAATAGCCTGCACCTATACGCAGCCCATCGCCGCCTACCGGTATCTGATAAGCGACACGCCCGTATAGCAGGTCGCTGTTGCTGCCAACCGCCCACATCGTGAGCTGGTCACCTATTTTTAACGGGCTGTTAACATTCAAGGTCACGCCAAGCTGATATTCACCCGTGTAACGGTTACCATGATTACTGAGCTGGATGCGCCCGCTATAAGGGGCTGACGGCGTAGTTTCGACCAGCAGGTCAGAGGTGCCGGCTTTATTACCGCCCTGCAAGCTGGCGTTAACATTATCAACGCCCACAGTGCCCCGTAGTAGTAGTAGCTGGCGATCAATTGCGGGCTTCTGTAACGCCTGCCCCGTATTCAGGCTCTTCAGGTGACTCAGTATCTTCTCATCTGAAACTCTGGAACTGTTCTTGAGTTTAACCTGATCCAGCGCCCCTTCCTGCACTGCAATATTCAGGATCCCGTTTTTAATATCCTGCTCCGGAATATAAGCATTGGCTAGAAAATAACCGCGTTTGCGGTAATAAGCGGTTAGCTGCGTCAACCATGTGTTGTGCAGCTTCCACCTGAAATCGCTGTGTTAATGCCACATCGTTCTGCCATTGAAAATTGACAGAAAATCTGGTGTCACTGTCGAATGGGCCACTGCCGAAGTAGCGAGTGTTATCTACCCTTGCGTATAAAGTTGGATATAACAAAGCCTTTTTGGACTCTACCGTAGCTTCGGCGACCTTTACTTCTTCCCGGAGTTTTTGTAATGATGGAGACCGTGCCACGACGCGAGATTTCAGACCACTCTCACCATCAGCCACAGCCCATGACTGAATCAGAGGTAAACTGCCAGCTACTGCAGCAGATCCTATCACCGAGAGGTATACCGCCTCGGCACGAGCTACAGAACCACTCCATTGCCTTTCAACCGCGCGTGCCTGTTGCAGCCTTGATGTTGTTAGCGTTACATCAGATTTACTACCAATGCCGTTATCACTGCGCTTCAGTACACTAAAATGCAGTTTTTTATGTTCGTTAAGATTTTCCTCAGCAACTGCTCTTTGCTCACGCGCCCTGGCAACATCAAGATAGGCAACTGCCGCCGCCATGCCTACCGTCTGCATTGCAGCATCCTTTCCTGACAGGGCTACCAGCTCACTTGCTTTAGCTGCTTCAAAATCAGCATTGATCTTACCGTGATCCCACAAGGTTTGATTTAACCCTATAGTTGAGTACCGGTCGCCACTCTCCCCGGTTCTGACAGAAACTTCAGCCCTAGGGTACCAACGATAACCACCGGCTTCCACCTGAGACCTGGCCGATAGCATTTTTGAATCAGCCACCATCACATCCGGATGCTCCCGCATCGCTGAGCGAATTGCCAACATCATTTCATCTGGAAGCTCTGTAATGTCGGAAGCTGCTGTTGCATTGATAGCAGACAGCAAAAACAAGAACCCGCCAAATTTACATATTAAATCTCGCATACAGATCTTAAGCAAATTCGCCAGCAAACCATCTTTTGCATTCAACATTAAACTTTGTCCATTAAAATCACAGCTATCTGGATACAACTTCGCTGTTGGGCGTATTATTATTGCCAACTAGAACTGGCGTCATCATCAATAATGGTGACAAATACAACTTAAATAGTTTTGCTGCCTTCACTATAAACAGCGAGTTACAGCAAAGCTTTGATAGCTAAATTTAGGCGGCAATACTTAGCGCAGCTACTTTTTCGCGAAAGTCATCCTGCTGATAGAACCATCCACCATCATCACAGCCATAGACGCGCCAGGCATCCGACCCCAGCAAGCGAACCAGCTCTTCATGTGCAACCTCTATCAACTCGGTAAGCATTACCCGATCGCCGCACATCAGCTGCATGCCTGCAAATATTTCATGCAAAGCCCCCACATCCAGACCCAACAACCTCATTTGCGCAATTAATCGAATGCCTTGGTCTGTCACGCCCACAACACTTGCATCAGTAATGTTTTTACATTCATCGATATTTACGACGATGTCTGCCAACTGGTTAAGATATTCAAGCTTCATAACGCACACCTCAAATTTTTTTGAATGTTTAACGTCAAATTTTAAATGGGATTTTTTCCCGTGTTTTAAATATAAACACTCCCGCTTGTGTTGTCAAATTTAATTTTGCAATTCAACAAAAACAGTAATTAAAATTGCGATATTTAATTAAATTTAAATAATCATGGGAATAATTACCACAAGAGATTTTTTTATGTAATAATGCATTACAAACAACATTTGTATGTATTGGAAGTGTCGGATAAACATCAAACTAAACTTACAAATAAATAAATTATTATGACCATTGAAACGCCACCATCCATCATCAGCGCGCTTGAGCAATGCCTCAAGCCGATAGCCAGACTGTGCATTCATTTTGGAATCGATCACCGCCACATTTCGGAAATGCTTAAAGCAGCTTTCGTTTCTGTCGCCAAAGAAGAATTCAAAGTAAATGGAAAATCCCAAACCGACAGCAGAATTGCATTGCTCACAGGCGTACACCGCAAAGATGTACGCCGACTGCTTGGTCGCGCCCCGGAAAAAATGACAGGCCACCAGCAAGGTTTGGTAGCAAACCTGATTGCACAGTGGCTTGGCACCCCGGAGTTATTAAATCAGGATGGGGAGCCCAAACCCATTCCGCGCAATCCGCACCCAGATTATAAAATCTCGTTCATATCGCTGGCTGAAACGCTGACCAATGACATTCACCCGCGCGCATTAATGGATGAATGCCTGAACCGTGGAATCATCAAGCTTACTGATGACGGCATGGTTCATCTGATTGTCGAATCCCTGATACCGGCTGATGACCTGGATGAAAAAGCGCACTTTTTCGGACAAAACATACACGACCACATTTCAGCCGCGGAGCACAACCTAAATGGAAATCAGCCGCCGTTTCTGGATAGATTTGTCTGGCACGAAGGATTAACGGAAGCAGATGTAAAAGTCGTAGCAGCTGCCGCAAGGAAGGCCGCTATGAATGCATTGAAACAAGTTAATAATCAGGCGATTCAATACAAACAGCAGCATTACGGCGATGGCACTAAGCCTGAATTCAGAATCCACTTCGGGACATTCTTTTATAGCAGCCGCACCCAGGCTGAAGACATAAAAGATGAGCCTAACGAGCAGATATAAACTGTTATGAACCTTCACCATTTATCATTAGCGGTAGCACTTATTCTACCCCTGAGCTATTTAGGTGAAGTATCCGCAGCCACACACACACCGCGCACATGCGGCACAGAACCCGGTTCTGTTTTAGAACAAACTACCGGCTCTGCCAGCGGTATCGGCGGCACTGGACATGGCACAGTTGTTCCATCAAGTGGCATCGGCGGTACCGGGCACGAAAACACGATTCCTCCAGGTGGCATCGGCGGCACAGAACACAATGTTGCAGCACAATCTAGCGGTATTGGTGGCACAGGTCACGATACGGCTATTCCACTAGGTGGCATCGGCGGTACCGGGCACGAAAACACGATTCCTCCAGGCGGCATCGGCGGCACTGGTCACGAGCCGAGCGTTCCGCCTGGAGGTATCGGCGGCACAGGTATTGTCGCAGCGGGAACCCTGATGAATGTCAGCGGTATTATCACCGCTGAGGATTTCACTAAAAAACAACTCCGGTTAGCCGATGGCGATCAAATTTGTCCTGGTGATAAAATTGCTACAAACCAGGACGCTAAAGCCAAAATCCAGTTTACAGATGGCGCTATACTGCACCTTCTCAAAAACACTGAAATCAGCCTGATTGACTACAACTACTCACCCCAGCAGCCTGAGTTAAGCCGCAGCCTGATAACACTGGCAAAAGGTGATATTCGCTCTGTATCAGGAAAGATATCCAAACTTAATCCGCAAAAATACAGCTTCAAAACGCCATCATCCACGATCCGGGTAATTGGCACAGACTTCCTGGTTACACATCTGCTACAGCAAGAAGGTGCGCTTGATGCCGGCACTTACACTAAAGTGATCTCCGGAGAGGTTAGTGTGCAAAGCACTACCAGTACTATACGGTTGCGCGCCGGGGAGTCCAGCCACATCATGCTCAATGGCACGCAGTCAATCATCTCCAGTGGTGGCGGCACCTGCTCGGTGCGCTAACACACCTTCCACAATTTCAAATCTCATAATGACTAACTACCGATAAATACCCCCTCACCTATTAGGGGGATTGCTATCAATTCTGATAGGTGATAATTTTAGTTCTGTTTTAGATAGGTTTATTTTTAGGTTGATCTACTCATGACATTTGTCATGAATAGATAACCGCCAAAGAATACTCAGCTATGCATGGCATTTCCATCAATACCGCTTACAGCCAGATTAAGGAGATATTGGCCAAAACAGGCGCCCGGCGCCAGGCTGAGTTAGTAAAACTTGTACTTGAACACTCGCCAGGACTTGAAAGACGTAAAAATATCATTCCGGTAGCATCAGAGCGCAGAGAGTCTTCTCTCAGATTACCCACCATTTAGCACTACTATATTATCAACCATCCTGCTCCATCCATACGCTGAGGACTTGCACTTCAGCTTGCCTGCTGATTAACATCAACACTGTTTCTGTAAACCTTATTGCTAGCGCGCCCTTATTTGCTTAATATCCTAGTAATTTAGTAAACATTATGCAAAATGAAAAATTCAAGTAATTTAGCGCCAGAACAGTCCGGATTCAAGTTTGACAACAGCTACGCAAAACTCACATCCAAGCTATATAAGAAACAGAAACCAGAAGCTGTTAAAAGCCCGAGTTTGCTATTACTCAATCATGCGCTTGCCGAAGCGCTAGGGTTAAATCCACAGGCTCTTGAAAATGAAGGTGCCGAATACCTGAGCGGTAACTCACTATACGCAACTGCCGAGCCTATTGCCCAGGCTTATGCAGGCCATCAATTCGGTGGATTCAATATGCTGGGGGATGGCCGCGCCGTGTTATTAGGCGAACATATCACTCCGGACAACAAGCGATTCGACATCCAGTTGAAAGGTTCCGGTAGAACTGCATACTCACGCTCAGGAGATGGCCGCGCAGCGCTGGCGCCGATGCTGCGTGAGTACATTATCAGCGAAGCCATGCATGCCCTGGGCATACCCACCACAAGAAGCCTGGCAGTGGTCACATCCGGTGAAACCGTATACCGCGATGATGCATATCCAGGCGCAATATTAACCCGCGTTGCATCCAGCCACATTCGTGTCGGAACGTTCCAGTACGCCTCTGCCCTGCAGGATCATCAGCTACTTGCTGAATTGGCTGATTACACGATCAATCGACATTTCCCGGAAATTACTGCGGTAGAAAATAAATACGCACAATTTCTGGAGAAAGTAATCGATTCACAAGCATCACTCATCTCCCAATGGATGCAGGTTGGCTTTATTCACGGGGTTATGAACACCGATAATATGAGTATCTGCGGCGAGACTATTGACTATGGCCCATGTGCGTTCATGAACAACTATGACCCCGGTACGGTATTTAGCTCAATTGACAGTAAAGGCCGCTATGCTTTTGGCAATCAGGCGCCTATAGCACACTGGAACTTATATCGGCTCGCTGAAGCACTGCTTCCACTCATCAACGCGGACGAAGTTCAATCCATCGTTACAGCAAAAGAACTACTGGAAACATTTCCAGCCAGATTCCTGGCTTACTGGCTGGCTGGTATGCGGAAAAAACTTGGGCTTTTCAACCAGGAGGCCGACGATTTAAAGCTCGCAGAAGATTTATTAATGTATATGCAGAAAAATAATGCCGACTACACCAACACATTCAGGTCTCTTGGAAAAGAATCCTTAACGACAATGCAGATTTATCAAGATACAGGGTTCAAAAACTGGCTACAGGCATGGGAGGCAAGATTATCCAGGCAGCAAGAAGATTTCGCGCAAAGTCTCGCGTTGATGGACAAAACCAATCCCGCCATCATTCCACGCAATCACCTGGTAGAAGAAGCACTTTCAGCAGCTGTCGACCAACAGGCATTACAACCACTGGAACAACTATTATCCGCGATAACCAACCCTTACAATGCAGATGCAAACCATAGCAAATTTACACAAGCACCCGAACCTAACTTCGACAGCCATTACAAAACTTTTTGCGGCACCTGAATAGCTATCCGAAACATTGATAGTTACAAAAAACGAACTACAGCCGCTTGTATGCATTTTGATACCTAAACAAGAGACTCCGTCAAAAACCGCTTACCGGACAGACATTTCCCTACAGAGAGTAAATACCACGCACAAAAAAGAAAAAGCCTGTTCATTTCTGAACAGGCCTTCTGAAAAAACAACAGGTGGCGACAATATTGTTTGCATCGCTTGCCATCACCCCCATGCAAATCGGCTACCCACAATAAAAGCAATCAGCATGCCAGTTAATATTTATTAAGCAATATCAACTAGTTAACACTATCTATCAGCATTTACAATGAATTAATAATACTTAAATTGCGCATTACCCCATACAAAGATTGTAAAAACCCTGCAATATTTGTGGGAAAATTTACCTTATTAATGCCGTAACCAGTATAGTCTGAGCGTAAAAAGAAAAAAACTGGTCATTTCTAACCAGGTTTTTTCTTTTTACGGGGTGTGCGCGGGTCGAACTCGCGACGATTGTAGTAAGAACCAACGGCTCTACCAGTTTAGCTGGCGTTACAATGACTGAATACCTAAACCAATCTTAAGTTAAGAGGCATCCCTGTAAACAATAGCCGCTTATCCAGTAACTCAAAGTGAATCTAAATCCGCCAACAGGCTGCTGGCATGCGCTGTGATTAACACTTTTTTATCATCGTCCATTCTATTCAAATTCGCCGTCATTAAACGCGTTCTAGGATTTTGCTCAAGTTCATTTTGATGTTTAATTAAAAAGTTCCAATACAAGGTGGTCATCGGGCAAGCATTTTTACCAAATTGAATTTCTGGTTTGTACTGGCAGCCATCACAATAATTACTCATTCGCTTAATATAAGCACCGCTAGCAATATAGGGCTTACTGGTAAAACGTCCGCCATTTGCAAAAAGTGCCATCCCTATCACATTTGGCAACTCCACCCACTCAACCGCATCTACATATACTGCCAAATACCAATCTGAAACTTGTCGCGGCGAGATCTCTGCCAATAACGCAAAATTACCGGTAACCATCAAACGTTGAATATGGTGGGCATAACCATACTTCATGGTCTGGCCTATACTATGCTTCATGCAGTTCATATCTGTATCAGCATTCCAATACCAGTTTGGCAGTGAACGCTGATGCTGATAGAAATTGGCTTCTACCATCCGTGGCATATCAAGATAATAAACACCACGCACAAACTCACGCCACCCAATAATCTGCCTGATAAACCCCTCGATTGTAGCTAAATCCAAAGCGTACTTTCGGTAAGCCTCTATTGCCTTATGCACTACCTCGCGCGGATTTAACAACTTCAGGTTAAGGCAGCTAGAAAGTATGGAGTGCCAGCCAAATGGCGTGCCTTTCCACATCGCATCCTGATACATACCAAAACTTGGCAAACGATAAGTCACGAAGTGATCTAATGCAGCCAAGGCGTCCTCGCGCGTTACCGGCCAAGCAAAGTGCTTAAGTGTGCCCGGGTGTTGCGAATATCGCTCCTCAACAAAGGCTATTACTTCACGCGTGACTGCATCTGGCACAAACATTAATGGCTCATCAATAAACCCGGGGCCCTGTTTGGGATAAGGTCGCCGATTCTGATCATCATAATTCCATTGCCCACCTGAAGGATTAGAATCATCGTCCATCAAAATCTGATGCTTTTTACGCATGTGCCGATAAAAATATTCCAGCCGCAATTCTTTTCTATTGACTGCCCAATCATGAAACTCCGCGTAGCTACAGTAAAAATGCGTATCGTCATGCATGATGAACGTAATACCCAATTCATGCGCCAGCTTTTCAAGCATCACCTTTAAGCGCCATTCGCCCGGCTCAATGCAGATAAGATGCGTAGCTTGCTTTTCTATCAGATGATGCTTAAGTGCCTCTTCAATACTAAGGCCAGACTCTTCGATATAAGTCAGTGGAAATTTTTGCGTGAGCAACTCTAAGGCAAAATGCCGCATCGCCGAAAGAAATAGTGCGATTCTGGCTTTGTGTGACCAAACATGGTTAGCCTCAGGTTCTGACTCTATCATCAGAACTTCATCTGTCTGCCTATCAAACTTTTTTAAAGCTAAGCTCTGCAAATCAAGCTGGTCGCCCAAAATAAGTACGATTCTCTTCATTTTCATGTTGAGCAAGTCAATTCAAGTTCTATTGCTTCTAAATTTGCGGCAGGCGGCAGAACAATATTTCACCTCATCCCAAATAGCCTTCCATTTTTTGCGCAAAACAAATGGCCTATGGCAAACTAAGCAAGTCTTGGTGGGAAAATCGGCTTTTTTCAGCATAAGCGTTACCGGCAAGTTAATTGAGCAATTTGAGCACAACCATTTAGCGTGCACTACAGCAAATACTGACGCGAGCAACTTAAAAAAGTTTAACCAGAGAGTTAAATTCAGGCGGGATTAATTGAAGTTAATCGTTTGATAGACCACAAAAGAAAAAGCCTAGTCATTTCTGACTAGGCTTTGTATCTTGGTAGGGTGTGCGGGGATCGAACCCACGACAAACGGATTAAAAGTCCGCTGCTCTACCAGCTGAGCTAACACCCCATTCGTTTCTCAAGTAATTTGTGTCACTCAGGAAAGGCCGCAATTATGGGGGAAACTATTCACTTGGTCAATGACAAAATAGAAAAATTTCATATTTTTATCGCATTTATTTTTATTGACTTCGACATGATTTTGTACATGCCGGAATTTACCCCGAAATTGCCTTAATTTTAATCAACGCATGCCGGGCAGCTTACCGCCCATCAGGCCTCCCATGCTGCGCATCATTTTTGACATGCCGCCTTTACTGAACATTTTCATCATTTTTTGCGTTTCTTCAAATTGTTTCAGTAGACGGTTTACTTCCTGTACTTGCACACCTGAACCATCAGCAATACGCTTTTTACGGGTTGCTTTGATAATCTCAGGCTTACGGCGCTCCATCGGCGTCATGCTATTAATGATGCCTTCTATGCGACGCAGGCTTTTATCGGCATCATCAGGATTCACCTTGGCCGCCATACCGGCTATCTGGGATGGCATTTTGTCCATAAGCGCACCCATGCCGCCCATTTTACGCATCTGTGACATTTGCGCTTTAAAGTCATCAAGGTCGAAGTTTTTGCCTGACTTCACTTTATCGGCAAGTTTCTGCGCTTCTGCCATATCGACATTTTTATGCGCTTGCTCAATCAGGCCGAGTACATCACCCATACCCAATATACGTGATGCCATCCGATCCGGATAGAATGGCTCCAGTCCATCGACTTTTTCACTGACGCCGATAAACTTGATTGGTTTGCCTGTCACATGGCGCACTGATAAAGCGGCACCACCGCGGGAATCACCATCCAGCTTAGTAAGGATTACACCCGTGAGCGGCAGAGTGTCGCCAAAGGCTTTCGCCGTATTAATTGCATCCTGCCCCTGCATGGCATCAACCACAAACAAGGTTTCAATCGGGTTCAGCTGTGCATGCAACGCTTTGATCTCGGCCATCATGGCCTCATCAATGCCCAGGCGACCCGCCGTGTCAAAAATCACGACGTCGTAATAGCCGCGCTTGGCAAAATCCAACGTAGCAGCAGCAATATCAGCCGGCTTCTGGCTGGCATTACTATCAAAACACTCGACCTCAAGCTGCTTGGCCAGCGTTTTAAGCTGCTCAATCGCTGCCGGACGGTAAACATCGGCACTCGCGAGCAAAACCTTTTTTTTCTGCTCTTTAAGTAATTTTGCCAGCTTGCCTGAAGTTGTCGTTTTACCGGACCCCTGCAAACCTGCCATGAGGATAATTGCCGGCGGCACGGCTGCCAGGTTCAGGCCGACATTGGCCTTGCCCATCAACTCCGTCAACTCATCGTTGACAACCTCAATGACTGCCTGCCCGGGGGTCAGGCTTTGCAATACTTCCTTACCCTGTGCGCGCAATTTGACTGCTGCAACAAAGTCTTTCACTACCGGCAATGCAACGTCGGCTTCCAGCAGTGCCATACGTACTTCACGCATGGCATCTGCAATGTTTTCATCCGTGAGGCGCGCCTGTCCGCGGAGGTTTTTAATGACGCCCTGCAGGCGTCCGGTTAGGTTTTCTAGCATTTTTATACTCTTTGCGTCATATAAGTTTCGATTTTACCTCAACCGTGAAGGCGCTTCTATAAATATAGCGTTTAGAATGCGGGATTACCCATAAAGCGATAAACCGCGCTATTTACACGCAAAAATGTATACAGAGCGCAGAAATCGAAGAGTATGGCTTGTAGATTGAAGCAGCTGGCACCGCGCAACGCGGCAATTCATCCAAGAATAAATTTATAGAAGCGCCCTATTATCTTTACCGCACATTTGCGCCATAATTACATCATGCAAAAATTAATTCCTTACATTGTAGTAGTATTCATTTACCTGGCCGTAGCGGCCGATTTCTGGCGCGCACCTAAATTAGCCGAAAAAGGTAAGCACCTGAAGCTACATTCAACGATGATTGCACTGGGTCTTCTGGTACATGGCTGGCTTTTGCATCAGAGCATTTTCTCGGTAGGGTTCAACCTGGGGTTCTACGAATCGGTATCGGCAATACTCTGGCTCACGGTTTTAATCTACTGGGTAACTGACCGCGACCACCAATTACACAGCCTTCAGGCATTTGTACTGCCGCCAGCGGCAGTATTCGCACTGCTGCCGGCATTCTTCTCCAGCCACCATTTTTTGCCTGATGCCGACAACAGCCTGTTCATAGCGCATGTATGGATAGCGATGCTCGCCTATAGCCTGTTCACTTTTGCCGCACTGCACGCGGTTCTGATGGCAATTGCCGAACGCAGCCTACATCACAAAAGCAGCCTGATCACGTTGCCGAGCTTTCCGCCGCTCATGATGATGGAATCCTTGCTGTTTAAGATTATCGGCTTGGGTTTCGCTTTGCTGACCATCACGCTGATCAGCGGCATGTGGTTTTCCGAGGAGATTTTCCACAAAGCGCTGGATTTTAACCACAAGACCATCTTCTCGATTGCGAGCTGGTTCATCTACGCAGCCCTGCTATTCGGCAGATACCAATATGGATGGCGCGGGCTCAAGGCCATCAGATGGACCATGATAGGCTTTGTACTGTTGCTGCTGGCCTACATCGGCAGCAAATTTGTTTCGCAGATCCTGCTCGGCAGATAGGCAGGCAGCCCAATAAAAATGGATCAGACAGCCAAGCTATCTGATCCATTTTTTATTAAAGCCTGATATAAAAACCGACGCTGATTAACGCAAACTGATCTGCGGCCAGCCTTGCTGCTGTGCATACTCAGATAAAATCTCATCCGCATCAACCGCTACCGGATTGCTTACTAATTTCATCAGCGGCAGATCATTGTGTGAGTCGCTGTAAAAATAGCTGGTAGCATAATCAGTCAACGCACTACCGCGTTCTGCCAGCCACTGATTGATACGCGTCACTTTCCCTTCTTTAAAACTGGGCACGCCGCTTACGCCGCCGGTATATTCACCATTCACCATTTCCGGGTCGGTACCGATCAGGTTATCGATGCCATAAGCCGCCGCAATCGGCCTGGTCACAAAGCTATTGGTCGCCGTAATCACCAGACACAGGTCACCGGCTGCCTTATGCTTATTCACCAGGTCCTGCGCTTTTTGCGTCATCATCGGGCGAATCACTTTTTCCATATATCGCTGATGCAGTTCATCGAGAAACTTTTTAGGGTGCTGGCTAAGCGGCATTAACTGAAACTCCAAGAATGCATAAATATCCAGGGTACCGTTTTTGTAATCCTGATAGAACTGCTCATTACGCGCCTGATGCGATGCGCCATCGAGCAGTCCCTCATTAATCAAAAACAAGCTCCAGTTATAGTCGCTATCACCTGCAAGCAGGGTGTTATCCAAGTCAAATAAAGCCAGATTCTGTGTATTGTTTTGAACCATATTAAATATCTTTTTGTTGAGTTACTGAAAGGACTAAAAATACGCCTATTAAAATCACAGCCAGTGCAAGCAATTCCACATAGGTCACATGCTCGCCCGCAAACCAGATGCCTACCGCAAATGCCACCATCGGGTTTACAAAAGTATTGCTGCTTGCCACCAGCGGCCGTACCGTGCGCAATAAATACTGGTACGCACTATAGGCAACAATCGACCCTAACACTATCTGAAACAACAGTGCGCCCCATGACTTTGCGCTAATCACCTGCGGCCAGGTCTCACCGGTAACGGCACTGACTGTCAGCAAAGCAACACCGCCCGCCAGCATCTGGGCTGCACTTGCCATGAGCCCCTGCGGCATGGCCAGGTGCTTGCTCCAGACTGAGCCGAACGACCAGCTTGCCGCGGCAAATATGAGCAGGAATGCACTCATAAAATGCCCGCTGAAACTGCCGCCAAGGTTAAGCAGTACGATGCCTGTCAGGCCGATAGCAATACCCAGCCACTCCCTGGCGACGATTTTATGCCCCCAAACGGAAGAAAACACCGCCATCCAGATGGGCGCCGTAGCAATCGACAGTGCCGCAACACTTGATGAAACGGTCTGCTGCACATAGCACACGGTTCCGTTACCCAAGGCAGGCAATAGCAAGCCTACTATTCCGGCGCCTACCCACTGCTGTTTACTGGGATTCGGCACACCCAGATAGCGCATCACTGCATATAACATCACACCCGCTATGGTAAAACGCATACCGGCCATCATAAACGGCGGGAAGCTTTCAATACCGAAACGGATGGCGAGATAAGTAGAACCCCAGATGAAATAGGTGCAGAAAAGTGCGACTACGATCAACAGGGTTTGCCGGGTTTTAGGCATGATAATTTTGGTACGTTTCTTTCAGATTAGGCTAGAGATGCGCTCAAGCAGGAGCAAGAATACTGCATACCGTTTCATTATTAAACCAAGCCAAGACAAAGCGCACGAGCGCAAACCGTACACTCACAGTACGCCAAGCGAGTGCAATGCCGAATTGGCTTGATTCTACGGTAAAACTACACCTGAGGGTGGGCGCGCTCCAGCTTAGAGTGCAGCTTATTCAAACCATTCAGGTACGCCTTGGCTGAAGCCACCACAATATCCGTATCCGCACCCTGCCCATTCACGATGCGGCCGCCTTTTGAAAGACGCACAGTCACCTCACCTTGCGCATCGGTACCGCTGGTGATGTTATTCACGGAATAAAGCAGCAGTTCAGCACCGCTATCTACAATTTTCTCTATCGCCTTGAATGCAGCATCCACCGGACCACCGCCATCAGCCTCTGACTTCTGCTCTGCGCCATTATCTGAAATGGTAATCAGCGCATGCGGTACTTCACCGGTTTCTGAAGCCACTTGCAGGTACACCAATTTAAAGTTCTCCGTCGCCTCGGAAACGAATTCATCGCTGACCAATGCATGCAGATCTTCATCAAAAATCTCAGATTTTTTATCGGCCAAATCTTTAAAGCGTGCAAAAGCGGCATTAAGCAAATCTTCGGTCTCAAGCTCAATGCCAAGCTCTTTCAAGCGCGTCCTGAATGCATTACGGCCAGACAGTTTGCCCAAGGTCAATTTATTCGCATTCCAGCCCACATCTTCCGCACGCATGATTTCATAGGTTTCGCGGTGCTTCAATACGCCATCCTGGTGAATACCGCTCTCGTGTGCAAATGCGTTAGCACCGACAATCGCCTTGTTCGGCTGAACCGGGTAACCCGTGATCGAAGAAACCAGCTTGCTCGACGGCACGATTTGCGTAGCATCGATGGTGGTAGCCAGATTGAAGATATCGCCGCGCGTTTTAATCGCCATGACAACTTCTTCCAGGCTCGCATTGCCGGCACGCTCACCCAGGCCGTTAATCGTACATTCCACCTGGCGTGCGCCGTTCATTACGGCAGCCAGGGAGTTGGCGACCGCCATACCCAAGTCATTATGGCAGTGCGTTGACCATACGACTTTATCGCTGTTCGGCACGCGCGCGATCAAGTCACGCATACGCTCACCCCAGGCTGCGGGAATGGAATAACCCACCGTATCCGGCACATTAATGGTTTTTGCACCGGCCTTAATCACTTCATCGAAAATACGCACCAGGAAGTCCATTTCTGAACGCACAGCATCTTCGGCCGAAAACTCAACATCATCGGTATATTCCAACGCCCATTTGACTGCCTGCACCGCACGCTCGACCACCTGGTCTTCAGTCATGCGAAGCTTGTTTTCCATGTGGATCCGGCTGGTAGCGATAAAAGTATGGATACGGCCGCTGGCGGCCGGTTTAATCGCCTCGCCGGCACGGCGCACATCGTTTTCGCTTGCACGCGCCAGTGAACAGACCGTTGAATTCTTGATGATCTTGGCAATTTCATGAATCGCATCGAAATCACCGGGGCTTGCCGCAGCAAAACCGGCTTCAATCACGTTGACACCCAACTTCTCAAGCTGGCGTGCGATACGGATTTTTTCCTCTTTTGTCATTGCTGCGCCCGGGCTTTGTTCGCCATCGCGCAACGTGGTATCAAAAATGATAATTTGCTCTTGTTTTTTAGTGGTTTGGTTCATATACGGTTACCTAACTTTTTATTCAGTTTTTAGCTAACTATTGCTTGAATAATTCAGCTCAAAAATCGCACCTGCTCAGAAACACCGAAGTTCTGACATCAGGTGCAGCGCGCTTTAATACTAGTATGGGGGTGGGGGGATATAGTCTGCGCACTAGCGCAGCAACGCACGCAGGCGTAACGCAAAGGTTTTGCGTAAAACAAAAGCACTGGCAGCGAGGCTGAGTGCAAAAGAAACTAGGATGATGTGTGAGTTCAACATGATGAATAGAAATATAATGTTTTTCAGCCGGTTACGCAAGCATTTAACTATTTGAATTTATTTATCATAATGATAAATAAATTCAAAGTTGGCCGGCTATGGTTCCGACTATGGTTGTTTCACGGATTTAAGCTTGCCGCGTATCCACATGACATAGCCGGAAAGTGCGTACACCACCATGACCAGGAACAATACTTCCGGCGGGCTATATGAGATCAGCACCAGCGCCAGCACAACGCCCAGAATCACAAAGAACGGCACACTGGCTTTTAGATTAATATCTTTACCGCTGTAATAACGCAGATCGCTCACCATGGACGCACCGGCAAACACGGTCAGGCTCCAGGCCATCCATTTCCATTTCAGTACGCCAAAGAACACGTCGCGCTCACTTACGCCATATTCATATGACACCCAGACAAAACCTGCCAGCAGCGCTGCCGCAGCCGGGCTAGGCAAGCCCTGGAAGTAACGCTTATCCTGATGCTCATCATCCAGCTTGGTATTGAAACGAGCCAGCCGCAACGCGGCACAAGCACAATAAATAAAGGCTGCAATCCAGCCCAGCTTACCCAGTGGCTTTAATGCCCAGACATAGAGTATCAAGGCTGGCGCCACCCCAAAAGAAACCATATCGGACAAGCTATCATATTCGGCGCCAAAAGCACTTTGCGTATTCGTCATCCGCGCCACACGCCCATCCAATCCATCCATCACCATGGCTATGAAAATAGCAATCGCCGCCAGTTCAAACTTGCCGTTCATGGCCTGCACGATGGCATAAAAACCTGCAAACAAAGCTGCTGAAGTAAACAGGTTCGGCAGTAAATAAATACCCCGTGAACGCAGAGACGGGATATCAGAATTACGACGGGATAGTTTTTGTTTAGGTTCGATCATGGCGATACCATATAGTTGGATATGCTAAGTATAAATCATGAATAATCACGGCGTGAAGAAATAAGCAATCCACCAACTAAAAAGCCGGCATTGATGCCGGCTTTTTTAACCATTGCAGTTCGCTCAGGCTCGTTAGCGGGAGAGCTAGTTAGCGGGAGCTGGCGCTGGCTCCGCAACAAATATCTCTACACGGCGGTTTTTGGCACGATTGGCGGCCGTATCATTTGCCACCAGAGGTTCGCGTGAACCACGTCCATCAATTGCGATGCGGCTTGTAGGTACACCTTTTGCAGACAGGTAATCACGTGTGCTGGCAGCGCGGTTCAATGATAACGGATTGTTGATCGCATCCGTTCCCGTGCTGTCTGTATGACCAATGATAGTGACTGTAGTCGCTGGATTGCTTAACAGGCTTTTTGCAAACGTATCAAGAACCGGCCTAAAGTTTGACTTGACGTCGGCACGGCCGACATCAAACGAAATGTCACTGGGGATATCCAGCTTCAGGCGATTATCTGCAGTTTGCGTCACCGCAACCCCGGTACCTGCAGTTGCCTTTTCCATCTCGGCTTTCTGCTCCTGCATGCGTTTAGACCATACATTACCGGCTACGCCACCAGCCGCCGCACCCACAGCAGCGCCAATTACGGCACCTTTGCCGCCGCCGGCCACAGCACCTACCACCGCGCCCGCACCTGCACCAATTGCCGCGCCCTTGGCTGTGCCTTTTTGTGTTTCCGTCATGCTAGCGCAACCGCTGAATAGGAAAGTCGCAGCCACCGCGCCCGCTATCAATTTCTTGTTCATATTATTCTCCTCATTGTTGGTTCCAGCAAAATGTCATTCTACACCCATAAAATTACGCTTTAAATACATAAAATAACAGCTGATTCAATAAATAACGCAAGCTATAGGCAAAAGTTAACAGCTATGCGGCAAGCCTTTGAAAAAAAAGACTAATAAAGATTAATTAGCCGTCATCATCATAGGGAATTAACCGGCAGGATGATTGGAAAACGCAGGATTATGGTGCAGTATTATGTTAGTATCGCGGCTTCAAAATATTAATGCTCCACCATGCAATTTACCTTACACAAACAAGATGGCCTGGCTCGTCGCGGTACCTTAAACCTGGCTCACGGCAATGTTGAAACCCCCGCTTTCATGCCGGTCGGCACTTATGGCACCGTGAAGGCGATGTCACCGCTGGAGCTGGATGAAATCAATGCCCACATCGTGCTCGGCAACACATTCCACCTCTGGCTGCGCCCCGGGCTGGAAGTCATTGCAGCACATGGCGGACTGCACAAGTTCATGGGCTGGGATAAACCGATACTGACCGATTCCGGCGGCTTTCAGGTATGGAGCCTGGGTGACCTGCGCAAAATCACGGAAGAAGGCGTAAAGTTCCGCTCACCGATCAACGGCGACTCATGCTTCCTGACCCCGGAAGAATCCATGCGCATCCAGCGTGTATTGAATTCAGACATTGTAATGATTTTTGATGAATGCACGCCCTACCCTGCCACGCACAAAGAGGCCAGCGATTCAATGCAGCTGTCACTGAGATGGGCCAAGCGCAGCAAGCAGGCGCACGAAGGCAACACCAATGCTTTGTTCGGCATCATCCAGGGCGGCATGCACGAAGACCTGCGTGATATTTCACGCAGCGGCCTGGAGGAAATCGGCTTTGACGGCTATGCGATTGGCGGCCTGTCTGTAGGTGAGCCAAAAGAAGACATGCTGCGCATACTTGCCCATACCGCCCCGAAAATGCCGCAGGATAAACCACGCTACCTGATGGGCGTAGGCACGCCGGAAGACCTGGTTGCGGCAGTATCGCAAGGCGTAGACATGTTCGACTGCGTCATGCCGACGCGCAACGCACGCAATGGCTGGCTATTTACCCAATACGGCGACGTGAAAATCAAGAACGCCAGCTATAAAAACGATACGCATCCGCTGGATGCTGACTGTACCTGCTATACCTGCCGCAACTTCACGCGCTCGTACCTGCACCATCTGCACCGTATCGGCGAAATCCTGGGTTCACGCCTGAATACCATCCATAACCTGCATTATTACCAGCAGCTGATGGCAGGCATGCGCAGCGCGATTGAAGCTGGCACATTCGAGGCATTCAAGCTAGATTTTGCCGCTAAACGCAAAACTTTATCCTGACCGCAATTGAGCCGATTTGCAGTATCCTGCAATCGCGTTTAAGTATGTGCTAGAATTTAAAGCTAATTTTTACCAAATTTCCTGTTTAATTTTTAAGAGAGCTATATCGTGTTTATTTCAAATGCTTATGCTGCAACAGCAACATCTACTGATTTCGCAAGCTTTTTACCGCTGATCGTCATTTTTGTTTTGTTCTTTTTCATGATCATTCGCCCGCAGATGAAACAGGCGAAAGAGCAGCGCAACATGATTGCAGCCTTGCAAAAAGGTGATGAAGTTGTGACTTCAGGCGGCATCGTCGGCAAAGTGACCAAAGTAACAGAGGCATTTGTCGTTGTTGAAATTGCTGCTGAAACCGAAATCACCGTACAGAAACACGCGATCATGAGCGCATTGCCTAAAGGCACCATTAAGAGCATCTAACAACACTATATCAATAGTAACGGCTAGATTGATCCGCATTGATTTAGCCGTATTTTTAGAAACTATCTTGTATATCCAAATTGCAAAGAATTGATTAGAGCCTGACTATGAACCGCTATCCAATGTGGAAAAACATTTTTATTGCCATCGTGATTTTGATTGGCTTTATTTACACGATTCCAAACTTCTTTGGCGAATCTCCAGCGGTACAGATTACTCCTGCTAAAAGTACCTCCAAACTTGATCCGGCTTTACTCGGGCAGGTAGAACAAATTTTCAAAAAAGAAAACATCGCATTCGATGGCATCTACCTGGATGCCCGCGGTGTCAAAGCGCGCTTTAACAATACTGACACGCAGATCAAAGCCAAAGACATTCTGCAGGCAAATTTAGGCAACGACTATACGGTTGCACTGAACCTGCTTTCCCGCTCACCGGACTGGCTGCGCAGCCTGGGTGCCAAGCCTATGTACCTCGGCCTGGATTTACGTGGCGGCGTGCATTTCTTACTGCAGGTAGACATGAAAGCTGCGCTGGATAAGGCAGCAGAGCGTTTTATCGGCGATTTCAGGACCGCATTGCGTAAAGAGCGCATCTCTTACGCCGGCGTCAGCCGTGAAGGCCAGACGGTACAGATTCGTTTCACCAATACCGCTGAACTTGAAAAAGCAAGAAAAATCCTGAGTAAGGAATACCCCAACCTGACACTGAAAGACAGTGCCAGCAGCGAATACAAACTGCTGACCGCATCACTGAATGCGGTTGAGCAAAAACGTATTCAGGATTTTGCGCTCAAACAGAACATTCAAACCCTGCACAACCGTATCAATGAGCTGGGGGTAGCGGAACCGATTATCCAGCAGCAAGGGGCTGACCGCGTGGTTGTCCAGCTGCCGGGCGTACAGGATACCGCTAAAGCAAAAGAGATCCTGGGCCGCACCGCAACCCTGGAAATTCGCTTGGTGGATGAAGAAAAATCCGACCCGGCCACACTTGAAAATGCTGAAAAAGGTCAAGCACCTGTTGGCGATGAAGTGTTTAAAGACCGCGAAGGCCGCGCGATCCTGGTCAAAAAGAACGTGGTACTGACCGGTGACTACATCACAGATGCAGGCCCCGGTATTAATGGCCAGACCGGCCAGTCAGTCGTTAACGTCACCCTTGATGGCCGCGGTGCGCGCGTATTCCAGCAGGTTACACGTGAAAACGTCGGTAAACGCATGGCCATCCTGCTGATTGAAAAAGGCAACACCGAAGTCGTGACGGCACCGGTCATTAATGAAGAAATTGGTGGCGGCCGCGTTCAGATCTCCGGCATGGCGAACACGCAGGAAGCTACGGATATTTCATTGCTGCTGCGTGCCGGCGCACTTGCCGCACCGATGGATATCATTGAAGAACGTACCGTCGGCCCAAGCATGGGTCAGGACAACATCAATCGCGGCATCCACTCTACATTGTGGGGTTTTGCAGCCATTGCCGTCATGATGATGATTTACTACGTGGCATTCGGCACGGTGTCTGTCATGGCGCTCGCCATCAACCTGCTGCTGCTGGTAGCGATACTGTCCATGCTGCAGGCTACGCTGACCTTGCCGGGTCTGGCGGCGATTGCACTGGCGCTGGGGATGGCGATTGATGCAAACGTGCTGATCAATGAACGCGTGCGTGAAGAAATGCGCAACGGCAATACGCCGCAGGCAAGCATCCACGCCGGCTATGACCGTGCATTCGATACGATTCTGGACTCCAACATCACCACCATGATTGCCGGTCTGGCGCTGTTCATGTTCGGTACCGGCCCGATCAAGGGCTTTGCGGTAGTTCACGTGCTGGGCATCCTGACTTCGATGTTCAGTGCTGTTGTGGTATCACGTGCAATTATCAATGCTATCTATGGCTACCGTCGTAAGCTGACCAAACTTTCAGTCGGCCAGATCTATAAAGCCTAACGCTAATTTTCATAACACCAAATTATCAGAACACCAGAGTACACATTATGGAATTATTCAGAATAAAAAAGGACATCCCGTTCATGAGTTATGGCCGTTTAACCACGACCATCTCATTGGTGACGTTCATATTAGCGATTTTCTTCCTGGCCACACGCGGCCTGAATTTCGGTGTCGACTTTACCGGCGGTACCGTCATGGAGGTCAATTACCCGCAAGCCGCTAACCTGGAAACTGTGCGCAAAGCGGTTGACAGCATTGGCTTAAAAGAAGCGACCGTGCAGAACTTCGGCTCCAGCCATGATGTGCTGATCCGCCTGCCGGTGAAGCCTGAGCTTTCTGTGTCGCAATTATCAGAGCAGGTAAAAGCTGCATTGGTGAAGGCCGACGCAACAGCAGAAGTCCGCCGTGTAGAGTCCGTAGGGGCGCAGGTGGGTGACGAACTTTACGAAAATGGCGGCCTGGCACTGTTCTTTGTATGTGCCGGCATCATGCTTTACCTGTGGCTGCGTTTTGAATGGCGATTTGCAATTGCCGCAATTATCGCCAACATGCATGATGTGGTGATTATCCTGGGCTTCTTTGCGTTCTTCCAGTGGGAGTTCAACCTGACCGTACTTGCCGCGGTGCTGGCGGTGTTAGGTTACTCAGTGAACGAATCAGTCGTGGTGTTTGACCGTGTGCGTGAAAACTTCCGCAAAATGCGCAAGGCCAGCGTGACGCAGGTGATTGATAACGCCATCACCCGCACGATGTCGCGTACTGTCATTACCCACCTGATGACACAGACCATGGTAGGTTCAATGCTGCTGTTCGGCGGAGAAGTGCTGCATAATTTTGCACTGGCCCTGACCATCGGTATCCTGTTCGGCATCTACTCTTCCGTGCTGGTGGCAAGCCCGATTGCAATGTGGCTGGGCGTTAGCCGTGCTAACCTGATTGGCGATACCGAGAAGAAAGAAGGCGAGAAAAAAGAAAAAGTAGCTGAACCCGACCCATCAGAGTTTGCTTAACGAGTTCGCTTAACACTACACACCAATATTCACTTACTGTACCGCAAGCTGCATTTGTACGGTAAGTGAATCACCCTTGCGCTGCATCGCCCCTCACGTATAAACTCTTGACTTCATCAACAGCATCACCACACCCCATTGGATAACATTCCTATTTCATGGCAATTAGGCGGCCTTGCGCTACTACTGCTTATTTCTGCATTTTTTTCAATTGCAGAAACCAGCCTGATGTCGCTCAACCGTTACCGGTTGCGCCACCTGGTAAAAGAAGGCAATCGCGGTGCGCGGCTTGCCAGCGCCCTGCTCGCAAAAACAGATAAACTGCTCGGCGTCATCCTGCTTTGCAATAACTTTGCCAATGCCGCTTCAGCCACGCTGGTCACGGTGATCATCGTTGAACTGTTCGGTGAAGGTGAATGGGTACTGATGTTCGGTACGCTCGCCGTCACTTTTGCGATTCTGGTATTCAGTGAAATCTCCCCGAAAGTGATTGCCGCAGCTTACCCGGAAAAACTCGGCATCCTCTGCAGCTACATCCTCTACCCGCTGCTCAAGGTGCTATACCCCGCCGTCTGGTTCGTGAACCTGTTTGTTGGCGCGCTATTAAAACTGCTGCGGGTCAGGGTCAACTTCGAGCAGTCCACGCAGTCGCTGACTATGGACGAACTGCGCAGCATCGTTACCGATGCCGGGCATTTCATGCCGCAGAAACACCGTACCATTCTGCTGAACCTGTTCGAACTCGAAAAAATCACGGTCGATGATGTAATGACAGCGCACACCATGGTCGAAAGCATCAACTTCGACCTGCCGATTGAAGACGTGCTGCAGCATATCTCCAGCAGCCTGCATACTCGCCTGCCCGTACGCCAGGGTGAGCATGAGGAAATTATCGGCATATTGCATGTACGCAAAGTGATTAGCCGCCTGCGCGAACATCTGCATGGCCATGAGCTTGATAAGGAAGCCTTGCTCGAAGTAATTGCCGAACCGTACTTTATCCCATCCGGCACCCCGCTTTTCACGCAGATACAGCAGTTCCAGGAAAACCAGGAACGTGTAGCCTTGGTGGTCGATGAATACGGTGAATTTAAAGGCATGGTCACCCTGGAAGATATTCTGGAGGAAGTCATCGGCGACTTCACGACCCAATCGCCGTCGCGCACCGGCAGTTACCACCAGGAAGAAGATGGCGGCTGGTTTGTGGATGGCAGCAGCTCCTTACGCGACCTCAATAAAAAACTGAAGCTGAACCTGCCGCTGGATGGCCCACGCACGCTCAACGGGCTCATACTCGAACATTTTGAAGATATACCGGAACCCAATACCAGCTTCAAGATCGGCGCGCACCGGCTGGAAATCATCCAGACCCAGGATCGGATCGTGAAAAGCGTCAAGATATTCCCTTAAGCCAACCGGCAGCCCCATGAATTTATCTGCATGAACCTGCCTGCTGCGGCTAAATTACCCTTGAATTTTTTAGTATTTGGCTCACAATAGATTCAACCAACCAAATTTAGATTATGGCAAATCCTGCACACGAAAGTAACACCGTACTTAAACCTGAGGTTGCAAAACCGAAATTGCCCCCCATGTTCAAGGTAATGCTGTTAAACGACGATTACACCCCGATGGAATTTGTTGTTGAAACGATAGAACGCTTTTTTAGCAAAAGTCGTGAACAAGCGACCCAAATTATGCTCAAAGTGCATATCGAGGGCGTTGGTGTCTGCGGGATTTACCCGCAGGATATTGCAGAAACCAAAATGAGCCAGGTCATGAATCATGCAAGGGAAGCGCAGCATCCCCTGCAATGCATCATAGAAATAGCATAAGGGCAGTTGTATAAATGCAGGGTTTGAATGCATTTATAGAAATGTCCATGAATATAATAGAAAGTCAGGTATCAGGATGATAGCGCAAGAGTTAGAAGTAAGTTTGCATATGGCCTTTATGGACGCTAGACAAAAGCGCCATGAGCTCATCACGGTTGAGCATCTGCTGCTCGCCATGATCGACAACCCCACGGCGGCCGAGGTCTTGCGCGCCTGCGGCGCAAAACTGGAAGTGCTGCGCACCGAGCTCAGTCAATACATCGAAGAACATACGCCAACCGTAATGGGGCAGGATGAAGTAGACACGCAGCCTACGCTGGGTTTTCAGCGCGTCATCCAGCGTGCCATGCTGCATGTACAGTCTTCAGGTAAAAAAGAAGTCACCGGTGCCAATATCCTGGTTGCGATTTATGGCGAGAAAGATTCGCATGCGGTTTTCTTCCTGCATCAGCAGGGCGTTACACGCCTGGATGTTGTCAATTACATTTCCCACGGCGTATCAAAAGTCGGCGAAACGGCGAAGCCTGAAGGCGGCGAAGCGGAAGCCGATGCCGAAGCTCCGGCAAATGGCGCATTGGAAAACTACACGGTCAACCTGAACGCACAGGTTGCAGCCGGCAAGATAGACCCGTTAATCGGTCGCACATCGGAACTGGAACGCGTGGTACAGACCCTATGCCGCCGCCGCAAAAACAACCCGCTGCTGGTAGGTGAGGCCGGTGTAGGCAAAACTGCGATTGCTGAGGGTCTGGCACGCCGCATTGTTGAAAAAGATATTCCGGACGTACTTGCCAACGGTGTGGTCTATTCACTGGACATGGGCGCCCTGCTTGCCGGTACCAAATATCGCGGTGATTTTGAGCAGCGTCTGAAAGCCGTCATGAAGCAGCTTGAGGAAAAACCGGAAGCGATCCTATTTATCGATGAGATCCATACGCTGATCGGTGCCGGCTCGGCCAGCGGCGGCACCCTGGACGCCAGCAACCTGTTAAAACCGGCGCTCTCGAATGGCTCGCTCAGGTGCATAGGCGCGACGACCTATCAGGAGTACCGCGGCATATTTGAAAAAGACCACGCACTATCACGCCGTTTCCAGAAAATTGATGTCACGGAACCCAGCGTTGCTGAAACCATTGAAATCCTCAAAGGCCTCAAATCACGCTTTGAATCCCATCACAGCGTGAAATATACGGCCAGCGCGCTCATGACCGCAGCCGAGCTTTCAGCCAAATACATTAATGACCGCCACTTGCCTGACAAAGCGATTGACGTGATTGATGAGGCCGGCGCAGCACAGCGTATCCTGCCGAAATCCAAACAGAAAAAAGTAATCGGCAATAAAGAGATCGAAGACATTATCGCCAAAATTGCACGCATCCCGCCCAAGAATATTTCAACGGATGACCGCAATGCACTTAAAACACTGGAACGCGACCTCAAAGCCGTTGTATTCGGCCAGGATAAAGCCATAGATGCACTGTCTTCTGCGGTGAAAATGGCGCGCAGCGGCCTGGGCCAAAACAATAAACCCATAGGCAGTTTCCTGTTCAGCGGCCCGACCGGAGTAGGTAAAACCGAAGTCGCGAAACAGCTGGCCTACATCATGGGCATTGAACTGATTCGCTTTGACATGAGTGAATACATGGAGCGCCATGCGGTTTCACGCCTGATCGGTGCGCCTCCGGGTTATGTAGGCTTTGAACAGGGCGGCCTGATGACCGAGGCCATCACCAAGCACCCATACTGCGTGCTGCTGCTGGATGAAATTGAAAAAGCGCACCCGGACATTTTCAATATCCTGCTGCAGGTCATGGACAATGGCACACTCACCGACAATAACGGCCGCAAAGCTGATTTCAGGAATGTGACCATCATCATGACCACCAACGCCGGTGCCGAGAACCTATCCAAGTCCAGCATGGGCTTTATGGATTCCAAGCAAGCCGGTGATGAGCAGGCCGATATCAAACGCCTGTTCTCACCCGAGTTCCGCAATCGCCTGGATGCAGTCGTTTCATTCTCATCATTGTCAACGGACATCATCATCCGCGTGGTAGATAAATTCCTGATCCAGCTTGAAGACCAGCTGCATGAGAAAAAAGTCGAGGCTACTTTCAGCGACAAACTGAAAGCTTACCTGGGCAAAAAAGGCTTTGATCCGCTTATGGGCGCACGTCCGATGGCAAGGCTGATTCAGGATACGATCCGTAAGGCATTGGCGGATGAGCTGCTATTCGGCAAACTGGCGAATGGCGGCAGCGTGCATGTAGATATTGATGATAAAGATGAAGTCAGACTCATATTTGCAGCCAGCAAAACCAATGAGGATATCGATACGGCAACAACAGTAGATTAACGGCACGCCAGCCTGATGCAGGCGTGCTGTTAAACCAAAGCCGGGGTTCACACCCATTACATGCTACGGACAACATGCCTATGGACATCGTAACCGTTTCTACCTTTCAGGTACCCATAGAGGTATGCGCGACACTGGCATTTGCGCTCTCAGGCCTGATTGCTGGCGCCAGAAAGAAGCTGGATGCATTCGGCGTGTTTGTTGTCACCGGGGTTGCCGCCTTTGGCGGCGGCACTTTGCGTGATGTGCTGCTGGATAGGCGTCCGTTTTTCTGGGTAGATCATGCAAACTGGCTATGGCTGATGCTGCTGCTTTGCGTGTTTGCGATGATTTTTATGCGCAATCGGCATATACAGCTCACCGAACACGCGATCCTGGTGCCTGATGCGCTGGGGCTGGGTTTATATGCGGCATTAGGCACACAGATTGCGCTGAGTCTGCAAATGCCGGTGATTATCTGCGCTTTGATGGGCGTCATGACTGCAGTCTTTGGCGGTGTGCTGCGCGATATATTCTGCAACGAAATTCCCAAAGCCTTTAATGATTACCAGCCCTATGCCGTCATTGCATTTACCGGCAGTTTGCTGGTGGTTGCCCTCAACGCGCTGCACTTGCCGCCAACGCTCTGCATTTTTGTACCCGCCGGTTTGATCTTTATCTTCAGGATCACTGCAATCTACCGTGGCTGGCGCCTGCCGGGCTGGAAAATAGAATCAGAATAGCCACGCCCGCCGTTATGGCTGAGGCGGCTTGTTTCCGGCATTGGCTGCCTGCCTGCGTTTCTCAGCATGTTCAACCGCAAACTCGTAAATATCGACCAGGTCTTCTTCGCTCACATCAATCAGGCCATCCATCTGGCGCAGTGCCCATTTAACGTCTTCCTCAAGCAGTTCTGGGTATTGTTCATGACTGACCTGTGCGAACTGATCGTGATGTACATGATGCGAATGCCGCATGGGGTATCTGCGTCCCGGCACCAGGTTATTTAAGGCAAACGCCAGCAGTACCATCAGACCCGCGTTAATCGCAACCACCTCATAGCAGAACTGCCAGCCGATTGCATGTACCTCCGGGCCGCCTAATACAGCGATCATCGCCGTAGCGGAGCTGGGTGGATGCAGGCAATGCAGGACATGCATCACAAATATCGACAACAGCACAGCTAGCGCAGCCGCAAGCACGATATCGGGTATCCAGTGTACGCAGGCAACCCCCATGAATGCAGATACCAGATGCCCGCCAAATACCGGCCAAGGCTGGGACAAAGGACTATGCGGCACGACAAACAGCAGAAAGGCGCTGGCGCCCATCGACGCCAGTACCAGCATCTTGAACGGCAGCCCGAGTTCTGCATATTGCACGATTACCAACAGCAGCAAGATCGAGCAACAGGCCGTCAATGAAGAAATCAGCATCTCCCGCAACGGTAGCTGCCCCGGCAGGTAGTCTACCAGTATTGAATTAATCAGCTTTTTCAGTTTATGCATAGTAAAAACCTGAGTGCTTTAGCCAGATGCCGTCACCCAGTATAACTTGGGTGCTTGGCCATCACGGATTCAAACAATGCCGAATTTACCAGGTGCTGCAACCAGGATCTAAGCCTGGGATAAGCTGCGGTTTCAAACCACTCACTATCTACTGCGGCAAATTGGCGTATGAACGGAAAGATTGCAATATCAGCCAGGCTGATTGTATTACCCAGCAAGAAAGTATTTTGCTGCAGACAGCGCTCGAGCTTTTGCAGGAACAGCTCACCCTGCTGCCTGTAATGTTCGGCAGGAAGCTCCGGGAAACGAATGGCATATTTATAGCGATCCAGGCTTTGCTTGAACGACCCGTCATTCTCCGCAATCAGCAGCTCCTGCTGCTGCAGGTCAGCCCCCAGCCAGCTATCTGTATCCTGCTGCCGTAATGCCCAGTGCATAATGTCCAGGCTTTGCTCGATGACCTGCCCGTCTTCCAGCACCAGCACCGGCACTGTGCCTTTAGGAGACACTTGCAGCAGGTGTGCAGGCTTGTCCTTGAGTGATACTTCCCGTATCTCAACTGTGATATCGGCATAACTTAATGCCATGCGCGCACGCATAGCATAAGGGCAGCGTCGATAGGAATACAGCACAGGCAATGCCATTTCAGTAGCCGTTGTTAGCCTAATGACCTGCAAATATCGTGTACCAGCGCCGGGCCTTTGTAGATCAGGCCGCTATAAACCTGCACCAGGCTGGCACCGGCCGCGATTTTTTCAACCGCATCCGCACCGTTCAAAATACCGCCGACACCGATAATGGGCAGCGCCCCCTGCAAACGCTGCGATAGCTGCTGAATCACCAGTGTAGATTTTTCACGTACCGGCGCACCTGACAAACCACCGGTTTCATTGGCATTCGCCATCCCCTGCACCTGCTCCCTGGCCAGCGTGGTATTGGTTGCAATCACGGCATCAATTTTGTGCGCCATCAGCAAATCGGCAATTTCATTGACCTGCTCACGTTCCAGATCCGGTGCGATCTTCAAGGCTACCGGCACATAGCGGCCATGTGTCTGCGCCAGTTCCAGCTGCGCCTGCTTCAATGCAGCCAGCAAATCAGATAAAGCCTCTTTTTCCTGCAGGGCGCGCAGGTTCTTGGTGTTGGGTGACGAGATATTGACCGTGATGTAACTGGCATAGGCATAAACTTTACGCATGCAGGTCAAATAATCATCCACTGCTTTTTCATTGGGCGTATCGAAATTCTTGCCGATGTTAATGCCAAGCACACCTTGGTAATTTGCGGCTTTCACGTTTTCGATCAGGTTATCCACCCCCAGGTTATTAAAACCGAAACGATTGATAATGCCCTGCGCTTCCTTTACCCGGAACAAGCGTGGCCTGGGATTACCTGGCTGCGGCCGCGGCGTGATCGTGCCGATTTCAACAAAACCGAAACCCAAGGCGGCCATACCATCAATAACCGCGCCATTTTTATCCAGGCCTGCTGCCAGGCCAACCGCATTGGGAAAGGTGATCCCCATGACCTGCCGCGGCGCGCAGGCAGGTGCCGCCGGGTAGAGCTTTAATAATCCGGACCGCTCCGCGTATTTCAGGCTTTTCAAGGTGAAATCGTGAGCGCTTTCAGCATCAAACTGAAATAGCAGGGGCTTAATAAGTGAGTAAGTATTCATAGCGTAATTTTACTTTAAAAATAGGCCGTCATGATTACCGCAAGCCATGCCAATTTAGCGGCATGTTTACTGAACCTGCATTTTATGAATATAGCTTTTCACAGCACCAAGCCATTAGCGCGTAGTCACCTTAACCCGGCAATGGCATAATGTTTACCTGACTGAACAGCAAAAATTGAAATGACCATCATGGCAAAAAACCAAGCACTGCAACTACTGGGCGGACTGACTCCCACAGAATTCCTGACTGAATACTGGCATAAAAAACCACTCCTGATCAAACATGCCATCCCTGGCTTCAAGGGATTACTGAGCCCTGAAGAGCTGGCCGGACTGGCGTGTGAAGATGATGTGCAGTCGCGGATTGTTGAAGAAATCAATGGCCAATGGCACGCCAGCCACGGGCCTTTTGATGATGATGACTTTGCCGGATTACCTGACCAGCCGGACCCCAGTCACCGCTGGACCTTGCTGGTGCAGTCCGTAAACCATTACCTGCCTGAAGCCAGCCAGTTGCTGCAGCAATTCGACTTCATTCCGCATGCCAGGCTGGATGACCTGATGGTCAGCTACGCACCCGATGGCGGCGGTGTCGGCCCGCATTTTGACAGCTATGATGTATTTCTGCTGCAAGGCCAGGGCAAGCGGCTGTGGCGCGTCAGCGAGCAGACCGATCTCAGCCTGGTGGATGGGGCTCCGCTACGCATCCTGAAAAACTTTGACACGGCGCAGGAGTGGCTGCTGGAAGCAGGAGACATGCTCTACCTGCCGCCGCACCTTGCGCACTGGGGCATCGCCGTCAGCGACGGCAAGACAGACTGCATGACCTACTCTATCGGGTTTCGCGCCCCTAAAAACCAGGAGCTGGCAACTGAGTTTCTTGGCTACATGCAGGATAAGCTGAATCAGGAACAGACAACGCTGGCCGGCATGTATGAAGATGCTGACCTCGGCCTGCAGGAACATGCTGCCGAGATCAGCGGCTCCATGGTTGCCAAAGTGGCGGCTATCCTGAGAAATATCCAGTGGTCAGATCATCATGTGGCCGACTTCCTGGGCACGTATCTTTCAGAGCCTAAACCTGATGTGGTATTTGATGCGAACAAAAAAACCAGCCTGGGTAATTTCAATAAACAGCTGGTCAAGCATGGCATCGTACTCGACCTGAAAAGCCAGATGCTGTTTACCGGTAATACTTTTTATTTGAATGGCGAGGCCGCAATATTCACAGGGGAGCCAGCGGCACTGCTGACCAGGCTTGCCAACCTGCGCATACTCAGCCCGGATGACCTCGGCAGCAGCCAGCTGCTCGATCCACAGCTATTACAACAATTACATCTCTGGTACCTGGCCGGATTTCTTCACGTTAACGATTAGGTGCGATTGCCCCCCATGACCAGCCCCCATAACACCCTTGTACCTGACACGATCATATCGGGAGAGCAGCTTTACAATGAAGCGATCAGCCTGATCCTGAAAAGCGCTCAACGTGAATTGCTGATCTTCGATCAGGATCTGAGCCGCGGCAGCTTTTCCAGCCTGGAGAACTTTAATTACCTGCAAAATTTCCTGAGCGCTAACATTGCCAGCGAACTCACGATTATTTTGCAGGATGCAGCCTACCTGCAGCAGAAATGCCCGCGATTGGTCAACTTGCTGCAAGTTTACGGACATAAGATGCATGTCCATGTAACCAACAGCTCGGCCAGGCATGCTAAAGATTGCTTTATGCTAGCCGACGGTGAACACTACATTAAGCGTATACACATTGATCAGGCACGTTTTAAATATGCATTCAACGACCGCATCAGTACAGAGGCACTGAACAACCGTTTCATGGAACTGAAAGATGCCATTGGCGACGCCGTCACTTTAAGGCCACTCGGACTATGATGAATATTCCATACCAAACATCCCGATTACTTCGATACGGCCTGATTTTCATCGTCTGCACTTGCCTGGGCTGGCATGCCGAGGCTGCTACAGCATTCAAGATTATCACCCTGCAACATCGCTTTGCAGAAGACATCCTGCCGGCCATTCAACCTTTAATCGGCAGCGGCGGCACAGCCAGCGCCATGCAGAACAACCTGATCATACGCACCAGCGCTGAAAACATGGCAGAAATCGAGCAGCTGATCAGCACGCTTGATACCGCACGCCAGAATCTTAAAATCACCGTTAACCGCAATAAAAGCAGCGTCACAGACCAAAACCAAGCCAGCGTGGCGGTGCGCAAGCGTATCGGCAATGTTATGGTAGAGACCGACAACAGGCAACGTACGATAAGAGATGGTGCCTCATTGAATATCGAAAACCGGCAAATCAGAACCAACAGCCTTAACAGCCAGTTTATTCAGGTAACGGATGGCGAAAAAGCCTTCATCAGCGTCGGCCAGTCCATTCCATACACGCAGGAATGGGTTAGCCTGACACAGCGCTATATCAGGACGCAGCGTACAACTGAATTTGTAGCGATAGACACCGGGTTTACTGTGCGCCCGAGAACGATAGGCAACCTGGTAGAGTTAGAGGTCACTCCAAGATTTTCTCAATTAAATCAAAGGGGAATGATCGATTTTGAAACACTGACCACCACCATACGCGCCAGCCGCGGCGAGTGGATCGACCTGGCTGACATTATGCTCAGTAAAGATGATGTCAGCCGGGCAATACTTAGCCGGCAGGGCGATTATCAGTCTTCAGATAGCCAACTTTCCATCAAAGTTGAATAGATAATTGAAAAAAAATAATAAAGCCGAGAACTTTTTTTTAAAAAAGCTATACAAAGCCTCGAATTTAGCTGTTTTTTTTCATAATTACTGGTAGAATTTGCGCCACTCGGTATAGCTAATTAGGTAAAAGTTTTAGGCAGTTATCGAAAAAAGTTTTTTAACTAGTTTAAACCCTTAAGGAAATCAAAAATGACACGTTCAATCTTACTTGCTGCATTATTAGCTCTTGCTGTTACTGCTTGTGGCGAAAAAGCTGCTGAAGCTCCTGCTGTTGAAGCTCCTGCTGTTGAAGCGCCAGCTGCACCAGCTGCTGAAGCTGCTCCTGCTGCTGAAGCCGCACCAGCTGCTGAAGCTGCTCCTGCTGCTGAAGCCGCACCAGCTGCTGAAGCTGCTCCTGCTGAAGCTGCTAAGTAATTATTAGCTAGCAACAACCGCAAAAAAGCCGACTTTTAGTCGGCTTTTTTGTTTTTGCTGTCCTGAATGCTGGTTTACTCAGCCAGTATCTTTTTAGCACTCATCTTGCCTCGCCAACCTCTCGCTCCAACGACCGTCTTGCCTTACCTGTCAGCTTGCTTACAGAACCACCGTATCAGGTAAGCCATACAAGCCAGCAAACGACTACCCTATCCACCAAGTTAATTCTATCAGCCCAGGCTAAGCAATCGATCTCCAGTCGAACCCTTGCGATTGATCCGCAACCCCCACCCAATCCGGTGCGCAGCCCAGCACATTAGCCAGTGCAGTTTTTGCCAGCTGCGGTGTATTATTTTTAGCACTCAGATGCGCAGCTACAATATGCTGCAGCCTGCTGTTATCCAGCTTGGATAACAGTTCGGCAGAATCAGCATTTTCCAGGTGCCCCAGATCACCGCCAACGCGTTTTTTCAGCGGCCAGCTGTAAGGGCCATTCTGCAGCATCGCTGCATCGTGGTTGCACTCAAGCACGAGCGCATGGCACCCGCTCAACCTGTCTTCTATGTGCGGCGTGATACGGCCAACATCAGTCAGTACGCCCAAACGCCTGCTACCGTCAGAAAACACGTATTGAACCGGCTCCCGCGCATCGTGCGGCACCGGATAAGGCTGTACTTCAACATCAAGGATTGTGAAAGCCGTATGCGAATCTACGACATGCAGTTGCAGCGCATGCTGGCTAGGAAAATAGCGCGGCACCATTTTCAGGGTACCATAGGTCAGCCACACCGGGATATTATGCCTGGCAGCGAATTTGAACGCGCCGCCGGCATGGTCATCGTGCTCGTGGGTAATGACGATGCCGTTGATATCGGAAGGGGCCAGGTTTAAACGCGCCAGCCTGGCCAAGGTCTCTTTGACACTGAAACCGCAGTCCAGCATCAAACGAGTCCGCCCGACCTCTACAACCAGCGCATTGCCAGCACTACCGCTACCTAGCGAGGCAAAGCGCATCTGCTTACCTTTCCGAAAAAACTACAGCGATACTTAACTACAGAGATACTTAACTACAGCGATTATTTCAGCTGGTCGTACATCAAAGCAATGATACGGTTGGCTGTCGTTGTACGTACGCGGGCACCGCTCGTATCAATCACCGTGACCACCGCATTGCCTGCATCACCATCGGCAACTTTGATGCGATATTGCTTGTCCGGGTTGGTTTTGCCTTTATCATCACTGCCCCAGAATTTCAGGCTATCAATCACACTCTTCTGCTCTTTCTGAGCTGGTGTCTGCGCTTCTTTTTTATCATCGTCACCCCAGAACTTCAAGGTTTCCATCAAACCTTTCTTTTTCTTGGGAGTGTCGTCAATATCAACATCCGCATAACGCACGAAGAACAAACCGTTAGAACGGTCTTTATCTTCAATCACGAAGCCGATTCTGTCGAGAGCAAGGCCAACGCGACGCCATGCACGGTCAAACTGGTCATTCAACAGCAGCCTTGCGCTGCCGTCAGACTCTTTCACAACCTCAGCGCGCTTGATGACAACCGCTTCAGCAAGAATAGATTTGGATTTCTGCTCTTCAATACCGAGTTTCACCATCAAGCGACGCAGCAATTCTGCATCAAGCTCGGCATCACTCGCATCGGCTTTAGTTGCATTTTTGGCATCAGCCTTGTAGCCGGTTTCAATTTCACCTAACTGGGTCTGAATACGGTTCTTACCATCATCCGGCGCACCGGATACTGAACGGTGAGACATGTAAATCTCTGTCGTGCCGGCTTCAGCACCGCGATCCAGGCGTGTGCGGAATTTTTTCCTGTCAGCAAAGCCCGATAATTTATCCAGCCATTTATCGAATTTATCCAGCGCGTTGCCTGATGTATCTTTCTTGATCGCATCAGATTCGACCCACTCGGTTTCCATGACACCGATCTGCGCATTCTCGACACGCACGGCAAAACCCATATCAATCCAGAACTCACGCACTACAGGCCATATTTTCTCGGCAGACGCGTCGACGACGAGCCAGCTTTGCGCACCCGACCTCTCAAGACGGACTCCATCCGGTGATTGAAGCACCTTCTCAACGCCGATTTCCTGGCCCTCCTGCGCCTGGGTATAGCTTGAATAGCTGGTACCGCCCGGAACCGCATAGGTATCACTGCTCGGGCTGGCGGTCAGGTCCGGCGGAACTTCCAATGGACGTGAACGACCGGCACCTTTGTAATCCGATGTGTTATCGATAAAAGGGATAGAATCGCAGGCCGTTAAATTGGCCAGCAATAATAAAGGTAACAATAATGATGTTGTTCTGGTCTTAACGTTTTGAATATCAGTGCTGGTTGACTCGATATTGACTTGTTTCATTCAAACCTCTTTGCTTAAATCTTAAGTATTACGTTAAAGAATCTGGGCTGTTTTGCATGCTGCGCGCAATACATCGTGATACTGAGCTGACAAATTCACCAGCGGCAGGCGAATGCCGGTTTTGATCATACCCATTTGCTGCAGCACCCATTTCACCGGAATTGGATTGGCTTCAACGAACAGTTTCTGGTGCAATGCAAATAGTTTTACATTAATTTCACGCGCCAGTGCCACGTCACCCGCCACAGCAGAGACACACATTTCATGCATGAGTTTCGGTGCTACATTAGCCGTTACGGAAATTACGCCGCGCGCGCCCAGCAGCATCAGCGGCATTGCAGTCGCATCATCGCCGCTGAATACGGCAAAATCTTTCGGCGCCCTTAACAGCAGGTCTGTACCGCGTTCCAGGCCACCGGTCGCATCTTTGATACCGACGATGTTCGGGTGAACTGCCAGACGCAGCGTTGTGTCGTTTGTGATATCACAGCCGGTACGACCTGGTACGTTGTACAGAATCTGCGGAATCTGAACCGCATCGGCAACCGCTTTAAAGTGCTGGTACAAACCCTCTTGCGTAGGTTTGTTGTAGTATGGCGCGACCAGCAGGCAGGCATCCACGCCCAGCTCCTTGGCCTTGTGCGTCAGCTCGATCGCCTCTTTGGTGGAGTTGGCCCCGGTGCCGGCAATCACCGGTACCCGGCCATTCACCTGGCTCACAGCCGTTTTAATCAACAGGCAATGCTCTTCAAAATCCACCGTGGGCGATTCACCGGTAGTGCCAACGATAACGATACCATCCGTACCCTGATCAATGTGAAAATCAATCAGCGCGCTTAATGATGGGATATCCAGACGCCCGTCTTCATACATAGGCGTAACAATAGCGACCATACTGCCTTGCAACATAGCAAACCTAAAACAATTTATAATCTTCCATTTTAACTGAAAAGACGAATAAATAAACACACTCTATTCGTAAACTTACAAGCTATTTACACACACTAATTATATTTACAGGTCTTAATACTTTTACTGCGCTTTATTGAATCAGCGCAGTAGCAAAAACGGTATAATTCAGGCTTGCGTACGCTCTTTTTGTGGCAGAAGAATTCAATATGGCTTTTGACTTGCATCACTACATCATGATTTTGATCGGCACCGTACTGGTAAACAATATCGTACTGGTCAAAATCCTCGGCCTGTGCCCGTTCATGGGAGTTTCCAAAAAGCTGGAAGCCTCTATCGGCATGGCCGGCGCCACGGCTTTTGTATTAAGCATAGGCTCCATGACAAGCTGGGGCATCAATCACTACCTGCTGGAACCAAACGGCCTGGTGTACCTGCGCACCTTATCGTTCATCGTCGTCATTGCAGGCGTTGTACAGTTCACCGAAATGGTCATGGAAAAAAACTTCCCGCCGCTACACCAGGCACTGGGTATTTTCCTGCCCCTGATCACCACCAATTGCGCAGTACTGGGGATTCCGCTGCTGAACGCACAATCCAGCCACAGCTTTTTAGAATCGCTGTTTTTCGGCATGGGCGGCGCAATCGGCTTTTCAATGGTACTCATCCTGTTTGCATCCATGCGCGAAAGACTCGAAGCCGCCGATGTTCCGGCCGTATTCAAAGGCTCGGCAATCGCCATGGTTACCGCATCACTCATGAGCCTGGCATTTATGGGTTTTGCCGGACTTGATAAATATTAGTTTTAAAATAAATTTTAGCTTTAAATTACGCCTCCTGATATGTTGACTGCTCTCTACATTATGCTTGGCCTGGCCTTGGCGCTGGGTATTACACTCGGCATTTCCGCGCTTTTATTCAAAGTCGAGGGGGATCCGCTGGTAGCGCGCATCGATGCGATCCTGCCACAGACCCAGTGCGGCCAGTGCGGCTACCCCGGCTGCAAACCTTACGCAATGGCAATTGCCAAAGGTGAAGCCGACATCAACCAGTGCCCGCCCGGTGGCGATGCCGGTGCGCATGCCCTGGCTGACCTGATGGGCGTGGAGTACAAGCCGCTCAATGCGGAACATGGCTTGCCTAAACCAAAATCCGTCGCATTTATCGACGAAAACACCTGCATAGGCTGCACACTCTGCATCCAGGCCTGCCCGGTCGATGCGATTCTGGGCGCAGCAAAGCACATGCACACCATTATTGCCTCAGAATGCACCGGATGCGAATTATGCCTTGCACCTTGCCCGGTAGACTGCATCACGATGGAGCCAGTCGGCGAAACACCTGATAACTGGAAGTGGAAATACCCCGTGATCCCGATCAAGGCAATGCCGGCTAACGAGGGGCATGCTTAATCATGAATTCAATTATCCAATTCGCAGGCAAACTGCTTCGCGGCCAGGCAGCAGACACGGATGCCGTGCATAAATTTCATGGCGGTGTACACCCGGACGGCCAGAAACAGCAGTCCACAACTGCGCCGATTAAAAAACTCGCCATCCCGGAAACGCTGGTACTGCCATTGCGCCAGCATGTAGGCTACATTCCAAAAATCAAAGTACAGGTAGGCGAGCGCGTACTGAAGGGGCAAATGCTGGCGGAAGCCGAGGGTACATTATCAGCCGCCATTCATGCGCCGACTTCCGGTACCGTGGCCGCCATCGGCGAGGCGGTCATTCCGCATCCGTCAGGACTGCCAGACATGTGCATCACGCTGACACCGGATGGCCTGGATGAATGGACGGCACTGCATCCAGTAGACTGGCGCAATACCGATAAAAAAACACTGGTGGCAAACCTGCGGTCATCAGGCATTGTAGGCCTGGGCGGCGCAACCTTCCCCACCCACATTAAAGTACGCGCTGATGGCAGAACCGGCATACACACCCTGGTGATCAATGCCGCAGAGTGCGAACCGTACATCACCTGCGATGACATGCTGATGCGCGAACGTGCGGATGAAATCGTCAAGGGCATGGAAATCGTGAAGTTCCTGCTCGGCGCCGAGAACTGCATCGTCGGCATCGAAGACAACAAGCCGGAAGCAACCGCAGCCATGGCCGAAGCCTGCAAGGTTCTGCCCGGCACATCCGTCAAAGTGGTGCCTACACTATACCCCAGCGGCGACGCGCGCCGCCTGATCCATCTGGTGCTGGGTATGGAAATCCCGCATGACAAACGCTCTACCGATGTTGGCGTGCAGGTATTCAACGTGGCCACGGTGCTGGCGATTTACCGCTATTTTGTATATGGCGAACCAGCGGTTGACCGGATTGTTACCATCACAGGCAGTGTCAATTCACCGCAGAACTTTGAAGTGCTATTCGGCACACCGCTGCAGAGCTTAATCGATGCCGCGGGCGGCATAAAATCCGGCACCACGCATTTCATTATGGGCGGGCCGATGATGGGCTTTGACCTGCCCACGATCGACGTGCCGATTACTAAAGCGGCAAACTGCATCATTGCCGCCACGCCTGACCTGTTTGCACCGCCACCGCCGGCAATGCCATGCATCCGCTGCGCCCGCTGCGCAGATGCCTGCCCGGTAAACCTGCAGCCACAGGAACTTTACTGGTTCTCAAAATCGGATAATTTTGAAAAAGCGCGCGACTACAACCTGTTTGATTGTATCGAATGCGGCTGCTGCACCTATGTATGCCCGAGCAATATCCCCCTGGTGCAATACTACCGCTATGCCAAAAGCGAGATCATTGCCGCCGACAAAGCCAAAGAAGCCGCCGACCTTGCCCGCGAGCGCAATGAATTCAGGCTGGCACGCATCGAGCGCGAAAAAATGGAACGCGCCCAGAAACATGCCGAACGCGCAGCCGCCGGTAAAGCTGAAAACACAAAAACGGCTGATGCTGCAAAATCAGATCATATAAAAACAGATCCTGTAAAAACAGAAAGTGCAGAAGCAGCCAAAGCTGCCGCGGCAGCTGAAACACCGACTGCGGCCGCAAATGCGGATGATGCCAAAAAAGCCGCGATTGCGGCCGCGATCGAGCGCGCAAAAGCATTAAAAGCCGCATCCCAGACCGCTGAGACGCAAAAAAATGCTGCATCTACGGGTACAGATACGGGTGCAACTGACAGCAGCCAGCCTGCGCAAGCTGCACAGACCCAGGCAATTGAGCAAACCGGGGCTGATCAGCCTAAAGAGGATCAGGCACAAGCTGAACAGGCCAAGAAAGACAAGCAAGCACTGATTGCCGCCGCGATCGAACGTGCAAAGGCACAGAAACTGGCAGCAGCCCAGGCCGGCATTGCCCCCAAGAACGTTGATGATGCCAGCCCTGCCGTAAAAGCCGAAATCAGCGAAATTGATGCGATACGCGAAAAAGCCAGACAGGCAGCCAAGGCGCAGGATCCGGAAGCTGAATAACAGAATGCCAATAACAAAACATGTTGCCAGGATAAACACTTGAACCGCTCACCTTACATCACCAACGCACCCACCGTCAGCATCATCATGCTCAAGGTATTGCTGGCTCTTATCCCGGGTATTTTTGCCTACGTATGGATCTATGGCGGCGGGATACTGGTTACCCTATCCCTGGCGACAATCACGGCGCTGGTTTCAGAAGCCGCCTTACTGAAGCTGCGCCAGCGCCCGATTCGCCCTTACCTTTTAGACTTGAGCGCGGTGGTAACCGCCTGGCTGCTGGCGCTGGCATTGCCGCCTTTAGCGCCCTGGTGGCTGGTTGTGGTAGGGACGTTCTTTGCCATTGTGATTGCCAAGCAGCTTTACGGCGGCCTCGGCTACAACCCATTCAACCCGGCTATGGTCGGCTATGCGGTATTGCTGATTTCGTTTCCGATCATCATGACCAAATGGCCGGCGCCTTTAGTGCTGGCACAGACAAAACTTGGTTTCATGGATCAGCTGCAGTTCATTTTCAGCAACACCCTGCCCGCAACTGTAAAAATTGATGCCGTAACTTCGGCTACACCATTAGATTATTTAAAAACGCAGCTCATGCTCAAACATGAGGTTCACGGCATCACGCAAGCACCGATTTTCGGCATCTGGGGAGCCAAGGGCGGCGAATTCGTCACCGCAGCTTACCTGCTCGGCGGCCTCTACCTGCTGCAGCAGCGCATCATCAGCTGGCATCTGCCGACCGCTTTTCTGGGGGCACTGGCTGCAATGTCGCTGGTTTTTTATGCGGTTAACCCGGCGCATTTTGCAAACCCGCTGTTTCATTTGATGAGCGGTGCTTCAATGCTGTGCGCGTTCTTTATCATTACCGACCCGATCAGCGGCCCGACCACCCCGCGCGGCAAGCTGTATTTCGCCGCAGGCGTTGGCATCCTGACCTACCTGATTCGCGTTTATGGCGGCTACCCGGATGGTGTTGCTTTTGCCGTACTGCTCATGAACATGTGCGTACCGCTGATTGATGCCCATACACAGCCGCGTGTTTTTGGCCACTCTAAGAACTAAACCACCTATGTCAGATACCGTTTTCAAACATACTTCTGTCACTGCCGTTACCATGGTGGCTTTTGCCCTGATCGGCACCGCGCTGCTCGCCTACGTATTCAACATTACACGCGAGCCTATCGAAAAAAGCGAAGCCGAAGCACGGCTGGCACTATTCAGGCAGATCCTGCCGGATGAGCATTACTACGGCAGCGCCAATAGCCAGGATGATGACAGCCTGCTGAAGAATGTGGTCGAAATCGCGCCTAATGACTTACTGGGCAACAAAGTCCCGAGCAAAGCCTATATCGCAAAGCAGGATCACAAATTCGCAGCGGTCATACTGGAAGCGATCGCCCATGACGGATACAGCGGCGACATCAAGCTGCTGATCGCGATCCGTGCCGACGGCACAGTGAGCGGCGTGCGCGTACTTGCCCATAAAGAAACCCCGGGGCTGGGCGATTACATTGATATTGCGCACGGCAACTGGATAAAACTATTCGATCATGAATCTGTCGAAAAAACACCTGCCGAACAATGGAAAGTCAAAAAGGACGGCGGCAAGTTCGACTATATGGTTGGCGCAACCATTACACCGCGTGCGGTTGTAAAAGCGGTTGCAAAAGCATTGCAGTTCTATGAGCAAAACCAGACTGTACTGCAGCAGCAACAGCCGCCAACGTCGGAGCCCGCTTCCGGGCATAAGGATTAAGCATGAGCAACTATAAAGAAATCACCGTTAACGCACTGTGGAAACAGAACCCCGGCGTTGTACAGCTGCTGGGCCTGTGCCCTACCCTGGCGGTCACCACAACCGCCGTCAATGGCATCAGCCTGGGGCTGGCAACCGCCCTGGTCATGGCGGCTGCAAACGGCGCAGTTTCACCGGTGCGCAAACTGGTTCCCAGCGAAATCCGCGTGCCGGTATTTATCCTGGTAATCGCGGCGCTGGTCAGCATCATCGACATGTCGATCAACGCCTTTGCCCAGCCCCTGCACAAAGTGCTGGGCATCTTCATCCCGCTGATTGTCGTGAATTGTATCGTACTGGCTCGCGTTGAATCTTTTGCGGCTAAAAACACCTTCGTTCCATCAGTGCTGGATGGCTTCATGATGGGCATAGGCGGTACGCTGGTACTCGGCTTGCTCGGCGGCGTGCGCGAGATTTTCGGCAAAGGCACACTATTTTCCGGGCTGGATCTGGTATTCGGGCCGGCAGCCAAACAGTTTGTGCTGACTGTCGTTCCTGACTACCATGGTTTCCTGCTGGCAGTATTACCGCCGGGCGCATTTCTGGGCCTGGGCATGCTGGTTGCGTTGCGCAACTGGGCAGAAGTCAGGAACTCAAAGAAAACGGACACGCCGGAAAGCAAGCTCGAACCTGCGCTCAATCACTGATTACACCCTTGATTTATGAATGCCCAGCAACGCCTTGAAATCTTCAGACGCTTAAGCGTTGCCATTCCCGACCCGACTACCGAACTCAAGCACAGCAGCACCTTCGAGCTGCTGATTGCGGTCATCCTGTCGGCGCAGGCTACGGATAAAGGCGTCAATATCGCTACAGACAAGCTGTTCAGCGTTGCCAACACGCCGGAAAGCATACTGGCACTTGGCCTGCATGGACTGGAAAGCTATATCAAATCAATAGGCCTTTATCACTCCAAAGCCAAAAATATACTGCTGACCTGCCAGAAACTCATCACCGAACATCAATCACAGGTTCCCGGCAGCCGTGCCGCACTGGAAGCCCTGCCCGGGGTTGGCCGTAAAACAGCCAATGTCATCCTGAACACCGCATTTGGCGAGCCTACGATCGCCGTAGATACCCATCTGTTCAGGCTGGGTAACCGCATTAACCTTGCCCCTGGCAAAACCGTACTTGAAGTTGAGCAGAAGTATCTGAAAACCATTCCAAAACAATTCATGCAGGATGCACATCACCTGTTAATCCTGCATGGCCGCTACATCTGCACTGCACGCAAGCCCAAATGCGGCCAATGCTGTATTGCAGACTTATGCGAATACAAGGCAAAAGAATTCAACCCGGCGCCCGACAGCGCCCCCTGGAACCAGACATGAAAGTAGCGACCAGCATCGTATTGGGCAAAGAGGCTTCCGCAGATTTGGCGGCAAAGGCGGTTGCCAATGCCATGCAGAAGGCTGACATCAGTATTGCAAATAGCGTGCTGCTGCTGCTCACCTCCGAGTTTGCCGGCAATCCGCAGCAGGCGATCAAAGCCGCGGCCAAAGCGGCTAACTGCATGCAGGTCATGGGCTGCTCCGCAACCGGTATTTTTACCGAAGACGATTGGGTGCTGGACGCCCCCGCCGCGGCTGCCATGGTTTTTGGCGGCAGCGTCGCGCTGGAACTGCCGAACAGGAATACCGGCAATCAGCCCCTGCTCACACTCACCGCCCCCAACGCCATCAACAGCATCTGGCTCAACAACAGCCGGCAGCGTTATGGCGGCGTATCGGGCGATGCCATCGGCCAAGGCCCGTTTTCCGTATGGCAGAATGCCAAAGGTGAAGTATCAGGCTATGTCGAAGCATTTTTTTCCGGGGTCAAAGTGGCCAGCGGAACTTCTCACGGCGTGCAGTTGCTGACGCAGCCTCAGCAGATCCAGCAGACAGAACAATTCGACCTGTTACAGCTCAACGACAAAACGCCGCTGAACGGTCTGCAAAAAGCCTGGAAATCACACAGCAGAAGTGATGAGGCCGTGCCGCTACACCTCATCATCGCTTTATATGCAGACAGTGCAGAAGCCATCACGGCCGGCAATTTCAACCAGACCACCGTCATCAGCTGCGATGAGGCTGCTGGCAGCATCACGCTGGCGCAGCCGCTACAGGCCGGCCAGTTCCTGAGCTGGTCATTACGCGCCACCGAGGTTGCGGAAGCCGACATTACACTGCTGACGGAGAGCCTGACCGGCGAGCTTGGCTGCCAGCCTGATTTCGGGCTGATGTTTTCCTGCCTGGGCAGAGGGCCATATTTTTACGATGGCGTAGACCGCGACCTTAAAGCCATTACCAGAACCTTTCCCGGCATGCCGGTATTAGGTTTTTACGGCAACGGTGAGATTGCCTATATCAACGGCAATAACCATCTTTTGCCTTACTCTGCAGTTCTTTCCCTATTTTCAACCGCATAAATTACCGGTATTCAATACTTAAATATGAGCTTATACAATCCTAGCCGAGACCAGGCGCGCCAATTCCTATTTGATGCATGGGCCAAATTCAAACAGAACTCGACACTGACCGACCTGGAAAAAATTGCGGTTGAAGTCATACAGATGCATCCTGAATACCATGCGATTCTGGATGCGCCGGAACGCTATATGAGCCAGCAGTATTTTCCCGAGATGGGCGAAACCAATCCGTTCCTGCATATCAGCCTGCATCTGTCGGTGATTGAGCAGGTCAGCATCAATCAGCCTATCGGCATCAGTCAAGTGTATGCTACATTAGTCGAAAAACACGGTGACAGGCACGGTGCCCAGCATGACTTGCTGGAATGCCTGGCAGAAACCATCTGGCATTCACAGCGCAATAACATTCCTTTGGACTCAGCCCATTACCTTGGGCTGCTCAATGAAAGAGTTGGAAAGGCATAGTGGCAGAAAACAATCTCAACGACTGGCTCAACGCGCATGGTGATTACCTGTATCGCTTTGCGCTGGCAAGATTAAGAGACCCGCACCTTGCCGAAGATGCAGTGCAGGAAACGATGCTCGCTGCCATCAAAAACAATAGCTTTGAAGGTGACTCTTCAGCCAGAACCTGGCTTACCGGCATACTGAAACACAAAATAATCGATTTGCAGCGCAAACAAATACGCGAGCAGCCGGTCTCGGATGTGATTGACCTCGATGCTTCCGAACACAGCATGGATGATTTCTTCGACAAATCCGGCCACTGGCTTGATAAACCGCAGACCCTGGATATGCCGGACAATGCGCTGGAACAGAAACAGTTTTTAGCGGTGCTTGACGAGTGCCTGAGCAGACTACCCAAGAAACTTAAAGCCATTTTCATGCTGCGTGACGTACATGAACTGGATAATGAAAATATTTGTAAGGAACTCGACATTACCGCGACCAATGCTTGGGTAATGTTATATAGAGCGCGGATGGGATTAAGGAAATGTTTAGAGTTGAACTGGTCATAGGTGACGGGAAATAGCATGTTTACCTGTAAACAAGCCAGCAAACTCATTTCACAATCTTTAGACCGTCCGCTGACGTGGCCGGAAAAGATAAAGTTAAGGCTGCATCTTTTCATATGCGATCCATGCACACAGTTCAAGCGCCAGCTGATGATGTTGCGCACTGCACTGCACCGGATCAGGTATGGCATAGAACACGACAGCACTATAAAACTGCCGCTGGATGTAAAAAACAGGATTCTGCATACGATTGAACCTGATCAGGAATAAATTGCCGAACCTGCTGACTCAAACCCTGCTAGTTTTTAATTATATTTAAGGAATTTAAAATGAACAAAACCCAGAAATCCATTTCCCTTGCTATCGGCGGCGCTTTTGCACTTTCTATCGCGGCAGCAACCGTCAATGCAGCAGAAAACCCATTCGTGATGAAATCCCTCTCGAATGGCTATCAGGTAGCTGACAGCAGCACAAAAACCAAAGACGGTAAATGCGGTACCGGCAAATGCGGCGCCAACATGAAAAAAGCCGAAAAAATGGCTGAAGGCAAATGCAGTGCCGAGAAAGCGAAAGAAGGCAAATGTGGCGGTGAAAAAGCAGCTGAAGGCAAGTGCAGTGCGGAAAAAGCCCACGAAGGTAAATGCGGCGGCGACAAGGCAACTGAAGGTAAATGCAGCGCCGAAAAAGCCCATGAGGGTAAATGCGGCGGCGACAAGAAATAAGCGGTACATTCAGCGTTAACCGCCACCGATGGCCATCATAAGCCAGATACGAGGCACGGGTCTGGGGCTCAAGCGCGAGCTGATACCCCAGATTCAGTCGCTGTATGGGCAGGAACAGCTGGCCAATATCAACTTCGTGGAAATAGCGCCGGAGAACTGGATCAGCGCCGGCAGCAAAGCCGCCAAACAGCTGGACTGGTTCGTGGAGCGCTACCCGCTGGTATGCCATGGCTTATGCCTTTCATTAGGCGGACTGAGTCCGCTTAATGTGGATTTCCTGCACCAGGTCAAAACATTCCTGCACCAATATCAGATACCGGTGTATACCGAGCATTTAAGTTACTGCACCGATGGTTTTAAAGGCAAGCAGGGTTATCTTTACGACCTGCTGCCGATCCCGTTTACCGAAGAAGCCGTGCATTACGTGGCGCAGCGCATACGCCAGACCCAGGATATTCTGGGGCAGCGTATAGGGGTTGAAAATGCCTCGTTTTACGTAGCCGCACCGATTTCCGAGATGAGTGAGATCGAGTTCATCAATGCGGTCATCACCGAGGCTGACTGCCTGCTGCACCTCGACATCAACAATATTTACGTCAACAGCGTCAATTTCGACTTCGACCCGCATGCGTTCCTGCGCCGCATCCCGGGTGAGCGCATTATTTACAGCCACATGGCCGGGCATTACCGTCAAACGCCGAACCTGCTGGTCGATACCCATGGGGAAAACATCATCGACCCGGTGTGGGAGTTGCTGGAAGATGCTTACCGGCTGTTTGGCGCCTTCCCCACATTGCTGGAGCGCGACAACAACATACCGCCGCTCGACGTATTAATGCATGAAATCGACAAGATTGCCGATTACCAGAATAAAGCCAAACAACGCCCTGCTGCATTTCAACACGCAGCAGAACAGATGGCAAGCTAACGGAACCGGCCATGGCAGAGCTACCCGGCTTTCAGCGTTATCAACTGGCATTCACGGCCCGCCTGCGCGACCCGCAGAACCAACCGCCGCTCGCTGGCGTTCCGGATGAACGCATGGCGGTTTATGAAGAAATCGTATTCAATAATTTATTTGAATCGGTTTCCGCCTGTTTCCCGGTGGCGCGCAAAGTGCTTGGCAAACGCCGCTGGTTAAAGCTGAACCAGGCCTTTATGCGTGACTATTCCGCTGACAGCCCATTGTTCCGCAGCATTCCGGCACAGTTCCTTGAATTTCTGCGCCTGCCAGAAACTGGGTTGCCGCAGCTTCCGCCTTACTTCAGCAGCCTGTGCCATTACGAATGGGTGGAATTATCGGTAGCCTCGACACAGGCAGCCGCTATACAGGCAGTGCAGCCGGCCGGTGACCTGGCTAATGAGAAGCCGGTTTTTTCACCATCGATGCAATTGCTCGATTACGAATACGCGGTACACAGGATTTCTCCGCGCCACAAACCCCGGCAGCCGGAAAGCACCCAGCTGCTGGTGTTCCGCAATGCAGACGATCATGTAAAATTTATAGAACTGAATGCGGTCACTTACCGCTTGGTCTCGCTGCTGCAGAATCAACCGCTCAGCGGCAAACAGGCACTCACTTTACTCGCAAATGAGTTACAACATCCCCAGCCGGAGAGTATCATTGAGTTCGGCCTTTCCATACTGGAAGACCTCAGGAATCAGGGCGTGATTATCGGCACGCAGGATTAAAACCATATCGCAGAGGTGCTGCCTTGAGTTTGATTCAAGCATTACTGGACCCCGCGGCTTATCCGCATCCGGTATCCAACATTGAACTGATAGAAACCCACATTTCATGGGTGCTGCTGACAGGCCGCTATGCCTACAAAATCAAGAAAAACATCCGCTTTGATTTCCTTGATTTCTCTACCCTGAAAAAACGGCATTTCTATTGCCAGGAAGAACTGCGTTTTAACAGCCGTTTCGCGCCCGGCCTCTACCTCGACGTTGTGCCGATTACCGGTACAGCGCAGACCCCAAAAATCGACGGCAGCGGCGAAATCATCGAATACGCAGTGCGCATGAAGCAATTTGACGGCAGCCGGCTATTAAGCCATATCGCAGACCAGGGTCGCCTCAGCGACACCATGATAGACCAGCTGGCTGACCTGACCGCCGATTTCCATTGCCGTGCAAGCATCGATACTGCCAATGACCATTTCGGTACCCCGCAGGAAATCAATCATTGGTTCCAGGGCAACGTCACCAATATCCGGCCGCTGATCCATCACGGAAACCTGCTGGAACAGATATCCGAATTAGCGCGCTGGGGTGACCAGGCATTACTGAAACACGCAGGCCTGATGGAACTGCGCAAGAAAAATGGCTTTATACGCGAATGCCACGGCGACCTGCACCTGGGCAACATTACGCTGATTAACCACAAAGTCACACCGTTCGACGGGATTGAATTCAACCCCGGCCTGCACTGGATCGATGTGATCAGCGAAATTGCTTTCGTGGTCATGGATCTGCAGCAACGCGGCCTTAACCGGCTCGCTTACCGTTTTCTCAACCGTTACCTGAGCAGAACCGGTGATTATGCCGGCATCACTTTACTACCTTATTACCTGGTGTATCGGGCATTGGTACGCTGCAAGGTAGCGCTGCTGCGCTGGCAGCAACATCAGAAACAGCAGGACCTGCATGAAGCGGAAACTTACGCAGGGCTTGCCGCAGCATACAGCAAGCCGGCGCCACCCAGGCTATGCATTACACATGGCTATTCAGGCTCCGGAAAATCGACATTCAGCAGCCAGTTTGCAGAACAGCTGGGCATGATACACCTGCGTTCGGACGTTGAGCGCAAGCGCCTGATATCCGGGCAAAACACAGGCAACCCGGTGAATGAAGGCGCCTATACAGCCGAAAACGTGCAGCTTGTTTATGTCAGGCTGGCCGAGCTCGCATCGTCAATGCTGGAGGCAGGTTTTACGGTGTTGGTAGATGCGGCATTTCTACAAGCAAGCCAGCGCAGCTTATTTGCAGAACTGGCTGCGAAAAAACAGCTGACTTTTGTGATATTGGATTTCCACGCGCCAGTGGAGGCATTGAAACAGCGCATCAGCGCACGGCAACAAGCGGGCAACGATGCATCAGAAGCGACATTAGCGGTTCTGGAGCATCAGCTTGCAACAGCACAGGTACTGTCAGCCACCGAGCCCGGCGAGATCATATCGATCGATACCTGTGCAGAAAATGCCTGCGCTGAAGATGTCATTGACAAGCTACTGGCACACAGCAGCCTGCCGCATCATTAATCGAAACTGATCGCCTGGCTCTGGCGCTGTTCCAGATCGGCAACCAGCTTGCCCTGCTCCGGCGGGCTCATCTCCCACCAGCCCTTGATTTCTTCAACCGTACGATAACAACCCTGACAGTAGCCAGAGGCTTCATCAATACTGCATACGCCGATACAGGGCGACTGAACTTCTTCTTGTACTATTTCTGACATGCTATTCCGCTTATAACAAATTGATATTCCGTATTAACTAACTTAACACGCCGTGGCACTGTTTATATTTTTTGCCGGAACCGCATGGACAAGGATCATTACGGCCGACCTTGATACCCTCACGCACCATAGGCTGTGAGGTTGAAGCCTCATCATCGTCAGTAGCGCTTGCACCTAGCGCTTCATTGTAATCTGCGTGCTGGTATTGCACGTTTTCAACCTCTACCGGCCTGTCAACGGCTTCCACGTCGGCTTCTGTTTTCACCTGCACCAGCATGGTCACTTTGGTGACTTCGGTTTTAATGGTGTTCAGCAAGCCTTCAAACAATTCAAACGCCTCGCGTTTATATTCCTGCTTAGGGTTTTTCTGCGCATAGGAGCGCAAATGAATCCCCTGACGCAGATGGTCCAACGCTGACAGATGCTCGCGCCAATGGTTATCCACGCTCTGCAGCATGACTGAACGCTCGAACTGGCGCAGGATTTCAGGGCTGGCCTGCTCTTCTTTCTCGGCGTAGGCCTTGTTGGCCTCAGTGAGAATAAAGTCACGCAGCGTTTCTTCATGAATATCCGGGTTATCTTCCAGCATTTTCTGCAGCGGCAGCTCAAGGCCGGTTTCGGCTTTTAACTCACGCTCAAGTGCCGGCACATCCCACTGCTCTTCCACGCTGTCAGGCGGAATATGCGTAGCGATCATATTGAGTAATACATCTTCACGCATCGCAGCAATGGTGCCGCCTACATCAGTGGCTTCCAGCAGTTCATTGCGCTGTTCATACACGACCTTACGCTGGTCATTCGCCACATCATCGTATTCGAGCAGCTGTTTACGGATGTCGAAGTTACGGCCTTCAACTTTGCGCTGCGCATTTTCAATCGCACGTGTAACCCAAGGGTGCTCAATCGCTTCGCCATCCGGCATGTTCAGTTTGCCCATGATGGCCGATACACGGTCTGAAGCAAAAATACGCAGCAGCTGGTCTTCAAGTGAAAGATAGAAACGGCTGGAACCCGCATCACCCTGACGGCCGGAACGTCCGCGCAGCTGATTATCCACACGGCGTGATTCGTGGCGCTCTGTACCCACGATATGCAGGCCGCCGGATGCCAATACGCCGTTGTGGCGTAGTTTCCAATCCGCTTTGATTTGCTCGATGCGCGCAGTTTTTTGAGCTTCAGTCAAAGCTGCATCTGCCTCAACCTCTGCGATTTCCGGCTCCGGATTACCGCCGAGTACAATATCCGTACCACGGCCGGCCATATTGGTCGCAATCGTGATCACGCCCGGACGGCCAGCTTGCACGATAATCTGCGCCTCGCGCTCATGCTGTTTTGCATTCAATACCTGATGCTCCAGTTTAGCCTCGGTCAGCAACTGTGAAATCAGCTCGGAGTTTTCAATCGAAGTGGTACCCACCAGTACTGGCTGGCCGCGGCTTTGACAGCCTTTGATATCCTCGATCACTGCCGCATATTTCTCACGGGCAGTTCGGTATACCTTATCCATCGCGTCCTTACGCTGCATCGGGCGATGCGTCGGAATCACCACAGTTTCCAGGCCATAGATCTGGTTAAACTCGTACGCTTCGGTATCTGCGGTACCTGTCATGCCTGAAAGTTTCGCGTACATGCGGAAATAGTTCTGGAAGGTAATCGAAGCCAGCGTCTGATTCTCTTTCTGAATCTCCACCCCTTCTTTCGCCTCTACCGCCTGATGCAAACCATCAGACCAGCGACGGCCAGCCATCATGCGGCCGGTAAATTCATCCACGATCACAATCTCACCATCGCGCACCACATAATGCTGGTCTCTATGGTAAAGGTTACGCGCGCGCAGCGATGCGTACAGATGATGCACCAGCGTAATGTTGGAAGCCTCGTACAGGCTGGAACCTTCCGCCAGCAGGCCAGCTTCTGCCAGCAAGGCTTCAGCATGCTCATGCCCCTGCTCGGACATGACTACGTTCTGGGCTTTTTCATCGACCCAGAAATCGCCTTCGCCTTCTTCTTCTTTCTGCGCAACCAGTCTTGCCGCCACAGCGTCGATCTGCGTATACAGGGCAACGCTGTCATCGGCCTGGCCTGAAATAATCAAAGGCGTACGTGCCTCATCGATCAGGATCGAGTCAACCTCATCAATCAGCGCATAATTCAAGCCGCGCTGTACACGCTCCTCAACACCGTACACCATATTGTCGCGCAGGTAATCAAAGCCATACTCGTTATTGGTGCCATAGGTAATATCGGCTGCGTATGCCAGGCGTTTGGCTTCATTTGTCATTTGTGACAGGTTGATGCCGATGGATAAACCTAAAAAGTTATAAAGCCTGCCCATCCACTCCGCGTCACGCTTGGCCAGGTAATCGTTCACGGTAATCACGTGCACGCCTTTGCCGCTCAAGGCATTCAGGTAAGCCGGTAATGTCGCCACCAGGGTCTTGCCTTCACCGGTGCGCATCTCGGCGATTTTCCCTGCGTTCAGCACCATGCCGCCGATCAGCTGCACATCAAAATGGCGCATGCCCAGGGCACGACGACTACCCTCACGCACTACTGCGAAGGCTTCCGGCAGCAGTTTATCCAGACTTTCGCCATTGGTGTAACGTTGTTTGAATTCCTCGGTTTTAGCCCTGAGTGCCTCATCGCTCAGCGCCTGCATTGCCGGCTCTAGCACATTGATCTGCTGAACTTTCTGCGCATATTGTTTAACAAGCCTTTCATTACGGCTACCGAATAATTTTTTGAACAACGTGGAGATCATGAAATGAGTGACTTTCCGCTAGAGGATAAAACTTTGTGGTTAGTGTATGAATCGATTATGGGATTGTAATTATGAAATACCGGAGAATAATTAAACATACTAAATTTAATGAATTTGATTCAGTAAACTTGATTTAGTGCGTTTGCTTCTGCCTTCTGGATTACTGTGCCTATAAACTATATGTATTACCTGTACTGTTAATTGCTCGCTTTAAGATATTTCCTTGGATCCAGAGGATTGCCCGCCAACCTGATTTCATAATGCAGATGCGGTCCGGTTGATCGTCCGGTACTACCGACTTCTGCAATTTTCTGGCCTTTTTCTACACGCTCACCAGCCCTGACATACAGCCTGGAAGCATGTGCATAGCGTGTTTCCAAGCCGGATCCATGGTCGATTTTTACAAGTTTACCATAATCAGGGGTCTGCTCGGCAGTTGACACGATGCCGCCTGCCGCTGCGAAAATAGGCGTACCCGCCGCAGCCGTAAAATCCAGCCCTTCATGAAACGCTTTATGCCCATTAAAAGGGTCGATACGCCAGCCAAAACTTGATGAGTTAAATGCCGCGGCCACCGGGCTGCTGTTTGGCAAGGTATCTTTCAATACGCTTTGCTGCAGCAGCTTGGCTTCTATACTGCTGAGCTGCTCGGTACTGGATTCGATTCTATCCATTAATTCAGCGATCTTGGCCTGCAGTTCCGTTTCAGATAACGGCCCGCTCCTGACCAGCGGCCCACCGAGATTAGCAGTGCCAGGCAGAGCGGAAACCGGGCTGCCCAGCTCAGGCTCAGTCTTAGGCTCAGCGCCAGGTTTGGAACCAGCCTTGGATGATTTGCTGCGAGCGGCGGCATTATCCTGCGCCAGGCTTTTTTCCCCTGCCAGTTTCGCCAGCCGTTCGCTTTGCGCATCCAGCTGCATCATGCGTGCCTGCAGCTCGCCTAGCTGCAATGCATAGGCATCAAGATGTTTTTGCGGATTATTAAAAGAAAATCGCAAATGGTTAGGTATTAATGACTTGGCGCCCTGTTGCGTGCTTGGCTGCTGTGGCACAATAAGCACCATGGCGATTAAAACCGACAAAAACATCAGCGCAAGCAAGGCGATACTCACCTGCAGCACAGAAAGCGTTTTTGCTTTCGCCATGTTATTTGAGACTAAAATGATATTCATACTACCCCTGATCATTACAGGCATTAGATAAACAGCCATGCAACGATTTAATACATTGCTTAAAAATCCTGAACTTAACGTGCTGCACATGCGCACGCAGGAAACTCAGGCTGCACAAAAAATCTGGAATACAATCGCTCCGGATAACCTGGCTAAATTCAGCCGCGCAAGCAGCATCAAGAACAAGCAATTAAACGTATATGCGGACAACAGCGTGGTTGCGGCAAAAATTAAGCTTTTGCTGCCTAGTCTATTGATTCAGCTACAAAAGCAAGTGTGTGAAGTTACTGCAATTCGCGTAAAAGTGCAAGTAAAATCTAGCCCGCAACTCAAGCGCAAAACGCCCAGAAAGCTTACTCCGGCGGCCGTCAGCAGCCTGAAAGAACTCAGCGAAAAACTGACCGGTACCGCATTGGGCGATGCGCTGGACAGGCTATACAAAACCGCCGACTGATACAGCGTTGCTACGCGCGGCTGCCGCGGCAGCTACTCTATTGTGAGTGCCGTTTAATAATGCAATAATGCACTCATGTTACAATTTATTTACACTCTGAAACCATAAAGGAGCCATCCGCCGCCACTTTTAAGTTTTCGCCGCACAGTTCTTATCGCAACAAATACCCTCGATTCAGCTTCAAGCAGCAACAAAGGTTTTGTACCTGGTTTCACATAACTAGTTTTATTTTGACGTTTTACAGCAGTTTCCTGAGTAACGTAATTGATAAAAATATAGATAGGGAGAAGTCATGTCAGTCGAACTAATGGTTGCCATCGGCGCCGCAATTATTGCGGTTCTGTATGGAGCAGTGATGAGCAAATGGATTTCAGGTTTACCCGCCGGTAATGCACGCATGCAGGAAATCGCCGGCGCAATTCAACAAGGGGCTGCCGCTTATCTGGCCCGCCAATATAAAACCATCACCATTGTCGGTGTCATACTGGCCATCCTGATTGGTATTTTCCTTAACGCTACCACTGCAACAGGCTTTGTGGTCGGTGCCGTACTGTCTGGTGCATGCGGGTTTATCGGCATGAATGTATCAGTAAAAGCCAACGTGCGGACTGCACAGGCTGCCACCCAAGGCATAGGCCCGGCATTGGATGTTGCCTTCAAAGGCGGGGCAATCACCGGGATGCTGGTAGTCGGCTTAGGCTTGCTCGGGGTTGCCGGTTTTTATGCATTTTTAGGCGGCAAAGCCGCAACTGACCTTAATCCGCTTATCGGCCTCGCATTCGGCTCCTCACTCATTTCGATCTTCGCCCGTCTCGGCGGCGGCATTTTCACCAAGGGTGCAGACGTAGGCGCTGACCTAGTGGGCAAGGTTGAAGCCGGCATCCCTGAAGATGACCCGCGCAATCCGGCCGTGATTGCAGATAACGTCGGTGACAATGTGGGCGACTGCGCAGGCATGGCAGCCGACTTGTTTGAAACCTATGCAGTGACCCTCATCGCCACCATGGTGCTGGGCGGACTGCTCATCACCACAGCCGGTGCCAATGGCGTGCTTTATCCATTGATGCTGGGTGCGGTATCCATCGTTGCATCCATCATCGGCTGCTTCTTCGTGAAAGCATCACCCGGCATGAAGAATGTCATGCCGGCTTTGTATAAAGGCCTGGCGGTTGCAGGCATACTTTCACTGGGTGCATTTTATGTCGTAACAATGAAAATGTTCCCTGAAGGTTTAATGGCAGGTAATTTGGCAGTTTCTGCCAACCAATTATTCGGTGCATGTGCAGTTGGCCTGGTACTTACCGCAGCTTTGGTATGGATTACCGAATACTACACCGGCACGGATTACGCCCCTGTCCGCCACGTTGCACAGGCTTCCACTACCGGTCACGCCACCAATATCATTGCCGGTATCGGCGTTTCAATGAAATCTACTGCACTGCCAGTGCTATCCGTATGTATCGCCATCTGGGCAGCTTACCATCTGGGCGGCTTGTACGGCATCGCGATTGCGGCAACCTCCATGCTGAGCATGGCAGGTATCGTAGTTGCGTTGGATGCTTACGGCCCCATTACCGACAACGCAGGCGGCATTGCAGAAATGGCAGAATTACCTAGTAGCGTGCGCGATGTAACCGACCCGCTGGATGCCGTAGGCAACACCACCAAAGCCGTGACCAAAGGTTATGCCATCGGTTCTGCCGGTTTAGCAGCGCTGGTACTGTTTGCCGATTACACCCACAAACTGGAAGGTGCCGGTATTGCCGTCAAATTCGATCTGAGCGACCCGATGGTCATTATCGGCCTGTTTATCGGTGGGCTGATACCCTTCCTGTTTGCAGCCATGGCAATGGAAGCCGTTGGCCGCGCCGCTGGCGCTGTGGTAGAAGAAGTTCGCCGCCAGTTTCGAGACATTAAAGGCATTATGGAAGGCACCGCCAAACCGGAATACGGCAAAGCAGTGGATATGCTGACCACGGCAGCTATTAAGGAAATGATGCTTCCATCATTGCTGCCTGTGGCAGTGCCAGTCGCTATAGGCCTGTTACTGGGTCCGGTCGCACTTGGCGGCTTGTTAATGGGTACGATTGTAACTGGCTTATTTGTAGCCATCTCCATGTGTACCGGCGGCGGCGCCTGGGATAACGCCAAAAAATACATCGAAGACGGCAATCACGGCGGCAAAGGCTCTGATGCCCATAAAGCGGCGGTTACCGGCGACACCGTCGGTGATCCGTACAAGGATACGGCAGGCCCTGCCGTTAACCCGCTGATCAAGATCATCAACATCGTGGCATTACTGATCGTGCCGTTGCTGTAAACTCAGCAATATGCAAGAGGCGGCTGCGGCCGCCTTTTTTATCTTTAAAACGACTCAAAGGCGGTCATAGCTGCCATTCAATTAAGTTTTTCTGATTTCAGCAATCGACCCCAGGCGTTCTACTGGTTTATCGGCCTTATAGGTTGTTATATGGACTAGGCGCTAGCATCTAACAACGCATGCAAGGCCGATGCTGCACTGACACGGCATAATTTTCAATGTTATGCGAAAATCATCCCGCGACCACTAAAAACCGAAAGATGAAACTCATTATGAAAACGTTATCGATAGTCTTATTTTTACTGGCTTTGTCCGGTTGTAGCAGCATTCCCACTGGTGGTCGCAACAATTGGATAGGACATACCGAGTCGGGAGAGGCTTCTTTTTACGCTGATAAATTTCAGAATCAAAAAACTGCCAGCGGAGAGCGGTATAGCCATAGTTTAAAAACAGCGGCTCATAACAAAATCCCTCTCGGTTCAAGTGTAAAGGTAACGAACAGGAATAATGGAAAAAGCGTCGTTGTAAAAGTAAATGATCGTGGCCCTTTCGCAAATGCGCGAATTATTGACCTTTCAAAATCTGCATTCAGCAGTATTGGCAATCCGTCTTCCGGTGTGATAAACGTCAGTATAGAGGTCATTCAGTAGCACATAACAATTCGCTCAAGCGTGACGCCGCTGCGCGGTACGATTTAACTTAGTCATTGAACGTCAGCTTTGGGCCGTAACCGCCCATTCATATGTTGATAAATACCACTTCAACTTCACTTATTCTGGAATAATTTCGCCCAATATTTTCAGCAATAAATATTTACATAAAATAAAAACTCCCGAAGGAGCTTTTTATTTTTGCTAACACTCTTTAATTACATTTTCTTGTTGCTCAACAAATATAGGCTTGTAGTACTAGACACCTCGTTGGCAATGGTCAGGTAATAATTGCCACGATATTCGTAAGCATTCAAACCTTCCGGCGAAATATCGGTATCGGAAACAATCATATCTACATATGTGACTTTAAATGGATCCGTCACATCAAAAATACCAATAGCATATTTTTTGGTACGCTCCAAGCCGATAAAGGCATAAGTTCTACCGCCAATATTCAGCAAGGCTACGCCTTCAGGTTCTACGCCTTTGTCATCGCTGCGTTTATCATCGTAGATACCACGGGCGATGGCTTGTGCCTCCAGCAGATTGCCGCTGTCATACACCAGCTCGCCTGCTTCGTTACGGATAGAAAATGAACGGCCACCAGAACTAACAATGCTGCCTGGCTTAGAATCGAATGTAGAAATATTCAAACGGCTCAAATCAGGCGAAGTACCAGCTGCCAAGCCAGGAACATCTTTTACACGTTTTTTATCAAGATCATCTTCACGCGTATCGCCTTCGTTCGCCATGACCAGATACGTTTGGCCGCGATACGCATAGGCTACGATGCTATCCGGTTGATACAGGCCTTTTACCGCGGTGGCGCGCAGCTTAGTGACTGGTGAGTCCTTTGGGTCTTCATCACTCGGATCCATATAATTGCTTAAGCCAAAACCATTATCGGCAAGGCTAAAGTCTTTCAAGCCCAAACCGATGACTTGCGTGAATTGCTGTTTGTTCAAGTCCAGTACGCCGATGGCATTGGCTTCCTGTAAGGTGACATATGCTTTTGTGCCATTTTCATTAACCGCAATATACTCAGGCTCAAAATCGATACCTATATTGTTTCTAACGTTGCCTAGCAACTCAACACCAGCAAAACCGGCAGTTGCTGATACGGTTCTAGAAGCGACATCGATAATGCTCACGCTGCCTTCAGGATCAGGTGTTGTGTACGGTTTATCAGCAACCGCATTGGGTGTAGCTTCGTTAGCTACCAATAATTTGGTACCGTCTTCGGTGAACTTCAACATGTCAGGCAGTGAGCCAACGGCAACTTGATTTACACCTTCGCTAGGCAAGATTGTTTTGGTATCAAAAAACACCACACTACCAGGAACGCGTCTATCGGGTTTAGATTCAATGGCAAATGCAGCCAGACCATTATGGATTGCAACACTATTGATGTATCCGTATTCGTTCAAATCAATATGTTTTATCAGGGTACCGTTATCTGCATTAAGCACATCAACCCCCACAACACCTGCGACCCAGATGGTATTGGTTTTTTTGTCAAACGCAGAAATCTCAGAAACCTGTCCGCTGGCCTGGTGTTTAAAAGTCCACAGCTTTTTGAATGATAACGTAGCATTATCTGCCATTACATTAAGCGAAAAAGCCAGCGTTAACACTGTTACCAGTGTTTTCATTTTGAACATTTACTTCCCCTTTAGAATTAAGGCTTGTTTTTAAGACACACTAAAAGGTGAAAATTTAACAAACATTTGTGACAGTAAAATGATGTCCATTTTGCATGACCGTTTCGGGCCGGGAAGTGACTATCACAAACCAAACAGAGCTTCAGCTATGCGGGTTTAGCGGCCATACGCCCTGAATTAGTTGTATGTGAATGAATACCAATTTAAATCACCAAAATCAAACTAAACCGCTAAAATAACAAACAGATTCGTTATAAACATTTTCATCCTAACCAACACAACCCAAGGCTCCAATTATGCGGCACTCAGAATTCCATCGTTCACATCGTATCGGCTGGCTGCGGGCTGCCGTTCTGGGAGCCAATGACGGGATTGTTTCTACCGCCAGCCTGTTAATCGGCGTTGCCTCTGCCGGCGCATCGCATGAAACAATTCTTATCACCGGCGTTGCCGGCCTGGTGTCCGGTGCAATGTCGATGGCGGCCGGTGAATATGTATCCGTCAGTTCGCAATCGGATACCGAAGCCGCAGACATCGCACGCGAAACGGAGGAGCTTGCCACACAGCCGGAACACGAGCTGGATGAATTGACCGGTATTTATACCTTACGTGGACTGACACCAGAGCTGGCGCGTCAGGTGGCCGTGCAGCTCACCGCTCATGATGCACTGGCTGCCCATTCACGTGACGAGCTGGGCATCACCGACACCATGAATGCGAAACCGGTGCAAGCGGCACTCGCTTCTGCCGGCACATTTGCGCTCGGTGCCGCTTTGCCATTATTGGTGGTTTTTTTCGCACCCTCTGCCAGCACGATTACTTATGTTGCGGTAACCTCACTCGCATTCCTGGCTGCACTCGGAGGCCTGGCTGCGCAAGCCGGTGGCGCCAGCCTGGTGAAAGGTGCCTCTCGCGTCGCATTCTGGGGTGTACTGGCAATGATAGCCACCGCCGCTGTCGGCAGTTTATTTGGCGTTGCAGCAACGTGAAATAAAAATTAAAAAAGGCAGCCCTGGCTGCCTTTTTTAACATCTATTGCTTACGTTCTAATATTAATTAAAACGCTGGTTTTACTTTTGCATCATTGTAGTTTTTAACACCATCCAGAATTTCTTTCTTGGCCTGGTCTACATCGCCCCAGCCGTTGATTTTTACCCATTTGCCTTTATCCAGGTCTTTATAATGCGCGAAAAAGTGCGCAATCATGTCCAGGCGACCTTCTGATACGTCTTTGTATGATTTCAGATGTGTATACAGACCGCACACTTTATCAACCGGCAGCGCCAGCACTTTAGCATCCAGGCCTGCTTCATCTTCCATCAGCAGTACGCCGATTGGACGGCAGCGCACAACTACGCCCGGAATCAGCGGTACCGGTGTAATTACCAGCACATCAACCGGGTCTCCGTCATCAGCCAAAGTGTGTGGCACATAACCGTAATTCGCTGGGTAATGCATTGCAGTGCCCATGAAACGGTCTACAAAAATCGCGCCGCTTTCTTTATCTACTTCATATTTTACTGGGTCACCCTGCATCGGGATTTCAATAATCACATTGAAATCATTCGGGACATCTTTGCCGGTTGGCACTTGGTTCAATGACATTGTTTATTCCTAAATATAAATTTACTAAATAAATTAACGACTAATTTTGAGGCGCAATTATAACAAGTCCGCACAAAAGACATACGAAAAGACTTGTAACAAATTGCTAAATGCCGGATTCACTTTACATCAAGCTGCGTCTCAACCTGCTCACGGCAGCTCTGGATAATCGACTGCGGGATGAAGAGCAGCGCCAGGTAAAGCAGCACCGGGATAATCACAACATCATCCAGCTGGCCAATCACAGGGATAAAGTCCGGGATAAGATCAAACGGCAGCAGCAGGTAAGCCACTGCCAGCCCTAAAAACAACTTGGCGACCCACGGCGTCTGCGGATGTTTCAATACCAGACGATACACCGCCAACTCGCGTTTAAGCTGCCTGCCCAAGGCCTTGAGCTTGTTAATGACAGACATCGCCCGCGAGCCCTACAGGCTTACACCAGGCTTAGTGGGTTGCCGGTCAGGCGCTCAAACGCCTCCATATATTTTTCACTGGTTTTTGCGGCCACATCATCAGGCAGCGCCGGTGCCGGCGGGGTTTTATTCCAGCCACTGGCTTCCAGCCAGTCGCGAACGTATTGTTTATCGTAACTTGGCGGGTTCTTGCCTACTGCGTAACTTTCGGCAGGCCAGAAACGTGATGAATCCGGAGTCAGCACCTCATCCATGACATGCAGCACACCATTTTCATCCAGGCCGAATTCAAACTTGGTATCGGCGATAATAATGCCGCGGGTCAGCGCATATTCTGCCGCTTTGGTGTAAAGCTCGATAGCCACCTTAGCCACCTGGTCAGCCAGCGCCTTACCGATGAGCGCCTCTACCTGGGCGATGCTGATATTTTCATCATGCTCGCCTACAGCTGCCTTGCTGGATGGTGTGAACAAAGGCTGCGGCAGTTTTGAGGCTTCCTGCAGGCCTGCGGGCAGCGGAATCTCGCATACCGTACCTTTGGCTTTATATTCTTTCCAGCCACTACCAACCAGATAGCCGCGCACAATCGCCTCTAATGGCAGCGCTTTCAGTTTTTTAACCACGACTGAGCGATTAGCCAGCTGCGCCTTCTCGGCAGCATCCGTCACTACGCTGGCAGGGTCAATGCCGGTCAGGTGATTAGGCACGACATGCTGCAGCTTTTCAAACCAGAAGTTTGCCATCTGCGTCAGCATTGCACCTTTGTTGGCAATACCTGTCGGCAGAATGACATCAAATGCGGATAAACGGTCGGTACTCACCAGCAGCATGGTATTGGCATCAATATCATAGATGTCGCGCACTTTACCCTGGTGGATTCGTTTCAGGCTTTTGATACTGGTTTCTAGAAGTGGTTTATTCATGGATTTAACTTTGATGGTCACTGGATTAATCGATAATCGAATTGCGTATTATATCGAATTACCTATTATAAAGTGCCCGCGGATGTTTATCTAATTTTTTACGCCAGGCAGCAATCCAGGCCGCGCATTCACACTTACGCGACCGGCCTGTTCTCGCCTATTTTAATGATTTTAAGGGTATTGGTGCCGCCCGGACTGCCGATAGGCTCACCAAAAGTCAGCAGCACCAGGTCACCCGCGACCACGGCACTTTGCTGCAATAATACCTGCTCCATTTCCTGCAGGATTTCATCTTTGTTTTTATTTCCCTGATCGATCGGGTATGGATATACACCACGATGCAGGGTCAGTTTCCTGCGTGCAAACTTATCAGGTGACAAGGCATAAATCGGCACTTCGGCATCTGCGCGCGACAGCCATTGCGCAGCGTTTCCCGACTGCGTCAGTGCGGCAATCGCTTTAACCTTCAAATGCTTTGCCGTGTATATCGCGGCAGCGGCGACCGCCTCATCCGTTTTGACCAGTACCTGACCCAGCTTCCGTGCATGATGCTCGCTAAAGTATTCTTTTTCCGCCTCCACAACAACGCGATGCACGGCTTCGACTGTTTCCAGCGGATACTGGCCTGATGCGGTTTCGGCAGACAGCATGACGGCATCGGTTCCATCAAGTACCGCATTGGCCACATCCGACACTTCCGCCCGCGTGGGAATCGGGCTTGAAATCATGGATTCCATCATCTGCGTGGCGGTAATCACCAGTTTATTATGGGCACGCGCCATGCGGATCATGCGTTTCTGCAAACCCGGTACGGCAGCATCCCCTACCTCGACACCCAAATCGCCGCGCGCGACCATGATCGCATCCGAGGCTTCAATAATCGATTCCAGCGCACTGATGGCTTCTGCACGCTCAATTTTAGCGATCACACTGGCCGAACCTCCGGCTTCTTTTACCAAAGCGCGTGCCAGCTCAACATCGGATGCGGATTTAGGGAAGGAAATCGCAATATAATCGGCTTCCAGTGCGACGGCGGTTTTAATGTCTTCCCGGTCTTTCCAGGTCAGGGCATCGGCTGACAGGCCACCGCCCTGGCGATTAATGCCTTTGTTATTGGACAGGATGCCGCCGTTCAGCACCACGCAGTGAATCTGGTGGCCTTTTATTCTATCCACCTGCATGGTGATGCGGCCGTCATCCAGCAGCAGGATGGCACCTTCGCTAACCTCCTGCGGCAATGTTTTGTAGTCGAGGCCGACACGATACTGGTCGCCAAGTTCACAATCCGCATCGAGTACAAAAATATCGCCGGTTTTCAGGCTAACCTTACCCTGCTCAAACTTGCCGATCCTGATTTTAGGTCCCTGCAAGTCACACAGCACACCGACAGGCCGCCCCAGTTTCGCCGCGATATTACGCACTGTTTCCGCACGCTTGATGTGCTCTTCAGCGGTACCGTGCGAGAAATTCAGGCGCACAACGTTGACGCCTGCCGCAATCATGCGCGCAAGCATTTCCTCGCTGGTGGAGGATGGCCCTAAGGTCGCTACAATTTTTGTTTTACGTAATGCCAATGTGTCCTGCCTTTTTTATTATTTAGTACTTTAATACACGCCCTTAAAAACAAAATGGGGCTCTATGCCCCATTTTTAAAGTGCAAAACAACCGGAGCTATTAGCTTTTGGCACGCTGTTCCAGAATCTCGACCGCCGGTAATTTCTTACCTTCAAGAAATTCCAGAAACGCGCCGCCAGCGGTTGAAATGTAACCTACTTTATCTTCAATGCCGTATTTCTGGATAGCGGCAATCGTGTCACCGCCGCCTGCCAATGTAAATGCCTGGGTATTGGCAATTGCATTGGCAATGGTTTTAGTGCCTTCACCAAACTGGTCAAACTCAAACACGCCTACCGGGCCATTCCAGACCACGGTACCTGCATTTTTAATGATTTCAGCTAATTGATCAGCAGATTTCGTGCCAATATCAAAAATCATATCGTCTGCCGTCACTGAAGCAACGTCCTTGCTCACTGCCGGCTCATTCGCGTCAAACTTCTTGCCGCACACAACATCTACCGCAATCGGCACCGCTGCACCTCTGGAGGACATTTTGTCCATTAATGCACGTGCAACAGGCACCAGCTCATCTTCACACAATGACTTGCCGACTTCAAACCCGGCAGCTTTCAAGAATGTGTTCGCAATACCGCCACCCACCACCATCTGGTCAACTTTTTCGGACAGGCTTTCCAGCACGGTCAGTTTGGTTGAGACTTTGCTGCCGCCTACAATCGCCACCATCGGGCGCGCCGGGCTCAGTAAGGCCTTGGTCAGGGCTTCCAGCTCATTCACCAGCAGAATACCTGCTGCTGCAAGCGGGGCAAATTTCGCTACGCCGTAAGTGCTTGCCTCTGCACGATGCGCAGTACCGAAAGCGTCCATTACAAAAATATCACATAACTTGGCATACTTTTGTGACAATTCATCCACGCATTTCTTTTCACCTTTGTTAAAACGGCAGTTTTCCAGCACGACCAGTTCACCCGCCTCAACATCAAAAGCGCCGTCTACCCATTCTTTTACCAACCGCACCGGCTTGCCCAGCTTGGCCGTAATCACATCAACAACAGGTTTAAGGGAGTTTTCTTCTGAATATATACCTTCTTCTGGACGCCCCAGATGCGAAGTCACCATCACTTTTGCGCCAGCCTTGAGCGCATGCTCAATGGTTGCCATTGAAGCCGTGATACGCGCATCTGACGTCACCTTACCGTCAGCTACCGGCACATTCAGGTCAGCACGGATCAATACGCGCTTGCCCTGCAAATCCAGATCTGTCATTTTGATGTAATGCATAAAAACTCCCTAGCTCTGCTATTATTTTCGTTCATCTTAAGGGTGCCTCTATAAATTCTAGATTTGGGATACAGTGTACCCGTAAAGGGCATGTCCGTAGAATATATGCGCTGAAGCGCATTTTTCATACGCCAAAGGCGCACGGAACGCAGGAGCCGAGTTAGTATGCGGTATACAACGAGGTTGCGAGTACCGCGCAACGCAGCAATGTGCCCAAAGGTTGAATTTATAGAGGTGCCCTTATTTTGCGTTCATTAAAGCAACTGCCGTATCCAGCATGCGGCAGCTGAAGCCCCACTCGTTGTCATACCAAGCCATCACTTTCACCAGTCTGCCGCCAATCACTGTGGTCTGCTTCGCATCGAAATTGGATGACGTTTCAGTATGGTTGAAATCTGACGAGACCAGAGGCTCGGTGTTGTAAGCAAGAATACCTTTTAACGGGCCTGATTCCGAAGCCTCTTTGATAATCGCATTCACTTCTTCTTTAGTCGTGTCACGACCCGGTACAAAAGTCAGGTCAACCACAGACACGTTCGCGGTAGGTACACGTACGGCAAAGCCTGAGAGCTTGCCATATAACTCCGGAATCACAATACCAACCGCCTGTGCAGCGCCGGTTTTTGTAGGAATCATGTTCAAGGCTGCGGCACGCGCACGGTACAGGTCTTTATGGTGACCATCAACCAGCATCTGGTCGTTGGTATAGGAGTGAATCGTGGTCATCAGACCCAGTTCGATACCCAGCTTGTCATTCAATGCCTTAACCATAGGTGCCAGACCATTGGTGGTACATGATGCATTGGAAATCACACTCATGTTTGCAGTCAGGATATCGTGGTTGACGCCGTACACAACCGTAGCGTCACATTCGTTTTTATCTGCAGGGGCGGAAATAATCACTTTCTTTGCGCCGGCTTCGATGTGCGGCAGACATTTCTCTTTAGTACGGAATGCACCGGTACACTCCAGCACCACGTCCACGCCAAGCTCTTTCCATGGCAGGTTGGCTGGGTTGCGATCGGTAGTCACGCGAATTCTATCGCCATTGAGTACCAGGTAATGTTTGCCATCTTCATCCAGTGTTTCTACCGTGCCTTTAAACTTGCCATGAATAGTGTCATGTTTAGTCAGGTGTGCCGTACATTCAAGATTGGCTGATCCATTGATTGCCACAATTTGAATATCTTCACGTTGCTGCTCATAAATTGCACACAAAATATTGCGCCCGATACGTCCATAACCATTAATTGCGACTCGAATTGCCATGATGATTCCTAAATTTTTCTGTTAGCACAAAGATTAAAAACAGCCTTACACAGCCGCAAATAACCGTTTAAATCAAAAGTAATGAATACTTAAGCCTTACTGAACACAATACATCCAAAAAACAGAGTTTCAAACCGAAGTTTTAAAACTTAGCTTTTATATTGACTAAAATACTGACTAGATTTTACGTCTATTCAGGAATACTACAAAAAAACAAGGCACCTCATGCTGAGGTGCCTTGCAGACTAGCTAACTAAGCTTGTTAAGCTTGTTCAATACAGTACTAGTAAATTAAAGCACCGATTTAACAGTTGCAACTACGTTCTCAACTGTGAAACCAAAGTGCTTCATCAATACACCACCCGGTGCTGATTCACCGAAAGTATCGATACCGACTACTGCGCCTTCCAAACCTACGTATTTACGCCAGAAGTCTGAATGCGCCGCTTCAACCGCTACGCGTTTCACACCTGGAGTCAATACGCTGTCACGGTAAGCTTTGTCTTGACGGTCAAATACGTTAGTTGATGGCATTGAAACCACGCGCACTTTTGTACCTGCTGCGTTCAATTCAGCAGCCGCTTTCACAGCCAGATCTAACTCAGAACCGTTAGCGATAATGATGACATCGGCTTTACCGGCAACGTCAGAGAATACATAGCCACCTTTACGCATCAAGTCGAATTGTGCAGCATCGTGTTTGATACCAGCAACGTTTTGACGGCTTAACACCAAGCTTGAAGGACCGTTCTTACGCTCAACTGCAGCTACCCAAGCCACTGCTGTTTCTGTTGAGCTACCTGGACGCCATACATCCATGTTAGGAATGTAACGCAAGCCAGATGTATTTTCGATTGGTTGGTGGGTAGGACCATCTTCACCTTGACCGATAGAGTCATGTGACAATACAGCGATAGTGCGTTGCTTCATCAATGCCGCCATACGCAATGCGCTCTTCGCGTAGTCTGAGAACATGTGGAAAGTACCGCCGAATGGCAGCAAGCCACCGTGCAATGCCATACCGTTCATGATCGCGAACATACCGAATTCACGTACACCGTAAGAGATGTAGTTACCTGTCTCTTTACCGGATACATGTTTGAAGCTAGGTGCTGCTGTCAGGTTAGAACCTGTCAAGTCAGCTGAACCGCCCAGGAACTCTGGCAAGATTGGTGCTAATGCAGTAATTGCGTTTTGTGATGCTTTACGTGTTGCAACACCTTCAGCTTTTTCATTTGTTGCTGCGATGAATGCATCTGTTGCTTGTTTCCAGTTCGCTGGCAAATCACCTGCCATACGGCGTTTGAATTCTGCCGCTTCTGCCGGGAATGCTTTTGCGTAAGCGTCAAATTTAGCATTCCAGTCTGATTCCAGTTTAGCGCCTTTGGCTTTTTGATCCCAACCAGCGTAAACGTCAGCAGGAATTTCAAATGGGGCATGTGGCCAACCGATGTTAGCGCGTGTTGCAGCTACTTCAGCGTCACCTAATGCAGAACCGTGGCAATCGTGTGAACCTGATTTGTTTGGTGAACCCATACCGATGATGGTTTTACAGCAAATCAATGATGGTTTGTCTGTCACTGCTTTAGCTGCTTTGATGGCTGCATCAATTGCGTCAGAATCGTGACCGTCAACTGATTGCACGTGCCAGCCGTAAGCTTCAAAGCGTTTAGCGGTGTCGTCTGTGTACCAGCCTTCAATGTGACCATCGATAGAAATACCGTTGTCATCCCAGAACGCAACCAATTTGCCCAAGCCCCATGTACCGGCTAAAGCACAAGCTTCGTGTGATACGCCTTCCATCATACAGCCGTCACCCAGGAAGCAGTAGGTGTAGTGGTCAACGATGTCGTGACCTGGTTTATTGAACTGGTCAGCCAATAACTTTTCAGCCATCGCAAAACCAACTGCGTTGGTGATACCTTGACCTAATGGACCGGTAGTGGTTTCAATACCTGGTGCATAGCTGTACTCTGGGTGGCCAGCACATTTAGAATGCAATTGACGGAATGTTTTGATTTCATCCATAGGCAAGTCGTAGCCTGTAAGATGCAGCAATGAGTAGATCAACATTGAACCGTGGCCGTTAGAGAGCACAAAGCGGTCGCGATCAGCCCAGTTTGGATTGGTTGGATTGTGACGCAAGTTGTGATTCCACAATACTTCTGCGATCTCAGCCATGCCCATAGGCGCGCCCGGGTGACCAGAGTTAGCTTTTTGCACTGCATCCATGGATAACGCACGGATGGCATTGCATAAATCTTTACGTGTTGCCATTGTTTTCTCCCTAATGATTAGAACTTGAGGTCTTATGAAGGATGACGGCTGGCGCGTGCATGATGACGGCTGGCACGAAAAACCCCATAAAACCTTAAATGAACGATTCTAAAAAGCCGGCAAATTAAACCGCTTTTCCTTGAATCCTAAATTATTGCTTAGATAGCCTTTTTCGGCAAGCAGAACATCAGAAAAGTCTCTTTATAATCAACCCGTGTCATGATATCTGCCGACAGTTTTTAGCTGCCAGCAGGTTGAATTTGCTACAGTGGCCAGGTTAAAACTCTACCATTCGCCCGGTCAAGGCCGATTGCAATGCCAGCTCGATTGCACGGCAGTTGGCTTTGGCATCTTCAAAGGTCAGATATGGCGGCCGGTCATTCAGCACACAATCACTGAAATGCCCGATTTCCAGGTTAAAGTGATTGCTGGGCGCAAAGCGCTCTTCGGCATACTTGCCGTCTTCCAGCGCCCATGAGATCACCGGCACATCATTCTGGAACACCCAGGCCGCATGACACTTCACCCAGCCCTTGCTGCCGATGATTTCATACTCGGATTTACGCGAGCGCTCAAAGCTGATATCAAAATGCCCGAAACGCGCACGTCCTTCTTTATCCAGCCCAAAATCCAGCACGCCGCTGGTCACGATATCCGCACCTGCTTCATTGAACTTGGCATGCGCCACCACAGACACCGGCTCCAGCGGCTTACAGCCTTGTGCCGCATTGGCCAGACCAAAACACCAGCGCAATGAATGAATCGCATACGGCCCGATATCCCACATCGCACCGCCGCCGGATTCAACACCATTGGCAATACGATACATGCGCGCCGGACGCATTAAAAACGAGTAACTGGCACGCACGGAAAGCACATCGCCGATCAGGCCGGAGGCCACGATCTCCTGTACACGCGCATGCTGCGGATGGAACCGGTACATGAACCCTTCCATCACCTTCACGTTATTATTAACGGCTGCGGCTTCAATCGCCTCAATATCCTCAACCGTCAGCGCCATCGGCTTTTCAATCAGCACATGCTTGCCGGCGTTGATTGCGTGAATCGCCCAGGTCACATGCTCGTTATTCGCCATCGGGCAGTAAACCGCCTCCACCTCAGGGTTCTCGATCAGTGCAAGCAGGCTGTCATAGCACTGCACACTGCCAAGATCAAAGCCCTGCGGTGCATATTTTTCCAATGTCGCCCTGGCTGCCCCTTCACGGCGGCTTGCGATCGCCACCAGCTGCGAATTGGGAGATTCGATAATCGCTGGCAACAAACGCTCGTTAACACGGGCAGCGCCTAAAATGCCCCACTTCAATTTCTTATCGGTCATGACTATTCCTTTTGAGTTATTCCGCAAACCACTTGATGCTGCAACCGATGCTGGCAACCTGCTCCCTTGGCCCCTGCCCGCTTTCTGCAATCAGCTTCATGGCATTGAACAAATCCCGCGGATTATCAGCCGGCGGCTCACCGCGGCCGGCCGCATCAAAGCGGCCACGATACTGCAATTCAAGGTTTTTGTTAAAACCGAAGAAATCCGGCGTGCAGACTGCGCCATACGCCTTGGCGATTTCCTGCGTTTCATCCAGCACGTAAGGGAAAGAAAAATCAAACTGCGCGGCTTCTTCGCGCATGCGCTCGAAAGAATCTTCCGGGTAATTTTCCGTATCGTTACTCTGGATGGCAATCGTATTGATGCCGTATTTCAGCAACTCGCGGCAATCCGCCACCAGGCGCGATTTAATCGTTTTAACATACGGACAGTGATTGCAGATAAACATCACCAGCAAACCGTTTTCTCCTGCGCTATTCGCCAAGGTATAGCGCTTGCCATCAACGCCTGGCAGATCAAAATCGGGAGCATGCCAACCAAAATTACATAGCGGGGGATTCAAACTGGCCATCTTTTCTTCCTTAATTCGTTATACTTTCACAATGCAGCCACTACACAGTCATGCAAGTACCGTCATGCAAGTACTGTCATATAAGCACAGTCAATGTGCATGGCAATATTGACTGGATATTATCACTTTTGTTTTCGTTTTTCAGATCTTTACAACTCAGATCCTTACAATTCAGATCTTTACAAATTGGAGTCGCTCGATTTATGGCCAACCTGCGCTTTTACACTGATTCACCGCTCGCACTGCATGCAGACATCCAGCTTTCGGAAAGCGCAGCAGCACACGCCACGCGCGCACTGCGCCTGAGTGTCGGCGACAGCGCCATTATTTTTAACGGCGACGGCTTTGATTATGAATGCACCCTGACCTCCGTCAAAAAAAATGCGGTAACCGCCACCATCACCGATGCAAGAAAAATCAGTAACGAATCGCCACTCGACATCACGCTATTGCAGGGCATCTCTAGCGGCGACCGCATGGACTTCACGATACAGAAGGCGGTTGAACTCGGCGTAAACAAGATCCAGCCCATCAACAGCCAACGCAGCGTGGTAAAACTGACCAATGACCGTGCCGAAAAACGCATTGAACACTGGCAGAATGTAGCCGCCTCGGCGTGCGAACAGTCCGGTCGCGCTTTTGTACCCCGTGTGCTGCCGCCGCTCTCGCTGGAAAACTGGTTGAGCCAGAACCCTTACGGCAACACCTTGCGCATCCTGCTCAACCCGGTTGGCGCAAAACGCCTGGCCGAAATACAGAAACCCGCAGCAGCCATAGAACTGCTGATTGGCGCAGAAGGCGGGTTAAGCAGCAGCGAAATCGACCTGGCGACCTCACAGCAGTTTCAGTCTATCGTACTGGGGCCGCGCATCTTGCGTACCGAAACCGCAGCGCTCACTGCCATATCTGCAATGCAGACACTTTGGGGTGACTTTTAAGCATGAACTTAAAGTACGAATCAAATTCGCGCACAAATTTATTGCGAATAAAACATTTTTAAAATATATTTATGCTTTATTTGCAAAATTAAAACACCATGTCACTCGGCCTATCTATACGCAAGCGGCGCAAGCTGCTGAACATCACCCTGCAAGAGCTTGCCGGCGCCACCGGCGCCGATAGCGGCAACCTGTCACGCATCGAGCGTGGTGCGCAGGGCATCAGCGAAACGCTGCTGCGCAAAATCTGCACAGCCCTGGATTGCACCCCGGCCTACCTTTACGCACTCACCGAATCAGCAGGCGCCGGCAGAACGAGCAACCAGCTACCCTTCAGCGTCAAGAAACCGCAGGAATTCGTCAGCTGGTTCCGCTCCGTCGCGCCTTATATCCACGCCTTCGGCGGCCGCACTTTTGTAATTGCGTTTGGCGGCGAAGTGGTGAACGAAAAACAATTCACCACGCTTTCGCACGACCTTAACCTGCTGGCGAGCCTTGAAGTACGGCTGGTACTGGTGCATGGTTCACGCCCGCAGATTGAAGAACGCCTGCGGCGCGCCAGGCTGGAAACCAAGCTGGCAAGCGGCTTGCGCGTAACCGACGACGAGGCGATGGAAGCGGTAAAAGAAGCCAATGGCGTGATCCGCGTAGAAATCGAAGCGCAGCTGTCCATGGGCTTGATCAACTCACCGATGGCCGGCAGCGACATCCGCGTGGCTGGTGGCAACTTCGTGACTGCCAAGCCTTTGGGGGTAAGGAATGGCGTTGACCTGCAGCACACTGGCGAAGTGCGCAAGATCAATGCCGCGGCCATTCAGAAACGCCTGGATGACGGCGAGCTGGTTTTGCTGTCTCCGCTAGGCTACTCCCCCACCGGCGAGGCATTCAACCTGTCGCTTGAGGATGTCGCCGTGAGTACGGCGATTGCACTGGATGCCGATAAACTCATTTTCCTGATGGATTCAGAAGGCGTACACAACCTGCGCGGCGAGCTGCTGCGCGAGATGACCGCCAAAAAAGCAAAGAACCTGCTTCAGCACGTCACCGACAATGATGACGCCATCAACACTTCGGAAGATATCGCCTATTACCTGCCGGCAGCGGTTCGCGCCTGCGAGCATGGTGTTGCGCGCACCCACCTGATCAGCCGCCATATTGACGGCGCTATTATTCAGGAGCTGTTCACGCATGAAGGGATCGGCACCATGGTGACGGAACTTGGCCTGGAAACCATGCGCCAGGCCGATATTGACGATGTGGGCGCCATCCTGCAATTAATAGAGCCGCTGGAAGCCGAAGGCGTATTAGTCAAACGCGGGCGTGAACGTATTGAAATGGAAATCAACTATTTCCAGGTCATGGAGCATGATAACCGCGTGATTGGCTGCGCCGCACTATACCCGTTCACGCAGGAAAAAACCGCAGAATTTGCCTGCCTGGCAATTGACCCCCAATACCGCGGCAGCGGTCGCGGCGACAAACTGTTTCATTTCTGCGAAGACCGCGCAAGGCAACTGGGGTTTAAAACACTGTTCTGCCTGACCACGCATACCGAACACTGGTTTCTGGAACGCGGCTTCAGCGAACAGAATGTCGACAAGCTGCCGGCCGAGAAGAAGAAACTTTACAACTTTCAGCGCAAGTCCAAAGTGTTTATCAAACCGCTTTAAACATCGGCACACGCAGCTTCTGTCGGCAGAAGCATCATTTGCAGCAAAAAACGGCCGCATTTTTTCAAAAAATACTGCCGTTTTTTAGTTACAATACCGCATAGAAAATATTGCAACGCCTATTCGACGGAACCCCTATGCTAAACCAGACTACTGCTGCAAAAAAAGCCAAAACCCTTGCTGAAGCACTGCCTTACATCAAACGCTTTTTCGATAAGACCATCGTCATCAAATACGGCGGCAACGCCATGACTGATGACCATCTTAAAGAATGCTTCGCCCAGGATGTCGTGCTGTTGAAACTGGTTGGCATGAACCCGGTCGTGGTGCATGGCGGCGGCCCGCAGATCAATGAAATGCTGGATAAACTCGGCAAGAAAGGCGAGTTCATTCAAGGCATGCGCGTGACCGATGAAGAAACCATGGACGTAGTGGAAATGGTACTGGGCGGACAGGTCAACAAAGAGATCGTGAACCTGATCAATCGCCAGGGCGGCAAGGCGGTTGGCCTGACCGGACAGGACGGTAATTTCATCCATGCGCATAAGCTGATGATGGAAGACAAGGATGACCCGACTAAATTTATCGACATTGGCCAGGTGGGCGAGATCACAGCGATTGATCCCAGCATCATCAATTTCCTGGATACCGGTGATTTCATTCCGGTAGTAGCGCCAATCGGCGTAGGCAAAGACGGTGAAACCTACAACATCAATGCGGACGTAGTCGCCGGTAAACTGGCTGAGATCCTGAATGCAGAAAAATTGATACTGCTCACCAACACGCCGGGCGTACTGGATAAAAACGGTGAACTGCTCACCGGCCTGACCCCCAGGCAGATTGATGACATGGTTGCCGACGGAACGCTCTCAGGCGGCATGCTGCCAAAAATCAGCTCCGCACTCGACGCTGCACGCAGCGGCGTAAAAGCCGTGCACATCATTGACGGCCGCGTGGAACATGCACTGCTGCTTGAAGTGCTGACCGATGAAGGCGTGGGTACGCTGATTAAGGCTAAATGATTTTTAATTAACCGCCGATGCACGCCGATAGAACCTTTTAAACCAATTAATTTCCGTTGAGTGGGTTTGTTTTTATCGGCGTGCATCGGCGTTTATCGGCGGTTTAAACAGATTCTAAAAACATGACCAAAATCTGGATCTTCGACCTGGACGATACGCTGCATAACGCTTCGGCCCACATTTTTCCGGTCATGAACCAGACCATGACGCAGTACATCATGGATCACCTTGACCTGGACGAACATGCAGCGCATAACCTGCGCAAACATTACTGGCGCGTCTATGGTGCAACGCTCAAAGGGCTGGTACGGCACCACAATACAGACCCCTACCATTTCCTTGAAGAAACACACCAGCTGGAAAACCTGCGTGACATGGTGATTCAGGTAAAACGCCTGCGCCATACGCTGGACAGCCTTGCAGGACGCAAGCTGGTGTTCACCAACGCACCACGTAGCTATGCCCTGCGCGTGCTGGATATTATGGATATTGAAGACGTATTCGAGCTGATATTCAGCGTTGAATCCACCAAGTTCCATGCCAAGCCATCGGTACGCGGTTTTCAGCAACTGCTGAAAACAATCAAGGCCAAAGCCAGTGACTGCATCATGCTGGAAGACAATCTGGAAGCGCTGAAAACCGCAAAACGGCTAGGCATGAGAACCGTATGGGTGACCAAACAGCTACACAAACCGAGTTATGTGGATTACCGCATCTCATCAGTGTTAGCACTTACTCACATTAAGATATAATGTGATCTTTACGCGAATTGCCAAACGCAGTGATTCACGTAAAGGCCGCATAATATTTTTTACCGCTATCAGATAAGGACAACAACATGGCAGGCGAACGCAAACAGCAAATATTACAGACACTGGCCAAAATGCTGGAAGCCCCAAAACGTGAAAAGATCACCACGGCAGCACTGGCAGCCAAGCTGGAAGTGTCAGAGGCCGCGCTTTACCGGCACTTTGCCAACAAGGCGCAGATGTTTGAAGGCTTGATTGCATTCATTGAAGAAACCATTTTCGGCCTCATTAACAAGATCAGTAGCGAAGAAACCGAAGGCTTGCGCCAGGTGCATCGCACCATCACGATGCTGCTGCTGTTTGCAGAAAAAAACCCGGGCATGACACGCGTCCTGATCGGCGACGCCCTGGTGAATGAAGATGAAAAATTACAGCAGCGCATCAATCAGCTGTATGACCGTATTGAAGTGACGTTAAAGCAGAGTCTGCGCATTGCAGAGACCCAATCGGGCAAACCGGGCAATGCAGAAGCCCAGGCCAACCTGATTATCTGCTACATCATCGGCCGCTGGCAGCAGTATGCCAAGAGCGGATTTAAACGCAAACCAACAGAATTTGTCGTGCAGCAGCTGTCTAATCTGCTGTAATCAGCTTCAAATTAACACACGTCGGCAGCCATCATCTTGGCTATAATATCGGGCTGGCTCAACATGAGTTGGCAGCTGAACTGGAGAACAACTTGGAAGGTACAATTTTCGGCCTGACGGAAGCGCAGATCACCGAGCTTGGCATGACCTATGGCGTAGGTGGCTTGATGCTGCTGATGGTATTTATCGTCGGGCACCTGGCATGGGAAGCGCGCGTCGGTAAATTCGGCACGTTCATTTTATTCCTGGGGCTGACTTTTGGCCTGGTCGGATTTATCGCCAAGTATATTATCCAGCACTCGCTGGGCATCTGAGCGCAGAACAGTATTGAGCTAACAGAAAGCCGGGCAGTCAAGCCAAAGCCTTCTGCGCGGTTTTATCCGCAAACCGTTTTTATCGCTTCCAGCCTGGCTTCGAATACTTTTACTTTTATCTGCTCCGGCGCTTCGCAGGCTGCCGCTACCGCGCCTGCATCTACTGCCGCAGCGGCTTGCAGCACTTTAATCATAAATTCCGCAGCCGGGGTTTTACAATCGGCATAGCCGGTTCTGCCGCGCGAATCGGCTTCGCAGGCTTTAAGAAAATCCATGAACCTCTGCGGCTGGCGAATGGCATCCAGCTCGACCAGAAACTCCAGCAAGGTCGCCGGGCGCATCTGCGGCGCCTGATGCAGCTTGCCGTGAAAGCGCGCCGTCATCACCCCCAGCTCTTTGCAGTCATTCGGCACACGCAGACGCTTGCATAGCTCTTTCAATAAATTGGCGCTGCGCTGCTCATGCCCGACGTGCCTGGGCAGCAGCTCGCGCGGCGTTGTACCTTTGCCAATGTCGTGCATGAGCGCGGCGAACCGCACCGGCAAGCTGAAATGTTGGCTGGCTGCATAATCCACCACCATCATCACATGCACGCCGGTGTCGATCTCAGGATGATGCTGTTCCGGCTGCGGTATCCCCCAGAGCCGATCCAGCTCCGGCAGTATCTTTTGTAGTGCGCCGCACGCACGCAGCACCTCGAACATGCGCGACGGCTTTGCTTCCATCAGTCCTTTCGCCAGCTCCTGCCAGACGCGTTCGGCTACCAATGCATCCACCTCGCCGGCTTCTACCATCTGCCGCATCAGCATCATGGTTTCGGGCGCCACGTCAAAATCCACCAGCCGCGCTGAAAATCGCGCAACACGCAGTATCCTGACCGGGTCTTCCGCAAAAGCCCCACTGACATGGCGCAGCGTTTTTGACTGGATGTCCGCCACGCCATTGAACGGGTCAATCAACTGGCCGTCATCGGTTCTGGCAATTGCGTTAATCGTAAGGTCGCGCCGTGCCAGGTCCTGCTCCAGCGTCACATCAGGCGCGGCATGTACCGTAAACCCTTTATAGCCTTTGGCAGTTTTACGCTCGGTACGCGCCAGTGCGTATTCATCGCGGGTTACCGGATGCAGAAAAACCGGGAAGTCTTTACCTACCGGTTTAAATCCGGCAGCCAGCATAGTTTCCGGCGTACTGCCGACGACCACATAGTCTTTGTCCTTTACCGCAAACCCCAGCAGTTCATCACGCACAGCGCCGCCAACGATATAGGTCTGCATCATGCCCAGTGCTATCTCGCGGCAAAGCTTCTGAAGCGGTCATATTTACCGCGCTGGGTAGCATCGACCAGGTATTCAGGGATCACCACTTCCAGGCTTGCCGGTTCTACACCAAACATCTCCGGAAACGGCTGCTCGCTGACACTGTCGACTTCCATCGAGCGTACGTTATCGCGTGACATCAATTTGACCGGTAGCAGTTCCATCATAAAAGCCTGCACATAGGACAGCATATTGCACAAGCCGATCACCGGACGCTGTACACCGAGCGCAGACATGACCTGCTGTACCAGCTGGCGGAAGCTATAGACTTTAGGCCCGGCCAGCTCATACACCTGGCCGTAGGTGCGCGTATCACGGATGCTCGCCGCGAAGCAGCTGGCGACATCCTCTACCCATACCGGCTGGAACCTGGCATTCGGTTTCGCCAGTAATACAACCGGCAGAAACTTGATTAATGTAGCAAACAGGTTGATAAAACTGTCGCCACGGCCGAATATGACCGATGGGCGGAAAATGGTGATATTGATTTTTTTTGCGTACGCCAGCAAAGCAGCTTCACCGGCGGCTTTCGAACGCAGGTACTCGCTTGGCGCTTTGGCAGCAGCCTGCAGGCTGCTCATCTGTACGATACGCTTAATACCTGATGCCTCGCATATTTTTGCAAGACGTGCCGGCAACTGGTGATGTATCGCATCAAAACTGGCAGCGCCGCCCTGGTGCAGTATGCCGATCAGGTTAACTACGGCATCGGCGCCTTTTACTCCGGCAGCCAGCTGCTGGTCATTCATTACGTCGCACTCGACAACATTCACATTAGGCAGCAGAAACAGGTGTTTGCCGGAATCGCGCCTGCGCGTGAGTACCGTCACGGAATAACCGGCCTGATCTAATTTAGCGACTACACTGCTACCAACAAAACCCGAACCACCCAATACACAAATTTTTCTTAATTGCATGTTAAACCTTTAAATTTCCTCATTTTCATTACATAGGCTCCATAACGGGAGCCTGTCTATTCTTCATCCGTTTCGGCTACTACAAGTTCCGGCTTGTTTGTTCCCGGTATCACGCCCAGACGGGACTTCAGGCTTGATACGGATCGCCCAAGCCTGGGCGCATACATCTGTGCGTTGGCCATGACTTTCTGCACGTAGTTCCTCGTTTCGGCAAACGGAATCGTTTCTATATAAATGGCGGCCTCCATCGGTTCACTTGCCATCCAGCGCTTGGCACGGCTGGGCCCTGCATTATAAGCGGCCGTCGCCATGACAGCCTGGCCATTCATCATTTCGAATGTATAGCGTATGTAATAAGTGCCGATGCCGACATTCGTCGTAAGGTCATGGATCAGGTCATTATTATAGCCATCCAGCCCCATGCGTTTGGCTGCCCATTTTGCGGTAGCCGGCATGATCTGCATCAGGCCGGCCGCACCTACGCCGGATTTTGCATAGTGCATGAAGCGGCTTTCCTGACGCGCCAGTCCATACACCCAGGCCTCATCCACCCCTTCATTCTCTGCTGCCGTACGGAATAAATCACGGTAAGGCGTTGGATAGCGCAAATTGAAGTCATGCAGCTGTTTGGTATTATCTGCGGTGGTAATGGCAATGTCGTACCACTCCTGGCGCATGGCATAAGCGGCTGCCGCCAGCAATTGTTTATCGTCATAGTTGCGTGTTGCCCACACCCACTCGGCTTTGGCTTCCCAGCGCATGCCGAGCTTCTGCAGTTCCAGTGAGCGCTTGATCGCCGGTTGGCTGGCGATCGCAGTGACTTCAGCATCCGTCACTTTGTATTCCTGCTCTACGTTACCGATACTGCTCTCAATATCCTCTGCGGCTAGCCAGCCGTAGTAATGACGTTCCCTTGATAGCGGTGCCAGGATTTTATTCGCCTCAACGCTGAGTCCCCTTTCTTGCAGCGCGCGTGCCTTCCAGTAGCGCCAGCCGCCTTCCTGCTGCTGTTCTGGCTGCATTGCCGCAATAACGGCATCTACCATCTCCCAGTCCTGTGCACGCAGCGCGGCACGTGCCTTCCATGCGAGCTGCTCTTTATCGAGGCTGGTATTTTTGGCAAACGCATAGTACCCAAGCGCAGCCGGATGATGTGTGCGTGCGGCATGGTAAGCTACCCGACCCCAGGCGAACGCACGGTCATCTGCTGTGAATTTTTGCTGCATCTGCTCCAGTTCTGCGACGGCTTCCGGCACGTTGCTGCGTGCCAGCCTGTCAACCGCGAACAGGTTGACCTCTATCCCGGCACGGGTTTTAAACGACGCGCTGACTTTAGTCGACACGGTCTTTTTACGGATCGTTTTCACCACCTTGGCTTTATCATCCAGCAAGGCTTTGGGGGTCTGGTTGGCAATATCGAGCAGTTGGACATCAGCTTCAGCAAAATCAGCGATACGCCCTGCAATGCTTTTAGCCAATGGCAGCTTTCCGTTCTGCAGTGCCATCCTGAATCTTTCCCAGAGATCGTCCTGCGTCAGTGCGCCGGATTTCTGCAAGCTATCGAACAGGGGATTGCAGCTGGCCGGCAGGTCGGCAGTCGTCATCCACAGTTTCCTGGCCTGGGCGGCAATATCCGCACCCGCGCCTTCAGCGATGCTTCTGCCCAGCAGGGCATAGCACTGCACGGCAATATCTTCGCGTTTATAGTTGGTATATTGCTCGAAAAACAATTGCCAGTCCTGCTGCTTACCCAGCTTTTTAAGCCACTCGCCACGCAGGCGTTCGGCAAACGGGAAATTGCCGTATTTGGCCAGAAAATCCTGCACCTCTGCACTATCCGCTTTGTCCAGCCTTAACAGCATCAGCCAGTAATCGGCATAAGGCGCCAGCAGGTATTCCTGCGCATTCAGTTCAGCCAGGTCGCTGGCGAGCGCAGCCTCATTCTTTGCATTGTAGGATTCGCGCGCGTGCTGGAACAAGGCCTGGTCAGACATCGCCAGTGCCGGTGCAGCAGACAATGCCAGTGATGCCAGCAGCAAGCCGGCGCACACCGTCAGGTATCTGCGAATGAAACTGTAGTTTGGCTTAAACATAGAATATACGCCTCAGCACAAAGAGTACTGCCGCCACCATGGCCAGATAGAATGAATATTTGATTAGCTTTTTGAAATACTGCAGATACTTTTTATCGTCATACAGCAAATACAAGCCTAGCAACACCATTGCGGCAATCACTAGCAGAACAAATGTCAGGCGCATCATTAACACTTTATTCGCCCCTTTCTCAATATTGCAATTTGCTTACTGTTTAATCTACTTCTTGTTAATCTACTTCCTGCCCACCTTCCGGGCCTGTCAGATTGCGGATCTGCGATTAAAAAACCGGTTCCGGCACCAGTGCCGCGGATTGTGGCTGAAAGGCATCAGGCGCATCCTGCAACTGTTCAAACGTCGTGTATTCCCACGCTGTTTCATCCTGCAGCAATGCACGCAGCAATTGGTTATTCAGTGCGTGGCCGGATTTATACGCATAAAATGCACCCAGCACAGGATGCCCCAGCATATACAAATCGCCAATGGCATCCAGCACTTTATGTTTTACAAACTCATCGTCATAACGCAGGCCATCGGCATTAAGTACGCGGTACTCATCCAGCACGATGGCATTCTCTAAACTGCCGCCACGCGCCAGGCCATGAGAACGCAGGTACTCAACTTCGTGCATGAAACCGAAAGTACGCGCACGGCTGATTTCCTTGATATACGAATCAGCGGCAAAATCAATTTTGACATTATTGCCGGACTGTTCAAAAACCGGATGATCGAATGCGATGGTAAAGTCTATTTTAAAGCCATGATAAGGCTCGAAACGAACCCACTTATCACCTTCGATCACTTCTACGGTTTTTTTAACGCGTATGAATTTTTTAGGGGCAGGCTGTTCGGTAATGCCTGCTTCCTGTAACAGAAAGACAAAAGGGCCGGAGCTTCCATCCATGATCGGGATTTCAGAAGCATCAACATCAATATAAACATTGTCCACTCCCAGGCCGGCCAACGCCGACATGATGTGCTCAACAGTTGCAACGCGAGCGCCATTGGCTTCCAGCGCCGAGCACATTCTCGTATCGTGCACGGCATCAGGAGTCGCCATGATTTCATTAGGCAGAGGCAGATCCACCCGTTTGAAAACAATACCGGTATCAGGTGCAGCCGGGCGCAGGGTAAGAGTAACCTTTTCGCCGTTGTGCAACCCGACGCCAGTGGCGCTGATCGCTTTTTTCAATGTACGTTGCTTTAACATGCTGATATCAATATCCCAAATAACCTTTTAAAGGCCAAGCCCTTTTGCCTGTCTTGCAAACTGCCTTGCCTGGCTCATAAAGATAAGGACACCAATCAAGCTAAAACTTCCGCTGACAGTGCCACACACGCAGAACTGCTGTTCTGCATGTTAGCTTTTTATCTTAATAATCAAGCAAATAATAACATATTTAGCTAAAACCCGCTTTAGCCAAGCCGTTACTATCTACCGGCAAGATTGCTCCAGGCGTGTGATTAATCCGCCTGTTTGCGTAAGAATGCCGGAATATCGTACTCTTCCACACCGGACATTTTCATCGCTTCAACCTGTGCCCGGCGACTATTCGTGCCAAATACTGCCGGCGCTTCATCCTCGATCACGGCAGCATTGCCGACAAATACCGGCTGGTTAGTCGTACCGTCACGCACTACCTGCTGAGGCATCACGCGCAGCTCTGGTTTCTGCTGACGGCGCTGTGTGCCGGTCAGGCCTGTTGCCACCATCGTTACACGTAAGCCATCTTCCATGTTTTCATCAAATACGTTACCTACAATCACAGTTGCGTCTTCTGCGGTGAAGGCTTTAATCGTATTCATCACGTCATAGTACTCTTTCATTTTGAAAGAGCTTGAAGTCGTGATATTCACCAGAACGCCACGTGCATTAGCCAGGTTGACATCTTCCAGCAATGGACTGGCTACCGCCTGTTCAGCTGCGATACGTGCGCGCTCCGGGCCGGTTGCCATGGCAGAACCCATCATGGCCATACCCATTTCACTCATTACCGTACGCACGTCAGCAAAGTCAACGTTCACGGTACCGGCGCAATTGATGATCTCGGCAATGCCTGATACCGCATTGTGCAGCACATCGTTCGCAGCACGGAAAGCTTCCAGGAACGGTACGTCCTCACCCAGCACTTCCATCAGTTTTTCGTTTGGAATCACAATCAGTGAATCTACATACTTGGATAATTCATCTAGACCATCCGTCGCGACTTTAGTGCGTTTTCCTTCAAAAGAGAAAGGTTTAGTCACTACCGCTACGGTCAGGATACCCATTTCTTTTGCGATCTGCGCAATGATAGGCGCGGCACCGGTACCGGTACCGCCACCCATGCCTGCCGTGATAAACAGCATGTCGGCACCGTCGATCAGTTCAGCGATCGCATCGCGATCTTCCAGGGCGGCTTCACGGCCGACTTCAGGCTTGGCACCCGCACCCAGACCACGGGTCAGCGTCTCACCGATCTGCAACACGGTTTTAGCCTGGCTCTTTTTCAAAGCCTGCATGTCAGTATTAGCGCAGATAAACTCCACGCCGCCCACATTTTTTTCAATCATGTGTGCAACTGCGTTGCCGCCGCAACCACCTACACCGATGACTTTAATCACAGCTTCCTGTGAATTTTGTTCCATAATCTCAAACATGGTAAAACCTCCTCTTTTTTAAACTTTCAAAATTACCAAACTACCTCTGCCTTACTACATTAAAATCAGTCGAGAGCTGAGAGTCGAGAGTAGGAAGCTGAGAGTTTTACTCTCGGCTCACAACTCTTGGCTCTAGGCTAACAACTAAAAATTCCCCTGGAACCAGCTTTTCATTTTGTCCATGATGCGGCCGAATGAACTTGATTCCATCTGCCCGGTTAAATGGCGCTCCAGCTGCTGTTTGCCCATCAGCACCAGGCCCACGCCCGTTGCATAGCGCGGGTTGCTGATCACTTCAGATAAACCGCCGACATAGCGCGGCATGCCTAAACGCACCGGCATGTGGAATATTTCCTCACCCAGCTCCACCATGCCGCGCATCATGGCCGAGCCGCCGGTGATGACGATGCCTGATGCGATCATTTCTTCCATACCGCTGCGACGCAGCTCATTGAGCACCAGCTCATACAGCTCGACGATGCGCGGTTCCAGCACCTCTGCCAGTGTCTGTACAGATAACTGGCGCGGATCACGGCCATCGACACCCGGCACTTCCACAATCTCGCGCGGATCAGCCAGTTGACGCAAAGCGCAGCCGTGCTTGATCTTGATTTCTTCTGCTGCCTGCGTTGGCGTGCGGAAAGCCACCGCCACATCATTGGTCATCTGGTCACCGGCAATCGGCACCACTGCGGTATGGCGAATCGCCCCTTGCTTGAATACGGCAATATCCGTTGTACCGCCGCCAATATCCACCAGGCACACGCCCAGTTCTTTTTCATCTTCCGTCAGCACGGCAAGGCTGGATGCCAGCGGCTGCAATATCAGGTCGCTCACCTCGATACCGCAGCGTTTGATGCATTTCACGATATTCTGTGCTGCGGCAACGGCGCCGGTCACGATATGCACTTTCACTTCAAGCTTCATGCCGCTCATGCCCAATGGCTCGCGTACGTCTTCCTGGCCGTCGATAATGAATTCCTGCGTCAGGATATGCAGAATCTGCTGGTCTGCCGGCAGTGCGATGGCACGGGCGGTTTCCACCACGCGGTCTACATCCATCTGCGACACTTCGGCGTCTTTAATTTTCACCATGCCATGCGAGTTAAGGCTTTTGATGTGGCTGCCGGCGATACCGGTATACACATTGTTGATTTTACAATCCGCCATCAACTCGGCTTCTTCCAGCGCGCGCTGTATGGATTGCATGGTGGATTCGATGTTCACCACCACGCCTTTTTTAAGGCCGCGTGAAACGTGCTGGCCAAGGCCAATCACTTTCAGCGTGCCTTCCGGCTGTAATTCGGCCACGATAGCGACGATTTTAGAGGTGCCTACATCCAGGCCCACGATTAAATTCTTATCTTCTTTGATTCTGCTCATTGTTCATCCCTTCCGTGAATCAGGTCACGGTTTTTGTCTGCTTATTGCTGGTGTCGATTAATCTTTTACCACTGGCCTGCTTGATTTCCGCCTTTACTGCATTGATTGCCAGACCTGCTGCAACAGGCTGGGGCAACTTCGCGCCTTCTGTAGGTCTACGCACCGCAAAGCCGTTCGGGTAACGTAAATCTGCATAAGTAATTTTTTTGTTCAAACCCGCAATCGTGCTGTTATAAACTTTGGCAAACTTCTCCAGGCGCGCTTGCATATCGGTGCGACCCAGCTCAACCACAATGCCGTTATTCGTTGTAATCTGCCAGGCGCGCCTTGGCGTCAGCGCCAGTGTCGCGACTTGCAGGTTTGCCGTTTTCAGCACCTTGTTAAATGCGTCATATTGCGAGGCCACTTCGATCACCCCGTCACTTGGCCCATAAAACACCGGCAGATCACTGCCGGACGCAGCATGAAACAACTCACCCTGCCTGTTCACGAGGGCTACCGTGCTCCAGCGTGCCACCGCCTGATGCTCTTCTATCGTGACTTCCAGTTTATCCGGCCAGCGGCGGCGCACACTGACCTTGCGTGCCCATGGCAGCTTTTCAAATGCATCACGTGCCTTGATCAGATCCAGCGTAAAGAAATTACCCTTCAGATGTTTGGCTACGATCAACTGCACCTGCTCACGGCTCACATGATAGAGCTGCCCATCCACCTTCACTTCACGCAGCGGGAAAATCGGCAGATGCACCACCACATAAAGCACGGCGTACAGCATGACCACCACGCTCAATGCGAACAGCAGGTTGGCAATCCAATTCAATAATGTGGGCTTATGCCACATGCGCAAGCTCCAATATGCGTATCACCAGTTCATCAAAACTGATGCCGTCGGCTTTTGCCGCCATCGGCACCAGGCTATGGTCTGTCATGCCCGGGCTGGTATTCACCTCTAAAAAGTAATGCCTGCCTGCCGCATCCATCAAAAAGTCAACGCGCCCCCAGCCCCTGCAACCGATTGCGTTGAAAGCCTGCAAGGCCTCCTGCTGGATCTGCGCTTCTTTTTCTGCGCTTAAGCCGCATGGGCATAGATATTCAGTATCGTCACGCAGGTATTTCGCCTCAAAATCGTAGAATTCATTTTTCGGCACGATGCGTACAATCGGCAGTGCTTTATCACCGAGTATGCCCACGGTGTACTCGCCGCCGCCTACAAACTGCTCTGCAATCACCAGCGGGTCAGATTTGGCCGCCAGTTCATAAGCCGCCTGCAAACCGCCTGCCTGCTTCACCTTGCTGATACCGATGCTGGAACCTTCATTGGCCGGTTTGACAAACAATGGCAAGCCCAGCCTTTTTTCAATCGCAGCAAAATCCGAGTCCGCCTTGACCAGTTCGAATGCCGGGGTGCTGACACCTGCCGCTGACCAGATCATTTTGGTACGCCATTTATCCATGCCGATTGCCGATGCCATGACACCGCTGCCGGTATAAGGGATGCCGAGCAACTCCAGCGCACCCTGCATTGCACCATCTTCACCAAAACGGCCATGCAATGAAATCATGGCGCGATCAAAACCTTCCAGGTCATGCAGCGGGCGTGTTGCCGGATCAAAAGCGTGCGCATCGACACCCTGCCTTTGCAATGCCGCCAGCACGGCTGAACCGCTTTTCAGTGAAACCTCACGTTCACCGGATTTACCGCCAAACAACACAGCTACTTTGCCAAAATTTTTCATAATTTATTTTTAGACGAGAGTCATGAGCCGAAAGTAAAACCACTCTCAGCTCCAGGCTCGCTACTCTCGGCTATACTCTCCTATCACCTTAACTTCTTGCTGCAACGTCACACCTTGCTTTTCCTGCACCGTGTCACGCATATGTTTAATCAATAATTCAATATCCAGCGCACTGGCACCGCCGATATTCACAATAAAATTGGCATGTTTCTCTGAAACCTGCGCACCGCCTATCGTGTAACCTTTCAGGCCACTTGCCTCGATCAGCCGCGCTGCATAATCCCCTTCCGGGTTCCTGAAGGTAGAGCCTGCGCTAGGCAGGTTCAACGGCTGCGAAGCCAGCCTTTTGGCCAGCAACGCCTTAATCTTCTGCGTTGCCTCTTGTGCATCGCCCGGTGCCAGCTGCAGCCATGCCGCTACAAACCACTCATCTGCCACCGGCATCGCGATATGGCGATAAGTCGGTACAAACTCGGCGGCATCACGCGTATTCACTTCACCGCGCCGGTTGATGGTCGTCACACGTTTCACCACATTCCAGGTTTCACTGCCATAGCAGCCCGCATTCATCGCCAGCGCACCGCCTAAAGTGCCTGGAATCCCGGCAAAGAACTCCGCGCCCTGTTTGGCCTCTTTGGCGCAGAACTTTGCCAGTTTTGCGCAGGTCACTCCGGCATCGGCATACACCAGGTCACCATCCATGTGCTGTGCTGTCAGCACGTTATGCATCAGCACCACCGTGCCGCGTACACCGCCATCACGCACCAGCAGGTTAGAACCCAGCCCTATAAAGCTGATCGGCTCGCCGGCATCCAGGCTTTGTAAGAATGCACGCAGATCATCGAGGCCGGCTGGAATGTAGAACTGATCGGCACAACCGCCCACACGCCAGCTGGTATAGCGTGCCAGGGGTTCCTTCAACAGTAATTTTCCGTTATGCGGCTTCATTATCTTGTCTCTAATTTGCCAGGTCTCTGGTTTTTGCGGCAACCTGCCCGATAGACCCTGCGCCCATCACGATCACGACATCCGCATCCTGTGCTACATCCAGTATGGCTTGCGGCAATTCATCCGTGGTTTCTACAAACATCGGCTCTACCTTGCCTGCAACGCGGATCGCGCGAATCAGCGAACGCGTATCTGCCGCAACAATCGGCGCTTCACCGGCGGAATACACTTCTGTCAGCATCACCACATCGGCGCCAGACAGTACTTTTACAAAATCTTCAAAGCAGTCACGGGTGCGTGTGTAACGATGCGGCTGAAACGCCATTACCAGGCGGCGGTTCGGAAACGCGCCGCGTGCCGCGGCAATCACCGCCTGCATTTCCACCGGGTGATGGCCGTAGTCATCGATCAGGGTGAATGTGCCGCCTGATTTTGCGGCGACTTCACCATAACGCTCAAAACGCCTGCCTACACCTTTAAACTCCCTGAGCGCTTTGATGATGGCCGCATCCGGCACATTCAGCTCACTGGCGATCGCGATTGCGGCCAATGCATTCAGCACATAGTGATTGCCTGGCAGGTTCAGGGTCACATCAAATTCAGTCGTCACGCCATTGATACGCTGTACCGTAAAGTGCATCCTGCCATTCTCGGCGCGCACGTTCCTGGCACGGATTCTGGCATCTTCACTCAAACCATAGGTCATGACCGGCTTGGTAACACGCGGCAGAATCTCGCGGATATTGGCATCGTCAACACACACCACCGCCATGCCCCAGAACGGCAGCTGCTGCAGAAACTCTACAAATGCACTTTTGAGCTTTTCAAAGCTGTGCTCATAGGTATCCATGTGATCCTGGTCGATATTGGTCACCACCGCCATCACCGGTGTCAGGTGCAGGAATGACGCATCCGATTCATCCGCCTCAGCCACGATGTACTCACCGGTGCCGAGCTTGGCATTGGCATTGGCAGCTTCCAGCTTGCCACCGATCACGAACGTGGGGTCCATACCGGCCTCAGCCAGAATGCTCGCAATCAGGCTGGTGGTGGTGGTTTTGCCGTGCGTTCCGGCCACGGCAATGCCCTGCCGGAAACGCATCAGTTCGGCCAGCATCAGTGCGCGTGGCACTACCGGGATCTTCTTCGCCCTGGCGGCTTTGACTTCAGGGTTTTCTTCATTCACCGCTGAAGACACCACAACCACATCCGCGTCTTTTACATTGGCTTCCGCATGCCCCTGGTATATCGCTGCACCAAAGCCTGCAAGGCGTCTGGTAGTCGCATTGGCAGCCAGGTCTGAACCGGACACGCTAAAGTCCAGGTTGATCAATACTTCCGCAATGCCGCTCATACCGGAGCCGCCGATACCCACGAAATGCACATTTTTCACTTTATGTTTCATCGTGCTACCTCCTTGCAGATCACGGATACATTAGCAGTGGCTTCCGGCTTGCCTAATGCACGGGCTTTTCTTGCCATATCCAGGCATTGTTCGCGGCTGAGGCCGCTCAATATTCCTGCCAGCTTTTCCACGCTCAATTCATTCTGTTTTACCAGCAGTGCCGCGCCAGCCTCTGCCAGATACGCCGCATTCGTCGTCTGGTGGTCATCCACCGCAAACGGGAACGGCACCATCAGCGCACCAAGGCCTACAGCCGAGACTTCCGCCACTGTCAGCGCGCCAGAACGGCAGATCACGAAATCTGCCCATGCATACATTTCTGCCATGTCGTCGATAAAGGCACGTGCATCCACGGCCACGCCGGCTTTTGCATAATTGCTTTTCAAGGCATCGATATGATTGACACCGCTCTGGTGTACGACCTGTGGCCGCTGCCCTGCAGGCAATGTCGCCAGTGCCTGCGGAATCACCTCATTCAGGGCATGCGCACCCAGACTGCCGCCAACCACCAGGATACGCAGCGCACCTTCGCGCCCGGAAAAACGTGATTCCGGTGGCGCCAGACGTGCAATATCCGCACGTACCGGGTTACCTACCAGTATCGCCTTGTCGCCGAATGCGGCAGGAAATGCCGCCAGCACATGGTCAGCCACTTTTGCCAGAACCTTATTAGTTAAACCCGCAACTGAATTCTGTTCATGTATCACCAGTGGCTTACCCAGCAGTTTCGCCATGAAGCCACCCGGGAAGGCCGCAAAACCGCCCATCCCCAGCACCACATCAGGCTGATGCTGCCTGATGGCATGCATACTCTGACTAAAGGCTTTTATTAATTTCACCGGCAGCATCAGCCAGCCCAGTAGCCCTTTGCCGCGTACGCCCTGCATATTGATCATGGCTTTGGCGTAGCCCTTGCCTTCTATCAGGCGGTTTTCCATACCGCCTGCCGTGCATAGCCATACGACCTGCCAGCCTTCAGCCTGCAAATGATCTGCCACCGCCATGGCCGGATATACATGGCCGCCGGTACCGCCCGCCATCACCATCAAGGTTTTTGTACCTGGTTTACTCATACCGGCAAACCTTTCTGCAGACGTCTATTCTCAAAATCAATGCGCAGCAGTATCGCCATCGCGATGCAATTTGCCAGAATGCCGCTGCCCCCGAATGAAAGCAAAGGCAGCGTGAGGCCTTTGGTTGGCAGCAGCCCCATGTTCACACCCATATTGATAATGCCCTGCACGCCGATCCACACGCCCAGGCCTTGTGCCAGTAAAGCCGCAAAATAGCGTTCATTCTCGATGGCTTCTTTCGCCATGCCGAATGCGCGCAACACGATCCACACAAACAGGCCAACCACGGTGACCACGCCCATAAATCCGAGCTCTTCCGCAATCACTGCCAGTAAAAAGTCAGTATGTGCCTCAGGCAGGTACAGCAGTTTCTCCACGCTGGCACCCAGCCCCACGCCCAGCCATTCACCACGGCCGAATGCAATCAGCGCGTGCGACAGCTGGTAGCCTTTGCCATACGGGTCTGCCCATGGATCCATAAAGCCGATGACGCGCTCCAGGCGGTAAGGTGAACTCCAGATCAGGAAGATGAAGCCGATCACCAGCAGCACGATCAAGCCGCCGAAGATGCGGCCATTGATACCGCCCAGCCACAGGATGGAAATCGAGATCGCCGCGATGACGGCAAATGCGCCGAAGTCAGGCTCTGCCAGCAGCAGACCGCCTACCAGCAACATCACAAACAGCATAGGCATGAAGCCTTTCTTAAAGCTATCCATCACTGCAGCCTTGCGCACGGTGTAATCGGCCACATACATGGCGGCAAACAGCTTCATGAACTCCGATGGCTGCAGATTGATCACGAACAAGGACAGCCAGCGGCGGCTGCCGCCGACTACTCGGCCAATGCCTGGCACCAGCACCAGTACCAGCAGCGCCAGGCCTACCAGGAACAGGTAAGGCGCCATCTTCTGCCACCATGCCACAGGCACATTAAACGCAACGAACGCAGCGCTCAGGCTTACCACCATGAAAATGGCCTGACGCACCAGGTAATAGCTGCTGTTATTGCCGACAGCCTTATCGGCTTCAGCAATCGCAATGGATGCGGAATAGACCATTACCAGGCCTATTCCCAATAAAATCAGCGTGACCCACAATAAGCCCTGATCATAATTGGGCGCGTTGATACGGTCACGATTGAGCATGGTTACCATCATGGCTGCTGCTCCAGTCGTTTCACCGCATCTACAAATACTTCTGCACGATGCACATAGTTCTTGAACATATCAAAGCTGGCGCATGCCGGTGACAGCAATACGGCATCACCTGCCTGTGCCAGTTTCCTGGCGATATTTACCGCTTCCGGCAGATCAGCGGCCTGATACAAGGCGACACCAGTCGGCAGCAGTTCTGCCTCAATCAATGGTGCGTCGCGGCCAATCAGCACCACGGCACGCGCATTGTCGCTGACCGGCTGTTTCAATGGCGAGAAGTCCTGGCCCTTGCCGTCACCTCCGGCGATCAATACCACTTTCTGTGACAAACCGGAAAGCGCAGCACAAGTGGCGCCTACATTGGTGCCCTTTGAATCATCAAAGTAATCGACGTCATCGATCTCTGCCACCCACTCCACGCGGTGCGGCAAACCTTTGAAGTTATAAAGCGTTTGAATGATAGGGACATAATCCATACCGATGCCGCGGCACAGCGCAATGGCCGCCAGCGCATTCGCCGCGTTATGCAGCCCGGTGATCTTGAGGTCGCGCATATTCATGAGCTCGTGCTCACCGCAGCACAGCCAGGTTTCACCGTCTACATTTTTCAACCCATAACTGCGTTCGTCTTCGCCTGCGTCGAGGCCAAACGTCACCTGCGGCAGCTTAGTGCGCGCCATCAGCATGCTCCAGGCATCGTCACGGTTCAGCACCTGCAACCTGGCATTGTAGAAAATGCGCGCCTTGGCAATAGCGTAGTCCTGCATGCCTGCGTATCTATCCATGTGATCTTCAGACAGGTTGAGCATGGTGGCCGCATCTACCACTAAATTCGCGGTGGTTTCCAGCTGAAAGCTCGATAGCTCCAGTACATAAACGTCCGGCGCATCCATGTTTAAGGCATCCAGTACCGGCAAGCCTATATTGCCGGCTACGATGGTTTTCAAGCCTGCCGCTTTGCACATTTCACCGACCAGGGTTGTCACCGTGGTTTTACCGTTGGCACCGGTAATGGCAATCACCTTGGCACCAGTCGGGCGATACTGCGCAAACAGTTCGACATCACCGACCACAGGCACGCCGCGCTGAATTGCCGCCTGAATCTCAGGCTCACTCAAGGGCACACCCGGACTGGCAACCACCAGTTCAGCACTTGCAAATATCTCTGCAGTAAAGGCTCCCGTATGCAGCCGTACCTGCGGAAACTCTGCTGTTAGCGCTGCCACACCCGGCGGGTTATCTCGCGTATCGGCAACAGACAAGCGTGCGCCCTGACCATGCAGCCAGCGCAATGCGGACAGGCCGGTATCTCCCAGCCCCAGCACCAATACTTGTTTATCTTTTAACGCGATTGTCATGTTTAAAATCTTTACCTATCTAATCTTCAGGCTGGCCAAACCGATCAGCACCAGCATCATGCTGATGATCCAGAAGCGCACAACGACCTGCGTCTCTTTCCAGCCTTTTTGCTCATAGTGATGGTGCAGCGGCGCCATCAGGAAAATGCGCTTGCCGACACCAGTTTTGCTTTTGGTGTATTTAAAGTACAGAACCTGTATTGCCACCGAGAATGTTTCCACCACGAACACGCCGCCCATGATGAACAGGATGATTTCCTGGCGCACGATCACGGCCACAATACCCAAGGCAGCGCCCAGAGCCAGCGCGCCTACATCTCCCATGAACACTTCGGCCGGGTAGGCGTTAAACCACAGGAATCCCAGACCCGCGCCAACCATCGCCGCACAGAACACCATCAACTCACCGGCGCCCGGCACATAAGGAATGGATAGATATTTGGCAAAGTAGAAGTGGCCGGTCACGTAAGCGAATATCGCCAGCGCACCTGCCACCATGACCGTAGGCAAAATAGCCAGGCCATCCAGGCCATCGGTCAGGTTCACGGCATTGCTGCTGCCCACCACCACCAGGTATGTCAGCACGATAAAAACCAGGCCACTCATAGGTATCACCAGGCTTTTAAAGAATGGGATCAGCAGGGTAGTCTCAGCCGGCACGGTTGCGGTCTGCTGCAGAAACACCGCTACGCTGAAGCCAACGACAGACTGCCAGAAGTATTTTTCTTTGGCAGACAGGCCTTTAGGGTTGCGATGCACCACTTTGCGCCAGTCATCCACCCAGCCGATGATGCCGAAACCGAGCGTGGTGAACAGCACCACCCATACAAACCGGTTATTCAGGTCTGCCCACAGCAAAGTGGAGATTGCGATTGAAATCAGGATCAGTGCGCCACCCATGGTTGGCGTACCGGCTTTGACCAGATGCGTTTGCGGGCCGTCATCACGCACTGACTGGCCGACTTTATAGTAGGTCAGTTTACGGATCAGCGCTGGCCCCATTACAAATGAGATGGTCAGGGACGTAAGCGTAGCAAGCACAGCGCGCAATGTAATGTAATTGAATACATTAAACCCGCGGATGTCATGCGCTAACCACTTTGCCAGTTCAAGTAACATAATTTTTCTCCCTATACTTCCTGCTTTGCCACCAGCAAACTGACCACGCGCTCCATACGCATGAAACGTGATCCTTTTACCAATACCGTGCTGTTGTCATCCAGTTGCGGCAGCACTGCTGCGGCAACTGCTTCCGCTGATTCAAAGTGCCGGGCACCCGCGCCGAACGCCTTCACCATTTCCTTGCTTGATTCGCCCAGGCAATACAATGCGGCAAGCCCGGCCGCTTTTGCATAAGCGCCGATTTCCGCATGCATGTTCTGCGCATCGGCACCAAGCTCACCCATGTCACCCAGTACCAGCAGTTTCTCACCGGCCTGTTTTGCCAGCACATCAATCGCGGCTTTCATCGAATCCGGGTTGGCGTTATAAGTGTCATCAATCAACACTGCGCCATTGACCGCGGCTTTACGCTCAAGCCGGCCATACACGCCGCCAAAATTTTGCAGGCCTTTTGCAATATCGGCATTGCTGATTCCCAGCGCGTATGCGGTGGCACTCGCAGCCAGGGCATTGCTGATGTTATGCACGCCTTCCACTTTCAGCTCAAAACTGACTTGCCCGTTCGGGGTAGTCAGGTTCACCTGGCTCACGCCTGCCTGCTCCTGATAAACAGCCGTCACATCGGCCTGCTGCTTCAAACCGAACGTCACTACTTTCCTGCCGGTATTCAGGTTTTGCCAGTACGCGGCAAAATCATTGTCCGCGTTGATCACGGCTACGCCACCGGCTTGCAGGCCGGCGAATATCTCACCCTTGGCACGGGCGATATTTTCACGTGAGCCCAGCTCACCGATATGCGCTGTATTTGCATTGTTAATCACTGCCACATTCGGCCTGGCGATATGCGTTAAATAATCGATCTCGCCCAGGTGATTCATGCCCATTTCCGCCACCACATATTGATGATGCGGCTTGATCTTGAGCAGGGTCAGCGGCAAGCCAATGTCATTATTCAGGTTGCCGTAGGTGGCATGTACTTTGTCTGCATCGCCGGTTGCCGCCGCCAGAATGGCCGTGAGCATTTCCTTGGTCGTGGTTTTGCCGTTACTGCCGGTCACGCCGATCACCGGCGCACTGAACTTGCCGCGCCAGTATTTTGCCAGTTCGCCCAGTGCCAGGCGCGTGTCTTTCACCACCAGAGCAGGCCGGGCGGCAGTTGCCGCATCCGACACCATGACGGCTGCGGCGCCTTTATTGATAGCTTCGGCAGCAAAGGTGTTGCCGTCAAAGTGTTCGCCTTTAAGCGCAACAAATAACTGGCCGGCTTCAATACTGCGGCTATCGCTGCCTACGCGCTCAAACGCCACATCAGCGCCCAGCAACTTTGCATGCAGTGCGTCTGCGGCCTCGGCCAGCTGCATCATCGTGCTCGCTTTATATTGTTGCAGCGCCGCCAGGGCAGTAGCCGCGTCGCTGAATGGCGTTTTCACTCCTGCAATCTCCTGATAGTCTTCGTGCCCTTTGCCGGCCACCAATACAATATCGCCGCTGCGTGCCGATTGCACCGCCTGCCTGATTGCCGCTGCACGATCCAGTTCGGTCAGGCAGGGTTTATCGATGCCGCCCACGACCTGTGCAATGATGGCGGCTGGATCTTCGCTGCGCGGGTTATCTGAAGTCACGATCACGCTATCGGCCAGGCTGGCGGCTACGGCACCCATCAATGGGCGCTTGCCGGCATCGCGGTCACCGCCGCAGCCGAATACGCAGGTCAGCTTACCTGTTGCTTGCTCACGCAAAGTCGCCAGCACTTTCTCCAGTGCATCCGGCGTATGCGCATAATCCACAACCACCAAAGGTTTGCCATTGCCGCCAAATTGCTGCATACGCCCCGCTACGGGCCTGATATTTGCAATGGCAGCGACTGCTTCCTGTAAATCCACGTTCAGTGCCAGCAAAGCGCCCAGCACCGCCAATACGTTATAAGCATTAAAGCGGCCAAGCACCGGTGCATTCACCAGGGCATCGCCCTGCGGCGTAGTGACTTGCATGGTCAGGCCATGCTGATGCAATTGCAGGCTGACTGCACGCACGTCGCCCTTAGTGATCCCATAAGTGAGCAGCGGTTTCGCCTGCGCATTGAGCTTGCCGGCAATGCGCTGTCCAAAGACGTCATCGGCATTGATGACCGACATGCGCAGACCCGGCCATGTAAACAGCAGCTCTTTGGCCGCCGCATATTCTTCCATGGTTTCATGGTAGTCGAGGTGATCGCGGCTCAGGTTGGTCAGCACCGCGACATCGAACGCCACGCCATTAACCCGCCCCTGATGCAGGCCATGCGATGAAACCTCCATCGCCACTGCTCCGGCGCCCTGCCCGGCGAAATCCGCCAGCATGCCTTGCAGTAAAATCGCATCCGGCGTGGTATTGCTGGCTTCATGCCGCGTATCCACAAAGCCGTTGCCTATGGTGCCGATCACGGCGGTTTTCTGGCCGATTGCGGTTAAAGCTTGTGCAATCCACTGGCTGACCGAAGTCTTGCCGTTGGTGCCGGTCACGCCGACCATGTTCAGTTTGCGTGATGGATGCCCGTAGTAGTCGGCGGCGATGTCACTTACCTGCTCCTTCAAGCTCGATACGCCTGCATTCGCAATGTTCCAGGCCGGGTTCCAGGCAAAATCCCTGCTTTCCCAGACTACTGCGGCAGCCCCTGCCTGAATGGCCTGAGCAATGTAGCTGCGTCCGTCGTTATGCACGCCGGGATAAGCCATGAACAATGCTCCTGGCTGCACTTTACGGCTGTCTGCCGTAATGGCGCTGAATTTCAGGTTAAATGTCGAGAGCACGGTCATATACTCTCCTGCACTTCCACAACATCGCCCTGAATCACGACGTTGTCATTAGGCGCATCCTGCGGGATCGCCAGCATACGCAGCGCATCTGCCATCACGGCACTGAATACAGGCGCAGCCACCGTGCCGCCGTAGTATTCGCCGCTGCTTGGGTCATCTATCATCACCGCCATGATCAGGCGCGGATTTGACGCTGGCGCCATACCGACAAAAGAGCCCACGTACTTGTTTTTCTCGTAGCCATGGTCACCGAGCTTGTGCGTGGTGCCGGTCTTGCCGGCCACCCGGTAACCCGCCACCTGCGCTTTAAGTGCAGTACCGCCCGGCAGCACCACCATTTCCAGCATATCTTTCACATAATGCGCAGTACTGGCCGTAAATACCTGCGTACCGACCGGGGCTTCTTTCAGCTTGAGCAGCGACACCGGTTTTAATTCGCCGTCATTCGCAAATACGGTATATGAGCGTGCCAGCTGTAATAGCGTTACGCTGATACCATGGCCGTAAGACATGGTTGCCTGCTCAATCGGGCGCCAGGTTTTGTAATCGCGCAGCCTGCCGGAGGCTTCACCGGGAAAGCCGATGCGGGTTTTTGCACCGAAGCCGATCATGTTAAGCACGCCCCACATATACTCGCGGTCAAGTGACAGCGCCATTTTCGCCGCACCCACGTTCGAAGACTTCTGTATCACTTCCGCCACGGTCAGCACGCCATGCGGATGCGCATCGTGAATCGTGGCCGGGCCTATGCTCATATAGCCGGGCGCCGTCTGTATCTTGGTGTCCGGCTGGTATTTGCCGGATTCCAGCGCTGCAGCTGCCGTGACCGTTTTCATGGTCGAGCCTGGCTCAAATACATCGGTAATGGCACGATTGCGCGATTTACCCTGGATATTAACCGGGTTGTTCGGGTTGTAAGTCGGCACATTCGCCATTGCCAGTACTTCACCGGTCTTGGCATCCAGCACAATTGCGGCACCGGCTTTGGCTTTATATTTATCTACAGCCTTGGCTAACTCGCGATGCGCCAGATACTGAATCCTGCGATCGATTGAAAGCACCACATCGTGACCATCCTGCGGCACTTTAACGGCTTCCAGGTCTTCGATAATGTGACCGGCTCTATCCTTAATCACTTTACGGCTACCGCTCTTGCCGGAAAGCGTTTTGTTCATAGTGAGCTCAAAGCCTTCCTGACCCTGGTCATCAATACCGGTAAAACCCACAAGGTGAGCAGTCACTTCGCCGGCAGGGTAATAGCGTTTGTATTCACGCTGCAGGTAAACTCCGGGTACACCGAGCTTCATGACCTCTGCGGCCAGCTCAGGCGATACGCGGCGTTTCAGGTAAACAAATTCGCGCTCGCTGTTTGCGAGCTTCTTGGTCACTGCATCGACTTTCAGACCCAGCAAACCGGCAATCTTTTTAGCCTGATTATCATCAATTTTCACATCTGAAGGGTTAGCCCATACTGACTCTACCGGCGAACTGATTGCCAGCAGCTCACCGTACCTGTCCGTGATTTTTCCGCGCTGTGAAGGCAGCACCAAGGTACGGTTGTAGCGTGCATCGCCTTTTTCCTGCAGGAATCGCTTATGAAAGCTCTGCAGGTACAGGCTGCGACCCAGCAGCGCAACAAAGCCCAGCAGCACCAGCACCAGTAACAGGCGGCGGCGCCATGTCGGAAACTTCACAATCACAAGAGGCATCGGAATCGCCATGATTACCTGACCCCGCTCTCGTTTTTATTCAATACAGGGTCAACTTGCGCAGGTTTAACTTGTGCAGGCACTGCTTGCACCGGCTGCTGCGCAGAACTCCTGGACAGGTTTACGATCTGGATTCTCTTGGCATCTGGCACCTGCATCTGCAATTGCTGTGCGGCAATCTGCTCAATGCGCGAATGCATGGCCCATGTGCTCTGCTCCAGCTGCCATTGGCCGTATTCCTGGTTATATTGCGCCTCAGCCTGGCTCAATTGGTCAAGCTCGATATAAAGCTTGCGCGCCTTATGCTGTGCATTGACCAACCCCAGTGACGAGAACATCAGCGCAAAAAACAAAATGAGATTGAGGCGCGTCATGCGACTGACGTCCTCTCTGCCACACGCAGCACTGCGCTGCGTGAACGCGGATTGAGCTTCACTTCTTTTGCGCCCGGTTTTACGGCCTTACCAACACTGATCAGCCTCGGTTGAGGCAGGTCAGCAGCGCGCACCGGGAAGTTGGATGGCAGATCATCGCGATTTTCCTGATCGCGGATAAACTGCTTCACGATACGGTCTTCAAGCGAATGAAAACTGATGACCGCCAGCCTGCCTTGCGGCTTCAGCAAAGCAAGGCACTGCGGCAGGGTTAGCGATAGTTCCTCAAGCTCCTGATTGACGAAAATCCGTAAAGCCTGAAATGTGCGCGTGGCTGGGTTTTGCCCTGGCTCAAACCGCGTGACTGTGTTTGCCACGACCTGGGCAAGTTGCCCAGTAGTGGTGATGGCGCGCCCGTCATCGCGCTCCTTAACAATCGCCCTTGCAATCGACTTAGCAAACCGTTCTTCACCATAATTTTTTATAACCTCCGCTAACTGCTGCTCTGTTGTACGGCTAAGAAAATCTGCCGCTGTCTGCCCACTGCTTTGATCCATGCGCATATCCAACGGCGCATCGTACCTAAAACTGAAACCGCGCTCTGCATCATCGATTTGCGGTGATGAAATACCCAGATCCAGCAAAATGCCGTCTACCGCGGTTACGCCGATATCAGCCAACTCTGCCTGCATAGAGGCAAAGTGGCTATGTATGAGGCTGAAGCGCGGGTCATTGATCGCCTTGCCGGATTCAATCGCTGCCAGATCACGATCAAAAGCGATCAAACGCCCCTGCGGGCCCAATTGCGACAGGATTTTTCTGGAATGGCCGCCACGGCCGAATGTACCGTCAATATAGGTACCGTCTGATTTTACTGACAAAGCGTGAACAGCCTCGTCCAGCAACACTGTGATGTGCGGGCTTACTGAATCTGAATCTAATTTTGAACTTGATGCTGACACTTCTAAGGGATACTTTTCTAATTCACTTGCACTTTCCAAACCCGCTGTTTTGGAAGACGCTTTTTTTGAAGACAATAATGCTTTGGTGGGCGCGCTTTTCACGCCCTTAGTCACAGCGAAAATCCCTCTAATTCCGCAGGCATGGTGAAACCATCGCCCTGCATTACCTGTTCAAGCTGGCCACGCCAGGCTTCCATGCCCCACAACTCAAAGTGGCTGCCCTGTCCTACCAGCATAATTTCCTTACCCAAACCGGCAAAGTCGCGCAGCGCAGGAGAAACCAGCACACGGCCAGCACTATCCATCGCCACGTCTTCAGCAAAACCCACCAGCAAACGCTGCAAGGCACTCGAATTACGGTCAAACGAAGACAGCGCCATCAGCTTAGCCTGGATCGGCTCCCACGCGGGCTGCGGATACAGCAATAAACAACGGTGCGGATGCGCAGTCAGCACCAAGTTCCCGGCACACTCAAGCTGCAACGCATCCCTGTGCTTTGTAGGCACAGCGAGCCTGCTCTTGGCATCCAAACTTAATGATGTCGCACCGCGAAACATACGTCAGTTATTTCCCTTTAAAATCCAGCCGTCAAACTTCCATGAACCGCCACCGCCAGGGGAAATACCCACAAAAACCCACTTTTCCCCACTAATATGCACTATAGATAAAAAAAAAGCGCAATGCAAGCCCTTTTTTTAGTATTTTTTCTTTATATCTCAATGACTTAGCGCATTTTTGTGATAAATATAAAGTCGTTATAAATTAAGTACATAGCGAATTATGTGAATGTGGAATATTAGAATGATTACAGAAGCATTTGAATTGTAGTAGCGAGGTATTTGCAGGGGTGAAATCAAAACCTATTTAACCGCCGATACACGCCGATAACACTAAACTCCGTCATCGCGAGGCCAAAGGCCGTGGCGATCCAGCTTAAAACAAAAAGTAGCGTAGCTACACAGTGAGCCTACACCAACATTTCGGATTATTTAAAATGGTCAAGTTTCTAACTTGGGGTATACACGGCAGGAATTAAAATTGAAGCTGGCCGATAAGCCGGGTTTTGTCGCGCATTGCTGCGCGTAACAGTCATTCATCTAGGCGCATGATTACTCATGCGCTCGAGCAACCTACCCGCTGGCAACGCGAGCCACGTCAATGCCAGCCTATTTGGTCTTGCTGCAGATGGAGGTTACCGCGTTTCACCGTAACTTAATACGCTCGTCTCTGTGGCCCTATTCCTCGCCTTATACCTTGCGGCTTTCAGCGGACGGCCGTTAACCGTCATCCCGCTCAGTGCAGCCCGGACTTTCCTCCCCTCACTTGCGTGAGCGGCGACTGTCTAGCCAGCTTCGAGTGCATTTTAACACGTAAGCTACTATTCAGAAAAAGTTAAGAATCCATCAAAATAAAAGCACTGGATTGCCACGCTACGCTCGCAATGACGAGATTTGATATATTTTTAGCTGAAACAAGCAACAGTGAAAATTCACCATACTCTCAAAATCCCCTGCTACCGCACCGATGGCGCCAAGCTCGCGGCAAAGGAGCGGGGGCTTGGCAGACATACCATCAACTGGCTCAGCGCAACCACCACGGGGGCTCCGACAATCGGCAGCTTGAGAACAAAGGTTATATTGAGCGAGTTTTCACATCAGTCCGGCGATACCAACCTAGCTTTAGCGACAAAATCTAATTTTCGAATTTCCAATGCACCATCTGATCCGCCCTCAGCGGCACCAATACATCCCCGTCATAAGGCAAGCTACCCGGCACTTTCCAGCTTTCCTTAACCAGCGTCACCTGCTCAGTATTACGCGGCAAGCCGTAAAAATCCGCACCATTGAAGCTGGCAAACGCTTCGAGTTTATCCAGCGCATGCACGGATTCAAACGCCTCTGCATACAACTCCATCGCAGTACGCGCCGTGTACATGCCGGCACAGCCGCAAGCCGCCTCTTTGGTGTGTCTGGCATGCGGTGCACTGTCCGTACCCAGAAAGAATTTAGCACTGTCTGAGGTTGCCGCTTTCACCAGTGCTACACGGTGCGTTTCGCGTTTCAGCACCGGCAGGCAATAATGGTGAGGCTGGATACCGCCCTTGAACATATCGTTACGGTTCATCAGCAGGTGATGCGCAGTGATCGTAGCCGCCACATTGGCTGAAGCAAGCGCGACAAAATCAGCCGCATCTTTAGTAGTGATATGCTCGAACACGACTTTCAATGCCGGATACTTTTTAAGCAGCGGAATCATGTGGCGCTCGATAAACACCAGCTCACGGTCAAATACATCAATGTCGCTATCGGTCACTTCCGCATGCACCAGCAGCGGCATGCCCAATTTCTCCATTGCCGCCAAAGCATCGGCGCATTTTTCCAGGCTGGTGACGCCCGAATCCGAGTTGGTGGTCGCTCCCGCGGGATAAAGCTTGACGCCGTGCACCAGGCCGCTGGCTTTAGCCTTGGCAATTTCGTCAGCTGTCGTGTTGTCTGTCAGGTATATCGTCATCAGCGGTTCAAATTGCATACCGGCTGGCAATGCTTCCAGAATACGCTCACGGTAAGCAAGCGCTAACTCCGTCGTGGTCACCGGCGGGCGCAGGTTCGGCATCACGATCGCACGCGCGAATTGCCTTGCGGTATCCGGCAGCACAGCCTTGAGCGCTGCGCCATCCCTTAAATGCAAATGCCAGTCATCAGGGCGGGTAATGGTAATTTTATTCATGATGTTTCAACTCGTTTTTCAGTTTTCGTTTTTTAATTGCAGTGCAAATTCATACAAATCATTCTTTTTAAGCTGGGTAATTTCGGTAGCCAGCTTCACAGCCTGCTTGAGCGGCAGCTCGGCCAGTAATAATTTCAAGATACGCACCGCATCTTCCGGAATAGCCTCAGCCTCTTTTTGCGCCGGCGCTTCTACCAGCAGCACAAATTCGCCGCGCTGCTGATTGGTGTCAGCCTCCAACCACGCAACGGCTTCTCCCAGCTGGCAGCTATAAAAGGTTTCAAAGGTTTTCGTCAGCTCACGCGCAAACGTAACTCGGCGTTCAGCACCCAGCACCAGGCTCAGGTCAGCAATACATTCCAGAATCCTGTGCGGCGCTTCATAAAACACCAGCGTAACCACCTGCGCCTTTAACGCTTCTAACTGCTTGCGCCGTGCAGCGCCACTGGCTGGCAAAAAGCCGTGGAATAAGAAACCATTCTGCGTAATACCAGATGCCGACAGTGCAGCAATCACCGCGCTGGCGCCAGGCACCGGCACTACCTTAATACCGGCTTTGCGCAGCACATCCACCACCACCGCTCCGGGGTCGCTGATACCAGGCGTGCCGGCATCCGTCACCAGGGCTATATTTTCACCCGCGTTTAATTGAAGCAGCAGTTTTTCGGCAGATTGATGCTCGTTGTGCTCATGCACGGCAATCAATTTTTTACTGATACCGAAATGATTGAGCAGGCCGGAAGTATGCCGCGTATCTTCCGCCGCAATCGCATCCACGCTTTTTAAAACATCCAAAGCTCGCAGGCTGATATCCTGCAAGTTTCCAATTGGTGTAGCGACAACATATAATATGCCAGAGGGATGCAAAATCAGATGACCAAAAAATTATTTAACGCTATTTTATCAACATGCCTGCTTTTTAGCAGTTTATATTTACCGGCACATGCAGAACCGGCAAACAAAGTGCCGAGCGCGAAAGCCGTTCCACAGGTCAAAAAAACACCTGAAGCGACTTTTTTAGAGGGTGATGTCTGCCTAAGTCAAGGCAATATTGCCTGTACCAAGGTAGCACTGGCAACCATTCCGAGCGCATCGCCATACGCAAAGCTGCTGCAAGGCAGCATGGCGCTGGCTGAAAAACAGACCGACAAAGCCTTGCTGCTGCTACTGCCGTTACAGGCTGAAGAAAATCTGATCCCGGCAGCCAAAATCACGCTGCATCAGCATCTGGCAGATGCCTTTAAAGAGCTGAACGACATACAGCAGGCAGTGCAGCACCTGATGCAGGCAGAAGCCACCATGACCATGACGAATGAAGCGCAAACCGGCATTGCCGCCATCCATGAAAAAATATGGTCGCTGCTGGGCATGCCTGAGCAAAGTGAACTCATCGAACTTCGCGGCAACAATACCGACAATACATTCCAGGGCTGGGTAGACCTGCGCTTTGCTGCCAGCAATACAGACCTTAACAACAGCATTGCGGCCTGGAACACACTCTACCCCGACCACCCGGCACAGGCATTTGCCAAAAGCCTGACTGCGGCTGACAGCGCCAAGCCAATTGCACCGGCAAACCTTCAATCCGACGGCAGCATTGCTTTAATCATGCCGCTGACCGCTGAGGAGAATGCAGATAAAGCAGAGGCGTTCAGGCTTGGCCTGGAAACAGCCTTATCCAGGCATGGGTTGCAGAATGAGATCAGAACTTACCCGAGCACGGAAAAACAGCAGCAGCTTGATGAAGCTTACGCACTGGCAAAAAGTGAAGGCAATGCTTATTGCATCATGCCCGGCTTTCAGGCCAACGCAGCAGCAGGCAATAAAATCAGCCAGGCTGAAACCAATCACATCCTGCATCTTGCGCCGATGCTTGATGACGAAGCACTGCATATCGTGAATTTTGCCCTTAGCCGCGGCATGCAGCAAATTACCATCATCACCACTGAAAATGCCGCTTCCAGCCTGATGGCAGCAAGTTTTCAGTCAGCCTGGCAGAGCAAGTCAGCCCATGAGCAGCGCGGCCACGCCATCACCATCATTACACTGCTCGGCAATATCGCGGTAACCGATGACAGCCTGTTTGAACTGAGGTCGCAGCTGACCGAAAAAATGCCGGACCTGGTGCTGCTCGCAATGACGGCACCTGAAGCACGCATGGCCAAGCCGCACCTCCCGATCAGCACGCCTGTCATTACATTCGCCGGCGCCAATGAAATAGCGGATACTGCCGCAGCTTACCAGCCGCTCAATGCAGTGCGCCTATTCGAAATTCCATACCTGCTGGCTGCAAACCAGGCAGCTTATAAAGATTACGCACCGGAAGATGCCAACTTGAATTCAAATGAACTATTAAGGTGGTTTGCACTCGGAGTAGATAGCCTGCAACTATTAATAGCCAGCCAGACGCTGCCCGAACAAGAAGTCACCATCAGCGGTTTGACCGGCACACTGACAGTGGATAAACACGGCAACATTAAACGCCAGCTGCCACTTGCCAGATTTACGCACAGCGGCTTAGTGCCTGAGCAATAATCCGCACATGGATCAGAAAGCACCGCCACGGCATCTAACGGAAGGTCTTGCGGCAGAAGCGCTTGCCGCCGCTTTCCTGCAGAAAAATGGCTTGAAGCTGATTGAAAAAAACTTTCGCTGCGCATACGGTGAAATTGACCTGATTATGCGCGATGGTAAAACGCTGGTATTTATCGAAGTGCGCTTGCGCAGCAGTGCCGTTTTTGGCGGTGCCGCCATGAGCATCAACCCATCCAAGCAGCAGAAGCTCAGGCGCACCGCGGAACTATACTTGCAGGCTCATGGAGATAGCGCCTGTCGATTTGACGCTGTTTTAATGTCAAAGGTAGATAGCAGCGCCGTAGAATGGATACAGGACGCTTTTTAGTTTATTAACGGAATCACTCACAACAAAGGACGTCAACAATGAAAACAAGCTTAAAATTACTGGCAGCAGCATTACTGGCCTCTCAAATCACAGCTTGCGTACCCGTCGTAGTAGGCGGCGCAGCAGCAGGCGGCGCTATGGCTGCAGATAGACGCACTTCCGGCATCTATGTCGAAGATGAAAATATCGAACTGAAAGCAACAAAAAATATTTACGACACGCTGGGCGAAGCTTCCCATATCAATATCACCAGCTTTAAAGGCAATGTATTGATCACCGGCGAAGTGCCTGACGACAAGACCAGAACCAAGGCCGGCAACATGGTACTGGCTATTGAGAATGTTAAAAGCATTACCAACGAACTGACGGTAGGCCCTAAATCCTCAATCAGCTCACGCACGAACGATGCTTATTTAACGTCAAAAGTTAAAGCGCAATTCGTTTCAGAAAATCGTTTTCAAGCTAATTACGTAAAAGTCGTTACCGAAAACAGCGTTGTTTACCTCATGGGTTATGTGACGCAGAAAGAGGCGAGCGATGCAGTTGAAATAGCACGCAACACTGGCGGCGTAAGCAGAGTAGTTAAAGTGTTCGAATACATTCCGTAGCCTCGTACCACTGGCGCCCCGATCCTTGAGCTTTAACCCCTTCAACTGGTTAAGTGACAGGATCAGGGCGACTTGAACATACCGGCAACCAGGTTGATTAAAAATCAAGTTTGCATTTAGCAACGATATTGCAGATGTTATAATAAGCGCAATTTTTAGCTACGGCAGCATTGCTGCATCTACAATCAAGATATCCACAACCAAGTGAGTTCCATACAAACCATGACGCAAACAAACAACGAAATTATCATTGAGGGTAATACCCGCGCAGGCAAACCGTTCCGCCCTAGCGACTGGGTTGACCGCATGTGCAGCACTTACGCTACCTTTGGCGATGACCGCAAACTGAAATACTCACCCTACCTCAAACCAAAAGTCATTAACGGCGTACGCTGCCTGGCTGTAGATATGAAACTGAAGACGGTGAACCCTGAAGGTTTTGCACAACTGATGCACTTTGCTGAAGAAAACCAGCTGAATGTTCTGGATGGTGAAGGCAACAGTATCGCCGTACCGCAGTAAGCTGAAAACCCCGCCTGAAGCCTAGCCTTCAGGCCGCACTATCAAAAGTAAGCTGAACCCAAATAAGCTGCAACCATGGTTGCAGCTTATTTTTTACCTGCGATCATATCCTCGATAAATGCCTTGGTGATAATCCCGCGCTTTATTTTCACAAGCTTACCCTGCGGGTTATAAATAAAAGTCGTAGGCAGCACCGCTGCCGGCCCAATCTGTGCAGTCACGCTATCATCGCCCAGCACAATCGGATAAGACATCAGCATGTCATCCACATACTCACTCACTTCCTTAACATCTTTATAATCAAATACCACCCCCAGAACCATCAGGTCTTTCTGCTTGCGGCGATCATAAAGGTTAACCAGGTCAGGCACTTCTTCAAGGCAGGGCGGACACCAGGTTGCCCAGTAATTCACCAGCACCCACTTACCCTTGTAAGCAGAAAGCTGATGCTTATTGCCCGCCATATCTTTCAATACGAAATCAGCCGTTCCCGCTTCGGCATAGGCAAACTGACTTAACATTAAAGCCATCAAAAAAAATAGCACTCTTTTCATTTGTTCAAGTAATCCATTTATTTTCGTGAATGCACATTATTTCTGCAATTAATCAGTACTATCTAGTTCTATTTCGAGATTAATGTGCGTATCATGCAACATTAATGATTGTAATTATAACAATCCATCTCCATAGTACTAGCATAGAGTTGCCGATGATCTGGCAATGTAGCTGAAAATTTAAAATTGCCATAAACCCGGCATCCCGATGCAAAGTCAGGAATAGCGCGGCTTACAGCGGCCAAGATTAAATTTCACAAGTTACAGATGCCACTTCACGAAACCATTTTTTTTAGTTACGATATACATTTATTTACTACAAAGTATTATTCAATAGAGGTTTACAATGAGCGAACACATCACACACCTGAGCGATGCAAGTTTTGAGCAAGATGTACTGCAATCGCAAATCCCTGTACTAGTTGATTACTGGGCAGAATGGTGTGGTCCATGCAAAATGATTGCACCAATCCTGGATGAAATTTCAAAAGAATATGCCGGCCGCCTCAAAGTAGCCAAACTGAATATTGACGATAACCAGCAAACTCCGCCTAAATACGGAATCCGCGGCATCCCTACACTGATGCTGTTCAAAAACGGCAATGTTGAAGCAACTAAAGTTGGCGCACTGTCCAAATCGCAACTAACGGCATTTATTGACAGCAACATCTAAACGCTTTACGCTTAATAATATATTCAAATGCTTGGTTTTACTGCGTTTACTTCCGTATAACCAAGCATAATCTTCCGCATCCACTAAAAATTAATCCCTAGCTTTTAATCTATAAGCTTAACACTTCAAACAAAATCTTGTTCTAGCGAGACCTCATGCACTTATCAGACCTCAAGCATCTACCCGTAACCGAGTTAGTTGAAATGGCTATTGCCAACGAAATCGACAACGCCAGCCGAATGCGGAAACAGGATCTGATATTTGCCATCCTGAAGAACAAGGCAAAAAAGGGTGACAGCATTTTTGGTGACGGCACCCTGGAAGTTCTGCAAGACGGTTTTGGGTTTTTACGCTCACCGGATACATCATACCTGGCCGGCCCCGATGACATTTACGTGTCGCCATCACAGATCAGGCGCTTCAACCTGCACACCGGCGACAGCATTCAAGGCGAGATCCGCATCCCCAAAGATGGCGAACGCTACTTTGCATTAGTCAAGGTTGACCAGGTCAACGGTGAAGCACCGGAGAATACCAAACATAAGATCCTGTTTGAAAACCTGACACCACTGTTCCCGACCATACCGCTTAAACTGGAGCGCGATATCAAGGGCGCTGAAAACATCACCAGCCGCGTAATCGACATGATTGCACCTATCGGCCGCGGTCAACGCGGATTACTGGTCGCCAGCCCGAAAAGCGGTAAAACGGTCATGATGCAGAATATTGCCCATGCCATCACCGCAAATCACCCCGATGTGATCTTGATTGTACTTCTGATCGACGAACGTCCGGAAGAAGTGACTGAGATGACCCGCTCAGTAAGGGGCGAAGTGGTTGCCTCGACTTTTGATGAGCCGGCAACCCGTCACGTACAGGTCGCGGAGATGGTGCTGGAAAAAGCAAAACGTCTGGTAGAGCACAAAAAAGATGTCGTGATCCTGCTTGATTCGATCACACGTCTGGCACGGGCTTACAACACCGTGATTCCTTCATCAGGCAAAGTGCTGACCGGCGGTGTGGATGCCAATGCACTGCAACGCCCGAAACGCTTCTTCGGTGCAGCACGTAATATTGAAGAAGGCGGCTCACTCACCATTATCGCTACCGCACTGGTTGATACCGGCTCGCGTATGGATGACGTGATCTATGAAGAGTTTAAAGGCACCGGCAATATGGAAATCCATCTTGACCGTCGCATGGCTGAGAAACGTATCTATCCGGCAATCAACGTCAACAAATCCGGCACCCGCCGCGAAGAGTTGCTGATCGAAAAAGACGTACTGCAGAAAATCTGGGTACTGCGCAAACTGCTCTACCCGATGGACGATCTCGATGCGATGGAGTTCCTACTGGACAAAATCAAGTCCACCAAGAACAACGCGGACTTTTTCGACAGCATGCGCAGAGGCTAAGTTTTATTTACAGAAGTACCCTTAACAATGTCTTGCATAGCTTGGTATTTGTAAATATAATGCCGAGTTACCGCAAAAATGCGCAATATAATTTTGCCGTATCATTCGGCAATCAATACTGAGGCTATATATTATGAAAGATGGAATTCATCCAGAATACCGCGAAGTCGTGTTTCAAGACATCGGCGCGGACTTTAGTTTTTTAACTCGCTCTACTATCGCTGCTCGCGACACTATCAAGTGGACTGACGGTAAAGAGTACCCACTGGTTAAAATCGAGGTGTCATCAAAATCACACCCATTCTACACTGGTAAACAAATGATTCTTGACACTGCCGGTCGCGTTGATAAATTCCGCAAGAAATACGGTATGTAATGATGGCTTGCAAGATTTCTTGCAAATAGTCATCAATCAAAAAGGCAGCTCAGGCTGCCTTTTTGCTTTAATGCTACACTTTCTTGCATAAGCTTATGTATTAGGCTACGTAATATTGGATTAAGTGACATTGGCGCATATAACATTGTGTTCCAGGCAACATAGAGCCCCCAATTACATACAACCCAAAGTTACATTCAGTTCCAAAACAAGCTAGACTATAAACGTCGACCCACAATAACACTAATTCGCTACCACTATGCGCTTTCAACTCGATCACGACTGGCAAGGCAACATGTCCACACCGCGCGCGCGCATAGGTGAAAATGCCAAAACCCACCTACTGCTTGTGCTGTGTGCAATCTGGATACTATTCGGTTTAACCGGCCACGCCCCATGGAAACCGCTCGAAAGCACCAGCATTACGATCGTCAAAAACATCTTGCAGGGCGGCAGCCTGGTAGCCCCGCTTGCCGCCGGGGAATCCACCCTGGAATCGCCGCCGCTCTACTATCTCTCTGCCGCAGCCAGCGCACAATTATTCAGCCCATTCTTAAGCATGCACGATGGTGCAAGGCTCATCAACACCCTCTGGATTACCATCATCCTGCTGATGGTGGGTATGACAGGACGCGAGCTATGGGCACGCGGCGTCGGTCGCCACGCGACATTCATCATGGTCGGCACCATCGGGCTGGTGATGAATGCTCATAGCCTCAATACCGAAATTGCAGGCTTGGCCTGTGCCGCTACCGGCTTCTATGCACTTGCTCTTTCCAGACGGCGGCCCTGGCGTGCCAGCGGGTTACTGGGTCTCGCGCTGGGCGTAGGTTTTTTAACCGACGGACTGGTCATGCCGGCAATCCTGCTGAGCACATCACTACTGCTGCCCTTGATTTTTAAACCCTGGCGCACCGTGAGCTTTGCCAAGGTACTAGGCACTGCCATCGTTATTTCCATGCCATTGGCCGGCAGTTGGCTGGGCTTGCTCTACTTTCAGCAGCCCGCCATATTCAGGCAATGGTTGAATGCCGGCCTGAATGGATTTGACCTGCAGAATCATTTCTACTTCCTGCGCATTCTGGGGTGGTACGCATGGCCTGCGTTGCCATTGGCCATGTGGGGGTTATGGCGTAACCGTGACAAACTGTTTTCCAAACCAAAATTCCAGTTGATGATCGTCTTTTTTGCATGCACCTTGTTTTTTCTGGGTTCCAGTGCGCAATCCAAGGATATTTACGCGATGCCTTTGCTGCTGCCGCTCGTAGCCCTTGGCGCCGGCAGCGTCGAACATTTGAAACGCGGTGCAGCTTCGGCCTTGAATTGGTTCGGCATTACCCTGTTTGGCCTGATTGGCTTCCTGATCTGGCTGGGCTGGATAGCAATGGCGACCGGTCACCCTGCCAAGATCAAAGAACGCATGCTGTTCCTGTCCGGTGCAGCGAACGCGGATGTACAGTGGTTGATGCTGCTGCCTGCCATACTGGTTACGGCAATCTGGCTATTTACCTGCATACGCGCAAAACAAGGCAATCGTTCCACAGTCACCAACTGGGCGGTAGGCATGACATTCGGCTGGGGGTTGCTCATGTCCTTATGGCTGCCGTGGATCGACTCCGCCAAAAGCTATGAAACAGTATTTACCGGCATTCATAAAGCGCTACCGGCCAATAGCAGCTGCATTAACAGCCTGGGCGTCGGTCAATCACAGCGCATGCTGTTCAGCTACTACACCGGCATCAACTTAAAGCCTGTTGAAACGACAGAGCGCCTGGATTGCAAGTTTTACCTGATTCAGGATGACAGAGGCACGGCTAAAATGCAGCCCGGTGATGAGTGGAAACTGATCTGGCACGGGAAACGCGCAGCTGACCGTAAAGAAAGTTTCAGGCTGTTCCAGCGCTAATAATTATTTAAACCTGTTTCGTGTAACCTACAGAAACAGGTTTAGCGCGGCGCTTAAACCTGCAGATAGGATTTGATCGCAGTTTGCACTTGCTGATGCAAACCCTGGCCGCCCTGCTCATGCACATACTGCGCAATCTGCTTGCGCATCGTCAAAGCCCAGAATTTATTGAGATGTCCGGCAATGTCCTGCTGGGCATGGCTCTGGTCAGGATAAGATTCGTAGAAATCACCAATCTGATTAGCCATTGAAATTAAACGCTGAATATCCATTTTTCCAGTTTCTACCTAAAAAGTTTTTAACACTTGCCTATCAAGTCATGCATTCAAAATTCGTTCATTGTGGCTGTACACCACATAGCGGTTCTGTCTGGCAAAGCCAACCAAAGCCAAGCCGCACTGCTCTGCCACACGCACCGCCAAACCTGTAGGTGCAGACACGGCCACCAGCATCGCAACACCGGCGCTCGCCGTTTTCTGTACCATCTCAAAACTGGCGCGGCTGGTCGTAATAATAAAGCCGTTAGCCTGCTGATCTTGCTCCATGTGGCTGCGATGCAAAGCGCCTATCAGTTTGTCCAGGGCATTATGCCTGCCGACATCTTCACGCACGATGGCAACTGTGCCATCAGCCAGAACAAAAGCACTGGCATGCGTTGCGCCCGTCTGCTGCTGCATCACCTGTTGCGCCTGGATAGCCTTCAACCCAAGCTGAATAGCGGCAGGCGTAAAGGTAACCTCTGCTTTTAGCGGCGGTGGATAACGCATCGCCTGCCCCAGGCTTTCTGCACCGCATAAACCGCAACCGGTTTTTCCGGCCAGCGTACGCCGCCGGTCTTTCAGCTGCATGAAACGCTCGCTGGCAATTTCACAGTGCAGCTCGATACCATTAGCCTGTACTTGAAGTTCAACCCCGTACAGTTCACCTGCACTCTGCACGATCCCTTCCGATAATGAAAACCCCAGCGCAAAATCTTCCAGATCCTGCGCCGTAGCCAACATTACCGCATGTGAAACACCGTTATAAATCAAGGCTACCGGTGTTTCTTCCGCCAGGCAATCCTGCGCTTTTACTTGCCCGCCATCCTGCCATTGCGTCACTTCATGCAGGCTCAGTGGTGCATCCAGAAGCAGCGGGCGCTTACATTCCTTAATCAACTTGACCCTTCATGCGACTTAAACAGCTTCTGCTTTTTTACCGGCGAACGCAATCTGCGCTTCACTGAATGTCTTGTAATGTTTTTGCCAGTCAGACAACTGGCTCACACGCGACACCTGTACCGCAGTCACTTTATACTCAGGACAGTTAGTCGCCCAATCCGAGTTGTCGGTGGTAATCACATTAGCGCCGGATTCAGGATGGTGGAACGTGGTGTAGACCACACCAGGCTGCACACGCTCGGTAATCTTGGCGCGCAGCACGGTTTCGCCGGCACGGCTCATGATGCCAACCCAATCCCCCTCGTTGATACCACGGTCTTCGGCATCATGCGGATGAATTTCGAGCATATCCTCAGGATGCCAGGCAGTATTCATGGTGCGGCGTGTTTGCGCGCCTACATTGTACTGCGACAGAATACGGCCGGTCGTCAGGATCAGCGGGAACTTCGCATTCACTTTTTCAGTAGTCGGCACATACTGGGTAATAAAGAACTTACCCTTACCGCGCACGAACTCATCAATATGCATGATGGGTGTACCGTTCGGAAACTCATCATTACATGGCCACTGGATACTGCCCAGCTCATCCAGTTTCTTGAAACTTACGCCATGGAAAGTCGGCGTCAGTTCCGCGATCTCATCCATGATGTCAGATGCATGCTTGTAATGCATCGGGTAACCCAGCGCTTCTGACAGCTTGGCGGTCACTTCCCAGTCCTCATAGCCGTTTTTAGGCTTCATGACGCGGCGCACCGGTGAGATACGGCGTTCGGCATTCGTAAATGTACCGTTTTTCTCAAGGAATGACGCCCCAGGGAAGAACACATGCGCAAACATCGCCGTTTCATTCAGGAACAAGTCCTGCACGATGACGCACTCCATGTTTTCCAGGGCATGGGTCACATGCTGCGTGTTCGGGTCAGACTGTACGATATCTTCACCGACGCAATACAGGCCCTTAAAGCTGCCTTCACTGGCCTGATCCAGCATGTTCGGGATACGCAGACCCGGCTCGCTACTCAGCGGCCGATCCCAGGCTGCTTCAAACAAAGCACGCGTGGCATCATCAGAAACATGGCGATAACCGGGGAACTCGTGCGGCATTGAACCCATATCGCATGAACCCTGCACGTTGTTCTGGCCGCGCAATGGGTTAACCCCTACGCCTTCACGGCCGATGTTGGCTGTCGCCATCGCCAGGTTGGCAATGCCCATCACGGTAGTAGAACCCTGACTATGCTCGGTTACACCCAGGCCATAGTAAATCGCCGCATTGCCGCCTGTTGCATACAACCTTGCCGCAGCACGGACTACTTCCGGATCAATGCCAAGTTCGGCGGCCAGGGCTTCCGGTGAGTTTTCCGGTTTAGCCACAAAATCGCGCCATGCGACAAAAGAATCCCACTCACAACGCGCTTTAACAAAGTCTTCCTGCACCAGACCTTCAGTCACAATCACGTGTGACAGTGCTGAAATCAAGGCCACATTGGTACCCGGACGCAGTTTCAGGTGATGATCCGCACGGATATGCGGAGAGTTGGCCACCAGGTCAATCTCGCGCGGGTCGGCAATGATTAACTTGGCACCTTCACGCAAGCGGCGTTTCATCTGTGAAGCGAATACCGGATGGCCGTCTGTTGGGTTAGCACCAATGATGAAAATCACATCTGACTGCATCACTGAATCAAAAGTCTGCGTACCGGCAGATTCACCCAGCGTCTGTTTCAAGCCATATCCGGTCGGGCTATGGCAGACACGCGCACAGGTATCCACGTTATTCACGCCAAACACGGCACGAATCAATTTCTGCGTCACATACACTTCTTCATTGGTGCAACGTGATGAGGTAATGCCGCCAATGGCATCCTTACCGTACTGTTTCTGGATGCGTGTCAGCTCGCCTGCCGCATAGTTGATCGCCTCATCCCAGCTTACCTGCTGCCATGGATCATTAATATGCTTACGTATCATCGGTGTGGTAATGCGGTCTTTATGCGTTGCATAGCCCCATGCAAAACGGCCTTTTACACAGGAGTGGCCGTGATTGGCGCCACCGTGCTTGCTCGGTGTCATGCGCACAACTTCTTCGCCTTTCATTTCCGCATCGAAACTGCAGCCTACACCGCAATAGGCACAGGTTGTCGTAACGCTATGCTCCGGCGTACCCGCCTCAATCACGGTTTTTTCAATCAGCGTTGCGGTTGGGCAAGCCTGTACGCAGGCACCGCATGAGACACATTCAGAATCAAGGAAATTCTGGTTGCCGGCTGAAACTTTAGAATCAAAGCCGCGCCCGGAAATCGTCAGTGCAAACGTACCCTGGGTTTCTTCACATGCCCGCACACAGCGTGAGCAGACGATACATTTGCTCGGGTCAAATGTGAAATATGGGTTGCTTTCGTCTTTAGTGGATTTAAGATGGTTTTCACCATCATAGCCATAGCGCACTTCACGCAGGCCGACCGCTCCTGCCATATCCTGCAGTTCGCAGTCGCCGTTAGTGGCACAGGTCAGGCAGTCCAGCGGATGGTCAGAAATGTAGAGCTCCATAGTGCCGCGGCGTATATCCGCGAGTTTTGGCGTTTGTGTATGCACTACCAGGCCTTCGGCTACCGGTGTCGTACAGGAGGCAGGATAGCCGCGGCGGCCTTCAATCTCCACCAGGCACAGGCGGCATGAACCGAAAGGTTCCAGGCTATCCGTTGCACACAACTTGGGTACCATCACGCCGGCCAGCGCCGCCGCATGCATCACTGATACGCCATCTGGTACTGTTATCTGTCTATCATCGACGGTCAGTGTTACTTGCTTGGTTGACTGGCTTGTCGGTGTACCGTAATCCGTGTTTGGATTGTATTTGATCTCGTCCATAATTTATCCCTACCTGCAAACAGGCTACTTGGCTCCTGATGAAAGACCACTTGATGGCGCACTAGTTGATGGAACGCCAAAGTCTTCTGGAAAATGATTAAGCGCACTTAGCACCGGATACGGCGTCATACCGCCGAGAGCACACAGTGAGCCATTGAGCATGGTGTCGCTTAAGTCGCGCACCAGCTGGATATTTTTAGCATGGTCTTTGCCCGAAGTAATTTTATCGATTACCTCCACGCCGCGGGTAGAACCTATACGGCATGGCGTACATTTGCCGCAGGACTCAACCGCACAGAATTCAAATGCGTAACGCGCCATTTTCGCCATGTCCACGCTGTCATCAAACGCAACGATACCGCCATGACCCAGCACTGCCCATAATTTGGCGAATTCTTCGTAATCCAGCGGCGTATCGAACTGGCTCTCCGGCAGGTAAGCGCCGAGCGGGCCGCCGACCTGAACGGCACGGATGGGCTTGCCGCTTGCCGAGCCGCCGCCATAGTCATACAGCAGTTCACGTAATGTGGCTCCAAAAGCCAGCTCGACCAGACCATTTTGTTTCAAATTACCTGCAAGCTGGATTGGCAGCGTACCGCGTGACCGACCCATGCCGTAATCCGCGTAGAACTGCGCACCTTTATCCAGGATAATAGGCACCGTTGCCAGTGAAATGACATTATTCACAACGGTTGGCTTACCGAACAGGCCTTCAATTGCCGGTAGCGGAGGTTTGAAGCGTACCAGGCCGCGCTTGCCTTCCAGGCTTTCAAGCAGCGAAGTTTCTTCGCCGCAGACATAAGCACCCGCCGCGCGACGCGCTTCCAGCCTGAACGTTTTGCCGCTGTCGAGAATGTTATCACCCAGGTAACCTGCCTGATTTGCAGCGTCAATGGCTTCATTCAGCACCGCCAGGGCGTGCGGATATTCGGAACGGATATAGATGTAACCCTGCGTTGCGCCAACCGCTACGCCGGCAATCGTCATCCCCTCGATCAGTACGAACGGATCGCCCTCCATGATCATGCGGTCAGAGTATGTGCCGGAGTCACCCTCATCCGCATTACATACGACGTACTTCTGCTCAGACTCACAGCCTAAAACCGTGTTCCATTTGATTCCCGTCGGGAATGCAGCGCCACCGCGACCGCGCAAACCGGAATCAGTCACGGTTTTAACGATCTCTGCGCCGGATAATTTAAGCGCATTTTTCAGCCCGTTGTAACCGTCATGTGCAATATAGTCTGCAATAGATACCGGATCGGTGATGCCGACACGTGCAAAAGTCAGTCGCTGCTGCTTTTTAAGCCATTCGATTTCTTCAGTCAGACCCAGGCTCAATGCATGTGCTTTACCGTGTATAAAGTCAGCATCAAACAGTGAGGCAACATCTTTTACCTTCACCGGCCCATAAGCGACACGGCCTTGTTCAGTAGCGACCTCGACCATGGTTTCCAGCCAGTACAGGCCGCGCGAACCATTACGGATAATTTCGACATCAAGTCCGCGTGCTTTGGCTTCTGCGGCAATCGCCAGCGCTACTTTTTCAGCGCCTACGGCGAGCGCACTGGAATCACGGGGAATATAAATTTTAGTAACCATTATGCTTTAACCTCCGAAACCTTAGCCTCTGCAATCAGAGCGTCTAATTCCGACGGAGATACGCGCCCATAAATTTCATCATCAACCATCACCGAAGGTGACAGCGCACAGTTACCCAGACAGTAAACCGGCTCCAGCGTAATCGCGCCATCTGCCGTAGTCTGGTGGTAATCCACATTCAGGCACGCCTTGGCATGCGCCTCCAGCGCCTCAGACCCCATGGCCTGACAGGACTCGGCACGACATATCTGCATGACATGACGACCCGGCTGATGTGTGCGAAAATGATGGTAGAAAGTGACAACGCCGTGAACTTCTGCAATGGAGAGACTCAAAGCTTTAGAGATGGATGCATAGCAAGATTGCGGCACATATCCGACAGTATCCTGAATAGCATGTAAGAGTGGCAATAAGGCACCAGGCTGCTGCTGATGCTTAACAATCAGCGCATCAATGACTGCTGCACTAACTTCCTGTGTTGTTTGTAAATCAGACAAGCTATTCTCTCCGGATTAACTAACATGAAATAAAGTTTATGTAAGTATAATACAGATATTTACTGCTAACTATACCGACCTGTAATGATTAAAAAAGTGCCCATGTCCGCACAGAAAATTCCGGGCGACTTACCTGCCGAGCTGATTGACCAGTTTGGCCGCAAAGTCGACTATATCCGGCTGTCTATTACAGACCGCTGCGACTTCCGCTGCGTGTACTGCATGGCGGAAGATATGACCTTCCTGCCGCGTGATGAAGTACTGAGCCTGGAAGAATGTGCGCGGCTGGTTAAAATATTCGTAAGCCTGGGCGTGACTAAAGTGCGCATCACCGGCGGCGAACCTCTGGTGCGCAAGAACGCATTATGGCTGTTCAATGAAATCGGCCAGCTGGAAAACCTGAAGGAACTGGTGCTGACTACCAATGGCAGCCAGCTCGAAAAGCAGGCGCAGGATTTAAAAAATGCCGGCGTCAAGCGCATCAACATCAGTGTAGACAGCCTGGATAGCCAGCGTTTTAAATCCATCACCCGCACCGGCGAGTTGGATAAAGTGCTCAAAGGCATACAGGCAGCCAAACAGGTCGGCTTTGACAGCATTAAACTGAACAGCGTGCTGATGCGCGGCGTCAATGATGACGAAGCCCTGCCATTGCTTGAGTTTGCCATCAAACAGGCCATCGATATTTCCTTCATTGAGGAAATGCCGCTGGGCGAAGTCAATCACACCCGCGAATCTACTTTTGTCAGCAATGCGGATACGCTGAAGCTGCTGCAAAGTAAATACACACTCACACCCAGCACCCATAACAGCGGCGGCCCTGCACGCTACTGGCAGGTTGCGGGCACGCAGACAAAAATCGGTTTTATCTCACCGCATAGCCATAACTTCTGTGAAAGCTGCAACCGTGTGCGCATCACCTGCAAGGGTGAATTATTTTTATGTTTAGGCCAGGAAGACAAAATCGACCTGATGCCGCTGCTGCGCCAGCACCCGCATGATGACATGCCCGTGATCCAGGCCATCCTGAACAGCATGTCCATCAAACCCAAAGGGCACGACTTCGACCTGCGCCGTGCAGAACCTGCCGTGATCAGGTTCATGTCACATACGGGCGGTTAGCCGTGTCGGTTTCGGCCATCATCCTTGCCGGCGGCAAGGCTACCCGCATGGGTGGGCTGGATAAAGGCCTGGTGCTGTTTCGGCAACAACCGCTTATTACGCATGTCATCAGCCGTTTAATCGCGCAGGTTGACGAAATCACGATTAATGCCAATCGTGAAATAGACGCCTATCAGTCACTGGGTTACCGCGTAGTGCAAGACGAGATGGCAGATTTTGCCGGCCCCCTGGCTGGTATACAGCTTGGGCTCAAATATACAGGCAGTGAATACCTGCTTACAGTGCCTTGTGATTCGCCCCTGCTGCCTTTCGATTTAGCCGCCCGTTTGCAGGCAGCACTGCTTGAGCATCATGCTGATATTGCTATCGTAAGCAGTAATGGCCATACCCACCCGGTTTTCTGCCTATGCAGAAAGTCCGTGCTACCGTCATTGAATGACTACCTTAGCCATGGCGGCAGAAAAGTGGGAGAATGGCAGCAGCGCTTAAAGCACACCTATGTTGATTTCAGTGACTGCAATGAAGCCTTTACCAACCTTAACACGCAGCAGGATCTCATGGCGCTTGAAGCAACACTTCAAAACCAGGCGTCCGGCAAACTTCATATATGAGCTTGAACAGTACTCTCCCGTTAATCGGCATCTGCGCGGCCGGCAGCAACACCGGCAAAACCACGCTTATCAACAAACTGATTATCGAGTTGCGCCAGCGCAATATCCGCGTTTCCGTCATCAAACATGCGCATCACCATTTTGACATTGATCACCCGGGCAAGGACAGTTACGAAATCCGCGAAGCCGGTGCGGTACAGACTCTGGTTGCCTCAAGCAAACGCTGGGCGCTGATCACCGAAATGCAGCGCACGCCAAACCCGCAGGATGAAGCAGACCTGGAGTCATTGATTGCATTGATTAACCCGGAATATGCAGACATGATTCTAGTAGAAGGTTTTAAAAACGCCCGCATCCCCAAAATTGAAGTGCATCGCCCGGCGTTGGGCATGCCGCTGGCATGTCAGCATGACAGCGATTTCATCGCCGTGGCCAGCGACGCCCCACTTGCAACAGAAACGCAGCTACCGCTGCTGAACCTGAACAATACTCAACAGATTGCAGATTTTATTCTGGATATAATTAAAAGATGACAACACCTAGCCTCTCACAACTGATTGCAAACCCGAGCTGCATGGATGATTACGACCCAAACTCGATGCCGGTGGAAAAAGCGCGGCAGTTTATCCGTCAGTTTCTTGAGCCGGTTGGCAGCATAGAAACCGTAACCCTGCATGAAGGTTTAGGGCGGGTTCTGGCACAGGATATTCTATCCCCGGCAAACGTACCCAATTACAATAACTCGGCAATGGATGGCTACGCCTTCAATGCCGCAGATTTAGATGCCGCATCGCTGAAAATCATCGGCACCGCTTTTGCCGGAAAAGCATTCAACACTGCAATAGCCGATGGCGAATGCGTACGCATCATGACCGGAGCCGCCATGCCGCAAGGTGCAGATACCGTCGCAGTACAGGAAAAAGTATTGCGTGAGGGGGACCGTATTCAATTTACTGAAGCACCCAAACCTGGTGCAAACGTGCGCTATGCGGGCGAAGACCTGCAGCAAGGCCAGAACGTCTTGCCGGCAGGGCACCTGATGCAGCCTGCCGACCTGGGTTTGCTTGCCTCACTTGGCATTGCCAAAGTGAATGTATACCGTAAATTAAAAGTAGCGTTTTTCTCAACCGGTGACGAACTGGTTGCCATCGGCAAGCCCCTGGCAACCGGACAGGTATATGACAGCAATCGCTACACCCTATATGGCATGCTCAACAGGTTAGGAGTAGAAATCATTGACCTGGGAGCCATTGCCGATGACCCGCTGCAGCTCGAAAACACCTTGCTGCATGCGGCAGAACAGGCGGATGTCGTCATTACCAGCGGCGGCGTTTCAGTCGGGGAAGCCGATTACATGAAAGACCTGCTGTCCAAACATGGACAAGTCATGTTCTGGAAGATTGCCATGAAACCGGGCAGGCCTTTGGCGTATGGCAAGATTGGCAACGCGCACTACTTCGGCCTGCCGGGCAATCCGGTCGCGGTCATGGTCACCTTTTACCAGTTTGTACGTGACGCATTGCTGTGCCTGATGGGTCAGCCTGCATCCATTCCGCTACCTATGTTTGAAGTAGAGTGTACCGCCCCGATCAGGAAACTGGCTGGCCGCACCGAGTTCCAGCGCGGAATACTGTATACGGATGCTGCCGGTACGTGGAAAGTCAAACCTACCGGCGCGCAGGGCTCTGCCATACTAAGCTCAATGTCGCTGGCAAATTGCTTCATTGTGCTGGGTGACAGCGTGGGCAACCTTGATGCCGGTGCCATAGTACAAGTGCAGGTATTACAAGGCATTATCTAAAAAAACTGCGGGAATCAGGCGCTAAAATTTAGCAATCATAAATCCTGTGTGCATGTTGTATAATTTTGCGTTACTTTTAACTTAATGCTCTATATATACTAAAAACACAGGTTCTCCCTTCTTTTGAATATCGCAGTTAACCATCCCGCTTCAGCAAGCACTATAGTTTGGGCCATCATTGGCTCAATGCTGCTGCACGCCTTGCTGGTAGTGGTAATACCGAACATCAAGTTTGACGCAGTCAAGGAACCCGAAGTTTTAACTGTAGACTTTGTAAAGCCGCCGGAGCCGCCGCCAGTTCCCGAGCCGCTGCAGCCGCAGCCGGAAATTGTAAAACCCAGGATTGAACCTAAAACCAAGCCGGAGCCTAAACCTGTCATCAAGCCACAGCCAACGCCGGTGGTAGAGCAGAATCAGCCTGTGACCGAGCCGCCGCCTTCACAACCGACAGAGGTGATTGCAGTCGCGCCGAAACCTAGCGCCGCACCGCCGGTGCAAACCGTACCGGCACCGGTTCCGGTAAAGCCGGAACCACAACCCGTAATCAATCAGGCCGATTTTGAAGATGCCCGCAACAAATACGGCAATTCATTATGGGGCGCCATCAGCAAACATAAAAAATATCCTAAAATCGCTGCCATGCGCAACTGGCAGGGTGAAGCCGTTGTAGAGCTTGAACTTGATGGCAACGGCAAACTGAAATCCAAGAAAATCCTCCAATCCAGTGGACACGAAGTGCTGGACAAACAGGCCCTGGAAATGGTGGAAAAAGCCCTGCCATTCCCGGCTCCGCCAGAGGCGCTTCGCGGCAGCAGCTTTACGATTACCGTACCTGTACCATTCAAGCTCGAATAGTCGCCACAGTCAGCATTCGGTCGGTAAAAACTCCGTGCTCAAGAAAAACACCTCCCTCAAGAATCTGTTACTCATTCATGAGCTGGCTTTTATTTTACTGATATTGCTGGTCGCAACCACTGGCGCAATCGGCATCCACCTTCAGGAAAAATCCAGCCAGGAATCAAACCGCATCAGCCTGATCGTGCAGGAAGTACAGCAGACACGCGGCGACCTCTACCGCCAGATGAAAGAGCTTTTTGATGCCTATTTTCTGCAGGATATTGAAGCGCGTAATGAATACAACGCTTTCACCCTTTCGGTCGAAAAACATTTCGTACAGCTACACAGGATTGCCGAGGGCGAGGCAGAAAAAACTTCCATCAACAACCTGCATGCCGGCTACAAAGCCTTTGTCATTGAGACCTCCGCCCTATTTGATTTGCAGCCGGATATTACCGGTGATGAACTGAAAAAAATATTGAATACAGATCTCGAAGCCGGACTTTTTAACCGCTACGAATCCTTACTCGCACATACCGAACAGCTTCTCAACGAGAAACAAGCCGAGCTTGACCTCAAGCTAAAAGAAGGCAAACGTAAATCAAACTTTCTGCTGTTTACGCCTTTGGTCCTGGCGGCACTGCTGCTGATCTTTTCACGCATATTCCTGAAGCGCTCAATTGTGCGGCCGATCGAAGATGTGCTGAAAGCAACAGTAGAAATCAGCACGGGCAACCTGAGCCATAAAGCGCCTGAAGAGAATATCGATGAGCTTGCATCGCTATCGAAAGCCATCAACGAAATGGCAGAAAAACTGATTACGAGTCAGGAAAACCTGGTACGCACGGAAAAACAGGCCGCGCAGGGCTTGTTGGTGCCGATGCTTGCGCACAATATCCGTAACCCGCTAGCCAGCATTCGCGCTACTGCCCAGATCCTGGACGAGCCGGGACTCGATGCCGAGACCCGTGAGTCACTGCAAGGCATCATCAACACTGTAGACCGGCTGGAACGCTGGACCGGCGCACTATTGGCATATCTGCACCCACTCAAGCCGCAGCCGGGCAAAACCAGCATCAAGGAAATTGTTGAAGGCGCGCTCGAACCCCTGCAGCAGAAAATATCGGCCAAATCCATACAGCTCATAATTCCTGCCTGGAACAAGATGAGTACTGCCCATACCGGCACTATTTTTACAGACCAGCACCTGCTGGAGCAGGTCATCTACAACCTGGTGCTGAACGCAATTGATGCTTCCGCCAAAGCAGGCCAGATTGAAATACAGCTGGCGACCACGCCTGAAGCATTCACGCTGCAGATACTAGATAACGGCAGCGGCATGCCATTTACCCCAGACCCCAGCGCCATGAGCGCACCCACCACAAAACGCTTTGGAACCGGCATCGGCATCCCTTTTGCATTCAAGGTGTGTGACGCCCTAGGCGGCAGCCTGCAATACGACGCCAGACCCAAGGGCGGCACTGCGGTCACGATCAGATTACCCAAAACAATAGCACCTGATTGACTGCTCACGGTCTGACGAACCTGGCTACAGGCTTATTTTATGGGGCATATTAAAAATATTGTCACTTTCACAGCTTATCCTCTTGCCTTAACTGCGCTTTTTATCAACAATGTAGGAAAGCTTTAACAAAGATGACTCACCCCGATGCTTAACCAATCCCTGACAGATTTTCAATTACCGGCAACCAGCGGCAAAACATTTCAGCTTTCAGAGTATGCCGGCAAGAACCTGGTGATTTACTTTTACCCGAAAGACTCAACACCGGGCTGTACTACCCAAGGCATTCAGTTTCGCGATGCTTATGCCCAGTTCCAGGCGCTTGATACCGAGATTTTCGGCATCTCGCGTGATAGCCTGAAATCACATGAGAACTTTAAAACCAAGTTCACATTCCCGTTTGAATTACTGTCCGATACCGAGGAACTCGCATGTTCCCTGTTCGGGGTAATTAAGATGAAAAACATGTACGGAAAACAGGTACGTGGCATTGAACGCAGCACCTTTGTGATCGATAAAAATGGAAAACTGGTGAAAGAATGGCGTGGCGTCAAAGTAGATGGCCATGTCGCAGAAGTGTTAAGCTTTATCCAGACGCTGTAGTTGATTAAGCACGCATCTCGCTTAAGCTGGTAATCAGCATCATTGATGTCCGCAACAATGTATTGTTAGAAGTACTCTGTATTCAATCACTTTCATGGAAAGTAATGTATGGCTAAAAAACCCGCCGCTGCTACCAAACTGTTCGTACTTGATACCAATGTATTAATGCATGATCCTTCCTCACTGTTCCGTTTTGAAGAGCATGACATTTACCTGCCTATGGTAACGCTGGAAGAGCTTGATAATAATAAAAAAGGGGTTACTGAAGTTGCGCGCAACGCACGCCAGGCCAGCCGCAGCCTGGAAGAAATCGTAGGGACAGACCTGACGAATCTGGAACTGGGCTGTCCGTTAGCCCTCAACGGTAACAAGCAGGCCACCGGCAGCTTATTCCTGCAAACCACACAGCTCAATATGGATTTACCTGGCCTGGCCGGCAGCAAGGCTGACAACCAGATCATCAGCGTCGTCATATGCCTGCAGAAACAATATACCAATCGTCAGGTAGTATTAGTCAGCAAAGACATCAATGTACGCATCAAGGCACGTGCGATGGGCGTACTGGCCGAAGACTACTTTAACGACAAGGTACTCGAAGACACCGATATACTTTACAGCGGCATGAAAGAACTGCCGGCTGATTTCTGGGAAAAACACAGTAAAGCCATGGAGTCATGGCAAGAGTCAGGCCGCATGTTCTATCGGCTTAGCGGCCCGCTCTGTAAAACATTCCTGGTCAATGAGTTCGTTTACTATGAGTTCGAGAAACCTTTCCACGCAATTGTACGCAGTGTAGAAGGCAACACCGCGGTGCTGGAAGTGGTGAAAGACCATCTGCTGCCTAAGCACAATATATGGGGCATCAACGCCCGCAACCGCGAACAGAACTTTGCACTGAACCTGCTCATGGATCCGGAAATCGATTTTGTAACACTGCTCGGACAAGCCGGTACCGGTAAAACGCTGCTGACCCTCGCCTCTGCGCTTACCCAGGTTTTGGATAAAAAGCTCTATTCAGAAATCATCATGACGCGCGTTACTGTGCCGGTTGGTGAAGACATCGGCTTTTTGCCCGGCACGGAAGAAGAAAAAATGACGCCGTGGATGGGCGCGCTGGAAGATAACCTGGATGTGCTGAACAAAAGCGATGAAGAAGCCGGGGATTGGGGGCGTGCTGCAACGCAGGATCTGATCCGTACCCGAATCAAGATCAAATCACTCAACTTCATGCGCGGTCGTACGTTCCTGAATAAATTCCTGATCATTGATGAAGCGCAGAACCTGACGCCAAAACAGATGAAAACGCTGATTACCCGCGCCGGCCCTGGCACCAAGGTCGTCTGCCTGGGCAATATCGCGCAGATAGATACCCCTTACCTGACTGAAGGCAGTTCCGGCCTCACTTATGTCGTCGACCGTTTCAAAGGCTGGGGTCATAACGGGCACATCACCCTACAGCGCGGCGAACGTTCACGCCTGGCTGACTTTGCGGCAGAAGTGCTATAGGCCTTGGGATACATGTCCGTAATCATCAAAAATGTATTAGTGCAGGCCAAACGTAATGAAAATGTGTAAAGGCTTTTACACGCTGCTGATTGCGCAGTTTTTATCTGCCCTGGCAGATAACGCTTTGCTGTTTGCAGCGATTGCCTTGCTTGCACAGATGCATGCCCCGGACTGGCACACCCCATTGCTGCAGCAGTTCTTTGTGATTTCATACATCGTACTGGCGCCTTTTGTCGGCTCGTTTGCCGATGCATTGCCCAAAGGGCGCGTCATGTTCATTGCCAATGCCATCAAGTTTATCGGTAGCCTGGCCATGATCCTGGGTGTGCCCCCGCTCTACGCATACGGAATTGTCGGCATAGGTGCAGCCGCCTACTCACCTGCAAAATACGGCATCCTGACCGAACTGCTGCCGCCGGAAAAACTGGTCAGCGCCAATGGCTGGATGGAAGGCTCCACAGTGATTGCCATTATCCTGGGCGCTATTGTGGGCGGCATTCTGGCAAGCAATGATCCGCAACTCGCAATCATGATCATTACCGTGCTCTACCTGCTGGCGTCCATCTTCAATATATACATTCCAAAACTGCCTATTGACCACAAGCTGCCTAAAAAGAATCCGGCCTTCATGCTGCTTGATTTCTGGTACTCGTTTAAAGCGCTGTGGCTTGATCCGCGCGGACAGGTCTCACTTGCGGTCACCACGCTGTTCTGGGGTGCCGGCGCCACATTGCGCCTGGTGGTGATTGCATGGGCAGCCAGTGCGCTTAATTTCGGGCTGGAGCAGGCCACACAATTGATGGCACTGCTCGCAGTTGGCATTGCAGCAGGCTCTGTGGTCGCGGCACGCTTTATCAAGCTGGAAGAATCCACCCGGGTACTGCCGGCAGGTATCATAATGGGACTACTGGTCATTGCGATGGCTTTTGTGCAGCACTGGCAGCTGGCAATCGCTTTGCTGTTTATTATCGGCGCGCTGGCCGGTTACTTCGTAGTGCCACTGAACGCCTTGCTGCAGCATCGCGGCCACGAGCTGATCGGTGCCGGGCACTCGATTGCCGTGCAGAATTTCAATGAACATATCGGGATTCTGCTCATGCTGGGCGCTTACCTGCTGATGGTAAAAGCTGATATACCGATCAACCTGATAGTGATTGCATTTGGCCTGTTTGTGAGCGTGTGCATGACAGTCATCCACAGACGCTACCGTTACATCAAACCGTAACGGCAGGCCTCATTCTTTGAATTACAATCCCGCTTAAATAGTCAGTGTAACTTGACGTGTGATTCAGTCCGGCGCGTGATGATACGCGCTACAGTCTGCAATGCAGTTGTCCAGAAGCCATGCAATGCCATCAGGTGCATTTTGTACAGCGAACGGTACATCGTGCGTGCAATCATCCCTTCAATAAACAGGCTGCCGCCAGACAATGCACCCATCAGGTTGCCGACCGTTGTATAAGCCCCCAGATTCACCAGTGAGCCATAATCCCTGTAAGTGAACTCAGGCAAGTCTTTCTTACCGGCAATTCTATGCTTGACGGTTTTGAACAGCATGGAGGCCTGCTGATGCGCAGCCTGTGCGCGTGGCGGAACCGTTGCCCCGTCATGCCCGACCCAGGGGCAAGCTGCACAATCGCCAAATGCAAAGATATTCTCATCCAAGGTGGTTTGCAGATTGCGTGTTACAACCAGCTGGTTGATACGGTTTGTTTCCAGGCCGTCTATCTCATGCAGAAAATCAGGCGCCTTGATGCCCGCAGCCCACACCACCAGTTCGGACGGTATGAACCGGCCGCTATGCGTCTGTACGCCCTTACTGGTCACCTCAGTGACACGCTCGCCCGTATACAGGTGAACCCGCAGCTTCCTGAGTTCCAGATCGACTGAATTTGAAAGCTTGGGCGGCAGCGCCGGCAGCACGCGGTCGCTGGCTTCGATCAGTGAAATTCTTACGTCACGGTCAGGGTCAATTTTATCCAGCCCATATTCCGCCAGTTCACGTGTTGTATTATGCAGCTCTGCAGACAGCTCTACGCCGGTTGCGCCGGCACCGACAATAACTACCTCCAGCTGCCCGGCCTGTACCGGCACAGACTGTGTCTGGGCGCGCAACAATGCATTATGCAGGCGACGGTGGAATTTTTCCGCCTGGTCTTGTGTATCCAAGGCAATCGAGAATTCACGCGCGCCTTTGATACCAAAATCATTGGTGGTACTGCCTACTGCCATAATTAAAGTGTCATAGTGGAAGGTACGTCTTGGCAACACTTCATTGCCGTCTTCATCATAATGCGGCGCAATTGAAACCTCTTGCTTTGCACGGTCCAATTTATCCATGCTGCCTAGGCGGAAATTAAAGTGATGCCAGTGCGCCTGGGCAATATAGACCAGCTCATGCCGCTCTGGATTCATGCTGCCGGCTGCAATTTCATGCAGCAACGGCTTCCAGACATGTGTTTTTGATTTATCAATGAGGGTAATAATTGCCTTACCGCGTCTACCCAGCGTGTCCCCAAGCTTTGTTGCAAGCTCAAGGCCGCCTGCGCCGCCGCCTACAATCACTACATGGTGCAAGTTTTTCTGTTGTTTACTGCTCACAGGTATCCCGATCAATCATTATTTAACATCATCATAAAACAAAAACGCGCTTACTTGGTTAAGAGTAAGCGCGTTTTCCAATCACTTGAAAATTACTCGTTGCCGGTAACGCTACCCATGCTGCGAATCCATGCAATTACTTTTAACAGCTCATCTGGTGTAATGCCATTTTTTGGATCTGTTGGATCCATCAAACCTACACCTTTAGCACCCATGCCGCCATTAGTACCATGCCAGATAGTTTCAAACATACCTTTGTTAGTCGCATCTTTTGGATACTTGAATGTTGGGCCGATCAAACCTGGACCCACCTGGCCCTTGGCTTCAGGGCCATGACATTGCGTACATGAATACAACTGGAATATTTTTTTACCTTTAGCAATCGCCTCAGCATTACCAACATATGGGTTTTTACCCGTAGCCAGAAACTCTTTTGCTGCCGGTGTATCAAACAACTTTGCATCAATTGCCAATGGCTTGCTATCTTGCGTTGTTACAAACTCAATTGCACTACCGCTCGCTGCCGGTGCTTCCGCGCCTGCAGTGCCTGCATCTTTCTTGCCGCATGCAGCTAACGCCAACAAAACCAATACTAAAGCCAAACCGGATTTAGATTTGCCCATATTCATCTCCAATTAATAAATTTTATTACGCCACGATCTGTAGTGTGGCTGTCAGCATCTCTTGCACAGCATGTACAAACACAAAAAAGGCTACTGTAATTATACAGTAGCCTTTCAAGTTGTTACAGTATGTAACTGTATTAAAACTTTTGCTTTTGACTCAAGTTTTTATCAACTTTGTAATTGCGGTCGAATTATTTCAACCAAGGTGTTTCACCACCACCTTTGTACTCGGAACGCAACCAGCCAACAATTTTCAGGATGTCATCTGTGTTCAGGTTTTCTGGGTTACCTAACTGTTGGTGCCATGCGAACATACCGCCATTAGAACCACCTGCGATAGTTTCGAACAAACCTTTATCAGTGATGTGTTTTGCATATTGCCAGTTTTGGTCAGTGATGCTTGGGCCAACTTGACCGCCTGCATTAGGGCCATGACATTGTGTGCATGAGTAATAACCAAATTTCTTACGACCTGCTTTTGCAGCTTCTTTATCAGCTACGAATTTTTTTGTGTATGGATTTACACATGTTTCAAGAAACTGTTTCGCTTCTGGCGTATCAGTATCAGTGGCTTTAACGCCTAGTGGGCTGCCATCAGTTGTTTTAACTAAATTACAAGCTGCGCTAGCTTGTGTAGATAAAGTCATACCTACTAAACCAAGCATTGTAACCAGCAACGCTGCTTTGATTGATTTATTGCCTAACATGTCATCTCCTAATGTAATGAATTTAGCTACGTACTTACATGCTGGCGCATTTAGGACGTGTTTTCATTTAACGTAGTTATAATAGTTCGGTTGACGCTTCAACACGAATAAGTTCATTATTTTACTCTGTTTTTGGAATTGCGTCACCGCGGTTTTCTTTTGGCGCTGCTTTACCTTTGCGATAAGTCTTCATCAGATTATCACCTTCAACTACCGGCACTGTCGGGATGCCATATTCATCGAGGATCTGCTGGATTTTGTCTTTATTTCTATCCAATGCACCCTGAATTAGAGCAATACGTTCTTTGTCGGCTTTACGGACGCCAATAGAGATATTCCAGAACTCTTTACCCTTAACATTTTCGTTCTCGTATTCCGGGATCATTACCACTTCCAGCGGTACTTTTGACTGTTTAGCAAAGTAACCGCCGATTGGACCCCATACCACAGCCACATCGATATCACCTTTGATCACGTCATCCACCAGAAAGCTTGGCGGCAGGTTCAAGTCACGCTGCATACGGTAAGGCCTGGCGTTACCTAACAGGCCGTGATCATTCAAAGGAATCGTAGCAGGGCTTTGGCCAACAATACCGATAACGGATTTTTTCAGGTCCGGACTATCCCAATCGGTAATCTTCAAACCGCTGTCTTTTTTATAGATAAACACATGGCCTGAACGATAATAGGGTTTTGAAGTTCTCAGTGCATCATTATCAGGCGTTGTGCCCATCACGACATCACATTTTTTCGCATTGAGTGTATTGCGAAGAAAACCCATACGGTCATACCAGAATTGATAGGTTAATTTCTTACCCAGGTCTTTCGCCAGCACTTCTGCGATCTTATTCTCGAAACCTTCCATTTTATTATTGGAGTACGGCAGATTATCCTGATCGGCACACACCTTAAACTCCGTACCATCATCCACACGCTGCGGTTCACCGGCACGGCTCTGCGTATAAATCTCTTCAGCCTGAACACTTGTTGCCGCTACCAGACAGATTGTTAACCCAATCAATTTTATATTTTTTAACATTCCTAATTCCTTAATTGTCCATTTACGGCCGAAATGCAACCGATCAACTCATAGAGTATTAATGCAATAAAAAGTTCTGATAATCAGCCCCTTTCCAGCACACCAAAATCTACTGAAGCATTGTAGCTAATTAATTATTAACCTTGGTATTTATCATCAGATTTCCGACGTTAAATTCACGCAATACATAA
>Ga0208887_100048_pt1 | contig 136482 bp, 96 predicted proteins | sample LakWasM106_HOW12_2_FD_183924 | JGI IMG/M metagenome (GOLD analysis project Ga0208887, IMG submission 183924) | Freshwater sediment methanotrophic microbial communities from Lake Washington under simulated oxygen tension - Sediment Metagenome... | ecosystem: Environmental > Aquatic > Freshwater >...
CGATGCTCGATTTCCGTTGCCGCGCTAATGTCTATAACTGACGCGCCAACGCACTACTACAAGATCTCCTAAAGGATTCGCCTGATGCACATCATCAACGCCCGCCTGCGCAACCAAGAAGGCCTGCATGAGTTGCACCTGGAAAACGGCCTGATCAGCAATATTGCCCGTCAGACCGAAGCGCCGACCCTGGGCCCCGATGATCTGGACGCCGGCGGCAACCTGGTGGTGCCGCCCTTCGTCGAACCGCACATCCACCTCGACGCCACGCTCACCGCCGGCGAACCGCGCTGGAACATGAGCGGAACGCTGTTCGAAGGCATCGAATGCTGGGGCGAGCGCAAGGTGACGATCACCGAGGAAGACACCAAGACCCGCGCCAGGAAAACCATCCAGGCCCTCGCCGCCCACGGCATCCAGCATGTGCGCACCCATGTCGATGTCACCGACCCGCAGTTGACGGCGCTGAGGGCGATGCTCGAAGTGCGCGAGGAAAGCCGGCACCTGATCGACATGCAAATCGTCGCCTTCCCCCAGGAAGGCATCGAGTCGTACCGCAACGGTCGTGAGCTGATGGAAGAAGCGATCCGCATGGGCGCGGACGTGGTCGGCGGGATTCCGCATTTCGAATACACCCGCGATCAGGGCGTGAGCTCAGTGAAGTTCCTGATGGACCTCGCCGAGCGCACCGGTTGCCTGGTGGACGTGCATTGCGATGAAACCGATGACCCGCACTCGCGGTTTCTCGAAGTGCTCGCCGAAGAAGCCCGCAGCCGCGACATGGGCTCGCGGGTCACGGCCAGCCACACCACGGCCATGGGCTCGTACGACAACGCGTACTGCGCCAAACTGTTTCGCCTGCTCGGGCATTCGGGGATCAGTTTTGTCTCCTGCCCCACCGAAAGCATTCACCTGCAAGGGCGCTACGACAACTTTCCGAAACGTCGTGGCGTCACTCGGGTGAATGAATTGCTCGAAGCGGGGATGAACGTGTGCTTCGGCCAGGATTCGATCGTCGACCCGTGGTATCCGCTGGGTAACGGCAACATTTTGCGGGTACTCGAAGCGGGTCTGCATATCTGTCACATGCTCGGGTATCGCAACCTGCAAAGTGCGCTGGACCTGGTCACCGACAACAGCGCCAGGGCGATGAACCTGGGGGATCGGTATGGACTGGAGCGCGGGCGGCCGGCGAATTTGCTGATTCTTTCGGCGGACAGCGATTACGAGGTGATCCGCAGTCAGGGCTTGCCGCTGTATTCGGTTCGTGATGGGAAGGTGTTGATGAAACGGCAGATGCCGGTGGTGGAGTTTTTTGGTGAGCAACCCTGAGTTTTGTGTTGGCTGAGCTGACGCCTTCGCGGGCAAGCCTCGCTCCTACAGGGATCGCCGAACCTGTAGGAGCGAGGCTTGCCCGCGAAGGCAATCTCAAATTCACCCCATCAACCGCGCCGTACCAAACAAACTGACCCGACTCAATTCCCCATCTGTTTCCTCCAACAAAATCGGCGCAGTCCCTCCAGGCATCACCACTTTCACCTCACCCGCCACCACCCAACCCACCCGCCACGCCGCACACGCCACCGCGCTCGCACTGGTGCCGGACGACGCCGTCGGCCCTTCCCCACGTTCAAACACCCGAGCATCAATTCGCCCCGCTGACTCGCGCATCGCCCATTGCAAATTAACCCCCGCCGGGCACGGTCGCCCTGCCCCGGTCGGCATCGCGTAGGCAATGCGCGTCAACCCTTCGGACAATCGCGCTTCGCGCATCTGCTCATTGGCCGGCAATTCCTCGACATCGTCCACAAGGGTTACGCAATGCGGATTACCAACCCGCACGAACTGGCTGCGCGACCAGGCGGGATCCAGCGCCGACAACGGTTGAACGTGGCTGAGCTCACGGCCGTTGAATGCCACATCGGTCACCCCTTGAGCACTGACCGCCTCGGGCCCGAACGCCGGTTTGCCCAGATCCAGCCAGAAACCCTGCACACCCTCGACCTGCGCGCGGTTCACCGATGTTTCACCGGGCGAAGGCGTGTCGGCCTTGTCGTGATGAACCCTGAGCACACACGCCGCGTTTTCAGGAAACAGATCTTGATCGCTGAGCGCTTGGGAGAAAATCGTCAGCCCGTTGCCACTGCGCTCGGCCAGAGTGCCGTCGGTGTTGACGATCAACAGATCGAACGGCGGCGACGTTTGAAACGGGCCGACCAGCAGACCGTCGCAGCGATGGTCCTTGCTGCCGGGCGGTTGCGTGCCCGGCGCCCAGGCACAGAACGCCTCGATGGCCGACACTGCCCAGGTCGTGCGGGTTTGCGCCGCCAGACTGGCCAGGTCAGGTAAATCGATCCCTTCGCGGCGCACTGCATCCGGCGCCACTACCGCGTAGATATTGCCTCGAGCATCGTAGAACGGCGTCATGGCGCCTCCCGTGTAAACATCACAGGCGTGCAACATATCGCGAAACCGCGACGGGCTGTGCAAGGATGTCACCCTGCCTGACCGCGAAACCGTCCGGACGCTGATCGAACCTCATGGGTGAGTCACTGTCCCTTGGGGACGCGACGTTTTTTGCCAAGGATCGATATGACCAACCTCAACACGCCCACCACTTTCGTGCCCGGACGCCTGGAACAGATGTCCACGCGCATTGCCTTTTTCATCGCCGGTTTCGGGATTGCCGCGTGGGCGCCGCTGGTGCCTTACGCCAAGGCCCGGGCCGGGCTGGATGAAGGCACCCTCGGTTTGCTGCTGTTGTGCCTGGGGGTGGGCTCGATTCTGGCGATGCCGATGGCGGGGCTGCTGGCCACGCGTTTCGGCTGCCGGCGCGTGCTGACGGGCGGTACGCTGTTGATCTGTCTGGCGCTGCCGCTGTTGGCGACGGTGTCCTCGGTCCCGGCGCTGATAGCGGCCTTGTTCATGTTCGGCGCGGGCCTCGGCACGGTGGATTCGACGGTGAACCTGCAAGCGGTGATCGTCGAGCGCGCCAGCGGCAAGACCATGATGTCGGGTTTCCACGGGCTGTTCAGCCTCGGCGGGATTGTCGGGGCGGCGGGCGTCAGTGCCCTGCTCGGCTTCGGAATTTCTCCGTTGGGGGCGATGCTGGTGGTGATCGTGCTGCTGCTGATCGCACTGTGCAAAGCCGCGCCGCACCTGCTGCCGTATGGCAGTGAAAGTTCCGGGCCGGCCTTTGCCATTCCCCACGGCATCGTGCTGTTTATCGGCGGGATGTGTTTCATCGTGTTCCTTGCCGAGGGCGCGGCGCTGGACTGGAGCGCGGTGTTCCTGGCGCAGGAACGCGGGATCGACACGGCCTATGCGGGATTGGGTTATGCGGCGTTCGCGCTGACCATGACGGCCGGGCGGTTGACCGGTGACAAGATCGTCCGGCGCCTCGGCGCGACACGGGTGATCGTGTTCGGTGGGCTGACGGCCGCTGCCGGCCTGTTTCTGGCGACGTTCGCACCGAGCTGGGAGATGGCGCTGGTGGGTTATGCGCTGCTGGGCGCGGGTTGCTCGAATATCGTGCCGGTGCTGTACACCGCAGTGGGCAAGCAGACGGTCATGCCTGAAAGCATTGCCGTGCCGGCAATTACGACGCTGGGTTACGCGGGGATTCTGGCGGGGCCGGCAGTGATCGGGTTCATCGCCCACGGCAGCAGTTTGAGTTTTGCCTTTGGGCTGATGGCGGTGTTGCTGGTGGCGGTTGCCATTGGCGGGAAGGTGTTGAAGGCCTGAAAAGCATCGCCGGCAAGCCGGCTCCTACAAGGTTTTGCGTCGTGCACAAATTCTGTGAATGACATGAAACCTGTAGGAGCTGGCTTGCCGGCGATGCAGGCGACTCGGTCTATCAGAACCCGACGCTGGCCTGCACGAAGAACGTGCGCGGTGCGCCGACGTACATGCCTGAGTTGTTGTCGCTGGAACGGGTGAAGTACTGCTTGTCGAAGACGTTTTTCACCCCGGCGCCGACTTTCAGGTTGGACAACTGCGCGCCAAAGTCATAACCACCCCGCACGTTCCAGGTGACATAACCCGGAATGTCGCCGTACTGACCGTCGGCAGTGCCTTCGGTGATGTACTTGTTGGTGAAACTGCCGTTGGAATTCACGGCAACGCCCGGCGAACGTTGTTTGGACTGGGCAAACGCATCGACGTTGTAGGTCCAGCGGTCGATGTCATAACGCAGACCGGCAGTCACGACCTGGCGCGAATAGAACGGCAAGTCACGGCCCTTGAAGCCCGGAATCTCGCCTTCATAAACGGCACGCGTGTAGGTAAAACCGGCGTTGGCGGTCAGGCCGTCGAGCCGTGGGTCCAGTGCCGCCATGTCGTAGTGCACCGACGTCTCGACGCCCTGGTGCGTGGTCGCGCCGAGGTTGGTCCAGCCCGCATCGTTGCTGATGTACTGCAACTCTTTATCGAAGTCGATGTAGAACAGCGTCACTTCGCCGCCCCACACATCATCGTTGTAGCGCGTGCCGAGCTCGTAGGTCTTGGCTTTTTCCGGCTCCAGACCGTTGGCGGTGCTGTCACCCGTACCGCCCTGGCCGAGCTGGAAATACTGCAGGCTGCCGAACGAAGTCTCGTAGTTGGCGAACAGTTTCCAGGCATCGGAAATGTGATACATCACGCTCAAGGCCGGCAGCGGCTCGTTGCTTTCGATGCTGCGATTCTTCTCTGTCACACGCTTGCCATCGGCATCGCGTCCGGGGCGCTCATGCCAGTCGGTGCTGATGTGCTCGAAACGGATGCCGGGTGTAATCGTCCAGTTGCCGACGTCGATCTTGTCGTCGAGGTAAACGGAGTTGGCTTCCGTGCCGCCGGTGCGGTCCTGGTACACATGGCCGTCCGAGGCCTTGGTCACGACGGGCTCGTTGCTCTTGTTCAGCTCCAGACGGGTCGCCTGTTCGTGCATGCCTTCCTTGAGGTAGCGATAACCGACGCTGACTTCCTGGGTGGTCGGGCCCACGTCGAACACATGGGACACCCGCGGTTCGATGCCGAAGGTGTAATAGGTACGCGGGAACGAGCCGATAGTCTTCTGGTCGCGGGCGGCGATGTTGCTGCCACGAAAGCTGTCGGAGTAGTACGTCAGCACTTCCGCCTGGGTACGGTCATCGATCTGCCGCGCCCACTTGAACGAGACGTCCTTGCGGCGCCCGCTGAAGTTGTCGTTGTTGCGGTCGGACTGAAACGGATTGGCGTCGTACTGCGCCTGAGTCAGGCCGCCGGGCATGTCGGCGCTGGCGTCGTAGTAATGCAGGTTGAGGCTGAAGTCGTCGACATCGGTCGGCGCCCAGTGGGTCTTGAGCAACACGTCATCGATGTCGTTGCCATTGTTGCGCTCACGGTAACCGTTGCCGTTCACGCCCGAGTACAACAGCGCCACGCCAATGCCGTTATCCGCCGTACCGCCGGCAAACGCCGTATCGATGTGCTTCCAGCCACCGTGCTTGGAGGTTTCCAGGGTGGTGCCGATTTCGGCGGAGGCTTTTTCCGGGATTGCGCGGGTCACGAAGTTGATCACACCGCCAACGTTTTGCGGCCCGTAGCGTACGGAACCGGCACCGCGCACCACGTCGATGCTGTCGAGGTTGCCGGAGGAAATCGGCGCCATGGACAGCTGCGGCTGGCCATACGGCGCGAATGCGGCCGGCACGCCGTCGATCAGCACGGTAGAGCGTGGCGACAGACGCGAAGTCAGGCCGCGCACGCCGACGTTCAGGGAGATATCGCTGCCGCCGGTGCCGTTGGCCTCCTGCACTTGCACACCGGGCACACGCTTCAACACGTCGCCGACGTTCATCGCACCTTGCTCGACCATGGCTTCGCGGCGAATCACCGTGCGGGCACCGGGGTGGTTCTGCACCACGGCGGCATCGGCGTCACCGAGCCAGTCACCGACGACCTTGATGTCAGTCACGCCCAGTTCCAGCGGGCCATTGGCAGCGGAAGTCGGCGATGGAGCCGGCGTCAGGGTCACCGAACCTTCGTCGATCTGATACTCGAGACCGCTGCCCTGCAGCAATTGGCGCAAGGCCTGCTCCGGCGAAAGGTTGCCATCCACCGCCGGGGCCTGTTTGCCGGCGACCAGTTCAGGACTGAAAAAAACCTGCAACGAGGTTTGCTGGCCGAGCTCGCTCAGCGCCTGGCCCAAGGGTTGCGCCGGGATGTGAATGGCATCGGCGGCAAAGGCCTGGGGCAGCGCAGCGTTGACCGCCAGCGCAAGGGCCAGCGGCAACCAAAGGGAGTTGTTGTTTTTAGCGGTGGTTTTTTTCACGTCGAACGTAGTCCTGTGGATCGCAAGAGTGTGCGCCTGTTAATGCAAACCAGTTGCAGTTGGACAGGAAGACGATCAACTCGAAAAAAACCTGAATCTATTTTGAAATTATTTCCTGACTGCCGTCATCGAGGGTGCGCACCGCCACCGGCAAGATGGTCGGCAAGGCCTTGAGCAGCGCGTCGGTGTTGTCGGATTTGAACACGCTGGTCAGGCGCAGATTGCCCACTGTGTCGTTGCCGACGGTGAGTGGCTTGGCCCGATAACGCGACACTTCCTCGGCCACTTCGGCCAGGCTGGCGTTGTTGAACACCAGTTTGCCGTTGCGCCAGGCCGTCAGTTCCGCAGGGTTGACCGCATAGGCCGCGGCCACTTTGCCCTGGGCATCAATGCGCGTTCCCAGGCCAGCGGTAAGGTTGACGAACTCATTGTCCGCCGCGCCGTGCCCCTGAACCCTGACCGTGCCCTGCTCCACCACGACCCGGGTGTCACTGACGCCGCGACGCACATCGAAGCGCGTGCCGGTAACCGTGACCTTGCCGCTGCCCGCTTCGACCACAAATGGCCGATCGTTGTCGTGGGCGACGCTGAACATTGCCTCGCCTTGCGTCAACTCGATGCCGCGCTGGCCTTTTTCAAAGCGCACCTGAAGACGGCTGCGGCTGTTCAGGTCGATCACCGAACCGTCCGGCAACGCCACCTGGCGACGCTCGCCCAACGCTGTCGAATACTCGGCGGTGTATGGCGCCGGTTGATTCAAACCGCTGAACAGGCCCAGGCCCAGCGCCACGGCCACCACACTGGCCGCCACCGCATAACGCACCAGCGGCCGACGTTTGCTGCGCGCCGACGGGGTTTCGCACAAGGCTTGCAGTCGTGCACGCGGCACCAGGTCGGCGGCTGTCCACAGGCCCTGAAGCAACTGAAATTCGTCGCGGTGCTGAGGGTGCTCGTTCAGCCAGTGCTCGAAACGCTGGCGCTCTTCGACGTCAATGGCCGGCTCCTGCAAACGCACAAACCACTGCGCCGCCTCATCGCGAACCGTCGTTTGCCCGCACGCGCAATCACGAGTATCCATCATGGAAGTTCCTGTTTGGCTGGGGAAGAGAGTGCACGGCCGATCATGGTTGCAAACCGTCAAGGCGGTCGCGCAGATGCCGCAGGGTGCGGATCATATACTTTTCCACCATGTTCTTGGACAGTCCCAGGCGTTCGGCGATTTCAGCCTGGGTCAGCCCTTCGATCTTCTGCCAAACAAAAACCTTGCGACAGTTGACCGGCAACTCGGTGAGCGCCCGTTCAATGGAATCAGCCAACTGGATCGCATGCATGAAATGCTCCGGGTCGCCGGACGACGACACACTGTGATCAACCGCCTCCGACTCCATGGCGCCCCGCCGATCCTCACGCCGATAACCATCCACCGCGATGTTGCGCGCAGTCTGGTGCAAATACGCCCGGGGCTGCTGCACCGCCGCCGAATCGGACTCAAGCACCCGCACGAAAGTGTCGTGGGCCAGATCCTCGGCCTGCTGACGATTTCTCAGGCGACGGGTCCAGGTGCCAACCAACTCTTCGTAATGCTCGAAAAAGCCGTGTCTGCGGGGCAACTTGGGGGTCATTGCGGTGTGCTGTGATGACGGGGCGTGAATAGTAATGCTTCCTATTAACCGGAAGCAATGGATTCCAGACACCCGACTCGCCACCACGCGTCAACGAGAAAAGTTGATTTAGGCACACAGCCAAAGGATTCTGGCAGGCATCCAAAAGAAGCTATCCACGAGCTGTAGCAAAGTGCAGTCATGCCAGTCACCGGCGTTCGTCCAGGAATTCAGACATGTTCACCTCCTTTGCCTCACTGAAAAGAAAACCCCTCGCCCGCCTCGCGCTGGCCATCAGCCTTGGCACGTTTGGCCTGCCTTACTGGGCGGGCACCGCTCAGGCCCATGGCGGGCACGCCGAGATGGTGCCGCTGCAAGCGGGCCTTGAGGAGTTTGGGGCCACGGTGAAATGGGACGACTACGCCGACCTGTTCGTGATTGCCAAGGACGGCGTTTATCTCAAGGTCAAACCGGGCAGCAAGGTCGCCATGCTCAACGGCAAACGGATGGAGCTGAGCGTGCCGGTGGTGTTCAAGGGCAAGACCGCCTTCATGTCCAAGGACTTCATCAATCAGGTGTTCCAGTCCGGCCTGGACAAGACCTTTGTCGTCGAGACGCGTCCTAACCCGCTCAACCCGCTGAGCGCGGACGAGATCAAGACCGCTGTCGAGATCATCAAGCAATCGGAGCACTACAAACCCGGTTTCCGCTTCACGGAAGTCTCGGTCAACGAGCCGCCGAAGGATCAGGTGTGGAATTTCGTCTACAGCGGGCAAAACGTCGCCCAACCGCGCCAGGCCAACATTGTGGTGCTCGACGGCAAGCACGTGGTTGAAGGCCTGGTCGATCTCGACAGCAAGACGCTCAAATCGTGGAAGCCGATCGAAGGTGCCCACGGCATGGTCCTGCTGGATGACTTCGCGACGGTGCAATCGGCGATTGAAGCGAGCCCAGAGTATGCGCAGGCGCTGACCAAACGCGGTATCAGCGATGTGAAGAAGGTGGTGGCCACGCCGTTGACGGTCGGTTACTTCGACGGCAAGGACGGCCTGGCGCAGGACAAGCGTCTATTGAAAATCGTCAGCTATCTGAATACCGGTGACGGCAACTACTGGGCGCACCCGATCGAGGGGCTGGTGGCGATTGTCGATCTGGAGCAGAAGAAACTGATCAAGATCGAAGACGACGCGGTCATTCCGGTGCCGATGAAATCGACGCCGTACGACGGACGCGGGCGTAAGGGCACGTCGGTCAAGCCGCTGGAAATCATCGAGCCCGAAGGCAAAAACTACACCATCACCGGCAACAGCATTCACTGGCAGAACTGGGACTTCCACGTTCGCCTCGACTCGCGGGTCGGCCCGATCCTGTCCACCGTCACTTATGACGACAAGGGCAAGAAACGCAAAGTCATGTACGAAGGCTCGCTGGGCGGCATGATCGTGCCTTATGGCGATCCGGATGGCGGCTGGTACTTCAAGGCTTATCTCGACTCGGGCGATTACGGCATGGGCACGCTGACCTCGCCGATTGCGCGCGGTAAAGATGCTCCGGAAAACGCCGTGCTGCTGGACGCGACCATTGCCGACTATACCGGCGCCCCGACTTCGATTCCCCGCGCCATGGCGGTGTTCGAGCGCTACGCCGGCCCGGAATACAAACACCAGGAAATGGGCCAGCCCAACCTCAGTACCGAGCGTCGCGAACTGGTGGTGCGCTGGATCAGCACCGTCGGCAACTATGACTACATTTTCGACTGGGTCTTCCAGCAAAACGGCACCATTGGCATCGACGCCGGCGCCACCGGTATCGAAGCGGTCAAGGGCGTGAAATCGAAAACCATGCACGAAGCCACCGCCAAGGAAGACACGCGCTACGGCACGCTGCTGGACCACAACATCGTCGGCACCACGCACCAGCACATCTACAACTTCCGCCTGGACATGGACGTGGACGGTGAGAACAACTCGCTGGTGGAAGTGAATCCGGTGGTTGCCCCGAACGACCGTGGCGGGCCGCGCACCAGCACAATGCAGACCGAAACCAAAGTCGTCGGCACCGAGCAGCAAGCCGCGCAGAAATTCGACCCGTCGACTGTTCGCCTGCTGACCAATACCAGCAAGGAAAACAAAGTCGGCAACCCGGTTTCCTATCAGCTGATTCCGTACGCCGGCGGCACGCACCCGGTGGCCAAGGGTGCCAATTTCGGCAAGGACGAATGGCTCTATCACCGCCTTAGCTTCATGGACAAACAGCTGTGGGTGACGCGCTACAACCCGGAAGAAAAGTACCCGGAAGGCAAGTACCCGAACCGCTCGGACAAGGATGCGGGGCTTGGGCAGTTCACCCACGACAACCAGTCCATCGAAAACAGCGATGACGTGGTCTGGCTGACCACCGGCACCACGCACATCGCCCGAGCGGAGGAATGGCCGATCATGCCGACCGAGTGGGTGCATGTGCTGTTGAAGCCGTGGAATTTCTTCGATGAAACGCCGACGTTGAACCTCAACGTGCCGCAGTAATACGGCCCCCCCCTGTAGGAGCCGGCTTGCTGGCGATGGCGGAGTGTCAGCCGACATTAATGTTTCTGACACACCGCCATCGCCAGCAAGCCGGCTCCTACAGGGGTTAGGCGTTTATTCAGTTGGATCTCAGGCGTGTTTTTTGCGGTACTCACCGGGCGAAATGCCGAAGCGCGATTTGAACGCGGTGGAAAAGTAGCTCGAATCGGAAAAGCCCCACGAATACCCCAGCACCGACAACTTCTGCTCGGTACGCGTTTGGCGCAGGGACTCCGCGCACAAATCCAGGCGCCGATTCTTGATGTACCGCGCCACCACCAATCCCTTCTTGGCAAACATCCGGTACAAACCACGCGTCGACATTCCCACCTCGCGCGCCAGCCATTCGGGGCAGAGGTCTTCCGAGCGGATGTGCTCATCGATGAAACCCAGGGTCTTGCGAAAGAGGCGCTCATGCACGTCCGCGCATGCTTCGCTGTGGCTGATGGCCGGGCGCAGCAGGCTGACAATCGCCTCCAGCGTCGCTTCGCTTTCTGCCCGGCTCAGGCATTGCTGGTGCGTGGCGTCCAGAATCAAACGGTGCGAAAGCATCGCGATGGGGGATGTCGCGGCGATCCGGTGACCGCACTGGACCTGATTGAAGCGCAGGGTTTGCTCGACCAGTTGCGACGGCAGAATCAATGACAACTGCCGGGAGTTTTCACTGTAGGTAAAGTCGCTGGGGCGCGAGGCGTCGATCAGCGTGATATCCCCGGCCGACAGCAACACCTTGCTGTCGCCCTGAGCCATGCCGGCGCTGCCATCGAGCTGAAACACCGCAAAATATTTACCGTCCTCGCCCGCCGCCACTTCGTGAGGCGTGCGGTACAGCCGTGCCTGGCGGGCATCGACAAAACTGAGCTTCAGCGCGCCGTCCTGGTGCTCGCGGATCTGTCCGGCAAATTCATCGCCCAGGGGTTGCGCATTGAAGGCGCCGCAGATCTGGTTGATCTGATGAATCCACTGATCGAAGCCATCACGGCGCTGTGCAATTGAAGAAATCATGTCGGGCCTCACGCAGGCTTGTTTTTATTATCTACGCCAATCCACGGGTTCTCCTGAACAGTGCCGCTCCTACGGAAACAGACGGGTTACTTAAGCCCGCCAAAGCGCCGATAAAAGCTTTCGCCCACGTCCGGCAACGGACCATCGGCGGTTTCCAGTGCAGTGTTCAACCACTCTTCGGCCTTGGCGTAGATCAGCCGGTAAATGTTGCGGCACAACTGGCGGGCGGCGCGTCCTTCCCAATCGCCGGGCAACAACTCGTCCGGTAATTGCGGGTCACGCAGCAGCAGTTTGCGGTACTCGTGAATAAGCAGGACCCGTGCCAGGAAGCAGTCCGACGGTTGCAGGTTTTCCTGCTCGCGAAGCGCTTGCCAGAGCGGTCGGAACAGCTGGATGAACTCGCTGTAATGGGCCGCCAGTTCCTCGATGTTCCAGCTCTCGCGCACCTGCAAACGCAGGGCCTTGGAGGCGAGCACGTCTTGTGCGGTGGTTTCGAAGACGATGGTGTCTTCCTGGGCACCCAGGTCGAGCAAGGTCGCGTTGACGTCGGCCCGATCACTGCGCGGGCAGGCCAGCACGGCGGGCGATATCGCACCAAAACCTTGCCACTCCAGCTCTTCGCGCACTTGTTTGCGCTTGTCCTGAGTCAGTTGCGTAAGCATCACCAAGCACCACGAACCGTCCCAGGCCGGAACGGTGGAGCTGTAGACCCGCTTGAAAGCTTTGTCGAAACGCCGACGGCCGGCGCCGGTCAGGCTGTAGTAGCTGCGACGCCCGACTTTTTCGGCGGTCAGCCAGCCTTCCTTGGTCAGGCGAAAAATCGAGGTGCGGATCAGCCGTTCATTGATGCCGATGGGCTCGAGCAACTGAATCAGGCTGCCCAGCCACACCGTGCCGCCGTGGGGCTCGATGGCATCCCCGTACAGCGTGATGATCAAGGAACTGGCGCGGATCGGCGTCTGCTCCTGGAAGCGGGTAATCAGATGGTTCAAGGGTGTCAGGGACGACATGGGCGTACCGAGCTGAAAAAAGAAAGGAATATACCGAATTTCCTTTGTAGGAGCCGGCTTGCTGGCGATCGCGGTGTGTCAGAAACATTAATCTCGACTGACACACCGTGATCGCCAGCAAGCCGGCTCCTACAAGGATTGCGTGTTCATGAAGAACTGCCCTTGGGCCGCAGGCCGTTGTCGCTGATACGCGGGCGGTCGGGCTCCGGTTCGGTCAGCGGCTCGCAGACTTGCATCTGCTCCAGGCAACGCTTGGCCAGTTGCTGATATTCACGAGTGCCCGCCTGCTTCCACGACACCTCTTCATCGCTGAGGCTGCGCTTGACGCTGGCCGGCGCGCCCATGATCAGCGACTGCTCGGGGCCTTCGAAACCGGCCTTGACGAAGGCCGCCGCCGAGACGAATGAGCGAGCACCGATGCGCGCATTGTCCATCACCACCGCATTCATCCCCACCAACGCGTCGGCGCCAATCCGGCAGCCGTGCAACACCGCGCCATGACCAATATGGCCGTTGCGCTCGACCACGGTGTCGCTGTCCGGGAAACCGTGCATCACGCAGGTGTCCTGCAGATTGGCGCCCTCCTCCAGCACGATCCGGCCGAAGTCACCGCGCAGACTCGCCAGCGGACCAACGTAGCAATGGGGACCGATGATCACGTCGCCGATCAGCACGGCGGACGGGTGAACGTAAGCGCTGGGGTCAACCACCGGAGTCAGGCCATCGAGGCTGTAGCAGGTCATGGGGCGTTTCCTTATAGAGCATTCACAAAGCGATGCCGATGCAGACTCATTTTGTATCACATCACTTTTACATTAACAAAGCACAAAAACCGTATCACTTACAAAGCCACTCGCCAGCCGCGTCTATTTGGACGACAAAACCCCGACCGAAACCAATAAAACAGGCGCATCCAGCGCTTGATCCAAGCCATTCAAACCAAAGCCATAAAACCACAAACCCGACGATAGGACACATTAAATCTACTTTTGTATTGCATTTACGTATCACGTTATAGGTATACTCCGGCAAAACCGGCCTACGCGCCGATCCAATAATGAGCCGGCATTACAGCCGAGCGTGCACCGTGAGGGCATCCGCCATGCCTCTAACCCTTGCTGTCGAATTCTTCGAACCGGGCGTCCGCCTGATTACCTTGCAGCGTCCGCAAGCGTTGAATGCCCTGACCACCCAATTGCTGGGTGAACTGGCGGACGAACTGACGGCCGCGCAAGCCGATCCCGAGACCCGCGTCGTGGTCCTGACCGGTAGCCGCAAAGCCTTCGCGGCCGGTGCTGACATCAAGGAAATGGCCGAGCGCAATCTGGTCGGCATCCTCGACGACCCGCGCCAGGCGTCGTGGCAAACCATCACCCGCTTCAACAAACCGCTGATCGCCGCCGTCAACGGCTTCGCCCTCGGCGGTGGCTGTGAACTGGCGATGCACGCCGACATCATCATCGCCGGCGAGGACGCACGTTTCGGCCAGCCGGAAATCAACCTCGGGATCATGCCCGGCGCCGGCGGCACCCAACGTTTGCTTCGCGCCGTCGGTAAATCCATGGCCATGCAGATGGTCCTGACCGGCGAGCCGATCGACGCCCGCCAGGCCCAGCGCGCCGGGCTGGTCAGCGAAGTCACCCAACCGGAATTCACCGTCGAGCGTGCGCTGCAGATCGCCCGCAGCATTGCCACGAAAGCACCGCTGGCGGTGCGCCTGGCCAAGGAAGCGCTGCTCAAGGCAATGGACACCGACCTCGCCAGCGGCCTGCGTTTCGAGCGCCACGCCTTCACCGTGCTGGCCGGCACCCGCGACCGCGACGAAGGCATTGCGGCCTTTCAGCAAAAGCGCACACCGACCTTCACTGGCCAGTAATCCGGCCATCGATAACGAATTCGAACGACCTCCCAGAGAACGCCAAGACCATGAACTTCGAACACATCCTGTTTTCCATCGAGGCCGGCGTTGCCCTGCTGAGCCTCAATCGCCCAGACCAACTCAACAGCTTCAACACGCAGATGCACGGCGAAGTGAAGGAAGCGCTCAAGCAGGTTCGGCAGAACCCGGACGTGCGCGTACTGCTGCTGACCGGTGAAGGTCGCGGTTTCTGCGCCGGGCAAGACCTCAGCGACCGCAATGTCGCGCCGGGCAGCGCCGTGCCGGATCTGGGCGAGTCCATCGAGAAGTTCTACAACCCGCTGATCCGCCAATTACGCGACCTGCCGCTGCCGGTGATCTGCGCGGTCAACGGCGTGGCGGCCGGCGCCGGCGCCAACATTCCACTGGCTTGCGATCTGGTATTGGCAGCGCGTTCGGCGAGCTTCATCCAGGCCTTCTGCAAGATCGGTTTGATCCCGGATTCCGGCGGCACCTGGACCTTGCCGCGCCTGGTCGGCATGGCCCGCGCCAAGGCACTGGCCTTGCTCGGCAATCGCCTGAGCGCCGAGCAAGCCGAGCAATGGGGGCTGATCTACCGCGTGGTGGATGACGCCGAATTGCGCAATGAAGCCCTGACCCTCGCCCGCCATCTGGCCACGCAACCGACGTATGGCCTGGCACTGATCAAGCGCAGCCTCAACGCCAGCCTGAGCAACACCTTCGACGAACAGCTGGAGTTGGAAAAAGACCTGCAACGCCTGGCCGGGCGCAGCGAGGATTACCGTGAAGGCGTCAGCGCCTTCATGGAAAAACGCAGCCCAAGCTTCAAGGGGCGCTGAGTCATGACCGCACTGAACACTAACGCGCGCATCGCGGTGATCGGCGCCGGCGCCATGGGCGCTGGCATTGCCCAGGTCGCGGCGCAGGCCGGTCATCCGGTGTTGCTGCTGGACAATCGCCCCGGCGCTGCAGCGCAGGCCATTGAAGGCATTGATCGACAACTGGGCAAACGGGTCGAGAACGGCAAACTGTCCGCCGAGTCGCGCAGCGCAACGATTGCGCGCCTGCATGCCGTGGAGGCCATCGAAGCGCTGGCCGAGTGCGAGTTGATCATCGAAGCCATCGTCGAAAACCTTGAGGTCAAACGCGCGCTCTTCCGCCAACTGGAAGGCATCTGCGGTGAGCACTGCATTCTGGCGAGCAACACCTCGTCGCTGTCGATCACCAGCATCGCCGCACAGTTGAACCATCCGCAACGCTTGCTCGGCTTGCACTTCTTCAACCCGGCGCCGGTCATGGCGCTGGTGGAAATCGTTTCCGGGCTGGCCAGCGATCCGGCGTTGGCCGAGTGCCTGTACGACACCGCCAAAGCCTGGGGCAAAAAACCCGTACACACCCGCTCTACGCCGGGCTTTATCGTCAACCGTGTCGCCCGCCCGCTCTACGCCGAAAGCCTGCGTCTGCTGCAGGAAGGCGCGGCGGATTGCCCGACGCTGGATGCGCTGATGCGCGAGGCCGGTGGTTTTGCGATGGGCGCCTTCGAGCTGACCGACCTGATCGGCCATGACGTCAACTATGCCGTGACCTGTTCGGTGTTTGATGCCTATTACGGTGACACGCGTTTTCTGCCTTCGCTGATTCAGAAGGAATTGGTCGACGCCGGGCGCCTGGGTCGCAAGAGCGGCCATGGCTTCTACCGTTATGCCGAAGGCGCCGAACGGCCACAGCCGACCTCTATCAGCTGTGATCACCCGGTTGAAACCTGCGTCGTGGAAGGTGATCTCGGCATCGCCAACGCGTTGATTGCGCGTCTGCGCGAACATCAGATCAACGTCATTCAGCGTGATGGCCTGGGCCTGTTGAAAGTCGGCGATGCCGTGCTGGCGCTTAGCGACGGGCGCATGGCCTGTCAGCGGGCGAAAGAAGACGGACTGCGCAATCTGATCCTGCTGGACCTGGCCTTCGACTACGGCAAGGCCAGCCGCATCGCCATCAGTTGCTCGGCAGACATCACCCCTTCGGCACTCGAACACGGCGTCGCACTGCTGCAACGCGCTGGATTCACAGTCAGCCAACTCAGCGACAGCCCGGCGCTCGCAGTGTTGCGCACGGTGGCGATGCTCGCCAACGAAGCCGCCGACGCCGTGCTGCAAGGCGTGGCCTCGGCCGCCGACATCGATCTGGCGATGCGCGCCGGGGTCAATTACCCGCAAGGCCCGCTGGCCTGGGCCGACGCCATTGGCCTCGCGCACATCCTCAACGTGCTGGAAAACCTGCAAACGAGCTACGGCGAACAACGCTATCGACCGTCGCTGCTGTTGCGCCGCCGCGTCGCTGAAGGGAGGACGTTCCATGACTAATCACGAAGCAATGAACCTTGCCAGCAACTGCGCACAAACGATGTTCAAGCGCGACGCCGCGAGCCAGGCCATGGGCATGCGCCTGCTCTCGGCGGCACCGGGCTGCGCCCGCGTCGGCATGAGCGTGCGCGCCGACATGATTCAGGGCCACGGCACTTGCCACGGCGGTTACCTGTTCGCCCTCGCCGACTCGGCGTTTGCCTTTGCCTGCAACAGCTACAACGAAGCCACCGTGGCCATCGGTTGCAGCATCGACTACATCGCCCCGGCACGCCTGGGCGACACCTTGACCGCCGATTGCACCGAGCAGAGCCGCTCCGGTCGCACCGGCAACTACGACGTGCGCATTGAAAACCAACTGGGCCAGCTGATCGCGCTGTTCCATGGCAAATCCTACAAAGTGCGCGGCGCTGTGCTCGCGCAGGAGACCCCGAATGAATGACGCCTTGATCATCGACGCCGTGCGGACCCCGATCGGCCGCTACGCTGGTGCCTTGAGCAGCGTACGTGCCGACGACCTCGGTGCAGTGCCGTTGCGCGAACTGCTGCGCCGCCACCCGCAGGTCAACTGGAATGCCGTGGATGATGTGATCTACGGCTGTGCCAACCAGGCCGGCGAAGACAACCGCAACGTCGCGCGCATGTCGGCGCTGTTGGCCGGGTTGCCGGTCAGCGTGCCGGGCACCACGCTCAACCGTTTGTGCGGTTCCGGGCTGGATGCCATCGGCACCGCAGCGCGGGCGATTCGTTGCGGCGAAGCCGGGCTGATGCTGGTCGGCGGCGTCGAATCGATGTCCCGCGCGCCGTTGGTCATGGGCAAGGCCGAACAAGCCTTCTCTCGGGATGCGCAGGTCTACGACACCACCATCGGCTGGCGCTTCGTCAATCCGCTGATGAAAAAGACCTACGGTATCGACTCGATGCCGGAAACCGCCGAGAACGTCGCCGAGCAGTTCAACATCTCCCGCGCCGACCAGGACGCCTTTGCCCTGCGCAGCCAGCAGCGTGCCGGCGCGGCCCAGGCCAGTGGGCGTCTGGCCAAGGAAATCGTCGCGGTCGAAATCCCGCAGCGCAAAGGCCCGGCCAAAGTCGTCGAGCATGACGAACACCCACGCGGCGACACCACGCTTGAGCAGTTGCAGAAACTCGGCACGCCATTTCGCGAAGGCGGCAGCGTCACCGCCGGCAATGCCTCCGGGGTCAATGACGGCGCTTGCGCACTGTTGCTGGCCAGCCCGGCGGCCGCCAAACGCCATGGCCTGAAGGCTCGCGGCCGGGTTGTGGCCATGGCCACTGCCGGGGTCGAGCCGCGCATCATGGGCATCGGCCCGGTGCCAGCGACGCGCAAAGTGCTGGAACTGGCCAACCTGAGCCTCGCCGACATGGACGTGATCGAACTCAACGAAGCCTTCGCCGCGCAAGGCCTGGCGGTGTTGCGCGAACTGGGTTTGAGCGACACTGACCCGCGGGTCAACCCGAATGGCGGCGCCATCGCCCTCGGCCACCCATTGGGTATGAGCGGCGCGCGGCTGGTGACCACCGCCCTGCACGAACTGGAAGAACGTCAGGGCCGCTACGCGTTGTGCACCATGTGCATCGGCGTCGGCCAGGGCATTGCGCTGATCATTGAGCGCTTGTCCGACTAAAGAATCGCGATTCCCGGGGAGCCTAGAGGTATCCTTGGGGCATGCACTCAAAGCCCGGCTGCGGCCGGGCTGAAACACAAAAATAATTCGAGTGAAGTTATGAACATGCCAATTGCCAAAGCCGTGCTTGATCCCGTGCTGGACCCGCTGGAAACCGCCAGCATTGACGAACTCCGTCAGCACCAGCTGGAACGCCTGCGCTGGAGCCTCAACCACGCCTACAAAAACGTGCCGCTGTACCGTCAGCGCTTCGATGCACTGGGCGTGCACCCGGATGACATCAAATCCCTGGAAGACCTGGCGAAGTTTCCGTTCACCACCAAATCCGACCTGCGCGACAACTACCCCTACGGCATGTTTGCCGTGCCGATGCAGGACGTGGTGCGCCTGCACGCGTCCAGCGGCACCACCGGCAAACCGACCGTCGTCGGCTACACGCAGAACGACATCGACACCTGGGCCAACGTGGTCGCGCGCTCAATCCGCACAGCCGGTGGCCGACGTGGCGACAAAGTGCACATTTCCTATGGCTACGGCCTGTTCACCGGCGGTCTCGGCGCGCACTACGGTGCCGAACGCCTGGGTTGCACGGTGATTCCGATGTCCGGCGGCCAGACTGAAAAGCAAGTGCAACTGATCAAGGATTTCCAGCCGGACATCATCATGGTCACGCCGTCGTACATGCTCAACATCGCCGATGAAATCGAGCGCCAGGGCATCGACCCGCACAAACTGGCCCTGCGCCTGGGCATCTTCGGTGCCGAGCCGTGGACCGGCGAACTGCGCAGCGCCATCGAGAACCGTTTGGGCATCACTGCACTGGACATCTACGGCCTCTCGGAAATCATGGGGCCGGGCGTCGCCATGGAATGCGCCGAAACCAAGGACGGCCCGACGATCTGGGAAGACCACTTCTACCCGGAAATCATCGACCCGGTCACCGGTGAAGTGCTGCCGGACGGGCAGATGGGCGAACTGGTGTTCACGTCCCTGAGCAAGGAAGCCTTGCCGATGATCCGCTACCGCACCCGCGACCTGACGCGTTTGCTGCCGGGGACTGCGCGGCCGATGCGGCGGATCGACAAGATCACCGGACGCAGCGATGACATGTTGATCATTCGCGGGGTGAACGTGTTTCCGACGCAGATCGAGGAGCAGGTACTGAAAATCAAACAGCTTTCAGAGTGTTATGAGATTCATCTGTATCGCAACGGGAATCTGGACAGCGTGGATGTGCATGTCGAGTTGAAGGCTGAACACCAGCATTTGAGCGATGAGCAGCAGAGGGCTGTTTGTGGCGAGTTGAGCAAGCACATCAAGACGTATATCGGGATCAGTTCGCGGATTGTTTTGCAGCCTCTGCATTCGATCAAGCGCTCTGAGGGCAAGGCTTGTCACGTAATGGACAAACGCCCGAAAGCATGACTGCTGCACCCTTTAAGCCCCGCTTTTGCGGGGCTTTTTTTTGGGTGTACGCGCACGAATCCTGTGGGAGCGAGCCTGCTCGCGAAGGCTTTACAGGCAACCCGACTCTCGCGGATGTACACGGTCCTTGTAGGAGCCGGCTTGCCGGCGATGGCTATATGAGGGTGTACATATCCATTCCTGCGGTAACGGCCGCTAATGGTTTCGCCCTTACGGCGAGTCACTTGGAAAAGCCCCAAGTAACCAAGCGCTCTTGCCCCTTTCGTTCGGTGCCTCGCCAAGGCTCGCCATGCCCTCGCTCCGGTCCTGCTCCGTGGGCCCGCCGCCATCGGCCATCCATGGCCGGGGGCGGCTAACCCGGCATCCATGCCGGGTTGCCCACTGCGCAGAACCTGCGCTCGGCCTCTCGAGGGGGCGCTCAGATCAAGAGCTGAAGGCGAGCTAACGCTCGGCCTGATGAGTGGTGAAAAGCAAAAGCGTATGGGATTCCCTGTAGGAGCCGGCTTGCCGGCGAAAAGCGTTTGGACGGCGCGTTCATTCAGGCAGCACGCGTTATCGTTGACGACCATCGCTGCGATGCGGCGACCCGACAAGCCAGCTCCTACAGGGGGCATGCGAACCACAACGAAGGAGTCAGAACCTCGCCATCAGCGATTACGCGAGAGAGCTCTGGCGACGACGCGTCTGGCAGTGGCGCGTCTGTCCAGCCTATCGATGTGAGCACCCAGCGCCGGGATCAGTCGCGCTTTGCGCATGTCGTCGAGCTTGGCCACCCCCAGCCAATAGATGAATGGCAGTACAAAGCCTCCTCCAAAATGACCAAACCACTTGGCAATAAACGATGACGGGACGATCAGCGCCACCAAAACCAGCCAGGACCACGCCAGCGGCCTGGCCATCTCCTTATAGATAACATCACTCGAACCCAAGGCATAACTGAGCGAAAGATGGTGATTGCGCAGCACTACCGGACACACATATTCCTTGTGTGAACTGCTTGCGTAGATCACGGAAACCTCATGACCTTTACGCAACTGGAAATCTTCAAAACCATATTCCAGACGGCGCTCTTCGCCCTCCTTCGTTCTGATCCAGATCACCCCACGGCTCGGCGTGTTGCTGATCACCACCCCATGCTCGATGTGGAAATGAATCCTGACCTTACCGAAGGTGAAATCCTGCATGCCCACTCCTTGAAATTCCGTCACCGACGACGAGTCGCCTAGCCGGTAAGCGGCGGATGCTACTAAGGCGCCATCAGGCTGTCCAGAAACCGGACTTGCCCCGTACGTCGAAAGCGATACAAAAAAGCATGCGACACGATATTTTCTGTTTGATATTAAATTCTGTATCGCTTATAAAGTTCTCCATGCCCTCGATCAGATTCAAGGCGGGAGACCCCCAATGTACGCACAGCTCGTAGAAACCGGCGTTAAGCGCATCAAGGACCTGTCGGAAATGTCCGAACAGGAACGCGCCTTCCAGGAAAAAATCGATTCAGAAATCAAGATCGAAGCGAAAAACTGGATGCCTGATGCCTATCGCCAGACCTTGATCCGGCAGATCTCGCAGCACGCCCACTCGGAAATCGTCGGCATGCTGCCCGAAGGCAACTGGGTCACCCGCGCGCCATCGCTCAAACGCAAACTGCAATTGATGGCCAAGATTCAGGACGAAGCCGGCCACGGCCTGTACCTGTACAGCGCCATGGAAACCCTCGGCGCCGACCGCGACGAAGAAATCGCCAAGCTGCACAGCGGCAAGGCCAAGTACTCGAGCATCTTCAACTACCCAACCCTGAACTGGGCCGACATGGGCGCAGTGGGCTGGCTGGTTGACGGCGCCGCGATCGTCAATCAGGTGGTGTTGCAACGCACCTCATACGGCCCCTACTCCCGGGCCATGGTGCGCATCTGCAAGGAAGAAAGTTTCCACCAGCGCCAAGGCTACGAAATCCTTCTGACCATGATGCGTCACGGCAATCAGGCGCAAAAAGACATGGTCCAGGACGCGATCAACCGCCTGTGGTGGCCGTCGCTGATGATGTTCGGCCCGAGCGACGAACACTCGCCGAACAGCGCCCAGTCCATGGCCTGGAAAATCAAGCGCCAGAGCAACGACGAACTGCGCCAGCGCTTCATCGACCAGACCATCCCGCAACTCGAATTGCTCGGTTGCACCTGCCCCGATCCGGACCTGAAGTGGAACGCCGAACGCGGCCATTACGACTTCGGTGAAATCCAGTGGAGCGAGTTCTACGAAGTGCTCAAGGGCAACGGCCCGTGCAACCAGGAACGCGTCGCCACTCGCCGCAAAGCCATTGAAGACGGCGCCTGGGTCCGCGAAGCCGCAGTTGCCCACGCCCGCAAAAAACAAAACAAGAACGCCGCCTGATTCGGCCACCTGATCTGGAGACACCGCCATGTCCGAATGGACCCTTTTCGAAGTCTTTGTGCGCAGCAAGCACGGCCTCAACCACAAGCACGTCGGCAGCGTGCATGCCGCCGACACCACCATGGCCATCGAGAACGCGCGTGAGTTGTACACCCGTCGCAGCGAAGGCGTGAGCCTGTGGGTCGTGCCGTCGGCACTGATCACCGCCTCGTCGCCGGATGAAAAAGACCCGCTGTTCGACCCGTCGGACGACAAGGTTTATCGCCATGCCAGCTTCTACGAGCTGCCGGCCGAAGTCGGGCACATGTGAGGTCGACCATGAATAACAACACCGATCTGATCGAATACCTGCTGCGCCTCGGCGACAGCGCCCTGATCCAGGGCCAGCGCCTATGCCAATGGTGCGGCAAGGCGCCGGCGCTGGAAGAAGAACTGGCGCTGATGAACGTCGGCCTCGACCTCGTCGGCCAGGCGCGCAACTGGCTGGAGTACGCCGCTGAACTGCTGGGCGACGATCGCGATGCCGATCATCTGGCGTTCCGTCGCGATGAGCGCGCCTATCGCAACCTGCTGCTGGTGGAACAACCCAACGGCGATTACGCGGTGACCATCCTGAAGCAGTTCCTGTATGACGCCTGGCACCTGGAAGTGCTTAAAGGTTTGAGCCAGTCCAGCGATGAGCGCGTCGCTGGGATCGCTGCCAAAGCCGTAAAAGAAGTCACCTATCACCTGCGCCGTTCCGGCGAGTGGGTCGAGCGTCTGGGCGACGGCACCGAGGAAAGCCACAAGCGCATGCTCGCGGCGATCCCTGAGGTCTGGCGCTTTACCGTGGAACTGATCGCCGCCGATGACAGCGAGCAGCGTCTGTGCGAAGCCGGCATCACCCCGGACATCGCCACCGTCGCCGCCGCGTGGCAAGCCAGGGTCAACGAGATTTTCGCCAGCGCCACCCTGCCCGTGCCTGCCGCGCCGAGCTATTTCTACCTGAATGCGCGCAAGGGGCTGCACACCGAACACCTCGGCATCCTGTTGGCGGAGATGCAATTCCTGCCACGAGCGTACCCCGATGCAACCTGGTGAGCTGATCGCCAGCGACCTCGGCGCCCGGCCGGCCCAACCGACGGACCTGGCCGCCGCGTGGGCGACCCTGGCGCAGGTCATGGACCCGGAAGTGCCGGTGGTCAGCGTGGTCGACCTCGGCATCGTGCGCGATCTCGACTGGCAAGCCGGCCACTTGCACGTGGTGGTCACGCCGACCTACTCCGGCTGCCCCGCCACCGAGGTGATTGAAAGCGACATCCGCGATGCGCTGGAGCTTGCCGGCTTCAGGGCACCGCAACTGGAACGCAAATTGACCCCGGCGTGGACCACCGACTGGATCACCGACATCGGCCGCGAACGCCTGCGCGCTTATGGCATCGCACCGCCCGACGGCAGCACCAGCAAACGCAGCCTGCTCGGCGAAAGCCCGGTGATCGTCTGCCCGCAATGCGGCAGCGCGCACACCGAAGTGCTCAGCGAGTTCGGTTCCACCGCGTGCAAGGCGTTGTACCTCTGCGTCGATTGCCGCGAGCCGTTCGACTATTTCAAGTGCATCTGAGCGGCGATCGGCCGTCCCAGCTGGAGAACAATAATGAGCAAATTTCACAGCCTGACCATCAAGGACGTGCGCGCCGAAACCCGTGACGCGGTGTCCATCGCCTTCGATATTCCGCAGCACCTGCAAGACAGTTTTCACTTCACCCAAGGCCAGCACCTGGTGATGCGCACGCAGATGGATGGCGAAGAAGTGCGTCGTTCGTATTCGATCTGCACCGGCGTCAATGACGGCGAACTGCGCGTCGCGATCAAGCGTGTGGCCGGCGGGCGTTTCTCCGCATTCGCCAATGAACAGCTGAAGGCCGGGCACAGCCTGGAAGTGATGCCGCCGGCCGGGCACTTCTGCGTCGAGCTCGACCCACAACGCCACGGTCATTACCTGGCCGTGGCGGCGGGCAGCGGCATCACGCCGATCCTGTCGATCATCAAGACCACCCTGCAAACCGAGCCGCACAGCCGCGTCACGCTGCTGTACGGCAACCGTTCAAGTTCCGGCGCGCTGTTCCGTGAACAGCTCGAAGATCTGAAAAATCGCTACTTGCAGCGTCTGAACCTGATCTTCGTGTTCAGTCGCGAGCAGCAGGATGTCGACCTGTACAACGGCCGGATCAACGCCGAGAAATGCGAGCAACTGTTCTCCCGCTGGCTCAATGTCAAAGCCCTTGATGCGGCATTTATCTGTGGCCCGCAGGAGATGACCGAAACCGTGCGCGACAGCCTCAAGGCCAAGGGCATGGCACCGGAGCGCATCCATTTCGAACTGTTCGCCGCCGCTGGCAGCCAGCAAAAACGCGAAGCTCGCGAGGCTGCACGGCAAGTTGATGCGGCGGTCAGCCAGATCACCGTCATCAGCGACGGCCGCGCGCTGGCCTTCGACCTGCCGCGCAACAGCCAGAGCATCCTCGATGCCGGCAACGCCCAGGGCGCCGAACTGCCTTACTCGTGCAAGGCCGGCGTGTGCTCGACGTGCAAATGCAAGGTCATCGAAGGCGAAGTGGAAATGGACAGCAACCACGCCCTGGAAGACTACGAAGTGGCCGCCGGTTACGTGCTGTCGTGCCAGGCGTACCCGGTCAGCGACAAAGTCATCCTGGATTTCGACCAACTCTGAAGATCACCACACCCCTTGTAGGAGCCAGCTTGCCGGCGATGAGGTCCGTTAAATCACCGCGAACGTCAGACCGTCATCGCTGGCAAGCCAGCTCCTACAGGTTTCGTGTACTGCCTGCCGGAATCCGGTTTCTGTAGGCATTACGCCGAAACACCACGTTTCACCCCACAACAAAAACAACAGAGAGCGTGCCATGACACCCACAGACGTAGAACTCATCCGCCAGCACCCCGATTTCATCCAGCTGGTTCGTCGCAAACAAAACCTGTACTGGTCGCTGTCGCTGATCATGCTGGTGATCTATTTCGGCTTCGTGTTGCTGGTGGCGTTCTCCCCCGCCACCCTCGGTCAATCCTTGAGCGGCGGCGTGACCTCGGTGGGCATGCTGGTCGGTGTGGTGATTGTGGTGTTGGCCTTCGCGCTGACCGGTTTCTACGTCTATCGCGCCAACAACGTGATTGATCCGCTCAACGAAAAGCTGAAGCAGGAGTGCGCCCGATGAGCCGGCTCCTGGCGTTGTTCCTGCTGCCGCTGGCAGCGGTCACCGACTTCGCGGTCGCCGCCGACGGCGCGTCCCGCCCACTGAACTGGAACGCCATCGGCATGTTCCTGGTGTTCGTGCTGTTCACCCTCGGCGTCACGCGTTGGGCCGCATTGCGTACCCGTTCCGCCAGCGATTTCTACACCGCCGGCGGTGGCATGACTGGCTTCCAGAACGGCCTGGCGATTGCCGGCGACATGATCTCGGCGGCGTCCTTCCTCGGCATCTCGGCGATGATGTTTCTCAATGGCTACGACGGCTTGCTCTACGCCCTGGGCGTGTTGGCGGGCTGGCCGATCATCCTGTTCCTGATCGCTGAACGCCTGCGCAACCTCGGCAAATATACGTTCGCCGACGTGGTCTCTTATCGCCTGGAACAAACCCCGGTGCGCCTGACCTCGGCCTTCGGCACCCTGACCGTCGCGTTGATGTACCTGGTGGCGCAGATGGTCGGTGCCGGCAAGTTGATCGAGTTGCTGTTCGGCATCGACTACCTCTACGCGGTGATGCTGGTCGGTGTGTTGATGGTGTTCTACGTGACCTTCGGCGGCATGCTCGCCACCACGTGGGTGCAGATCATCAAAGCGGTGATGCTGCTGTTCGGCACCACGTTCATGGCATTCATGGTGCTCAAGCATTTCGGTTTCAGCACCGAAGCGATGTTCGCCGGCGCCACTGCCGTACACGCCAAGGGCAGCGCGATCATGGCGCCCGGTGGCTTGCTGTCGAACCCGATCGATGCGATCTCGCTGGGGCTGGGCATGATGTTCGGCACCGCCGGCCTGCCGCATATCCTGATGCGTTTCTTCACCGTCAGCGATGCCAAGGAAGCGCGTAAAAGCGTGTTCTACGCTACCGGTTTCATCGGTTACTTCTACTTGCTGCTGATCATCGTCGGCTTCGGCGCCATCGTCATGGTCGGCACCGATCCTGCGTTCCGCGATGCCAGCGGCGCGATCATCGGCGGCGGCAACATGATCGCCGTGCACCTGGCACAAGCCGTGGGCGGCAACCTGTTCCTCGGCTTCATCTCGGCGGTGGCTTTCGCCACCATTCTGGCGGTGGTTGCAGGCCTGGCGTTGTCCGGTGCCTCGGCGGTGTCCCACGATTTGTATGCCTGCGTGATGCGCAAAGGACAGGCCACCGAGCAGCAGGAAATCCGCGTTTCGCGCATCGCCACGCTGTGCATCGGTGTGCTGGCGATCATCCTCGGCCTGCTGTTCGAATCGCAGAACATTGCGTTCCTTTCCGGCCTGGTGCTGGCCATCGCCGCGTCGGTGAATTTCCCGGTGCTGTTCCTTTCTATGTACTGGAAAGGCCTGACCACTCGCGGCGCGGTCACCGGCAGCCTGACGGGGCTGGTCTCGGCGATTGTCCTGCTGGTGCTGAGCCCGGCGGTGTGGGTCAACGTGTTGCATCACGACAAGGCGCTGTTCCCGTACTCCAACCCGGCGCTGTTTTCCATGAGCCTCGCGTTTTTCAGTGCCTGGCTGTTTTCGGTCACCGACACCTCGCCGCGAGCGGTCCTTGAGCGCGGCCGCTATCTGGCGCAGTTCATCCGTTCGATGACCGGCATCGGTGCCTCCGGCGCCAGCAAGCACTAATCACGACCGACTGATGGCAGGGAATAAAAACAATGAAGCCCGCACGTTCTGCACCTTACGAATCACTGTTTTCGCTGGCCGCCGCATTGAGCCTGCCCATGGTCGCCCCCAGCGCCATGGCCGACTTCATCGACGACAGCAAGGCCCGCATTGAAATGCGCAACCACTACATCAATCGCGATTTCCGTCAGGACAACGCGGCGCAATCCAAGGCTGAAGAATGGGCGCAGGGTTTCACCGCGCGCATCGAGTCCGGGTTCACCGACGGCACTTTAGGCTTCGGTCTCGATGCGTTGGGGGAGCTGGGATTGAAACTCGACTCCAGCCCGGATCGCCGTGGCACCGGGCTGCTGCCCTTCGGTCCGAAAAGCCATGAGCCGGCGGACGAGTTCAGCGAGTTGGGGCTGACCGGCAAGGTGCGGGTGTCGAAAAGCGTGTTGAAGCTCGGCACCCTGCAACCTCTGCTGCCGGTGGCGACTTACAACGACACCCGCCTGCTCGGTTCGACCTTCGAAGGCGGCTTGCTGACCAGCCAGGAAATCAGTGGCCTGACGCTGAATACCGGGCGCCTGACCAAGGCCAACCTGCGGGACTCCTCCAGCAACGATGACATCGGCTACGCCGCCGCCAGCAGTGATCACTTCGACTTTGCCGGCGGCAGCTACGCCTTCAATCCACAGCTGAACCTGAGTTACTACTACGGCAAGCTCGATCAGATTTATCGCCAGCAATTTGTCGGGTTGGTGCATACCCAACCGCTGGGCAACGGTTTCAATCTGCGCAGCGACCTGCGCTATTTCGACAGCCGGGGTGATGGCGCCGAGCGCGCCGGGCGCATCGACAACCGCAACTTCAACAGCATGTTCACCGTGTCCCACGGTGCCCACAAGGTCAGTGCCATGTACCAGCAGTTGTCCGGCGACAGTGCCTTTCCGTTCCTCAACGGCGGCGATCCGTACGTGGTCAACCTGGTGACCTTCAACACCTACACCCGCGCCGACGAGGACTCCTGGCAGTTGCGTTACGACTACGACTTCGCGGCGCAAGGCATTCCCGGCCTGACCTTCATGACCCGATACACCGACGGGCGCCACGTCAAGGCCGGCACCGTCGACAACGGCCGTGAGCGCGAGCGCGACACCGACATCAGTTACGTCATCCAGAGCGGCGTGTTCAAGGACGTCAGCCTGCGCTGGCGCAACGTGACCTTCCGCTCCGGCAATGGCCTGAACACCGCCCTTGATGAAAACCGGCTGATCGTCGGTTACACCGTGGCGCTTTGGTAATCCCTGAAGGGCGCGGTTACCGCCGCGCCAACACCTTTCACAACCTGGAGGAATCGTGATGTCTCACGCCCCTACCCTGCAAAGTTTCATCGCCGGTCGCTGGATCGGCCAACACGGTGCCCAGGTGCTGCGCAGCGCCATCGACGGCCACGAGATTGCACGCACCCACGAGGAACGTCCGGACTTCGCCGAAGCCGTCGAGCACGGTCGTCGCCAAGGCATCAGCGGCTTGATGGCGCTGGACTTCCAGCAACGGGCGCAACGTCTCAAGGCACTGGCCTTGTACCTGAGCGAACGCAAGGAACAGCTTTACGCGATCTCCCACCACAGCGGCGCCACCCGTGCCGACAGCTGGATCGATATCGAGGGCGGCAACAGCACGCTGTTCACCTACGCCAGCCTCGGTTCGCGGGAACTGCCGTCGGGCAACATCGTCCACGAAGGCCCGGCGATGCAGTTGAGCAAGCTAGGCACCTTCGCCGGCACGCACATTCTGGTGCCGCGCGGTGGTCTGGCGGTGCATATCAATGCGTTCAACTTCCCGATCTGGGGCATGCTGGAAAAATTCGCGCCGAGCTTTCTCGCCGGCATGCCGTGCATCGTCAAACCGGCCAGCGCCACCAGCTACCTGACCGAAGCCGTGGTGCGGCTGATGGACGAATCCGGCTTGCTGCCGGCGGGCAGCCTGCAACTGATCATCGGCAGCACCGGTGACTTGCTCGACCGCCTGCAAGGCCAGGACGTGGTGACGTTCACCGGTTCGGCCGACACTGCCGCGAAGTTGCGGGTCAATCCGAACCTGATCCGCAACTCGGTGCCGTTCAACGCCGAAGCCGACTCGCTGAACTGCGCGATCCTCGCCCCGGACGTGACCCCGGACGACGAAGAGTTCGAGCTGTTCATCAAGGAAGTCGCACGGGAAATGACCACCAAGGCCGGGCAGAAATGCACCGCCATCCGCCGCGCCATCGTGCCGGCCAAACACATCGATGCCGTCGCGACCCGTTTGCGCGACCGCCTGAAGAAAGTCGTGGTCGGCGACCCGTCGGTGGAAGGCGTGCGCATGGGTGCACTGGCCTCTCACGATCAGCAAAAAGACGTCGCCGAGCGTCTGGAAAGCCTGCTGCAGAGCAGCGACATGCTGTTCGGCGCTCGCGACGGTTTTGAACCGCGTGGCGAAAACGTCAGCCAGGGTGCGTTCTTCGCGCCGACCCTGTTGCAGGCCCGCGACCCGCACGCTGAAGGCGGCGCGCACGACATCGAAGCGTTCGGCCCGGTCAGCACGTTGATGGCCTACGACGACCTCGACGAAGCACTGGCCCTGGCCGCACGCGGTAAAGGCAGCCTGGTGGCGAGCCTGATCACCAAGGATCCGCAGATCGCCGCCAAAGCCATTCCCGTCGCGGCAGCCTGGCACGGTCGCTTGCTGGTGCTGGACCGCGAATCCGCCGCCGAATCCACCGGCCACGGCTCGCCCCTGCCACAACTCAAGCATGGCGGGCCGGGTCGTGCCGGTGGCGGTGAAGAGCTCGGTGGTCTGCGCGCAGTGAAACACTACCTGCAACGCGCCGCCGTGCAAGGCTCGCCGACCATGCTCGCCGCCGTCACCGGTGAATACGTGCGCGGCGCCAAGGTCATCGAGACCGAGGTGCATCCGTTCCGCCGGTTCTTCCAGGACCTGCAGATCGGTGAGTCGCTGCTGACCCACCGTCGCACCGTGACCGAGGCCGATCTGGTGAACTTCGGTTGCCTGTCCGGCGATCACTTCTACATGCACTTCGACGAGATCGCCGCCAAGGAATCGCAATTCGGCAAACGCATCGCCCACGGTTACTTCGTACTGTCGGCGGCGGCCGGTCTGTTCGTCTCCCCGGCGCCAGGCCCGGTGCTGGCCAACTACGGCCTGGATACGTTGCGCTTCATCAACCCGGTGGGCATCGGCGACACCATCCAGGCGCGCCTGACCTGCAAACGCAAAATCGATCAAGGCAAAAAGAGCCCGCAGGGCATTCCACAGGGCGTGGTGGCGTGGGACGTGGAAGTCACCAACCAGCTGGGCGAACTGGTCGCCAGTTACGACATCCTCACGCTGGTCGTCAAACGCGAGGATTAACGCAGTCCTGTAGGAGCCGGCTTGCCGGCGATGACGTCCGCATGATCGATGCACATCCAAAGGCCCCATCGCCAGCAAGCCGGCTCCTACAAGGGCTTTGTGTGAACGCCAGTTTCAACGTTCACACCGATCCACTGTAGGAGCCGGCTTGCCGGCGATGACGGCCGCATGATCGATGCAAATCCAATGGCCCCATCGCCAGCAAGCCGGCTCCTACAAGGGGTTTGTGTGAATGCCAGTCTCAACGTTTACACCGAGCCACTGTAGGAGCCGGCTTGCCAGCGATGGCGTCCGCATGATCGATCCCAATCCAAAGGCCCCATCGCCGGCAAGCCGGCTCCTACAAGGGTTTTGTGTGAACGCCAGTTTCAACGCTCACACCGAGCCACTGTAGGAGCCGGCTTGCTGGCGATGGCGGCCGCGTGATCGATGCAAATCCAATGGCCCCATCGCCGGCAAGCCGGCTCCTACAAGGGCTTTGTGTGAACGCCAGTTTCAACGCTCACACCGATCCACTGTAGGAGCCGGCTTGCTGGCGATGGCGGCCGCATGATCGATGCAAATCCAAAGGCCCCATCGCCGGCAAGCCGGCTCCTACAAGGGGTTTGTGTGAACGCCAGTCTCAACGTTCACACCGATCCACTGTAGGAGCTGGCTTGCCGGCGATGGCGTCCGCATGATCGATGCAAATCCAAGGGCCTCATCGCCGGCAAGGCGTTTGAGTGAGTTCCTGTCAGTTTGCACATCGGTCAATAACCAAACGGCTTCTCGTGTGTGCCAGCAACATCGCCAACCCACCGCACACCATCAGGGTTTCGCCCAACGCTTGTGCCCAGGCCACCAGCATCAGCCCGCCGCCGATCAACAGGTAATACAACAATCCGAACAGCGCGCCCGCCGTGCCCAGCCGGTCCCCATAACTGGCGAGTGCCGAGCCTAGAATGTTCGGGATGGCCATCCCGAACGCCAGCACCACCAGCAGCATCGGCAATACAAACCCAAGGCTTTCTTGCATCAGCCATACGCCACTGGCCCCCACCCACACCAGCATCGCCGCCAGCTGAATCAGCTGCGGGCCACTCACGCCTCGACGCAACAGCCGCTGGTTGAGCCAGGCACCGAGACCGGAACCCAGCGCGAGGATCACCCCGCTGTAACCGAACCACTGCGCGCTCAAGCCCAGTCGCTGGAACACGAAAGGACCGAGGCTGTAGTAGCTGAACAAGGCAATGTTGAACAGCGCGACCAGCAACGTCGAATGCCAGATATCGCGGTCGCCCAGCATTCGCCACAGCGTCTCGAACAAGGCCGGTGTCGTCACCTGCTGCGGTCGTGTTTCGGGCAGGACGCGCAGGCACCACAGCCAGAGCGCCGCGGACAACAGCAACAGACACGCCACGACACCTCGATACCCGAAACCTTCCACCAGGCTCGCCCCGGTGAACAGGCCAATCGCCGGACTGGCCGCCAGCGCAATGCCCATCAGCGAAAACACGTGCGCCAGTTCCGCGCCCTTGAAGCGGTCGCGCAGCACGGTTTGCGTCACCACCGAGCCCACCGCCGCACCGAACGCCGCCAGCGCCTGCGCCATCAACAACGCATCGAACGTGCGGACGTTCAGCGCCAGCAGCGATGCGCCGGCGTACACCCCCAGGCCAACGAGCATCGACGGTCGACGTCCGATGCGGTCGCACATCCGGCCCCACGCCACCACACCAAACGCAAAGGCCAGGAAATACACGGAAAGCATTTGCGCCGCCGCCTGCGGCCCGACCGCGAAGGCCTGGCCGATGTCCGCCAATGCCGGGCTGTAAAGGGTTTGGGCGATCTGAGGGAACATCAGCAAAGCGATGGTCAACACCAACAATTTTTTGTAACTCATCACGACTTCACTCCCCAGGAAAACTGGCGAGCAGCTTATGAAACCGTGACTGACGTATTATCAAAACCCGGACAACTAATCTATGAAATCGGACAAACCATGACCTGGCTGGATGCACACGCGCAATTCGACCCCGACAGCTATCCCGCCGCCGTGATCGGTATCGCCGCCACCCTTGGCGATCACGACTCCGGTTTACATCAACATCAACGGGGGCAGTTGCTGTTCACCCGCCAGGGCAGCACGCGCATTACCCTCGCGCAGCAGTTGTGCCTGCTGCCGCCCTCCCGCGCAGCGTGGATTCCCTGCGGGGTGACACACCGCGCGGTGATGCAACAGAGCGTCGACTACCGCTCGATTTACCTGACACCTTCGCTGTGCGCCGAGCTGCCGCAACACGTCTGCGTGATTGAAGTCAGCCCATTGCTGCGGGCAGTGCTGGAATCGATTGCCCAAGCGGAATTCGACACCGATTGGCAGCACGGCAAATTCGTTCACTTACTGGGCCTGTGCCTCAGCGAAATCCGTGACGCCGCACAGCAGCCGATGCTGCTGCCATTGCCCTGGGACAAACGCCTGACGCCGCTGCTTGCAACGCTCGATCAGCTACCGCCCGAACTTCAGGTCCTGCAAGCGCAGATCGGCGCCAGCGGCCGAACCATCGGGCGAATCTTCCAGCGTGAAACCGGCATGAGTTATCAGCAATGGCGCCAACAGTGGCGGTTGATGCGGGCCATCGAACTGCTCACCACCGGCAGAAACATCGGTTACAGCGCCTTCGCACTGGGTTTTGCCAGTGACAGTGCGTTTATTGCCTTCTTCAAGGACATGACCGGCATCACCCCTGGCCACTGGCGAAAATAAGCACCTGACGATCGGCAGCAGAAATTAATTGCGACCAAATATTACATGCGTCATATTACGTACGTAATTAAACGCCAATTCCCACAGGTAATCCTCCATGACCAGCATGCCCAGCCTTGAACCCGACGTTGCCGTTGCGGTGAGCACACCCAAGCCTCCCCTGCTCAAGCGCCTGATCCTGCTGACGCTGGCCATTGCTGCCCTGGTATGTGCAGGCCTTTACACCGCCCATTGGTGGACCGCCGGGCGTTTCATCGAAGAAACCGACGACGCCTACATTGGCGGCGACGTGACGGTGATCGGGCCGAAGGTTGCGGGTTACATCGAAGAGGTGCTGGTCAGCGACAACCAGAAAGTGAAGGCCGGCGATGTGTTGATCCGCCTCGATTCCCGTGACTACCGCGCCAACCTGGCCAAGGCCGAAGGCGCGGTGGCCGCGCAAGAAGCCTTGCTGGCCAACCTCGACGCCACCGAACAACTGCAACACGCAGTGATCAGTCAGGCCCGTGCGGGGATCGATGCCACCGGCGCTGAAACGGCCCGCTCACGGGACGACAATGCACGCTACAAACGCCTGGTCGGCAGCAACGCTGTCTCCGTGGAAAGTGCGCAACGGGCCGACGCCACCTTCAAGACCGCCCAGGCGCTGAGTGCACGGGCCCAGGCTGAACTGCTGGCGGCGCAACGCCAATTGAACGTGATCGACACTCAGAAACAGCAGGCGCGCGCGGCATTGATGCAAGCCCGGGCTGAACGAGACCTGGCGCAATTGAACGTCGGCTACACCGAGTTGCGCGCACCGATGGATGGCGTGATCGGCAATCGCCGGGCGCGGGTCGGTGCTTATGCGCAGGCCGGTTCGCAGCAGTTGTCGGTGGTGCCGGCCAGCGGGCTGTGGGTCGATGCCAACTTCAAGGAAGACCAACTGGCGCACATGACACCGGGCCAACCAGTGATCATTCACGCCGACGTGCTCTCGGGGCAGGTATTCCACGGTCACCTCGACAGCCTCGCGCCAGCCAGCGGTTCGCAGTTCAGCGTGTTGCCACCGGAAAACGCCACCGGCAACTTCACCAAAATCGTGCAGCGAGTGCCGGTGCGGATCGTGCTCGATCCTGCCGACGGCGTGCTCGGGCATCTGCGTCCGGGCCTGTCGGTGACCGCTGAAGTCGACACACGCAAGGAGCCTGAAACACCTGCCGTGGCCAGCGCGCCATGAGCCGCGCCCTCGCCGCCCCCGCGCAGCCGTTCAACGCCGCCAGCATGGCGACGGCGACCAAGGTGTTCGCCTTCGCCACCATGTGCATCGGCATGTTCATTGCCCTGCTGGATATCCAGATCGTCTCGGCTTCGTTGCGCGATATCGGTGGCGGACTTTCGGCGGGCACTGACGAAACGGCGTGGGTGCAGACCAGCTACCTGATCGCCGAAATCATCGTGATTCCGCTGTCCGGCTGGCTCTCCCGCGTGTTCTCGACCCGCTGGCTGTTCTGCGCATCCGCGGTGGGTTTCACCCTGGCCAGCCTGCTCTGCGGCGCGGCCTGGAACATTCAGAGCATGATCGCCTTCCGCGCCCTGCAAGGGTTTCTTGGCGGCTCAATGATCCCGCTGGTGTTCACCACGGCGTTCTTTTTCTTCACCGGCAAACAACGGGTGATCGCCGCCGCGACCATCGGCGCGGTGGCGTCATTGGCACCGACACTGGGGCCGGTGATTGGTGGCTGGATCACCGATGTTTCCTCCTGGCACTGGCTGTTCTACATCAACCTGGTGCCGGGGATTTTTGTTGCGGTGGCGGTGCCGATGCTGGTGAAAATCGACCAGCCGGAACTGTCGCTGCTCAAGGGCGCCGACTATTTGAGCATGGTGTTTTTGGCGCTGTTTCTCGGCTGCCTGGAATACACCCTCGAAGAAGGCCCGCGCTGGAACTGGTTCAGTGATCGCACGATTCTGACCACCGCATGGATCAGCGGCCTGGCGGGCCTGGCGTTCATCGGCCGGACCTTGCACGTGGCCAATCCGATCGTCGATTTGCGCGCCCTCAAAGACCGCAACTTCGCCCTCGGCTGCTTCTTCTCATTTGTCACCGGGATCGGCCTGTTTGCCACGATTTACCTGACGCCGTTGTTTCTCGGCCGGGTGCGGGGTTATGGCGCGCTGGACATTGGTCTGGCGGTTTTCTCCACCGGGGTGTTCCAGATCATGGCGATTCCGCTGTACGCCTTTCTGGCCAACCGCATCGATCTGCGCTGGGTCATGATGACCGGCCTTGGGTTGTTCGCTTTGTCGATGTGGGATTTCAGCCCGATCACCCATGACTGGGGAGGCAAGGAATTGATGCTGCCGCAAGCGCTACGCGGAATTGCCCAGCAATTGGCGGTGCCGCCGGCGGTCACCTTGACCCTCGGCGGCTTGGCACCGGCCCGACTCAAACACGCTTCCGGGCTGTTCAACCTGATGCGCAACCTGGGCGGAGCCATTGGCATCGCCGCCTGCGCGACGATCCTTAATGACCGCACCAACCTGCACTTCACACGATTGGCGGAAAACCTCAACAGCACCAACGAAGCCCTGAATCAATGGTTTTCCCAGGTCGGCAACAACTTCGCCACGCTCGGCCAAAGCGGTGACGCGGGTGTCACCGCCAGCCTGCACCAGTTATGGCTGATGACCTACCGCGAAGCGCAGACGCAAACCTACGGCGATGCGTTTCTGATGATCATGGTCTGCTTCATCATCGCCACGGCGATGGTGCCCTTGATGCGCAAGGTGCAACCACCGGCCGCGCCGTCAGCGGACGCTCACTGATCAGGCCTGAGGCGTTTTACGGAAGCCTACCGCCAGACGGTTCCAGCTGTTGATGGTGGAAATCGCCACGGTCAGGTCGACCATTTCCTTGGGGCTGAACTGCGCAGCGACCACGTCGTAGTCTTCGTCCGGAGCGTGGGTCAGGCTCAGTTGGGTCAGGGATTCGGTCCAGAGCAACGCAGCACGTTCACGCTCGGTGAAGAACGGTGCCTCGCGCCAGGCGGTCACGGCAAACAGGCGACGCGGGGTTTCGCCGCCCTTGATGGCATCGGCGGTGTGCATGTCGATGCAGAAGGCGCAGCCGTTGATTTGCGATGCACGCAGCTTGACCAGTTCGATCAGGGTCTTTTCCAGCGGCAGCTTCGAAACGGCGGTTTCCAGGGCGATCATGGCTTTCAGGGCGTCAGGGGACGCGGTGTAGAAATCGATACGAGGTTTCATGGCAGGCTCCGGGAGCAAGTGGGGGTGGAGCTAAGTTAGTCCCGCAGGCCGGCTGCTGGAATATCCAATTTCTCAGAAGTCGAGTAGACCGCCGCTCCTACAGGGGGGCGAAAAAATAGTCTGTCAGGCTGATTGCCAGCACTCGGTCCTCGCCACTAGAATGCGATCAATTCTTAATTGCATCAGGCCAGGACGCCGGAAAAGAGTATCAGTCCCCCATGTCGTCAGCCGACCAACCTTCGAATCAGCATATCCATACCCTCTACAGCGAACACCACGGTTGGCTGCAGGGATGGCTGCATCGAAAACTCGGTAATCGCTGCGACGCGGCGGACCTGGCTCACGATACGTTCCTGCGCCTGTTGACCCGGCAAGTCGTCAAGCCCTGGGGCAGCGAACCTCGCGCGCTGCTGACGCACATCGCCAAAGGCCTGATGATTGATCGCTGGCGACGTCAGGACATCGAGCGCGCCTATCTGGAGACCATTGCTCACCTGCCAGTCGCCGAGGTGCCGTCACCGGAAACCCGCCTGCTGATTCTCGAAACCCTGATGCGCATCGAAGCCTTGCTTCGCGAATTACCCGCCGTCACTCGCGACACCTTCGTGCTGTCACAGATCGAAGGGCTGACGTACGCCCAGATCGCCATTCGACTGAATGTGTCGCTGATCACCGTCAAACGACATATGCGCGCCGCGTTCATCGCCTGCCTGAGTGTCGCTTGATGAACTCGTCGATGATCAACCCGCACATTCTCGGCGAAGCCGCCGACTGGCTGGTGCAGTTGCATTCAGGCAGCGCGACGCCGTCCGACCATCAGGCCATTGCCCAATGGCGCAATCGCAGTGCCGAGCATGCGCTGGCCTGGCAACGCGCCGAAGCGCTGCTCGGAGAGTTCCGCAGCGTACCGGCCAACCTGGCCATCCAGACCCTGCAACGGGCCGCGCACAAGGATGGCCTCAGCCGTCGCCAAACCCTCACGTGCCTGGGTGTGTTCCTGATGGCCGGCCCCTTGGGCATTGCCTCGCAACGTATGCCATGGCAGCAATGGACCGCCGATCAACGCACGACCGTCGGCGAGCAGAAAAGCCTGCAACTGCCGGACGGCAGCCATGTGCTGCTCAACACCGCCAGTGCGATGGATGTTGCCTTCAACCTGCGCGAACGCCGGGTTGTGCTGCTCGATGGCGAAGTGTTGATCAGCACCGCCAAGGATCCCGGCGCCCGGCCCTTTATCGTCGAAACCCCGCAAGGCATCGCACGTGCGCTGGGTACGCGGTTTTGCGTGCGGGTCACTGACTCGCGAAGTCAGGTGTCGGTGCTCGAAGGGCTCGTGGAGGTCACGCCGCAGTTGCTGACCAAGAGTACAACCCTCAAGGCCGGTGAGCGCCAGAGTTTCAAGCTCAATCGCCTCGACCCGCTCGAGAACTTCGACACCAGTGCCCTGGCCTGGGACAAGGGCATGTTGCTGGCGAACAACATGCGCCTGGATGAATTGCTCGGCGAATTGAGCCGCTATCGCCCCGGCGTGTTGCGCTGTCATGCGGATGTCGCGGGGTTGCGGGTTTCGGGGGCGTTTTCCCTGCGTGACACCGACGCCAGCCTGCGCCTGCTCAGCGATACGCTGCCGCTGAAAATCAGCAGCCTGACCCGGTATTGGCTGTCGGTCGAACCGCGGGTCTGATCGCGCGGAAAAACTATTTCACAGTCCCCTGATACCTTTCTGCGTTTCGTTCGGTGTGTGGATAAACCTCTTCAATTCCACGCGCTCGACAGGAACGCCGAATGACTTCAACGCCCCTGCACCGCCCCGCCGATTTCCCGCTCAAAGCCCTGAGCCTGAGTGTTGCACTGGCCTTCACCGCGTGGCTGCCGATCAACAGCCATGCCGCTGACACTGTCAACGAAAGCGCCAGCCACACCATCAACATCGGCCCGGGTCTGCTCAGTCATACCCTGGCGCAATTCGCCGTGGCGGTCGGCGTGCCGTTGTCGTTCGATCCGGCGCAACTGGGCAATCGCCAGAGCCCGGGATTGCAAGGCAACTACAGCGTGCAATCAGGCTTCGCGCAATTGCTTGAGGGCAGCGGCTTCGAGTTGATCAGCACGGGCGGAAACGGTTACACCGTGGCGCCGCCAGTCGCTGCCAACGGTGCGCTGGAGCTGGGCGCCACCAGCGTCAGCGCCCTGCGCGACGACAACGCGGACACCTACGGTGGCGGTCAGGTCGCCAAGGTTGCGCAGATCGGCATGCTTGGTAACCAGGCCTTGAAAGACCTGCCCTTCAGCGTCACCAGTTACACCGCCAAAACCATCGCCGACCAGCAAGCGCAGACCGTGGGCGATGTGTTGCTCAACGACGCTTCGGTGCGGCAGTCCGCCGGCTTTGGCAACTTCTCCCAGGTGTTCGTGATCCGCGGTTTGCCGCTGCTGTCTGATGACATTTCCTATAACGGTCTTTACGGCATCCTGCCCCGGCAGATCATCGCCACCGAAGCGCTGGAACGGGTCGAGTTGTTCAAGGGACCGAACGCTTTTGTGAATGGTGTTACACCCAGCGGCAGCGGGATTGGCGGTGGCGTCAACCTGCAACCCAAACGCGCCAACGATGTGCCGACCCGCAGCGTCACCCTTGATTACAGTGACGATGGCCGGGTCGGCGGGCATCTGGACCTGGGCCAGCGCTTTGGTGAAGACAACCGATTCGGCGCGCGGGTCAATCTGCTGCAACGCGAAGGCGCCACCGCCGTCGATGACGAAGACCGTCGCTCGTCGCTGATCAGCGTCGGCCTGGACTACCGAGGTGATCGCCTACGGGTGTCGACGGACCTGGGCTATCAGAAACAGGTGATCAATCAGGGCCGCTCGGTGATCTATGTCGATTCGACCTTGAGCAAAGCGCCCAAGGTACCGGATGCCAACGCCGGGTACGCACAGAGCTGGAGCTACTCGCAACTGGAAGACACCTTCGGCATGGCCCGCGCCGAGTACGACCTCAGCGACAACTGGACCGCCTATCTGTCCGGCGGCGCCAAACACACGCGGGAGAACGGCGTGTATTCGTCGCTGACCGTCACCGACCTCAACGGCAATGCCCGGGGCGGCATGCTGTACTCGCCTCACGATGAGGACAACAAAAGCCTGATGACCGGCCTCAACGGCCACTTGAACACCGGGCCGATCAGTCACCAATTGAACCTGGGCCTCGCGGGTATCTGGGGCCAGCAACGCTCGGCGTTCGAAACCATAGGCGCCGCCACGCGCTACAGCACCAATCTCTACGACGTCACTGACAAACCGCGCCCAAGCCCCACATCGTTTGCCAGCGACATTCACGACCCGCGCATCGTCGGCAAGAACACCCTGCGCAGCGCGGCGGTGTCCGACACCCTGGGTTTCATCGATGATCGCGTCTTGCTCACCCTCGGCGTACGGCGCCAGACACTGAACGTCGATGGCTGGAACACCACCACCGGTGCGCGCACCTCAAGCTACGAAGAGTCGATCACCACGCCGGTCTATGGCCTGGTGATCAAGCCGTGGGAGCACGTTTCGTTCTACGCCAACCGCATCGAAGGCCTGGCCAAGGGCCCGACGCCGCCGACCAGCGCGATCAACCGCGACGAAACCTTCGCCCCAGTGCGCAGCAAGCAAATCGAAGCCGGCGTGCGCCTGGACATGGACACGTATGGCGCAAGCCTGGGCGTGTACCGCATCGAACAACCGTCGAGCTACACCCAGGACGGGATCTTCCGGGTCGACGGCGAGCAGCAAAACAAAGGCGTGGATTTGAACGTCTATGGCGAGCCGCTTGATGGCCTGCGCCTGCTGAGCGGTGCGACGCTGATGAAGACCGAAATCGAAGGCAGCACCAACGGGGTCAACGATGGCAACCGCGCTGTCGGCGTACCGCGTTTTCAACTCAACGTCGGGGCGGATTGGGACGTGCCGGGGATCGAAGGCGCGGCGCTCAGTGCGCGGATGTTGCGCACCGGCGGGCAATACCTGAACGCCGCCAACACCCAGAGCATTCCGGCGTGGAACCGCTTTGATGTGGGGTCGCGGTATGCCTTCAAGATGGATGAGAAGTACATCACCTTGCGCGCCAATCTGGAGAACGTGGCGAACAAGGCGTATTGGGCCTCGGCGAATGGCGGGTACCTGACACAGGGGACGCCGCGGACGCTGAAGGTTTCGGCGACGCTAGATTTCTGATCTGAATTCTGTGGTGAGCCTGCAACCGCCATCGCCGGCAAGCCGGTCTCGCTCCCACAGTTGACCGTATTTCCCAGATAGAACTCGGTCAACTGTGGGAGTGAGCCTGCTCGCGATCCGCGCAGCGGCCATCCAACCCAGATCGCTAAGCCCGACTGCGCAACCACTGCAAAAACCCCTTCTTCTCCACCACCTTCGGCGTTTCCTGGGTCAACGTCTGTGCCTTGTGCAAACGGAAATCCAGCAACGCCTTCATCGCTTCGCCGATGTCATGCCGCGCATCCAGGCACGGTTTGAGGTAGTCCTTTTCGATCCGGTACAGGCTGCAGGCGGTCTTGGCGCTGAAGTCCGCCGGCAGCGCCGTGTCCGACAAGATCCCGCCCTCGCCGATCACCTCGCCCGGCCCCATGCGCCCGGACTCGAACTTGCCCCCGACGCGGCTCAACGCCACCGAGACCACGCCGGATTCGATGATGAACAGATGATCGCTGACCTCCCCCGCCGGCAGGATCATTTCCCCGGCGCGGAAGTTTTGCAGGGTCATGTGCTGGCTGAAGGTTTCTTTCTCTTCCTGACGCAAAGTCGAAAAAATCGCCGAGCTTTCCAGCAACGCCCGTGGCCGCGACAGGTTCACCGGTGCATTCGATTCGACGCTGGACAACAGGCTCACGCCCGACGCTTGCAAGTGCCGGAACGCCAGATCGAACAGCAGATTGCGCACCATGCGCTTCTGGTCCATCGAGACCACGAAGCCGCTGATTTCGTACTCCACGCCGGTGGCGCTCGAACCTTTGAGCGCGACACACGGCGCCGGCTTGGCCAGCAGGTATCGGCACCCCTCCATCGCCCGCTCCAGCGCATCGATCACCGTTTGCGGACGTGCGTGCGGGCTCAACTGCAAGCTGATCGACACGCCGAAAATGTCGCTCGGCCGGCTGAAGTTGATGATCTTGGCCTTGGCCGCCAGCGAGTTGGGGATCACCGCCATGCTGCCTTGGGACGTTTGCAGGCGCGTGGCGCGCCAATCGATGTCGGTGACCCGACCTTCGGTGCCGTCGATGGAGATCCAGTCATCCAGTTGATAGGGTTTGGTGGTGTTGAGGACGATCCCCGAGAACACGTCGCTGAGGGTGCTTTGCAGCGCCAGGCCGACGATGATCGCCAACGCGCCGGACGTCGCCAGCACGCCTTTGACCGGCAGGTCGAGCACGTACGCCAGGGCCGCGATGATCGCGATCAGGAAAATCACCGCGCCCAGCAAATCCTGGAGCAGGCGACCGGTGTGCCCGACCCGTTGCATCATCCCTGCGCCGATCAACACCGTCAGGGTGCGCGCGCCGAACAGCCACCAGCCAATCTGCAAACCGGTCGCCGCCAGGTGCAACGGCACGTTGTCCGCCCAGGGCGCAGGCTCCAGAGGGTTCAGGCCTTCGTTGAACAACAGGATGCTGAACAACGTGAAAATCAGCAGCCGCACCAACAGTTTCCAGTTGCTGCCACTGGCACTGATCAAGCGCCACAGCCCCAGATCGATGATGATCAGGATCAGGGCACAGACCAGCGGGTGATTGGTAAGCAGTGACAGCATCAAGCAACTCCAGCCATGTACGGATGGGCACAGTGTAGGAGCAAACGCAGGCTTGAGAACAACACAAAAACCTGTAGGAGCCGGCTTGCTGGCGAAAGCGGTAGAGCAGTCAACAATTGAGTGACTGTCAGACCGCCATCGCCAGCAAGCCGGCTCCTACAGGGGTGATGTGTGTGTCAGTGATTATTTGCTATTGGTCAGCGTGTTGTAGCTGGTCATCAGGTTGCGGTAGTCCGGGATGTGGTTGGAGAACAGGGTCGCCAGGCCTTCCACGTCGTTGCGCCAGTCGCGATGCAGCTCGCAGGCCAGGCCGAACCAGGTCATCAATTGCGCGCCGGAGGACGACATGCGGTCCCAGGCCGATTGACGGGTCAGCTCGTTGAACGTGCCGGAAGCGTCCGTCACCACAAACACGTCAAAACCTTCCGCCAGTGCCGACAGCGCCGGGAATGCCACGCACACCTCGGTCACCACGCCGGCGATGATCAGTTGCTTCTTGCCGGTGGCCTTGATCGCCTTGACGAAGTCTTCGTTGTCCCAGGCGTTGATCTGGCCAGGACGGGCAATGTAAGGCGCATCCGGAAACAGCGCTTTGAGCTCGGGCACCAGCGGGCCGTTGGGGCCGGTTTCGAAACTGGTGGTGAGGATGGTCGGCAATTTGAAGTACTTGGCCAGGTCGGCCAGGGCCAGCACGTTGTTCTTGAAACGGTCCGGTTCGATGTCCCGCACCAGAGACAGCAGGCCCGCCTGATGATCCACCAACAGAACGGCGGCGTTATCCTTGTCGAGACGTTTGTAAGAAGTAGTCATGGGGTCATCCTCGGTTTTAATCGATGCCGAACAGTTCGGCGTGGGGGTGTTTTGATTGATCATTCAGACGCGGCCAGACAAGCGTAGTCAGTCAAGCCTGGCGCGGTGCAACCATCTATCCGTGTATCAACCGCTCATCCGTCCAAACCGGCCCGATTGAAAATCGGCAAAGGCCTGGTGGATTTCCTGCTCGCTGTTCATCACGAACGGGCCGTGGCCGACGATGGGTTCGTCGATCGGCTCGCCGCTGAGCAGCAACACGACGGCGTCGTTATTGGCTTCCAGGCTGATCTGATGGCCATTGCGTTCGAACAACGCCAACTGCCCTTCGCGCACCAGCTCCAGGCCGTTGACCTGAACCGTGCCACGCAGCACCACCAGTGCGGTGTTGCGACCTTCATGCAGATCGAGGGTCAGCAACTTGCCGCCGTTGAGGCGCAAGTCCCAGACATCGACCGGGGTGAATGTCCGCGCCGGGCCGGTGTAGCCGTCGAATTCGCCGGCGATCAGGCGCAGGCTGCCGGCCTCGTCCTTGAGCGGAATGCTCGGAATGTCACCGTCGAGAATCGTCTGGTAACCGGCGTCGGCCATTTTGTCTTTGGCCGGCAGGTTGACCCACAGCTGGACCATTTCCAGGGTGCCGCCGGTTTTGGCGAAGCCTTCGGAGTGGAACTCTTCGTGGAGAATCCCCGAGGCGGCGGTCATCCATTGCACATCGCCCGGGCCGATCTTGCCGCCGCTGCCGGTGGAGTCGCGATGCTCCAGTTCGCCCTTATAAACGATAGTCACGGTTTCGAAACCGCGGTGCGGATGCTGACCAACGCCACGACGCTCGGTGGTCGGGGTGAATTCAGCAGGGCCGGCGTGATCCAGCAGCAAAAACGGGCTGATGTGTTTGCCCAGGTTGTCGTAGGAAAACAGCGTACGAACCGGAAAACCGTCGCCGACCCAATGGGTCCGTGGGCTGGTGTAGATGCCGATGATGTTTTTCATGCTGCCTCCGAAATCTGTGGTTTGACGCGATGGACAAAGCTTAAAACTGAACCCTTTGGTGCGCTAGACTGCAAAAATCAGCCTTAGCGTTCTATATGGAGAACGATGGTGGAAGACCTCAACACCCTCTACTACTTCACCCAAGTGGTGGAACATCAGGGTTTCGCTGCGGCCGGCCGGGCGTTGGACATGCCCAAATCGAAGCTCAGCCGACGCATCGCGGAACTCGAAGATCGCCTCGGTGTACGTCTGCTGCACCGCACCAGCCGGCATTGTTCGCTGACCGAAATCGGCCAGGCCTATTACCAGCGCTGCCTGGCCATGCGCGTGGAAGCGGAAAGCGCCGCCGAACTGATCGAGCGCAACCGCTCCGAACCCCAGGGCCTGGTGCGCATCAGTTGCCCGACCGCCTTGCTCAACTCCTGGGTCGGGCCGATGCTGACCCGCTACATGCTCAAATACCCGTTGGTGGAGTTGTTCATCGAGAGCACCAACCGCCGGGTCGACCTGATTCACGAGGGTTTCGACATCGCCCTGCGCGTGCGCTTTCCGCCACTGGAAAACACCGACATGGTGATGAAGGTGCTGGGCAACAGCACCCAAAGCCTGGTGGGCAGCCCGACGTTTGCCGAACGGCTGTCGTCGCCCGCCTCCCCGGCCGACCTCAGCGGTTTGCCCAGCGTGCACTGGGGCGCGGCGCAGCGTGAGTACCAATGGGAATTGTTCGGTGCGAACGGCGCCAGCGCGCTGATTCGACACGCACCGCGCATGGTCACCGATGACTTGCTGGCCTTGCGTCACGCGGTGCTCGCGGGGATTGGCGTCGCGCACCTGCCCAGCGTGGTGGTGCGCGATGACATTGCCGCCGGACGCCTCGTCGAACTGGTGCCGGGCTGGGCGCCCAAGTGCGGGATCGTCCATGCGATCTTCCCCTCTCGCCGTGGGTTACTGCCGTCGGTACGGACGTTGATTGACTTTCTCGGTGAGGAATTCACCCACAGCGACATCGCCTAGCCCTTTTTTTGCCGACACGGACGAACCTGTAGGAGCGAGCTTGCTCGCGAAAAACGTGAGAGCTCCGCGGGGTGCCAGACTGGCTGCGTTACCGTTGACCTCCATCGCGAGCAGGCTCGCTCCTACAGGGCCGATGAGTGGGGGCTGGCGGAGTTTTTATTTCGGACATAATATTAACGCAGATTACAACCATAATATCTGCGCCCGTCCGAGGACACTGAACATGCAAAGCACCAACCGAGAAGCCACCCTCGCCCAATGGATCGTTCAGGAAGACGCCATGCGCGCACGTCTGGCCGGGCCCGGCAGCCTGTCGCTGGCCGAGGTCAGTGCTCTGTCGCCGGCCGAGTTCTTCGAGGGCATCGGCAACGGTGAACTGCCCTCGCCGCCGATTGGCACGCTGATGGACTTCATCCCTATCGAATGGTCGGCCGGGCTGTTCATCTTCCAGGGCACGCCGGACGCCCGGCATTACAACCCGCTGGGCAGCGTGCATGGCGGCTATGCGGCGACCTTGCTGGATTCGTGCATGGGCTGCGCGATTCATACGCAGCTGAAAAAGGGCCAGGGGTATACGACGCTGGATCTGCGCATCAGCTATGTCCGCGCGTTGACCGGCGCCAGCGGACCGGTGCGTGCCGAGGGCAAGATTGTGCACCTGGGGCGTTCGACGGCGCTGGCCGAGGGGCGGATTTATGATGTGGATGGGCGGTTGTATGCGACGGGGTCGACGACTTGCATGATTCTTGAGGCTCGCGGATAAGATCCGAAACCGAGTCGCGGCCTTCGCGGGCAAGCCTCGCTCCTACAGAAACAGTGTGCCCCCCTGTAGGAGCGAGGCTTGCCCGCGAAGGGGCCAGACCGGACACCATCAATTTCGCAGACATCCCACTATTCATGACTTGCGGTAAACATTGCTTTGCCCATCCAGCGGTTTTTCTCAAGGATGCAGGCACCGATACTCGTGCCCATTCCCACTGCAACCTCTGGAGTCATTGATGTCTATTCCCGCATTCGGTCTTGGTACGTTTCGCTTGCAAGGCCAGGTGGTCATTGATTCGGTGAGCACTGGCCTGGAACTGGGCTACCGCGCCATCGATACCGCGCAAATCTACGAGAACGAAGCCGAGGTCGGCGAGGCCATCGCGGCCAGCGGCATTGCCCGTGAAGAGCTGTTCATCACCAGCAAGATCTGGGTCGCCAACTTCGCCAAGGACCGCTTGATCGACAGCCTTAAAGAGAGCCTGCAAAAGCTGCAGACCGACTACCTCGACCTGACGCTGATCCACTGGCCATCGCCGGAAAACCAAGTGCCGGTCGAAGAATTCATGGGCGCGTTGCTCGAAGCCAAAAAACTCGGATTGACCCGGCAGATCGGCGTCTCCAACTTCACCGTCGACCTGATGAAGCAAGCCATCGCCGCCATCGGTGCCGAGCACATCGCCACCAACCAGATCGAACTGCACCCGTACCTGCAAAACCGCAAGGTCGTCGAATTCGCGCAAAGCCAGGACATCCAGATCACTTCCTACATGACCCTGGCGTACGGCGAAGTGCTGAAAGACCCGGTTATCCAGCAGATCGCCGAGCGCCTGCAAGCAACACCTGCGCAAGTCACCCTGGCCTGGGCCATGCAATCGGGTTACGCGGTGATCCCGTCGTCCACCAAACGCGCCAACCTTGAAAGCAACCTCAAGGCCTGCGCCCTGACCCTGAGCGACGCCGACATGGCGTTGATCGCCGGCCTTGAACGCGCCCATCGCCTGACCAGCCCCAAAGGCATCGCGCCAAACTGGGATTAAGCGTCGCCCTGCGCCAGGCGTTGGTCGAGGCGCGTCATGGCCTGCTGCAACTGATCGACGGCTTCGTCGATCAGCCCCGCACGACCATCACCGCAGGCACGCTCAAGGTCCTCGCAGCATTCGATCAGACTGACCGCCCGCACCATCAGCGCCCCGCCCTTGATGCGGTGCGCCAACGTGCACAGGGCATGCTGTTCGCCACGGGCATGAGCCTTGAGCAACTCCTGCCGATCCGTGCGATTGGTCGCGGCCAGGTCACTCAGCAGTTGATTGATCAGCTCGTAGTCCTCGCCGACGTAACGCTCCAGACCGCTCAAGTCGATGTCGGCGGTTGAGGGTGTTTCGAGGGGCGGCACCGCGCCATCGGCAAACCTGGACGCCAACCAGGCGCCCAGATCTGCCAGGCGGATCGGTTTGAACAGGCAGTCGTCCATCCCCGCTTCCAGGCAACGGGCCTTCTCCTCGGGCTGCGCATTGGCGGTCAACCCCAGAATCAGGATCGGTTGTAATCCCTGAACCTGCTCTTCATCGCGGATGGCCCCGGCCAATTCATAGCCGCTGAGCACCGGCATGTTGCAGTCGGTGATCAGCACATCAAATTCATATTCGCGCCATCGATCAAGACCTTGCTGGCCATCCTCGGCGTCCATCACCCGGTGGCCCAGGTAGCTCAACTGCCGTGAGAGCAGCAATCGATTGGCCGGGTAATCATCGACCACCAGAATGGTCAGCGGCCGGGTCTGCGCCTGTTCCTCACGGTCAGGTAACTCGCTGGACGGCAACGGTTGCAACGCGGGCAGATCCAGGCAGACATCAATCCGCGTGCCCTTCCCCAACACGCTGGCAAGCTGCAATTGCCCGCCCATCATTTCGCACAACGTGCGGCTGATCACCAGCCCCAGACCTGAGCCGTTTCGACCTGTTTGCTGGCTGTTTTGCGCCTGCACAAACGGGCTGAACAGTCGCTGCCGATCGATCTCGCTGATACCGATGCCCGTGTCTTCAATGCGCACCGAGACCGCCAGTTGCCCGACTGCACGGGGCTCGACCCGCAGCGTCAGGCGCACTTCACCTTCATCGGTGAACTTGATCGCGTTGCTCAGCAGATTGGACAGCACCTGCTTGAAGCGCGTGGGGTCGATCAATACGTCGGCGTCGCTGTGCTCGCCCAGGTCGACGCGCCACTCCAGGTTCTTCTGCCGGGCCAGACCTTCAAAGACCCGGCACACCGATTCGACCAGCCTGCGCAGGTTGGCCCGTTCCGGCGTCAGGGACAAATGCCCGGACTCGATGCGGGCGATGTCCAGGATGTCGCCAATCAACGCCAGCAATTGTTGCCCGGCATTGGCCGCCACCTCGATTGCCGACCGGTCGGTGACGCCTTCATCCGCTCGCTTCAACGCCAATTCGAGCATGCCAAGCAGCGCATTCATCGGCGTGCGGATCTCATGGCTCATGGTCGCCAGAAACGTGGTCTTGGCACGGTTCGCCTCATCCGCCGCGTCCTTGGCGTCCTGCAATTGACTGAGCAATTGCTGGCGCAGGCGGATCTGCCGGCGCTGCCAGGCGATCCAGGCCAGCGCCAGCAACAGCAAGGCGCCGGCACCGACAAAGGCCTGGAGAATGTCTTGCCGGTGACGCAGCCAGGAGCTTTGTTCAACCATCAGGTCATTGCGCCAATAACCGGTCATTTCATCGATTTCTTCAGGGGAGATACTCAGCAGCGCCTTGTCCAGGATCGAATGCAGCTCAACGGCCTCGCGACCGGTCGCCAGGGTGCTGCGGGCCGGATCGGTGCCGACGGTGCTGGTCACTTGCAGACGGTCGCGGTATTGCCGGGAAATCATGATCCGGGCACCGATCAACGAGTTGATGGCGCCGTCCGTCCTGCCCTCGGCGACCATTTCCATCCCGTCCGCGGTCAACGGCGCAGTGACCAGTTCGACCTGCGGAAAGTGCTGGCGAATGAATTCGCCGGCACTGTTGCCCTGGGTGATGGCCAGTTTTTTGCCCGCCATTTCATCCAGTGTCCGCGGACTGTCGGATGCGATGCGGGTCACCAGCACATTCGGGCTGGTCAGAAACGGCCGGGTAAATCGCAGTTCTGTTTCACGCTCAATGCTGGGGCTGATCCCGGCGACCACGTCAACATGACCGCTCCTGATCCACTCGAACAATTCAGCCACTGACCGGGTTGGCTGAATGTCGAATTTCAAACCTGTACGCAAACTGATTTTCGCCAGCACATCGATGCTGATGCCCCGGTAATTGCCCCCGTCATCGACAAAGGAAATCGGCATGAGGTTTTGGTTGATCGCCACTCGCACGCGTGGATGATCATCGAGCCAGCGTTGCTCGGCGACACTGAAGTGCAGGGCTTGCGTGCCGGCAATGGAAGCCCCGCTACCGCCCCATCGCCGCAGGATATTCATTCGTTCATTGGTCGGGATCGCCGCCAGGGCCCGGTTGACGATGCGTTGCAACTGGAGGTTGTCGAGGCTCATCGCAAACGCAAAACGCCCGGACTCCATACGGGAAAAATCCGCCAGTTGAACGTTGTTGAGGTAATTTTTACTGATCAGGTGATTGACGCTGATGGCGTCCCCCAAATAGGCGTCCGACTGACCAAACGCAACGGCGCCCACCGCGCCCAGCGTCGAAGGGAACAGCTGCACATTCGCCTTGGGATAAAAAGCCTGCACTTGCTGCTCGGGCAAATAGTGGTACAGCATCGCCAGCCGTTTACCGGCAAGGTCCGGGTCCAGTGGCAGGGATGAATCGGTGCGCGTGACCAGCACCGGTTGATCATCGGCATAGGCACTGGACATCCGCAGTTGTGGATCCTCGACCTCATAACGGTTAGCCGTACCCAACAGGTCAGCCGCACCGTCCTTGATCGCACGCACCGCCTCGTCCCGCGATGCGTAGCGCTGAACATCGATTTCCACGTTCAATAGCTGTTTGAGCAGCCCGGCATAGTCAGCCGTCAGCCCTTCATAGTCGGTGCCGGTGGTGGTGATGTCGAAGGGCGGATAATCCGGCGCCGAGACGGCCAGCACCAGCCGGCCTTTCTGGCGCAGCACACGCGAATCGGCATCCGACAGTTTGACGTCGTAGCCGTCCACGCTGGAGCGTCCCAGCAGGGTCAGTGTTTGCGGCTGTGCACAGACGCTGGAAATCCAGAGCCCCCCCAGCAATACCAGGTGGGTCAGGTGGCGAAATCGTCGAAAAGCACTCATTCAGATCAGATGATTACGTTTGGCGAAATCCCTCAGGTGAACCTTGGATTCCACATTGAGTTTTTCGATCAAACGGGTTTTGTAGGTGCTGACGGTCTTGTGGCTCAGGTTGGTGATTTCGGCGATTTCCTTGTTGCTCATACCTTGGGCCACGTAACACAAGATGGTCAGTTCGCGGTCGGAGAGACTGTCGATCATCTCCCTTTCGCTGCGTTGCAAGGTGCTCAGCGACACCGAGCTCGAGGCGAGCTTGGCGAAATAGGAGTAACCGGCCATCACCGCGTGCACGGCCTTGTGCAAATGTTGCAGGTCGTTGGTTTTGGAAACGTACGCGGCAGCACCGGCACGCATGCAACGATCCTGATAAAACCTTGGCTCTTGTGAAGTGAAGACCAACACCCGGCAGCGCACACCACTGGCCTTGATCCGGTTCAATACATCCAGCCCGTCGAGTCCCGGTAAACCCAGGTCAAGCACCAACAGATCCGGTTGTTGGTCACGAATCATCGACAAGACCTCGTTGCCGCTGGACACCTCGTGAATCTGTTGAAACCCTTCCTGTTTAAGCAGGATTTTGACGGCAGCGCGAACCACCGGATGGTCGTCCGCTATCAGCGCTGACTTCGCTGACTTCATGGCAACTCCCTGTGCTAATACACGACAATCGGACACTGAATGTCCATGGGTCGGACCCCGGCTACACGCAGCAGCTGCGCGAAGACTCTTGCACGGAAACACGCGCCCGACTACCTGACAGAAATGACAGTGCCGACGAGCGGTAGCTGAGGATCAACGGTCGCCATCAGCCGTTGAATGCACGCCAGATCGGGTAACGCAGCATCGCTCACCTGAACCTTTTGCTGCCCGCAAGCCGGGGTCGGCGGCCCGTCATAGATCAAGGCGTGGTGAACCTGTGGGTGATCGAGGAAGAAGTCGCGCAAGTCCAGTGCCCTGTCCGCCAACGCGGCATTGATGACCACCAGGTCGAAAGGCACGCCGCCGTACTCGGTCAGGGTCAACAGTTCGGCAAGGTTTTGCACGGGGGCCACGCGGTAATAATCGAGCCGGTTGAACAGGCGCTCGATTCTCATCCGCTGAAAATGCTGCTCGTCGGCAATCAGGATACGTAACGCTTTGTTCGGCAACCGGGGCCCCCAGGAGGGTTTCAGATTCGTGAGGCCGCAAGGCTACGGAAGAGCCAACGAGCTTTCTGTAGGACTATTCCTAAAACCCGAGACATTTATTCCGTTGCCAGAGGGGATTCAACGCTATTCCGTCGTACTCGGACTCCAGAATGCCTGCACCACCAGCGTCGATGTCGAAATCCGGGCCACCAGCGCGTCCAGTTCGTCGCCGTCCACAGACGTCGTCGCGAGGGTCGCCTCCACCTCGATTTCATCCGCGCCGAACGCGTGCACATCCACATCGCTCGCCGGGTAATTGCTGCGCTCAAGTTCCGCTTCCAGTAGCGCCAGCACGGCTTTTTGTTGGGAACGGCGGGCGATCACGTAAACGATGTTGGTGACTTCAGCCGAAATCACATCCAGCGGCTGACGGTTGATGTTGTTGACGATCGGCCGCAGCAAGGTATTGGCCGCCAGTACGAACAGCGTACCGAGCAAGGCCTCCAGGACCAGATCGGCCCCCGCGCAGGCACCGACCGCCGCCGAGGCCCAAAGCGTTGCCGCAGTGTTGAGGCCACGCACGTTGCCCTCTTCGCGCATGATCACCCCGGCACCAAGGAAGCCGATGCCGGAGACAACGTAGGCGACCACCCGCACTGCGCCTTCGGCCCCGCCGAGGCGGTTGGCCATGTCGACGAAAATCGCCGCCCCCACCGCGACCAGCACGTTGGTGCGCAGGCCGGCGGTGCGTTGGCGGTATTGGCGCTCGAAGCCGATCAGGCCACCGAGGATGAAGGCCGCGCTGAGGCTGACCAGGGTGTCGACCAGGGAGGTCAGGTTGATGTTGTTGAGTGCTTGCATGATGAATCCTTTGAAAAACACACGATCCCTGTAGGAGTGAGCCTGCTCGCGATGACGGTGGTACATCCAACATTAAAGTGGCTGATCTACCGCTATCGCGAGCAGGCTCACTCCTACATCTGGCAGCATTACTGCCAGCCAAACCGGCGGATGTAGAAGCCCTTCACCGCCTGGGTGAGCGCCATGTACGCCAGCAGAATCACCGGCAAAAACACAAAGTACAGCGACGGCAGCGCCTGCAATTTGAAGTAGTGCGCCAAGGGTCCCATCGGCAGGAAGATCCCCACGGCCATGATGATTCCGGTCATCACCAGCAGCGGCATGGCGGCACGGCTTTGCAGGAACGGAATCTTCGGCGTGCGAATCATGTGCACGATCAGCGTCTGGGTCAGCAGCCCGACCACGAACCAGCCGGACTGGAACAGGGTCTGGTGGTCCGGGGTATTGGCGTCGAACACGTACCACATCAAGGCAAACGTGGTGATGTCGAAGATCGAACTGATCGGGCCGAAGAACAGCATGAAACGCCCGACATCCGCCGGTTGCCAGCGTTGCGGTTGCTTGAGCATTTCTTCATCGACGTTATCGAACGGAATGGCGATCTGCGAAATGTCATAGAGCAGGTTCTGCACCAGCAGGTGCATCGGCAGCATAGGCAGGAACGGGATGAACGCGCTGGCCACCAGCACCGAGAACACGTTGCCGAAGTTCGAACTTGCGGTCATCTTGATGTACTTGAGCATGTTGGCGAAGGTCCGCCGCCCTTCCAGCACGCCCTCCTCCAGGACCATCAGGCTTTTCTCCAGCAGGATGATGTCCGCCGCTTCCTTGGCGATGTCCACGGCGCTGTCCACCGAAATACCGATGTCGGCGGTGCGTAGCGCAGGGGCGTCGTTGATGCCATCGCCCATGAAACCGACCACATGGCCGTTGCCCTTGAGCAGACGGACGATGCGTTCCTTGTGCGACGGCGTCAGTTTGGCGAAGACGTTGGTGGTCTCCACGGCCACCGCCAGTTCGGCGTCGGTCATGCGCTCGATGTCGTTGCCCATCAACAGGCCTTGCTGCTCCAGGCCGACTTCGCGGCAGATCTTCGCGGTCACCAGTTCGTTATCGCCGGTCAGCACTTTCACTGCCACGCCATGCGCGGCCAGCGCTTTCAAGGCCGGCGCAGTGCTTTCCTTCGGTGGATCGAGAAACGCCACGTAGCCGATCAGCGTCAGTGCCTGCTCATCCGCCAGGCTGTAAGTGTCGCGCCCCTCGATCATTGGCCGCGCGGCAACCGCCACCACCCGCAGCCCTTCGGCATTGAACGAGGCGGTGACCTGACGAATCCGCGCCAGCAGTTCATCGCTCAGTGCTTCATCGCGTTCGCCGTGACGCACCCGCGTGCACACCGCCAGCACCTCTTCCACCGCACCTTTGCAGATCAACAGATGCGGTTGACCGCGCTCGGCAACCACCACCGACATACGCCGCCGGGTAAAGTCGAACGGGATCTCGTCGACTTTGTGAAACGCCGTGCCGACTTTCAGCTCACGGTGGATTTCGACGTGTTCGAGCACCGCCACGTCCAGCAGGTTTTTCAGGCCGGTCTGGTAGTAGCTGTTGAGGTAGGCCATTTCCAGCACATCGTCGGAGTCGTTGCCCCAGACGTCGACGTTGCGCGCCAGAAAGATTTTGTCCTGGGTCAGAGTGCCGGTCTTGTCCGTGCACAGCACGTCCATGGCGCCGAAGTTCTGAATCGCGTCGAGGCGCTTGACGATGACTTTTTTGCGCGACAGGAACACCGCACCTTTTGCCAGCGTCGAGGTGACGATCATCGGCAGCATTTCCGGGGTCAGGCCCACGGCAATCGACAGTGCGAACAGCAGCGCTTCGGTCCAGTCGCCTTTGGTGAACCCATTGATGAACAGCACCAGCGGCGCCATCACGAACATGAAGCGGATCAGCAACCAGCTGACTTTGTTGACCCCGGTCTGGAACGACGTCGGCGCGCGATCGGTGGCACCGACCCGCTGGGCCAGCGCGCCAAAATAGGTGCTGTTGCCCGTGGTCAGAATCACCGCGATCGCCGTGCCGGACACGACGTTGGTGCCCATGAACAGGATGTTGTCCAGATCCAGCGGATTGCTGGTGTCGCTGTCCTGCTGGTGGCGGAATTTTTCCACCGGCATCGATTCGCCGGTCATCGCCGCCTGGCTGACGAACAGGTCCTTGGCGCTGAGCACCCGGCAATCGGCGGGAATCATGTCGCCGGCCGAGAGCACGATCAGATCGCCCGGCACCAGCTGTTTGATGGGGACTTCGGTGCGCAGGGCATCACGACGCATCACCGTGGCGGTGTTGCTGACCATCGCCTTGAGCGCGTCGGCTGCCTGGTTGGATTTGGTTTCCTGCCAGAAGCGCAGCAAGGTCGAGAGCACCACCATCGAGAAAATCACGATGGCGGCCTTCATGTCCTCGGTCAGCCACGAGATGACCGCGAGCAATGTCAGCAGCAGGTTGAACGGGTTTTTGTAGCAGTGCCACAGGTGAGTCCACCACGGCAGCGGTTGCTCGTGCTCGACTTCGTTGAGGCCGAATTGCACGCGCAGTGCATCGGCTTCGGCTTCGCTCAGGCCGTCGGTGTGGCTACCGAGGTTGTGCAACAGTTGGCCGGTGTCGCTGTTGGCGGCGCTCACCAGGGTTTGCGCCAAAGTGGGCGGCACCTCGCGGCTGACCGTGGTGTCGGTGAAGGTTTCCAGCAGCGCCAGGCGACGGAAGTGTCGGGCGATGTGACGGGTGCGCAGGAATCCGGCAAAGAATTCTTTGAGCAGGTTCAGGTTCATGGCAGTTCCCCCAGGGTCAGCCGGGAAACCTTCCAGCAGGCGTGTCGGTGCACCGCGATGACGACAAAAAGTCGAACATCACGCACGGTTCAGCGTCGATGAGAGGACGTCGGGACACGGACCAGGACTGGCCGCGATCGGGATGCCGCTGCTCGCTATCAGGCGAGACAACGGCACAAAAAGTTGCGCGTTATCTTGCCGGGTTGTTGCCGGTTATCGAAACCGGCCGACTACTGTCACTCGAACAAGTACCCACTGTGGGTCTCCGCTATTGATGAAAACGCGCGAAGCTTACGCCCCGATTTGTGGAGAGTAAACGATGCATTGGCAAGTCGTCGGGGAATTGCCGGGATCTTCAGGAAGGGTTCAGGATTCGGCATTTTTGGTGTCTTTGAGGACGCCATCGCCGGCAAGCCGGCTCCTACAGGGGAATGCGATCAACTGTAGGAGCCGGCTTGCCGGCGATGGCGGCGTGACAGACGCCGAATACCTTAACTGGCAGTCGCGAGCAGCAGATCCACCACCGAACGGCCATGCCCACGATGCTTGCCATGCTCATACAAAGACCCGGCAATCTCATCCGCGCGAATCGGCAGGATCGACAACAGGGTGTCGCTCAAACCATGGCTCGCCTGGCAGAAGCCCTGCATGTAGATGCCGGCCTTGCAGCGTTCGTCGGTGATCAGCTTGTAGTTGCGGTCCACCTCGAAATCACCAAGGTATTGCTCCAGCGGTGCCAGCAGTTTGCGGTGCATCTGACGCTCATAACCGGTGGCCAAAACCACGGCATCGTAGTGACGCACCGTGACTTCACCGGTGGCGTTGTTACGCACTGCCAGTTCGATGCCGCGCTCGGTGGCGGTGGCTTTTTCAATGGTGGTCAGGGTACGGAACGCATGACGGGCGATGCCCGAGACTTTCTGGCGATAGAAGATCCCGTAGATGCGTTCGATCAGGTCAATGTCCACCACCGAATAGTTGGTGTTGTGGTACTCGTTGACCAGACGCTCGCGCTCGCTGCTCGCCTGCTGGAACACCAGGTCGGTGAATTCCGGCGAGAACACTTCGTTGACGAACGGGCTGTCGTCCGCCGGCTTCAGCGCCGAGCCGCGCAGGATCATGTCGACCTGCACCGACGGGAAGCTGTCATTCAAATCGATGAAGGCTTCTGCCGCGCTCTGCCCGCCACCGATGATCGCGATGCTCATCGGTTGATTGTTCACGCACGGCTGCTTGGCCATCTGCGCCAGGTACTGCGAATGATGGAACACCCGACCATCATCCTTCAGCGCCTTGAACGCTTCGGGAATGCGCGGTGTACCACCGGCGCTGACCACCACCGAGCGGGCGGTGCGCACGTGTTGCTGGCCTTGGGTATCGCGGGAGATCACGCGCAACGCTTCGACCTGCTGGTTGTGCAGCACCGGCTCGATGGTCAGCACCTCTTCGCCGTAACGGCTCTGCTCGGCGAATTGCCCGGCGACCCAGCACAGGTAGTCGTTGTATTCCATGCGGCACGGATAGAAGGTGCCGAGGTTGATGAAATCCACCAGACGACCATGGTGCTTGAGGTAGTTGACGAAGGAATACGGACTGGTCGGATTGCGCAGGGTCACCAGGTCCTTGAGGAAGGAAATCTGCAGCTCGCTCTGGGTCACCAGGGTGTTGCCGTGCCAGCGATAGTCCGCCTGCTTGTCGAGAAACAGTACATCCAGCTCGCCCTGGGTCGGCCCGCGCTCTTGCAGTGCGATGGCCAGCGCCAGGTTCGAAGGGCCGAAACCGACGCCGATCAGGTCGTGAACGATGGGCGATGCAATTGCCTGTGTCATTTCCAGTGTCCTCTGGATGAACCCCTCAACAGTGGGGCGTAAGCCTAAGTGACCTGACCAGCCTTGAGCAGGACAGCAGGTCGTCTGTTGATAGGGAACGAGGACAATGAAACAAAATTTAATATTGTTTTTTTACCCAGCGGAGAAGATCAGTGGGCATCCCACTGGCGCATCCGCACGCGGCAATGCTTCATCGCGTTGACGATGTGCTTCTCGACCAGCGCCCGGGAAATCCCCAGACGTTCGGCGATTTCCGGGTGCGACAGGCCATCGATCTTGCGCAGCAGGAAACTCTCGCGGCACAGCCGTGGCAATTCCGCCAGGGCACGCTGGAGCATTTCCAGGCGTTGGCCGTGGTCGAGGCTGTTGTGCGGGGACGGGGTGAAATAGCGTTCTTCGTTGTCGAGCACTTCCAGCGATTCGACCTGACGCAAGGCATTGCGCCGATGGTCGTCGATCACCAGATTGAGCGCGGTGCGATAAAGGAATGCCCGGGGCTGCTCGATCGGCGTGTCGCTGGAACGTTCCAGAACCCGCACATAAGCGTCATGCACCACATCTTCGGCCACCTGACGGTTGCCCAGCTTGGCGTTGAGGAAACACACCAGCTCGCGATAGTAGTTTTCCAACCATGACTCCCGGCCGCAGGGGTGCGGTTTCTTTCCTTGAGCCACCGCAACGACCGCCGAAATGGGCAGTGGCACGATAGTGGCAGTTCGAGGTGCGTAATTTATAGTAATTCTCATATAGATTTAAAGTATTGCTTCATCTTGCCCGACAAATAGTCGCGAACCTGTAGGAGCGAGCCTGCTCGCGAAGGACTTGAGAGCAACGCGTTTAGTCAGGAAGAAGCGCGTTATCGTTAACGTCCTTCGCGAGCAAGCTCGCTCCTACAAGGTGATTGTGTCGGCTTGTGTCCGTGCCTAAATTCCTCGGTTCTTTCCTCGTATAAAGGACAGCTCCCCGTCTCTGTCGGCTTCCCGACAGCGTTCAACTGTTGCCGGATTTTGTGCGCAGGCTGAGCGACGGGCCGATATCCATTGGCCGGAACCCTGCATGAAACGTCCCCGACACACCCGACGCGCCCTGCTTGTAGCACTTTGTCTGATCCCCGTTATCGCCGTGGCTGCCTGGCAGGTCATCCCGCCCGGCCGGGACAAATTCGCCACCGTACAAGTCAGTCGGGGTGACATCGAAAGCAGTGTCACGGCGCTGGGCACCCTGCAACCTCGACGCTACGTGGACGTCGGTGCGCAGGCGTCCGGGCAGATCCAGAAGATCCATGTGGAAGTCGGTGACGTGATCAAGGAAGGCCAGTTGCTGGTGGAAATCGATCCGTCCACGCAACAGGCCAAACTCGACGCCGGGCGTTTTTCCGTCGAAAACCTCAAGGCGCAACTCGAGGAACAACGGGCACAGCACGAGCTGGCCCGGCAAAAGTTCCAGCGCCAGCAGAGCCTCAAGGCCGGCGGCGCCACCCGCGAAGAAGATGTGCAAACTGCCCAGGCTGAACTGCGCGCCACCCAGGCACGCATCGACATGTTCCAGGCGCAGATCCGCCAGGCCCAGGCCAGCCTGCGCAGCGATCAAGCCGAACTCGGTTACACGCGCATTTACGCGCCGATGTCCGGCACCGTGGTCGCACTCGACGCCCGGGTCGGCCAGACCCTCAACGCGCAACAGCAAACACCGTTGATTCTGCGCATCGCCAAGTTGTCGCCGATGACGGTCTGGGCCGAAGTCTCGGAAGCCGACATCGGTCACGTCAAACCCGGCATGACGGCCTGGTTCACCACCCTCAGCGGTGGCAAGCGGCGCTGGAGCAGCACCGTGCGGCAAATCCTGCCGGTGCCGCCCAAGCCTCTGGACCAGACCAGCCAGGGCGGTGGCAGCCCGACCAGTTCGAGCAAAAGTGGCAGCGCTCGCGTGGTGCTGTACACCGTGCTGCTCGACGTCGATAACGCCGACAACGCGCTGATGGCGGAAATGACCACACAAGTGTTCTTCGTGTCCGACCAGGCGAAAGACGTGCTCACCGCGCCCATTGCTGCGCTGCAAGGCGGCACGCAACCGAACATCCAGACCGCGCAGGTCGTCGCCAAAAACGGCCGCATCGAGCAACGCGATGTTCGCACCGGCATCAGCGACCGCCTGCGGGTGCAGATCCTCGACGGCTTGCAGGAAGGCGATCACCTGTTGATCGGCCCGGTCGACGGGAGTGGCGGCTGAATGCAGACGCCCCTGATCGACCTGCAGGACATCCGCAAATCCTACGGCGGCGGCGATTCACCGCAAGTCCACGTGCTGCGCGGCATCGACCTGTCGATCCACGCCGGGGAATTCGTGGCGATTGTTGGCGCGTCCGGTTCCGGCAAGTCGACGCTGATGAACATCCTCGGTTGCCTCGACCGCCCGACGTCCGGCGAATACCGCTTCGCCGGGGAGAACGTCGCCGGGCTCGACAGCGATGAACTGGCCTGGCTGCGCCGCGAAGCCTTCGGTTTTGTGTTCCAGGGCTATCACCTGATTCCGTCCGGTTCGGCCCAGGAAAACGTCGAGATGCCGGCGATCTACGCAGGCACCCCGGCCGCCGAACGCCATGCCCGCGCTGCCGCCCTGCTCGACCGCCTCGGCCTCGCCTCACGCACCGGCAACCGCCCGCACCAACTCTCCGGCGGCCAGCAACAACGCGTATCCATCGCCCGCGCCTTGATGAACGGCGGCCACATCATCCTCGCCGACGAACCCACCGGCGCCCTCGACAGCCACAGCGGCGCCGAGGTGATGACGTTGCTGGATGAACTGGCGAGCCAGGGCCACGTGGTGATCCTTATCACCCACGACCGCGAAGTCGCGGCCCGGGCCAAACGCATCATCGAAATCCGCGACGGGCTGATCATCAGCGACAGCGCCCACGACAACCCTGACGTACAAACCTCGGCCAACCCCGGCGCCCTGCAAGCCGTGGATTTGCGCAAGCGCCTGAGCGAAGGCGCGGAGGCCACCGGTGCCTGGAAAGGCGAACTGGTGGACGCCGTACACGCGGCCTGGCGGGTGATGTGGATCAACAAGTTTCGCACCGCGCTGACCCTGCTCGGGATCATCATCGGCGTCGCGTCGGTGGTGGTGATGCTGGCCGTCGGCGAAGGCAGCAAGCGCCAGGTGATGGCACAGATGGGCGCGTTCGGCTCGAACATCATTTACCTCAGCGGCTCGGCACCGAACCCGCGAACACCGCTGGGCATCATCACCCTCGATGACGTCGCGGCGGTCGGCAGCCTGCCGCAGGTGACGCGCATCATGCCGGTCAACGGCCAGGAGGCCGGGGTGCGCTTCGGCAACCTCGACCACTTGAGCTACGTCGGCGGCAACGACACCAACTTCCCGGCGATCTTCAATTGGCCGGTGGTGGAAGGCAGTTACTTCACCCAGGACGATGAACGCAACGCGGCGGCCGTCGCAGTGATCGGGCACAAGGTACGGACCAAATTGCTCAAGGACGTGGCCAACCCCATCGGCCAGTACATCCTGATCGAAAACGTGCCCTTCCAGGTAGTCGGCGTGCTCGCGGAAAAAGGTGCCAGCTCCGGTGACAGCGACAGCGACGACCGCATTGCCATCCCCTATTCCGCCGCGAGTGTGCGGCTGTTCGGCACCCACAACCCCGAATACGTGGCCATCGCGGCGGCCGATGCACGCAAGGTCAAAGAGACGGAAACCGCCATCGAGCAGTTGATGTTGCGCCTGCACGACGGCAAAAAGGATTTCGAACTGACCAACAACGCGGCGATGATTCAGGCCGAAGCGCGCACGCAAAACACCCTGTCGCTGATGCTCGGTTCTATTGCCGCGATTTCGCTGTTGGTGGGCGGGATTGGCGTGATGAACATCATGCTCATGACCGTGCGCGAACGCACCCGCGAGATCGGCATCCGCATGGCCACCGGCGCCCGTCAGCGCGACATCCTGCGGCAGTTCCTCACCGAAGCGGTGATGCTCTCGGTGGTCGGCGGCCTCGCCGGCATTGCCCTGGCGCTGATCGTCGGCGGCGTGCTGATTCTCAGCGAAGTGGCCGTCGCGTTCTCTTTGATAGCGGTACTCGGTGCCTTCGGCTGCGCCCTGGTCACCGGTGTTGTCTTCGGCTTCATGCCGGCCCGCAAAGCTGCCCGGCTCGACCCGGTCACGGCCCTTACCAGTGAATGATCGATCTATGAAAGCGCCACTCAGCCTGTTGACCCTCTGCGTGTTGCTCAGCGCGTGCGCCAACCCGGACCCGCGCCCGGACAGCGGCCTGCAGCCGCCGCCCACCTGGCACTCGGCACACCATGAAAACGCCTTGATGCAGAACACCCAGTGGTGGACGCACTTTGGCAGCCCGCAACTCGATCAACTGATTGAACAGGCCCGCGTCGGCAGTTATGACCTGGCGGCCGCACTGGCCCGGGTTCGCCATGCCCAGGCCACCACCGTGATCGCCGGCGGTTCGCTGTTGCCGGAAGTGAAAGCCGCCGGGAACGCCAACCGCCAGAAGCTGATGCGCGGCAACGGCTACAGCCAACTGGACGCCGACGACAGCAACAAGGCGGTGGATTACTTCGACGCCAGCCTCAGCGCCAGTTATGAAATCGATTTCTGGGGCGGCCAGCGCGCCTCCCGCGACAGTGCGCAATTCGGCCTGCGAGCCAGTGAGTTCGATCGCGATACGGTTGAGTTGACGCTGCTCAGTGCGGTCGCCAGCACCTACGCGCAAGCGTTGTCATTGCAGGAACAGCACCGTATCGCGCAGCTCAATCTGGCGAACGCACAAAAGGTTTTGAACCTGGTACAAACCCGCTTCGACTCAGGCTCTGCCACGGCACTGGAACTGGCCCAGCAAAAAAGCCTGGTGGCCGCGCAACAACGGCAGTTGCCGCTGGTGCAGCAACAAGCCGAAGAAGCGCGGATCACCCTCGCCGCCCTCCTCGGCCGTCCGGTTCAGGAACTGAAGCTCGACGATCAGCGCTTCGACCAGCTCAGTTGGCCGGTCATCGGTGCGGGCGTGCCCAGCGAGTTGCTCAACCGTCGCCCGGACATCGCTCGCGCCGAAGCGCAGCTGGCGGCCGCACGCGCCGATGTGACCGTGGCCCGGGCGAAAATGCTGCCCACCGTGACATTGAGTGCCCAGATCGGTTCTGGCGCCGACACCTTCAGCGATGTGCTGCGCAGCCCGTTCTACAACCTCACCGCCGGATTGGTCGCGCCGATTTTCAACAACGGTCGCCTGAGCGCCGAACGTGATAAAGCCACGGCGCGCCAGGAAGAACTGCTGGAAACCTACCGTGGCGCGATCATCAACGGCTTTGCCGACGTGGAAAAAGCCCTGACCGGCATTCGCGGACTGGACGCCCAGCGCCAATGGCAAAGTGAAGAATTGAATCAGGCGCAAACGGCTTTCGACATTGCGCAAAGCCGCTATCAGGCCGGGGCCGAGGATTTGCTGACGGTGCTGGAGACGCAACGCACGCTGTATGCCGCGCAGGATTTGAATGTGCAGCTGCGGTTGGCGAGGTTGCAGGCGAGTGTTGCGTTGTACAAGGCGCTTGGGGGTGGGTGGCAGGTTTTGTAATTTGCAGCGATCTCAGAATGGCCATCGCGAGCAGGCTCGCTCCCACATTGGATCTATGGCGAACACATTATGTGTGAACACCCGAGATCAACTGTGGGAGCGAGCCTGCTCGCGATTGAACGATAACGCGGTACGCCTGATTAACTGGTCATCGGTTTAGCCTTCAGATTCCGCGCATACCAAGGCCGTTGCGGCACCTTGCGGAACAGGTCTTCCAACTTCTTCTCGTCTTCACCAAAGGTAATCCGCAGCGCCAGTTTCATGGTTTCCGGGTCCATTTCCACCGACTTGCCCGCCTGCAACCCCGGCGTGGTGTTGCAGCCGTGGGTGCTCGGGCCAAGCCACGGATCGTCGATCTCGACCCAGCGACCGGGCGCAAACCACGGCACACCATTGACCTCCAGCCGACGGACTTCCCCCGGATGAAAGCGCTCGTGCGCACGGAACCAGTCTTCGAGGCGGTCATCGATCCAGCCATGAAAATGCCAGAACACCGGGTTCACATGGGAGGAAAACGGGTCGCCAAGAAAGTCGTTTTCCGCCGCGAACCAACGGGCGGAAAAATCTGCGGTATCCCGGGCGAACGGCACAGGCTGGCCGTTGGACGGATCGCGGGGCACCGACGCCCAGCGCATGTGCAGCCAGTCATGCAGCCCGAGTTCGACCTCGGAACCGAACTGCCCCAAGGTCAATTTCGACAAGTAACGCGGGTCACGGTATCGCGACTCCCAGACCTGAAAATTGCTGTGATAGGTCTCAGCGGTCTTGAGATCGGCCACCCATTGCGAGTATTCGTCATCGTCTTCGGCGCGCCAGGCCGGCGGCAAAGCGGTGCCGTCGTGGTTGTCGAAGTAACGGGCAAAGGCCTGGCGATCACGCACCAGTTCCGGTTGCGGCAACGGAAACTGCTGCCACGACGGCAAGTCTTGCAGGGAGCGCGCGGTACCGAGCATGTGCCGGTGCATGAAAAAAAAGTCGATGCCCGAGCCATTGCGGTCCTTGCGCGGCCCGCGCGCATCGCGCTCCTTGTCCCGAAGCCCCGGCTGCCAGCCGATGCCGCGCAAGGCGTTGCGCTTGTCTTCGGACAAGGTGTGCCATTTGTCGCGGGAGGCGTGCCAGAGCTGATGGAACAAGCGGTGCTCGGGCGAAATCAGCCACGCCAGCAACGCCGGGCCCAGGCCCGTGCGCTCACGCGCTTCAGGGAACACCTGTTTGACCGCGACGAAACGGTTGTCCTGGGCGGTCAGGGACAACGGACGATCCAGGCGCAGTACACGCCCACTCAAAGTGCCGCTGCCGGCATTGCCGAATGCGGCCCAGACTTCGTCCAGCTTGAAGGTGAATTCGTAGTCCGGCGTCCCGGTCGGGGATCGGGAATCGATCAGGCGCCAGCTCAGCTCTTTGTTATCTACACCCGTCAGATCGCCGAGGACGCGATAGCGCGGTGGCGGTGCGGCACGCAGCGCTTCGAAAGTATCGAGAAAACCGTTGAGCCCACGGCCCTTGTGACCGACGTCGAGCAGCAGTTGCAAGCCCTCGCGAGGCAAGCCGTCGAGCCCCGCGTCACGCCCCTCGAAGCGAATGTCCCAGATGCCCTGCAAGGTGTTGGCCAAACGCTGACCAGCCACATCCGCGACGTCGAATGACGCTTCGCCGGGGGTAATGGTCGGGTCCGGTTTTGTCAGTTCGCGATGCCCGTAATACGCCGCAGGCAGGGCGGCACCGGTCAGTGCCAGACCCGCCAGGAACCATCGTCGAGAAATCGTCATTGCCCTACCTGTGTCAGCCATGGAGCAGGCTTTATCCAAGCTAGAACGTTTGTTGCCCCGACAAATTTAGAAGCTTCGCGGGCAAGCCTCGCTCCTACAGGGGTTGTGCGTTGACCTGTAGGAGCGAGGCTTGCCCGCGAAGGGGCCCTCAGCCTCACTAAATTTCCCACTCGGCCACTCGTTCCCCCCAGATAGCAAAGGCCCCCGCGCCTGCACCCTCGACGGCGAACCTGACTGAGATGGCAATGACAAAACCTCGTTCGAAAAAGGCTCTTTTCATTGGCCTGCCCCTGGCGCTGGCCATCGCTGGCGCGGCAGGGTTTGCGGCCTGGGATTACTGGTTCAACGACAACCCCGGCTACCCGGTCGCGGTGATGAAACAGGCCGATGAACTGCAAGAACGCATCCTCTCGTTTGACAGCCACATCACCGTGCCCATGGATTTCGGCACCGCCGAAAACGAGGCCGACAAGGACGGCAGCGGCCAGTTCGACCTGGTCAAGACAGCGCGGGGTCGCCTGTCCGGCGCGGCGCTGACCATTTTCGGCTGGCCCGAAATCTGGAACGGCGACAACGCCCCGCACCGCCCGACCGCCGGATTCATCGACGAAGCCCGTCACGAGCAGGAGACTCGCTACAAAATCATCACCACCCTGGTGCGCGACTTCCCCAATCAGGTGGCCATTGCCTACACCCCGGACGATTTCCGACGCCTGCACGGCGAGGGCAAGTTCGCCGTGTTCATCAGCATGCTCAACGCCTACCCGCTGGGCAACGACGTCAACGCCCTGGATAAGTGGGCCGCGCGCGGAATGCGCATGTTCGGTTTCAGTTACGTGGGCAACAACGCCTGGGCCGATTCGTCCCGGCCGCTGCCGTTTTTCAATGATTCCCGTGATGCGCTGGGCGGCCTGTCAGAGCTGGGCAAGCAAGCGGTGCATCGCCTGAACGACCTCGGGGTCATCATCGATGTGTCGCAAATGTCGACCAAGGCCCTGGAACAAGTCAGCCAATTGAGCCGCGCACCGATGGTCGCCTCGCACTCGGCGCCACGGGCGCTGGTGGACATCCCGCGCAACCTCAGCGACAGCGAAATGCAGCTGATCAAGAACAGCGGCGGCGTGGTGCAGATCGTCGGCTTCCCGACCTACATCAAGCCGCTGAGCCAGGGCACCCAGGACAAACTCAACGCCCTGCGTGCGCGTTTCGACCTGCAACCGCTGCAAGGCCTGGAGATGGCGCTGATGCCGGGCGACCCGGTGATCACCGTGTGGTCGGAACAGCGTTTCGGCGAATACGCCAGTCAGCTCTACGGCATTGTCGATGAAGAACCCAAGGCCACCCTCAAGGATTACGGCGACGCCATCGACTACGCCGTGAAAAAAATCGGCATCGATCACGTCGGCATCAGCTCCGACTTCAACGACGGTGGCGGCCTGAACGGCTGGAAAGACGTCAGCGAGGCACGCAACGTGACCGCCGAACTGATCAGCCGCGGTTACAGCGAGGCCGACATCGCCAAGCTCTGGGGCGGCAATTTCCTGCGCGTCTGGGATCAGGTGCAGAAGTCCTCCAGACCCGTCGCCAAACACTGACATTCACTTTGCCAAGCGAACCGAATTCATGACCAACCGTCGTACATTCCTCAAGCAGGCCGGCATTGTCGCGGCCGCCATTCCCCTGGGTTCAGCGGTCAGCCTGCCGGCACTGGCCGCCACGCCGGCACCGCTGCCCAAAGACAAATGGGCGCAGTTTCGCCAGCTGTTCAATCAGGATCCCGATTACCTGCATTTCGCCAATTTCCTGGTGACCTCACACCCGCGTCCCGTGCGCGAAGCCATCGAGATGCACCGCGCCAACCTCGACCGCAACCCGGGCCTGGCGATGGACTGGCATCGCGGCGAAACCGAACGCCGGGAAGAAGACGTGCGCGAGTGGGCCGGCCGTTACCTGAAAGCCAAGCCCTCGCAGATCGCCCTGACCGGCAGCACCACCGAAGGCCTGGCGATGATTTACGCCGGCCTTCACGTGCGCCCGGACCAGGAAATCCTGACCAGCGAACATGAGCACTACGCCGCCAACAGCGTGTTTGAGTTCCGCACGCAAAAGGACGGTACGAAGGTTCGCAAAATCAAATTGTTCGAAGACCCGCACAAGGTCTCGAGCGAAGAAATACTGGCCTCGATTGCCCGCAACATTCGCCCCGAGACCCGCGTGCTCGGCATGACCTGGGTGCATTCCGGCAGCGGTGTGAAGCTGCCCATCGGCGAAATCGGCAAACTGGTCGCCGAGAAAAACCGCGACCGTGAGGAAAAGGATCGCATCCTTTATGTGGTCGATGGCGTCCACGGCTTCGGCGTGGAAAACCTCGATTTCCCGGACATGCATTGCGACTACTTCATTGCCGGCACCCACAAATGGATGTTCGGCCCACGGGGCACCGGGATCATCTGCGCGCGCTCCGATGACATGAAGGACCTCAAGCCGACCATCCCGACGTTCTCCGAAGCGACCACGTTTTCGACCGTGATGACCTACGGCGGCTATCACTCGTTTGAACACCGCTGGGCACTGACCGAAGCCTTCAAGTTGCATCTGGACCTGGGCAAGGCCGAGGTTCAGGCGCGCATCCATGAAATCAACAGCTACCTGAAAGAGCGCTTGCAGGAGCATCCGTCGGTGGAGCTTGTCACGCCGTTGTCGCCCGAGTATTCCGCCGGCTTCACGTTCTTCCGGATCAAGAACCGCGACTGCGAAGAAGTCGCCAATTTCCTGATGGACCAGCGCGTGGTCTGCGATGCCGTGGACCGCGATGTCGGCCCGATCATTCGCCTGTCGCCGGGTCTGCTCAACACCGAGGCGCACATCGACCGCGTCATGACGTTGTTGGCCAGCAAGCTCTGAAACACCGATTTCCTTTAGCGAGAATGCATATGAAAAACATCCTGCACAGACTCGGGTTGTCGCTCCCAAAACTCGGGGCACTGACAATCCTGGCATTGCTCGGCACCGCGCTGCCCGGCGCCGCCCAGGCCACCACCGCACCGCTGCCGGGCAAGGTGTTCAAGGATTGCCGCAACTGCCCGGAAATGGTGGTGCTGCCCGCCGGCACTTTCACCATGGGCACGCCGGAAGGTGAAGTCGGTCGCGAACCCGATGAAGGCCCGATGCACGAAGTGACGTTCGACAAGCCGTTCGCCATGAGCCGTTACCAGATCACCGCCGGCGAATGGGACCAGTACCTGAAAGAAACCGGGATCACCATTCCCGACGGCGATACCCGCCCCGGCCGCGAGTGCATCAACAGCAAACCGCGTTATCCACAAAGCCCGCGTCAGCCGGCGGTGTGCATGAACTTTGCCGAGGTCAGCGCGTATGTCGCGTGGCTGTCCCTCAAGACCGGCCAGCACTACCACATCGTCAGCGAGGCCCAGCGCGAATACGCCGCCCGTGCCGGTTCAACGGGGCCGTTCCCGTTCCCGTTCGATGAAGGCACCGAGTACAGCATCGCCACCCATGCCAATACTTACGGGCCAACCGACGGCTACAGCTACACCTCCCCGGCCGGCAGCTACCCGCCGAACGCCTTCGGCATGTACGACATGCACGGCAACGTCTACGAGTGGATCGCCGACTGCGAGCACAGCGATTACGTAGGCGCCCCCACCGACGGCAGCGCCTGGGTCGAACCCAACTGCGAAGCCTTGCAGATTCGCGGCAATGACTGGGGCGAAGCGCCGGTGTTCTCGCGTTCCGGCAACCGCAACAACATCTACCCGCAAACCCGTGGCGACTGGATCGGTTTCCGCGTCGTGCGCGATCTGCCGTCCAAAGGCTGACACCCCTTCCCCCTGACCGCCGCCAGTCGGCGGCCGTCTAAATTAAACGCCTGGCCACACGTTCTTCTGGGTATCTGCCTCAAGACCCAAGGAACCCTTTCCTCATGACCCAGCCTACGCGCGGTGCAATTCATGAATTGTTCACCCTCCTGAAACCGTTCCGGCTGGTGGTCAGCCTGTCGATCATTCTGGGCATGGTGGGCGGTCTGAGCGTGACGGTGCTGCTGGCCACGATCAACAATGCCCTGCATTCGGAAAGCGGCCTGACCCAAGGCGTGGTCGCACTGTTCGGCAGCCTTTGCCTGTTGGCGCTGACGAGTTCGATCTGCTCGGACATCGGCACCAATTACGTCGGCCAGCACATCATCGCCAAGCTGCGCAAAGAGCTGGGGGAAAAGGTGCTGTCGGCACCCATCGAACAGATCGAACGCTATCGCAGCCACCGACTGATCCCGGTGCTGACCCATGACGTCGACACCATCAGCGACTTCGCGTTTGCCTTCGCGCCGCTGGCCATTTCCCTGACCGTGACCCTAGGCTGCATGGGCTACCTGGCCCTGTTGTCGTGGCCGATGTTCCTGATGATGGTGCTGGCAATCGCCATCGGCACCGGCATCCAGTTTTACGCACAAGGCAAGGGTATCAAGGGCTTCATGGCCGCCCGTGACGCCGAAGACGAATTGCAAAAGCACTACAACGCCATCGCCGGCGGCGCCAAGGAACTGCGCATTCACCGTCCGCGCCGCCAGCGCATGTTCACCTCGGGCATTCAGGGCACGGCAGACTTCATCTGCAACACCCAGGTGCGTTCGATCAATACCTTCGTGATCGCCAAGACGCTGGGGTCGATGCTGTTCTTCGTGGTCATCGGCCTGGCGCTGGCCCTGCAATCGTTCTGGCCCAGCGCCGACAAGTCGGTGATGAGTGGCTTCGTCCTGGTGCTGCTGTACATGAAAGGCCCCATCGAGCATCTGGTCGGCACCTTGCCGGTGGTCAGCCGGGCGCGGATTGCCTTCCGCCGCATCGCCGAACTGTCGAGCCGGTTTTCCTCGCCCGAGCCGCACTTGCTGCTCAACGACACCGGCAAAAAACCGGCCGTGGTCAACAGCTTGCAACTGGACAACGTCAGCTATGCCTTCCCGGCCGCACCGGGCAGCGAAGCGTTCCGCCTGGGGCCGGTGAACCTGACCATCGAACAGGGCGACATCATTTTCATCGTCGGCGAAAACGGCTGCGGCAAGACCACGCTGATCAAGTTGTTGCTGGGACTTTATGCGCCGCAACAAGGTGCAATCCTGCTCAACGGCGAAGGTGTCGATGCGCAGAACCGTGACGACTACCGCCAACTGTTCACCACGATTTTTGCCGACTACTACCTGTTCGATGACGTGGTGCAGGGCGATCAGCACATTCCCGAAGACGCCAACAAATACCTGCAACGCCTGGAAATCGCGCACAAGGTCAGCGTCAAGGACGGCAGTTTCACCACCACCGACCTGTCCACCGGCCAGCGTAAACGCCTGGCACTGGTCAATGCCTGGCTGGAAGAACGCCCGGTGCTGGTGTTTGACGAATGGGCGGCCGACCAGGACCCGACCTTCCGCCGGATCTTCTACACCGAGCTGCTTCCGGACCTGAAGCGCCTTGGCAAAACCATCATCGTCATCTCCCACGACGACCGCTATTTCGACATGGCCGATCAACTGGTGCGCATGGAATCGGGCCGTGTGGTGACGGAACGGGCGACCGCCTGAGCTCCATTGAATCCCAATACCTCGACGATTTTCGGAGTTTGTTTTCCGGTTTCGTCGGGGTGATGCGTCTAATAATAATTATCATTAACTAAAAAAATCTGCACACCTTAGGAGCGATTTGAGCAATGCAAAGCCCTACCCTGTCCCGCGCGCCGTTGGCACTGGCCATCGCGCCGCAAAAGAAATTCCGAACAGTCGTACCGGGTGCGTTGCTGACCCTGTTGCTGCTGGGCACCTCTCAGGTCCAGGCCGCGCCGGTGAACGTCAACGTGCCTGCGCAGTCGCTGGCCAGCGCGCTGCAGCAACTGGGTCAACAGACCGACCTGCAGATTCTTTACAGCCAGGACATGGTCAACGGCCTCAAGTCCACGGCGGTTTCCGGCAATCTGGAGCCGGAACAGGCATTGAATACGTTGCTGCTGGGGAGCGGCATTACGTTTCAACTGACTGGCAACACCGTTTCGCTGATTCCGGTCGCGGGTAACTCCAGTGCGCTGCAACTGGGTGCGACCGCCATTTCCGGCGTGGCGCCGGGGCCTACCACCGAAGGCACGCATTCCTACACCTCCGATCAAGTGAGCATCGGCAAGGGCAACATCAAGCTCAAGGACATCCCGCAGTCAGTGTCCGTCGTCACGCGCCAGCGCATGGACGACCAGAACATGAACAGCCTGCAAGACGCGATGCGCCAGGTCACCGGCGTCACCATCAAGACGTACAACTCCGGCTCCAGCCTGAACGACGTCTACATGCGCGGTTTCCTCGTCGACCAGGTGCAGGTTGACGGCGTATCGCAACCGACCGGCCAGGGCGACATGGGCACCAGCTTCGACCTCGCGATGTACGATCGTGTCGAAGTGTTGCGCGGCCCATCCGGCCTGTATCAAGGCGCTGGCGAACCCGGCGGCACCATCAACGTGGTGCGCAAGCGCGCCCTGAACAAATTCGCCCTCGGCGGCGAGCTGGGCGCAGGTTCCTATGACCACTACCGCTCGATGGTAGACGTCACCGGCCCGTTGAACGATCAAGGCACCGTACGCGGTCGCTTCATCACCGCGTACGAAAACAACAAATCCTTCGTCGACTCCGCCCAGAACGAACGCCCGATGGTGTACGGTCGCCTGGAATTCGACCTCGACCCATCCACCACCCTGTCGGTGGGCGGCGCCTACCAGCAAAACCACTCCACCCCGGCGTTCGGCTTGCCGGCCTTTGCCGACGGCAAGTTGCTGGACGTGTCGCGCTCGACCTTCGTCGATGCCAAGTGGAACACCCTGAACGAGAAAGTCTGGGAGTCCTTCGCCGAGGTCGATCACGCGCTGGACAACGGCGGTCAGTTCAAGACCACCGTCACCTACCGCGATGCGGAAACGCCGCAGCGAAACTTCACCTGGGCCGACGGTGCAGTCGATCCTGATACCGGTGACAGCTGGGCCGTGGCGTATGACTACTACACCCACATCAAAACCATCGGCGTCGACAGCTTCGTCACCACGCCGTTCGAATTCGCGGATCGCAGACACGAGTTCACCGTGGGCGCCGAGTACCAGCATCTCGACAAAGACTTCGAATACGGCGGCGGCGAGTACTTCCCGATCAACGTCTACAACCCGGGCAGTATCGATATTCCCAAGAACGACTATGAGCGGGTCAACGGCAACTGGTCAAAATCCGACCAGTACGGCCTCTATACCCGCGCCAAGTTCAACGTCACTGACTGGCTCGACGTGATCGGCGGCAGCCGCGTGACCTGGTACGAAAGCGACGCGAAAAACGCCAACGCCTTCTTCAACAGCTTCGGCGAAGCCCACACCAGCATCAACCGCAAGGTCGTGCCTTATGGCGCCATCATTGCCAAACTGACCCCGGAACTGTCGGCCTACGCCAGCTACACCGGCGTGTTCAAGCCACAAAGCGAGCTCGGCAGCGACAACTCGCCCATCGGACCGCGTAAAGGCAAGCAATATGAAATCGGCCTCAAGCGCGAGTTCTATGACGGCCGCCTGAATGCCAGCGTTGCGATGTTCCGCATCTACGATGAAAACCGTGCTCAATTCAACGCCGACACCGGTGGAAACGAAGCACAAGGCAAGGCGCGCAGCCAGGGCTGGGAAACCGAGTTGAGCGGTAACCTGACCGACAACTGGAGCATCGTCACCGGTTACGCCTTCACCACCACCAAATTGTTGAAATCTGACGACGCGACCGAAGGCAGCACCTTCAGCACCATCACGCCGAAGCACAACTTCAACCTGTGGACCAAATACGAATTCGCCGACGGCCCACTCAAAGACTTCAGCGTCGGCGGCGGCGTGCGTGTGGTCAGCAAGACCTGGTACCAGCGTGAAGTGCGCTTCGAACAAAGCGGCTACGGCATCGCCACCGCGCAGGTGGGCTACAAGTTCAACGAGAACCTGTCGGCGACACTGACCGGCAACAACCTGTTTGATAAAAAGTACTACGATCGCGTGGATGCTTCGTGGGGGACTAACTTCTATGGTGACCCGCGTAATCTGACGTTGACGTTGCGGGCTAATTATTGATTGCTGTGCAGGTTAAATGTTGAACAACACCGGGCCGCTTGCGGCCCGGTTTTGTTTTTGGGGATTGGTATGACCGGGGTACTTGATTTCAATACAGCGCCCAGGGGCGCTGCTGGCCAGAGCGTCTACGCCGACTATCCTCGAACGTCTTCCGGAAAATACTGTGGAAGCTTGCAATCCGGCTCACCTGCAATGCAGAGCGCACTGCCGGAATCCATATAGTCCTTGTGCCCCCCCTGCCCAATGAAGGCGGCACCATCGCCATGGCAATTAGGGCCATCGGCCCCTTCATCCGCACAGTAAGCAGGTTGACCTTCCCACTGGAAAATAATGACCTGTTCAGGGCTCGGATTACCCGCGACGGTGCGGCTCTCGAATTGGCGAGCCTGTGGCGCAGCTGCCTGAGTGTCTACTGCCTGGGTTGAGCGTTGGGCATTCGCCTGCGCAGCTTGGTCCTGCTCACGGGCACGTTTGTCTTCTTCGATTCTGGCGACATGCGCATCGAACAGATGAACCATTCGATCGACGGACTCGACGCCGCCCTTTCCAGTGGGCTCAAACAACGTCCACAGATAGAGCTCATCAGACAAGCCATGGATGATCTCAAGTGAATGCTTGCCATCGGTAATCTGGAAAGCAACGATACCTGCAACGCCAGCGGCACTTTTCAGAAAGCGCTTCGGCACAACGCCGAAAACGATCTTCAGTTGCTTGCCACCATCAATATCTGCTGTTGCCGCCACGAGTTTGAGACCACTGGACAACTCGACCTGCCGGGCTTCATCGGTGTCGACGTAATCGATATCGACATTAGACAAACGATCATTGTCGTCCAAGGCATCCTCAAGCTCCATGGACGTATCGATACCCATCCTTTTCAGCATGTTCTCTCGTTGTTCCGGGTCTTGGCCCTTCATCCCGGTCACCGGAATCAGGTCAATGGGAGTCAGCTCTTCGACAGCGTCGATGGCGTTGTTGGAGAACACATAGAACGGAAGATAGAGGGTCAGCGAAACGATAGTCGCGCCGAGCCAAAGCTTAAACAGAGTGCGCATAGAGCGTCCTTGCTTCTTGAGGTTGGATGGTTTGCAGCCGCCGGAAATCACCGTCAGCGGTGTGAAACTGGCTTTGCAGTCTGCGATGTACAGGCTACCTGAGCCGTCATCTGCAACAACATCATAATGCCATTATTCAAAATTTGGCATTTCGCAAGTCATCTTGCTGGCGGAATTGGCGATGAATCGGGTGCTGGATTGTCTGGAAAAGCAGGAGGTTGTGCGGTTTCGGTCAGGTAGACCGCGTTATCGTTTATCGCCAGCAAGCCGGCTCCTACAGGAGTTGCGTAGGTTGTAGGAGCCGGCTTGCTGCGGGCGGCGTTCCGACGATGCGGGCGATACGGATCGTCTGATTCACCGTGGTGATGCCATCGCCGGCAAGCCGGCTCCTACGGGACCTCCGCTAAATTGTAGGAGCCGGCTTGCTGGCGATGGCATCGCCACGGTTTGCCTGATTCACCGCGGTGGGGCCATCGCCGGCAAGCCGGCTCCTACAGATCACGCATCAACACAGGCTTTCTGTGATCTGCGCCGCCAGTTGCTCCAGCATCGCTGGCACTTCCTGGACCATCTCCCCCATCCGTGCGAAGTCGTGGGTCATTCCGGCTTTCACGTCCAGCACTATGGGTTGTTCGGCGGCACGCAGCTTTTCGGCCCAGGCCAGACCTTCATCAAGCAGCGGGTCGTATTCGGCCAGCCACAGTAAGGTCGGTGTCAGCCCTTGCAGGGTCTCGGCGAACAACGGGGAAAAGCGCCAGTCGCGGCGATCATCAACGCTGCGTTGATACTGCTGATAGAACCATTCCAGTGTGATCGCTTCCAGCAGGTAGCCTTCAGCGAAACGTGCAAGCGACGGGCGTTTTTCCACGGCGTCGATCACCGGGTACAACAGCACTTGCAGCCGTGGCGTGAGCAGCCAGGCCTGCGGGTTCTGGGCGATAGCAATCGACAAGGAAGCCACCAGGCTGCCGCCGACGCTGTCTCCCGCCAATGCGATACGTGCAGGGTCCAGCCCTAAGGCACCGGCGCCGGTGGTGGCAAGCCAGCGCGTCACGTCTTCGGCATCCTCGTAGGCGACAGGAAAACGGTGTTCCGGGGCCAGTCGATAATCCGCCGACAGCACCGCAAAACCACCCGCCAGCGCCAGTCGCCGGCACAGGGTGTCGTGGGAATCGAGGCTGCCGACCACGTAACCGCCACCATGGAAATACAGCAGCACCGGGCGCTCCTGCGTGCCCAGCGACGGCCGAGCGTAGAGGCGAGCATTGAGCAGATGGCCATCGCGGGCCGGAATGCTGACCGCCGTCACGGTCAGCGCGCCCATCGGTGCGGCGTCGAGCAGCTGCGAGGTTTGTTCGAATTGCTGGCGCGCTTCGGTCGGGTCCAGCTCGTGCATGGGCAGGCTTTTGCCGGTGAGGCGGCCGAACTCGGCCAGTTCCAGAAAACCTTCGATGTCCGGGTGCAGTGCCATGGGCGGTGGTCTCCAAAAAATAAAAAGCTCGCCCTATAAACGAACCGTGAGGGCCGTTCATTAGGGCGAGCTTGTTTTGGCGCGGTAAAACCTTAGTCCTGCGCCACCACCTCGCGACCGAGTGCCGTCACCACAGCGCTCAGGCATTCATCCCGTTGCAGGATATCGAAGTGGCTGGCGGCGACGGTTTGCACTTTGCGCAGCCGTGGTTGCTGACGCTCCAGCGTCGCGCGTTCGGCCGTCGAGTTGCCATCGGCCCACCAGCAACACAGTTCGGCGTGCGGCAGCGGCAAGGTCTCGACCTGCCGCGACAACGCCTTCAAGCGCGTGCTGACCATGAACGTCTGCGCCAACTCATCGGCCCCCAGAAATGCGTAACCGCTGGCCTGCTCGCCTTCGGTGTCGATCACCGTGCGAATGATCCGTGCGACAGCGTCCTGATCACCCGTGGTTTCGACACTCAACGCCTGGGCAATGGCATCGCTGTCCATGCTCAAGGTCGCACCGAGGAACTCGCGCAGGTCCGCCCGCCACTCATCCACACTGGCGACGGCGTTGGCCTGGGTCGGCACAAAGCTGTCCACCAGGCCGACGAATGCCACACGCTGGCCCTGCTGTTCAAGCAGGTCGCCGACCATCAACGCCAACGCCCCGCCCAACGACCAGCCCAGCAAGTGATACGGGCCTTGCGGTTGCTTGCGGCGGATTGCTTCGACGTAGTCCGCAGCCATTTGCTGCAGCGAAGTGTCGTGCCACTGACGGTCGAGCAACATGCGGCATTGCACGCCATACACCGTGCGCTGGCCTTCCAGTCGACGGGCCAGCGGTTCGTAGTCGAACACCGTGCCGAACCCGGCGTGCAGGCAGAACAGCGCCGGTTGATCGTCCACCGGCTGGTTCAACAGCAGCAACGGTTCCGGGCTCTGTTTGAGCGGTTGCTCATCGACACCGGACAACCCGGCGATGGTCGGTTTGGCCATCATGTCGCGCAGTTTCAACTGGAAGCCCGGCTCGTTCAGCGCCCGCACCTTCGAGATCACTTTGAGGGTGCGCAGCGAGTCGCCGCCCAACTCGAAGAAGTTGTCGGTGATGCCGACTTTGTCGACGCCCAGCACTTGCTGCCAGATCTCGGCCAGCGCCCATTCCAGCGGTGTGCGCGGGGCCACGTAGTCGCGGCCCTCGAAGGTCGGGTCGGGCAAGGCCTTGCGGTCAAGCTTGCCGTTCGGTGTCAGCGGGAAACGCGGCAACACCACGACCTGCGTCGGCACCATGTAATCCGGCAGGCTTTCACGCAGGGCCGCCTGACAACGCAGGCCCAGGCCGTCGTCTTCAGCCGCGACCACATAGCCGATCAGTTGCGGCCCCTGCCCGCCGTCACGCACCACCACCAGCGCGTCATTGACCCCGACTTGCTCGCGCAGACGAGCTTCGATTTCGCCCAGTTCGATGCGGAAGCCGCGCACTTTGACCTGATGGTCGATGCGCCCCACGTAATCGAACACGCCATCCTCGCGGCGGCGCACCAGGTCACCGGTGCGGTACAAGCGACCGCCGTCGCGGCTGAACGGGTCGGCGACAAAACGCTCGGCGGTTTGCCACGGGTGACGGTGGTAGCCACGCGCAACGCCACGACCGCCGATGTACAGTTCGCCGACCATGCCCACCGGCAACGGATTGAGGTCCATGTCCAGCACATGCAGGCTGCGGGTGCCGACGCGGCGGCCAATCGGCGCATACATCGCCTCGCAGTGACCGTCGGCAGCGATTTTCCACAGCAGCGGCGTGACCACGGTTTCCGTCGGACCGTAACCATTCACCAGGTATTGCGGTTTGAGCGTGTGCTTGACCCGCTCGAACGTGGCGTCCGGCACCGCATCGCCACCGAAGCAATAGATGCGCACGGTTGGCGGATCACCGCCCTGCAACTCGGCGTGTTCGGCCAGTTGCAGCAAGTACGCCGGCGGGAAACAGGCGACGGTGATGCGCTGGCGATGCAACACCGCCAGGGTCTGTTCGGCGGTCCACAAGGTGTTGTCGCGCACCACCAGGGTCGAACCGCTGATCAGCGCGGTGATCCAGCGTTCATGGGCACCGTCGAAGGCGAACGACATGAAATGCAGTTCACGGTTGGCGGGGTCCATTTCGTACAGCTCGGCAATCGCCTGCACGTGCATGCTCAACGGCCCGTGGGCCACGGCGACGCTTTTCGGTTTGCCGGTCGAGCCCGAGGTGTAAATCAGGTAGGCCAGTTGCTCGGCGTGTACGTTGTTTTGCGGTGCCGTCACCTCGATGTCGAGGTTCAAGCGATCCACGGCGACCATCGGCGTGCCCGGATTGAGCTGCGCCGTGTCACGCAAACGCTCCTGGGTCAGCAGCAAACGCATGTCGCTGTCGGCCATCATGTAGCGCAGGCGTTCCTGCGGATATTGCGGGTCCAGCGGCACGTAAGCGGCGCCGCACTTCATCACCGCCAGCAGCGAAACCACCAGTTCCAGCGAGCGCTCCATGAACACGCCGATCACGTCTTCGGCCTGCACACCCTGCTCCAGCAGGTGCACCGCGAGTGCGTCGGAACGACGATCCAGCTCGGCATAACTCAACTGTTCGGCGTCGCGGTCGGCGTAGCTGAGCACCAACGCGGTGTGCTCCGGTTGCAGCCGCGCTCGCTCACGGATCAGCTCGTGCACCGGCCGTTCGTGGTCGTCGGCCAGCATCGGCAGCTCGCCGTCCAGTTGCCGGCCTTGGTCCAGCGTCAGCAAACCGATCTCGCCGACGGCGCGCCCGGCGTTGTCGCACAGACGTTGCATCAGGCTTTCCATGTGGCTGCGCAGCACTTCGACAGTGGCGAGGCCGAACTGATCGCGCTGGTGCATGTACTCGATGCGCAGCCCTTCATCGAGGCTGACCATCAAGTCCATCGCAAAGCTGGTCAGGCCGAAATCGGAGACGTCTTCGAAGCGCAGGGAATCACCGTTCCACTCGCGCAACGTGCGGTCCACCGGCTGGTTTTCGAAAACGATGATGCTGTCGAAGAGCGACTGCCCGCCCTGCCCGGCCCAGCGTTGAATGTCGCTGAGCGGGGTTTGCTGGAAGTCGCGGATGTCGAGGTTGTAGGCCTGGATCTCGCGCAGCCAGTCACCGACGCTCGCCTCGGTCGGCACGCTGTTGACCACCGGCAAGGTGTTGATGAACAGCCCGAGCATGTTCTCCGAACCGTTGAGGGTTTCCGGTCGGCCCGACACCGTGGCGCCGAACGTCACCGTGCGCTGGCCGGTATAACGCTGCAACAGCAGCAGCCACGCGGCTTGCACCAGGGTATTGAGCGTCACTTGCTGTTGCTGGGCAAACGCCTGCAAACGTGCGGTCTGCTGCGCATTCAGGTGCGTGTAAATCGCGTGATAACCCGCTTGCGGCGCCTTCACTGGCAATGCGCGGGCCAGGTGCGTGGCGCCTTCGAGGGCATTGAGTTTGTCTTTCCAGAACGCTTCGCTGGCCTCGGCGACTTGCTGGCCGAGCCAGTCGATATAGTCGCGATACGCGGCCACCGGTTCCTGCGCGTCGCCACTGTAATGACGCAGCACTTCACCGATCAGGCGCGACACACTCCAGCCGTCCATGAGGATGTGGTGATAGGTCCAGATCAGCCGATAACGGTCGTCTTCCAGACGCACCAGCAGCAGGCGCAACAACGGCGCGCGGTTCAGCGAGAAGCCACGTTCACGTTCATCGGCGGCCAATTGGCGCACACGCTCGGGCTGGTTATCCAGACCGCGCCAGTCCAGCTCGGTCAGCAGCGCCGGAGCGTTGCGCAGCACCACTTGCAGCGGCTCCTTGTCGCCCTCCCACAGGAACGCGGTGCGCAGGATCGCGTGACGCTGCGCGGCATCGGCCCAGGCTTCGCGGAAACGCGGACCGTCAACGCCACGCACGCCCACTTCGATCTGGTTGACGTACAGCCCCGAGTCGCCGTCCTGCACCGAGTGGAACAGCATGCCCTGCTGCATCGGCGACAGTGGATAAACGTCGTCCACCTCATCTGCCGTCAAATCCAGCGCCTGATATTGCGCTGCGCTCAGTTCGATTTTCAGCGTCGGTGCAGCCACAACCGGCGCGGCTTCCTCGGCGTCCACAGCCTGGGTGACGGTCGCCAGTTCGGCGATGGTCGGGTGACTGAACACGTGCTTCGGCGAAATGCTCAGGCCAGCCTTGCGCGCACGGCTGACCGCCTGGATCGACACGATGGAGTCGCCGCCCAGTTCGAAGAAGTTGTCCTGAATCCCGACCGGCACTTCGAACAGCGCCTGCCAGACTTCTTGCAGCGTCGCCTCCACGGCATTGCGCGGCGCGACGTATTCACCAACCTGCTGATCGGGTTGCGGTAAGGCGCGGCGATCGAGCTTGCCGTTCGGCGTCACCGGCAGTTGCTCCAGCAACATCACATGGCTCGGTTGCATGTGCTCGGGCAACGCGTTGCGCAGGTGCTGCTTCAGCCCATCGAGTGCCAGCGACTGGCCGACCACGTAAGCCACCAGTTGCTTGGATTTACCGACATCCAGCGCGATCACCACCGCCTCGCGCACCTGTGGATGTTCCAGCAGGCAGGCTTCGATTTCACCCAGTTCGATACGCAAGCCACGGATCTTCACTTGATGGTCGATGCGGCCGACGTATTCGATCACGCCGTCATCGCGATAACGCGCCAGGTCGCCGGTGCGATACAGCCGCTCGCCCTGTGCGCCGAACGGGCTGGCAACAAAACGCTCGGCCGTCAGGTCCGGACGGCGATGGTAACCCCGCGCCAGACCGATGCCGCCCAAGTACAGCTCACCGACGCAGCCCGCCACTTGCGGTTGCAGGCTGTCATCGAGAATGTAGGTCACCAGGTTGGCAATCGGGTAACCGATCGGCACGCTGATCGAGCCGTCATCGACGCACGTCCAGTGGGTCACGTCGATGGCCGCTTCGGTCGGCCCGTACAGGTTGTACAAACCGACGCCGGGCAGCACGCGGAACAGGCTGTTCTGCAAATCCGCCGACAACGCTTCGCCGCTGCACATGATCTGCCGCAGGCTGGCGCAACGCTCAAAGCCCTCGCCCTGAACAAATGCCTGCAACATCGACGGCACGAAATGCAGGGTGCTCACCTGATATTGCTCGATCAAACGCACCAGCTGCGCCGGGTCGCGATGGGCGCCCGGTTCGGCCACCGCAAGGCGCGCACCGACCATCAGCGGCCAGAAGAATTCCCACACCGACACGTCAAAACTGAACGGTGTCTTTTGCAGCACGGTGTCGCGACCGTCCAGCGGGTACGCGCCCTGCATCCACTCGATGCGGTTGTACAACGCATCGTGACGGTTGGCCGCACCCTTCGGTTTGCCGGTGGAGCCGGAGGTGTAAATCATGTAGGCCAGCGATTGCAGCTCGACCACGCACGGCAGGTTTTCGTCGCTCAAGCCTTCGACCAGCTGAGCGCTGTCGTCCAGGCAGATCGCCGTGGTCCCGGCGGGAATCGGCAATTGCGCCAGCAGATAACGCTGGGTCAACAGCACGTGCACGCCGCTGTCCTCAAACATGTGCTCCAGGCGCTCGCGCGGGTAATCCGGGTCCAGCGGTACATAGGCACCGCCGGCTTTCATGATCGCCAGCAGACCGATCACTAGTTCCAGCGAACGCTCGGCGGCAATCCCCACCAGCACTTCGGCACCGACACCTTGGGCGCGCAGGTAGTGCGCCAGGCGGTTGGCCTGCTGGTTGAGTTGGCGATACGTCAGGCTCTGACCGGCAAACACCAACGCCTGGGCGTCCGGGGTTTTCAGCACCTGGGCTTCGAAGCACAGGTGGACCGGGCGCACGTCGGGCCAGGTCACGGCGGTGTCGTTGAAGCCTTGCACTTGTTGCTCGGTCTGCGCGGCGTCGAGCAGGCTCAGGCGACCCAAGGCTAGTTGCGGTTCGCGCACCATGGCATCGAGCAACGCTACCAGACGCTTGCTCAGGCCGTCGATGGCCTCGCAGGTAAACAGCGCGGTGTCGTAATTGAAACGCAGGTCCAGGCACTCGCCCAGCTCGGCGGCGATGGCCAGCGGGAAACTGGTTTGATCGTGATTGCTGATACCCGAGAACTTCAGCGCACTCGGATTACCGCCCTCCAGCGCCTCGGCGACCGGGTAGTTTTCGAACACCAGCAGCGTGTCGAACAGCGACTCGCCGGAGTGCCCGGCCCAACGCTGCACATCGGCCAGCGGCGTGTATTCGACATCGCGCAGTTTGAGATTGAGCGCCTGCACCTCGTCCACCCATTGGCTGACCGTGCGCTCGGGATGCGGCGTGGCGATCACCGGCAAGGTGTTGATGAACAGGCCGACTTGCTGCTCGATCCCCTGCAACTCACTCGGACGACCCGACACCGTGGCGCCGAACGCGACGGTGCGCTGGCCGGTGTAGCGCTGCAACAGCAACAGCCACGCCGCTTGCAGCAAGGTGTTCGGTGTCACGCGGGCCTGACGGGCAAAGCCGCTCAGGCGTTCGCTGGCCGCCCGGTCCAGGCTCAGGTGAACGGTGCGATGACTATCGCTCTGCCCTGCGACCGGTCCCGGCATCGCGCCGGCCAAACGTGTCGGCTCGTTGAACGCCTGCAACTGCTCCAGCCAGAACGCTTCGCACGCGGCGCGATCACGTCCGCCCAGCCACGTCATGTAATCGCGATAACGACCGCCGCTCGCCACCGACATCACGCCGGAGTAACGCTGCAACACTTCGCCGAACAGCTGCGAGGTGCTCCAGCCGTCCAGCAGAATGTGGTGGTTGGTGAAGATCAGGTGATGGGTGTCGTTCGCGGTCTGCACCAAGGTCAGGCGCAGCAACGGCGCGGCTGCCAGGTCGAAACCGCGCAGGCGATCGTCTTCGGCCAGACGTTCCAGGGCGTGTGCCTGATCCACTTCCTTGCGCCAATCGAGCACGGTCACCGGCAACGTGGCGTTGGCCAGAATCACTTGCAGCGGGCGCGAGCCATTGCTCTCGCTGAAGAACGCGGCGCGCAACACTTCATGGTTTTCCAGCGTCTGTTGCCAGGCGCTGCGGAACGCCTCGACGTCAATGCCCTGTACGTCCACGCGCATTTGCGGGATGTAGGCGCCGGCATCCGGGGCGAACAGGCTGTGGAACAACATGCCTTCCTGCATCGGCGACAGCGGGAAGATGTTTTCGATCTCACGCGCCGCCAGTGGCAGTGCATCGAGTTGCGCCTGATCGACGCTGACCAGCGGCACGTCACTCGGCGTCAGGCCACCGGCACCGCTCAGGCAGTGTTCGATCAGCTGTTGCAGTTCGCCAGCGTAGGCCTCGGCCAGACGCTGCACGGTATGCTCGGCAAATACGTCGCGGCTGAAGGTCCAGCTCAGGCGCAGTTGCCCGGCGTACACCTGACCGTTAATACTCAGGCCACGGTCCAGCGCGGCCGAAGCGCCCTGCTCGGCGCCCCCGCTTTCACGGGCCGGGCGCCACGGTGCCTGCTCATCGAAACTGGCATCGAACTGGCCCATGTAGTTGAACGTGATCTGCGGCTGCGGCAAATCCTCAAGACCGGCCTGCGCCAGATACCGCAGGATGCCGAAGCCGATGCCCTTGTCCGGCACCGCGCGCAGTTGTTCCTTGACCGCCTTGATGCTCCCGGCCAGATCGCTGGCCGGGGTCAACTTGACCGGGAAGATCGAGGTGAACCAGCCCACGGTGCGGGTCAGGTCGATGTCGTCGAACAGGTCTTCGCGGCCGTGACCTTCCAGTTTGACCAGGGTCGAAGGCTGGCCGGTCCAGTCGCCCAACACCCGCGCCAACGCCGTCAGCAACAGGTCGTTGACCTGCGTGCGATACGCCGCTGGTGCGTCTTGCAGCAGTTGGCGGGTGAAGGTGCTGTCGAGCACGGTTTCAACACTCACGGCGTGTTGGCTGGCGAGGCTGCCTTGCGGATTATCGGCGGGAAGGTCCACCATCACGTCGTGGTATTGGCGCTGCCAGTAAGCCGCTTGGCTCGCCAGTGCGGGACTTTGCGCATGCAGCTGCAAACGCGCCGCCCAGGCTTGATAGGCGCTGGATTTGGCCGGCAGGCGCAGGGGTTGAGCCTGACGCGCCTGGTCGTAGGCCGTTTGCAAATCTTCGAGCAACAGACGCCAGGACATACCGTCCACCGCCAAATGATGCACCACCAGCAGCAAGCGCTGACCGGCCGCGCCCATGTCCACCAGCAAGGCACGCAACAATGGGCCATCGTGCAAATTCAGGCTGGCCTGTGCGGCGTTGCAGTGCTCAAGCAGCTCGTCGGCGTTCGCAGCCTGACGCTGCCACAGCAGTTCGGCGCTGCTCCAGTGTTCGGCCTGAGCCTGCTGCCACACGCCATTCACCTGATGCAAACGCAGGCGTAGCGCGTCGTGATGTTCCAGCAACGCGGCCAATGCCTGTTGCAGGCACGCGCTGTCGAGTGGCTCGCGAAGTTCCAGCAGCACCGATTGGTTCCAGTGGTCCCGGGCCTCGATGGCCTGCTCGAAAAACCAGTGCTGGATCGGTGTCAGCAGTACATCACCGCGCACCGGTCCCTGATCGATGACCAGACCGGCGCTGCGCTGCGCGACCTTCGCCAGACTCTGCACGGTCTGGTGTTGAAACAGGTCACGCGGGGTAATACGAATCCCGGCCTGACGCGCACGGCTGACCACCTGAATCGAGATGATCGAATCGCCGCCCAGCTCGAAGAAGTTGTCGTCGATCCCCACGCGCTCAAGCTTGAGCACGTCTTGCCAGATCGCCGCCAACTCGGCTTGCAGGTCGTCCACCGGCGCCGTGTAAACCTGTTGCGCCAGGGCAGCATCAGGCTTGGGCAACGCATTGCGGTCGAGCTTGCCGTTGCTGGTCAGCGGCCACTGATCAAGCTTGAGCAAATGCGCCGGCACCATGTAATCCGGCAGACCGGCCTGCAAATGTTCACGCAGCGACTGACGCAAATCGGCGACGTCCTGGGTGACGGTGAACCAGGCGACCAGTTGCTGACTGCCATTGATCTCGGGCGCCAGCACCAGCGCCTGTTCAATGGCCGGGTGACTTTGCAGACGATCCTGGATTTCCCCCAGCTCAATGCGGAAGCCACGAATCTTCACTTGATGGTCGATGCGTCCGGCGTACTCGATGCTGCCATCGGCGCAATAGCGCGCCAGATCGCCGGTGCGATACAGGCGTGCACCCGCCTCGGCGGCGAACAGGTCCGGGACAAACCGCGTGGCGGTCAGATCGGCGCGCTGGTGATAACCCCGCGCCAGACCGGCACCGCCGACGTACAGCTCGCCGACGCAGCCCTTGGCCACCGGGTTCAGGCGTGGGTCGAGCACGTACCAGCGCAGGTCGGCAATCGGCTCGCCCAGTGGCGAGCTGTTGGCACCGTCAAGGTCGGCGCGGGACAACGGCCGGTAGGTCACGTGCACCGTGGTTTCGGTGATGCCGTACATGTTGATCAGCAACGGCTGTTGGTCATCGAACGCGTCGTACCACGGACGCAGGCTCGCGACGTCCAGCGCCTCGCCGCCGAACACCACATAACGCAGGGCCATGCCCTGGGCATTGGCGCAAGCAAACGGCATCAGTTGACGGAACGCCGACGGGGTCTGGTTGAGCACCGTGACCTGTTCATCGCACAGCAGGCGAGCGAACTCTTCCGGGGAACGGCTGATGGCGTGCGGCACCACCACCAGCTTGCCGCCGTAGAACAAGGCGCCAAAAATTTCCCAGACGGAGAAGTCGAAGGCGTAGGAATGGAACAGGCTCCAGACATCGTCCGCGTTGAAACCGAACCAGTGTTCGGTGGCGCTGAACAAACGGGTCAGGTTGCTGTGCGGCAACAAGGTGCCTTTGGGTTTGCCGGTGGAACCGGAGGTGTAGATGACGTACGCGAGGTTTTCCGGGCAGGTCAGGTTCGGCAGGTTCTCGACGGACGCCTCATTCAGCCAGTCACTGGCGTGGTCGAGGCAAATCACTTCGATGCCTTCGGACAACGGCAAACGCGGCAGCAGCGCGGAATCGGTCAGCAGCAAGCGCGTGCCGCTGTCGGCCAGCATGTAGGCCAGACGATCCTGCGGGTATTCCGGGTCCAGCGGCACGTAGGCGCCACCGGCCTTGAGGATCGCCAGCACGCTGACGATCATTTCCAGCGACCGCTCCAGCGCGATCCCCACCAACACATCCGGCCCGACACCGCGTTCGCGCAGACGATGGGCGATGCGGTTGGCCTGTTGGTTCAGTTGCGCGTAGCTGAGGGTCGCGCCATCGCAGGTCACCGCGATGTTGTGCGGGTGCGCGGCGGCCTGGGCTTCGATCAGTTGATGCGCGCACAGAGAGTTCGTGGCCTGCGAAGCGGCGCTGCGGTTCCAGTCCAGAAACGTGGCGTGCTGCTCGGCTGCGGCGAACATGTTCAGGTCGGCCAAGGCGACCGAGCTATCGGCGCAGATGGCTTGCAACAGATTCAGCCAATGCTGGCCGAGACGCTCGATGGTCGAAGCGTCGAACAATTCGGTGGCATAGACGAACGAGGCGTGGATGCCGTCGTCGCTCTCCACGGTGTCGAGCATCAGCTCGAACTTGGTGGTCTTTTCATCCCAGATCAACGGCTCGACGCTCAGGCCCGGCAAGTCCCAGCGCTGTTCGCCGCCGGCATCGCGCTGGTGGTTGAACATCACCTGGAACAATGGCGTGTGGCTCAGGCTGCGTTCGACATCGAGGCCATCGACCAATTGCTCAAAAGGCAAATCCTGATGCGCCTGCGCGCCCAGTGCCGCCGCCTTGACCTCGGCCAGCAACTGCATAAATGGCTGGTCGGCATGGGGCTGGGTACGCAGCACCTGGGTGTTGACGAAAAAGCCCAGCAGGTTTTCCACGTCTTGGCGGGTACGGTTGGCAATCGGCACGCCGACGCGAATGTCCCGTTCGCCGCTGTAGCGATGCAACAGGGTTTGCAACGACGCCATCAACACCATGAACAGCGTGCAGCCTTCGCGACGGGCGAGATCTTTCAGAGCCGACGCCAGGGCCGCCGGCACGTTCAGCTCGACGCTGGCGCCCTGCTGGCTCGGGATCGCCGGGCGACGACGGTCCGCCGGCAGGTTCAGCGGTGGGTGCTCGCGGCCCAATTGTTCACGCCAGTAAGCAAGCTGACGCTCGGCCTCGCCGGCCTCCAGCCACAGGCGCTGCCAACGGGCGAAATCGGCGTACTGAATGCCCAGTTCCGGCAGTTGCGGCGCTTGCCCGGCGCTGAGTTGCGCGTAGAGCTGGGTGAATTCCTGCAACAGAATCGGCAGCGAACCGCCGTCGGTGACGATGTGGTGGAACGTCAGCACCAGCACATGCTGCTGCGCGTCGAGGCGGATCAACCGGCAGCGCATCAACGGACCGTGCTGCAAATCGAATGGCTGCTCGGCGTTGAGGCCGACCTGGCGATGCAGTTCGGCCTCGTCGGCGGCGTTTGCCTCGACCAGCGGCGCGTCCATCTGCGGGTGGATTTTTTGCAGCACTTGCTGCTCATCGAACACGAAAGTGGTGCGCAGCACTTCATGACGTTGCACCAGCGCGGCGAGGGTTTGCGCCAGCGCGGCGCGGTTCAGCTCACCGCTGAGGCGAAAGGCACCGGTCAGGTTGTACGCGGTCGCCTGTGGCTGCATCTGCCACAAAAACCACAAGCGCTGCTGCGCGTACGACGCCGGCAGCGTGTCGACCGCCGGGTCCCTTGGCGGGATCGGCAGCAGCTCAAGGGTCAGGCCTTGCGCGTGCATCTTTTCTTGCAAGGCACGCCGCGCGTCCAGGCTCAAGCCGCAGAAACGCTGGGCCAGGGTCATCATTCTGTCCGGTGCAGCACTCATCGCGTGTGTTCCTCATCCACTTCGTCGAACAACGCTTCCAGCGCGTCTACATCGTTTTCTTTGTGTTCACTGTGCTGACGGAACTGCTCGATTTCCGCCGCCAGGCGTTCCAGGGTGTCGCCCTCGAAGAACAGCTTCAGCGGGATCGCCAGGTTCAGTTCTTCCTGAATCCGCGCACGAATCCGCGTTGCCAACAGCGAGTGACCGCCGAGCTCGAAGAAACTGTCGTGCACGCCGACCCGCTCCACGTGCAGCGCTTCGGCCCAGATCGCCGCGAGGACTTTTTCCAGATCGGTGCGCGGGGCGACGAAGGCACTGCGACGTACGTCGAGGTCGAGCAAGGCCTGGCGGTTGAGTTTGCCGTTGGGCATCAGCGGGAAACGTTCCAGCACCTGCAAGCGCGCAGGTTGCATGTGCTCCGGCAACGCTTCGCTGAGGTGGCTGCGCAATTCGTTGAGGCGGATGTCGGCGGTGTCGGCCGGGGAAATCACGAAGCCCAGCAGTTGCGGACCGGTCGGCGTTTCACGGGCGATGACGGCGGCGTCTTCAATGCCGGGGGCGCTGCGCATGGCGGATTCGATCTCGCCCAGTTCGATGCGGAAGCCACGGATTTTCACTTGATGATCGACCCGGCCGAGGTACTCCAGCACGCCATCGGCGCGGTAGCGTGCGAGGTCGCCGGTGCGGTACAGGCGTTGACCGGCCTGCTTCGCAAACAGGTCGGGCACAAAACGTTCGGCGGTCAGCGTGGCACGCTTGAGGTAGCCTCGGGCAATGCCGGCGCCGCCGACATACAGCTCACCTTCGACGCCCACGGCCACCGGCATCAAGTCCGGGCCGAGCACGTGAATGCGCATCCCCGGAATCGGCTGGCCAATCGGGATGGTGTCGTCATCCTGACCGAGCGGCAGTTCCCACGCCGAGCACCAGACCGTGCCTTCGGTCGGGCCGTATTCGTTGACCAGTGCCACTTGCGGCAAGGCCTCGCGATGACGTGCGACCAGGGCGTTGCTGCACGCTTCGCCCGCCACAATCACACACGCCAGCGCCGGGTTTTCGAGGTGTTCGAGAATCTGCGCGTGGTAGGACGGCAAGGTCAGGTAGTGGGAAACCTCTTCACGCTGGATCAGCGCCGCCAGCAGCGCCGGGTCCTTGTAGCTGTCTTCGTCCGGCAGGCACAGGGTCGCGCCCTGCCCCAACGCCCAGAAAACCCCGGCCACCGAGCTGTCGAAGGAGAACGACGAAAGCATCAGGAACGCGCGCAACGGCTGACGATAGAACGCGCTGCGTGCGAGGGTCGAGGCCACCGCGTTGGCGTGACTGATCATCACGCCCTTGGGTTTGCCGGTGGAGCCGGAGGTGTAAATGACGTAGGCAAGATGGGCGCTGTCGCCCAGCGGGACTGGCTGTTCCTGCGATGCAGACCAGACTTCAGTTTCCGGCATCAGCGAAATCACCCGCTCGCCGTGCAACGCTTCCGGCAGCGGCTGACAGGCCAACACCTGACGCGCAGCGGCGTCCTGCAACATGAACGCCAGACGCTCGATCGGGTAGTTCGGATCGAGCGGCAGGTAAGCGGCGCCGGCCTTGAGTGTGCCGAGCAGTGCGATGACGATTTCCAGCGAACGCTGACCGTAGACCGCAACGATTTCATCCGGCGCAACGCCTTGCGCGCGCAGGGTATTGGCGACCTGGTTGGAGCGTGCATCCAGTTCGGCGTAGCTCAGGCGTTGGCCATTGACGCTGACGGCGATGCGCTGCGGATGCAGGCGTGCCTGTTCGGTGAACAGGTCTTGCAGGTAGCGATGCGGCAGTGCCTGCTCGGCGGCCAGCGGGTTGAAGTCTTCGATCAAGCGGGTCAGTTGCACCGCGTTGACCTGAGTGGCCTGGCCCAGGGTCAGCTCGGGCGAGGTCAGCAACTGGCGGCTGAATTCGACAAACTGTTCCAGCCACGCCGCCAGCATCGACTCGGGCACCGCACCGGCCAGGCACGATAGCTGCAACTGTTCGCCCTGAACCCGCAGGCGCAGGACTTCCGGGTTGGCATCGTCCACTTCAATGTTCGCGTCGGCATCGGCCTGATACGCCAGGCCATAACGCAGCGGCGTCGCGACTTCAGCGCTCAGTTCGAACTCGTTGAGGCAGTCGAGCCAGGACAGCGATTGCTCGACGTTGCCAGCAAACGAGGCCAGCGCTTGCGCCAGGGTTTCGTGGCTGCGGTGATCGAACGCCACTGGCAAACGACGGGCGAAACGCCCGAGGGTCGCTTCGGTCTGCTCGTTGCGCCCCGCCACTTCCCAGCCCATCAGCAACTTTTCCTGATTGCCGATGCGCGCCACAAACGCGCTCCACAGCAACAACGCCACGCGCTGCGCTTCGACGCCCTGAGCGGCGGCCAGCCGTTGCACATCGGCCAACCATGCCGCGTCATCAAGCGTCGCCTGATGGCGAGCCAGCGTCACTCCAACGGCCTTTTCAAAAGGCAGATGATGGGCCTGCGCGAACTGCTGTTGCAGGTTGCGCCAGAATGCGGCGCCTTGATGGCCGATGTCTTCTTCGCGCAGTTCTTCCTGCCACGCGGTGTAATCCAGGTACTGCAAGTCTTCCTGATTGTCGGCCAGTGTTTCGCCGCGCAACAGGCTCGCCAGCTCCGCCGACAGCACCCGCAGCGATGCTTCGTCGAGGCTGCTGGCCAGCGCCAGCAACGTGACGAAATGCTGACCGTCCGTGGTTTCCACTGACGCCACCACCAGCACCCGATCCGACGCCTCAGTCAGGGTTTCACGGCTGCGGTTTAGCGCTTCATCCAGCGAAGACACGCGACCCAGCAACGCGACCGGCAACTCATCGCACAGGCTCTGTACCGGCCATTTCATCCCCGGCAAACGGCGATAGACCGTGCGCAGGGTTTCATGGCGCTGGCCCAGTTCATCCAGTGCCGCGCGCAATGCCTGCGCCTCCACAGCCTGGGCGACCGGCACGGTCAAGGCGGCGAACAGCGGCTGTCCGCCCAGTTCCTGAGCGCGCAAATAAAAGGCCTGCTGAGCCGAAGTCTGGAAAACGTCTACCGAAGGTTCGAGGGCGGTGGTGTTCATGTCGAGGGTCCTTATTCCTGATCCAGGTCGGCGCTTTTCTGCGCGATGGCCATGGCCGTGAGGATTTTTCTGTAGCCAGTGAATTCGTTGCGCGCATGCACGCTGAGGATGTTGTCCAGCAGGACCACGTCGCCCTTCTCCCAGGCGAACTCGACCATCACGTCGCGATAGATGCCTTGCAGGTGGCGGATGACGTCGTCGGGGATGGCCGAGCCGTCGCCGAAGAAGGTGTTTTGCGGCAGGTCCAGCGGGCCGAATTCACGCAGCAGGTTGTCGCGGATGCTGTCCGGCAGGGTCAGCGCGTTGAAGAAGGTGCCGTGGTTGAACCAGATGCGCTCGCCCGTCAGCGGATGGCGCACGATGGCCGGGCCGTTTTGCCGGGTGCGCAGGCGATTGCCGGACTTCCACTCGGCCTGAATGCCGATCTTGGCGCAGTAGGCTTCGACTTCGCCGCGATCTTCGCTCTGGAACACGGTTTGCCATGGCAGCCCCATGCCGTCGCCGTAGTTGCGCACGTACATGATGCGTTTACGCTGAAACTCCTCGCGCACGGCCGGGTCGATCCGCGCGAGGATTTCGCGGGTGTCGCCGAACGGTGTTTCGCCGCCGGTGGTCGAGGGCGTGTCGCAGTAGAAGTACAGGTGACGCGGGAACACCGGCGAATAGGAATGCTCGTTGTGCGGGAAGATTTTCTCCGCCGCCGGGTAATCGGTGGAGCTGTAGATCTTGAACTGACCGGTGATCTGGGTCCGTGGCGAGGCGCGGAACAGGTACTCCAGGGCGCCGTCGGAAATCGCCGCCACACAGCGGTTGAATTCGGCGATGTCGGCCACCTGGAAGCCACGGAACAGAATCACCGCGTGATCAAGCAGCTTGCTTTCGATCAGGGCGCGATTCTCCGTCGCCCACTCCACCAGGCTCACACCAGGCACTGCCGGGCGGCACACCAGCGGCATGCTGGCGCCGTCGAACATCGGCGCAAAACTCACCAGCCGGGTCGGGTCGGTGGACAGGCTCTTGCGCGCACCGCGGCCGATTTTGGGAATGGACTTGGTGGTTGAAACAGTCATAAACCCCTCCAGAAAATGATGACGGCGGCGCCCGGTTGGCACCGCCGCAATAAATCAGTCCGCCGCGCCTTGCGTTGCCGGCGTGCCGCGACGACGCTTGATCGCCATGGGCCCGCCCAGCAACGCCTTGCGCTGCTCGTTCAATCGCGCATCGGCACGGCGCTGCACCTCGGTGGCCAGTTCCAGCAGATCGCTGACCGTCAGCTCGTCGGCGCGCAACAACGCTTGCAGTACCGCCTCGATTTGTTCGAACAGGCTTTGCAGCGTGCTCGGCAAGTACTGCCCGGCGGGTGTTTCGAAACTCAGGTGAATGTGTTCGGCCTCGTTGTAGAACGCAGCGACCATGCCGATCTCGGCAGCTTGCCGGCCCGACGGGAAGTCCTCGACCAACAAGCCGTCCATGGAGGGCAAGCGACCGACGCCTTCCTGATAGATCAACTTGATGTCGAACAACGGCGAACGCCCGGCCCGACGCGGCAAGCGCAACGCTTCCACCAATCGCTCGAACGGCAGGTCCTGATGGTCCGAAGCCTCCAGAACCGCACGGCGACAGGCTTGCAAAAGTTGCCCGGCAGCCTGGTCGGCATCGACCTCCACTTGCAGCACTAATTGGTTAACGAAGAAGCCGACCATTTGTTCAAGCTCAACTTGATTTCGGTTGGCGATATCGGTGCCGATGCGCACGCGACTGACCTCGGTGCGCTGACGCAACACCAGGGTAAAGCCGGCCAATAGCACCATGAACAGCGACAATCCACGCTGTTGGGCGAAGTCGCGCAACTGCTGACTCAAGGTCGAATTCAAGGTGAAATGTTGGCTGTCGCCTTCTTGTGCCTGACGCTGATCGCCGTCGCCCGGCAGCTCCAGCACGGCTTGCGGCTGACCGAGGCGCGCCTGCCAGTAATCGAGCTGACGTTGCAGCTCGCCGCCTTGCTCCAGCCACTGGCGCTGCCATTTGGCGAAGTCGGCGTATTGCACGCTGTGCTCCGGCAACTGCGCGACGCCGCCCCGGTTGAGGGTCGGGTACAGCGTGACGAATTCATTGATCAGAATCCGGAACGACCAGTCATCCGCCGCGATGTGGTGCACCGTCAGCAGCAGCACATGCTCCTGATCCGCAACCTGCAACACCCGCACCCGCAGCAACGGCCCGTTGCGCAGATCGAACGGCCGGGCGACTTCTTCACGGGCCCGTTGCGCGGCTTCGACGTCCGGGGCCGGCAAATGCCGCAGATCGCTGATGGCGAAATCCAGCGGCAGTTCGGCGTGTACCCGCTGCCAGGCCTGGCCGTCTTCCTCATAGAACGTGGTGCGCAACACGGCGTGGCGTTGCACCAGGGTTTCGAAGGTTTGCTGCAACGCCGACAGGTTCAACGCGCCGCGCAACCGCAAGGCGCCGGGCATGTTGTACATCGAGCTGTCGGGTTCGAGGTTCCACAGGAACCACAACCGCTGCTGGGCAAAGGACAACGGCTGGCGTTCGCCGGAGTGGTCCGCCACCAGCGCCGGGCGTTCGCAGACATTGGCGGCGTGCCGCAGGCCTTGCACCTGAGCCGCGAAATCCTCCAGGCGCGGGTGTTCGAACAGGCTGCGCAAACTCACCGACAGGCCCAGTCGCTGACGAATCTGCGAGACGATCTGCGTGGCCAGCAACGAATGGCCGCCCAATTCGAAGAAGCTGTTTTCGCGATCGACACGGGCAACTTGCAACACCTGCTGCCAGATCTGCGCCAGCTCGACTTCCAGCTCACCTTGCGGTGCGGTGCCGGCCACGGCTTCCCAGACTTCCGGTGCCGGCAGCGCCGCACGGTCAAGTTTGCCGTTGCGGTTGAGCGGCAATGCGCTCATCACCACCAGTTGCGCCGGGAGCATGTAGTCCGGCAGACGCTCGCCCAACGCCTGGCGCACGGTTTCAGTGAGTTGCCGGGACTCGGCGTTCGGCAACACCGGCACGACGTAACCGATCAATTGCTTGCCACCGACACCTTCGTGCACCAGCACTGCGGCTTCGCTGATCATCGGCAAGCCTTGCAGGTGCGCTTCCAGTTCACCGAGTTCAACGCGGAAACCGCGAATTTTCACCTGATGGTCGATGCGCCCCAGGTATTCCAGCGCGCCGTCTTCGCGATACCGCGCCAGGTCACCGCTGCGGTACAAACGTGCTCCCGGCGTGGTGGAAAACGGATCGGCGATAAAGCGTTCGGCACTCAAACCCGGTCGCTGGTGATAGTGCTGGGCAATGCCGGCATCACCGCCGATGCACAACTCGCCCACGCAACCGGTTGGCAACAGATGACCCTCGGTGTCCAGCACGTACAACGCCCGACCGGACAAGGCGCGGCCGATCGGCACGCCGATCAGGTTTTGCGTGTCGGCCAGGGTGCACAGGTGAGTGCTGGAAACCACGGTGGCTTCAGTCGGCCCGTAGGTGTTGAGCAGACGTACGTCGCCGAGCCCGGCGGCATGCCAGAACTTCAGGCCCTCCAGCGACATGGCTTCGCCGCCGACATGAACCTGCCGCAACCGACCTTTGTCGCGCTGAGGCTGCGCGGCCCATTCCTGAGCCAGCAAATACCAGTAGGCCGCCGGCAAGTCCGCCAGGGTCACGCCCTGTTCGATGATCTGCCGGTACAAGGTGTCGGTGTCCCACAGCTCATCTCCGCGCAACACCAGCGCCGCGCCCACGCACAGTGGCGGGTAGCACTGCTCGACAAAGCCGTCGAAGCTGAACGTGGCGAATTGCAGCACGCGGTCGTCGGCACTGAGTTGCGAATAGTCCGCCGCAATCACGCAAAACTCGCGCAGTGCGGCGTGGGCCAGGCACACGCCTTTCGGCCGCCCGGTGGAACCGGAGGTGTAAATCAGGTACGCGAGGTCTTCGGCACAGGCGAGGTTGACCGGGTTGGCCGTGGAATAGCCGGCCAGCGACGCCTCTGTCAGCGCCAGGCGCGGCAAGCCTTCGGGCAGCGCGACATCGGTCAGCAGCTCCGGTTGCGCCAGCAGCAGATCCATGCTGCTGTCTTCGATCATGTAGGCCAGGCGTTCGGCCGGGTAGTCCGGGTCCAGCGGCACGTAACCGGCACCGGATTTGAGGATGGCCATGAGGCTGACGATCATCTGCGCATTGCGCCGCACCGACAGGCCCACCCGCTGCCCCGGCGCCACACCGTGTTCGCGCAGGCGATGGGCGAGCTGGTTGGCCTGGGCGTTGAGCTGTGCATAAGTCAGTCGCTCGTCGCCGGCGATTACGGCCCATGCATCGGGCGTGCGGGCCGCTTGCTGCTCGAAACGCTGATGCGCCAACAGCGGACTGTCCAGCTGCGGCGCGGCGGGACGCGAGCCCAACAGTACCTGTGCTGTTTGCTTCGCATCCAACAGACTGACGGCGCCCAACACTTGCTGCGGCTGCGCAACGAATTGCTCCAGCACATGCAGCAGGTTCGCACTCAAACGCTCGATCTGCGCGGCGCTGAACAAGGCCCGGTCGAAACTGAATTCCAGACGCAGGCTGGTGCCGACTTCGATGCCGAGGGTCAGCGGGTAGCTGGTGATTTCGTGATTGCGCAATGCGCCGAAGGTCAGGCCCGCCGGTGCACCTTGCTTCAGCGCTTCGGCCACCGGGAAGTTTTCGAACACCAGCAAGCTGTCGAACAGCGCGTTGCCCTGCTGCCCGGCCCAGCCCTGAATGTCGTAGAGCGGCACATGCTCGAACTCGCGCAGGCTCAGGTTCAGCGCTTGCAACTCATTGAGCCATTGGCTGACCGGTTGCGCGGACGACGGCGCAGCAATGATCGGCAAGGTGTTGATGAACAGGCCCAGCTGTTGCTCGATACCCAGCAACGGTGCGGATCGCCCGGCAATCGTCGCGCCGAACGCCACGCACGATTGGCCGGTGTAGCGCTGCAACAGCAGGCCCCATGCGCCCTGCAACAGGGTGTTGAGGGTGATTTTCTGCTGCCGGGCAAACTCTGCCAGACGCTGCATGGCGGCGCTTTCGAGCGTCAGGTGATGCTCGCCCATGCCGCGCCCTTCGACCGGCGTCGGCAAGGCTTGCGCCAGCAAGGTTGGGGTTTCGAGCGCGGCCAGCGCCTGTTTCCAGAACTGTTCGCCCGCCGCCGATGGCTGCTGCTGTATCCAGCCGAGGTAGTCGCGGTATTGCCCCAAAGGCTTGGCCAGTGTTTGCCCGGCGTAATGCTGAATCACCTCGCCGAGCAACTGCGCGTTGCTCCAGCCGTCCATGAGGATGTGATGACTGGTGTAGATCAGGTGCCAGGCGTCGCCGCTCTGTCGCACCAGCATCAGCCGGAAAAGCGGCGCGGCACTGAGTTCGAAGCCACGGCTGCGCTCTTCGGCGGCCAGTGCATCGAGGTCGATATCGGCCGCCTCGATCACCTGCAATTGCAGGTCGATCTGGCGATGAATCACCTGATGCGCAGCTTCCAGGCCCAACCAGTGGAAGCTGCTGCGCAGAATGTCGTGACGGTTGATCGCCGCCTGCCACGCCCGACCGAAGGCCGCCAGTTCCAGCCCCTGAATCTCCAGGCGCAGTTGGTTGATGTAGGCCTCGGCCTGCGGCTCATACAAGGTATGGAACAGCATGCCCTGCTGCATCGGCGTCAACGGATAAATGTCTTCGATGGTCGGGGCTGCGACGGGCAAGGCGTCCAGCTGCGTCTGGTCGATGCGAGCCAGCGGGAAGTCCGACGGCGAGACCTGGCCCACCGGCGTTGCGCAGCAATGTTCGATCAGTGCGGTGAGTTCTTCGGTGTAGGCGTCGGCCAGTTTTTGAACGGTGCTGTCGGCGAACATGTCGCGACTGAAACCCCATTGCAGCGAGAGTTGACCGCCATAGACCTGGCTTTCCAGCGTCAGCCAGTTGGCCAGCGGCGCATCGTCACCCTGGGCCTGGCCGCCGCTTTCCGCTGCGGGTACAAACAGTGCGTCTTCATCGAACTGGCGGTCGAACTGGCCGAGGTAGTTGAAGGTGATGCGGGGCGCCGGCAACCCTTGCAACGCTTCACGCTGGGCCGGTTCGCCGAGGTAACGCAGCAGGCCATATCCCAGGCCTTTGTCGGGGATGGCGCGCAGTTGTTCCTTGATCGCCTTGATCGTGTTCGCCGTTTGCGCACTAGGTTGCAGGCGCACCGGGAACAGGCTGGTGAACCAGCCCACGGTGCGCGTCAGGTCGAGGCCGTCGAACAAGTCTTCACGGCCATGACCTTCGAGCTGGATCAGCGTCGAGTTATGCCCGGTCCAGCGGCAGATCACCCGCGCCAGCGCGGTCAGCAGGAGGTCGTTAACCTGAGTGCGATAGGCTGCCGGCGCCGTTTGCAACAATTGCCGCGTCAACCCGGCGTCGAGCTTCGATTCGATTTTTTGGCCATGGCGATGCTGCAAGCTGCCCAGCGGATTTTCACACGGCAGGTCGCGGGCATCGGCGTGTTGTGCCTGCCAGTACGGCAGTTGCTGATCCAGCGTGTGGGCATGCGCTTGCAGGTGCTTGGCCCAGTGTTGATAAGCGCTGGTTTTGTCCGGCAACGTTGCGGCGCTACCATCCGTCAATTGCGCGTAGGCCTGCTGCAGGTCTTCGAGCAGCACCCGCCAGGACACGCCGTCCACCGCCAGATGGTGGACCGCCAGAAACAGGCGTTGCGTGCCGTCGTCGAGGCTGACCAGCAACGCGCGCAGCAATGGCCCATCGGCCAGATCGAGGCTGCGTTGTGCTTCGTCGCACAGGGCCGTCAACGCCTCGGTCGACGCCGCGTGCCGCTGCCACAATCCGGCCGTTTCGACCTGTGGTCCATGAGACTGCTGCCAGCCATCGACACTCGCGGCAAACCGTAGGCGCAAGGCATCGTGATGGTTGATCAGCGCCACCAGCGCGGCTTCCAGTGCTTGCGGGTTCAGCGCCTCGCGCGGTGTCAGCAGCAAAGACTGGTTCCAGTGTTGCGGCTGCGCGATGGCCTGTTCGAAGAAGTAGTGTTGCGCCGGGGTCAGCAGCACCTCACCGCTGACCGGTCCCTGGTCGATGGCACTGCGGTTGTCGAACGTCGCCACCAGCGCCAGGCTGCGCACGGTCTGGTACTGAAACAGGTCGCGCGGGCTAAGACGGATGCCGGCCTGACGGGCGCGACTGACCACTTGAATGGAGATGATCGAGTCACCGCCCAGTTCAAAGAAGTTGTCTTCAAGGCCCACTCGTTCCAGGCCCAACACGTCTTGCCAGATCTGCGCCAATGCCATCTGCATCGCATCTTGCGGCGCGACGAACGCCTGTTGTGGCGCCGCGTCCGGTTGCGGCAGGGCCTTGCGGTCCAGTTTGCCGTTGGCGGTCACCGGCAAGGCATCCAGTGGCATCAGGTAGGTGGGCACCATGTATTCCGGCAAGCTATTGAGCAGCCAGCCCTTGAGGGTTTCCGGCCACTGCGCCTCGGCGTTTTCCAGCACCAGGTACGCCACCAGATGTTTGCCGCCCTGCACCAGGACCACCGCTTCGCGCACCAGCGGATGCTGCATCAGTCGGGTTTCGATTTCCCCCAACTCGATACGCAGGCCGCGCAGTTTCACTTGATGGTCGAGGCGGCCGAGGTATTCGATCACCCCGTCGGCACGCTGGCGCACGCGGTCGCCGGTGCGGTACAGGCGTGCGCCATCTTGGAACGGGCACGGCACAAACCGCTCGGCCGTCAGCCCCGGACGCCGGTGATAGCTGCGCGCCAGGCCGGCGCCGCCCAGGTACAACTCCCCCGCCACGCCCGCCGGCACCGGCAGCAACTGCGCGTCCAGAACGTGGGTGCGCAGGTTGGCAATCGGCCGGCCGATGGGCACGCTGTCGGCGCCTTCGTCAACGCACGTCCAGTGGGTCACGTCGATGGCCGCTTCGGTCGGACCGTACAGATTGAACAACCCGGCGCCCGGCAACCTGGCGAACACTTGAAGTTGGGCATCCAGCGGCAGGGCTTCACCGCTGCACGCGATGCGCTTGAGGCTGGTGCAGGCTTCAACGCCCGGCTCGTGGATAAACGCCTGAAGCATCGACGGCACAAAGTGCAAGGTGCTGATGCCGAACTCGCCGATGAGGCGGATCAACCGCGCCGGTTCGCGATGCGCACCCGGCGGCGCCACCACCAGACGGGCACCGGTCATCAACGGCCAGAAGAACTCCCAGACCGACACGTCGAAGCTGAACGGGGTTTTCTGCAACACCGAGTCGCTGCCGTCCAGCCCGTACGCCTGTTGCATCCAGCACAAACGGTTGACCAGCGCCGCATGGCTGTTGCCGGCGCCCTTGGGTCTGCCGGTGGAACCGGAGGTGTAAATCACATAGGCCAGGTTCAGCGGATTCACCGACACCTGCGGGCAATTTTCGCTGTAACCGGCCAGCCAGTCCTCGTCCTGATCCAGTGCGATGACCTTGATGCCCTCGGTCGGCAGCGTGCCAGCCAGGGCGCTTTGGGTCAGCAACACGCCAATCGCACTGTCTTCGATCATGTAGGCCAGGCGTTCCGCCGGGTATTCCGGATCGAGCGGCACGTAAGCGCCGCCAGCCTTGAGAATCGCCAACAGGCCGATGACCATTTCCAGCGAACGCTCGACGGCGATCCCCACCAGCACATCGGGACCGACACCCTGCTCGCGCAGGTAATGCGCCAACTGATTGGTGCGCGCATCGAGCTGTGCATAAGTCAGCTGTCGGTCGCCAAACACCAGCGCCGGCGCCTCGGGTGTGCGCAAGGCCTGGGCGTGGATCAGTTCATGAATGCATTGCTCGACGGGATAAGTTTCGGCGGTGCGGTTCCAGTCATGCACCAGCACCTGTTGTTCATCCGCCGCCAGCATCGGCAGCTCGCCGACCCGCTGATGTGTGTCGATCACCATTGCCTGCAACAGCCGCGTCCAGTGCTGCGCCATGCGCGCGATGGTCGGCGCGTCGAACAGGTCGCTGGCGTAGGTCAGCGCGGCGTGCAGCTTGCCGCTCTTTTCATAGGTGTCGAGGGTCAGGTCGAACTGCGTGGTGCGCCCTTCCCACTCGATCGCGCCCAGCACCAGGCCGGACGCGGTACTGATGCTGGACATGTCCGCAACCTGCGGCTGGTGGTTGTACATCACCTGGAACAGCGGCGTGTGGCTGAGGCTGCGCTCCAGTTTCAGCGCTTCGACCAGACGCTCGAACGGCAAGTCCTGATGGGCCTGGGCACCGAGCGCAGTCTCCTTGATGGCACGCAGCAGATCGTCAACGCGGGTATGGCCATCGAGCTGGGTGCACAGCACTTGGGTGTTGACGAAGAAGCCGATCAGGCCTTCGATTTCCGCTCGGTTGCGGTTGGCAATCGGCACGCCGACACGGATATCGGTCTGCCCGGTGTAGCGATGCAGCAACGCATTGAACGCCCCGAGCAACAGCATGAACAGGGTGATGTTGTGTTTCTGCGCGGTGGCGCGCAGTTGCTCGGCCAGTTGCGTGTCAACGGCGAATTCGTAGCGCGTGCCGCGATAGCTCGGCATCGCCGGGCGCGAGTGGTCGGTCGGTAACTCCAGCACCGGGTGCTCATCGCCGAGTTGCGCTTGCCAGTAATCGAGTTGGCGCGCCTGCTCGCCTGCCTCCAGCCAGCGGCGCTGCCACAAGGCGTAGTCGCTGTACTGGATTGGCAGCGGCGCGAGTTGCGGTTGTGCACCGGCCTCGAAGGCGTCGTAGCAGCGGATGAACTCGTCGATCAGCACGTTCATCGACCAGCCATCGGAGACGATGTGGTGCAGGGTCAGCAGCAGGACGTGTTCCTGCTCGGCGAGTTTGAGCAAGGTCACCCGCAGCAGCGGGCCGACGGACAAATCGAAGGGCAGCACCGATTGCTGTTCGGCCGCTTGGGCGACGGCACGTTCGCGCTCCGTTTCCGGCAAGGCGCTGAAGTCCACATGCTTGATGATCAGCGGCGCGCTGGCCGGCACTTGCAGCAAGGTGTCGTCGGCCTGGCGCTGGAACACCGTGCGCAGGGTTTCGTGACGCTCCACGAGGCTGACGAAGGCTTGTTCCTGCGCCGACAGGTTCAACGCACCGGTCAAACGCACCGCGCCCGGCAGGTTGTAGGCGCCACTTTGCGCGTCCAGTTGCCAGAGAAACCACATGCGTTGCTGGGCATACGACAGCGCCTGGCGATCCTCGGCCTCGACGCCGGCAGGAATGGGGAAGCGGGCGAAATCAATGCCTTCCTTTTGCAGGGCCGCAAGGAACATCTGGCGCTTTTCCAGGGGCAACCCGATAAACCGGCGAGCAAGTTTCAAGGAGTCATCAGCATTCATTTCTAAGCATCCGGATCAGTGGCGGGAAGCACAAAGGCACGTCGTCCCTATAAAACGAATGCAGACCGGAAAAATTAGCGAATGAGAATAAGTGTCAGCGGGGAGACAAATCGGGCGCTCCCCTGTAGGAGCCGGCTTGCCGGCGATGAGGCCATGACAGGCGACATAGATGTTGCCTGCCAGGCCGCCATCGCCGGCAAGCCGGCTCCTACAGGGGGTATTGGGTCAGGCAGTCGCGGCCATGGCGTGCCGGCGATGGTGGACGTCGAGCTGGTCCTTGATCACGCGCAGCACCTTGGCTTCGTGCTCATGGATGAAGAAGTGACCGCCGGCCAGCATGTCCACGGAAAAACTGCCGTGGGTTTCCTTGCTCCAGCCGATCAGCTGTTCGGTGGTTGCGCGATCCTCTTTGCCGCCGAGCACGTGCACCGGGCATTTCAGCAGCGGACGCTGGATCGGCTCGAAACGGCCGCACAGCAGGAAATCCGCGCGCAGGATCGGTAGCGTCAGGCTCATCAGTTCTTCATTGGCCAGCACTTCTTCGCTGGTGCCATTGAGGGTGCGCAGTTGCTCGATCAGCTCGGCATCGGTTTTCGGATCGGCGAAACCCTGATCGTAATCAGCCCGCATCGTCGGTGCAGCGGTGCCCGAGGCGAACAGCGCCACCGGTTCCGGGCAACCCAGCGAGCGCAAGGCATGGGCCATTTCACAGGCCAGCAACGCGCCGAGACTGTGGCCGAACAGCGCATACGGCGCCTTGAGCGTGGCTGTCTGTTCCTGGGCGAGTTGCAGCGCCAGGCGCCGCATGTCGGTGTGCAACGGTTCGCCGAACCGCGCGCCACGGCCCGGCAGTTCCACTGGCTGCAGCTTGAGCCACTCCGGCAGTTTGCGCCGCCAGCGGCTGTAAACCATGGCGCTCGCGCCTGAATAGGGCAGGCACAGCAATGTCAGCTGGGTCACCGGGCTTACCTCGAAAAGTTGTCTGCTAAGAGAACGGACGAGCGCCGCCGGGAATTAGTCGTACACATACCCCCTGTAGGAGTGAGCCTGCTCGCGATAGCGGTTTCTCAGGCACCATTGATGCAAGCTGACACTCCGCTATCGCGAGCAGGCTCACTCCTACATTGGATCTCTATTTCAAATGGCGATAGGTTGGGACCGCGGAACCAAGCACGACGGCCCCCGCCGCAATCGCCACCCAAAACCCGCTGCGCGCGCCAAACGCATCCACCAGCCAACCCGAGCTGGCCGCGCCAATCGCCACGCCGATGCTCATCCCCGTCACCAGCCAGGTCAGGCCTTCGGTGAGTTTGGCCGGCAGCACGATGCGTTCCACCAATGCCATGGCGACAATCAGCGTCGGCGCAAAAGACAGACCCGCGACGAACACGGCCAGCGCCAACCCGACAATATTGGTCGCCAGCAGCAATGGCAACGTGGTCACCGCCGTCGCCACCCCGCCGTACAGAAACAGTCGCGGCAGCGGCACTTTCGAGCGCAACGCGCCGAACGCCAAACCGGCCAGGCATGAACCGATGGCATACACCGACAACACAATGCTCGCCGCCGCCGGTTGCCCTTGATGCTGGGCGAAGGCCACGCTGACCACATCCACCACGCCGACAATGGTGCCCATGGCGACCATCAACAGCATCAGCAACTGAATTTCGCTGGAACGAATGATCGAGCCCTGATGGTGTTCTTCATGGGGATGTATCGCCGGTTCGGTGTCCCGTTGCAGGACGAACGCCGTGACGCCAATCGCCAGCATCAGCAGTGCCGCCAACGGCCCTGCTTCGGGGAACACCACCACGCACAAACCTACCGACAGCGGCGGCCCGACAATAAAACAGACTTCGTCGAGCACCGACTCCAGGGCGTACGCGGTTTGCAGTTGCGGCTGGCCGCGATAGACCTCGGTCCAGCGCGCCCGCACCATCGCCGACATGCTCGGCATGCAACCGGCCAGCGCGGCAAACACAAACAGTGTCCATTGCGGCGCCTGCAAACGCGTGCACAACAACACCAGCAACAACGCGCCGCCACCGATCAGTGCCGACACCGGCAAGATCCGACGCTGTCCGAAACGGTCCACCAGCCGCGAAACCTGCGGCGCGCAAAACGCCGTGGCCAAGGCAAACGTCGCCGCCACCGCACCGGCCAATCCGTAGCCGCCCTGCAATTGCGAGAGCATGGTGATCAGGCCGATGCCGGTCATGGAAATCGGCATGCGCGCGATCATCCCGGCCAGCACAAAGGCTCGGCTGCCCGGGGCTTTGAACAGTTCGCGGTAGGGGTTGGCCATGGCTCGGCTCTCGACAAGGGCCTGCAAGTTGCCATAAGGCTGGTTGAGGGGAAAGCGGGCAATTGTTGGTTGAATGTGAAGGCCCCATCGCCGGCAAGCCGGCTCCTACAGTGAAACGCGGTCAACTGTAGGAGCCGGCTTGCTGGCGATCGAACGTTAACGCGGTCTGCCTGCTTAAACACCCAGGCCCCGTAGGCCACACACCTACAAGCACTAAACAAAACCGCACCGTCCCCGGAAAATCGTTTGTTGCCGATCATTACATCCCCACCTAACATCCCTCTTCAACGGGTACAGCGGAGCTGTCCAACAAAACCCGAATTCAAGGAACCTGAATGAGCCAGCGCATCTACCGCAGCATCGACACCCCACTCCGATCCGGCCTGAACCGCGATGAACTGTGGGAAGACCCCGACAAAGGCCTGATCAAATGCTGGGAAATCGGCCGCCAACGCGCCGCCCGCTTTCCCGAAATGGCCCAACAATGCCTGGCCGGTGAACTGCCGGTGCTGGGCTGGAAAGGTGGCGTCAGCCGCAGCCTGAAGAAACTCGAAAAGTACGGATCCCTCAAGTACCTCGCCCAGTGGCAAGGTTTGCGCGGGGAGGACCTGGACGTTGATCTGGCTGAAGAGCGGGCATTGACCTGCTCGCGAACCGGGATGGTGGTGACGTTTACGCCGGATCGGGCGAAGTACTTCAATCAGGTCATGGAAACGGAAGCCTGATCTGCCTCGGAACTCACCGAAAACCGCTCGCGATAGGCTTGCGGCGTCACGCCCATCGCCCGCAGGAAGCTGCGCCGCAACGTCTCTTCGCTGCCAAACCCGCACTGCACCGCGACCCGTTTGATCGGCACGCCGGTATCGCTGAGTAACCGCCGCGCCGTTTCGACCCGAATCAGTTCGATGGCCCGCGCGGGTGTCTGGCCGGTGTCGGCGCGGTAGTGACGGACGAAGCTGCGTTCGCTCATGCCAGCCTGCAAGGCGAGGGTCGGAACGCCCAGGTCCATGGTGAGGTTTTCGCTGATCCAGGCGTGAAGATCGTCGAAACGGTTGCCTTCCTTTTGCAACGACAGGGTCACGCTGAATTGTGATTGACCGCCCGGACGCTTCAAAAACACCACCAACTGCTGCGCCACTTCCAGCGCCATGGTGCGACCGAGGTCCTCTTCGACCATGGCCAGCGCGAGGTCGATGCCGGCAGTGACGCCGGCCGAGGTCCAGACCGGGCCGTCATTGATAAAGATTGGATTGGGTTCGACACGCAAGCGCGGGTGTTTTTGCGCCAACTGTTCGCAACGGGTCCAGTGAGTGACCACCCGCCGGCCATCGAGCCAACCGCTGGCCGCCAGCAAAAACGCCCCGGTACACACCGATGACACCCGCCGACACCCCGCCGCATGCTCACGCACCCAAGCCACCAGCGCCTCATCCTCCGCCGCCGCATAAACGCCCCAGCCGCCGGCAATGATCAATGTGTCGCTGCCCTGCCCGGGCAACGGTTCAGCCACCAGCGCCAAGCCCGCCGACGACATCACCGCCCCGCCGCCACTGCCAATCACCGTCGGCGCGTAAGGCGGCGGCAAGCCTTTCTGGCGGGCAATGTCATTGGCCGAGGCGAATACCTGCAGCGGCCCGGTGACATCGAGCAGTTGCACGTTGGTGAAGGCGAGCACATGAATAGACTTGGGCATACTTGGCGTAATTCGTGGGGTAATTGGCGTATACGCCAAATCCTACGAGCCTACAGTGAAGCCGTCCACCCACTTCACGAGAAAAACACCATGACGTTGCAGATCGGTTTTCTGTTGTTCCCGCAGGTTCAGCAACTGGACCTGACCGGCCCTTACGACGTACTCGCCTCGCTGCCGGACGTGAAGGTGCATTTGATCTGGAAAGACCTGATGCCGGTCACCGCGAGCACCGGCCTGGTGCTCAAGCCCACCACCACTTTCGATGATTGTCCGGCGCTGGACGTGATCTGCGTTCCCGGCGGCAGTGGTGTCGGGCCATTGATGGAGGATGAGCAGACGTTGGCGTTCATCAAGGCGCAGGCGGTCAATGCGCGGTATGTCACCTCGGTGTGCACTGGCGCATTGGTGCTCGGCGCGGCAGGTTTGCTCAAGGGTAAGCGCGCCACCACTCACTGGGCGTATCACGAGTTGCTTGGACCGTTGGGTGCAATCCCGGTGAAGGATCGGGTGGTGCGCGATGGCAATCTGCTGACCGGTGGCGGGATCACCGCCGGGATCGACTTTGCCCTGACCCTGGCGGCTGAATTGTTCGATAAGGACACGGCGCAATTGGTGCAGTTGCAGCTGGAGTACGCGCCGGCGCCGCCGTTTGAATCTGGCAGCCCGGAATCAGCGCCCAAGAGTGTTTTGGCAGAGGCTCATCGGCGTACGGCGCCATCGTTGCAGCAGCGGACGCTGATCACTGAACGGGCCGCAGCAAATCTCGGCTTGTAGGTAATCAATGTGGGTTCAGGTTCGCTCATACTCTGTGTACGACGGGGATCAACTGTAGGAGCCGGCTTGCTGGCGATGGCGGTGGGTCAGTCAACACATTTGCCGCCTGAACGCACGCCATCGCCAGCAAGCCGGCTCCTACAGTTGATGTGTGTGATGGTTGAATTACTTTTCTACGGACGAAAAAAAACCCGCCAGAGGCGGGTTTTTCCCAAGACCATTGTCGACTCCCTGTCGGTAGCGAATCCTTGCTGATGGTCGATCATCCGTGATCCTGAAGCGCTTCCTGTGCTTCAGTTGATGTGGCTAGATTACGCATCGGATCCAATGTGCAATAGACGACATAGCTACCATCGCGTGTAAGACATTCGCTATACCAGCCCTTCCGAAAACCCTTAGACGCCTCAGGTGTCGAGCGCTCAAGCCGCGAGTTTCGAGGCCTGCAGCGGAGCTACGACGGGCAGCGCCTGCGCCATGGTGATCATTCTTCCTGTCTCACCCGGGCTTTGGCGGTTTCAGCCAAAAACTGTTCAATGTTGTTCATCTGTTCCTCCCAGCCCCGGCTGTCCATGCGGAAAGCCTTTTCCCGGCGTGTCTGGGGGATGTGATCGAAACCGGACTCGGACACCTTGAGCAACGTACCTTCAGGGTGGTCCTCCAGCTCGAACTTCACCAGCGTGGTGGGTTCCTGGGAATAGTCGACTTCCGGGCGCACCGCGTAGGGGTGCCAGCGAAACGAAAACACCCGCTCTGGCTCGACCCGCTCCACCAGCACATTCCACAAAACGTGCTCATAACCGGGGTAAGTGACCTGCCCCTGAGTCCACTCGCCGGCGACAAAACGCTTGCCTTCCAATGCCACGCCAAACCATTGCCCGAACGCTTCGGCATGGGCCAGCACACGCCAGACCTGCGAGCGCGGCGCTTTAAGCAGGATCTTCCTTTCGATGCGATCTGATGCTGGGTTCATAAGTCACCTCCTGTACTGAACAGTAGGCCTGTGTGACCACAAGTCCAACCCTAAAGTTGTACCAATCGGGCCTCTCAATCAACCTGCCTGAAATATTCGGCCGCACATCCGGGCCAAAGTTCGGCGCTGCGAACAAGAGTCATCGGGCGGGAGCTGCTACCGTTTGCAGGGACGACATTGACCGGACAAGGAAGATTCATGCAGCCCTCACTCACGGAACGTTATCGCGGCGCCCTGCTGGGCCTGGCCTGCGGTGATGCCGTCGGCACCACGGTCGAGTTTAAGCCACGCGGCTCGTTCAGGCCCCTGACCGACATGGTGGGCGGCGGCCCATTCAACCTGAAACCCGGGCAATGGACCGATGACACCTCAATGGCGCTGTGCCTGGCCGAAAGCCTGCTGAGCAAAAACGGCTTCGATGCCGCCGACCAGATGGGGCGCTACCTTAATTGGTGGCAATCGGGTTACCTCAGCTCCACCGGGGAATGTTTCGACATCGGCATGACCGTGAGCGAGGCTTTGGCCCGGTATCAGCAAACCGGCGAACCCTTTGCGGGTTCAACCGATCCCTACACAGCGGGAAATGGCTCGTTGATGCGGCTGGTGCCGGTGGTTTTGTATTACTTCCCCGACCGTAACCGGATCAGCGAGTTCTCCGCTCACAGTTCCCGTACGACACACGCCGCGCCTGAAGCCGTTGAGTGCTGCCAGTTGTTCGCCGAGCTGATAGGTCACGCGTTACAGGGCGCGGCCAAAGCGGATTTACTTCGCTTGCCGGCAACGGCATTCCGGGAAGCCAAAGTCGCCGCCATCGCCCGAGGCGACTATATCGACAAACCTGAAAGCGCTATCCGTGGCAGCGGCTATTGCGTGGCCTCCCTCGAAGCCGCGCTGTGGTGTTTTCATCACACCGACAGCTTCGAAGCCGCCATCCTGAATGCCGCCAACCTGGGCGATGATGCCGATACCACCGCCGCCATCGTCGGTCAGTTGGCCGGGGCTTTCTACGGTGTCCAGGCCATTCCCGAACGTTGGCTGGCGAAGTTGTACCTGCGCGAAGACATCGAGGCTTGCGCCGATCAATTGCTCAAGGCTTCAGGCGCTGACACCGCAAGTAAATGAGGCTTCGCTACACTGCACCTCTTCTTTTCCTGTCACAGCGAGTTTCCCATGACCCCACGCGTGCTCCTGGCGCTGACGCCGTTGCTGTTCACCACCGTTGCTCATGCCGTCGATTGCGACAACGCCACCGACCAGGCCACGATGAATCAATGCGCGGCGCAGCAGAACAAGGCGGCGGACAAGGAGTTGAATGCGCTTTACCAGCAGATCACCGCGCGCTTGAAGGACAGCCCCGAGAGCAAGAAGCAGTTGATTGGCGCGCAACGGGCGTGGATCGGGTTCCGGGATGCCGAGTGCAAATTTTCGGCGTCCGGGGTTGAGGGTGGGAGTGTTTATCCGTTGATTTACAGCAATTGCATCACGGACCTGACCAAGGCTCGGGTTGAGGCTTTCAAAACTTACTTGAAGTGTCAGGAGGGGGATTTGAGTTGCCCTGTGCCGGGGCAGTAAGTTCTCTAGCATTTTCCATGGCCTCTTCGCGGGCAAGCCTCGCTCCTACAAGGGATCACCGAAACCCGTAGGAGCGAGGCTTGCCCGCGAAGACGTCCTTTCAAATGCCGCGATTACCGGACGAAAATCTGCGCCGTGGTAATCGCCATATCCCCACCCGGCAACTTGATGCTGCCCACCTGTTTCAGGCTGTCGGCATCAAAAATCGCCACATCGTTAAACGTCCCCGCCAGGTAAATCTTGCTGCCGTCCTTGTTGAAGGAAATGCAGTAGTAGGAATGATCCAGCGTCGCCGCCTGGAGCATTTTCTTTTCCTTGATGTCGTACTTCGCCAGGCGATTGAGCACGCCGAACATCAGGTTCGGGTCCTTCGGCGAGCGCATGCCGCTGAAGTAGATTTCCGTCAGCGGGCCGAAGTCGGTGGTTTCGGTCTTGCCGGTTTTCAGATCGATGCTGAACAACCCGTACAGGTACTCGGCGGTCAACGGATCCTGCTTCTTGTCCTTGAACTTTGCCGCGGTGTAGAGCAGCGAGAAGTCATGGCGATAGGTCTGCTGGTTCCACACGTAGAGCACGTCCGGCGCGCTGTAGTTCGCCCGCTTCCAGTGCCGGCTGGGGATCAGCACGTCGAATTTTCCGGTTTTCACATCGACCTTGTAGACGTCCGCCCCGGCCACATACAGCGTGCCGTCGTCGCCACTCTGCATGATGGTCAGCTGCCGTGGCGCCGGGAAACTGCGCACGGGTTTGGCATCCATGCCGGCGTTGGTGGCGTAGACATCCAGTCGTGGCTGCTGAACTTCATAGCGGTCATTGAGCATCAACGTCGGGTTGGCAACGGTGAACAGCTCCTTGCCGTCATGACTGAGGGTGAAGGCGAACATCGACCTCGCTTTCTCCCCCGGCTTCTGGGTGATGCTGGCGTGGAACACCTGTTTGCAGCTGTCCAGTTCGACGCCGTAGACATCCGCGTAGTGATTGTTCAGCACGTAGGCGGTCTTGCGGTCCGGCGACAGCTGGACAGTGCCCGGACCAAAGGCATCGGGCATCTTGCAGGTCTTGAACAGCGTGTCCGTGGCCAGGTCGATCACGTGCAGGTTGTTCGGGTAATTGGTGGTCAACATGTACTCGTGACCGTCTTGCAGAGCAGTGTTTTCATCGGCCAGAACAGTGAGCGAACAGGTGCTCAGGACGGCAAACGCGGCCAGGCCGCAGGCTTTGATGCTAGGCATGCTGGAATCCTTCTTGTCTGTCCGATCACTTGTCTTTAGGGAAGACAGTGCCAAGGTTGCGCCAGTTGTCGTTGGACGCCTGGGCATCCTTGTTCCAGTCCGGGTAGGTGCTCATCATGTCCGGCACCTGGGCCGGCCACCAGCAAGGGTCGGAGCAGCCATAAAGGTCGGCTTCCATCGGCTGGCACAGCGACGACACACCGCCAAACGCATCGATTTCCCAGCCCGGGTCGGTGGTCGAGGCGCAGCCCGCGACAGAGCTCATCGCCACCACTTCTTCGATGCGGTTCTCGGCCGCGGCTTCATCGAGTTTCAACGCTTTGTTATTGATTGCCTTGAGATGTTTCATATCAGTGAGCCTTGCGCGGAGTGATGTAGCTGCTGATAAACGCAGGGTTGTTGGCCATGATCCGGGTGTAGACCTCGATGCCGAAGTCCACCCAGTCACGCATCAGTTCGCAGTAGTGATAGGTCGGGTGGGTCGGGTCGCCGTAACGGGCGTAACTCTCGTGGTAGCAGCCGCCGGAGCAGAGGTTGCGGATCTGGCAGTCTTCGCAGCCGGTGTTGGTACGGTCGAGACGCTGGGATAGGAAGTCGTTCAACTCCACCTGTTTCACCCCGCTGTGCACGTTGCCGAAGGTCGGCAAGGACGAGCCGGTGAAACGGTGGCACAGGTTCAGTTCACCCTTGTGATCCACCGCCAGCATTTTCAGGCCGGCGCCGCACGGCAGGGCTTTTTTGTGGCCTTCGTGGATGTCGGTGATCAACTGGTGAAGGTTGGAGAAGCCGATGTTGCGGTGCTCCAGCGCCGCTTCCAGATAACGCCGACCGAGCGCCTTCATGTTGGCGAACACCTGCACCAGTTCATCACTGGTGAGGTTGAAGCTGCTGATGTCGCCGGAAGTCACCGGAGCAAAGCCGACTTCGGCAAACCCCAGCTCGTTGAACAGGTGATCCCAGATGGTTTCGACGTCGGTGACGCCGGTGGTCAACGTCACTCGCGCACCCACCGGACGGCTGTTGTAGCGCGACAGCAGCATCTCGGCCTTGCGCCGCACCACGTCATAGGTGCCCTGCCCACCCACGGTGATGCGGTTGCGGTCGTGCACGGTTTTCGGCCCGTCGATACTGACGGAGAGCCCGAAACGGTGGGCGTTGAGGTAGTCCACGGTTTCTTCGGTGAGCAGCGTGGCGTTGGTGGTCATCACGAACTCGACGAACTTGCCGGCTTCGCGAAAACGTTTCTCACAGTAATCGACCATGTACTCGATCAGCTTGCGATTGCTCAACGGTTCGCCGCCGAAGAACACCACGGTGAAACGCTCTTCATCCGGGGATTCGCGCAGCAGCATTTCCACTGACGCAATCGCCGTTTCAACGTCCATTTTCTTGCCCGCCGACGGCTTGTCGAGGTCTTCCTTGTAGCAGTAGGTGCAGCTCAGGTTGCAGCCGGTGTTGACGTTGAGCACCACGGTATTGATCGCGGTGCGCTCGACCCGTTTGGTGCCGATGTCGGGGGTCAGCGGCGAGCCGTCGCTGACCAGTTCCAGCGAGATCAGCTCACGCAGGGTCTCGGTGATTTCTTCGCCGTTGAAACGTGCGGCCAGGCGCTGGATCAGGTCGTCCGACGAACAGCCTGGACCGCGCAAGGTGTCGATGATGGTGCCCGTCAGCTCATCACTGGCGAACAGCGAACTGCTGGGGATGTGGAACAGCATGCGGTCGGCGTCGACGTGCACTTCGTGCAGATTCCGCTCGACCAGATTCAAAATAGCGCCCATTGCAACCTCCTGTGCAGACCTCCTTCACGAGGCCTGCGGTCATTCCAAAAAGTGTCTGAAACGGTTAACGGTCAGCCAACTCATGGAATGGGTGGATTGTTCCAGCGTTGCACGGTGACGATCATGTGGCCCTCGCCGGTCAGGGATTTCCCTGCGTCGTCGACGGCGGCGATCACCTTAAGGTTGCCGGCATTGTTGGTGGACATTTTGCGTTGCGGGTTCGGCCCGGCATCGCCCGGTGTGAACACGCCGCTGTCAGCCTGCATGGTGCCGGCGAACTTGACGTCTTCGTCTTCCTTGGCGCGGTCGTCGAAGGCTTCGACTTTCCATTGCGCCGGGAACACGCCGATGCGATACGGTTTGCCGTCAGCGCCCTTGCCCCAGGCTTCGGCGTCAAAACGGCCCTGGACTTTCGGCGTCGAACCACCGCCCTCGCCGATCCGCGCCACCGAGAACTCGGGCACGACTTTGACTTCGGCGATTTTGCTGTAGACCGACAGGGTCGGGCCTTTCAGCGTGCCGACGGTGACGTTGCGCAGCCCCGGTTGGGCATTGGCAGCAGCCTTGAGCTTGACGCGCATACGCTGCGGACTTTGCTCCAGCACTTCGACCACTTCCACGCCTTTGCCGAAGTTCGGTTTACCGCTGAGACCGCTGCCGATCAGGGTCACTTCAGACTCGCTGCCGGCCTTGAGGTAACCCGGCTGCACAGCGAGCAAACGACTGCTGCCCTGCTTGGCGGCGACGAAGTCCAGACCACGCTCATCGTGCTCGGCCTCGAACATCCGGCCTTGCATCGCATTGCCTTGGGCGGCGAACACCTGGCGCATGGTCACGCCGTCGATGGTCACGTTGCCGCGCCATTCGTAGCCGGTGTAGAGAATCGCGCTGCCGTCGCCATTGAACGGCGTGCCGTCGGCGTATTGGCCTTTGACGCTGACCTTGAAGGTGTCATCGCCAGCGGCGGTCACGCTCATCACCCCGGCCAGTTCACCTTTGCCCGGCAAGTGGCCGCTGAAGCTCCAGTCACCGGCAAACGCTTCGGCTTTGGGTGCTGCGCTCAGCCATTTTTTCCAGGCCGGGTTGTCCAGCGGATAACGCTTGGCCAACAGCGGCACCATGTCTTTACGGGCAATGTCGAACCAGTCGCGGTCACGGGCCAATGCCTGGTATTCGAGGGACGGCCATTGGCCGAGGTGGAAGTTCACCAGGCGCTCCCATTCCTGGGCCGGACGCCGTTGCAAGGCGACCCGCGCACCGGAGTGGCAGCGACCGCACATCTGGCTGGTCTGGTCGTCGAACTTCTCGACGGTATTGAGTCGACGCTCCAGCGCGTAACGCACGCCGTCCGTCTCGCTTGGCGCCAGGCCCTGGGTGTCGGCCAGGTATTTGACCAGCGTACGGCGGTCGTCATCACTGATCTGCAAACCATGCATGGTCTGCATCCGGGCGATGCTCATCAGCCAGCCTTCCGGGGTTTTGCGCTGGTGGCTGATGCGGCTCAGGGTATTTTCGGCTTCAGGGGTGTGACAGCCCTGACAGGTTTCCTTGAGGATGGTCTGGGCGTCGCGGGCTGCCAGGCTGTCAGGCGAATGCAGCGCCACACACGCGGCCACGGCCAGCAGACTGACGCTCAGGCCTGATCGGAGTTTTCTCTTCATCAACGTCGAACCTCGCACGGTGCTTTCTTATTTTTGTGGCTTATCGTTTTTATGGTTTCTGCCGCCGGCGGCGCACCGCAGACGGAGGCAAGAGAAACGTCTGCGATGAGCAATACACGGAGCGTGCCAGCTTGCCGATTACCTTTTTTATCAAGCGTTTGCGTGAAGTTGAATGCGATTGGCCATGCTTGATCGAGAGCGCGTGCGTCTAATATCGCGACAGTTGTTGCAGTCTGAGACAAGCATAGATGCCTTAACCGGGACAGCTCATCGCACGACGATTGACGACAGGCCCGTGCGGGGGCGAAATGGTTGTTCACCAATTGCCGTTCAGGGGATAACGAAATGGCAAACATCACTGTCCTGGCGGGGGACTTTCTGCAGGGTGACGGAGAGTACAGAGACGGCGTTTTCACCTTGAGAACGTCGCTTCACCCGTGGCCCGGCATCACCCTGCCACTCTCCTCGTTCAAAAGCGTGGAAGTCGCCAACGAAGAGTCGATCAACAACATCAAGGACGCCATCGGCTTTGGCGTCGCCGGGGCCATGCTGCTGGGGCCCATCGGCGCGATTGCCGGTTTCATGCTGGCCGGAAAAGAAACTGAAGTGACCTTTCTGGCAACGCTGAAAGACGACAAAAAGCTGCTGGCCGCCGTTGATAGCAACACGTTCGATGAGATTTCCCGGAAAATAGCAGCCTGATTGCCTGACGCGAGCCGCACCGGCCTTCAACGGTGCGGCTTGTCGCCGGTTCAGATGGAATAGGTGGGATGAATACTCTTGTGCGCCTCGATTTCCTGGCGCATGTCCGCCACCAGTGTGGCGATGGCATGGGGACTGTCCAGTGTCCACACCGGAACGTGGGTGGCGATCAGGTCCACTTTGCCCGTCATGCAGTCACAGACCCGGATCGTCATGGACTGGTCCGCTTCCATGTTGCAGGTGCAGACGGCGGGTAGAAAACTGTGTTCGATGATGCTTTGAATTTCCAGGGTTGAAAGGAACATCGCAACCTCCCTTACGCCAGATGTATAGCAGGGGAAATGCTCCGTCATTTCACCACCGAGCCTGAAAATTCTATTCCCCAAAGGTGGGGGGCTCAAGGGCGCAACCCGGTTGCTCGTCGTCTCGACGGGTGGTCATCGGCGCTCAAGTTATCGCGCTTTGCGCCGATAACCTGCTACACCAAACGTTAAGGGAATGACGACATGGCAATTTCTTTAAATGCTGCCTTGATCCAGCCATCGGCCGCTCAGCTCAGCCAGTCCAGCCAACCACTGACCGCGAAAACGCTGAGTGAAGACCTGCAGAAAACAGCGGTCAACATCAATCCGGCAGCGATTTACCACCCAAGCGATGAAGCCCCGGCACCCAGTCCGACCATGGAGTCGATCGAGACCTGGATCGGCCGCACCCAGTCACCTGACTTCCCGCAGGTTGCCGAGCGGCACAAAAACGCCCACCAATCGCTGAAATCCTCATTCGAAGAGTTCCAGTCCGCGTTGGCCCACGCCTATCCGGATCTCGCCGACAAAAAATTCGGCTTCACCATTCAAGCGGATGGAAGCCTCAAAGCCCTCAACAGTTCAGGCCAGCTCAGTTCTTCCGACATGAATCGGCTGAACAATCTGCTGAATGCCTCCAGTTCGCTGAAATCGGCAGCCAGCAGTTACCGCGACGCCTCTATCGACCTGGTGGCCGCCGACTCTGTATGGGGCGGCAGCTACGTGGGCGGGTACAACCTGAACAAGGAAAACTTCGCCAGCACCATCGATCTGGGCGCCCTGTTCTTGAAGAAAGGCTCGGTGCCAAACGCTGAAACCCTGAACGGCTTCTTCTCTTCGCAGTTGTGGAGTAAAGGCGAGCGGATGACGCAAGCAACAGAAGCGCAGATGCTGGCCGAGCGCAATAAGATCGACGTGACGGCCTGATTCCGACAACAGGGGCGGAGTGCCCGAATCAGCTCAGGCCGCATCGTTGGCCAGAGCTGAAAAAACCGTCTCTTGAATCTCAGCCGCCGTCGCGATTTGCGACAACACAGCGGAACCCGACGGCCCCGAATTTCATCCCGCGCCCGCCGCCAAAGGGCTATCCGGCCCTTCCAGACAGTTGGCACAGCCATTGCGAAAGCCTCGTTCTCACGAACAACAAGAGGCCTCGCCATGACGCTCCCCTACCTGCTTCCCGCCACCTCGGCGTTCATCCAGCGCGCCCCGCGCATGCTTATCGGCGGCGACTGGGTCGAGGCTGCCGACGGCCAGACCATGCCACTGCACAACCCGGCCACCGGCGAAGTGCTGTGCGTGGTGCCGCGGGCCACGCCCGAAGACGTTGACCGTGCGGTGCTCGCGGCGCGTCAGGCGTTCGATGATTCCACCTGGACCCGCACCCGCCCCCGCGAGCGGCAGAATTTGCTGTGGAAACTTGCCGACCTGATGGAACGCGACGCCGAACTGCTGGCGCAGCTGGAATGCCTGAACAACGGCAAGAGCGCGGCGGTGGCTCAGGTGATGGACGTGCAACTGTCCATCGACTTCCTGCGCTACATGGCCGGTTGGGCGACCAAGATCGAAGGCTCCAGCGTGGAAGTGTCGTTGCCGCTGATGCCAAACGATCAGTTCCACAGTTTCATTCGTCGCGAAGCGGTGGGCGTGGTCGGCGCCATCGTCGCCTGGAACTTCCCGCTGCTGCTGGCCTGCTGGAAACTCGGCCCGGCACTGGCCACCGGTTGCACCGTGGTGCTCAAACCCGCCGATGAAACCCCGCTGACTGCCTTGAAACTTGCTGAGCTGGTGCTGGAAGCGGGTTATCCCGAAGGCGTGTTCAACGTGGTCACCGGCACCGGCATTACCGCCGGTTCGGCGCTGACCCACAACCCGCTGGTGGACAAGCTGACCTTCACCGGCTCCACCGCCGTCGGCAAGCAGATCGGCAAGATCGCCATGGAGTCCATGACCCGCGTCACCCTGGAACTGGGTGGCAAATCGCCGACCATCGTCATGGCCGACGCCGACCTGAAGACCGCCGCCGCAGGCGCTGCCAGCGCGATTTTCTTCAACCAGGGCCAGGTCTGCTGTGCCGGTTCGCGGCTGTATGTGCAGCGCAAGCATTTCGACAATGTGGTGGCGGACATCGCCGACATTGCCAACGCCATGAAGCTCGGCAACGGGCTGGACCCGAGTGTCGAGATGGGGCCGCTGATCTCGGCGCGCCAGCAGGAACGGGTTTACGGGTACATCGAAAAGGGTCGGGAAAGCGGTGCGACGATTGCCTGCGGCGGTGAGCAATTCGGGCCGGGATTCTTCGTCAAACCGACAGTGATCGTTGATGTCGACCAGAAGCACTCGCTGGTGCAGGAAGAGATCTTCGGGCCGGTGCTGGTGGCCATTCCATTTGATGATGAGGCCGATGCGTTGCGCATGGCCAACGACAGTCCCTACGGGCTTGGCGCGAGCATCTGGTCGAATGATCTGGCGGCGGTGCACCGGATGATTCCGCGGATCAAATCCGGTTCGGTGTGGGTCAATTGCCACAGCGCCCTGGACCCGGCGCTGCCGTTTGGCGGGTACAAGATGTCGGGGGTCGGGCGGGAGATGGGGTATGCGGCGATTGAGCATTACACCGAGTTGAAGTCGGTGTTGATCAAGCTTTGATTTTCAGCGTTCTTTAGGCCGCCTTCGCGGGCAAGCCTCGCTCCTACAAGGGCACGAAAACCTGTAGGAGCGAGGCTTGCCCGCGAAGAGGTCAGACCAATCGCTACAAATATCAGGGCTTGAACCCCTGCCCCAACAACCAACTCCTGACCATCCTCCCCTGCTCCACCGTCAACCCCGCCAACGCCTGCCCGGCCGGTTCAGTCCGCAACCTGCGCACCAACGGCGCCAACTCAACCCCCTGCACATGCCAGATCCCCAACGGCTGATCCGCTGTGATCACCACCTCGGCCTCATCCACAAACCCATCCTTCAACACCGGCGCCCGCTCGATCCGCAGCGCGGCAAAATCCGCCTCGGCATGCACCACCTCGGCATCCGGCCACTGCCGCCGCGCCTGCCAGAATGGTTGATCCAGCCAACGCTGCTCATCGGCATAAAAATCCCGCCCGATCCGCGCAAAACGCAAAAACAACTGCTCCACCCGTTGCTGATGAAAACGCTGGGCCAACGCCGCCCGCTCAGGTTTTCGCAACAACGTGTTGATCACCGTCGGCGCCTGCAACGCCGAGGACAAGGACTGAAAGATGCCATTGCCCGACAGCGGGTCCACCGCCATCGCCGCATCGCCGACCCGAATCCAGTTTTCGCCGCACACCTGCGGGCTCAAAATCGCGGTGCTGCTGCGGGCGTGCAGCTGTAGATCGACCTCATGTTCGACACCAAAAAACTCACGCGCCAACGAGGAACCCTGGCGCTGCTGGCGACAGTAATCGAGCAACTGCGTCTTGCCCGGCAGCTCGGCACTGGCCACGTCCACCGTCCATTGCCAATAACACTGACCGTCCGCCCGCCGCGCCATCCAAGCCCAGCCGTCCGCAAGGCTTTCCACGGCACTGGCAGTGTTGCCCGGCGCGCCTTGCCAGCGATTGAGCAGGCTGACCGTCTCCGGCCCGCGCAGCCCCTTGCCGAGTGCCGGTGCCTGGCGTCCGCGCGCCTCGACGAGGAAGTCCGCGAGCAACGCCTCACGCCCTTCAATCTCGATCCGATGTCCCTCCGCCGAGGTCTGAACGCTCAGCACCCGACCTTCAATCAGCTCAACGCCCGCCAGACGCAGGTCCTCGCGCAGTCCTCGATCAAAGCTCGGACGGTCCAGCAGGAATTCGATGTTTTGCGCATGCTGCTGACCGTTCCACGACACCTGCCGCTGCGACGGCAACGCCGCATCCGCCAGCGCCTGATGCAGACCGGCACCGCGCAAGGCCTCCAGCACCCGCAGCGAAACGCCTTCCAGCGCCGCAAACCGGCGCCACTCGCTGACCAGCGTCACGGGGTAACCGAGCGGCCGCAAGCCCAAGGCAACCGCCGCTCCCGCTGGCCCCGCCCCCAGAATCAGGATCATGCTCCGAAGCGCCGTTCAGGACCGCGATAACGGGCATTCTTGCGCAGCCAGTCGATGATCTGTTCGTTGCTCGCCTCGGGTTGTGAAACGAGGAAACCGGCAATGTGCCCGCTCAACGCCGCGCAGCCCAGACTGGCGCCGGACTGCCCCGGATACGTCCCGTGCACGCACGCCGCGAAATCCGCCTGAGCGCTGTTGAGCCAAGACCATTCCTGTTCGGCGCAACGTGCATCGCCGGTCACCCGCAGCACCTGTGGATAATTCGCCGGGAACACGCCCTCGCCCTGCGCCGGGCTCGATGCACACAGCAAAATGCCTTGCGCTACTGCTGCCGCGCAGGCTTCGCGCAATAGACTGCGGTCCTGGCGCAAACCGAGGCTCAGATTGATCAGCCGTACGTCCTGCGCCACCAGCCAGTCAATCGCCGTGGCAATCTGCAGGGCGCTGGTGACGCCACGCTGGTCGAACACCTGAGCCACGCAGAACACCGCCGAAGGGGCCCGATGACTAATGGCTTCGATCACCGCGCTGCCGTGGCCGAGCGGGTCGTCGCGCAAGTCACTTTCGGCCAGGCCGTCCGCCAGCAACGAGAACCGTCGCCCGGCGATCACCTGCACCCGCTGCGCCGCCGAATGGCCGCTGTCCACCACACCGATTCGCAGTTCAGACTTCATGCTGCACCGTTTTCGACGTGAGCACGCCGTCGAGCAATTCGAAGCGCAGGTCGGCATCGGCCAACGTTGAGGGACGATGACTGATGAGGATGCGCGTGCGTCCGGCAAACAGTCGGTCGATGGCCTCGATCACTTCGCGCTCGGTGGCTTCATCCACCGCCGAAGTGGCTTCGTCGAGCACCAGAATCAACGGGTCCTGCAACAGTGCCCGGGCGATGGCGATGCGCTGTTTCTGCCCGCCGGACAACTGCTGCCCGCGTTCGCCCAACGGACTGTCGAGGCCTTCGGGCAATGAGGCGATCAGGCTGTCGAGTTGCGCCAGCCGCGCTACGTCGGCGATTGCTTCGCGGCTGGCGTCGGGCACCGCGTAGGCCAGGTTATCGGCGAGGCTGCCGCGAAACAGCACGATGTCCTGACTGACCACGGCAATCCGCCGGCGCAACTGGAACAGGTCCAGTTCCCGCAGGTCGACCTCGCCGAGCAGCACCCGCCCGGACTGTGGATCGTGATGCCGTTGCAGCAAATCGATCAGCGTCGATTTGCCGACGCCGGAGCCGCCGCTCAGGGCGACTTTCAAACCGTAGGGAATCCGCGCTTCAATGCCGCGCAAGGTGCTCGGCCGACCGGGATGGCTGAAGTGCACGTCGTCGAAACGCAGTTCGCCGGAGGTCGGCATTGGCCGGGGTTCAACGGGGGTCAGCACGGTCGGTTCTTCACCGCGCAATTCCATGACGCGCCCGAGACTGACCGTCATCCGCTGAATCGCCACGTAGAGCCCAAGCAGACTTTGAACCGGCCCGACCGCCATCCCCAGATAGGTGGAAAACGCGATCAGCGCCCCCAGTTGCCAGGTACCTTGCACCACCCAATAACCGCCAATCAAAAACGCACAGGCACGGGACAGCGAGGTCAGCGTGCCCGGCACCGCCTGGGTGAAAAACTCGGTGACTTGCAGGCGCAGCAGTTGACTCATGTAGCCCTGCCCCAACGCCTCCAGACGCCGCGACTCACGTTGCTGCTGACCGGCCGACTGAATGAATTTCATCACCGGCAGGGTCTCGACCATGAACGACGACATGTCCGCCGAACGCTCGCGCAACTGGCGCACATCGCGCTCGACCTTACGCCGCATCCAGCGCAGCCAGAGCACGTCGAGGGGAATCAGCACCAGCGCCAGCAGCGACAACTTCCACGACAACGTCAGCAACATCGCCACGGCGACCACCAGGCCGATCACGCTCGACACTGCCGAGAACAGCGAATCCACGGCGAAGCGCTGGATCTCCGCGACATCGCCATCGAGGCGCGACATCAGGTCGCCGATGCGCCGTTGCCCGTAGAAGCTCGGTGACAGGGTTTGCAAATGCCGATAAAGGTCGTCGCGCAGCGAGAACAGAATCCGCCCGGACAGCCGCGTGTGCAGGTAACGATTGATCCCCGAGAGCGCCGTGCCGAGCAGCCCGGCGACGATCATCAACCCGGCGATCAACACCAGCATGGGGAAGTTGCGCGCCAGCAAGCCATCGTCGATCAGCAGCTTGGTCAGCCAGGGTTGCACCAGCACCAGCGACGAGGCGCAGACCGACAGACCGAGCAGTCCGACAATCGCCAGACGATGCGGGCGCACAAAGCTGTAGAGCCAGCGCAACGCCGCTTGCAGGGCTTCGGGGTTCTGGCTGTCGATCAGCCGAACGATCAGGCGCTGCATCACGAACGCAACTGTTTGAGCTTGCGGTACAAGGTTGCGCGACTGATGCCCAAGGCGTCGGCGGCGGCCGAGACGTTGCCCTGATGGCTGTCCAGGGACTGGCGAATCAGCTCCAGTTCGTTTTCGCGAATGCTCCCGGACGCCGGCCGCTCGCTGGCGTTCAGTTCGTCGAGCATGCTGTCGGGCAAATGATCGAGGGTGAGGACCGTGTCCCCCGGTTCGCGCATGGCCAGCGCGGTGCGCAAGACCATTTCCAGTTGGCGGATGTTGCCCGGCCAGTGGTAACCCGCGAGCAAGCGGTTCAAGTCGTCATGCAGGAGCATGGCCGGTGCATCTAGCCTGGCCAGCAGACGACCGACCAGCGCGTTGAAATCGTCGCGTTCGCGCAGGGCCGGCAACATCACGCTGATACCGTTGACCCGATAGAACAGGTCTTCACGGAAGTGTTTTTCTTCGACCAGGCGTTTGAGGTCGCGGTGGGTGGCGCAGATCAGGGCGACGTCGATGTCCTGTTCTTCACCGGCGCCCAAAGGCGCGACCTTACGGTCCTGCAACACGCGCAGCAGACGCGCCTGCAAGGCCAGCGGCATGTCGCCGATTTCGTCGAGAAACAACGTGCCGCCATGGGCCTGTTGCAGACGCCCGACCATGCCGCCGCGACGGGAGCCGGTGAACGCGCCTTCGCGGTAACCGAACAGTTCCGACTCGATCAGGCCTTCGGGAATCGCCGCACAGTTCACCGCGACAAAGGGCTTGTCGCAGCGGCTGCCGGCCATGTGCAAGGCGCGCGCGATCATTTCCTTGCCGGTGCCTGTTTCGCCGAGCAGCAACACCGGCAACTCGTTGGCCAGCCCCTGACGGGCCATGCGCAAGGCGCGGGCATAACGGACGTTGCTGCCGGCCAGGGCGTCGAGATCCGGTTGAGGTTTGGCGGTTTTCGCCGGGCTGCGCGGCGGCGTGCTGACGTTGATCGAGCGCTGCGGTGCGCGCAGGGTTTTATAGAAAAATTCGCCTTTGGCGGTCTGTAAACTGCCGACGCCGCCCTGATGCAAACGCGACAACAGTTGCAAGCCATCGACGCCGAGAAACTCTTCGCAACGGCGACCGACCAGCGCCGAGCGTTCGGCATGGAGCAACTGACACGCCTGGGCGCTGACCGCAAGAATCTGCCCGCCAAGGCTCACCGCCAGCAAACCCTGCCAAGGGGATTCGAGGTACTGCCGGCGGCTGTGGAACGCCAGCACGATCTGGTCGGGGAAACTGGCGTTGAACACCCGGCTTTCAATCTGGCTGACCGCCATGGCCAACAGCGCGGTGCTGTCGTGAACGCGGCCGAGCGGGCCTTCGCGGGTCAGGTCGAGGACGCCGAGGATGTCGCCTTGCGGGCAATAAATCGGCACTGAGGTGCAGGAGAAATCGGTCAGGCGATCGAGGTAATGCTCGCCGCAATCGATCATCGTCGGCCGGGCTTCCACCAGCGCGGTGCCCAGCGCGTTGGTGCCGCGAGCGGCTTCGCTCCAGCAGGCGCCAAGGGTGATGTCCTGCAGGCCGCTGCCCTTGAGGCGATCGGCGCGGCCTTCGACCGCGAGGATGGTCGCGTCGGAATTGGCGAGGATGATCAGGCCTTCCTTGCCCTGGCGGTCGGCCAGGTAATCGATCGCCGGCAATGCCGCGTCGATCAGCAGGCGATTGTTCGCCAGCAGCACGTCGAGACTCGCGCTCGATTCCAGCGCCAGTTCATGTTTGCTGTTGAAATGCACGCCATGGCTGAGGCTGCGTCGCCACGATGCATCGATTTCCGCCCGCAACACGCCATCGGGGACTTCACCCTCAAGATGGAGTTTTTCCCGGGCCAGCCGGGCTTCATGGTGCCGCTTGGGGGAAGTTGTTTTTATTAGCGTCATCAAGCGCTCCGAATCGGTCCGCCCTGCGCTTTTTTAAGTTCAGCGCCCTGCCGCAATCTTTACGTTAACGTCAGGGCGATGGCAAGTGTGTTTCATCCGTTGTACCGCGTTATCGTTCTTCGCGGGCAAGCCTCGCTCCTACAGGTTCAGCGTCGCCCACAAACAGGCGAGTCAACTTAGGCACTGTAGGAGCGAGGCTTGCCCGCGAAGGCGATCATCCAGGCACCCCACAACTCAGATCCGCCACACCTGCGGCCCGACAAAAAACGCCCGCGCATTGTCCTCAAGACTCTCCAGGTGATACCCACCCTCCTGCACAATCAGGCACGGCAACCCAAGGCTGCGAATCCGCTCACCCAGCCGCGCAAACCCTTCCCGCGTCACCGCCACTTTGCTCTGCGGGTCCAGCTCGAAAATGTCGAAACCCAGGGACAGCACCAACACCTCGGCAGCGAAATCCTTCACCGCCGCCAGCGCCACCTCCAGTTGCCCAAGAAAGTCCGCCTCACTCGAACCATGGGCCATCGGCAAGTTCAGGTTGTACCCCTCGCCCGCCCCGGCACCGCGCTCATCCGCAAACCCGGCAACCCCCGGATAGAAGTTGGTCGGATCGCCATGCACAGAGACGTACAGCACGTCATCGCGGTCGTAGAAAATCTCCTGAATCCCCTGACCGTGGTGCATGTCAGTGTCGAGCACCGCGACGCGTTCAAACCCGCCGCGCAACACCTGCGCCGCCACCGCCGCGTTGTTCACATAGCAGAAACCACCGGCCGCTTCGGCCCGGGCGTGATGCCCCGGTGGACGGCACAACGCGTAAGCCGCCGGCTCGCCATCAAGCAACGCCTGCGCACCGGCCACTGCGCTTTGGGCCGACCAATAGGCCGAACGCCAGGTCTGTTCGCCCACCGGGCAACTGCCATCCGCGAGATAACGTGCGGCCTGAGCCAGGATTCCGCGCAGAGCGTTTGGCTCACGGACGAAGATGTTCGACATCACTTCGTCGCCCCAATCTTCCGGGATTTCCTTCCAGCGCTGATGCGCTTCCTGGAGAAACGCCAGGTACGGCGCACCGTGCACCGCCAGCAGCGGATCAAGTCCGGCATCCACCGGCTGCTCGACTTTGAAGCCCAGCGAGCGAGACGCCTGCACCAGTCGCTGCGCACGCTCCGGCACTTCCTGCGGCGTGCGCATCTGTCCGCGGGAGTAATAGCTGCGTGGATGGTGAAGCAATTGTTCGGGATGGAAAAAACTGCGCATGGGATTGATACCTGTCAGATAACGTAAATCTTCAAACCGGGCATGTTCAATTGTGGGAGCGAGCCTGCTCGCGAAGGCGGTGTGTCAAACAACATTGGCTTCGACTGACACGCCCTCATCGCGAGCAGGCTCGCTCCCACAGGGGTTTGGCGTTTATTCAGCTTTACCGGCGCGGGACAGCACGGCGTTGAGCAGCACGTCGGTGCCTTGCCGCACGTCTTCCGGCAACACGTCTTCGGCTTCGTTATGACTCAAGCCGCCGACACACGGGATGAACACCATCGCCGTCGGGCAGAACCGCGCCAGGTGAATCGCGTCATGCCCGGCACCGCTGACAATCGATTGCTGAGCGTAACCCAGGGCATCCACAGCGTGTTGCACCGCCGCCACGCAGTCTGCGTCGAACGGTGTCGCCGGGCTGATCCAGTGCGGGGTGATCGTCAGGTTCAGGCCGCGACCGTCGGCAATCGCCTGCAGCCGCGCGCGCACTTGCTGCTCCATCGCATCGATGGCGTCGTCGCGGTGATGACGCAGGTCGACGGTAAAATTCACCAACCCCGGAATGGTGTTGCGCGACGACTTGTTGATGCTCAACTCACCGACGGTGGTCAGGCCCTCCGGGGCGAAATCGGTGGCCAGACTTTCAATCGCCTGAATCATCCGCGCCACGCCGTACAGCGCATCCTTGCGCAGGGGCATCGGCGTGGTGCCGGCGTGAGCCGCCATGCCTTCGACCCGCACGTCGAGCCAGCGAATCGCCTGGCCGCCGCTGACCACGCCGATGCTCTTGGCGTTGTCTTCAAGGATCGGGCCTTGTTCGATGTGGGCTTCAAAATACGCATCCACCGCGCCGCCCAACGGACGCTCGCCGGCATAGCCGGTACGCTTCAGTTCATCACCGACGCTGATGCCATCGGCATCCCGCACCGCCAGCGCCGCGTCCAATTGCATGATGCCGGTGAACACCGCCGAGCCAAACATCGCCGGGGTGAAGCGCGCGCCTTCTTCGTTGGTCCACACCGCCACTTCCAGCGGCTTGCGGGTCTGGATGCCGAGGTCGTTGAGGCAGCGCACCACTTCGAGGCCGGCGAGCACGCCGTACACGCCATCGAAGCGTCCGCCTTCAGGCTGAGTGTCGAGATGGCTGCCCATCATCACGGGCGCAGCGTCCGGGTCCGTGCCGGCGCGGCGGGCGAACAGGTTGCCGATGGCGTCCACGCTCAGGGTCATGCCGGCTTCGCGGCACCAGTGGGCAAACAGTTCGCGACCGGCCTTGTCTTCATCGCTCAAGGCCAGGCGGCAACTGCCGCCACGGGCGGTGGCGCCGATTTCGGCCATCGCCATCAGACTCGCCCACAGGCGTTCGCCATTAATCTTCAACATAAGACTCTCCAAAAATATTCGAAACGACGATCCCCTGTAGGAGCCGGCTTGCTGGCGATGGCGTGCGTTCAGGCGATAAACATGTCGACTGACACACCGTAATCGCCAGCAAGCCGGCTCCTACAAGTTCAAATGGTGGCTAGCTCAACGCGTTCAGCGTTGGCATGGCGACGGGCAAGGGACAGAACGCAGACCAGCGAAGTCGCGGCAATCAGGCTGTAGAACAGCGCCATCGGCCACCATTGGCCGGCGAATTTATGCGCCAGCAGCGTGCCGATCAGTGGCGTCAAACCACCGGCCACGGCGCCACAGATCTGATACGCCAGCGAAATCGCCGTGTAGCGCACGCGGGTCTCGAACATGCCGCTGACGTACCCGGCGATCACCGCGTAGAACGACGCCATGCACACCACCGCCAGCGCGATGCCAAGGATGATCAGCGGTGCCTGGCCCGAGCTGACCAGCACGAACATCGGGTACGGCGAAGCCATCGCCAACAACGACACCAGGCACAGGAAACGCGTGGCGCCGATTTTTTCCGCGAGCCACGCCGCCAGCGGCTGGATGCAGAACTGAATGATCGCCACCACAAACAGGCACTCGAGGATCAGCGAGCGCGGCAACTGCAGTTGCTGGGTGGTGTAGGCGATCATGAAGGTGTTGGTGAAATACACCCCGGCAATCCCCAGGGTGTTGGCGCCGATGCACAACAACAGCGGACGCCACGCGGTGCGCAGGACTTCCATGACCGGCGCCTGCTCTTTACGCGTGCTCTTGGCGGCGAGTTCGCGACTGGCGAGGAATTCCGGTGACTCGTTCACACCCAGTCGAATCGCCAGCCCCACCAGCAGCAGCAACGAACTGGCGAGGAACGGCAAGCGCCAACCCCAGCTCATCAGGTCTTCTTCCGGCAAACGGGTGACTGCGCTGAATGCCAGCAGCGACAGGATCAAACCGGCCGGGCTGCCAAGTTGCGCAAAGGACGCGAAGAAATTGCGCCGACCTTTCGGCGCATGCTCGCCGGCCATCAAGACCGCCCCGCCCCACTCGCCACCCACGGCAATGCCCTGGACGATGCGCAGCAGAATCAGCAGTACCGGCGCTGCTGCGCCGATCTGTGCATAAGTCGGCAGCAAACCGATGCAGACCGTGACCACGCCCATCATCAGCAAGGTGATGATCAGCGATTTCTTGCGCCCGATGCGGTCACCGATGTGGCCGAAGATGATCCCGCCCAACGGCCGTGCGAAGAAGCCCACGGCGAAGGTGCCGAACGCGGCCATGGTGCTGAACAATTTGTCGTCGGAGGGGAAGAACAGCGCACCGAACACCAGCGCGGCGGCGGTGGCGTAAATGTAAAAGTCGTACCACTCGATCATGGTGCCGATGAAGGCTGCGGCTGCCGCACGACGTGGCTGGGAAGAAGCTGGGGGCTTCATGGTTCGGACTCCATTGATTGTTTTTTTGGCAGGAGAAAAGCAGTAAATCCAAGGCACTCTGACGGCGCCTGTCTGGGAGTGATTTATCGTCCCGAGGCTATGATTAGTCAATTTTCTATTTATTATGCGCAGTATTACGACAGCTTATAATCGAGAGCCACATGGTCGAACGCGATGTGCAACGCCTGCTCAATGACCGACTGGACTGGAACCTGCTGCGCACCTTTCGGGTGATCGGCCAGGAGCTGAGCATCAGCCGCGCCGCCGCCCGCCTGCACCTGACGCAACCCGCCGTGAGCCAGGCATTGAAGCGTCTGGAAGAACAACTCGGCCGCCAACTGATCGCCCGTCGCGGGCCACGTTTTGCCCTGACCGAAGTCGGCGAGCAGATCTTCGCACTGGCCGGGGAAATCTATGGGCAGATGTCCCAGGTCAGCAGCGTGCTGGAGCAACCGGCCGACGAAGTGATCGGCAAGGTGCGCCTGTTGATCATCAGCCGGATCTACTCGGAACGCTTCGATGACTTCCTCGCGGACTTCCATCGGCAGCACCCGCGGGTCGATCTGGAGGTGGATGTGATGCGCAGCTCCGACATCGTCAGTGCGCTTCAGGAAAAAACCGCGACGCTGGGGCTGAGCCTCAATCGCCGTCCGCAACCGCGCCTGGAGCAACGGTTGTTCCTGCGTCAGCGCTATGCGTTTTTCTGCGGCAAGCATCATGCGATGTTCGGCCAGCAGAACGTCGATCAAGAGGATTTGCAGCGGGAGAATTTCGTCAGTTTCACCAGCGACCAAATCGGCGGCATGCTCTCGCCGCTGACGATTTTTCGCGATCAGCAGGGCTTCAGCGGACGCATCGTGGCGTCGTCACCGAGCCTGGAAGAAGTCCGGCGACTGGTGATCGCCGGGTTCGGTATCGGCTGTTTGCCCGAGCACGTGGTGGCGGCTGACGTCGACGCCGGATTGCTCTGGCGCCTGCCGCCCCACGAAGGGATTGCCGACGTGGACATTCATTTGCTGTGGAACCGCGAGCAGCGCATGAGCCGGGCCGAGACGATATTCATCGAGAGCCTGCAACGCTGCCTGACGGCCTAGACGCGCAACACCTGCGCGACCGGTTCACCGGCGTGCAAACGTTCGAGCAAGCGCGGTTCGGCATGATCGGACGCCAGCGCCTGCTCGATGACACCGGCCGCGGTGTGCCAATCGAGAAACAGCACGCCGTTGTCGTCCGCCAGCACCAGATCACCCGGCTGCACGGTGACGCCTGCGCAGTGAATCGGCTGGTTGATCTGGCTGTCGCCGCGACCGTGCAGCTTGGTGGTCAGCAGGCTGGTGCCGCGAGCGAAGACCGGCAATCCGCCCTCACGCAGCTCCAGCAAATCAGTCACGGCGCCGTCCACCACGATGCCCGCCGCCCCGGCACAACTCGCGGCACAACTGGTCACCGCGCCGACCGGTGCGTGTTGCCAGTCGCCGCCGGTGTCGATCACCAACACGTCGCCCGGCTTTATCAGCGCCAACGCCTGGTTGACGGCAATGGCATCGGCGCCCACCAATTTCAGGGTTAGCGCACGGCCCACCAGTTTCACATTGGGCACCATCGCCCGCAGTTGCGAGTCGGCAAAACCCGCCTCCAGAAAATGGCCAAGGGTCGGAAAACTCACCGCTTTTAACTGCTCGATCAACTGTGATTCATCCATGCTGCGCCTCCCTGGCAATCAACTCGGCCACACAGTCGATTTCCAGCGACACGCCCCACAGCGCCACGCACACCGTGGTTCGCGCCGGCGGCGCATGGCCGAGAAACTCGCGATACACCGCGTTGAACGGCTCCAGTTGCGCGGGATCGGTGAGGTACGCGTTGACCTTGATCACGTGGCTGAAACCCGAGCCGGCTTCAATCAGGATCGCCTCGAGATTGCGCAAGGTTTGCCGCACTTGCTCGGTGAAATCGGCGGGCTGCTCATCGAGTGTGCTTTGGGCCGGAATCTGCCCGGCGGTGAACACCAGATGGCCGCTGACCACCGCTTGAGAGTAAGGCCCGACGGGGCCGATGAAACCCGGAGCGGATTGAATTCTGCGCATGCTGTTGAGCTCCATGAATCAGGCCGCAGCCGATTTGAAAGGTTTGCGAACGGGTTGATCGGCAGCCGGACCCGCCGCCGGGATTTCGCTGATGTCGCGCTTGAACGTCTCGGTCAGCAGCAACAGCGCCAGCAAGGAAATCAGCGCCGCGCCGATCATGTACCAGGCCACCGACGAGCCTTTGCCGGTCGCTGCGAGCAACGCAGTGGTGACGATGGGCGTTGCGGCGCTGCCGAGCAGGCCGGACAGCATGTAGCTGATCGACAGTCCCGAATAACGCACGCGGGTGCCGAACAACTCCGCCAGGAAAGTCGCGATAGGCCCGTAGTTGGCGGCGAATGCAGTCATCAACAGCAAGTAGCCGAAGATCACCAGCGACAGCTCCTTGGTGTCCATCAGCCAGAACATCGGGAACGCGACCAACGCCTCGGCAACGATGCCGGCAACAATGATCGGCTTGCGGCCGAAACGGTCCGACAACGCGCCGAACACCGGCAGCATGACGATGCACCAGGCACAGGACAGCAGCACCACGCCCAGCATCACGCTGCGACTGAAACCGAGATTCTGCGTGCCGTACGTCAGGCCGAACGCGACGATGATGTTGAACGACGCGCCGGTCGACATCGTCGCAATACCGCCGAGCACCACTTGCTTCCAGTACTTGCGGAAGACTTCGGCCAGCGGCATTTTCACCTGCACTTCCGCTTCCTTGACCTTGTTGAAGGCCGGCGTTTCGGCGATGTTCAGGCGGATGTACAAACCCACGGCGATCAGCAGCACGCTGGCCAGAAACGGAATGCGCCAGCCCCAGGCCAACAGGTCTTCAGGCGACAGCCACGCGGCGATCACCAGGAACGCCAGGTTGGCAATCATGGTCCCGGCCGGGACGCCGATCTGCACCCAGGAACCGTACAGGCCGCGCTTGTTGGCCGGCGCATGTTCCACCGCCATCAACACCGCCCCGCCCCACTCACCGCCCAGCGCCAGGCCTTGAATCACCCTCAGCAATAACAACAGGATCGGCGCCCATATCCCGATGGCCGCGTAATTGGGTAACAAGCCGATCGCGAACGTGGCGGCGCCCATGGTCAACAGCGAAATCAACAACATTGACTTGCGACCCAGGCGGTCACCGAAGTGCCCGAACAATGCCGCACCGACAATCCGCGCCAGATACGCCGAAGCGAAGGTGCCGAATGCCAGCAATGTGCCGATCAGCGGCACGAAGTCCGGGAAGAACACCTTGTTGAAGACCAGCGCCGACGCGGTGGCAAACACAAACAGGTCGTACCATTCCACCGTGGTGCCGATGACACTGGCCACGGCAACTTTTTTCATGCTGATTGCAACTTCCGGCGGGGCACCGGACTTTTCTGCGGACGATAGATCGCTCATCACTGACTCCAGGAATTCTTCAGAACTCGTTTATTTAATTGTTTTGACTGGCAGTAAATCGTTTGAGAGTGAGGGATTGTTGTTATGTATCGCCCAACTGAGTGGGCGAGTTTTTATATTCAGTAACCCAGTAATCGGTCCGCGTTATTCAATAAAGGTTCGCCGGTATTTAAACGGCGGAAGTTCTCCGCAACTTGTTCGGCAATGCAGTCGTGGGAGGCTGCCGAAGCCATGTGCGGTGTGATCGTCACACCGGGCATTGTCCAGAGACGGTGATCAACCGGCAGTGGTTCTTGCTCGAAAACATCCAGCAGCGCGCCGCGCAGTTTTCCTCGTTTCAGGGCGTGTTCGAGGTCGTCGATATTGAGATGACCGCCCCGGCCGCAATTCACCAGCGCAGCGCCATTGGCTAATTGTTCGAAAGTTGAATGACCAAGAATGCCGCGAGTTTCGCGGGTCAGCGGCAACAAGTTGATCAGTAACTCCACACCCTCAAGAAACGGTTTCAGGTTTGCCGCACCGGCGAAGGTCTGCACGCCGTTTATCGTCTTGCCACTGCGCGCCCAGCCACGAACGTCATAACCGGAAGCGGCCAGATCCTGAGCGATGGCGCTGCCCAGCGATCCGAGCCCCATCACTCCCACCTTGAATTGCCCCGCCGCCCGTTGCAGCGGCCGCTCCCAGCGCTGCTCCTGTTGCTGCAACAGCACTTGATCGAAACCACGGTGATAGTGAATCACCGCCCAACGTACGTATTCGGTCATGCCCTGACGGTGGCCGGGATCGACCACCCGGCACACGGGCAGATCCGGGCACGACGGGTCGTGATCGAGGTGATCGATGCCGGCTGCCACCGAGTGAATCACCTGAAGATTCGGTAACGCGGCGAGGCTGCCCGGTAAAGGGAACCAGCACGCGGCAATCTGCGCATTTTTGGCCAGCGGATCATCCGCCAGCACGGTGGTGAGCTGCGGTGCGCTGCGGGCGAACGCGGCTTGCAGTTGCTTGAGCAGCAAGGTGTCGCGGGAAAGTAAAACCACGGTGCTCATGACAGATAGGACTCACGCTGGGATTCGATCAGGGTCAGTGCGGCCTCCCAGGCCAGGTCGATGATGTTGTCCTGCTCATCGCGGTCAAACTGCTCGGCGGTGTGTGCACACACTTCCGGCGACGGGTAATGCAACGCTGAACCGCCGGCCAGCGCCGCCACCTGCGCCTGACAGGCCCGCTCCAGAAAGTGGATCTCCTGAAACGCCTGAGCCACGCCGGAGCCGCCGACCAGCAAACCGTGATTGCGCAGGATCATTGCCCGGTGCGGCCCCAGATCAGCAATCAACCGCTCGCGCTCATCCAGCGACAACGCGATGCCTTCATAGGTGTGATACGCCAATTTGCCGTAGAACTTCAGCGCGTGCTGACTGATCGGCAACAGGCCCTGCTTCTGCGCCGCTACCGCCATGCCGGCGGCGGTGTGGGTATGGATCACGCAATTCAGGTCCGGACGGGCCATGTGGATCGCCGAATGAATGACGAACCCTGCGGCGTTGACCCGATGACCTTCGTAATGCGGATCGACGACGCGCCCTTCCTGATCGATGCGCACCAGATCCGAGGCGCGCATGCGGTCGAAAATCACCCCATAGCGGTTGATCAGAAAGTGATGCTCAGGCCCTGGAATCCGCAGGGTGATGTGGGTGTCGATCAAATCGGTCATGCGAAAGTGCGCGACCAGCCGATACAGCGCAGCCAGTTCGCAACGGGCCTTCCATTCAACCGGGCCGATGTGTTCAGGTTTACTCACGAATACACCTCTTTAGCAGCGTGGGTGACGACCGGGTTGGCGCGCAGGCGGGCCAGCCCGCAAACACCGATCAGGGACAGGGCCGAAAGCAAGGTGAAGAACACCGCCAACGGCAGCCATTGTCCGGAAAACTTGCTCGCCAGCAGCGTGCCGATCAGCGGCGTGGTGCCGCCGGCCAGTGCACAGCTCAACTGGTAAGCGATGGAAATGCCCGAGTAGCGCAGGTGCACCGGGAACGCCTGGGTCATGTAACCGGCGATCACCGCGTACAGCGCCGAAAGGATCACTACCGCGAGGGCGATGCCGAGGGTCATCAACAGAATGTTTTGCGTGCCCACCAGCAAGAACATCGGGTACGGCGTGACCATGCACAGCAGCGCAACGAGCTTGAGAAAACGACCTTCGCCGATGCGCTCGGCGAGCAGTGCGCTGAGCGGTTGCGAGAGCAACTGAATGACGGTCACCAGGAACAGGCAATCGAGAATCGTCGAGCGTGCGATGCCCTGATACTGGGTGACGTAGGTGATCATGAAGGTGTTGGTGAAGAAGAACCCGGCCGAGCCGATGGTCACTGCGGCGGCAGCGAACAGGATCTGCCGCCAGCACGTGCGAATCACGTCTTTCACCGGGTATTTGGCGGTCTCGTTGTTATCCCGAGCCTTGGCGAATTCCGGCGACTCATGAACGCCGGAGCGGATCATCAGGCCGACCATCATCAGCACACCACTGGCGAGGAACGGCAGACGCCAGCCCCAGGTCAGGAAGTCTTCGGGTTCGAGTGATGTCACCAGGCGAAAAGCAATCAACGCCAGTAACAAACCGGCCGGGCTGCCGAGTTGGGCGAATGATGCGTAGAAGGTTTTGCGCTTGGCTGGCGCGTGTTCGCTGGCCATCAACACGGCCCCGCCCCACTCGCCTCCGACGGAAATGCCCTGGATCAAACGCAGCACGATCAGGCCGATCGGTGCCCAGATACCGGCGCTGGCGTAGCTCGGTAACAGGCCGATGCCGGCAGTTGCCACGCCCATCAGCGCCATCGTCACCAGCAACATTTTCTTGCGGCCCAGACGGTCGCCCAGATGTCCGAAAACCATGCCGGCCATGGGACGGGCGATGAAGCCGACGGCGAAACTGCCAAAAGCCGCCAGGGTACTCATCACCGGGTCGCTGCTGGGAAAGAACACTTGCCCAAGCACCAACGCCGCCGCGGTGGCGTAAATGTAAAAGTCATAGAACTCGATGGTCGTGCCAATGAAGGCAGCGGCCGCCGCTCGACGCGGCTGTGCGGTGGTGTGCATGCAAGGACCCTGTGTATTTATAGTTTTGGGCAGGTACTGAAGGCTGTTTACGGTTGCGCTCTGTGGCGCTTGTGGGCTTTATCGCTTCCATGCCAGGATTAGTCAATTTTCATATTCTTATCTTTACTATTAGCGCTGCTACTACATGGGATTGTCATGACTTCCACTAACCCTTGGGTGGGCCGACGTTTTCTGAATGATCGTCTCGACTGGAACCTGCTGCGCACCTACCTTGTGATCGGCCAGGAAGGCAGCATGAGCCGTGCCGCAGCGCGGTTGCACATCACGCAGTCAGCCGTCAGCCAGGCGTTGAAACGGCTGGAAGAACAACTGGAATGTGTGTTGATTGCCCGTAGCGGGAGACGGTTTGACCTGACGGAAACCGGGGAAGAAGTCCTGCGCATTGCGACGGATATCTACGGCGATATTTCGCGATTGGGCACCGTGGTGGAGAGTCGTCACGATGACGTGGTGGGCAAGATCCGCATCCTCACCGTCAGCGGCGTGCAAGCGCGGCATTACGACGAGTTCCTCGCGGACTTCCATGAAACCCACCCGAAAATCGAGCTGGAAGTCGAAGTGATGGGCAGCTCGAACATCATCAGTTCGTTGCTGCAAAAGACCGCGACCATTGGCGTCGGTCTGTGTCGTTTACCGCAGCCGCGGCTGGAACAGCGGGTGCTGTTCCGAGAGCGTTATGCGTACTTTTGCGGGCAGCGTCATCGGCTGTTCGGACAAGAGAATCTGACGCTGGAACAGCTCGCCGCAGAAAATTTCGTCAGTTTCACCAGCGACCAGCTCGGCGGAAATCTTTCGCCACTGACGCTGTTTCGCGACCAGCAGGGTTTTACCGGCAAGATCGTTGCTTCATCGACGAGCTTCGAAGAGATTTACCGATTGATTTGCGCAGGTTACGGGATTGGCTGCCTGCCGACGCATTTGGTGAAAAGGGATGTCGAGCAAGGGTTGCTGTGGCGGTTGCCGCCGGAGGATGGAGTAGTGGATTTTGATATTCAGCTGCTGTGGAATCGCGAGCAGAAGATGAGTCAGGCGGAAACCGTGTTCCTCGAAAGCTTCCAGCACATGCTCAGCATTCGTGAGCCTGTGCTGTGAAGCCTTGATCGGTTAAACGTGAGGATCGCCCGGCGGTTTGCTCGGCGTGGCGTATTGCGGTTTCAGGTGGCCGTCCTGATCGAGTAACCAGGCGTCCATGATCTGTCGCACCACAGGCCCGGCGACGCGACCGCCAGCCTCGCCGTTTTCGATCATCACCGAGATGACAATCTTCGGGTGCTCAGCTGGCGCGAAGCCGACAAACAAGGCGTTGTCGCGGTTCCGTTCCAGGGTTTTCGCCCGGTTGTAGCGCTCGCCCTGTTTGATCGCGACCACTTGCGCGGTACCACTTTTCCCGGCGATACGATATTGCGCACCTTGGGCCGCCGCTCGGGCGATCCCGCGAGCGTCGTGCATCACCATTTGCATGCCGTGGTTGACCTGCTCCCAGTCACGCGGGTCTTTCAACAGGATGTTTGGCATCGGATGCTCATCCACTGGCGTCACACCGTCCACGGTCTTGGCCAGGTGCGGGCGGTTCCAGACACCTTTATTGGCGATCAGCGCGGTGGCTTGAGCGAGCTGCAGCGGCGTGACTTGCATGTAACCCTGGCCGATGCCGAGGATCACCGTTTCACCGGGGAACCACGCCTGACGGCGCGTGGCGCGCTTCCAGGCCTGAGACGGCATCAAACCGGCAGACTCTTCGAACATGTCCAGCGAGACCTTCTCGCCGAGCCCGAACATCGCCATGTAGTCGTGCAGGCGATCGATACCCAGTTTGTGCGCCAGGTCGTAGAAGTAGGTGTCGTTGGAGCGCATGATCGCTGCGTCCATGTCCACCCAACCGTCGCCGCTGTGGTTCCAGTTACGGTACTTGTGATCGAAGTCCGGGAGCTGGTAATAACCCGGGTCGAAGACGCGGGTCTGCGGGGTCACGACACCCGCATCCAGGCCGGCAATCGCCACTTCAGGCTTGATGGTCGAACCGGGCGCATAAAGACCGCGCAGCACGCGGTTGAACAGCGGCCGATCGATGGAGTCATGCAGTGCCGCATACTCCTTGAAGCTGATCCCGGTCACGAACAGGTTCGGGTCAAAGCTTGGCTTGCTGACCATGGCCAGCACTTCACCGGTCGATGGATCGAGCGCGACCACTGAACCGCGACGATCCCCCAAGGCTTCTTCGGCGGCTTCCTGAAGTTTGACGTCGAGGCTCAGGACGATGTTTTTACCAGGCACCGGATCGGTGTGTTTGAGCACTCGCAGCACGCGACCCTGGGCGTTGGTTTCGACTTCTTCGTAACCGACGTGGCCGTGCAATTCTGATTCATAAAATTTTTCAATCCCGGTCTTGCCGATGGATTGGGTGCCTCGGTACTCGACAGTGTCCAGGGCCTTGGATTCTTTCTCGTTGATTCGACCGACGTAGCCGATGGAATGGGCGAAGTGCGCGCCCATCGGGTAATGGCGAACGAACTGCGGCTCAACGTCGATTCCGGGCAGGCGGAATTCGTTGACGGCGAGTACGGCGATTTGCTCTTCACTGAGTTCGTAGAACAGCGTGACGGGCACAAAGGGGTGGCGCGCCTGCTTCATCGCCTTGTCGAAGAGCGTCCGATCTTCAGCAGGCAGGTGCAGGAGACTGACCACCTCATCCAGTTCTTCTTTGACGTTAGCGGCGCGTTCGCGGGTGATGGTCAGGTTGAAGCTGGGGCGGTTGTCGGCGAGGACCACGCCGTTGCGGTCGTAGATCAATCCGCGCGTGGGGGTGATCGGCAATACGTGGACGCGATTGTTTTCGGAGATGGTCGAGTGATAGTCAAACTCGACGACTTGCAGCACGTACAGGCGCACCACCAGTGCGCAGGTGATAGCGACGACGAACAAGGCGCAAGCCATCAGTCTTTTGTTGACCAGGCGCGTCTCTATTTCGTGGTCCTTGATCGGTATCGGTTGGGGCATTTCTGCAGCTGCTCTTTAACTAAAAAGGGGCGCCGATCCGTAGGCTTGAAATCAGTCCGTTAAAAAAACGAGCTGCACCATACCAAAAACCGTGCGGTCACTTTAGTGCGATTTCCTCTAACGGTTGTCCTTGAGGGCCAAAACGACGGTTGGTTTTTTCTGACTCGTGCGATTTGTTCAAAATTGATATTCCGATTCATGCATTTTTCTTGCAGATAGGCCTGTGGATACTGGGTGCATGTCATTCCCTTTTTGGAGTCATTTCATGCACCCACGATTTACACGATTACTCGGCTCGAACGGTTTTTCCATTGGGCTGGAGCTGCCACTGGATAACGATTGGTCCAGCGACGGCCAGCGCCGACGAATTGCCGAGGACCGCCCTTTCGGTGTTCCGGATCTGAAGCAACATGCAGCGATGGCGAGGCTGGCGGACAAGGCTGGGTTCCGTGCTCTGTGGGTCCGCGATGTGCCGGTTTACGACCCGAATTTCGGCGATGCCGCACAGGTTTTCGAAACCTTTTCCTACCTTGGTTACCTGGCCGGAATCACCGACAACATCATGTTGGGTACGGCGGCGGTTGTACTTCCATTGCGTCAGCCTTGGCTCACCTTGAAGTCAGCAAACAGTGTTGATGAGTTGAGCGATGGGCGTTTACTGCTTGGCGTGGCCAGTGGTGACCGGCCTATGGAATATCCATTGTTTGGGGTCGATTACGATCAGAGGGGAGAGATTTTTCGCGACACGGTGGAGTTGTTGCGCGACCAGGGTGAAGGCCGCCTGCCTGAAGGTGCGCACTTGCTTCCGCAGCGAGATGAAGCGGCTCCATTATTGGTGGCAGGTCTTGGCCAGCAATCACCTGCATGGATTGGTGAGCACATGGATGGCTGGCTCGCCTACCCGGGTACGCCAGATGAACATCGGCGTCGGGTCGGGTTGTGGCGCGAGGTGGGTGGGGATAAGCCTTACATCAGCTTCGTCCACCTTGATCTGGCAGCCAATCCTCACGCCCCTATGCGACGTGTGCGTTTCGGCGGCATTTGCGGGCGATTGGCACTGATTGATGAGCTTCAGGCATTACGTGAAGCCGGGGTACAACATGTTGGCCTGCATGTGCGACGTAGCGAACGCCCGGTTGCCGAGGTTATTGAAGAGATTGCTGAATACGTTCTGCCAAAGTTCCACTGACAATGCAGTGCCTTCAAGGGCCGCCAATGTGGCTGCCCTTTTTTTCGCCACTTTCCTGCGGGCAAAACAAAACCCCAACTGCTTTCGCAATTGGGGTTTCGGAATTTAATCTTGACGATGACCTACTCTCACATGGGGAAACCCCACACTACCATCGGCGATG
>Ga0208887_100051_pt1 | contig 133573 bp, 105 predicted proteins | sample LakWasM106_HOW12_2_FD_183924 | JGI IMG/M metagenome (GOLD analysis project Ga0208887, IMG submission 183924) | Freshwater sediment methanotrophic microbial communities from Lake Washington under simulated oxygen tension - Sediment Metagenome... | ecosystem: Environmental > Aquatic > Freshwater...
CACTGTACATACTTGTCATAAATCTAAGTGTAAGCATTTGTATTTTCTGAGTTTCTACGCATTAAATGCGCTTCACTCAACGACAAACACCCACACTTATCAGTCATCCTAATTTTTAAAGAACAGTCAGCTTTTAAGCTGTTTTCGTTACCGTTATTTCGTAACGAGGTGCGCATTATACAGAGGTTTATTACTTCGTCAACAGCAATTTAAAAACTTATTTTAAACTACCATCAACTCGCCCTGCTTAACCACATTCCCTTTCACTCAACGATGTCGTTTCGTTTAAGGAAGCCGCGCATTTTACAGCGCTGAGCTTTGCGGTCAACCCCCAAATCAACACTCTTACACTTTTGTTACAAATTGATGACTATTTCTTAAAAGCGGCTTTGAGTCGCAACCAGGATTGCGTCAAGACATTGCCATCAAGATGATAATGCTTATGCAAAGGCTGCTTCACTTCCCAGCTCACTTTGAGGCCGGCAGGGAATACAACAAAGTCGCCCTTGCCAAAACGCACAGGTGCGCCACCTACCGGGGTGACCACACATTCGCCTTCTAATATATATGCCTGCTCTTGTTCATGAAATGTCCAGTCAAACACTGAGACTTCTTTTTGCCAAGTTGGCCACTTGGCAACACCGAGGCTACTTAGTTGTGTTTCGGCAGGATTGTGTTGAACTTGAATCTGCATGTTGTTGCTCCTTAGACTGAAGCGCGCATTTTATAGGAAGCCATGCTTTAGCAGTCAGGCTTTTCAATAGTAAAATAGGTTTTTTTACAAAACAGGGTGCGTGATGCGTATCAGCCCGGCAAAGGCAATTGAGCTGTTACGGTATGGCGAAGTGGTGGCCATTCCGACAGAGACGGTCTATGGATTGGCCGCCGACGCGCGCAACGAGTCAGCGATTGCCAAAATATATGCGACGAAACAACGCCCGGCCAATAACCCGCTGATTGTGCATATTGCCAGCGCGGCGCAAGTGACCGAGTGGGCAAGCGAGTTTCCGCCATTGGCGCAACAGCTGGCAGCAGCCTTCTGGCCCGGACCGCTGACCTTGGTATTACCAGCGCGCGCAGAAGTATCGCAGAGTGTTCGGGCTGGCGAACCCACCGTTGCCTTGCGTGTGCCTGCACACCCAGTGGCACTGGCCTTATTACATGATAGCGGCCTGGGGCTGGCGGCACCTTCTGCCAATCGATATACGCAATTGAGCCCCACCACTGCCGCGCATGTAGAATCTGGCCTAGGCATCGACATTCCGGTGCTGGACGGCGGCGCTTGCCAGGTTGGCATAGAATCCACCATCGTCAGCGTGCATGGCGATGGATGGCAATTACTCCGGCCAGGCATGATCGCGGCCACAGCAATCGCGGCCATTGTAGGCAAGCCAGCAGCGCAGCTAGGCACGCAAACCCCAAAAGCACCAGGACAGCACTTATTGCACTACTCACCGCGCACCCCGTGCCTGCTGTTTACATCTAAAGCGGCTATGCTGCGCTATGCGCACACTAAGCCAACGGCAGCAGCTTTACTGTTTGGCGATGAGCAGCAGATCACACAGCATGATGTCTACCTGCCGCATGACCCGGCGCTAGCGGCTGAGCAATTGTATGCAGCCCTGCACCAACTGGACGCCGCACAGGCAGACGTCATCTTGATTGAAACACCGCCTGCGGCGCCTGCATGGGAGGCTTTGCATGACCGTTTGCAGCGTGCGGCTTACCAAGGACACGACCAAAATGATTGAGTCGATTGGGCATGACTGGCACAATAGGGTGCAATTTGATTGACAGCCTCTTATTAGAACAAGATACACACAATGAAAAACTTCTCTCAACGTTTAATGATCGTCATCACCTCAAGTGCCTTGTTTGGCTGCGCCAGTTTTGAATTTCCAAGTATGTTTGACAAGGGCACCAAAGAGTTACCGCGCTATGGCAAAGAAGCGATCCATTATCAATGCGAGAACTACCAGACTTTTGGACTGAAGCTCTCGGCCAATGGCGACGAAGCATGGGTCATGCTGCCTGACCATGAAATTGGATTAACCAGAGATGCCAATGACAAGCAGCTGTATCACTACGGCACCATGGATTTACGGCTGAATGGTGATCAAACCACGCTGGACGACAGCGACCATTTACACCTCAAAGGCTGCAAACCTGCAGAGATCAAGAAATAACGCCAGAAAAAAGGCCGAAAAAAAAGCCCTGCAACGCAGGGCAAATACATCGGAGGGGAAAAACCGACTCTGTTACAGGCTGACCAAACCGCCAACCAAACCAAGCACGCTGCCCAATAAAGGGCCAACCAATGGAATCGCGGACAAGGTACTGACCAGGCTATTCACTGTACCGCCGGTCGTGCCAGTCGCGCCGCCCAACAAACCGCCTAACAATGGAATGCCACCGAGCAAACCACCCAGATCCAATCCTGCGCCACCAGAAACTGCTTCAACTCCCACTTTTTTCAAGCTTTGAATTGCCATTTACTTCTCCTTATTTAAGTGTTGAAAGTACGACTTCAAAGCATGCAGTCCTTGACGATTGCACTGCTTATCAGCACGCACCATAATCTTGATTCAAGAGCAATTTTGCTACAGCACCGCTGCGTTACCGCAACACCACAGCAAAACAATATTAACCAAAATTAACAATTACGTAAACAAGTTAATGATAAATTTTTCAGGGCTCGACAATCGCCCACAAACCCACATTGCCCATATTGGCGGATAGCTTCAATCTGGCCGCACGCAACGCTGCCAGCGACTTGATATGCTGCTGCCTGGCGCCAGATAAGGCATTCTGCGCGCCCAGCAACTCAATCATATTGCCAACCCCGGCCTGATAGCGCCCCTGCGCCACATTGAATGCCTCTTGCGCATGCCGCGTCAGCTCATCGGTGGCGCGCATGTTTTCGCGCTCAGACATCAACGCGTGATAGCTTTTCCAAACTTCTAGCGACACTTGCTGCAAGGCGCGATTGAGCTCCGCTACACGTGTTTGACGCTCGGCTTCGGCGGACTGCACCTGATAACTGCGCGAGAACCCTTCAAACAACGGCACATTCAATTGCAAGCCTATATTTACCGAGGTCGAGTAGACGTTACTGGCCGGAAAATTGGCCAGTTGCTGATAACCCATCTGGTCTGAGCGACTGAGCTCAGTGTTAAGATTTAAGGTAGGTAGCCCTTCTGCGCGCACGGCCTTGATGTTTTCTTCGGCAGCCAGCACCTTGGCTTTGGCAGCAACAATCACTGGATGCGACTCTGTGGCCTGTTGAATCAGCACATCCACCCGATGAACAAAATCGCCCTGATCTAGCGACTGACTGCGTTTTAACAATTGAAACGGGGTGTTGGCCATCAACCCCATGGCCGCCGACAACGTGCCATGCGCATTCTTTAGATCACCTTCGGCTTTAATTCTGTCCAGCCGCGCTTGTGCATAAGCGGTTTGCGCCTGCAACTGATCAGTGAGCAAACCGACACCGGCTTGGAACTTGGCAGTCGCTGCCGCCAGGCTTTCCTTGGCCAACGACTCGGCATCTTCAAAAGCGGTCAAGGTGGCCTGTGTGGTCAGGTTATCAAAATACGCCTGGGCCGCAGTGATAAACACCTCTTGCAAGGTCGCATCGTGTGCCGCATTGGCGGCACTTAATAAAGCCTGTGCTTGCCCCAACTTGGCCGAGCGCTGCCCCAGGTCAGCCAGCAACCAGCTAAGACGAAGGCTGGCGGTGCGGTTGGTAATGTTATTGTCCTGGTCCAGCGAAGAAAACAACGAGTTTTCGACATGGTTTCTGACTTTAGCCGCCCCTGCCGTGACGTTCACACGCGGTAAATAATTGGATTTTTGCACCGCCACTTGTGCCGCCTGCGCTTTGGCAACAGACCAGGCCTCCGTACTACGTGGGCTATTACATAAGGCTTGCTCGACCACATCCAGTAGCGTCAGCGGCCGTTGCGGCAAGCCTGCAGCACAGGGAGCCAATGCCGAGTCTTCTGCTGGCGTCAGCATTTCTTTGGCCGGGCTACCGGCGACGCGCCCCTGAAACTCGGTAAAGTCAGTCAATTGCAACGCCAGGGCGTTCATTGGCAACGCGCCACTCAAGGCACAGCATAGGCCCACAATCTGGCGCCAGGATACGCTCATGCGCCTGCCACCGCCGTCATATGCACTTTGCCCGCCGCCATCACGATGACACGCTTGGCCGAAGCAATGGTCTCAGGCCGGTGCGCGATAATCACCCGCGTCATGTCCAGCGCCTGTATCGCCTCGTTCACCATGGCTTCGCGGGCCACATCAAGGTGACTGGTGGCTTCGTCGAGGAAGAGGATTTTAGGCTTTTTATATAAGGCGCGCGCCAGCAGGATACGTTGCTTTTGGCCGCCAGACAGCGCCGCGCCCATATCGCCAATCAAGGTGTTAAAGCCCATGGGCATGGCTACAATATCTTCGTATACCGCGGCTTTGCGCGCGCACTCTTCCACCCACGCCATGTCTACCTGCTGGTCAAAAAACGCAATGTTGTCGGCAATCGAGCCAGCAAACAATGCGTCGTCCTGCATCACCGTGCCGACTATATTGCGCAAATGCGACAAACCTAGCTTGGACAAAGGCTGGCCGCCTACCAGCACTTGCCCCTCTTTAAAAGGCCGCAGACCCAGCATGACATTCATCAAGGTCGACTTACCGCAACCGGAAGGGCCGACAATGGCCACCGACTCACCAGCGGCAATCTCCAGGTCAATACCATCCAGCACCCAGGGCTCAGCATCGGCATAACGGTAACGCAGGCCTTGAATCACAATACTGGCAGGCAGTTGTTCAATCTCCTGCTTACTCATGGTATCGACAACTGCAGGCTCCTGCTCGGCCAGCGCAATATCGGCCAGGCGCTCGCCTTGCAAATGCAGCATGCGCATCTCCACCAGCCGATCAATCAAGCCACTGACGCGGTTCACAAACTGATCTTTATAGGCAATAAAAGCCAGTAATACGCCGATGGAAAACGCCCCATCCATCACCAGACCTGCACCCAGCCAGACGATGAGAATGCGCTCCACACCAAACAACAAGCCATTCAGCAAGCGATACATCACCTGCAGTTTTTGTGTGCGTAAGTCAGCATTCACTTGCTCGACAAACAAGCCCAGCCAGCTATTGCGGCGCTCGTCCAAGCGTTGAAATAACTTCAGGGCACGCACGCCGCGCACAGTTTCAATAAAATGGGTTTGCTGTTTGGCGGCATGCACGATTTGCTCTTCGGTGGCATTGCGCAACGGACGAAACCAGGCCCAGCGGCCCAAGCCATATAGCAGCATGGCGCCAATCGCAATCCAGGCCATGGTCGGGCTATATAAAAACATCATGGCCAATGTGGCGATTGTCAACACGCCATCCAGAATCGCCTCGACAAAGGTGCTGGTCAGCGTATGTTGAATCTGGTCAATGGCACCAAACCGGGACACCACATCGCCCAAGTGCCGTTTTTCAAAAAAATCGACTGGCAAGCGGATCAAATGGGCAAATAAGTTGGCACGCCACTGCACATTCAGCGTGGTAGACATATGCATAATGACCCAGGCGCGCACCGTGCTAATGGCTTGCTGCATCAACACCAGCAGACCAAAACCAAGTGCTAGCGTTGTCAGTAAATCCCGGTCTGCCGACACCAGCACATGGTCAACCACCCATTGCATATAAAACGGCGACACCAGCGCAAATACCTCCAGCGCCAGCGCTAACAGCAACACCTGACCCATGGAGCGATAAAGGCCAGTGACATGCCCCATCATGTCGCGCAATTTCACGCTTTGTTTAAAGGTCACCTGCTTAAAGCCAGGGTTGGGCCACAACTCCAACGCCACGCCGGTAAAGGCGGCCGACACTTCTTCAAAGCTCAGTTTACGGATGCCCATCGCCGGGTCATGAATCACCACATGGCGAGCGCCCACCTCTTTCAACACTACAAAATGGTTGAAATTCCAGTGCAAAATACACGGGCGGCGTAAGTCTTTTAAGTCTTCCAGCTCTAGCTTCACCGGGCGCGTGGTAAAGCCTACCGCCTGCGCCATGCCCATCAAGTGGCTGAGCGTGGTGCCCTTGATCGAAATCAGAAACAAGCGACGCATGGTCGCCAGATCGGTGCGAAAGCCATGGTAATTGGAAACCATGACCAAACAGGCCAGCCCGCACTCGCTGGCCTCAGTTTGCAGTGCGATGGGCAGGGTGCGTCCCAGGCCAAAGGACAATTGACTAATAAAAGACATGACTCACTTTCACTTGCATGACTACAGCTTGCCGGTCAAACTGATCAACGGCTCCAATACCCACTCATACAGCCGCCTGCGCTCAAGCATGATGTCGGCATCGAGTAACATGCCGGTCTGCAATGGCTGCTTGACGCCATACGCCAGGATGGTTTGCTGGTCTAGCGCGACTGAAATACGGTAGTAAGGCTCGCCGCTTTGATTATTGCCGGAGAGATTACCCATGGTAAAAATTTCGCTGGCGGGCAACGCTGTTCTCGACACCGACACCACTCGCCCCGTGGCCTGACCAAACTTCTGGTAGGGATACGCCTGGTAACGTAACCGCACCGGCACGCCAGCGCGCACAAAGCCAACCGCACGGCTGGGCGCAAACAAATGCGCTTCTAGCCTGGCCCCACGTGGCACAATACTTACCAGCGGCCGACTGCCTTCCACCGCGGTGCCGACATTGGATACCACGGCCGTCGCCGTGCCGGACGCAGGCGCACGCACCACCAGTCGGCGTTTAGCTTCACTTTCGGTCAGTTGTTGATTGACGCTGGACACACTGCGCTCAAGTTGCGCAATCTGGTTTTGATGTTTGGCACGGATGCTGGACAACTCTTCCTGCCTGGCCATAAGATCGCGCTGCATGCGCACCTGCTCGCGTGCCATCGATTCAAGCCGTGAAGATTGCTCTATCCACTCTTCTTGCTTTTGCTGCGTTTGCTCACGCGAAATATAGTTTTTTTCTAGCAGGCCTTGATAGCGTTGATAGGCTTCCTCACTGAGCTTGACGCGTGTTTGCTGCGCGCTGTGTTGCGCTTGCAGCCGGGTCAACTCCTCCTGAATACCCAACAAACGTGACTGCAAGGCCTGCTGCTCATCATGCTGCTGCGCCCTGGTTTTGACGATTTCATCACGCAGCGATTGTCGTTGCTGCGCGTGCTGCGCACTAATGGAGGCCTGCACCGAGCCCTGCCCATCGGAATAACGCTCACTGGACAATACGAACAATACATCGCCCTGCTTGACCTGCTGCCCCTCCTGCACTTTCTTTTCCACCACCAGACCCAATTGCGGCGCATACACTTTCAGCAAGCCGGTTTCCGGCACCAGCTGCCCCACCACTGTACTGCGCTTGGTGTAGGTGGCACAGGCCATAAACAGTCCGACGATGACTGCAAAGATGACGGCCAAGGCCGTGAGGAACAGGTAACTGACTGGACGTGCCAGCAAGATGGTCCCTAGCCATTGGTTTTTTTGTGCGTTGAGCGCAGCTTGACGGAATAGAGGCTGATTTGCCATGAAGATCAATGCCAGCAACGGCGATAACACCCGGTAATTTTAGATAATATTTATTAACAAACCGGCAGATTATAGTGGTCGCAGCAATAAAACGTCAACAAATGTTAAGGGAGTTATCTAATCCCTCACGGCCGGCATCGTTGCTGATTGCAAGGCAGGCGAACAGCACCCTGCGGGTCACTCAGCATCCACCACTCACCGAAAATAAAGCAACCTATTGATTAATATCATTTAATTTAATGGCACACATCCTGCAATAAGTCATATTGGAAAGTGTCTTCAATCGCGTCTGCGCGTCACGAGGACGACTGATCTCCATTGATAACCATATGACTAATCACAGAGTACACACATGAAAAATCAACCAACCCCACACAAGCCACAGCGTCTTTCTTTACTCATCAGCCTGGCGCTGCTCAGCAGCCAGGCCTTTGCCGAAGCCACCATACAGCGCAACGATAATCAGTTCATCAACATTGGCATTGCTTCCCGCATTAGTTTCAGCTCAATCAAAGACGCCGCGCCCAATGGCAAAGACCGCTCGAATGATTTTGAAGTTGAAGAAGCACGTTTGTATACCAACGGCAAACTGCACGAAAACGTCTCATTTGAATTTAACTTTGCGCGTAACACCGCAGATGACAAAGTAGAGTTGCTGGATGGTCACTTAGGGCTTGAACTCAACAACTACGCCAACGTTTGGATAGGCCGCTTCTTGCCCGCCGCCAGCCGCGCCTCTGCTGCCGCGCCGCTGTATTCAACCACCTTTGACTTCCCGATTGCCGAGCAAGGCTCTTACCAGTTTGCTGGCCGTGACAATGGCGCCGTCTTTTTTGGTGCCGATAGCAGCAGTGCGTTTAAATACTACTTATCAGCCACCAATGGCCGCCAGGGCGGCTCCAATCAGGCTGATAACCTGTCTTACGCCACCCGCTTGCAATACAACTTTTGGGATACCGAGCCAGGCTTTTACAACTTATCCAGTTACGATGGCAAAAAATCTATTTTGTCGGTCGGCGGCTCTTATCGCTACCAGAAAGATGGCACCGGCACTATTTTGAATAAAGGCGATTCCAAATACTGGAACCTCGATGCGCGCCTGGAGAAACCACTGAGCAATGGCGCGGTGCTCGGTGCTGAAGCCTCTTATTACAACTATGACAACGACAACACCGGCGACACCGTGTTGCCAGAGGCCAAAGGCTTTTTCGTCAACGGCAGTTATACCTTTGCAGAAAAAGTGGGCATCGGCAAATTCCAGCCTAAAGTGATTTATCAGGAATTTAACAATGACACCACTGGCCTAGACCGTAAACGCATTGATGTTGGCGTTGGCTATTTAATCGATGGCGACAGCAATAAACGTATTGATGTGTTCTACTTTAGAGAAAATCGTAACAACTTGCCTGACATTGACGGCATTAAAGCGATTTTCCATGTAGCACACTTCTTCTAAGGGGATGCAGTCATAAAAAAACGGCCATACTGGCCGTTTTTTTATTGGGCACAACCTAATGTGCCATTAGCGACTGCCCAGATAGGAATCGCTCAATGCCTGGCTGCTGGCGATCGTTTGTGCATCGCCATGGTGAGTGATATGCCCGCTTTCAAGCACATAGGCATCGTTGGCGTAACGTAAAGCCACCGTGGCATTTTGCTCGGCCAGCAAAAAACTCAGGCCTTGCGTTTGTTGTAGCTGATGCACAATTTCAAAAATTTCTTCGACAATTTGTGGCGCCAGGCCCATGGAAGGCTCATCGAGCAAAATCAGTTTAGGATCAGCCATCAAGGCGCGGCCAATAGCGACCATTTGCTGCTCACCGCCAGAGGTGTAGCCCGCATAGTTGTTGCGTAGCAATTTTAGCCTTGGAAAAAACGCATAGACCTTTTCTAACGCATGCGCCAGGGCCTTGCTGGAAGGGCGGCGGATAAAGGCGCCGGTCAGCAGGTTTTCTTCTACGGTTAAGTGGCCAAAGCAATGCCTGCCTTCCAGCACTTGTAACAGGCCTTGCGCCACCCGTTGGCCAGGGGTCGCATGGGTAATGTCCTGACCACCATAGACAATCTTGCCTTGCAAGATTTCGCCGCGTTGGGCCGGGGCCAGACCAGAAATCGCTTTTAAAATCGTGCTTTTGCCTGCACCATTGGCCCCCAGCAAAGCTACTATAGACTGTGGCGCGACCTGCAAAGAAATATGTTTAATGGCAAAAATGACCTTTTCATAGATCACCTCAATATCGTCCAGTTGCAATAGCGGTTCGCTCGCCAGATTGTGCTGTATTGAATCTATTTGTTGTGACTGTGACATCACTACCTCCTCAATTTGATCACGTGGGCATATGCATACACTGCCCACGGCATCAAACTGCCTATGCACACCGCGCGTTGCGGTGTGCATCTATACGCATCTCGACCTATTTACTTGGCAGCAACTTCTTCTTTGCTGCAATCACGCGGCGTAATGCCTTTTTCTTTGGCATATTCGTGTGAGGATTTTTCAATAATCGGACGCAACAACTGACGGTCGGCCTGCACCCAATCGGAAATCACCTTCCACTTGCTGCCATCCCACTGCTGAAAACGCACCGCACCGCCACCTTCGTGGTCAGCGCAACTGAGTTTCAGCGGCTGTACCAGGCCCAGCGCACCCAGTTCTTTCAAGCGGACATCATCCAGCTTGATGTTCTCAAAGCCCCAACGCACTTCTTCGCCGGTCAGCGGACGTTTGCCAAACTTGGCTTGTGCCACGCGCACCGCTTCAACGTTCAAAATACCGTTGACCACGCCTAGGTTGTAATACACATTACCAAAGCGTTTAGGGTCTTGCAGATTGCCTTTTCCAGCTTTAATCACGTATTGGTTAATGCCCTGCAATACCGGGAAGCTGGTGCCGGAAGGATGGGTGGTGATCGAAATAAAGCCTTTGGCCGCATTGCCCGCAGGCGCCGCGTCGTCTTCGGAGTTACTCCAGATGTTGCCGATGATATGGTCAGCGGGGAAACCGGTTTTTTGTGCTGTTTTCAACGCCACCGGGTTCATCACGCCCCAGCCACGCAAAATCACCCAGTCCGGTTTGATACGGCGGATGCTCAACCACTGTGACTGCTGCTCATTCCCCGGATGCGGCACTTCAAGCAGCGTCAATTCAAAGCCATATTTTTTTGCCAGCAGCTCTAAAATCGGGCTGGTTTCTTTGCCGTAAGGTGAGCCGTGATACAGCGTGACGATCTTTTTGCCTTTGAGCTTATCGAGGCCGCCGGATTGCTGGGCAATGTAATTCACAATCGCCGACACTTCACTGTAAGGATTCAATTGCAGCGGGAACGCATACGGGAACACGCTGCCGTCAGTCGAATCAGTACGGCCATGGTTAATGGTGATCAGTGGCAATTTGTCCGCGGTGGAACGCTCAAGCGTGGCGTAGGCAATGCCGACAGACAGCGGATTGGTCGCTGCCGCTGGCGCGCCGTTCAGGCCTTTTTTCAGGCGCTCGTAGCACTCAACGCCTTTTTCCACCACATATTCGGTTTCGCACTCGCTCCAGGTAAATTTCACACCATTGACGCCGCCGTCTTTGGCATTGATATATTGCAGGTAGTCAATAAACCCGCCAAAAAAGCCGGAGCCGCCTGCGGCATAAGGCCCGATGCGATAGCTTTGTAGCGGAAAATATTGCTCATTGGCGGCCTGCACTTGTGTACTCACACTGCTCACAGCCAAGCCTAATGCCAGCCACAGCCAGCGATGTTTAGCTAAAAATGTCACTCTGAAACTCCTTATTAAAAATATAAAAATAGCTACTAATCGTTTTTAGTTATATAAAAGTGTCTAATGGGCACGTTCAACACATAAAAGTCTCCTTAAATAGAATGAACGGCCTAGAAACGCAGCGGCCAGACCCGCAACCGTTGTTTGATGGTGTGCCAGACTTTGGCCAAGCCGTTAGGCTCTTTGATCAGGAAAAAGATAATCAGCGCGCCAAAAATCATCTTCTGAAAGTTTTCTAGCTGCCCTGGGTCTATCGCCCCGGCAAGCAGGCCAGAAGACAGGTTGGATAACAGGATAGGAAACAACACGATAAAGGCGGCACCCAGAAAATTACCAAGGATACTGCCCATGCCGCCGATGATAATAATGAATAAGATTTGGAAAGAGCGAGACAGATCAAAGCCATGTGGCTCAACCGTGCCCAGGTAAGTGAACGCCCACAACGCACCCGCAATGCCCAGGTAAAACGAACTGATGGCAAACGCTAACAGTTTGGTTTTCGGCACCGAAATCCCAATCACGGCGGCAGCGGTATCCATGTCACGCACGGCCATCCATTTTCTGCCCAACTCACCGCTGACGATGGTTTTGGCAAGCAAGCCCAGTGCGGTGACCACGGTCAGGGTGAGCAAGTAGCGTCCGGCCGGGCGACTCAAGTCTGCGCCGAGCACATGCAGTGGTGGCGCTGTGATCACACCAGAAGAAGAGTGATTGGAAAACCACGGAAAATTAGTGAATACCCACAACACTAAAAACTGTGCCGCCAGCGTAGACACAATCAGGTAAAAGCCTTTGATGCGCAAGCTGGGCAAACCAAACAATAAGCCGACGCCGCCCGCGGTCAAGCCACCCACAATCAGGCTTGCCACTAGCGGCAAGCCTTCGAGGCGCAGATGCACGTTATAGGTGGCAAACGCACCCACGGCCATAAACGCCGCCGAGCCCAATGATAACTGTCCGGCATAACCGGTGAGCAGATTGAGGCCCAGCCCAGCCAGCGACAACACCAGAAATGGGATGAGGATGGCACTCAACCAGTAATCGTTGCCGATGACTGGCACACCCAAAAAGGCAAACGCCAGCAATGCAGTAAACGCCCAGCGCTCTTGCTTGAGCCTGAAAAAGCGTTTATCCAGGCGGTAATCGCTAATAAATTGTCCGGTTTCTTGATACAACATGGGATTAATTTCCAAGCCTGTTAGACACGTTCTATGGCTTTGTCGCCAAACAGCCCATACGGCCTGACCAGTAAAAACAGCATGGCCAGCACGTAAGGGAACCAGTTTTCTATCCCGCCACCAATCAGCGGGCCAATAAACACTTCTGCCAGTTTTTCGCTGGCCCCGACGATGAGGCCGCCGACAATCGCGCCTTCAATCGACGTGAAACCGCCAATAATGAGCACCGGCAAGGCTTTGAGCACAATCAGGGATAGTGAGAATTGCACCCCGACGCGGGCGCCCCACAACATGCCAGCCACCAGGCCGACAAACCCGGCCACCGCCCACACGATCAGCCACAGGCGTTGCAGATGAATGCCCACCGCCAATGCCGCCAGCTGATCGTCAGCCACGGCGCGCAAAGCAATGCCTATGCGGGTTTTATTGAACAAAATGCCCAGCAACACCACCAGGCCTCCGGCAATCGCCGCGGCAAACAGATCAAACTGCGACAGTAAAATGCCAAACACTTCATACGGCTCATCATCGATACCGATATCCAGCGCGTGCACCTGCGCGCCCCACACCGCTTGCGCCAGCCCTTCCACGATATAGCTCAGCCCCAGCGTCGCCATAAAGAGGGTAATTGGTGAGCGATTGACCAGTTTGCGCAAGACCAGTAGCTCAATCAGCCAGGCCAACACTGCCATGGTGATTAAGGTAATAAGAAACGCACCCCAAAACGGCACGCCCCGCTCCAGCAAGCTGACAAAGGTCAGCGCCGCAAATAACACCATAGAGCCCTGGGCAAAATTGAACACGCCGGAGGCTTTGTAAATCAGCACAAAACCAATCGCCACCAGCGAATACATGACGCCAGCCAGCAAACCACCTGTGAGCACTTCGAGAAAGAAATTCATTTGTTATCCTTAGGCCTGTTATCCATGTTTTGTGCCCAGGTAAGCAGCAATCACGTCCGGGTTGGTGCGCACCTCATCCGGCGAGCCGTCACCGATTTTTTTGCCGTAATCGAGCACCACCACATGGTCAGACAAAGACATCACCACGCCAATATCATGCTCAATCAGGACGATGGTGGTGCCAAACTCACGCCGCGTCTCAACAATAAAGCGGCTCATCTCGGCTTTTTCATCGGCATTCATCCCTGCCATCGGCTCATCGAGCAGCAGCAACTCCGGCTCCGCCGCCAGCGCCCGCGCCAGCTCCACGCGCTTTTGCAAACCATAAGGCAAGCCGCCAATAATGCTGTTGCGCCAGGGTTGTAGTTTTAAAAAGGCAATCACGCGCTCGGCTTTCTGGCGCTGACGCAACGCATCGGCGGGTGCGCGGCCGAGGTTGAACACCTGTTCCAACCAACTACTTTTCACTTTAAGGTTGGTGCCGCTAAGTACGTTATCCAGCACCGACATGCCCTTGAACAAGGCGATGTTTTGAAAGGTGCGAGCCACACCGCGCTTGGCCGCCCACTGCGGCTGCATGGTGCTGCGCGACTCGCCCTGATAAGTGATACGCCCATCATCGGCCTGGTAAACACCGTTAATCACATTGAGCAACGAGCTTTTACCGGCACCGTTAGGGCCAATCAGCGCGCAGATTTCGCCTTTGTTGACGGCAAAGCTGATATTGGTAATGGCTTTCACGCCTTTGAATGACAGTGAAATATGGTCTAGCGCCAATAATGGCTGTGCAACGGTCATGTGGCGGCTCTCAATGTTTTTAAACCGAAGTAACCATCCACTGCCTCTGGCTGGCGCGGGATCACCTGCAACTGGCTGGTCTGCCAGGCTGTCGCCTCCGGCCAACTGCGCACCTGAATGCTAATCGACAAAAAGAACTGCTCGGCCTCGGCCGACAACGGCTCGCCGACCAGCAAAGGCACGCGCGTACGGCGCAGGCCGAGCACGTCTTGCAAGGGCAAAATCACCAGCCAGTTGGCCAATGTGGCCAGCACCGGCAGTTGCTGTTGGTACGCGCGCAACGCCCACGCCACTAAGCCAAATTGCCAGCTGGCAGGCAGCGGCCAACGCGATTGGGTGAGGGTATATAAGCGCTGGTAAGTCGCCGCCGTGCCCGCCACCAGCGTAGGTCCTAACTCGCGTCTGTCAGTATCGCGGGTCGCCAGATTTTCGGGGAAATTCAGCGTAAAACCGGCCAGCAACCACGGTGACAACAAATATCGGGCATGGCCGCTAGCAGCAAACGCTCGTGCCGCCAGCGCTTGCTCCTCCTCGGTCAGCGCTTCCTGCGCGACCAGCTGACGACCGTTATGCAACAACTCGGCATGCGTCAGTTCGCGGTACTCCAACTGATACTGCGCGCCCAAACGATAGAAACGGAACGCAACATCGTGGTTTTCAGCCACACTGGCCAATGCTTCGTCCACCGCATTCGCAACGATGTCACTGTAAGCCTGGATTGCCGGATGGCGGTAACCAGCCAGCCCGCGCGCATCTGCATAGATCAGCAATGACACATCCGGCTTGGCCGCCAGCACCTGGTCGACCTGCGTCTGCGCTTCAGCAAACACAAATTTAGGCCGCAGCGTATGCAGCAAATCCAGCAACTGTGGTTGCGCATAGGCCGCATCCAGCGGTGCAGAGACGCCACCCAGCCAATGCGCGGCCAGCGACAACAACAAGGCTTCCGGCCGGGGCTCGCTCAGCAAAAATAGCGTATCGCCCTTGGCGAATCCGCGTTGCTGCAGAAAGTGAGCGGCCCGCAACACGGCCTGATGCACAGACTGCCAGGGATGTTGTTGCCAGAGGCCTAATTGTTTGTGGCGGATCGCCACCCTGGCGGGGCGTTGCTGCGCCTGCAATGCCAACCAGTGGGGTAATGTATCAGCGGCCATAGCGTGATTCGTCAAGGTCCGTTAAGCCGCTTTGGCCAGTTTTTTGGCTTCGAGCTCGCGCACCAGTGGCAGCACTTTTTCGCCAAAGTAAGCCACTTCTTCCTGAAAGTGCAAAAAGCCCGCCAATACCAGGTCGACGCCGACCGCTTTTAAGGCCACGATGCGTTCAGCAATCTGTTGCGGCGTGCCAATCAGGTTGGTTTTAAAGCCATCGTTGTATTGCACCAGGTCTTCAAAGGTCGACTTCGCCCAGTTACCTTCTTTTTCCGGGCTGGCAGCGCCGGCATTTTTCACCTCATGACCAAACGCATTCACGGCGTCGGGGTTGGCTTTGGCAATAATTTCTGCCAACACGGCTTTGGCTTCTTCTTCGGTATCACGCGCAATCACAAACGCATTCACGCCGATTTTGACCTGGTGATTATTAGCCGCCGCTTTGGCGCGAATATCATCCACTTGCGTCTGAATGCCCTCAACCGTATTGCCGTTGGTGAAATACCAGTCGGACACGCTGGCCGCATTGTCGCGCGCCGCCCGTGAGCTACCGCCCTGGAAGATTTCCGGGTGCGGCTGCTGCAGTGGTTTTGGTTTCAGCGTGTAGTTGCTAAAACGATAGAAGTCACCGCGGTAGGTAAAGTTATCCTGCGTCCAGATGCCTTTAAGTGCTTCGATAAACTCTTTAGAGCGGCGATAACGCTCGTCATGGTCCAGCCAATGTTCGCCAATGGCGGTGAATTCGCCACGGAACCAGCCAGACACAATATTCACTGCAATCCGGCCTTCGGTCAGCAGATCAATGGTCGCCAACTGCTTGGCCGCCAGCACCGGGTTCCACGGGCCGGGCAAAATCGCTGCAATCACTTTTAATTTAGTGGTCGCCGCCAATAACGCGTGCGAAAAAGACACAGACTCATGCTGAAACTCTGCACCATAACCGGCGGTAAAACGGATCTGGCTTAGGGCATACTCAAAACCTGCTTTTTCGGCAATTTGTGCCAATTTGCGGTTGTAGTCGATATCCCAGCTGGTGCGCTGCTCAATATTACTCACCACCAGGCCACCGCTGACGTTAGGCACCCAATAGGCAAATTTAATGTTTTCTGTACTCATTTTTCGTTCTCCAAATAATCGGCTGACTTATACGGCCAGCAAATGGTCTTTATTCACCAGCTCACGGTGCTTGAGCAAAGGCAAGGCACGCTCTACGGCCAACGCAATACGCGCCGTGACGGCCGGGTTTTTCACCTGATAGTTTTCAAAGTCGGCTTCGGTGGCATACACGCCAATCGGCAAGGTGAGTGCCTGGAAAAAGCTAAACAAGGGGCGCAGTTCGTGATCAATAATTAAAGCATGGCGATCACTGCCGCCCGTCGCCGCTAACAACACAGGCACATCGACCAGCGCTTCGTAATTCACCAGGTCAAACAGGTGCTTGAACAGGCCGCTATAAGACGCACGGTAGACCGGCGTCGCCACCACCAGCAGGTCAGCAGTTTCAATCTTCTGGATATCTTGCTGCACCTTCAGTGGCAGCGCTTTCGGGTCGTAAGACGCCACCAGGCTGCTGCCGATTTCACTCAACTCAATCACATGCAGATCAATGGGTAATTGTTCACCCAGTTGTTGGGTGATCGCCTCGACCAGCGCAGCGGTTCTCGAGGGCAATTTATAACTGCCAGAGACGGCAGTGACTTTTAATGGACGACTCATGATGACTCCTAATTAAGGTTGCGGCTGCCGCTTTGCGTGTGCAATAGCATTCAGGCCAGCTTGCTTAATCAATAGCAGCATCCATGCCAAACTTATTTATTGATATATTTCAATGACTTATGTTGTTTTTTATATTTTCATCCTGTTGAATTCAGGCCTGTTTTGCTGATGCACTGCTGCTCTAGCAGCAACTATCCTCAAAAAGCAGCAGCGCAATCCCCCCTGAGTGGCGTTTTGCGGCCATTCAACTGCTGATTAATCAGCAGCCATTCAGCAACAAACTGTTTCTATAGAGGCTGCACAGGCATGGGCTTTGCATGTTTATATTTAAATTCAACGACTTACAACTTGGCATATTAAATGCACTGTAAAGAGGGTGACGCGTCGATGCTTAATCAGCAGCGCGACGCCTTTATTGTCAACTTTGATCAGAGAAGGATTTAATATGACTGCACAGGCAAGCAACATTGCACATTTGCCCACCCACCAGCCGCGACAACCGGCACACATCATTAAAAGCGATGCCGAAGCCATTAGCGTGGCCAAACAAGTGGCCAGTGAAATCGCCAAAGAGGCGGTGATTCGTGACCAGGAAAGACGCTTGCCGCGCAAAGAGCTGGATTTATTCTCTAGCAGCGGCTTGTGGGGCATTACTGTGCCTAAAGAATATGGCGGCGCTTTTGTGTCGAACAAAACACTGGCCGAAGTGATTGCCACGGTGGCCGAAGCCGACCCTAGCATTGGCCAGATTCCGCAAAACCATTTATATATGGTGGAAGGTCTGCGCCTGGACGGCACCGAGTTTCAAAAGAAATATTTTTATGAGCTGGTGCTACAAGGCGTGCGCTTTGGCAATGCCTTTTCTGAAATCGGCACTCGTAGCGTCAATGACGTCAAAACCAAACTGACACCGACCAACAGTGGCTACTTTTTAAACGGCAAAAAATTCTATTCTTCTGGCGCCTTGCTGGCAGACTGGGTGCCAGTAGTGGCCAAAGATGAGCACGACAATACAGTGGTGGCGTTTGTCCCGGCTGGCGCGGAAGGCCTGACCATCATTGACGACTGGTCCAGCTTTGGTCAACGCACCACCGCCAGCGGCACGACTATTCTGGAAAATATTTTTGTGCCTAGCGAATATGTGTTGCCACACCACTTGGCCTTTGACCGCCCGACGGCCATGGGCCCGGTGGCACAGATTATCCAGGCCGCCGTTGATACTGGCATTGCACGTGCCGCGTTTAAAGATACGCTACACTTTGTACGCAACTACACCCGCCCGTGGATAGACACCGACCTGGAACACGGTTATGAAGATCCGCACACGCTTAAAGATATCGGCGATTTGCAGATTCGTTTGCATGCGACAGAGGCCTTGTTGGCGCGTGCAGGTGAATACATTGACGAAGCACAGCGCAACCCTAACGAAGACACGGTAGCAGAAGCCTCGATTGCGGTGGCAGAAGCCAAGGTGCTGAGCACCGAAACCGCCTTGCTAGCAGGCAGCAAATTGTTTGAACTGGCAGGCACACGTTCCACATTAGGTGAATACAACCTCGACCGCCACTGGCGCAATGCGCGTACACATACGCTGCATGACCCGGTGCGCTGGAAGTATCACGCAGTGGGTAATTACAGCTTGAACAACGTAAAACCGCCACGTCACCCCTGGATTTAAGCGCTCAATGATCTGAATAAAAGCCCTCGCAAGAGGGCTTTTTGTTGAGCGGCCACCTCTTTTTCACTAAACGCACAAAGAACAAGACGCAGCCTATCTATTAGTCACTCCTTGACTATTTAAATTCTATTTGACAGATTCCAAAAAACAGAACATCATAAAACCATGATTAATTCATTTGCATGCGACGAGACAGAAGCATTATTCAATAGTCAAAACGTGCCTAGATTTAAAAATATAGAGCGTGTCGCAAGAAGAAAACTTCTTCAACTACACGCCGCAGTGTCACTCAACAACCTCAAGATCCCTCCGGGAAATCATCTCGAAGCTTTAAAAAATGACCGATTAGGGCAACATAGCATACGCATTAATGACCAATGGCGGCTGTGCTTTGTGTGGCGTGATGACGGTGCTCACGATGTTGAAAGCGTGGATTACCACTAGATTTAAGGAGTAAGCAATGACCGAACTACTTGAAGAAATTCATCCGGGCGAAATTTTACTGGAAGAGTTTATGAAACCGATGGGAATTACCGCGAGGCAACTCTCAGCAGATATTGACGTCCCTCCGAGTCGCATTAGCGACATCGTGAACGGCATCCGCCCAATTAGCGCAGACACAGCCTTAAGGTTAGGCTTGTTTTTTGACATGGAGCCACGCTACTGGTTAAACCTGCAAACCGAATACGACATGCGCACCACAGTACGCGAATTGATGCCAAAAATTGCGCCTAGAGTGAGAGTGTTTAAAACCAGTCAAGTATAAATTTTTGACTTCTAAGACACTGTGGCCAGCCTAGATTGCGTTGAGTATTTAATTTGAATGTATTGATATCAGTCATCTTCAAAACTTTCATTTTCTTTGATGGCACTTGCAATATCTCTTTCGGCACTCTCTTTAAACCATGTATAAAGTTTGTGAGCAGGCGATGTGCGCGGAAGGCTTTTCAAAATGCGAACAGATTCATCCCTGACATATATATCCTGTGGAAATGGTTGCCCAGGAACTCCAGAGCGCGTGCCGCTAACTCCACTGGTATAAAGTGCACTGATCGCTGACTCTAATGTAGTTTTGCCAAATGCCTTAGCTTTATTCAAAAAGTCGATGACAAATTGTGATTGTTGGAAACAAAATTTTGAAGAAACATCATCCAGCAGGTTACTTATAAGCTCAACATCCAGCTTGTCACCTCGGAACCTTTCTCTCAAGAAAAATAAAACTGGTTCGTCAAACGGTAAAAACATTTCAACGAATAGCCTTGAAGCCTCTTTACTGAAAAAGTAGTCGTCGGTGTTGTGACTTCGCATCCAAGTCCACATACTGTGCAGCAGATTTGTGAATTCGGAAGACTCCCTAAATTTCAAAACAACATTTTTCCAGGGTCCGTAATTACATGCTCGATAAGAATAATCCTTACTCGAAGCAGCAACATCCACTCTATCCATGAAGAATTTTGCAGTTTTATAAGGATATTGGAGTGAGCACTCCGCAATAAACTTCTCGACCCAATGTCCCGTCAGCTCAGGCAATGGTGCGAGTTTTTTTAGTAACTCATAAATAACTTCCTCACCTAAAACCTCAACACTCAAGTGCTTTCTGTCTTCAGAACACAATGACAGCAGTTGGTCTGCAATTTTGGCGTCGTTAGAAATATCCACACTCAGCATTAACTCAATCGCAAGAGCAATATCACCATTAAGAGCAATACTCCAAATGGCATGAATACAAGAGATTACAAGTGATTTAGATTTCGACCATAAAAGCTGTCGAATAAGATTAATTTCGGCTGGCGTATTTCCAGCAAACCTAATCGCCACATCAAGAGAATGGGCAACAGAATTTTCAAGGATTTGATTGTGGGTTTGCAGTAGACGCTTAGCATAGCTCATGCCTAATCCGCGATTATGGCCGTTCCTGAATACGGCATTTAATGCAGACGAAACAAAGCGATTTGAGATACAACTGTTATCTTTTAATACTGTGTCTAATAGTTCTTTTGCAAAACTATCAGAAGCCTCAATCAAGTCAAACACTAGAATCTGCGGGGATATGTTTCCAGTGACATTGAACTTATCGACATGCTCAAGTTGCTCTTGGATATAAATGAATAAATCTTTTGGCTTGGGATAAGTTGACAACAACTCGCTCACAAGCTGCTTTCTCGAGACCTCCCACTTTTTTCGTTTATTTTCATGACCAAATGCATCTACCTCGTGCCCATAACCGTCGATGAGAGCGAGCTGTGTTCGAAAGTACAGTGTCTTAGGCAACTTTGTGAGAATACTGTTAGCGACGGTTTTTGTAGCCGCTTCCGCATAATACGCATGCCAATTAATTGATTTCTTTAACTCAATAAGAACTACTGAATCCAGTTTGTTGGTACGCACTTTCGTTTGTATCTTCTTGAGCGTTTCTACAAACTCATCAGTCCAGTTAGCCACCTCTTCATTGGTGACAACTTTTCCGAATTGCCCCATTGGGTAACGAAGTGCTTTATGCAGAAATGCAGCAGAGTGAGTTGCTATTCGTAAATTTGTGCTTGAGAGGCGGCTGATTGCTGCATCAATTACTTTAGCCCGTAATTTGGCCACGCCTGGCTGATGTACGATGAAGGCATTCATTAAAATTTCACGGCCGTTAGATGTTGTAGTGTGTCCCTCAGTACGCATTATGCCTTTTAGCACATCGTAGGGTGTGTATTTACCATCCCAAGCATCCTGTTGATCTAAAATATCTAAAGCATACTCAACAATGCTTTCACAATACTTAATCGGCTTGTTGGGCTCTACTGCGCACAACTCACAAAGAATTCTTATCGCATGCTCAGGTGTTTGATTTAGCTCCCGATTATCCCCCTTACCTAATTCCCACAGGCAATCGCAGGCCCTAGGAATGTAAGCGTAGTTATAAGCAGCAAACTTAACAAGATCCGGTAGTTTAGCTGGCGGCTCGCCATCACTAATAGCTCGCTCTGCAAATTGCAGAGCCTTATCAGGTTGATAATAAGCAACTGCCGTCATCGCACTCAAATGATTTTCCGCATTGAGCTTACCCCACATTGCATCCAATAAATGACTGTTTGATGGATCGCCATTAGCCCTTATCCAATCAAGCTTACTCAAGTTAAGTAGAATTTTTTCTAAAAATTGATAGCTTGCTTTGTCGAAAACTCTCTCTGCATATCCTGATGACTTACCTGTCGCATCAATACAGTTTTCTTCGATGATATGATCTGCCAATAAATCTGGTGAAATGCGGTACAAACCACCTCTCTTGAAAATTACACCTGAATTGATCAGCAATTTGGTGAGACGCTTACTATCATCACTTCGAACCAACTCTATTGCTTCAATCAACTCATACGTTCTATCATCTTCAATAGAAAATGGTTGTATTAAGGCCAATATTTTCAGAATCTTTGTTACTGTATTCGCATCCTGCCCTTGAGTAATTTCTCCAGCAATCACCTGTTGAAACCTGCTAAGTATCAACGGTCTAAACTCAGCAGCATTATGGATTAATTCTGGGCGGAGTTTCTCTCTGGCTACAACTTGTGCGGCAATCACGGTTGCCAAAGGACAGTCTTTCGTTAACTTGGCAATGTCAGATGCTAACGCCAACGGTCCACCATATTGTTTAAGTGCCTCTGTTGCCAGATTAGTTGAATCTTTGAGAGTCAAAGTATCCAACGTTACTTTTTTCATTAGCTGGATAGGTAAATTAACCCTAACTGCTTCGTTTTGCGCTCTTTCTAAGCCATAAAGTCTAACTGAAATTATCAGCCTGGCTTTATTGGCTGGATTTGCAACATAGTGATAAAGAAGTGGCAAGTCTTCTCGTTCATGCGCGTCATCCACAACGAGTAGCTTTTCACCTGGACCAAGATCTTCGAGACTTTTATCCGTAATTGACTCACTTACTGAAGCAAGTCTGACTAAAACATCTGGATGCTTTTTTTGGAAACTAACCAACGACTGATAAAGTAGTTTAGATTTTCCAGAGCCGCCTGCACCTCCTATGAACATGACTAATGTATTTTTATCGCTCAACAGATTGGCAATTTCGGTTTGCTCTTTATCTCTTCCGATCAATGTCCAGTGATGATTGAAAGCCAACTCTTTATTCAAAAATGGCTTAAACAGTTCATCCAATGTCATCCAAGGACCAGCTTCAGTCTCTCCAAGCAAAGCAAGCCGTTGACCACGGAAGAAAATATCAACCAATTCACGTTGCTCAAGCTTTGAAAGCTGACGAATTTTTAGTGAGATATCTTCTTTATCCCAAATTTCCCAGTCAGGGAGACCATTAATTGCATTTCGAGCTTGAGGAGAAGCAATGAGGCTTAAAAATAGAAACTTTTTATCTGCCTTTTTGGTGTGATCGTTAATTGCTTTGGTTACTTTTGCTGCACCGAAGTTATCAACACGCTTACATTGAAAAGTATAAACAGAGCCATCTTGATGTTGGACTTCAACATCAAGACCTTCTTGTTTATGGCCGCTCCCTCCGGCCCTATGTGCTTTTGATTTGGGATATAACCTTGTTACAAGGTGTAGACATAATCGCTCAAAGCTGTCCGGACTCAAGGAATCTAAAGGAAATGGTTGATCGTATGTCGTTATCACTCCTTTGGTTGCACCATATCCTGCTAGATCCAAGAGTTCACTAGCATTAGCTGAAAGAAGCTTGGCAATTAAATCGAATTGCTTAAACCTTGGTCTTGATTCACCTCTCTCCCAACGACTAATGGTTTGTTGAGAGGCTTTTAGGCTTATTGCGAACTCATTCTGGCTCAAGTGAGCATTGTTTCTTAACTCAACTAACTTTCGACCAAAATTAATATATAATTTTTCGTCACTCATTTAAAGTGTTCCAATAACAATAAAAACACACTAAATAAGTAACGTAAAAATGTCAATACTATTTTTTTAAACTTAATGCTTTAGGAGTATTAAATGCCTAACTTATTGAATTAGCTATTAAATCAGCAATCGACTACAAAAAAGATCACAAGTTTTTTTATAGAACCGTTGTTTAACCGCTGTAGACCATGGCCGCATCCAGCAATCGGCTTTGCTGACGGAACAACGGCACTGGCGATGTCTCGCTGCGCTGGCGCGCACGGTAGGCGATCATATCGGCAATGGTGATGATGGTTAAACCATGTCGTTTGGCAAATTTGAATAAGTCCGGGCGTCTGGCCATGCTGCCATCGTCATTAACGATTTCGCATAACACGCCCACCGGTTGCAAGCCTGCCAGTGCCGCCAGGTCATGCGCCGCCTCGGTATGGCCCGGTCGCTCCAGCACACCGCCACGGCGTGCGCGTAGCGGGAAAATATGGCCGGGCCGGTGAAAGTCATCCGCTTGGCTGTCTGGCTCGGCCAGCGCACGTAGCGTCAAAGCGCGGTCAGCGGCAGAAATGCCGCTGGTGGTGCCATATTTATAATCGACGCTCACGGTAAACGCAGTGCGGAACGGATCTGCGTTATGTGTCACCATTTGCGGTAAATCCAGCGCGTTTAAACGTGGCTCCTGCATGGCCACACACACCAGGCCGCTACTATGTTTGACTAAAAAAGCCATCTTTTCGGTGGTGATTTTTTCGGCAGCGATAATTAAATCACCTTCATTTTCACGCTCGGTATCATCCACCACAATCACAAACTCACCGTTGGCGATGGCCTCGATGGCCGTGGATACCTGATCGAACTGCTCTGTTTTTTGTAACATACTGCTTCCTTTCACCCGCTAAACGCTGAGGTTTAACAACCGTGCGGCGTTTTGGTAAAACACTTTGTCCAGCACCGTCTCTTGAAAACCCAACGCCGCAAAGTCATGGATGGTTTGCTGCATGGGCCGGAACGGATACGAGGTGCCGAACAACAACTGGTCGCCCAAAAACTGGTTGGCGGCTTGCACATAGAGCTCGGCGCCGGGCTGGAAAATATACATATCCGGCACTAAATACAGGTTGGGATAACGCAAAGCCGCGCCGACAATTTCGTTTACAAACGGGTAATAGCCGTGAAAACAAATAATGTTTAAATTGGGGTATTTTCTCGCTACCCTGGCGATGGCATTCGGATGCGCATAGTCGAGATCTGGCGTGGTCGGGCCGGACATCACGCACACAGGCACACCGTATTGCTGGCACGCTTCGTAGACCGGTTCAAATATCGGGTCATCCACCTGGCGTGCAGGTTTACCAAAGCCTGGCTCGATATTAATCGCCTTAAAGCCATAGTGGTTCACGGCTTTTTCAATCGCCGCCAGCGCACTTTCCACGCCGCGCGTTTCAATATCCACCGAGCCTAAGCCCACCAATTTCGGGCTATGTTTGACCAAGTCGGCAATCTGCTGGTCGTCTATGGTTAAATCTGGGGTTTCGCGGCCAACCACTACGGCAAAATCAATGCCTGCGGCGTCAATCTCCTGCAAATAGCCTTCCAACGTATAGGAGCGACGAAAATGCTCAGGCTCTAGCGAGCCAACGCGCTGATTGAGCCATTTGGCTGTGTCGTAAGCAGGTGTATTCGGCGTGGCGCCAAAAAAGTCATGCAAGAAAGCAGGACGGTTACGTAGGTCAATTATTTTTTGTTTCATAAACTTTCTTACTATTTCTTATGCATAAAAACTGGGGGTTGGGTATTGCCCATTCAGCGCCCAATCGCCTAAATCTTTGAGTTTGTAATCCACCGGGTCATGCAGGGTATACACGCGCAAATTACGCCAGAATCTATCCATGCGTAGCTTGGCAGTGGTGGCACGTGCGCCCGCCACTTCAAAAATACGCGTGGTCACATCCAGCCCGGCCCGCGTCGCATTCACTTTGGCTGAGAACACCGCCAACGCCAGTTCGCCTCGCGTCTGCTCATCGAGGCCCAAGGTTTGCTGCCAGGCGGCATCGAGCAAATTGGCGGCGTGGTCGGCCAGCACCGCCGAGGCATGCAAGCTGGCCCAAAACTCGCCGTAATGCAGCAAGGTAAACGGGTCTTCGTGAATGGTGTTGGCCAACGAACCCGACCATACCCGGCTGCTGCTACGCGTGTATTTGGCGCCTTCTTGCAAGGCACCTTCGGCAATGCCGAGGTAGATATTGGTGAAAATCAATTGCGCCACCAGCGAGCGCAAGCTGGCAAACGCTGAGCTCAACGGGCCAGGCTGCATCAACAACTCACTGTCATCGACCCGCAATTGGGTAAACTCGGCGCTGCCGCTATCGGTCTGGCGCTGGCCGATATTGTCCCAATCGCCATTGAGCTGGATGCCGCTACGGTTGGTCGGCACGGCGGCCACCAAAAACGTGCCGCTGCCTTCTTCAATCGCTGACACAATCAGATAGTCGGAATCCATGGAGCCGGAGCAAAAGCTTTTTTGCCCGCTAAACACATAACCGCCAGCCACTTTGCGCGCAATGGTGCGGTTATCCAGCGGGTTTAAGGCATTGCCCCACCAGAGATTGCGCTCCGCCGTGAGGCGGAAATAATGCTGCCATTGCGACTCGCCGCCATAGAGCCGGATAGACGCCAGCATCAAAAACTGGAAGGCGAAGACCTGCGCAATCGAGCTATCAACGCGCGCAATCTGGCGGATGATGCTGTAAATTTGCTGCCAGTTTCCGCCCAAACCACCATCGTTTTTCGCGATCAGTAACTTGAGCAATCCGCTATCGCGCACCGCCTGCCGTTGCTCGTAAGGCGTGCCGCCTGCAGCATCGCGCTCTACCGCTGTTTGTGCCAGGTAATCGCATAGTTGCTGCGTGATCTCTTGTATAGACCCGCTAAAGGCCACGCCGTGTGAGGCTTCAACGTCGTCCAGGCGTGAATTCAGTGCCAGTGTCATCTTCTCTCCTATGCCGCATGCTTGACTGGTTTGGCCGCGCCAAACGGGCCTGTCATATTGGTATTGATGCTGACTTCTGCATCGGCCTGCTGCTTGAGCGGCAGCAACGGGAACAACAACTCAGCCACGCGATACGACTCCTCCAGATGCGGATAGCCAGAAAAGATAAAGTAATCAATGCCCAGCGCCTGGTATTCTTTAATGCGCTCAGCCACCTCTTGCGGGTTGCCCACCAGCGCAGTGCCAGCGCCGCCACGCACCAGGCCGACGCCAGCCCATAAGTTGGGCGAGACCTCCAGTTGATCGCGGCGGCCATGGTGCAAGGCCGTCATGCGTTTTTGCGCCACCGAGTCAAAATTAGCCACCGCGGCTTGCGCAGCAGCAATGGTTTCGTCGGTCACATGCGAAATCAGTTCGTCCGCCGCCTGCCAAGCCTGCTCAGTGGTTTCGCGCACAATCACATGCAGGCGAATACCAAAGCGGAGGCTACGACCTTGTTTGGCTGCCGCTTCGCGAATCACGCGAATTTTTTCCGCCACGGCAGCCGGTGGCTCGCCCCAGGTCAAATGCACATCAATATGTTTACTGCTAAGTTGAATCGCCGCGTCTGAGGCGCCACCAATAAACAACGGTGGATAAGGCTTTTGCAAGCTGCCGGTGGGCAAACTGGCGCCCTTCACGCGCAGATAGTTGCCCTCATAATCAACGGCTTCTTCGGTTAATACCGCACGCCAGATCGACAAAAATTCTTCCGCCTCCGCATAACGTGCGTCATGCGCCAGAAAGCTGCCCTCGGCCTGCTGCTCGGCGGGGTCACCGCCCGCCACCACATTAATCAGCAAGCGGCCGCCAGAAATGCGATCCAGCGTGGAGGCCATGCGTGCTGACACCACCGGTGAGATAAACCCCGGGCGCGTTGCCACCAGAAACTTGAGCTGCTTGGTTTCGTTGATGAGCGCAGAAGAAATCACCCAGGCGTCTTCGCATGAACGGCCAGAAGGCACGAGCACGCCGCCATAGCCCAAGCGGTCAGCCGCCTGCGCAATTTGCTTTAAGTAGGACAATGTGGCCGGTCTGGCGCCTTTGCTGGTGCCAAGATAGCGCTGGTCACCGTGCGTGGGTAAAAACCAGAAAATTTCCATGATGTTGCTTTCCTTTTATTCATACAGCTTGTGGCAAGCATGATTGCAAAGAGCATGCCATAAATAAAAGTGATTAAATTCATGCACTTATAAAACCAAAAAACTGAATTGCTGAATAAGCAGCAGCTTTTCTGTGGCTGCTGCTTATTCAGCAGCACCTGTGCTGATTGCGCAGCAGCATGCGCAAACGCGCAATGGTTAGGCCAACCAGGCCACGCAACAGGCCGCCTGACCAACTCAGATTCAAGCCTATGATTTATAAGCATAATTTATTCAAAAATAAACTTTTCACAGCTTGCGTAGCCACCACTTTTTCGCTACGCCGGAGTTGGCACAGAACATGCTGAACTGTTAAGCATAAGCAATCAAACGGATATTACTGTTGAATATCAATACTTTTTCTATCCCGCCCACGGCTAGCCTGCATCAAGGCCAGCACGCACTGGCTGTGGCCAAGCAACTGGCAGAGTCTTTCTCGCTCACGGCTGTAGAGCGGGATCATGTGGGTGGCACGCCGAAACTGGAGCGCGATGCGCTGAGAAACAGCGGCTTATTGTCGTTAATTATTCCGCGCCAATATGGCGGCCATGGCGCTGACTGGCAAGAAACCTTGCAGGTGGCGCGCGAGTTTGCCAAAGTGGATAGCTCGATTGCGCATGTGTATGGTTTTCAGCATTTAATGCTGGCCACCGTGCGCCTGTTTTCACGGCCTGACCAGTGGGAGCGCTGGTACGAACAAACGGCGCAACTCAACTGGTTTTGGGGCAATGCACTCAACCCACTGGATGAGCGCACGCTGTGCAAAAGCCACGACCACTGGCATGAATTCTCCGGCAAAAAAAGTTTTTGCTCGGGCGCACTAGATTCAGAGATGCTGATTGCTTCGGCCATTAAAAAAACCGATGGGCAGTTGGTGATTGCTGCCATCCCTACGTTGCGCACAGGCATCACGATTTTGGATGACTGGGATAATATCGGCCAGCGCCAGACGGATAGCGGTACGGTCAACTTTGAAAAAGTCAGGATAGAGCAGAACGAGTTGCTGACTGAGCCCGGCCCGCTGAGCAACCCGTTTGCCTGCCTGCGGCCACTCATCGCGCAACTGATTCTGACCAATATCTACTTGGGGATTGCCGAAGGCGCTTTTAATGACGCCCAGCACTACACTTTGCGTGAAGCGCGGCCGTGGCAAAATGCCAAGGTTGATATCACCAGCCAGGACCCTTATATCCTGGCCCATTACGGCGAGTTTTGGGTCGGCCTGGAAGCCACGCGCGCGCTGACCAACCAGGCGGCAGAAAAGCTGGATGCGGCCTGGGCCAAAGGCCTAAGGCTGACAGAAGAAGATCGCGGCCTGCTGGCCACCAGCATCAGCACGGCCAAAGTACTGGCCACCCGCACCGGACTGGACCTCACCAGCCGCATGTTTGAGGTTGCAGGTTCCAGGGCAACGCATGCCGGGCTAAGGTTAGACCGCCACTGGCGCAACCTGCGGACGCATACCTTGCATGATCCACTAGATTACAAAATTAAGGAGCTGGGTGAATGGGCGCTGACTGGCAGCTTTCCACACCCTACATTTTACTCATGAATATTATGGACAAATTTATCGAGCATCTGGACACAGCGGACGACGTGGATTATCAAAGCAATCAAAAAAAGCTGCTCACGCTGCCGAATTCACGCACGCTGACCACCTCTATCCGCGCCACTGCGCAAGTGTTTGAGGACCCAAAATCTATCGCCTTGCTCAGTCGCATTCAGCAGATTGCGCCTAGCGACGCCAATGTGCTGATTATTGGTGAAACCGGCACCGGCAAAGAGCTGATCGCGCGCCATGTGCATGCCTTAAGCAACCGTAAAGGCAAGCCGTTTGTCGCGGTCAACTGCGGCGCGTTCTCTGAGACCTTGGTAGAAAGCGAATTGTTTGGCCACGAAAAAGGCGCTTTTACCGGAGCGTTTGTCGCCAAGGCAGGCTGGTTCGAAGCCGCTAACGGCGGCACCTTATTTTTGGATGAAATCGGTGACTTGCCACTGAGCATTCAGGTCAAGCTGCTACGCGTGCTACAAGAACGCGAAGTGGTGCGCCTGGGGGCCAGAAAATCCACGCCGATTGATGTCAGACTAGTTGCTGCCACCAATGTGCGCCTGGAAGAAGCCGTACAGGCAGGCAATTTCCGGGAAGACCTGTTTTACCGTTTGCGCGTGGCTCACCTCGAACTGCCGACCTTGAGAAACCGCCCTGGCGATATTTTGCCGCTGGCCGAATACTTTGTCGGCGAATATACGCGTCGCCTTGGCTACGCAGAAATCAGTCTCGACGACAGCGCCAAACAAAAGCTATTGCAACATAGCTGGCCGGGCAATATCCGTGAACTCGAAAACGTCATTCATCACTCACTGTTGATATGCCGCAATAACCTGGTGCGTAGTGAAGACTTACACTTATCGTCTATTTCGCTGCACCGCCCTAAACAAGAGTACACACAACACGCAGGCGGCCATGCGCCAGATTTGCTCGAAGACGCCTTGCAGCAACTGTTTGAGTCCGGCAAAGCCCAGCTCTATGATTATGTGGAAGACGCCCTAGTGCGCGCTGCGTATCAGCATTGCCACCACAACCAGGTGCAAACGGCCAAACTGCTTGGTTTAAGCCGCAATGTGCTGCGCGCCAAGCTGATTAAAATGGGGGCCATTAATGCCCTCAAGTAATCTGGCCATCAAACCAGCCCCGCCCGCATTGCAGGCGCTGATCACGCCACAGGCCAGCGCCAACCTGGCCACGGAGTATGGCAGCTACCGCCTGCATGCGTTTGTTGATCACAGAACCGGCATTGAACATATCGCACTGGAGCTAGGAGAGGTGAGCGGCCAGGCCAACGTGCTTACGCGCGTGCACTCCGAGTGCCTGACCGGCGACGTGTTTGGCTCTCAACGCTGCGATTGCGGTGAGCAATTCAAGCAGGCGCAGCGGCTGATACAACAACAGGGGCAAGGGGTGATTTTGTATTTGCGTGGCCACGAAGGGCGCGGTATCGGGCTCACCAATAAAGTCCGCGCTTATGCCTTGCAAGAGCAAGGGCTGGATACCGTGCAGGCCAACCTCGCCTTAAACCTGCCCGTGGACCAGCGTAATTACGACATTGCCGCTGGCATGCTGCAACATTTGCAGGTTGGCTCCATACGCTTATTGAGCAACAACCCCGACAAATCTGCCGAACTCAGCGCCTGGGGCGTGCTGGTTGAAACCGTGGCGCCACTTGAAGTGGAAAGCAATCCACACAATGCACAGTATCTGGCGACCAAAAAGCACAAATTGGGGCATCAGCTTGACCTGGTTGCAGACTAAAGTCCGCGCATAAACATCAATGGCATGCCGCAGCCACCTGCTCACGATCTCGTAGGCGCAGCATCAATGTTTGCAGGGTTGTAGAAATATGCTGCTGCGCAACGGGCTGACGCAACACCGTATTCATCTGCGTGTTAGCCTGCAAACGCAGCGGCAACGCTTGCAGCTCGCATAGCAGCATTGCGAGCCTTCGCTGGTCACGTTCGGCTGGAATATCAAATTCGTTATGGCTGCCATAAGCCTCAAACACCAACGTTTCCAAACCAACCACCAGCGCCAAAATATGGTCACCGGCAAATGCTTGATCAAACAACAAGGCTAAGGCCTCTTGTCCTTGCAAACGACGAATACCCTCAAAACGCCAATTCGCTTTGCCATCAAACACCCACTCGGTCATTTCGCGCGGCCCCACCTGGGTGCTCTTGGCCAGTTCGGCTGGGTATGCAGTGTATAAGGCCTGCATCAACGCGCGCAGGTCTTCGGTATGTGCGCTCACGGCCTGTTTAGTGGTTAACTGCGGCACATGCGCTGTTTTTGGGGCTGGCCGCGCATGGACTGCACTCACACATAGCAATAACAGGGCGATACAAACAAATAACACATGACGGCATCCCTGCCGGGGCTGCATCCATGGCATCATTTACCTTTCAGACGTCATCAAAAAAATCGCCCGAGTGAATCACTCGGGCGATTGATACTAATGATGCAGTCCACGTTTTGAAAGGGCTCAACTCACAAGATTGCCCATGAAATCAGCCTGCGCACATCTCGCAAATATAGCTTAATGAGCCGAAGGCGCCAGTTTGCGAATCTTGGCGACGTCCTGCGCGCTGGTCGCCTCCAGCGGATGATTCCACGCCGTCTGCATAAAACTGACGAGCTGCGCTACCTCCGTGTCATTCAGCATGTGGCGGAATTTCGGCATATTGAACGGTGCCGCCACGCCTTGCGCTTTAAGCTGCGGCGACCCATTCAAAATCACGTTAATCAGTGATGATGGATCCGGGTCCATAACAGCAGGGTTGCCAGCAAGCGGCGATAAATAAGGCGCCACCCCTTTACCATCCTGGCCATGACAGGCCACGCAATATTGTTGATACAACCTGGCGCCTGGATAACTTGTGACGGTTTTAAATTGAGCCTGAGTCACGTTCGGATCATATTGATAAGGTTTTTGTTGCTTATCGTTGGTCCCTTTGATTGTTTTCAAATAAGTCGCGATAGCGCTTAAATCCTGAGTTGTCATGCCTTCTGTGCTGTTGTTAATCACGGTGGTCATGGTGCCAAACACAGAACTATGCTGATTCGCCCCAGATTTGAGATAGACCAGAATATCTGCCTCAGACCAGCGGCCAAGGCCGGTATTGTGGTCGCCACGTAAGTTGGTGGCCGACCATCCTTCGAGGGTTTCGCCACTTAAAAAGTGATCCGAGGCATGCGTTAGCCCTTTTTCTTGAAACGCCAGACCACGCGGTGTGTGGCAAGCGCCACAATGCCCCAGCCCTTGTACCAAGTAAGCGCCACGATTCCAGCTGGCATCTTTTGAGGCATCTGCCTGATATGTCTGCTTATCCAGAAAAATGCGATTCCAAACAGCCAAAGGAAACCTGTAATTTAAGGGCCAGGGAATCTCGCTCGCCTTGTTTGATTGGCGCACAGGTTTAACGCCATGCATAAAGTACAAATAGAGATAATGAATGTCAGCATCACTGACTTTGGCATAAGACGGATAGGGCATCGCCGGGTAAAGATGATGGCCGTCTTTTGCCACCCCGCGCCGCAGGGCGTGAGCAAACTCGGATTCGGTATATCGACCGATGCCTGTTTCGGCATCAGGCGTGATATTGGTTGTATAAATAGCGCCCACTGGCGTCAGCATGGGTAGGCCACCCGCGTAGGGTTTACCATGCGGTGCGGTGTGACAGGAGATACAGTCGCCGACCCGGGCCAGGTACTCCCCTTTTTTGACCTCTGCCAGATTGACGGCAAACACACTCAAAGAGTAAGTAAACGTGATCACTGAGAGACCTAATTTCATCAACCCTGATGCCAGATTCATTGCGGCTCCTTATGCTTTCAGTTGTTGACCAATCGGCAGTTTGCGAATGCGTTTGCCCGTGGCCGAGAACACGGCATTGGTTAACGCAGCGCCGATGGCGGCAGTGCCAGGTTCACCAATGCCGCCTGGTGCCTCGGCACTTTTAATCAGGTGCACGTCAATCGCCGGTGATTCATTCATGCGTAGCATGCGGTAATCATTAAAGTTCGTTTGCTGCACCCGGCCATGTTCAATGGTAATTTCGTTGAATAAAACAGCGGTCAGGCCAAAAATGACGCCGCCTTGAATTTGCGCAATCACAGTATCCGGATTCACCGTCATGCCGCAATCCACCGCAGAGACCACGCGGTTAACCTTCACCTCACCCTGATCATTCACCGTGACATCGACCACCATCGCCAAGAAGGTGCCAAACGCATGCATCACAGACACACCACGGCCCTGCCCTTTTGCGAGTGGCTTACCCCAGTCACTCTTGCTCACTGCCGTTTGCAAAGCGTTTTTCAGTCTCGGGCTTGGACTGAGCAAATCCAGCCGGTATTTCACTGGATCGATGTGCGCCAAATGCGCCAATTCATCGATAAAGCTTTCCACCACAAACGTACCTCGCGTCGGGCCAACGCCGCGCCAAAATGCGGTGGGCACATCTCGCGGCTCTACCCGTACGTAATCGACATACACATTCGGTAAGGCATACGGCAGTTCCGCCGAGACTTCTACTGCATCCGGGTCTACGCCGTTTTTGACTAATGGCGGCGCAAAGCGCGCCATGATAGACGAGCCGACAATACGGTGTGACCATGCAACCGGTTTCCCTTGAGCATCCAGCCCGGCAGAGATGCGATCAAAGTAATAAGGGCGGAACATATCATGCTGAATATCTTCTTCCCGGGTCCAGATCACTTTGACTGGCCCCTTCACTTGCTTGGCCACTTTCACCGCCTGCACAACGCCATCAAACTCTAGCCGTCTGCCAAAACCACCGCCAATCAGAAAGTTATGTAACCTGACTTTTTCAACCGGCATGTTGAGTATTTTGGCTGCCATGCCCTGCGCAAAGGTTGGGATTTGCGTGCCCACCCAAATATCGCAGCCAGAAGCGCTGACTTCTACCGTGCAGTTCATGGGTTCCATCGTGGCATGCGCCAGAAATGGTTGCTCATACTCAACACTGAGCGTTTTATCAGCTTTTTTATAAGCACTGGCAGCATTGCCTGTTTTTTTAGCCACGGCACCTGGCTTTTTGGCTGCTTCACGCAAGTCTTGAATCAAATCACGGGTGTTGACCGCAGCGCTTTTGCCTTCATCCCATGTGATCTCTAACGCGCCCAGGCCACGTTTGGCGGCCCAGGTATTCGTGCCAATCACCGCAACCGCATTATCCACCTTGACGACTTGCAGCACGCCCGGCATTGTCAGGGCGCGGCTATCATCCACACTGGCGAGCTTGCCACCAAACACAGGACAGGTGGCAATCACCGCGAACTTCACATTGTTTGGACGCGCATCAATGCCAAACTTGGCCTGACCATTTGCTTTGTCAGGGGTATCCAAACGCTTGGCAGAAGTCCCGATCAGTTTAAAGTCTTTAGGGTCTTTGAGCACGACGCTCTTGGGCACCGGCAATTGACTGGCAGCAGCGACTAGCGCACCGTAGCTCAGTGTTCGCCCTGATGCATCGTGGTAAACCACGCCCGATTTTGCATAACAGCTCGCTGCAGCCACTTTCCATTTCTGTGCAGCGGCAGTCACGAGCAATGATCGACACACGGCGCCCGCCTGACGCATCGGCTCCCACAGTGCACGAATGGAGGTTGATCCGCCTGTGACCTGCGCGCCCAACAACGCATCTGCATAAAGCTTATCATTGGGCGGGGCATGCTCCAGCTTCACCGTGTGCAGATCCACCTCTAGCTCTTCTGCTAATAGCATAGGAATAGAGGTATACACCCCCTGTCCCATTTCAACCTTGGGCATAATCATGGTGACCTCGCCTGTTTTATCAATCCTGATAAATCCATTAGGCGCCAGCACGCCCTTGCCGTTGTCCAACTCACTATAGGCCTGGGTTTGCTTGCTTTGGCTCAAGGCCGGCAAGCTGATACTTAACACCATGCCACCAGCCGCGGTTGCACTGACTGAGGCGGCTATTTTAAGAAACTGACGTCGAGGAGGATTCGCCACCGTGTATTGATCGGCTAATGCTTGAATAAGCCCTTGTGACATGATCAGACTCCTTCCTTGGCAGCTAACTTGATCGCCGCACGTATACGTGGATAAGTGCCACAGCGGCAAATATTGCCTGACATGGCAGCATCGATTTGCGCATCATTCGGCTGCGGGTGTTGGCTAAGCAAAGCACAAGCTGACATGATCTGACCGGACTGACAATAACCACATTGCATCACCTCCTGGTCTAACCAGGCTTTTTGAATTGACTGACCAGCTGCGGTTTCGCCAACCGCCTCTATGGTCGTAATTTTTTTACCACTCACGGCCGAAATCGGTAAGACACAAGAACGCGTCGCCTGACCATCCACATGAATCGTGCATGCGCCGCATTGCGCAATGCCACAGCCAAACTTGGTGCCTGTCAGGCCGATAATATCTCTGATCGCCCATAGCAGGGGCATATCATCCGGGGCATCTACTTGGTGAGTGGTACCATTGATATTGAGGGTTGCCATGAGTGGGGGTCCTTCCTAGAAAAGCGCATTACAACGGGTGACTGACATGAATGTACGCATGATTCATTTAAATAAATAAACTCATGAACACCGCCAAGAATGAATTAATTTAAATGTCGAATCAAGTCTTAAATTTATTAAATTCTTGCCTAAAACAATGTTAGTTTTTGACTGAAGCACCCCAGCCAGCGTTTATCATTGACTAGGTGTATAGATTCAAGAGGTGGCAGATTCCGATCTGACGCTGTCTGCGAGGCACATCATGCCTGCTCACTCTCCCACATGCACTAGCCTGGTTTTTCTTATTAAGCAGAACCACATCATTTTCTATTTCTACATCTCAATCACACATTTTGTTGATGCACAAAATAATAAAGCCCTGTAAAAACAAGGCTTTATTAAATCTACAATAATTGCTTTTAGTCGACTCTAAAATGGAATATCGTCATCAAAATCATCAAAGTTGCCTGCGGGCTTGCTCGCTGGTGCTGGCTGGAACGCGTTACGGTTACCACCGCCTGCATTATTACCGCCACCCATGGCTGGCGCGCGCGATGGGGCCTGGTTGTAGTCGTCCATACCACCACCCTGCTCCATGTCGCCGCCTTCATAAGGCGCACTGCCACCTTCGCGACCTGTGCCCAGCATTTGCATCTGGTCAGCCACGATTTCGGTGCTGTAACGCGTCACGCCGTCTTTTTCCCACTTGCGGGTTTGTAAACGGCCCTCTACATAGACCGGGCGGCCTTTTTTCAGGTATTCACCGGCGATTTCGGCTAAACGGCGATACATGACAATGTTATGCCATTCGGTTTTTTCCTGGCGCACGCCAGATTTGTCTTTCCAGTTTTCGGTGGTGGCGATGCTGAAGTTAGCTACGGCCTCACCGTTTGGCATATAGCGCACTTCTGGGTCACGCCCCAGATTGCCCATCAAAATCACTTTATTGACTGATGCCATGGTGTCACTACTCCCCTATTCGATTCATGATTGCTTGCGACAATGCCGCCTGAAATGCTTTGCTGCGCTGATTTTCCAACTTGACCATGAGCATGGTTTCGGAAGGAATGGCGACCACTTCATACACACCTTCCATGGCGCGGATATCTTGCACCAGCTGGGCGGCCTGCTCGTCATTATACCCTTGTATATGGAACATTTTGGTTTTGACACTGGGCGGTGCTTGCATGCCCATGGCCAGGCCAAACCAGATCACCATCAAGGTAGCGCAGAACACAAATACCGTCGCGCTACCATAGCTGTGCGATAACCAGCCACCGAGCGCGGCGCCTAAAAACATGCCAAATGATTGCGCGGTATTGTGGATACCCATGGCCGTGCCTTTGGCGGCGGCAGGCGCCATTTTTGAGATCAGTGACGGTAAAGAGGCTTCAAGCACATTAAATGCGACAAAGTAAGAAAACAAAGTGGCGACAATGCCCCACAGGCTGTTCAGGCTGAACATGAAAGCAATTTGCGTCAACAGCATCAAGCCGACAGCACTGATAAAGACGGGTTTTAATTTAGCCTTTTTCTCGGCGTAAATAATGGCAGGCACCATGAGAATAAACGACAATACCAGCACTGGCAGGTAAATCTTCCAGTGTGCGTTTTCATTCATGCCGGTGCTGTGTTTAATGGCAAACGGCACCACCATAAACATGGCCATTTGCGCGCCATGCAGGCAAAACGTACCAAAGTTCAGGCGCAATAACTGGGTGTCGCGCAACACTTCACGTATTTTGGCCGGCGCCGCCTGCGCGTCGGAGTGAAAGTGCGCATGCAATGGCTCGGGCACGGCAAATTTCACCACCGCAATCGCCACAATTGATAACACCGCCGTCAGCCAGAAAATGCCCGAGACGCCTATCCACTGGTTTAAAATCGGCCCTGCCACCAACGACACGGCGAATGTCACGCCGATGGTGGCGCCTATCATGGCCATCGCCTGCGTGCGGTGCTCTTCACGGGTGGAGTCTGCCACCAGCGCAGTGACCACCGCAGAAATTGCCCCGGCGCCCTGAATGGCACGGCCCACAATCACCATGTAAATATCCTGCGCGGTGGCGGCAAACACACTGCCCACGGCAAACATGATCAAGCCGAGGTAAATCAGTTTTTTGCGGCCAAACCGGTCTGAGGCCATGCCAAACGGCAGCTGTAAAATCACCTGCATAAAACCGTAGGCACCCAGTGCCAGACCAATCAGGGCGTGGTTGTCACCGCCCTGCAGGGTTTCAGCATAAATCGCAAAAATAGGCAGGATTAAAAACATGCCCAGCATACGCAGCCCATAGATAGACGCCAGCGCCGCCGTGGCACGTGTTTCTATTTGGGTCATTTTTTCGGAGAACTGCATGAATCTGTAAGAAATCTTGGCTTAATTTTGAATAATTGCGTATATTATCAGGTTGGCTGTCTGTTCGTGAAAGTATCATGGAATTTATCAAAATTCGCGGGGCGCGCACCCATAATCTGAAGAACATCAATCTGGATATTCCACGCAACCAACTGGTTGTGGTGACTGGCCTCTCCGGCTCTGGAAAATCTTCACTGGCCTTTGATACGCTCTATGCAGAAGGACAGCGCCGCTATGTCGAAAGTTTATCGGCCTATGCCCGCCAGTTTTTGGCGCGTATGGACAAACCGGATGTCGACCTGATCGAAGGCTTGTCGCCAGCGATTTCCATCGAACAAAAATCTACCTCGCACAACCCTCGCTCAACCGTGGGCACCGTGACTGAAATTCACGACTATTTGCGTTTGCTGTACGCGCGCGCCGGTGACCCGGAGTGCCCGGATCATGGCATCAAGCTTGAAGCGCAAACCGTCAGCCAGATGGTAGACAGCATTCTCAAATTGCCAGAAGACACCAAGCTGATGATTCTGGCGCCGGTGGTCTCTAACCGCAAAGGCGAACAGCTGGATTTATTTGATACGCTGAAAGCCCAAGGCTTTGTGCGTTTGCGCATTGACGGCAAGATCTACGAAATGGACAGCCTGCCGCAACTCGCCAAAACCACCAAGCACAGCGTGGATGTGGTGGTAGACCGCCTCAAAGTGCGCGAAGACATGAAGCAGCGTATTGCTGAGTCCTTTGAAACGGCACTGCGCCTAGCCGATGGCAAGGCGATTGCCCTCGAAATGGACACTGACAAAGAGCATCTCTTTTCGGCTAAGTTTTCTTGCCCGGTGTGTGATTACTCACTGGTGGAGCTCGAGCCGCGCTTATTCAGTTTTAACAACCCGATGGGCGCCTGCCCTAAATGTGATGGCCTGGGCCAGGTCACGTTTTTTGACCCAAAACGCGTGGTGGCTTTTCCGCATTTGTCACTGGCGAGCGGCGCCATTAAAGGCTGGGACAAACGCAACCAGTTTTATTTTCAGATGCTGGCCAGCCTGAGCCAGCATTATAGTTTTGACCTAGAAGCACCTTTTGAAAGCCTGCCAGAAGAAACCCAGCAAATTTTGCTGTTTGGCTCTGGCCGCGAACAAATCACGTTTAAATACCTCAATGAGCGTGGCACGTTTTTCAGCAAGTCACATACGTTTGAAGGCATTATCAACAATCTGCAGCGTCGTTACCGCGAGAGTGACTCGACGGCGGTGCGCGACGAGTTGGCCAAATATATCAATGCGACCAGTTGCCCCGATTGCGCGGGCACACGTTTGCGTAAAGAAGCGCGCCACGTCAAAGTGGGCGATCGTAATATCCACCAGATTTGTGAAGTACCACTAAAACAGGCGCTGCACTTTTTTGAAACGCTGCAACTCAGCGGCCAAAAGCTGGCCATTGCTGACAAAATCGTCAAAGAGATTGAAAACCGCCTCAAGTTTTTGACCAATGTGGGGCTGGATTACTTGTCATTATCACGCTCAGCCGAAACCCTGTCTGGCGGAGAAGCGCAGCGCATCCGCCTGGCCTCGCAAATCGGTAGCGGCCTCACTGGTGTCATGTATGTCTTAGACGAGCCTTCGATTGGCCTGCACCAGCGCGACAACGACCGCCTACTGGAAACCCTGAAACGTCTGCGCGATATTGGCAATAGCGTCATTGTGGTCGAGCATGACCAGGATGCGATTCAACTGGCGGATTTTGTGGTCGACATTGGCCCAGGGGCTGGCGAACATGGTGGCAATATTGTTTCTTTTGGCACGCCCGCAGAAATCGAAGCCGACCCTAATTCACTGACCGGGCAATATATCAGTGGTAAAAAACAGATTACCTTTAAATTGCCGCGCACGCGGCCTGACCCGGCGCGTTGGATCAAACTGAACAATGCCACCGGCAACAACCTGAAAAATGTCAGCATCGAAATCCCGATTGGCCTGCTCACCTGCGTCACCGGCGTCTCGGGTAGCGGCAAATCGACACTGATTAACGATACGCTTTACCGCGTGGTTGCCACCCATTTGTATGGCAGCAGCACTGAAGCGGCGCCGCATGGCAGCATTGATGGCCTGGAGTTTTTTGATAAGGTGGTCGACGTCGACCAAAGCCCGATTGGCCGCACCCCGCGCTCTAACCCGGCGACGTATACTGGCTTGTTCACCCCTATTCGCGATTTATTCGCCAGCGTGCCCGAAAGCCGCGCCCGTGGTTACGGCCCTGGCCGCTACTCATTTAACGTTAAGGGTGGCCGTTGCGAGGCTTGCCAGGGTGACGGCGTGCTACGCGTTGAAATGCACTTTTTGCCTGACGTGTATGTGCCTTGTGATGTGTGCAAAGGCCAGCGTTATAACCGCGAAACATTAGAGATCCAGTTTAAAGGCAAAAATATTCACCAGGTGCTGGCCATGACCGTAGAGCAAGCACATCAGTTTTTTAGTGCGCAACCCGTCATCGAGCGCAAACTGAAAACCTTGCTCGATGTGGGCCTAGGCTACATTACCTTGGGGCAATCCGCCACCACACTGTCTGGTGGTGAGGCGCAACGCGTCAAGCTGTCACTCGAACTCAGCAAACGTGATACCGGCCGCACACTGTATATTCTGGACGAACCGACTACCGGCTTGCACTTTGCCGATATTCAATTATTGCTGGATGTGATTCACAGACTCCGTGACTCAGGTAATACGGTGGTGATTATCGAACACAATCTAGATGTAATTAAAACCGCAGACTGGCTGATCGACATGGGCCCCGAGGGTGGTGATGGCGGTGGTTTGGTGGTCGGCGTAGGTGCGCCTGAGGAACTGGCAAAAAATACGGCCAGTTATACTGGCCGTTACCTCACACCCTTATTAGAACATCTCGCTGTCAAGGGCTAAGGTCAACATGCAACCTGTCCCCAAGATGCGCCCTCATTGCTAATCAGTGATTTTTAATGTGGCTGCATCGCATACGGATGTGGTAAAGCCACATACATATATTTATATAAAACATTGTATGTGGCGGCGTGAGGGTTTGATCGCTGAAACAAACCGTTAAAATCAGGGTATTTTCACCAATCGCATGCGCGCCTGTATGGTGCCCGCATGGCGACTCAGATAGCGCGTACTGCGATGCACATCATAAAAGCGCGGATTAGGGATCATGGCCGCTAGCCTGGCAGCCTGCGCCGGGCCGAGTGACTTGGCACTGCCATGAAAATAGTGGCGAGCCGCGGCTTCGGCACCAAATACGCCATCGCCCCACTCAATCACATTCAGGTAAATCTCCAGAATACGACGCTTGCTGAGTAGTTTTTCCAGCATAAAGGTGATGACTGCCTCTTGCGCTTTGCGCCACGGTGTTCGATGCCCGGATAAAAAAAGATTCTTGGCTAATTGCTGGCTAATGGTCGAGCCACCTGCCACAATTTTGCCTTTTTTCAGATTCTTCTCGAATGCGGTTTCTATGCCCACCCAGTCAAACCCTTCGTGATCGACAAACTTGCTGTCTTCGGCCGCAATCACGGCATGCTTTAAGTGGCTGCTGATCTTGGCATATGGCACCCACTGCTGCTGCAACTTTGCATCAGGGTGACTCTCCTGCATGATCTCGAGGCGCGCCGCCATAAAGGCGGTTGAATCAGGGTTATGCTCAACCCACCATAAAATGTGTATTAGCACCCACACCTGATACAGGCACACCCACAGTAGCAAGAGGCCAAAAAACAGTTTAATGGCTTGTTTCATGGCAAAAAAACTAGGGCTGGCGGAAAGACTGGATGACAGGCGCGGTGTCGGGGCGCACACCATGCCACAGATAAAATGCCTCAGCGGCTTGCTCTACCAGCATGCCCAGGCCATCTGCCACGCGCGCACCCGCAGCACGCGCCTGCTGCATAAATGGCGTGTCGCGGCCATACATCATGTCATAGGCCAACGTGTTTTGCTGGAAGACCAGCGCTGGCATTTGCAAGGCACTCTCAGTCAACCCGGCCGAAGTGGCATTAATCACCACGTCATAGCCCTGCGCTAAATCCGCAAACGTCTGCACCTGCAAGACAACCTGTTTACTTGCCGCCTGTGCGGCAAATCTGCCTGCCATGACCTGCGCTTTATCGAGGCTACGATTGGCGACGGTCAGTTGTAAAGGTTGCTGCTCAAGCAAGGGCAACATCACCCCTTGTGCCGCACCGCCCGCACCGAGCAACAGGATTTTTTTGCCTGCCAACGAGGTCTGTTGATGCTTGAGAATATCATTGACCAGGCCACAGCCGTCGGTATTGTCACCAAGCAACTGTGCCGCTTTGAAGCTAAGGGTATTCACCGCGCCTGCGGCTTGCGCGCGCGCAGACAACTCGTGGCAAGCATCAAATGCCTCAAACTTGAATGGCACCGTCACATTCGCACCCACATACCCCTCGGCGCGCAAACGTGTAAGCGTTGCAGCAAAGCCATCCAGCGGTGCCAGCACTTTGTCGTAAACGATGGATTGATTGAATTGCTGTGCAAAGGCCTGATGGATGAGTGGCGATTTACTGTGTTCGATTGGATGACCAATCACGGCATACTTTTCAACGGTCATACGCGGCGGTGCTTCCACTCATTTCAATACTTAGTTAGTCCAGGGCAATCCGGCATGTTTCCAGCCATTCATCAGGGTTCGTTGCTTAAGCGCATTGGCCTCGCCTTCAAACCCTTCCACCATGTTATAAGCATGGCTATAGCCTAATTGCTGCGCCAGCAAGGCCGCATTATGGCTACGCCCGCCAGTGCGGCACATAAAAATCACCGTGCGGGATTTATCCACTTGCGCCTGCAATTGCGCCGCAAAATCGGCATTTGCCACCATGCCTGGATAAAATGCCCATTCCACATGTGTCGCGACTGGCACGCGGCCGACCAGCTCCAGCTCGGCGCGCGAACGCACATCGACCAACACCGCGCTGCTATCCTGGCTGATCACCGCATAAGCCTCTTGTGGCGTCACGGCACCTGCATATGACAAGCCGGTTTGTGAGGCGCGAGCCCGTGCCTGGGTTAAGATATTCTCTACGCTTTCCAAATCACACCTTCATTCTTAATCAACACTTCTAAAACGGCGAGTATACCTGCGAAAGCCATGCAAAATCACTATGCACCATATTGGTGCTTAATTTGTTGCATCGCACATTAAAGGTGCATGTGGATATGATGATTTTATGCTAGATACGCCAAAAGGATGCAAAATGGTTATTTTGGGGTGGCATGCTTCCTGCTAATATTACACATTGAGTTTTAATGGATTCAGTCATTGCGCTGAATTCAAACAACCTATTGTTTTTTTACCTTGCGTACGTTCTGGGACATCCGCAACATGTCCCTTTTTGACGTGCGTAACTTGAATCACTGTTTGAGCTTGATCATTGAGGAGAATGTAATGTCTGTTGCTAATGTAATGAAATTGGTTGCGGAAAACGACATCAAATTTGTTGATTTCCGTTTTACCGACACCAGAGGTAAAGAGCAGCACGTGACTGTGCCAGTGTCTCACTTCGACGAAGATAAATTTACTGAAGGCCATGCGTTTGACGGCTCATCTATCGCAGGATGGAAAGGCATTCAAGCGTCTGACATGCAACTGATGCCTGATGCAAGCACCGCATACATTGACCCGTTTTTTGACGAGCCAACATTAGTATTGACCTGTGATGTGGTTGATCCTACAGATGGTAAAGGCTATGACCGTGACCCACGCTCACTGGCAAAACGCGCAGAAGCCTACCTAAAATCCAGCGGCCTGGGCGACACTGCCTACTTTGGCCCTGAGCCAGAGTTCTTCATTTTTGACAGCGTACAGTGGGATGCCACCATGGGTGGTAGCTTCGTTAAAATCAATTCCGAAGAAGCAGCCTGGTCATCAGGTGAAAAATTCGAAGGCGGCAACACAGGCCACCGACCAGGCGTAAAAGGCGGCTACTTCCCAGTGCCACCAGTCGACTCATTGCACGACATCCGCTCTGCCATGGTGATGACACTGGAAGAGCTGGGCGTGCCTGTTGAAGTGCACCACCACGAAGTGGCGACTGCTGGTCAATGTGAAATCGGCACTAAATTTGCCACCTTGGTACAACGTGCTGACTGGACACAAATCCTGAAATACGTGGTCACTAACACTGCGCATGCTTACGGCAAAACTGCAACCTTTATGCCTAAACCAATGTTTGGCGATAACGGTTCTGGTATGCACGTACACCAATCCGTATGGAAAGATGGCAAAAACCTGTTTGCAGGTAACGGCTACGCTGGTTTGAGCGATTTCGCCCTGTATTACATCGGCGGTATCATCAAGCATGCTCGCGCATTGAACGCGATCACCAACCCAGGCACTAACTCATACAAACGCCTGGTGCCACATTACGAAGCACCAGTAAAACTGGCTTACTCAGCTAAAAACCGTTCTGCTGCGATCCGTATTCCATTCGTGCATTCAGACAAAGCTCGCCGTGTGGAAGCGCGTTTCCCAGATCCGATTGCCAACCCTTACCTGGCTTTCTCAGCTTTGCTGATGGCTGGCCTGGACGGCGTTCAGAACAAGATTCACCCAGGTGAACCAGCGACTAAAGACTTGTACCATCTGCCACCAGAAGAAGATGCATTGATCCCAACTGTGTGTTCTTCACTGGAGCAAGCGCTTGAGTATCTGGACAAAGACCGTGAGTTCCTGACACGCGGTGGTGTATTCACTGACGACTGGATTGATGCTTACATTGCATTGAAAATGGAAGAAGTCACCAAATTGCGTCAAACACCACACCCAGTTGAGTTTGGTTTGTACTACTCCTGCTAATCGCAAGAGGATGCACTAAAACAGGGCGGCTTAGGCTGCCCTGTTTTTTTATGGGCGTTTGACATGGTCAACCTTTTGCCGCAAACACACGTTGATAACCTCAACAATCTACTCTAAACTATTGCCATGAAAAGACTTTTTTACATTTTTGCGTTTGCTCTGGTATGCAACAACAGCCTGGCCGATATATACAAATATACCGACAGCAATGGCGTGACAACATACACCAACATCAAGCCAGAGGGCCACAGTAAAGCTGAATTGGTCATCAGCGGGCCGAAAACCGCAGAACCACCTCCCGCCGTCCGCGAAAAAAAGTCTAGTGCCAAAACACCTTCCCCGGCCAACTTCCCCAAGGTCGACAATCAGACACAAAATCAACGCGACCAGAAACGCCGCGAACTGCTGATGAATGAATTAGCGCAAGAAAAACAAGCACTTGAGAACGCCAAACAACTCTATGAAGAAGCGCAAAATACGCCAGAGGTCTATAGAGGTGCCAACGGAAAAACGTTTAGAAACGTCGCCAAATACGAAGAAAAACTACATCTGATCGAAGCTGAAATTCAGGCGCACGAGCGCAATATTGAGCTACTCAACAAAGAACTCAACCTCTAAATGCACCATTTTGGGAATTCTTTAATCCATTTTTGATAACTAAGTTAGAATTGGCTTGGCTTTTGCTTTAAAACAGGGCGTGATTCACTCTTTTTAACAAATTTAGGATATGGTTCAAAAATCTCCCAACGGATTTAGCGGTTTAGAGCACATTGCGACAGCAGTGATTCTGCTCAATAATCAGCTGGAAGTCACTTATGCCAACTCCAGTGCAGAGATTTTGTTCGCGTTTAGTGCTAACCAAATCCATGGCCTGCACATTCACGATGTATTCGTGAATTGCGAAATTCTCCAAATGGCGGTGACTAATGCCATACAAACACAAGGCCCTTTTAGAGAACACGAGTTCACGCTAACCACACAACGCGGGCACACCACCGCGGTAACCTGTACCGTGACACCGATTTCAGCCACCTTCAATCAAACGCCAGAAGACATGCTGATCATGGAGTTTGTACAAATGGACCAGCAATTACGTATTGCGCGCGAAGAACGCATGCTGATTCAGCAACAAGCCAACTCCGAGCTGTTGCGTAACCTGGCGCATGAAATCCGCAATCCGCTAGGCGGTTTACGCGGTGCCGCCCAATTGCTAGAGTTCGAGTTGCCGCAAGCCAGCCTGAAAGAATACACACAGGTCATCATTAAAGAAGCGGACCGTTTGCACAGCTTGATGGATAGATTGCTGGCGCCGCACCGCGTGCCTAAATACGAACCGACCAACATCCATGAGGTACTGGAACGTGTACGCAGCCTGCTGCTGGCAGAGTCGCCCAATCATATTCGCGTCATCCGCGACTACGATACCAGCCTACCCGAGCTGATTGGTGACCGCGAAAAACTGATTCAAGCGGTGCTCAATATTGCCCGTAACGCCGCGCAAGCCATGCAACAAAGCCAGACCGAACATGCCAGCATTACCTTTCGCACGCGCGCCGAACGCCAGATTACACTGGCCAGAAAGCGTTATCGTGTGGGGATCCATCTAGAAATTATTGATAATGGCCCCGGCATCCCAGCAGGCATCAAAGAACGTATTTTTTACCCGCTGGTTTCTGGCCGCGAAGGCGGCACGGGCTTAGGGCTGGCGCTGGCGCAGACATTTATTACCCAGCACCATGGCATGATTGATTGCGACTCACAGCCGGGTAAAACCATCTTCCATATATTGCTGCCCATCGAGAGCACGCAATTAAAATCATCAGCATAATAATTGACGAGAAATAGCTATGAAGCCAATCTGGATCTTAGACGACGACAAATCCATCCGCTGGGTGTTTGAAAAAGCACTGGCACGCACTGACTTTGACTTTAAAACCTTCTCGTCTCCTGCCGAAGCACTAAACGCCCTCAACCGTGAGCAACCGCAAGTCATCGTCAGCGATATTCGCATGCCTAACGGCTCCGGGCTAGACTTTCTGTCAGAAGTCAAACAACGCTTTCCGGATATCCCGGTCATTATCATGACGGCCTACTCTGACCTCGAAAGCGCAGTCGCCGCATTTCAGGGCGGTGCTTTTGAGTACTTGGCCAAACCTTTTGATGTTGACCAAGCGATTGAAATTATCAAGCGCGCCGTTGAAGAAAGCATGCGCCAATCGGTAGAAGCGGTTGAAGATACCGGCCCTTCGCCAGAAATTATCGGCCAGGCACCAGCCATGCAAGAGGTGTTCCGCGCCATAGGCCGCTTGAGTCGCTCGCACTCCACAGTGCTCATCAACGGTGAGTCAGGCAGTGGTAAAGAGCTGGTTGCCAGCGCGCTGCACAGGCATAGCCCGCGTGCGGATAAACCATTTATTGCAATCAACACCGCAGCGATCCCTAAAGACTTACTCGAATCCGAACTGTTTGGCCACGAACGCGGCGCATTTACCGGCGCAGCAGCGGCAAGAAGAGGGCGCTTTGAGCAGGCAGACAATGGCACCTTATTTTTAGACGAAATCGGCGATATGCCTGCTGACTTGCAAACACGCTTATTGCGCGTGTTATCTGATGGCCAATTTTACCGCGTCGGTGGTCATCAACCGATTAAAGTCAATGTGCGCGTGATTGCGGCGACCCACCAGGACCTGGAGGAACGCGTCAAACAAGGCCTTTTCCGTGAAGACCTGTTTCACCGCTTAAACGTCATCCGCCTGCGTTTGCCGCCTTTGCGCGAGCGCAGGGAAGACATCCCCTTGCTGACCAAACATTTTCTCGCCCACAGCGCACAGCAGCTCGGTGTAGAGCCGAAACAACTCTCAGCAGCGGCGATCAAGTACCTGATGTCAGTCAATTGGAGCGGCAACGTCCGCCAACTGGAGAACGTCTGTCATTGGTTGACCGTGATGGCACCAGGCCAGAACGTCGATGTGAACGACCTACCACCAGAACTGAAAGAAGATACCGGCAAACATAACACCGGTGGCTCTTGGCAAGAGGCTCTGGCTCAAGAAGTGACCGATGCGCTGAATAGAGGCGAAACCAATATTCTCGATGCCAAAACCAAAGAGTTCGAACGCATCCTGATCACGCGCGCATTGGCCCATACAGATGGCCGCCGCATCGAGGCTGCCAATCAGTTAGGCATGGGTCGCAATACGCTGACGCGCAAGATTCAAGAGCTGGGTATAGATGATTAATTAAAGCGGCTGCTTTTTCACGCGCAACAATGGGAAAGAGCTCTCTTTATTAGCATCAATTTTGGTAATAAAAAACACCTGTGCCAGTCGAGAGTCTTCCTTGGTCTTTCCAAAAAACTGATTGGCACAATGATGTATATCTCCCTCAAAAAGAATGAGGGAGTTATAGACGTTATTCACACGCACAACTTCATCAAACATGTTGTGATAGCTAAAATCTATTGTTTCTTTACGCTTAAAGCGCTCATCGTTCTCTTTAATCAGCTTCCAGTACAAATCTTCATCATAAGTGGAATTCTTCCTGAACAAAGATGTACCAGAGTCTAATGGCGCATCTGGCGTTAGATAAAGCACACCAGCAAACACTGTATTCTGGTCTTGATGTATCAATCCATGGTCATACTCGCTTTCAACAATTTGAAAGCTAGTATTAATTTGCCAGCGCATAAGATCATGCTCTGGAATATGAAATACGCTGATAAGTTTTTTGCAGATTTTTTCATATAGCGACTGGCTAAGATCTTTTAAATCTTTTGTTCTACTACCAGGGAAAACATAGTCAATACCCTTCATTTCATGACAATAGGTATATTTTTGTGCCAACGCATATTTTCTGATTTCGTCTGGACTCTCATAGAAGTCAGAAATCACTGTCACAGGATAAAGCTTCATAGGTAAAACTTTCTATGTATTTACTCAATAAAAAACGGCAACCGAAGTTGCCGTTTTTCTGACTTTTAATTTAAGCAGTTAAACTGCAATTAAACTAGAAGAACAGGATCGCACCCAGAGAGATGGTTTTTGCTTTCAGATCTGTGTCAGCAGCGGTACGGAAGTTTGTATCGTCTTTAGCTACAGAGTATTCAGCAACCAGGTTCAAGTGCTTGGTCAGTGGGTGGTAAGCACCAACAGTCCACATGCTAGCTTTCAATTCGTTCAACTCTTCGCCACCATTGCCATCTAATGTAGAACGGCCATAAGAAGCAGCCAGTTTAGTACCTACAGTAGGAATAGTGTATGAACCTTGAACATACCATTGGTCAGAGTCACGACGTTTGCCGTTAGCATCGAAACCATTCAACAGTTGAACTGTTTGGCCGATACCTTTACCTTGACCGTAGTAACCAACCAGACCGAAGTCAGCAAATTTCAGGCTTGTACCGATGTCCCATGCAGTTGCACGGTCGTTACCACCAACAGCTAAACCTTCAACTTTTTGGCTGATAGCAGAAGCCCATACTTTACCAGCCAAGTCGCCAGTCCACTCATAAGAAGCTTTACCTTCGTAAGCAGATTGTGAACCGCCACGTTGGTTAGAACCAGTTGAACCAACAACAGTACCATCAGTACTTGTGATGTTAGCTGCCAACGCATTCCAAGCTTGTGTTACACCAGCTGTGAATTGGAAACCATTCCAGTTTGGTGATGTGTAAGCAACTTGGGATTTCCAGTCAGCATACATGAAACCACGGCCAATACGACCCAATGTTGTTGTGTTGCCAGCCAAAGAACCAGCAGCAGAACCAACGCCCAACAGAGTTTGGTCATTCAAGATAGCGTCTGAAGCGTAGATACCCAGATCTTTACCCAGTTTGACAGAACCCCATGAAGCATCGCCGAATGTCAAGAACGCTTGACGGTTTTCTTGGTTACCAAAGGTACCTGCTGTACTATCAGAACCACTACCGCCACCTTGAATACCGGCTTGCGTTGTAGAAGCACCTGGGTTGATGCTGATTGTGAAACCAACATCCAGATCGTTCTGACGTGTTTTACCAGAAACGCTCAGGTAGTTTGGCAACAAACCTGTAGTGATGTTGTTTACGCTATCACCGTTCGCGAATTCACCTGCAGTTGCGTCGTCGCCGCTGAAGCTAGTGTGAGTGTAGTAAGCGTTAACAACGCCACCGATGTCCAGAGTCCAGTCACCAGCTGGGATAGTGATGCCAGCTTGTGCGCCAGTAGCGGCAGCGAACAGAGCTGCTGCAACTGCAACGTTCAATTTTGTATTCATACGAATCTCCAAAAATGTTGTTTTCACAACTTGTGTAAGGATATTGCTTTTTAAGATGCGCGCAAAAACGCACATACTCGAGAACTCCTGCGGAATCACTAAAAGCATTTCCAACAAGGTCAGAGCAATTCTTGCAAATGCAGGGCTTTTGGCGCAAGTGAATACGTCAAATTGCTTAGCGCAAGTTTGATTTGTTGCAGAATTGCAACAGTCTGACTAGTTCGGCCAATTGCAAGATTATGAAAAGGAATGGTTTTATCGGGTTGTTCAAACTCAATTTATCTAAAAGTTTCTGCTAGCATGGTAATGGTTTACAGCGTGTTTACGGCTATCTGCATCTTTATATATGACTTTACCCGGGGCTTCTCATGATTTCTGACATTCAGTTATGTAGTCGTTTTATTGATACATTAGACTGGATTTGCCAAGTGCTGATCAGACACTCTGATGACTTTAATATCGCCTTGGTGAGAATTGCGTATGGCGATGACAATAGCTTGGGTGAGGCTTACGGTGCGCCAGAGGCATTGCGTCAACTATCTTCGTTGACGCACGATCTGCAGAACTCCTTCAGACGCTCTGATTTGGTAGGCAGGGAAGGCACAGACTTTTGGATTCTGTTTCCTTATACCCGCGTCACTGACAATGTATATGACAAACTCATGGATGTGATTCAAGGGTCGGCACACACCAACCTGAACATTGTTGAGCGGGAAATCGCCATTTTTGAATTGCCGGTGATCTACACCAAAGCGCTGGTTAAGCCTGATAGCGCATCATCTTTGTTAAAGCATCTCAAAAGCAACCAAGCCGAACTGGCCAGCCATGTGTTTAGGCTCGCAAATATCTAAGCGTTAACCACCAAGCTGTTTAAACGCTTTAATTAAAGTACGCACCGGGGTTGGTAGCGCGGCTCCAATTGCATCAGACAATGACAGCCACTGCATATTGGGGGGCAGAGCAGGCCGCCGCCCTGTCAGTTGCAATGGTTGCGGCGTAATTTCAAGTTTAAAGTGCGTAAAGGTATGCCATAGCACAGGCAACACTTCTAGCGCTTCTGTTTCCAGGCCTAGTTTCTCCTGCGCATGTGGCACGGCAATTTGTGTTGCAGAGATCTCAGGCAGACTCCACAAACCACCCCAGATACCCTGATTGGGGCGTCTTTCCAGCAAAATTTCACCCGCATCCACAATCATCAGCATGGTGACCTGCTTTTCTGGCAATGCTTTGCGCGGTTTAGAAGCAGGCAGTTGCGCCACGCGCTGTTGCTGATAAGCCTGACATTGACTCTGCATGGGGCAACCATCACAGCGCGGCTTGCTACGCGTACATAAAGTGGCGCCAAAATCCATCAAGCCTTGCACATAAGCAGGCAAGCCGTCATCGGGCAACAACGCTTCGGCAATGTGCCAAAGCTTTTTTTCTACCTCAGGCAAGCCTGGCCAGCCGTCAACCGCATACAGCCTGGCCAGCACACGTTTAACGTTGCCATCGAGGATAGTCTGCCGTTGATTAAAAGCAAACACACTGATCGCAGCCGCCGTTGAGCGACCGATGCCTTTGAGGGTTTGGATAGTGTCGAAATCTGTTGGAAAAACACCGCCATGCTCACGCATGATGGTCTGCGCGGCGTGATGCAGATTGCGCGCGCGGGAGTAATAGCCCAACCCGCTCCAGTGTCGCATCACCTCGTCTTGATCGGCCTCGGCCAGGCTGGCAATGGTGGGAAACCGTTGCATAAAGCGATCATAGTAACCAATGACGGCTGAAACCTGGGTTTGCTGCAACATGATTTCAGACACCCACACCGCATAAGGGTCGCGCGTTTGTTGCCACGGCAAATCGTGACGGCCATGCACCTGCTGCCAGGCGATGAGTTTGTCGGCAAATACACTCACAGCTAAAAATTCAGCAGCTTTTTGAGCGCCTTTTGTTTGAGCTGGTCAGCAGGTTTTACTGGCTCAGTCGTCGTTCCGCTCTCGGATTTTGCAGCATCACCGCCAGAGCTTTCGCCCGATGATTTACCATTGAGCAACCCTTTTAATGCATCGGCATTACTACCACCAAGCTTCTCAGTCAGTGCATCGAGTGCCACAGATTTCGCCAGTGCTTGCCCGAGCGCAGCCATATCAATGCCAAATTTAGGTGCCGCAAACGTGCCGGTGATTTTAACCGGCACACCCAAGCTACCAAGCTGCTCTGCATCTTTGCCGCCCTGGCCTTTGAGTGAGTTCACCAGCGTGGGCTTGGCGACATAGTTAATCTGCTCTTTGCCAATATCAATATCGCCTTTGCTTTCACCTTTGGTCAGGCGAAAAACCGGCGCTTTCATGGCGAGGTCGTCATTATGTGCAATGCCGTTCTTGATATTAAACGTTGCTGTCAGCTCACTAAAGTCTGTTTTTTTGCTTTTATCAACGTCGGCACTGGATTGACCTTTAAGCACGTTGAGCTTGCCTTTGGCATCCCGAATCGCGCCAGCGAGGTCAAAGCCCTTAACGGCGCCTTCGGCCATGCGCAAATCAACCGAGCCGCCGAGTGACTTTTTTAGCGCCGTCACCGTATTACCTTGCGCAGTGACGTTGACATTCAAGTTACCGCTGCCTGAAAGCATGTCGTTATTAATGGTATCGACCAACAATGGCCCCACCGCGATGTTTTGCAGATTTTGCTGAATCGCCACCGCAGGCGTGGCACGTGCATCCAGCTTCACAGCACCGCGCACTGTGCCCTGATACACATCCACATTGAGTGGATCCAGACTGGCCAGACCATCTTGCGCTTTTAAACCAATATTGAGGTTTTTGGCTTCTGTTTTGCCATATTTCAACCAGCCGACGCGGATATTGCCCTGCGCATTGAGCGCTTTTAACGCAGAGAGATCAATCGGTTGCTCAGCCTTATCAGCGGTTTTTTCGGCAGGTTGGCTATCCCCAGCCTTGGCCTCTGCGGCAGACAAGTAACGGTTCAAATCCAGCTTGTCGATATTGAGATCAAACGTGTACAGCGGCTTGCTGAACTGGCTCACGCCGACATTGCCTTGAATGTGGCTGTCGTCGAGTTTGACATCCAGCCCTTGCAAGGCAAGTTTCTGGCCATCGGCTTTGATACCGACATTGAGGCCGCTCAAGGTATAAGGACTATAGAGAATCTTGCCAATATTGATACTGCCATCCAAAAACAAGGTTTTTAACGCGCTCAAATCCGCAGGCTTATCGGCCTTGCTACTGGCTTTAGTGCTGCTAGCCGCAGCTTGTTTTTTAGCACCCGTATTACCCAACAGCGTATTTAAGTTCAAGGTATCGGCGTGAAGTTTAAAACCGATATGTGGTGTGCTGAAACCGGCCACACTCACATCGCCATTCAGTTTGGTCTCTGCCAGGCTCAAGTCAAAGCTGGTTTTCACCTGCTCTTGCTTCACGTTGGTATTGGCGGCCAGTTTAAACTGGCCCTGCATGGCGCCATTCGGCAGAGCAGGGTCTTTAATATCAAATTTGCCAGCCAGCGCAGGCACTTCAAAAATCAGGTCAGCCAGGTTAGCCTTCACTGGCGAGGCAAAATGGCCTTCTACCTTGCGCGCACCAGCATTCACCTTCACATCGGCCGTAATGCCTTTGCTTTCTACCGCTTGCTGGTTGCCTTTTAACTCAGCCAATACAACTGCCAGGTCTACATCACCATTGGTATCTTTTTGCTTGAGCGACAGCAGCACTTTATCGCTGCTAATCAAGCTAGGGTTCACCTTCAAGGCCGGTGCCTGCACGCTGACATCGCGCTGCACGCCTTTAAAATCACCTTGCATGGCCAACTTAAGGCCAGACACATCCAAGGCTGTTTTCGCCGCATCCACATCTACCGAACCTTGCGCAGTCACGGTCACATCCTTGCCATCGAGCAGAGCGCCTTTTAATTGCGCATCCAGGCCTTTCACCACAAAATGTTTGCCTTCAGGGTCAGCCATGATATTGGCTTTAATCGCCGCTTTGGCATCCACCGCTGGCTGATTGGCCAGCAGGTGAAAATCTGTCGCCACATCAAACGGTTTTTTCAACGCCACTTGGCCAGTGGTCAGGTTTAACTGGTCTACGCTGTATTGAGCCCCGGTGCCTTCATTGCTAAAACTGGCTTGCGTGTTGGTGACTTTGACGCCTTGCACATCAAAATTAATCTGCTCAGATTCTGATTCATCTTTACTCAGCAAATCATCAAAGTTAAAGCTGCCATCGGCATGCTGAACCACATTGACCTGCGCGCCATCGAGGTAAACCGTATCGACGACGATTTGCTTTTTGAGCAGTGGCAACACCGCCAGCGCCACTTTCGCACTTTTAATCGCAGCAAACTGTTTGTCAGATTGATGCTCAGACAAAGTGAGCTCGCCTAAGTCGGCACCGATTTTTGGCCAGAAACTGAGCTTGATATCGCCCTTGATATCCAGCGTGCGCTGTTTTTTATCTTTGACTAACTGGATGACGGTTGACTTGTAATCATTAGGATTAAAGGTCACCGCCAGGTAAACCACCAGCAATAGCAACACGGCCAGAACAGCGGCAATACCCAACGCAATTTTTTTAAACAGTGCACGATTCATGACTCAAACCTTAAACAGATTAATGTGCAAAAAAGGCCAATATCAGAATACCAAATACGATGCGGTACCAAGCAAACACCGCAAACGAATGCTGTGCCACAAAGCGAATCAAGGCACGAATCACCACCAGCGCAGACAAAAATGACACCACAAAGCCAATCAAAAAGATCAACGCATCATCGGCAGACAGCAAATCACGCGCCTGGAACAAATCCAGCCCAGTCGCCGCAAACATAATCGGCAGCGCCAAAAAGAACGAAAACTCGGTCGCTGTTTGACGGCTCAAGCCAAAACACATCCCGCCTAGAATGGTAGCCCCTGAACGTGACATGCCAGGAACCAATGCCAGCGCTTGGGCAAACCCAATCTGCAACGCCTGCTTGGCAGAAATATGGTCCACCTCACGTGTTTGGCCAGGAGGTGCAAATTTTTCAATCAGCAAAATCAGCACCCCACCCACCACCAGCGCAATGCCAACGGTGAAAGAGGAAAACAAATGCTCTTTAATTTGATGATGAAATGCCAGGCCGATTAACGCCGCAGGTAAAAAAGCGATGATCAGGTTACGCACAAAATGCTGCGCATTAGTGTCGGTTTGAATACGTTGCACGGTATTCCACAGGCGCTGGCGGTATTCCACACACACGGCCAGAATCGCGCCCAGCTGGATGATGATTTCAAACACATCGCGTTTATCTTTAGAGAGAAAATCCAGCCACTCCCCGGTGATGATCAGATGTCCAGTACTACTGACAGGAATAAACTCGGTCGCGCCTTCGACCAGGCCCATGATCACGGCCTTCAGCATCAAATAAATATCCATGGTTGTATTCTAGCAGACACTGCAAAAGACTTGCGGGATGTTGGAGAAATTAGCAGGATTAGTCATACCGTGAAATATTTGGTCATAAATGCAGCGTTCTTCGGCACGGGATAAATCATGCACAAGATTATTAGGCAACTGTATCGGCCGAATCTAAAAGAAGCGTGATTAGAACAAAAGGTCTTTCTTCATTGCTGCATTCCTTTTCGCCTTGTTGGCGAGTTACTTTTTTTGCTTGCCCCAAAAAAGTAACCAAAAAGAGGGCACCCAGCCATCACGGCCTTCGACTCCCTTGCGTTGCTCAACAAAATAAGCGGTCACGAAACTCGCCCTGACAAGCCACACAAAACGTGGCTTGTTGCGGAGCTCAGACAGTCGCTCCCTCTACTCTTATTTTGTCTCCGCTACTCAGCGTGATGGAATGGGATTTATCTCACTTAAGCAGCAGTGCCAAAGTTTGGACGGTTCAAAAAACAATTCTTTTCTTATAACCATCGAGGGTTGCAGTCGCATGGTGTTCGGGGTCCCCATCTGCCGCGCCGAGCAACGCAGGATTGGCGGGGGCTTTCGGCCATCGGCTGTCCGAATCCCGCAGCAGCTCACGCTTTGTGTGAGCTGCAAGGTTGAGTTTCGATGGCCGCCCGGCAAGCCGAGTAGCACAGGAATCAAGCGGAAGCTGGGGTGCACTTTCTTTTGGTTACTTGTTCTTTGGGCAAGCAAAGAAAAGTAACTCGCTGAAAAGCGAAAAGCAACATCACAAACAACCACAAAACCCGCGTGGGCAAAAATGCCCACGCTACAATGACAAATCTAAAGAACAACCTTTTATTGCAATCCCACCACGCCTGGATTCCACCCCACGCCAAAACGACACATGATGGGTTGCAAATATCGAAGCAGAGAAATACAAAAAAGCACTTTGTATTAACTCTAAAAAAACATCCATCAATAAAAAAGCGCCTTGATTGCTCAAGGCGCTTTAACTTTATAACAAACAGCGATTACTTCAAATCAAATCGATCTGCATTCATGACTTTCGTCCATGCTGCCACAAAATCCTGCACAAATTTTTGTTTGGCATCGTCTTGCGCATACACCTCGGCATAAGAACGCAGTATTGAGTTAGACCCAAACACCAGGTCAACGCGTGTCGCCGTCCACTTGACTGCGCCCGTGTTGCGATCACGCACTTCATACAGGTTTTTACCTGTGGGCACCCAGGTGTAACGCATGTCAGTCAGGTTGACAAAAAAGTCGTTGCTGAGCACGCCTGGCTGATCGGTAAACACACCGTGTTTGCTGCCACCATGGTTGGTGTCGAGCACACGCATACCGCCAATCAGCACGGTCATTTCTGGCGCGGTGAGACCCATCAGTTGTGTACGGTCCAGCAGCATTTCTTCTGGCGTGGGCACATAGTCTGCCTTTAACCAGTTACGGTAACCGTCATGCACCGGTTCCAGCACGTCAAAAGACTCGGCATCTGTTTGTGCTTCAGTAGCATCGCCACGACCCGCTGCAAAAGGCACGTTGACTGCCACACCCGCCGCTTTGGCCGCTTGCTCCACTGCCGCAGACCCCGCCAGCACGATCAGGTCAGCCAGGCTGACTGGTTTGCCAAAGCTTTGCTGAATGCCTTGCAGCACAGTCAGCACTTTTTGCAATCTGGCGGGCTCATTGCCTGCCCAGTCTTTTTGTGGCGCCAGGCGAATACGTGCACCGTTAGCACCGCCACGGTAATCCGACGCACGGAAGGTACGTGCGCTGTCCCAGGCGGTGGCCACCAGTTCAGCGGTAGTTAGGCCGCTGGCCAGAATTTGTGTTTTCAAGGCCGCAATATCCGCGTCACTCAGGCTAGCATTGCCTGCGGGTACCGGGTCTTGCCAAATCAGGTCTTCCTGCGGCACATCCGGGCCGATATAGCGTGCTTTAGGGCCCATATCGCGGTGCGTCAGCTTGAACCAGGCACGCGCAAATACTTCTGAGAAATAGGCCTGATCATCGCGGAATCGCTCAGAGATTTTGCGATAAATCGGGTCTTTAATCATGGCCATGTCAGCATCGGTCATGATCGGGTTATAACGAATCGACGGGTCTTCAACATCGGTCGGTTTGTCTTCCTCTTTAATGCTCACGGGCTCCCACTGCCAGGCGCCTGCCGGGCTCTTACTCAGTGCCCAGTCGTGGTTAAACAACATGGCGAAATAACCGTTATCCCAACGCGTCGGATGTGTCGTCCAGGCGCCTTCAATGCCACTGGTGACCGTATCTCGTCCGAAGCCGCGCGTCGTGGTGTTGTTCCAGCCGGTGCCTTGCTCATGCACATCTGCGCCTTCCGGGTCTGCCCCCAGATTGCTGGCCTGGCCGTTACCGTGTGCTTTACCCACGGTGTGACCACCGGCGGTCAATGCCACAGTTTCTTCATCATTCATCGCCATCCGGGCAAAGGTTTCGCGGATATCGTGCGCCGTTTTTAACGGGTCAGGGTTGCCATCGACACCTTCTGGGTTAACGTAAATCAGGCCCATCATCACTGCAGCAAGTGGATTTTCCAGGTCGCGCTGGCCAGAATAACGGCTGCCTTCGCTACCAGTTTTGGCCAGCCACTCTTTTTCGTTACCCCAATAAATGTCTTTTTCAGGATGCCAGATATCTTCGCGGCCAAATGCAAAGCCAAAGGTTTTAAGACCCATAGACTCATAAGCAATAGTACCGGCCAGCGTAATCAAATCTGCCCAGGACAGCTTGTTGCCGTATTTTTTCTTGATAGGCCATAACAAACGACGCGCTTTATCCAGGTTGACGTTGTCAGGCCAACTATTCAGCGGCGCAAAACGCTGGTTACCCGTGCCAGCACCACCACGGCCATCAGCCACACGATAGGTCCCGGCGGCATGCCAGGTCAGGCGTATCATCAAGCCACCGTAATGACCCCAATCTGCTGGCCACCATGACTGACTCTGAGTCATTAACGCATGCAGGTCTTTTTTGACAGCCGCCACATCCAGCGTTGAGACGGCTTCGCGATAGTCAAAATCTTCGCCAAGCGGGTTAGTTTTGCGGTCATGCTGATGCAAGATATCCAGATTTAAAGCATTCGGCCACCAGTTGGTACTGGATTGGCTGTTAACTGTGTTTGCGCCATGGCCAAAAGGACACTTGCCACTACTGTTTTGTTGATTCTGCATTTTCAACTCCTTTTTAATAATTGGTCGTTCGTGTGCACTGAAAACCAAGGTTCTCAATATACTACTGATTGATTGTGACGATCATGATTTGAACGCTTGTGCATTTAGACCATGCTTTAAAAACTGGCGGCATAGGCAGCCAGTACTTCCTGCAATGACGCGCGTTCACTGCTAAGCCAAGCCAGCATTGCTTCTCCTTATGAGTGCTTGTTGATGAGTAGCATTCTAACCACAGGCATTTAATTTGCATAATTGTATGTTTTGATATTATTGATTAATAAAATTAATGCAATTAAACTATGTATCTCGTTGAGATGAGTGCAGTTTCATGACCCTGATAGAGTTGAAGTTTGTATTAGCCGTGGCACAAGAACGCAATTTTCGCCGTGCCGCCGAAAAGTGTTTTGTGACGCAACCGGCCCTAAGTTTAGGCATTAAAAAGCTAGAAGAAGAATTAGGTGTCTCGTTGTTTGAGCGCAACCGCAATGAAGTCACGCCAACCGACATTGGCGAGCAGATTATTGCGCAAGCCAATATCGTGCTGGAACAGGCCGCCAAAATTAAAGACATGGCCAAGCATGGTAATGATCCGCTCAACGGCCTGTTTAAGCTGGGCATGATTCACTCGGTCGGGCCTTACTTGCTCCCAGAGATTATTCCGCCTTTGATTAAAACAGCCCCGCAAATGCCGCTGGAGGTGGAGGAAAATATTACCGCCACCCTGGAGCAGCAACTCAAAAACGGCGTGATTGATGCCGCCGTGATTGCCTTGCCGTTTGATGTGCCGGGCATTGAAACCATCCCGCTGTACGATGAAGACTTTAACGTGGTGGTGCCGGTCAGCCACCCTTGGGCAAACCGCAAAAGCATCGATGCTGATGAGTTAAGCAATGAGAAAGTGTTATTGCTGAATACCGGCCATTGCTTTAGTAATCAGGTCACGCAGGCCTGCCCGGAATTGAGCCGCAAAGGTGAGGTGCTGCAAGGCAACTCACTGGAGACCATACGCAATATGGTGGCATCCAACCTGGGGATTACGGTGCTGCCTGCGATGGCCACTGTTGCACGCTACCAAAATCCACTAATCCGTGTGATTCCGTTTAGCAAACCGGCGCCTAGTCGACGCATTGCACTCGCCTGGCGTAAAAGCTTTGTGCGCACGGCCGCGATTGAGGTGTTGAAAAAAGTGATGGTTGACGTAGGGGCAGCGCAGGCGCAAGACGCGCGCCGCTAAAGAATAAAGGGCGGCTAGTAGGCAATCGCGACGCGAAAGCCGGTGACCAGTTTTTCATCTACGCCCAACAAGGCTTTGACCGCTTGCTCTTGTTGTGGCGCCAGGCCTGCGGCCACATTGACCGACGCAGGCAAATATTCAGCAGGATGCAGGGTTTTACGCAGCACAGGCTCGTCTGCGGTGTTAGTCAGGGTCAACTCAACTTGCGGGTAGGCCTGGGCAACGGTGCCATGATTCATCAGCACACTAGAGAATATCAACACGCCCTGCCGCTCTTTGTGCTCCTGAATATCAGCATCGTCGATGGTTAACTGGGCGATATCACGCGGCACGCTGACCTCACAATGCAACGGCTTGCACAAAGCTTGCAATAAGGGTTTGGTTTGCGGGTAGGTGGCCGCCAGGCTGACGCGGGTGAAGTAAGTTGACTGCAAGATGAGCAATAGCACCAAGACAGCCGACAAAATGATAAAGACGCGCTGGCTGGCCGGGCTGGTAGGGAGCGCAGGCCGCTCGTCGGCAAGCGCAATATCACGTAAAAATGCAGGAATCGCAGGCGATGCATCTACTGCATCATGCGCCTCTCCACGCAGCGTCGGCGAAAAATCATCATCTAAAGGCAGGTCAGGGCGCACCGAAAAGTCCGGCACGGCGGCGGTATTATCCGCATGCGCGACCTCGGCACTGACTTTGAAATAGACAGCAGCATCGCTGGCCACATCACTCGTATCGGCCACGGCTAACGCCGCAGCGGTTGATTCAACGAGGTGTGATCGCGCGTCAAACACATGGTCACATTCGCCACAGCGCACCTTGCCTGCGTAGGCCTGCAATTGTTCGTCAGTGACTTCGAATTGTGTTTGGCAGGCCGGGCAGGCCGTGATTAAGGACATTTTCTGGTTCCCGTCAGCAAGACCCATCCATCTTGCTGGATAGGGGCATCCATTTCAAACCACTCGGCGTAATGTGCCAGCAAAATGTCCTGCTGGCTATCTAATATGCCCGATAATGCAACTTTGCCGCCACTTTTACAAGAGGTGGCAATCACGGGCGCCAGCACCATCAGCGCGCTGGAAAGAATATTGGCGACCACAATATCAAATGGCTCGTGCAGATAATCTGCAGAATCATAAAAAATGGCCTCTACCTGATTATTGGCGGCATTATCACGGCTGGCAATCACAGCTTGTGTGTCAATATCGACACCAATCGCGCTCTGCGCGCCCAGTTTTTTAGCGGCAATCGCCAAAATCCCCGAGCCACAGCCATAATCCAGCACATTTGCCTTGGCCAATAAGGCTTTAGGCAATTGCGCCAGCCAGCTCAAGCATAAATGCGTGGTCGGATGACTGCCGGTGCCAAAAGCCAGGCCCGGGTCCAAGACGATATTAATCGCCTCGGCATTCGGCGCTTGATGCCAGGAAGGCACAATCCACAGCTGATCAGTGACGCGTATCGGATCAAACTGGGCTTGTGTCGCACGCACCCAGTCTTGCTCCTCAATCTGCTCCAATTGGTATTTCAAGCCATCCAGCGCTAATTCTGCCTGTACATTTGCCAGCAAGGCCTGCACATCAGCGTCAGCATCTAGCATGGCCGTGACAATATTTTGCTGCCAGATGCCTGGTGGCGGATCACCAGGCTCGCCAAAAATCGCCTGCTCGGCCAAGGTGTCTGCATGCGCGTCTTCTATGCTCACAGACAATGCACCATGTTCCATAAGCACGTCGCTGAGCGCCTCGGCCTGCGGTTCGGTCGATTGAATTTTAAGTAACAGCCAATGCAACATTATTTCGAGCTGATACCCAGCTTTTGCTCCAGATAGTGAATGCTGGTCCCGCCTTGCTGAAAGGCCAAATCGGCCATCAGGTCAGCATGCAGCGCGGTATTAGTTTTAATGCCTTCGACATACATCTCGGACAACGCCACGCGCATTCTGGCAATCGCCTGCTCACGGGTCGCACCATGCGTAATCAGCTTACCAATCATTGAGTCATAATGTGGTGGCACAGTATAGCCGCCATACACATGGGTATCCATGCGCACGCCAGGGCCGCCAGGCATATGAAAACGATTGATAAATCCAGGCGACGGCACAAAAGTGTAAGGATCTTCGGCGTTAATCCGGCACTCAATAGCATGACCATTCAAGACGATATCGCGTTGACGGAACGGCAATTTTTCACCGGCAGCAATAAAGATCTGCTGCTGTACCAGATCGATACCGGTGATCATTTCGGTCACTGTATGCTCTACCTGCAAACGGGTGTTCATTTCAATGAAATAGAACTCGCCGTTTTCGTACAAGAACTCAAACGTGCCTGCACCACGGTATTTAATTTTGCGACATGCCTCGGCACAACGCTCGCCAATCTTGTCACGCACGCGGTCTGGCAGTAATGGCGAAGGCGCTTCTTCAATGATTTTTTGATGACGGCGCTGCATGGAACAGTCACGGTCACCAAGGTAAACTGCGTTACCATGCTGGTCAGCCAGAATCTGAATCTCGATATGGCGCGGGTTTTCGAGGAACTTTTCCATGTAGACCATGGGGTTACCAAAAGCGCTTTGTGCTTCCGCTTTGGTCATATTAACCGCATTTAGCAGCGCGGCTTCGGTATGCACCACGCGCATGCCACGACCACCACCGCCACCAGCCGCTTTAATAATGACCGGATAGCCAATGCGTTTGGCCGTTCTCATCGTCTCGGCTGCATCGTCATTCAGGGCGCCATCTGAGCCAGGCACGCACGGCACACCCGCTTTTTTCATCGCGTCTTTGGCAGAAACCTTATCGCCCATTAAACGGATGGTTTCAGCACGCGGGCCAATAAATACAAAACCACTTTGTTCAACGCGCTCGGCAAAATCAGCGTTTTCAGACAAAAAGCCATAGCCAGGGTGTATCGCCTGCGCGTCTGTCACTTCGGCAGCACTGATCACCGCCGGAATATTCAGATAACTTTTAGCTGACGGCGCCGGGCCAATACACACGGACTCATCGGCCAGTTTGACATATTTGGCGTCACGGTCGGCCTCAGAGTGCACGGCAACTGTTTTAATCCCCAACTCACGACAGGCACGCTGCACACGCAGGGCTATTTCGCCGCGGTTGGCAATCAGAATCTTCTCAAACATTATTAACTCCGCGTCTCAATAGCCGCGTGGCTAACAGCCACGACGCAATTTAACTTCGTTGCTGCGCTGCCTACCGGCAGCTGGTCGCCGCGGTTGGCAATCAGAATTTTTTCAAACATAGCAATTAACCGATCAGGAACAAAGGTTCGCCGTATTCGACAGGCTGACCATTTTCGACAAAAATCTTTTTAATCGTACCGGCAAATTCGCTCTCAATTTCATTGAGTAACTTCATCGCCTCAATAATGCACAAGGTCTCGCCTGTATTCACGCTGCTGCCGATATCGACAAAAGACTTAGCATCAGGTGACGAAGCGCGGTAAAAAGTACCGACCATCGGCGATTTAATGATTTGGCCATCTTGCACCTCGGCCGGGGCAACAGCAGGCGCGGCGGCGGGTGCAGCTACCGGTGCAGCAGCAGGCGCGGGCGCAGCCATATATTGCGTCACCGGCGCGACACTAGGCGCCATGGCGCGACTAATACGTACTTTTTCCTCACCTTCGGTCAGTTCCAGTTCGGAAATCCCCGATTCCTCGACCAGATCAATCAGTTTTTTGAGTTTGCGTAAATCCATAAAAGCCTCGAATGTAAATGTTTTAATGTTATTAGAGTTGTTGGATGTAACGATATGCGGCGAAGTATCCCTCTGCGCCCAAGCCGCAAATGACGGCAGTTGCAATATCGCTGAAATAAGAGTGATGCCGGAAGGACTCTCGCGCATGCACATTCGATAGATGCACCTCAATAAACGGCACATTGACCGCAGAAAGCGCATCACGAATAGCAATGGAGGTATGGGTGAATGCCGCCGGATTAATGATCACATAATCAACGCGGTTCACAGAGAGAGTGTGTATTTTCTCAATGATGTCAGCTTCGGAATTGCTTTGAAAGGCTTCCAGATGCACTTGATCGGCGCGCGCCAAGGCCTGCAAACGTTGATTAATGTCTGCAAGTGTTTGACTACCGTAATGCTGCGGCTCACGGGTGCCCAGCATATTTAAATTGGGTCCGTGAATCACCAGGATAGATTTGGCGCCCATTTCAGATGCCTCTCAGAGAGAAAAATACAACCTTCATGGCGTCGAAGTTTGCCGAAGTTATTGCATTTTGTCCAGCGGAATTCGCAGTTTAAAGAAAATTGAAAGTCGCTAATTGAGTAGACAATTGAAGTGGTTATGTCGCGAACAAGCGGGCATTGACAGATTAAGCATACAACAAAAAAGCCGCCAACACTCTACAAATTGAGCGCTTTTTGCAGCATCTCGCGATTGACGCGACCAAAGAAAATCTGCGTCACCTCACCTTGTGCGGAGATGACAACCGTGTAAGGCAATACCCCCTTATGATTACCCAAGGCTTCTGCCAACGGCATGCCTTCATTCTCGGCAATCAGTAGCGGGTAGCTGACCGGGGTGCTTTCAGTAAACTCGTGCACTGCCGCAGCCTCATCAATCGCCACCCCCAGAACAGCAATCTCAGGGTGCGCACTGGCGAGGGCAGAGATTTCCGGCATTTCTTCGCGGCAAGGCTCACACCAGGTGGCCCAAAAGTTCAAAATCACTGGCTTGCCCCGATATTGCGCCAAAGGGTAGGCTTTGCCGCTGTGATCAAACAGCGTGGTGGTCCATAAGGGGGCAATCTGCGTTGCACTCGGCAACGCCGAGTCGCTTGCCATCCATTGATCGCGGTTGAGATACAGCCAGCGAAAGCCGCTGCCCAGCACCACCATCAATAAAACAGTCATCACGACACGGGCAACGTTACGCATGCGGCGGCACCTCTGCTTGCTTTAATACTGCCGCGGCTTGCCTGAGTTTGAGTGCCCGCACACTGCGCAAGAACCGCGCGGTCTCTTGGTAGCCTTTGATCACGGGCTGAACCTGGCCTTGTGCATTGAAAAAGACGATGCCTGGCGGGCCAAACAAGCCAAACTGCTTTAACAGCGCGGCATCTTCCGCGCGGTTATTCGTGACATCGGCCTGCAACAACAACACACCTTGCAATTCCGCCCGCACCGCAGGGTCACTAAATACAAATTGCTCATACTCTTTGCAGGAAACGCACCAGTCGGCATAAAAATCCAACATGATTGGCTGGCCATGCGCGGCTTGCAGCTGTTGCTCAAGGGCCTGCACGCTTTGCACGCGCTGAAAAGCCAATGGCTGCACGCGGGCGGATTCACCAGCGGCCAGCGCTTGCAACGGTTGCAAAGGCGAGCGCGCACCTGACCAGGCACCGACCAGCAAAGCCACGCCATATAGCAACAAGATCACAGCAAAACCTTTGAATAGGCGCTGCACCGAACTTGCTGTTGCAGGCAACGGGTCAATGGCCCGTAAGTAAATCGCAGGAACGATGCAGAGGACCGCCCATAACAGCAACTGCGCCGCCACCGGCAAAATCGGGCTGACAATCCAGATTGCCACACCCAGCATTAACACGCCAAACAAGCGGCGTACCGTATTCATCCACTCACCAGCTTTGGGCAGCAACGTCCCGGCGGATGCCCCAATTAACAGCAAAGGCACGCCCATGCCTAAAGACAATGAAAACAGCGCCACGGCACCGAGCGTCACATCATGGGTTTGACTGATATAAAGCAGAGCACCGGCTAGAGGCGCTGCCACACAGGGGCTGATAATCAGCGCCGACATGGCGCCCATCAGAAAATCACTCAATAAGTGACCGCCTTTAAAGCGATTACTCCAGTTAAAAAAGTAGTTTTCTAGCGCGCTGGGCAATTTCAACTCATAAAACCCAAACATCGACAAAGATAGCACCACAAAAATCAGCGCGCCGCTAATGAGGGCTGCAGGCGTTTGCAAGGCGCTACTCAATAACTGCCCAGATAATCCAGCCGCCACCCCAGCCAGCGTATAGGTCAGGCACATGCCCAATGTATAAGCGAGCGACAAGGTAAAGGCCTTGCCTCGCGACACATGCGCATTTCTACCAACAATAATGCCAGACAAAATAGGGATCATCGGGAACACGCAAGGGGTGAATGCCAGTAACAATCCTGCGCCAAAAAAGCCAGCCACAATCTGCCACCAACGGCCAGAAGACAATAATTTGCCGGTAAATTCATCTTCGGTTTCAGTCGTTGGCTGCGCAGAAAGCATCTGATTAGTCATAGGCGCAGCGGCGGCCAATGGCAACGATTTGGTTTGTGGCGGATAACACAAGCCTTTTTCACTACAGCCCTGATAGCGCACCTGCAAAGTAGCAGGCGCCGCGCCAGCAAACGTGACCTCAGCCAGCGTGTCATGGTGAAACACCTGTTGCTCACCAAAATTGGGGTCATTTTTGGTTTCGCCAGCCGGCAGCGCAATGGTTGCAGTGTCGCCAGCAGGCAATACCAGCTGTATGCGCTCACGATACAAATAATGCCCGGGTGCCACCACAAACTTGAGCTGCGCGTGGCTGGCGTCCAGCAACCCGGCTTCGACCTTAAAGGCCTGATCCACAGGCAAAAAGTCGTCGCTGCTATCTTCAGTAAACAGTTTTGAAAATTGCGACGCCGCATGCACCGGGGACGCAGCCAGCAGTAACACCACCAGCAGCCTCACCCAGCTTCTTACCCAAAAATTGATCAACGACTCACTCCCGCCCCATTGTTTCTGTTGCCACCCAAGCCAAATATTCCGGCAAACCCTCGTTCACATGGATGCCTACAATCTCCGGAAGTTCATAAGGATGCAGTATCCGTAACTTAGTCTCGCATGCGGCATAGGCCTGACAACTGGTTTTGATAGTCAGGCCTATCTCTTCTGCCCGCTCCACTTGCCCCTGCCACTGGTAGATAGACGTGACAGGGCTTGAAATATTGACACATGCCGCCAACTTCTCTGTAACCAGCGTCTGCGCGATATGCTCGGCACATGCCTTGTTCGGCACATGCGTAAACACGATTATAATTTCCTCTTTTGGCGTCATGGGCGCTGACTCACAGACAGGATTCTGACATGCGTTTTATCATCTTTGCTATTCTACTGGCTTTTCCGTTTCTGGAGATAGCCGTCCTGATCGAACTTAGCCAGCGCTATGGCTGGTGGGTATTAGTGTATTTAGTCATCATCGGTTATCTTGGCCTGCAGTTGATACGTAGCGAAAAAGACCTGATGGCCGCACGCATGTTCCAGCAAATGGGAGCAGGCAGCAATCCGGTTGCCGCCATGTTTTCAACCGCCAGAAATATGTTTGCTGGCGTGTTGCTGCTCATCCCCGGCGTGATTAGCGATGTGCTCGCAGTGGTCTTGCTACTGATCCCCAGCCGGACCCCAGGCGTAGGCGCCACCGGCAACAAACATAGCGCTTATGGCCGTGCCAGCGCCAACGACGAGGTGATTGAAGGCGAGTTTACTGAAGTAAACGACAGCAAACCAGCCGACAATGTTGTCCACTTGCCACGCAAAGATTAATCGATAAAAGACCACGCATCATGAACCATGTATTGATTGAAAACAGCGGCCATACCTTTGACGTACGCCCGAGCCAGACCGTGCTCGAAGCCGCGATTGAGGCAGGCATCAACCTGCCTTATGGCTGTCGCAACGGTGCCTGCGGCGCCTGCAAGGGCAAAGTGCTCACCGGCAAGGTTATGCATGACGACTACCAGGGCAGCGCCTTGACTGACGCCGAACTAGCCGCAGGCATGGCGCTATTTTGCTGCGCCAGACCACTGGAAGACCTGGTGATCGAATGCCGCCAGATCGACATGGTGCAAGGTATCAAGCCGCGTATTTTGCCTGTACGCGTACAAAACAAAGAGCAACTGGGCGATGACGTCATGGTGCTGCATTTGCAATTACCAGGCACCGAGCAACTGACCTTTATGGCCGGCCAATATATCGAATTTCTGCTCAAAGACGGTCGCCGCCGCGCCTTCTCCATTGCCAATGCCCCACACGAAAAAGGCTTTATCGAGCTGCATATCCGAAAAATTGCTGGTGGCCACTTCACCGAACAAATCTTTAACGAAATGCCGATAAAAACGATTTTGCGTATCGAAGCACCGCTAGGCAGCTTTTTCCTGCGTGAGCAAAACGACAAACCCATCATCATGGTCGCTGGCGGCACGGGTTTTGCGCCGGTGAAAGGCATGATAGAGCATATGATTTTCAATCAAATTACCCGGCCAGTGTACCTCTACCGTGGCGCGCGCCAGGCAGCTGATTTATATATGGACGACCTCTGCCAGCGCTGGGCGCAGTTTATGCCGAATGTTCAGTATATCCCGGTGATTTCAAACGGCAATAATGGCGACAACTGGGATGGACGTCGCGGATTGGTGCATCAGGCCGTGCTGGAAGACCATGCCGATTTGAGCGGGTTTGAAGTGTATGTATGTGGTGCACCAGGGATGGTGGACATTGCTAAACAGACGTTTGTGGCGCAAGGTTTGCCAGAAGAAGAGTTTTATAGCGATGCGTTTACGTTTGCGCCTAAGTGAATGATTAGCTCAGCACATTCTTGGCTGTGTAGGTAATTTTTGCTTGTGAAGACTGTCGTCAGTCTTGAATAGTTGGCGGATAATTAATGAAAGTATTTCTTTCGCCTTTAGGCGACCATTCTTTCTTATGCTTGTCCATAAGAAAGAAGGCAAAGAACAAGACACCCTAGCTTCCGCTTGTTCCCTGCGTTGCTCATCAGCGTGGGCGGCCAACGAAACTCGCCCTAGCGGCTTGCACACTTCGCAAGCCACCGCGGAACTCGGACAGCCGCTGGCCGAATACTCCCACGCTGATTGCGCTACTCGGCGCGACAGATAGGGGCCCGCTAACCCCACCACGATGAGCCGCTCATTGGGAATGTTACATTCAGGGCGCTAGAAAGCTTTTCACTGCAAAGCTGAAACTTAAAACCATTTTCTTTTTTCACGGTGATCGTGCGGGAAGCAATGCCAAGATTCTCACCAAAGGGCAAGCGTGTGGTTTTTATGGGCCCCTATCTGCCGCGCCGAGTAGCGCAGCCAAAACAAGGAAGAAGGGAGCGACTGTTCGAGTCCCGCAGCAGCTCACGCGCACTTTGTGAGCTGCCAGGTCGAGTTTCGTGACCGCTTGTTTTGGTGAGCAACGCAGGAAATAAGCGGAAGCTAGGGTGCACTTTCTTTTGGTTACTTGTTCTTTGGGCAAGCAAAGAAAAGTAACTCGCTGAAAAAGCGAAAAACAACCTAACAAACAACCACAAAACCCACGCGGGCATCAACACCCACCCTACGACCAATCAAAGAACAACCTTTTATTGCAATCTCACCACGCCGGAATTACAGCTCTAAGAAGATAAAAGACAGCTGTTAGAGCACTACTCTTTTAACCATCTCGCAATATCCATCGCATAATACGTCAACACGCCATCCGCCCCGGCGCGTTTAAACCCAAGCATCGCCTCCAGCACGCAAGCCTTCTCATCAAGCCAGCCATTCTGCGCAGCGGCCTTGAGCATGGCGTATTCACCACTGACATGATAAGCATACGTCGGTACACCAAACTCGTCTTTAACGCGGCGCACGATATCCAGATACGGCATACCTGGTTTTACCATCACCATATCCGCGCCTTCCTCCAGGTCCAGCGCGACTTCTTTCAGCGCTTCGTCAGAGTTGGCAGGGTCCATCTGGTAATTGTATTTATTGCTTTTGCCCAGGTTACCTGCTGAGCCAACCGCATCACGGAACGGGCCATAGAAAGCAGAGGCGTATTTGGCGGAGTAGGCGAGTATGCGGGTATAGATATAGCCGTCTTCTTCCAGCGCATCGCGAATGGCGCCAATACGGCCATCCATCATGTCAGACGGCGCCACCACATCGGCACCGGCTTCTGCGTGGCATAAGGCTTGTTTGACCAGAACAGCAACGGTTTCGTCATTGAGCACGTAGCCGCTGTCATCAATCAGGCCATCCTGGCCGTGCGTGGTGTATGGATCCAGGGCGACATCAGTAATCACGCCCAGCTCAGGAAAGGCTTGTTTCAATGCTCTCGCTGTACGCGGTACCAAGCCATCCGGATTGTAGGCTTCTTTGGCATCCAGGCTTTTGTATTGCTGTGGCACGACCGGGAACAAAGCGAGGGCCGGAATACCCAGCTTGACGCATTCTTCGGCGGTTTTCAGTAATACATCAATGCTTTGACGCTGCACGCCTGGCATGGAGCTAACAGACTCAATCTGCCCTTCACCTTCCAGTACAAATACCGGGTAAATCAGATCGTTGACCGTGAGTACATTCTCGCGCATCAGGCGACGAGAAAAGTCGTCCTTGCGCATGCGGCGTGGACGGATAGCGAGAAATTGATTGCTCATGGGAGTCCTTTGTTTTACCCAAATACCCTGGCCAATTCGGCACCCGGATCGTCCTGGCGCATAAAAGCTTCGCCGACCAAAAAGCCGTTAACGTTGTGGCTGCGCATCAAGGCGACATCTTCGGGCGTGAAAATACCAGACTCAGTGACCACAAAGCGGTCTTCAGGTGTTTTTTCAAGCAGATCTAGCGTGGTTTGCAAGGTGACATCGAAGGTACGCAGGTTACGGTTATTGATGCCTAATAAAGGCGTTTCCAGCTGTAGGGCAAGTTCCAGTTCGTCCGCATCATGCACTTCAACCAACACCGCCATGCCGAGGTTGTGGGCGGCCAGTTCCAGCTCGCGCATTTGTGCCAGCTCCAGTGCAGCGACAATCAGCAAAATGCAGTCAGCCCCCATGGCACGCGCTTCATAGACCTGATAAGGATCTATCATGAAATCTTTGCGCAGCACCGGCAATTTACAGGCTGCACGCGCTTGTTTTAAATATGCGGCAGAACCCTGGAAATACTGTTCATCCGTCAGTACGGACAAGCAGGCTGCGCCGCCTTTTTCGTAGCTTTTGGCGATCTCGGCCGGGTTGAAATCCGCACGAATAATACCTTTGGATGGGCTGGCCTTTTTAATTTCAGCAATCACGGCCGGTTTATCGGCATCGACCTTGTCGACAATATTGCCAATAAAGTCACGACAATCCGGCTGGTCCAGCGCCTCTTCACGCATGGCATCCAGCGACTTGAGTGCTTGTGCCTTGGTGATTTCTTCGCGTTTGGTGGCTAAAATCTTATTTAAAATATCAGACATAATGTGCTCGCATGTTTTATCGTTTCACTTACTGGCTGCGCGCATGCGCGCTTACTGGTAAGTATGGTCTTGATGTGTAATCCAGCCGCTCTGGCGCCCCTGCGGATCGTGGTGCGTCCAATGCATGATGCCACCTTTAGGGTTGTAAATATATTCCCCTTTAAAGGTCACTTCATCGCCTACACTCAGATTTTCCACCCGAGGTGCCAGGTCAATATTATGCGCAAATAACAAGGTTTGTTCCGCAGACACGCTCACTAAAAAACGCTGGTGCCGGGCACCTTGATTATCGTCAGGCAACAGTTTTTTCACTACGCCATGCCCTTCTAGCCAGACATGGCTTTGCTTTTGCGCAAACGCCAGTTTAAGGGCTGCATTGTCTTCCGCAGCCAGGCCAGCAGACAGCGATGGCAGATTCAGTCTCTGAGCCTGTGATTTCACTTCCACGGTGGACTGCGGCCGATTGCTGACGCCAGCCTCGCTCGAACTCTGTGGCGACGTTTGCTGGCACCCCGCCAGCAAACCGAGCAGCGCTATCCATACGTAGCGTTTCATGCCGCCTGGCTCAAAGCCTTGAGTTGTTGCAGTTTATTCAAGGCCGCGCCTGAATCAATGGACTGCGCCGCTTGCGCAATGCCAGAGGGCAAATCATTGGCCAGACCAGAGACATAAATGGCCGCACCGGCGTTGAGCAAGACAATATCGCGGGCCGGGCCTTTGTCACCCGACAGCAAGCCAAGAATAATCTCGCTGGAATGCTGCGCACTTTCAACACGGATGCTGTTGATGTCATGCAATGGCATGCCAAACTGGGTCGGGTTCAAGGTGTATTCACTGACTTGACCGTCTTTAAGCTCCGCCACATAGGTATCGGCAGAAAAAGAAATTTCATCCATTTCATCGGCACTGTGCACCACCATCACATGCTCGCTACCCAATTGTTGCAAGGTCTGCGCCAGCAATGGCACCAAGTCGCGATGAAACACGCCCATCACCTGGCGCTTGGCACCCGCTGGGTTGGTCATGGGGCCTAACAAGTTGAACATGGTACGCACCCCAAGTTCACGGCGCACAGGCGCAGCATACTTCATGGCTGCATGGTGGTTAGGCGCAAACATAAAGCCAATGCCCGCTTCGTTGACACAACGCACCACTTGCTCCGGCGTCAACACGATATTCACGCCCAGCGCTTCGAGCACATCGGCAGAGCCGCTTTTTGAAGACGCTGCACGGCCACCATGTTTGGCGATTTTTGCGCCTGCCCCTGCGGCAACAAAGGCTGACGCCGTTGAGACATTAAACACCTTATTAGGCGCACCACCCGTACCACAGGTGTCAATCAAATGACGCGTATCGCTAATATCCACTTTGCTAGAGAGCTCACGCATCACCTGCGCAGCGGCGGCAATTTCAGTGACGGTTTCACCTTTGACGCGCAGCGCGGACAAAAAGCCCGCAATCTGGATCTGGGTAAACTCGCCACTCATGATCTGCTGCATGATTTCCAGCATTTCTTCATGCGTGAAATCAGTGTGATCAATCAGCCTTTGCAGCGCAATTTTGGGCGTGATCGCCATCAATAGCCTTTCAGGAAGTTGTCCAGCAGCTCATGCCCATACTCGGTCAGAATCGACTCCGGGTGAAACTGCACGCCTTCCACGGCCAATGTTTTATGCTTAACGCCCATGATCTCGCCATCCTCGGTCCAGGCGGTGATCTCCAGGCAATCCGGAATAGTTTCGCGCTCGATCACCAGTGAATGGTAACGCGTGGCGGTGTAAGGGTTAGGCAGGTTTCTGAACACACCGGTATTGGTATGGTGTATCAATGACGTTTTACCGTGCATCAGCGTTTTGGCCTTGATGATGTTGCCACCAAACGCCTGGCCGATGCTCTGGTGACCCAAACACACGCCCAGCAAAGGAATCTTGCCAGCAAACGCGTGAATCAGTGGTACGGAAATACCGGCTTCATTGGGCGTACAAGGCCCAGGAGAAATCACGATTTTTTCCGGCTTCATGGCTGCAATTTGTGCCAGAGTGATTTCATCATTTCTGTGCACATGGACGTCTTGACCCAGCTCGCCAAAATACTGCACGAGGTTATAGGTAAAAGAGTCGTAGTTATCAATCATCAACAACATATCAGGCTCCTTTTCCTGCATTTGATTGGGCTTCGCTGTCCAGGCCTGCTTGCACCAGCTCAGCGGCGCGGATCACGGCTTTGGCTTTATTCTGGGTTTCGTCCCATTCGCTTTGCGGTACAGAGTCAGCGACAATACCTGCCCCGGCCTGCACATAGAGTTTTTTGTCTTTAATCACAGCGGTGCGAATCGCAATCGCCACGTCCATGTCACCGTTAAAGCCTAAGTAGCCCACGGCACCCGCATAGATACCGCGCTTGGACGGCTCCAGCTCTTCAATGATTTCCATGGCCCGCACTTTTGGCGCGCCAGACACGGTGCCTGCAGTAAACGTCGCTTTCAGCACATCAATCGCATCAAGGCCCGGTTTGAGCTGGCCTTCGACATTGCTGACGATATGCATCACGTGCGAATAACGCTCTATGGTCATATTGTCAGTGACCTTGACGGTACCGGTGAGCGCTACGCGGCCCACATCGTTACGGCCCAAGTCCATCAATTGCACGTGCTCGGCACGCTCTTTCGGGTCAGCCAGCAACTCGGCTTCGAGTGCTAAATCATGATCGCGGTTTTTGCCGCGTGGACGCGTGCCCGCAATTGGGCGTGAGGTCACGGTCGTGTCTTCGAGGCGCACCAGAATTTCTGGTGAGGCGCCAACCACGTGATGGTCATCCATATCGTAATAGAACATATAGGGCGATGGGTTGAGGCTACGCAAAGCACGGTAAAGACTGAGTGGCGCCGCTTCGAAGTCTTGCGTCATGCGCTGGCTCAGCACCACCTGCATGATGTCGCCTTCAAGAATATATTGCTGCGCTTTTTTCACTGCAGCTTTGAAATTGTCTTCACCAAACTCGGACACCGCCTGCGTTTTACTTGTTGGCAGCGCGGCAGGGATCTCGACCTGTGTGCGCAATTTTGCAAGCAAGGCGTGCATGCGGGCACAAGCCGTTTCATAGGCGTTTGCCTGTGTCGGGTCGGCATAGACAATAAAATACAATTTGGCAGACAAGTTATCGACCACCGCAATTTCTTCCGACACCATCAGCAGGATGTCGGGCGTGCCAATCGCGTCCGGCTTTTTGTTTTTGCCCAGGCGCTTTTCAATATATTGAATGGTCTCGTAGCCAAAATAACCCGCCAGGCCGCCGGTAAATCGTGGCAAACCTTCATACGGTGGCGTTTTAAAGCGCGCCTGATAGGCTTTGATAAAATCGAGCGGATTTTGGTCAGTGTGCGACTCAATGACCTGATTGCCTTGAAGCACTTGCAGCGCCTCATCACGCACCACAATGCGCGTGGTGGCTGGCAAGCCAATAATGGAATAACGGCCAAAGCGTTCGCCGCCTTGTACGCTTTCCAGCAGGTAAGAGTAGGGTTGGTTAGCCAGCTTGAGATACAACGACAGCGGCGTATCTAAGTCGGCAAAGGTTTCCATCACTAGCGGAATACGGTTGTAGCCTTGCGCCGCCAGCGCGTCAAATTCGGTCTTGCTTAAGGTGCTTAACATGATGCTTTTTCCAGGTTGATCGTCGAGTGTGTCGTGGGCAAGCCTCACGACAGATCAGTGCAAATGGCGTGCACCAGCGCCGGGGAGTAGGACTAGCCCCGCCACGAACGACGCCAGCTTAATACTGGCCAACTGGAAGAATGATGAGCACAAAACATCATGATATTTGGATCATTTTTTCGTTATCCCCGCTGAAGAGAGCAGGTAACTCCAGCAAGTTCACCACCTCGGTGAGTTGCTGCACCGTGGCATCCACGGTTGCCACATCAATGGCACGGCCTTGATTATACCCATAAGGCACAGTCACCACAAAGCACCCTGCAGCATGTGCCGCCTGAATATCGGTTTCAGAGTCGCCCACCAGCACTGCCTCGGCTGGCAAAGTGCCTAGCTTTTGGCAAATATGCAACAGTGGCAAGGGGTCTGGTTTCTTTTTAGGCAAGGTGTCGCCGGAGACGACGATTTCAAAAAAATCCGCCAACCCAGCATGCTGCAATAAAGGCAGAGTGAATTTTTCCGGCTTGTTGGTGACACAGGCTAAACGATAACCTTGTTTTTTCAATTGTTGCAACGCAGGTAATACGCCAGCAAAGGCCAGGCTGTCGGTCGCATTCGCCTCATAAAAGTCATGATACAGCGGTTGTGCACGGACAAATTCCTGCGCATCAGGTTCGTCATGCATGCTACCAACCAAACAACGTTTGATCAGGTTTTGCACGCCTTCGCCAATATAAGTAGTGATTTGCGCCTGCGACAACATTGGTTTGCCTAAAGCCACCAGCATACGGTTGGCGGCTTCGGCAATTTGCGGCGCGGTATCAAGCAGGGTGCCGTCCAGATCGAACATCACGACTTTGACTTGAAACCGCATCACTTAAACCTCAAAAAACAACATAGCCTAAATGAGGCCACGATTTGGAAGCTTGGTCGCGCGCAAAAAAGCAGGACGCAGCCTACAAGTAGTAGGCAAGTCCTTATTTTTAAAGCGGCAACGAAGCATCGTGACGGATTATGTTGTTTTTAAACAGTGGCTAAAGACGCACGCATGGCCGCTACCACCGTGTCATAACGGTTAGGGTCTGTGTCTTTAGGTGCACCAAAAATCGCGCTACCTGCCACAAACGTATCAGCACCAGCTTTCGCGATTTCAGCGATGTTATTCGCGTTTACGCCGCCGTCGACTTCCAGCCAGATTTGACGGCCAGTTTGTTCGTAGTAAGCATCAATGCGGGCACGGGCTTGTTTCAGTTTGTCCAATGTTGCTGGAATAAACTTTTGGCCACCAAAGCCTGGGTTCACGGACATCAGCAAAATCATGTCGACTTTGTCCATCACGTAGTCCAGGTAGTGCAGCGGGGTGGCTGGGTTGAATACCAGGCCTGCTTTACAGCCGCTGTCGCGAATCAATGCCAGACTGCGGTCGATATGGTCAGATGCTTCCGGGTGGAAAGTGATGATGTCAGCGCCGGCTTTGGCAAAGTCAGGGATGATACGGTCAACTGGTTTCACCATCAGATGTACGTCAATCAATGCGCCTGCATTGTGAGACAAATCACGAATGGCGTCACACACCAATGGACCAATGGTCAGGTTAGGCACGTAATGGTTATCCATCACGTCAAAGTGAACAATGTCGGTACCGGATTTAATGACGTTTTCGATTTCTTGGCCTAATTTGGCAAAGTTGGCTGAAAGAATACTTGGGGCAATGCGAAAAGTTTTGTCCATGCTGGTGTTCCGTCTCTTGAGTTCCGTAAATAAATCTAATAAAAGTTTAGCAAAACCAATATTTTACCGTCAATTTGTGTCAAATTGACAGGATTCTTGCTTGTGTCGCGTGAATATAAGAAAATGTCGGCACTTTAGACATGGATTTCCATCCAAACGCTCATGAACTGTTTGCAAGCGCCGATTTGTTTCTCTTTTCGCCCTGTGCCGCAGGTAAAATAGCGCCATGCAGCTGTATACCATTGGTGTTAACCACACCACCGCCCCCATTGCCATCCGTGAGAACGTTGCGTTTAACAACGACACCTTGCCGCATGCGCTGGCGGATCTGGCGCGTCACAACGTGGCAGAAGTGGCGATTTTATCGACCTGCAATCGCACCGAAATTTATGTGCAGTCTATCCGCCCCGAAGTGGTGATTGACTGGCTGGCCAGCTACCACCGCCTCGAAGCCGACAAACTATTACCTTACACCTACACCTTAAGCAGCCACGAGGCCGTTAAACATGCGTTCCGCGTGGCCAGTGGCCTGGACAGCATGGTGTTAGGTGAGGCGCAGATTTTGGGTCAGTTCAAACAGTCAGTCAAAATTGCGCAGGACTCGGGCACGCTGGGCACCATGCTGCACAAGCTGTTTCAGCGAACGTTTGAAGTCGCCAAAGAAGTACGCACCAATACCGACATTGGCGGCAGCTCGATTTCGATGGCAGCGGCAGCAGTTAAACTGGCGCAGCGTATTTTTGGTGACTTAAGCACACAAAGCGTGCTGTTTATTGGCGCTGGCGAAATGATAGAACTATGTGCCGACCACTTTGCCGCACAAAAACCGAAAAAAATCACCGTCGCCAACCGCACACTAGAGCGTGGCGAACAACTGGCAGAAAAAATCCGTGGCCAGGGTTTAAACGTACAAGCTATTTTGCTCAACGACTTGCCCGAGCGCTTTCAAGAGTTTGATATCGTCATCACCAGCACCGCCAGCCAATTGCCGATTGTGGGCCTGGGCATGGTAGAGCGCGCGATTAAAGCACGTAAACACCGGCCGATGTTTATGGTCGACCTCGCCGTGCCGCGCGACATTGAGCCCGAAGTCTCGGCACTGGACGATGTGTTTTTATACTCGGTCGACGATCTGGCACAAGTAGTGACAGAAGGCCTGGGCAATCGCCAGGAAGCGGCGGTGAATGCCGAGCTCATCGTCAACTCACGCGTAGAGCACTTTATGCAGTGGCTCAAACAGCGCGAAGCGGTGCCGACCATTAAAGCACTGCGCGACCAGGCTGACGCCATGCGTAAAGCCGAGCTGGAAAAAGCGCTCAAACTTTTGCAAAAAGGCGAATCGCCGGAAAAAGCCCTCGAAGCGCTGAGCAATGCACTCACCAACAAGTTTTTGCATGGCCCCAGCCATGCGCTCAACAATTCTCACGGCGATGCCCATGCGCACATGGAGCACCTCGTGAAACAACTCTTTCAAATCAAAGAATGACTTTTTCAAGACTTGGGCTTTGCCCGGTCTTTGAATATTAGGTAAACACAATGAAACCAAGCATGCTGCAAAAACTCGCTAACTTAAGCGAGCGTCTCGAAGAACTCAACCGTCTGCTCAGTAGCGAAGGCGTGACTGACAACATGGATAACTACCGTAAGATCATGCAAGAGCATACGGAAATTACCCCGATTGTTGAGCAGTACCACATTTACACCCAAACCGAGTCAGACCTCAAAGAGGCGCATGCCATGCTGGCCGACCCGGAGATGAAAGAGTTTGCGCAAGAAGAAATAGACAGCGGCAAAAAACGCCTCGAAGAAGTCGAACTGGCCTTGCAAAAACTGTTGCTGCCCAAAGATCCCAGCGATGACAAAAATATTTTTCTGGAAATCCGCGCTGGCACTGGCGGTGACGAATCCGGCCTGTTCGCCGGTGACTTATTCCGCATGTACTCGCGCTTTGCCGACCGCCAGGGCTGGAAAGTGGAAATCGTCTCAGCCAACGAAGGCGAAGTGGGTGGCTATAAAGAAGTCATCGCCAAAATCATCGGCTACGGCGCTTACTCAAAACTAAAATTCGAATCTGGCGGTCACCGCGTACAACGCGTGCCAGATACTGAAACACAAGGCCGTATCCACACCTCCGCCTGTACGGTGGCGATTCTGCCCGAAGTAGAAGAAGTAGGTGACGTTGAAATCAACCCGGCCGATATCCGTATCGACACCTTCCGCGCTTCTGGTGCCGGTGGTCAGCACATTAACAAAACTGACTCCGCCGTGCGCATTACCCACGCACCCACCGGCATCGTAGTGGAATGCCAGGACGGCCGCAGCCAGCACGCCAACAAGGCGCAAGCCATGCAAGTGTTGGCCGCGCGCATTAAGGCCAAACAGGTCGATGAGCAACAAAGCAAAATCGCCTCCGAACGCCGTAACCTGATTGGCTCCGGTGACCGCTCAGAACGCATCCGCACCTACAACTATCCGCAAGGCCGTATTACCGACCACCGCATCAACCTGACACTCTATAAAATTGAAGCCATCACCGAAGGCGATATGGATGAGTTGATTAATGCGCTGGCGACTGAGTATCAGGCCGACTTGCTGGCGAGTTTGGGTGAAGATAACTAACTAAAAACAGTTACAAAGGACGGTGCGCATGAAAAAATTCTTGTTAAAGATATTAATACTGTCGTTAGTTCCTTTGTTTGTATTCGCCGCCCCCGACAAAACTCAAGAGCGGATCGATTATGAAGTCTTTAAAGCCAAAACTGAAGCTAATTTAGAAGCCTTGAAGACTATCAAATCCCAAGATATAGAGAGTTTCAAGTCTCAGTTAGAAACACAAAAGTCCCTAACTGATCAACTCAATCACCAGGTTGATTGGCTCGGGAATCTAATTACGATTGGCTCAACAATAATTACTGGGCTTTTATTGCTAATTGGTTTTTTTGCTTACAGAAATGCTCGCTCTGATGCAAAAGAAGTCGCACAGACAGAGGCTAAAGCTTGGCTTGAAAATAATACTATTGCCTTAAATACAGAAATAGAAAATTTAAGAGAGAAGCTTAAAACATTAGAGTTAGAAGCTAAGAGTCATGCTGATGCCACTCACGAACAATTAGATCGGATATTGTCTGATGTTGAGGATAGAAGTATTAACGATAGCAAATCAACAATTACCAATGAACAAGCTAATGCACTCAATCAAAAAGCAGAGGAATTAAAGTCAAAACCAGAGACAATGTACAAATACAAAGAATGGAATACAAAGGGCTTTGCTTCATATCATCAAGGTGATTTTGTAAATGCAGCAAAATTCTGGGGATTAGCTGCCTCTTCTGCCGACGCAAAAGAGAATGACATCATTAAAACACTGTTCAATAAGGCTACTGTAGAGTCAAGAAACCTCAATCAACCAGATGCCGCGATTGCTGGGTATGACAACTTAATCCAGAAATTTGGTAACTCTCAGCACGCAGAAGTGCAATCGCTGGTGGCAAGGGCTTATGTTAATAAAGGTGCTACTCAAGGCGAAAAACTCAATCAACCAGATGCCGCGATTAGCACCTATGACAGTTTAATTCAAAAATTTGGTGACTCTCAGCACGCAGAGGTGCAAGAAGGAGTGGCTAGAGCATATTTCAACAAAGGCCTGACTCAAGCCAACAAACTCAATCAACCGGAGATTGGGATTGCCACCTACGACAGCTTAATTGAGAAATTTGGTAACTCTGAACATGCAGAAGTACAAGCACAGGTGGCCAGGGCATATTTCAGCAAAGGCCTGACTCAAGGCGAAAAACTCAATCAACCGGAGAATGAGATTGCCACCTACGACAGCTTAATTGAGAAATTTGGTAACTCTGAACATGCAGAAGTGCAAGCGCAGGTGGCGAGGGCTTATGTTAACAAAGGCCTGACTCAAGCCAACAAACTCAATCAAATAGATGTCGCGATTGTCATCTACGAAAGCTTAATTCAGAAATTTGGTGACTCTCAGCACGAAGAGATGCAAGCGCAACTAGCTAGAGCATATTTCAACAAAGGCCTGACTCAAGCCAACAAACTCAATCAACCGGAGATTGGGATTGCCACCTACGACAGCTTAATTGAGAAATTTGGTAACTCTGAACATGCAGAAGTACAAGCACAGGTGGCCAGGGCATATTTCAACAAAGGCCTGACTCAAGCCAACAAACTCAATCAACCGGAGATTGGGATTGCCACCTACGACAGCTTAATTGAGAAATTTGGTAACTCTGAACATGCAGAAGTACAAGCACAGGTGGCCAGGGCATATTTCAGCAAAGGCCTGACTCAAGGCGAAAAACTCAATCAACCGGAGATTGAGATTGCCACCTACGACAGCTTAATCCAGAAATTTGGCGACTCCCAGCATGCAGAAGTGCAATCGCTGGTGGCAAGGGCTTATGTTAATAAAGGTGCTACTCAAGGCGAAAAACTCAATCAACCAGATGCCGCGATTCCCACCTACGACAGCTTAATCCAGAAATTTGGCGACTCCCAGCACGCAGAAGTGCAATCGCTGGTGGCAAGGGCTTATGTTAATAAAGGTGCTACTCAAGGCGAAAAACTCAATCAACCAGATGCCGCGATTCCCACCTACGACAGCTTAATCCAGAAATTTGGTGACTCCCAGCATGCAGAAGTGCAAGCGCAGGTGGCGAGGGCTTATGTTAACAAAGGCCTGACTCAAGCCAACAAACTCAATCAACCGGAGATTGGGATTGCCACCTACGACAGCTTAATTGAGAAATTTGGTAACTCTGAACATGCAGAAGTACAAGCACAGGTGGCCAGGGCATATTTCAGCAAAGGCCTGACTCAAGGCGAAAAACTCAATCAACCGGAGAATGAGATTGCCACCTACGACAGCTTAATCCAGAAATTTGGTGACTCCCAGCATGCAGAAGTGCAAGCGCAGGTGGCGAGGGCTTATATTAACAAAGGTGCAACTCAAGGCGAGAAACTCAATAATCAACCAGATGCCGCGATTGCCACCTACGACTGCTTAATCCAGAAATTTGGTGACTCCCAGCATGCAGAAGTGCAAGCGCAGGTGGCGAGGGCTTATGTTAACAAAGGTGCAACTCAAGGCGAAAAACTCAATCAACCTGAGATTGAGATTGCCACCTACGACAGCTTAATCCAGAAATTTGGCGACTCCCAACATGCAGAGGTACAAGAGGTGGTGGCAAGGGCTTATGTTAACAAAGGCGCAACTCAAGGCGAGAAACTCAATAATCAACCAGATGCCGCGATTGCCACCTACGACTGCTTAATCCAGAAATTTGGTGACTCCCAGCACGCAGAAGTGCAATCGCTGGTGGCAAGAGCTTATAACTCCCTAGGATTCTCTAATTTAATCGAAGCAAAAAAGAATTGGAAAGTAAAATCTAAACGTGATGCACTTCTCAATAAAGCGGCGGGCTATTTCAGTAATGCAATCGATAAATGTAATGTAAATGACAAGGCAATGATTTTAGGTAATATTGCTTATACAGCGTGGTTATTAGGGGATAGAACAAACACTAAACAACAATTAAAAGACGCGCTTAAGATTGGTGGCGAAGAGTTATACAGAGGTACAATTGGTGATACAGAAATAGAGACAGTTTCATCCGACAAAGCTTTTAGAGTGCTATTGGATAAAATTTGGGCTGAGATAAGTAAAAGCGTGGACTAAGTTCATTTATCCTCCGGTCAGACACAGCACTTATTCCAACCATGCACACATTTAAAATACCTGTCGCGCCTCGCAGTATCCAAAAAGACAGCCCGATCAAGTTTTTGCTGGATAGCGAAGCCATTGATTGCCTGGCGCATAACATCGGCCTTGTGCACAGTAGCTTTGATGCTGAATCCTTTAAACAGTTAGCACTTACCAACATTGCGCCACTGGGGTTGATGGATCGCTCGGCGCATATTGCCGCAGCCTTGAAAGCGACATTACCTGCCAAATTCTCGGATGCCACAGACATCCTGCTCAATACGCTGACGCCACCGAATGTGCATACCGAGCGCCTGGGTTTGAGCGTGTTTTTCTACCTGCCGCATACACGCTTTGTTGCCGAGTATGGCCGTGATGCGCAACATAATGGTGGCGAGGATCCGTTTGAAGCCGCCATGCGCGCCCAATATGAATTGACGCGCCGCTTCACAGCCGAGTTTTCGATTCGTCCGTTTTTGATGCATGATTTTGACCGTACACTAAACCAGTTAACGCAATGGCTGGATGATCCTGACCCGCATGTGCGGCGCTTGTGTTCTGAAGGTACACGCTCGCGTTTGCCATGGGGCGCACGCATCCCGCAATTGATTAAAGACCCGACGCCAACCTTGCCGATTCTGGAGGCGCTCAAAAACGACCCGAGTTTATATGTGCGCCGCAGCGTGGCAAACCACCTGGGCGATATTGCCAAAGACCATCCGGCAGTGGCATTTGAAGTATGTGAGCGCTGGCTCACCAATGCTGACAAAGACCTGAAGTGGGTGATCCGCCATGCCGTGCGCCATCCGGCCAAACAAGGCCATGCGACGGCGATTGCCTTGCGCAAGGCAGCCGGGGGCAGATAGTGGCGAATAGCGTACAACAATGGCTACAAATAGCGCGGCAACAGCTGGCGCAACTTGTCCCGCCCGATGAGGCCAGCATTGAGGCGCAAATATTATTGATGCATGTGCTGAATGTGAACCGTGCCTGGTTGATTGCGCACGCAACTGACAGCCTAGCGGCCATCTCTCTTAATACGGTGGAATCACTCTTGCAGCGTCGTTTGCAAGGCGAACCGGTTGCGCATATTTTGGGCTCACGCGAGTTTTTCGGGCTCGCGCTCAAAGTGACGCCAGACACGCTGATTCCACGCCCGGATACCGAAACGCTGGTCGAAGCTGCCTTAGAAAAAATCAACGGCCGCATGCGCGTACTCGACCTGGGCACTGGCACCGGTGCCATTGCACTGGCGATTGCCAAGCATGCACCAAACTGCGAGGTGGTTGCGGTAGATGCGTCAGCGGCTGCGCTCGCCGTCGCCACAGAAAATGCAGCAACGTTGCAGCTCAACAATGTGCAATGTGTTGCCAGCCACTGGTTTTCTGCATTACCTGCAAACAATAAGTTTGACCTCATCGTCAGCAACCCGCCTTACATTGAGAGCAGTGACCCGCATTTGCAACAAGGCGATTTGCGTTTTGAGCCTATGACTGCGCTGGCCTCTGGCGTAGATGGCCTGCAAGATATCCGGCAGATTGTTGCCCAAGCGCCAGGCTATTTGAATGACGGTGGTTGGCTGATGCTGGAGCATGGTTACAATCAAGCCGACGCGGTGCAGCAAATGCTGCAGGCATCTGGCTTGCAGCAGATTCAAACCCTGCAAGATTTGGGTGGCAATCCGCGAGTCACTTTAGCGCAATGGCAGACACCTGTGACAGAACAACAATAATCAATAAAATTAACTTAAAAATTATCTCAGGGGGCAATGCATGATTCAAAAACTACGCTTGGCGATCCGCAACGATTTAGAGGCGCCAGAAGAAACCAGGTACTTTGGCTCAGGCTGGTTAAGCGGGGTGGCGGCGCTGATACTTGGTATCGCCAGTCTATGCTTGCTGTTAGGCGAGCGCTTGCAAGGGGTGTTTTCAACCCAGATGCTTTCACCACTCTACGCCTTGCCGCAGTTCACGCTGATGATTCAGGCCTTGTTATTAACCAGCTTTTTACTCGCATGCAGCAACCTGGTGTTACGCCGCAATCGCGTGCTGGGGTTTAGTGCCATTGTGCTGGTGTTGCTCACCATTACCATTGCCGAAACGACAGATGCTCAGGCCGCGCGCAACAGCAATATCGCTCTCAGCCTCGATTGGTTTGTGCTCAATATCTTGCTCACTGGCTTTTTGTTTATTCCGCTAGAGAAACTGTTTGGCCGCCTGACCCAGCAACCCCTGTTCCGGGACGAGTGGCGTGAGGATTTGTTTTACTTTTTAATCAGCAGCGTGTTTGTGCAAACACTCACCTTATTCACGCTAGCGCCTTCGATGACCATTCTGCACTACACCGGCGATTGGGCCAGTATGCGACAAGTCATCGCCAGCCAGCCACTGTGGCTGCAAGTGATTGAAATCATGTTTTTAACCGACTTTGTGCAGTACTGGTTTCATCGCGCTTTTCACCAAATCCCTTTTTTATGGGGCTTCCACGCCGTGCATCACTCTGCCAAAAAGATGGACTGGCTGGCAGGATCACGCATGCACATTGTAGAAATTATCGGCTTGCGTAGCATGACTGTGGTGCCGATGTATGTGCTCGGCTTTGCTGAAGGCGCGTTGCATCTCTATATTTTGCTGGTGTATCTCAACGCCACCTTTGTGCACGCCAATGTCCGCTTTAATGTCGAGTGGCTGAAACCGTTGATCGTCACACCGCGCTTTCACCACTGGCATCACGGCATTGAAAAAGAGGCGATTGACGTCAATTTTGCCATTCACTTCCCGCTGTTCGACAAGTTGTTTGGCACTTATTACATGCCTAAAAACCAGTGGCCCAGCGGCTATGGTATCGGCGGCCATCCCGTGCCTAATGGCTACTGGAAGCAATTGATGTATCCATTTAAAAAATAGCGCCCGGATCATTGCGCACGATTTTTGCTGTGAGCAATCTATCTGTGCGTAATGAAAGGAAGACCATGCTTCATTTTAACTCTATCAAAGCGGTGTTATTTGACCTGGACGGTGTGCTCTATGTCGGCCAACAGCCAATAGACGGTGCGATTGAGGCGGTTGCCAACATCCGCAAGGCGAGCATCGCCGTGCGCTTTGTCACGAACACCAGCACCTTGTCGCTCGCCGCTTTGCAGCAAAAAATGAACAGCCTGGGCTTCAATGTAGTGCCAGAAGAAATCATCAGTGCACCACAAGCGACCATTCAATACCTAAAAAAACAGCCCAACCCGGTGTGCAAACTGTTGCTGGCAGACGACGTTAAAAAAGACTTTGCCTGTTTTGACCAATCTGAGCGGTCGGCCAATTATGTGGTGATCGGCGATATCGGTGATGGCTGGTCTTACGAGTTGCTCAATGAGGTATTTCATTGCCTGGTCAATGGAGCGCAGCTGATTGCGATTCACAAAAACCGTTTTTGGCAGACGGATACCGGCCTGCAAATGGATATCGGCGCCTTTGTCACCGGCCTGGAATATGCCAGCAATACCAAAGCCATGCTGATGGGCAAACCTTCGCAACACTTTTTCAATATGGCGCTAGATGCCTTACGCCTCAAACCGCATGAGGTGGTGATGGTGGGCGATGATATTGATGCCGATGTCGGTGGCGCGCAGGATGCCGGGTTGCATGGTGTGCTGGTGAAAACTGGCAAATACCGCGAAACCTACACGCGGCTGTCAGCGGTGGAACCTGATGCTACGATTCCGTCGGTGTCTGATTTGCCTGCATTATTGGGATGTTTGTCAGCGACGCCTTCTTGAAAGCCCGCCGCGCCCCATCTCGCCGTTTGGCGGGCTGCATAGTATAATTGCAGCATGTCTGAATCGAATTCTGTTGGTATCGTCAAAGCGCAGGTTGCGCATTTCACCCAGCCGCTTACCCTGAAAAGCGGCGCCGTGTTGCCACAATACCACCTGACCTATGAAACCTATGGTGAGCTTAACGCGGCTAAAACCAATGCCGTGCTGATCTGTCACGCCTTGTCTGGCAACCATCACGTCGCTGGCCGCTATGCGGCAGATGATAAATATCCTGGCTGGTGGGATAACCTGATTGGCCCCGGCAAACCGTTAGACACCAATAAGTTTTTTGTCATTGGCCTCAATAATCTGGGCGGCTGTCATGGCAGTAGTGGGCCGTCCAGTGTAGACCCGCTCACCGACAAGCCTTACAGCGCGACTTTCCCGGTAGTCACTGTTGAAGACTGGGTAGAGTCACAAGCCCGCTTACTCGACTATCTAGGCATTGAACAACTGGCCGCCGTGATTGGTGGCAGCCTCGGTGGCATGCAGGCCTTGCAATGGAATATTGCTTATCCGGAACGCGTGCGCCATGCCTTTGTGATTGCCTCTGCGCCTAATTTAACCGCGCAGAATATGGCGTTTAACGAAGTGGCGCGCCAGGCGATTATTACCGACCCGGAGTTTTTTAACGGCGACTATTACAACCACGGCACGGTGCCGCGGCGCGGTTTGCGCATTGCGCGTATGCTCGGCCATATCACTTATTTGTCTGACGACGTGATGGGCGAAAAATTTGGCCGCAAGCTGCGTCATGGTGATGTGAAGTATAGCTTTGATGTCGAGTTTGAAATGGAATCTTACTTGCGCTACCAGGGCGACAAGTTTGCCGGTGAGTTTGACGCCAACACCTATTTACGCATGACGCGGGCATTGGACTACTTTGACCCGGCGCTGGATTACGAGGGTGATTTAAGCAAAGCATTGAGCCGCGCCAAGGCCAAGTTTGTGGTGATTTCATTCACCACCGACTGGCGTTTTTCACCTGCGCGCTCGCGTGAAATTGTCAAAGCCTTGCTTGATAACGCCTTGCCAGTGAAATATGCCGAGGTTACCTCAGACCACGGCCATGACGCATTTTTGATGCCAGACCCGTACTACCACGACATCATGCGCGCGTATCTGGAGCAGGTTAAAGTATGACAAATGCTAAAATTACAAATATTCGCCCAGATTTTGCATTAATTACAAACTGGGTGCCTGCCAGAGCCAAAGTGCTAGACCTCGGTTGTGGCGATGGCACCTTGCTGACCCACTTACATGAAACCTTGGCAACCACGGGTTACGGCATTGAAAAAGACGACAGCAACTGGCTGGCTGCGCTCAAAAATGGCGTCGATGTGATTCAAATGAACCTTGAAGAAGGCCTGTCTGGCTTTGAAGATCAGTCGTTTGATACCGTGATTTTGTCGCAAACGTTGCAGGCCATGCACAACACCGAAAGCATCGTGCAAGAGATGCTGCGCGTGGGCCGCGAAGTGATTGTGACCTTCCCTAATTTTGGCTACTGGCGTAACCGCATGCAGATTACCTTCGGCACCATGCCAGTGTCTAAAAGCCTGCCTTATCAATGGTATGACACGCCCAATGTGCACTTGTGTACCATCAACGACTTTGACGATTTTTGTGTGCAGCACCAGATTCAGGTGATGGAACGCAAAGTGATTACCGGCGGCAAAGATGTGCATTTATTGCCCAACCTGATGGGCAACCTGGCAATGTATCGTCTAAGAAAACACAGCGCCTGATTGTCTTTATAACACAGCATCTTCTGACTGACTACATGGTCATCACGCCACAAAAAAAGCCCCGGTATTGCGCCAGGGCTTTTTTGTAATTTCGGCGGTTGATTAACTCAAATTTAAAGCCTTCAAGCGGCGATACAGGGTATTTCTGCTCATGCCAAGCTGGCGCGCAACCGCAGAAATATTCCCCGCCTGCTGCTGCATGGCGACACGGATCGCTTCATCAGATTGCGCTTTCAAGGTTAACCCAGGTTGCAACACCGTTTCGCGCTCGGCCTCTACCGCCATTTCATCCAAAAAGTCGTGCGTCAGATGCCGCCGCTCAATCACGCCACCATCCGCCAGTGCCACCGCCGTACGCAACACATTATGCAATTGGCGCACATTGCCCGGCCATGGGTGTGCAGCAAACACCGCCAGCACTTCATCACTGAGCGTCGCTTGGGGCGCCTGCTCAATTTGCAGAATCATCTGAATCAGGCGCGACATATCCTGACGCTGACGCAAGGCAGGCAATTGCACGGTCAGGCCATTGATACGGTAATACAAATCACTGCGAAACTCGCCCGCAGCCACTTTATCCTTGAGCTTCTGGTTGGTGGCACTCAGCAATATAAAATCCACTGGTATAGACTTGCTACCGCCCAATGGCGTGACACTGCGCTCTTGCAAGACACGCAACAACCTGGCCTGCAACGACAACGGCATATCGCCGATTTCATCTAAAAACAAGGTACCGCCATCGGCTTGCTGAATCTTACCGACATTGCCTTTGCGCTTGGCACCGGTATACGCGCCTTCTTCATAGCCAAACAACTCAGCTTCAATCAAGCCTTCTGGCAACGCTGCACAATTGACCGCAATAAACGGCTGCGCCCGGCGTGCACTGGCATCATGAATCGCGCGTGAAAATAACTCTTTACCGGCGCCGGTTTCACCCAGGATCAACACCGGGATATCACGGTTAAGCACTTGCTTAACCTGGCTGATAGCGAGTTTTAATTGCGGGTCACCACTATCTAATAATTCCAGGCTGGCAGCAGACTCACGAGGCACAGACGGCACCGGCCTGCTGGCAATGCTAGGTGACTGCACGCTAGAAGCACGCGCAAACAGGCGCGCACCGTTGCGCAAACGCAGCGGGAACAGCATGTCAGAAGCCAGGCCTCGCTGCTTGAACGCTGCCCATGACTCATCAAAAATATCTTCAAACGGGATGCGGCGCGCGGATAACACGTCTTGATCCAGCGGCAGGCCAAACTGGAACTGGCCGCTGCGGTTAATCGCCTGCAACTGGCCTTGTGCATCAAACAAGGCCACGCCTTCCCACAAGGTGCCAATAAACTCTGGCCGCACATGAAAATGCACGCCGATCTCACCCTCAGCCGTGGCATGGAACAAACGGTTTTCGACCATTTGCGCGGCCATCTTCACCAAAGCCAGCGTGTGTTGTTGCGGCGCATTAAAATCATTAGACACATCTAGCGTCGCCACCAAATGATTGTTAGCAGCAAAAATAGGCACGGCAGAACAACTCAACGAATGGTGATAAGCCATAAAGTGTTCGGCACCTTGCACGCTGATCGGCAGGCGCTCGACCAGAGCAGTCCCAATGGCATTGGTGCCGCGGTGTTCTTCACTCCACGAGGCGCCAGGCAACAATGAGGCACGCACCTGGTTTTCTTCGACGCCTTCACCGCGGGTGCGCAAAATCACGCCCTCGCTGTCAGTGAGAATCACCAGGCTGCGCGTATGCGCAATTTGCTCGCTCAGTGTGAGCATTTCCGGCTCGGCATGCGTCAGCAATAAACGGTTTTTTTCCAGTCGTTGCGCCAGTTCCTGCGCGGTAATAATCTGGTCTTCGGCTGGCGCCTGCTCGTCTACGCCTTTGACCATGCAACGACGCCATGAACGTGCAATCGCCTCAGCAATGGCACGCTGGTCATCACGCATGCCTGGCTGCGACATTTGAGAAGCGGGCGGAGAATATTTATTGGGCATTTAACACTGCACACCTGTCACATTGCATTGAACAACTGTATCAGTATGACACAGTCGTGAACAGTCAGCGCCACGCGGCCTGATTTTACGTCTGTTTTGATAAATCATTAAGCGATTGATTTTAATCTATTTTTTACTTTTTCCAAAATGAAACTGTGGATTGGCACGCGCGTTGCAATCATTGCACACACCGTCACAAGAGAAGCCTTTGTCGACGCTTGCAACACTACACATTCCAGCTTCACCGCAACCATTTTGGAGGTTATTTATGCAACAACGTATCAAGCTCGCCATCACTGCAATGATGCTAGCCAGCGTGAGCACCAGCGTATTGGCAAATGCCGAACTGGACGCCATGATGAAAGACGACAACCAGTGGCCGATGGCGCGTAAAGACTACGCAAACCAGGGTTACAGCCGCTTGTCACAAATCAACAAAAGCAACGTCAAACAATTAAAACTGGCATGGACATTTGCCACCGGCGTGAACCGCGGCCACGAAGGCGCACCACTGGTGATTGGCAATACCATGTACATCCACACCGCATTCCCGAACAACGTGTATGCGCTGGACCTGAACGACAACCAAAAAATCCAGTGGTCTTATTTTCCTAAACAGGATCCGGATGTGCAGTCTGTATTGTGCTGTGACAACGTAAACAAGGGCTTGGGCTACGGCGACGGCAAGATTTTCCTGCAACAGAATAATGGCGTGCTGGTGGCTTTGGATGCCAAAACCGGTGCCAAATTGTGGGACGTGAAAGTCAACGACCCGAAAATGGGCGCGGCCAACACCAACGTACCGCACGTGTTTAAAGACAAAGTCGTGACCGGCTGTTCTGGCGGTGAGTTCGGCGTGCGTTGCCATATTTCAGCCTACAACCTCAAAGATGGCAGCCTGGCCTGGAAGGCTTACAGCACGGGTGCGGATAGCGAAATGCTGATTGGCGCAGACTTTAATAAGGAAAACCCACATTACAGCGCATTGTCTGTCTACGAGGACGTCAATGGTGGTAACAAAATGGGCGGGTCTTTCAAGCCGCTGGACAAGTCTCAGCTGAAATACCCTGAGGCCAACCTGGGTGTGCGCACCTGGTTGAAACCGCAGCAGCAGAAAGACGGCTGGCAAAACGGTGGCGGCCCAACCTGGGGCTGGTACTCATACGATCCTAAATTGAACCTGATGTACTACGGCACTGGTAACCCAGGCACCTGGAACCCGGACGTACGTCCTGGCGATAACAAATGGTCGATGACGATTTTTGCCCGCGACCTCGATACAGGCATGGCACGCTGGGCTTACCAGATGACACCGCATGACGAGTGGGATTATGACGGCATGAACGAGATCATTTTGTGGGAAGCCAATGGCAAGCAACTGGCCTCACACTTTGACCGTAACGGTTTTGGCTACACTTTTGACCGCACTAACGGCACCTTGTTAGTGGCAGAAAAAATGCATCCATTCGTTAACTGGGCAACCAAGATTGACCTGAAAACAGGGATTCCGGTCAAAGATCCTAAGTACTCCACGCACCAGGATTACAACGCCAAAGGCGTGTGTCCTTCTGCGTTGGGGGTGAAAGACGAGCAGCCAGCGGCTTACTCACCAAAAAACAAAACCTTCTATGTGCCGCTTAACCACGTGTGCATGACTTATGAACCTGTTGAGTCCAAGTATGTGGCTGGCCAACCATGGGTAGGCGCAACCCTGACCATGTTTGCCGGTCCTGACGGTGTGATGGGTGGCTTTATGGCCTGGGATGGCCTCAAAGGCAAAGCCCAGTGGTACAACAAAGAGAAATTCTCTGCCTGGGGCGGCGCATTGGTCACAGCCTCTGACCTAGTGTTCTACGGCACGCTGGATCGCTGGGTCAAAGCCCTGGATGCCAAAACCGGTAAAGAGTTGTGGAAATTCCAGGTTGGCTCTGGCGTGGTCGGCAACATGATCACCTACGGCCACAAAGGCAAGCAATACGTCGGCGTATTGTCAGGCATTGGTGGCTGGGCGGGCGTAGCGATGAACCTGGGCCTGACCAACGATACCGATGGTTTGGGTGCAGCAGGTGGCTACAAAGAGCTGACCAAATACAACGCCGCACCTGGTGGCGGTGGCATGAACGTATTCAGTTTATAAGAGAGGATTTCTGATGCAATTACTCAACAAAACCTTGCTGGCAACCGCCTTGCTGGCGATGACCGCGTCAGCCATCGCAGGCAGCGGCGCCGAAGCCCTGGCACAAAAAAGCGGCTGCTTGCTGTGCCACGGCGTAGATAAAAAAGTGATTGGCCCGGCCTATAAAGAAGTGGCTGCCAAATACAAAGGCGACAAAACTGCTGAAGCCAAACTGGTGCAAAAAGTCAAAGCCGGTGGCGGTGGCGTGTGGGGCGAGATGCCTATGCCGCCTAACAGCCCGCAAGTGAAGGACGAAGATATCAAGACCATCGTCCAGTGGGTATTAAGTTTGTAGTTCCCCCGTGAAATAAAGCGTCAGTGGCCGTGCTAAGAGATGGCCGCCATGCTTGCAACGAAGCCTCCACTGACGCTGCATTTCCCACGTTTTACCATTGATCTCCGAGTGTTGCCAACCCGCAAGGGTTGGCTTTTTTTTGCCTGGCGATTAGCGGCCCGATAAAAGCGTTTACAATGCGGGCATGACCATCGCCCAAACCCTGTTTACTCGCCGCATGCTGATGTGTGTGGCCTTAGGCTTCAGTTCCGGCCTGCCTCTTTACCTGCTACTGCAACTCTTGCCCGCCTGGCTACGCAGTGAAGGCCTCAACCTCAAAACCATCGCCGCCTTTGCCTTTATGCAACTGCCCTACACCTGGAAATTTTTATGGGCGCCGCTGATGGACAGATATAGCCTGCTACAAGCGCTCGGTCGGCGCCGCAGCTGGATATTAGCCACACAACTGGCCTTGCTCGCCAGTATTATCAGCCTGGGCATGTTCCAACCACAACAAGACATCACCATGGTCGCCGTCCTTGCCACCCTGGTTGCCCTGTTTTCCGCCAGCCAGGACATCGTCATTGACGCCTACCGGCGCGAGATTTTAAGCGACCAGGAGCTTGGCCTTGGCAACAGCATACACGTCAACGCCTACCGGATTGCAGGCCTGGTGCCTGGCTCACTGGCGCTGATCCTGGCTGACCACCTGCCATGGTCGCAAGTGTTCTTGATTGTCGGCCTATTCATGTTGCCTGGTATCGGCTTTACCTTATGGTCACAAGAACCGGCCATTGTCAGCGTGCCAAAAACTTTGCTGGCCTCGGTGATAGAACCGTTCAAAGAATTCATGCAACGCAGCGGCTGGCAACACGCGCTGTGGGTACTCGTGTTTATCCTGCTATACAAACTCGGCGACAGCATGGCCACAGCACTCGCCACCCCGTTTTATATCGACATGGGCTACAGCAAAACCGATATCGGCGCCATCGCCAAAGGCAGCGGCCTCGTCATGCAAATTGTCGGCGCCTTTATCGGCGGCTTGTGGATGCTCAAACTCGGCATCAATCGTGGCTTGTGGGTGTTCGGCGTCGTGCAGGCCTTGTCTATTCTCGGCTTTGCCTGGCTGGCCCACAGCGGACCGTTTACAGAGATAGGTGCTGCTGAACGCAGTATACTCGCATTCGTCATCGGCTTCGAAGCCTTTGGCGTTGGCTTAGGCACCGCCGCCTACGTCGCCTACATGGCGCGCGAAACCAACCCCGCGTATACCGCCACACAACTCGCCTTGTTTACCAGCTTGTCGGCCGTACCGCGGTCCGTGTTCAATGCCCTCACAGGCGGGATGGTAGAGAGCTTGGGGTGGGAACATTTTTTTTATGTGTGTACGGTGCTGGCGATTCCGGGGATGTTGCTGTTATTTAGGGTGGCGCCTTGGCGGGAACACTAAGTAATTTCTCGTAACCAGTATTACTCGATACACCAACATTTGATAGTTGTTATGACTACTCGTTTCGCCTCTCGGCGAGTCACTTTCTGATGCTTGCCCCTCAGAAAGTAACCAAAGAGGAGGGCACCCAGCCATCACGGCCTTCGGCTCCCTTGCGTTGCTCAACAAAATAAGCGGTCACGAAACTCGCCCTAGCAGCTTGCACACTACGGTCGCTCCCTTCTCCCTTATTTTGTCTCCGCTACTCAGCGTGATGGGATGGGATGGGATGGGATGGGATGGGATGGGATTATTCTCATTTAAGTAGCAGCGTAGAAGTTTGAACGGTTAAAAAAACAGATTCTTTTTCTTCAATTCGATTTTGGTGGCAGTCGCATGGTGTTCGGGGTCCACATCTGCCGCGCCGAGTAGCGCAGTCAAAATAAGGAGGAAGGGAGCGACTGTTCGAATCCCGCAGTAGCTCACGTTTTGTGTGAGCTACCAGGTTGAGTTTCGTGACCGCTTATTTTGACGAGCAACGCAGGAAACAAGCGGAAGCTGGGGTGCACTTTCTTTTGGTTACTTGTTCTTTGGGCAAGCAAAGAAAAGTAACTCGCTAACAAAGCGAAAAGCAACCTCACAAACAACCACAACGGCGTGGGCAAAAATACCCACCCTACGACTAGGTCCCGCCGACAACGCGAAAAGAAACCACCCAATATAAAGAACAACGTTTTATAGAAATCCCACCACGCCTGGATTCCGCCTAAAACTATAATGATACAGAGGGAATGATATGGCCGAGAAGTCCAAAAATAGCCTTCTTTAATCAATCCGCATAATCCACCGTCAACGGTGCATGGTCACTAAACCGTTCCGCCTTATACACACTGGCCGCCACCACTTTCGCGCCTAACGCTGGCGTTGCCAGTTGATAATCAATCCGCCAACCCACATTCTTCGCCCACGCCTGACCACGATTACTCCACCACGTATAGCATTCATCCGTCGTCTCTGGATACAAACTACGGTAGGTATCCACCCAACCGACACGCCCCAGTACATCGGTCATCCAGGCACGTTCTTCTGGCAAAAAGCCAGAATTTTTGCGGTTGCCTTTAAAGTTCTTGAGGTCGATCTCCTGATGCGCAATATTCCAGTCACCGCAAATCACCACTTCGCGGCCAGAGGCGATGAGCTGTTCCAAATGCGGTAAGAATAATGACATGACTTCAAACTTGAATTGCTGGCGCTCTTCGCCGCTGGAGCCGCTGGGCAGATATAAAGACACCACACTCAAATTGCCATACTGGCATTCGAGGTAGCGGCCTTCGGCGTCAATATGCGCATGGCCCAAGCCGATGATAACTTTATCTGCAGGCTGTTTGCTGTAGATGCCAACGCCGCTATAGCCTTTTTTCTCGGCATAGTGAAAATAGCCGTGGTAACCAGGTGGCTGCAACATCTCGGGCTGCATGTCGGCGGCCTGTGCTTTGAGCTCCTGCAAGCAGACAATATCGCCGCCACTATTGGCCAGCCACGGCAAAAAGCCTTTGTTACAGGCCGACCGTATGCCATTGAGGTTCAAGGTTATAATACGCATTGTTTAAATACTTTCTGCTTTTAAAAATGACTGCCAACACACTCAGTGCCGATTTTATTGCTTTTTCCATCCAGAAACAGGTGTTACGCTTTGGTGAATTTAAAACCAAAGCCGGCCGTTTAAGCCCTTATTTTTTTAACGCTGGCCTGTTTGACGATGGCGAAAGCATGCTCAAACTGGGCGAGTTCTACGCTAACAGCATTCTACAGTCTGGCCTGCAATTCGACATGCTGTTTGGGCCCGCTTATAAAGGTATTCCCCTGGTCACCGCCATCAGCATCGCCTTTGCGCGTATGGGTAAAAACTATCCTTATGCCTACAACCGCAAAGAAGCCAAAGACCACGGCGAAGGCGGCACCTTGGTCGGCGCCGCGCTCAAAGGCCGCGTGCTGATTATTGATGACGTGATTTCTGCAGGCACTTCTATTCGCGAGTCAGTCGAATTGATCCGCAACGCGGGCGCAACGCCTTGTGCAGTGAGCATCGCGTTGGACCGCCAGGAAAAAGGTCTTGGGGAATTATCTGCGGTACAAGAAGTAGAACAAACCAACCAGATGCCAGTCGTCAGCATCGCCAAACTGGCCGACCTGTTTGCCTATCTGCAAGGCAACGACAAGCTGGCGCAATACTTCCCGGCGATTGAAGCATATCGCGCGCAATATTGCGTAAGATAAGACCGTGCGCCAAACAATAAAGCGAGCAAATGCTCGCTTTATTTATTTCAGCATGCCCATTAAACGCGACATAATCAGTGCCGGGTTATTCTCCACCGCGCCATTCGGCGTCAATTGATTCACGACATCCGGCAAATGCTCGGCAATTTTGCCAGTCAGTTCATCAGTGCTCATATTCAACTTACCAGCGATACCAGCCAACACAGAACTGCCCAACGCGGCACCAATTTGCTGCGCATTGACATTGAGATTAGCGCCCGTGCCGACCCAGGAATCCACCTGCTCAGACAAACCACCACTTTTCAGCGCTTCTAAAATACCTGGCAAACCGCCATATTGCTGAAACAACTCCATGGCCAGTTTGGCCAAAGGGCCTTTATCACCCATGACTTTGTTCATCATGGCACCGGCGACGCTATCGAATAATCCCATTATGGCTCCTAAATAATCATTATATTGAATCTTACTTTTTCGCCTCTCGGCGAGTCACTTTCTGATGCTTGCCCCTCAGAAAGTAACCAAAGAAGAGGGCACCCAGCCATCACGGCCTGCGGCTCCCTTGCGTTGCTCAGCTTAGGACTTTCGTCCGATGCTTTGCTGGACTTAGGCATAAGCCGGTCACGAAACTCGCCCTAGCAGCTTGCACACTACGCAAGCTGCCGCGGAACTCAAACAGTCGCTCCCTCTTCTCTTATTTTGTTTCCGCTACTCAGCGTGATGGAATGGGATTTATCTCACTTAAGCAGCAGTGCCAAAGTTTGGACGGTTAAAAAAACAGATTTTTTCTTCAATTCGCGAACGGTTGCAGTCGCATGGTGTTCGGGGTCCCCATCTGACGCGCCGAGCAACGCAGGATTGGCGGGAGTCCTCGGTCATCGGCTGTCCGAATCCCGCAGTAGCTCACGCTTTGTGTGAGCTACCAGGTTGAGTTTCGATGGCCGCCCGGCAAACCGAGTAGCGCAGGGAACAAGCGGAAGCTGGGGTGCATTTCTTTTGGTTACTTATTCTTTGTGCAAACAAAGAAAAGTAACTCGCTGAAAAAGCGAAAAGAAACCTTCCAACCAACCACAAAACCTAACAAACACCCTCACCAGCGTGGGCATCCATGCCCACCCTACAACTACGATTTGGTCCCGCCGACAAAGTGAAAAGGAACCACCCAATACAAAGAACAACCTTTTATAGAAATCTCAACACGCCTGGATTCCGGCCAAGGCCGGAATAACATCAAAACCGCTCGTGCGCACCCAAATACCGCCATTGCCCAGGCGGTAACTTACCCAGGTTAATACTACCAATCCGAATCCGTTTTAACCCAACCACATGTAACCCAACTAATTCACACATACGACGAATCTGCCGTTTGCGGCCTTCACGCAACACAAATCGCAATTGGTCTTCATTCTGCCATGACACTTTGGCAGGCCTTAACTGCACGCCATCCAAGCTGAGGCCATGATTTAATAACGCCAAGCCATTATTACTCAACTGGCCTTCTACTCGCACCAGATATTCTTTTTCTACATTGGAGTCATCGCCAATCAGCTTACGTGCGACGCGGCCATCTTGCGTGAGTACCAGCAAACCTGTGGAGTCGATATCCAATCGACCAGCCGGGGCCAGGCCACGTAAATGGCCGCGCTTGAAGTCGATGCCACTGCTGTCTTCTGCCCATTGATTGTCGGGATTAAATAGCACAACCGCAGGTTCATAGCCATCTTCGGCTTGCCCGCTCACGTAACCAACAGGTTTGTGCAGCAAAATGGTGACGGTTTCGGCCTGGTGCTCTTTGGCATAGGCACTGATCACGATCTCGGCATCCGGTGCAATCCGTGTGCCTAAGGTTTCGATAATTTCACCATCAACCTTGACCCAGCCGTTGGCAATCCAGTCATCGGCCTCACGGCGTGAGCATAGGCCGCGGTCTGCCATCACTTTAGATAAGCGCGGCTGCAAATCACTTTCCGGTGCAGCAGGTGCTGGCCTGCGCGCGAGTCTATCAACAGTTTTTTCGGCATATGGGCGATCTTTATCACGCGGTTTTTCGCTGCGGCCAGCGCCTGATCTGGCCGCGGACGGACGGCCGCCAGCATGTGCCGGCTTGCCTGCAGGTTTACGCGCGGCTTGATCTTTAAAGGTTTTTTCTTTGCGTGGCGCTTGTTCGTTAGGGGTTGATTCTGATGCACCCTCTGCGCGCGGGTCTTTTTTAATCACTGGCGCTTTGGTGCGGTCGCGCAGCTCTGGTGACATGCGCCTGACCGTTTTCTGGCGGGGTTGATCAGCGGTAGCGGGAGTTTTATTGAGTTTGAGCGTAGACAAAACAGTCGTCTCACTAATGAAAGATGAATAAGGTGCTATTGTAGTTTATTTGGCTGCTGACGCACGAAAATTCAGGTTGCCCGGCTGCTTGCGCGCACTTTCGGGCATATAGCGCAAAATGCTTTCGGCGCGCGCTAATTCTGGCTTTTTGGCTATAAACTGCTGCTTCCAGGCGCGATGCGGATTTTTGATGATGCCTGCCAGCCACGCAGCTTGAATCGGATTCATCTGCGCAGGGGAGAGGCCGAAGTAATAGCTTGCCGCCGCATGCGCACCACACAAACTCGGGCCCCAGTCGACCGTATTCAGATACAGGTTGAGAATTTGCGTTTTATCCAGTGTGTTTTCCAGTTGTACGGCATACAGCAATTCTTCTATTTTGCGCTTCCAGGTGCGCTCGCCGTTGGTAAACATATACTTCACCACTTGCTGGGTAATGGTGCTGCCACCCACGGCTTTGTCTGTGCTTTCTTTGCCCAACAAATGCTGCATTTGCGTGATGGCATAGCCGGGGTGGTGCCTGAACTCAGCATCTTCGGCAATGATAGTCGCCATCGGTAGCCAGCGGCCCATTTTATCGTAACTGAGCCAATGTACTTTTTCCGGATGTTTTTGTTCATCCAGCAGCGGGCAATCATATTGCACAGACGCAGTGGTGACCTTGCTCAAGTCCAGCCCGCTGACCTGTAATTGCGTGAGCTGAGGTTGTAAACTCCAGCTTTGCCTGGGCCAACGTAAGGTGCCCGTGGCGTAAAGAAAGCCAGAAACCGTAGCTTGCGCGATAGCATTTGAATGCGAATATAAGGGGGTTAATAAACTGGTAAGCGGCGTCGTCGGCAGTGTCCAGTTCAGTTTCAACGCGCGCATGGTCGCCTTGCCTTCAAAATCAATCTTGAACGGCTGGTTGGCCGCATCGACTAATAAATGCCCACTTAACTGCTGGCCGTCGAGCTTTAACCACAACTCCACCGCGTCCAGCACCAGTGGTTTATCACTGACAGATTTCGCCTCCAGCCAACACTGCTGGCAATGCACGCGCAAACCATCGGCATCATAAAGCCGGATATCACCATGATGCAGACTGAAGCCTTTTTTATCCAGCAACCAGCGACCGGCAGGGGAGGTCGCCAGCATCAGCATGGGCAAGACGCGTACTTGTATACCACTGCCGATGGGCAATTTCACCCGCCAGGCGGTTTTGTCATAGGGTTGCCAAATCCAGGCAGCCACGCCGAGGACTGCCAGCAAGCTGGCAATCAACAAGCTAATGACGAGGCGTTGGCACCATTTTTTCAGCATTGTGGCGTCACCTTAAACCAACAAACGCTCCACCACCTTGCCTTGCTGCAGATGGCTTGCAATGATGTCATCAATATCGCTTTCATCAACAAAGGTATACCACACCGCATCCGGGTAGATCACCATCACGGGGCCTTCGCCGCAGCGGTCCAGGCAGCCGGCGCGGTTGATGCGCACTTTGCCAGCACCGGCCAGGCCTTGTTGCTTGACCTGCTTTTTCATGTAGTCAAAAGCCGCCTCGGCGCCTCTGTTCATGCAGCAGTCTTCGCCGTTTTCGCGTTGATTAAGACAAAAAAAGACATGGTATTGAAAGTGGCTTGTGGTCATAACGATTGCCTTATAAAGCCTCGCACCGAATGCAGCGCTTATTCGGTGGAGAGTTGATCATCTCTGCTAAAGGTCCAGGTACGCGTAATACTTAGGACATCGGTATCGTGACGAATATCCTGCGGAAACACCGGAAATGGCGCAGCCAATTGGACAATACGGCGCGCAGATTCATCCAGCAACCTGTACCCGGAACTCTGGTGGATACGAATACTTTCTATACTACCATCGGCTTTCACCGAAACGGTCATTTGCAGTTTGCCGTAGAGCTTTTGGGTCATCGCGGCTTGTGGATAATTCAGGTTACCGACGCGCTCTATTTTTTGCCGCCATTGCTCAACATAATTGGCAAAACGGTATTCGCGGGTGCGCGCGCCAATAAACTGGCGCTTGGGCCGCATTTCGTATTCTTCCTGCTGCTTGGCAATCAGCGCCTCCAGCTTGGCCATCTCTTGCATAGCTGCCGTTTGTGGTTGTGCGTGCACAGGCACATGCTGTGAAGGTGGTTGCTGCTTGGTGGCCGGATATGGCTGCGACAAGGGCGGCGTCTGCAAACTGGTCATGGCCTGGCTGGCTTTTAACTGTGTGAGCAGTGCTTGTGCTTCTTGTTCCAGTTGCGCCACACGCTGTTTTTCACGCACCAGCTCAGCCTCATGCGGACTGCTCGCCGTGGTGGCTGACGGTAGCGTGGCTTGAGCAGCCTGTGGCATCGAGGCTGGCATGTGCTGCACGCTGGGCAGCGCACTTTTCATTTTGCGCTTTTCATCGGTATTGCCACCGCGGTCCAGATTGGCTTGCGCCAGCGCATCGGCTTTTTCTGGCGCACTTTGCGTTTTGCTATTCACCAGCATCACTTCCAATGAAGGTATCTGGTCTTTAAAGGCTTTAAGTTCCGGTTGAAAATGCAGCGTCAGCAGCACCGCATGCGCCAATAGCGAAAACCACAACGCCCAGACCAGTGGCGAGCGTTTACGAAAGCCATCACGCGCACTCATCGGCGATCTGCCTGCTTATCCCTGCAACGCCTGCAATAGTTTTTGATGTACGCCACCAAAGCCGCCATTGCTCATCACCAGCACATGATCCCCTGGCTTGGCCATGGCAGTCACGGCAGTCACGAGTTGATCTAGATCGTCATAGGTTTGCGCTTTTTGCTGGATAGGGGCTAAGGCAGCGGCAGCATCCCAGCCTAAATTATTGGCATAGCAAAATACGGCATCGGCATCACGCAGGCTATCGGGCAAGGCGTCTTTCATCACGCCCAATTTCATGGTGTTAGAGCGCGGCTCCAGCACGGCCAGAATGCGGGCGGTGCCGACTTTGGCGCGCAAACCAGCCACCGTGGTGGCAATCGCCGTTGGGTGGTGGGCAAAGTCATCATAGACGGTGACCTCACTGGCCACGCCTTTGATCTCCATGCGGCGTTTGACGTTTTTAAACTCACCGAGAGCTTCAATCGCGATACAGGGTGCGACGCCGACATGGCGTGCGGCAGCAATCACAGCCAGTGCGTTGCTGCGGTTATGCTCACCGAGCAAGTCCCAACTCACATTACCCTGACGTTCGCCGTTTAAATACACATCAAAACGGCCTTGCGCATCCACGTTTTGCACTTGCCAGCCACTGGCGCTGTCTATGCGTTCTAATGCGCTCCAACAACCACGCGCAATCACGCGGCCCAGGCTGTCCTGCTGGTTGGCCACGACCAGGCCTTGTTGTGGCACAGTACGCACCAGGTGGTGAAATTGTTTCTCGATGGCAGGCAGGTCTTCAAAAATATCGGCGTGATCAAATTCCAGGTTATTCAACACCGCCGTGCGTGGGCGGTAATGTACAAACTTGGATCGCTTGTCGAAGAACGCCGTATCGTATTCATCGGCTTCGATGACAAAAAACGGCGAGACTGATTTCTGGTCTTGTTTAGGCGTTTGTGGCAAACGGGCAGACACGCCGAAGTTTTCTGGCACCCCGCCAATCAAAAAGCCAGGTGCCAAGCCAGCATATTCCAGCACCCAGGCCAACATGGAAGAAGTCGTGGTTTTGCCATGCGTGCCCGCGACAGCCAGTACCCACTTACCTTGCAACACATTCTCAGCCAGCCATTGTGGGCCAGAAATATAAGGTAAGCCCTGGTTGAGGATTTCTTCCATGAGCGGATTGCCACGAGTGACCACGTTACCAATCACATACATATCTGGATTCAGGCTGGTTTGGCTAGGGTCGAATCCCTCAATGAGCTCGATGCCTTGCGCTTCGAGTTGTGTGCTCATGGGTGGGTAAACATTGGCATCACACCCGGTGACACGGTGACCGGCCGCTTTAGCCAGCACGGCGATGCCGCCCATAAAAGTGCCACAAATACCGAGGATGTGAATGTGCATAAATTTTACCAAAACAATGAATGCATGCATTTTACCAAACAACGTCTGGTAAAGCGGTAGCGATTAGCGCTCAATTTTTGGCAAATAATGGCTGGTACTGGCGGCAGCGGACCGCAATATCCGCGGCCTGGAAAATATCGGTAATCACCGCCAGCGCATCAGCCCCGGCCTGCACCAAGGGGCGGGCGTTATCCAGCGTAATGCCGCCAATGCCGACGACGGGCACGGACAATACCTGCTTAGCTTGGGTAAATAATGCAGCAGAGGCGCTTGGCGCATTGGGCTTGGTAGAAGAAGGGTAACAAGCGCCAAAAGCCACATAACTCGCACCGACAGCCTGTGCCTGTTCGGCCAGCTCAAAGCGGTTATAGCAAGATGCGCCGATGATTTTCTGTGGGCCCAGCACTGCACGTGCATCGGCGATGGCACTATCATGCTGGCCGACATGTACGCCATCGGCATCCAAGGCCGCAGCCAGCGCCACATGGTCATTAATCAGCAATGGAACATTGAAGTGGCGGCAAATCGCCAGCAGGGCTGTCGCCTGCTCTAAACGCAAAGTGTCACTGGCCGTTTTATGCCGGTATTGCACCAGCGATACGCCACCTTGCAATGCCTGTGTCACCTGCTTGCAAAGCAACTCAGTGTCATCGCAATCTGGCGTGACCAGATATAAGCCACTAATGCTGCAGTTCACTCGCTTTTTCCTGCACGTCTGACTCGCGCGCCCAGAAGAACCGGTCAGGAATAAATTGCCCCATGCCAGGGCGGAACGCATGACGCAAGGTCTGCCAGGTAAATTCCTGCGCTTCATGCACAGCTTCTTCCATGGTCAATCCGTGCGCCAGGCAAGCGGTAATCGCACTGGTCAAGGTACAGCCGGAGCCATGATAACTGCCCGGCAGGCGCTCCCAGTGGTAATCTTTAATCAGCCCCGGAATCTCGTTTTGCACACCGTACAGACTGTTGACCACATCTAGCGAGCGCTCGTGCGTGCCGGTGATCATCACATACTCGCTACCCATGCCCAACAGACGCAATGCACACTCTTCGAGCGAGCTATGTTTCACCTCGTCGCCCTCATCGTAATAAGCCAGGCGACGCGCCTCCAGGCTATTCGGTGTAATCAGCGTCGCTTGTGGAAACAGCAGTTCGCACATGGCGGCCTGCATTTCTTCATTAGACAGCTCATCACCGCGGCCAGAAGCGAGAATAGGATCAATAATTAATGGTACATCCGGATAATCGGCGACGATTTCGGCAATCACCGCTACGTTTTCCACACTGCCTAACAGGCCTAATTTAAAGGCGTTTACCGACACATCTTCAAGAATAGCGCGTGCCTGATCATTGATCCAGTCCGCATCCAGTGGCATCACACTTTCCACACCCACGGTATCTTGCACCGTAACGCCGGTAATCACAGACAGCGGGTAACAACCAATACTGGCAAGCGCCATGATATCTGCCTGCACACCGGCACCACTGCTGGGGTCGGTTGCTGCAAAGGTTAAAACGGTGGGGGGGGTGATGGCCATGAAAATTCCTTTGGAGCGGCTGACGGGAATCGAACCCGCGTATCAAGCTTGGGAAGCTGGCGTTCTACCATTGAACTACAGCCGCATACGAATGGCATTATTTTACTTGCTGTCGCGACGAATACAAAACATTATTCGGCACAAAAGCAAAAGCCGGACAATTGTCCGGCTTTTGCTTAGCCACTTAAATTAAATACAATTTGAGTTCACGCCATCTGGCAATTTCACACCAGAACTCAAGATAGGCGTACTACCCAAGCGATCTTCATTGGTTGGGCAAGCCACCGCATCCAGGTCTTCCTCGTCACCCGCAGCAGGGTTCAGAGAAACGATAAACATCGTATTCAAGATTGGATTGTTCGGAATCAAGCCACCTAAACCTGCCGTATCACGCGGCGAAGCAAATGCAGCCACAGGCGGCGTTACCGGCACGGCAGTAATACTGCCTGTTGCGGTAGTGTCGTTGATGACCGTGGTGTATGCATTGTAGATCACTTTACCTTCGTTGGTCAGCGCGCTGGTGATCGTCGTTGCACCTGTCGTAATGACCTTACCGGCACCCACAGCAGCCGTATCAAACGATGCGCTGGTTACCGCCGTTGGCGAGAAGGTCACAACATCATTATCAAGTACGCCGCTGGTCGTCAGACTCAAACCAGTCAGATCAGTGACTGAATTGTTACCATCAAATACCTTTGTGGATGTGCCTGATAAGGTTGCGGTAACTGTTGGCGTCACCTGATGCACAAAACCGTTGCCGGTACCTAACAAGGTGCCGCCAAATGCGGTACCATATTGCTTGTAATCATAAGTCGCCAGCAAATTGCTACCTTTGACATCGCCAGTTGGGTCATTGCTGTAAATCGTCCAGCGGCCTTTTGTACCAGTCGTGATGCTGGAGTTAGTGCTATTAATAAAGTGACGGCCAGCCACCAGTTGCACTGCATCAACCGCATTGCTGGTACTTAAGATATTGCCATTCATATAAACATCACGCATGGCTTGTACAAGAATTTTAGCGCCATTGCCTGCAATACCTGTCCCGGTTTTATCTCCACCCTTCACCGTCATTGCACCAACATTAATATCGCTATTCGCCGCTGTCGTTTGTAATGTCACCGCACCTGCAGCACCGCCAGATTTATTAGTACCAACACCATCCGCACCGTTCGCCATAATGTTTTGAGTGGTAATGCCGTTGGCGGCAACAATATTCACAGCGCCGGCACTCTTGCCGTCAGTGTTGTTACGGCCAGCACCGCCACTAGTGTCAATGTTTTTAGCCGTGACCGTACCAGCTGTCGCAGTGAGCGTGACTTTATTGCCAATGGCGTTAAAACCACCTTTGGTGGTGATATCCCCTACTGTGATATTACCCGTATTACTCTTAACACTGACTTCGCCTGAAATGGCGGACACAACGGAGTTACGACCTGCGTCACCGGCACGCGTTGTAATATTGCCAACGATAGCATCACCTGTGGTGGTAATGTCCACCTTACCTCCTGCGCCACCCACACCAACGGTACCTGCAGTAGGGTCAGCGTTTCCAGAGCCAGTGGAGCCAGACTTACCGCCTGAAGTATCAATATTGCCTATCATATTGAGGCTGCCAGCTTTGATCACAACACTACCACCATCATAGCCATTTCTTGCACTTGGAGGATCGGTGCGCCCTCTGGCATAAATGTTGGCAGACCCCAGATTGGCTGCGCCTTTAACAGTGATGCTCACGCTGCCTGCATGACCTAAACCGCTTCTGTCACCATCGGAGATAATGTCGCCCGCTGTGTGGCTCAAGGTTGCCGCAGACAACACGACACCGCCGCGGCCAGTAATATTGGCGCCTATCGCCAAGTTACCCACACCATCATTATCAGCATCTGCTTTCAAGTTGATACTGCCTGTGCCAGTCGTGGTCAAGGCTGCATTGACATTGATGTCATTGCCCGCTTCGAGACGAATATTGCCAGCGGTGTTGGTCATGGTGACCGCTGCATTAACGTTGATGTCTTTGGTGGCTTGGAGGAACAACTGGTTAAAGCCTGTGATCCCCGCCACATTAATATTGGTGGTGCCGCCTGCATTATCAGCAAACGCCACATCTGGTGTACCAGAAGGATTATCCGTGATACTAGAACCACTGCTGATCAAGTTGATGGTTTCAGGGTCCAACAGCACGGTCCCGCCCAGGCCGTTTGCTGCAGCGACATTCACTGTGCCCAGAAATGCCAGGTCTTGCTTGCCAGAAACCTCGACAAAACCACCATGACCACTGACTGCGCCGCCTTGTGCAGAAATGCTGCCGTAATACCGTGTGAGGTGATCGGCCCAGACCACCACTTTACCGCCATCCCCTTGTTTTAAGGCATCAGCTTTAATGGTGGCACCCTGCGCAATATAGGTGGTTCTGGCGTTATACACCGCATCGTTTTTACCTTGGTAATCACCGCCCACCAGTACTTTACCGCCGCCGGTATCACCAGAGGCATCCAACAAAGCGCCTTTCATCAGCGCCACTTGCTCGCCAGTGACCTCAATCGTACCACCTGTGGTGCCTTGGCCTTGTGCAATCAATTGACCAGACACCTCTACTTTTGAGTTATCTCCGCCTTCAAGGCGGATCACGCCATCGCGCTCAACCAACTGGTTAGCTTCGACGATGCCAGAAATATTAATTGCGGCCGAGCGTGCATTAGTCGCCATTTGCACCAAGCCACCATTGGCCTGAATCAGACCACTGTTTTTAACCAAGCCCTCTGCTGCCTGCCCGGTTAAATTCGCTCTGACCAGACCATTACCGTAAAAATCCAACACGGCTTCTTTCGCAGAAGCCAGTACAACACTGCCTCTGCTGGCGACCAGCGTGCCGGAGTTCACGACTTTTTTACCCAGCATCACGATGTAACCTTCACCCTGCGCTTTAATCACGCCGCGGTTTTCGATGTTGCCAGCCATGTTCTCAGCCGTAAACTTAAAGTTGCCTTGTAAAAATGCCTCGTTGCTGATATTCAAGGTAGAAGCGACGATATTACCAACGTTTACCTCGGCCCCTTTACCAAACAAAATACCATTCTGGTTCACCAGAAACAGGCTGCCGTTCGAATTGAGTGTCCCATTGATTTCGGAGCGGCTGTTGCCAATCACACGATAGAGTGCACGGCCAGCGTCTGGCATCACAACATCCAGTTGATGACCCTTCATCACGCCGAACTTGTAAAAATCCACAATATTGACATTCGCTGTATGGATATATTGCGTGTGCGTTGCGCTGATGTCTTTTACGGTCAGATCACCGGCAACCACGCCAGCGACGACATTGGTGTCTGCAAAAGAAGAGACTGGCATGACGGCAGCCACGAAAGCGCTCGCCACCACTACACGCCATTTACCTGCGGTGGTTAAGGCAGCCAGTGTCAGCTGTGCTGGCGCAATCGCTGCGCCCACTTGCCCGGCAACACTGGATTTACCCTTTGCGCGGGCCGTTTCGGCCACCGCTACCCAGGCTTGCTGGAGCTTGCTCCAAACTAGACGATAAACGTGATTTAAGGATGCTGCTTTCATGACACTTCTCCTTTATAGTAAGAAACGCCACTGATCTGCACTTGCGATCAGTGGGTTACCAACACTTCTCTCAATTCCTGATATGGGTGTAATTTTGGTTCAGGAAGTTATTTTTGTATGTAGCCCACTATGACTAATCGTGACCGCCTTCGCATTCAATCTCCAATTGAACACAAGCGCGGTCACACAGGCTACTTTTATATGTCCAGACTTTGTTGCCTGGATCAGGTTGACGACAGTGGTGAAACTAGAAATTTTTTCTTAACTGCGCCCAAAGCTGGTACTCGGTATTACTTTCAGCGCCATCAAGATCACGCTTTTGCTTTGAATAAGTCGTGGTCAACACCCATTGCGCCGGGAACTGAATATCTGTACCGACACCAATATGGTTAGAGCGCACATAGACACTGTTACCAATCGGATCATGGTTCAGTTTGCCACGGCCAGCATCATAAAAGGCAAACGGCGTCACTGACTGAATATAAGGCGTGACATCTGCCCCAGTCGTCGCAAAGGTTTTACGCACATCGGTGCCGACCATCCAGCCTTGATCCGCCTGACTTGGGATTTCAGAAAATTGACGCCAGCGGTTAATCGCGCCGATACCAAAACGCTCTGCAATATCGAGGTTATTCCCTGCGCCCTGATAGTCAGCACGCACGATCCAGTTCACCCCGTTTTCAAACACTTGAGTACGGCTTGAAGTCCAGTTCCACTTCACAAAACTGCCCTGGGTATCCAGCTGATTTCTGTCGTTGGTTTTTGCCGCAGAATCTTTATAAGAGACGTTACCGCCAGTCACCAAGAAACTCCACTGATAAGCGACACTGCCGATCTCATTGATCCAGTCGCCGACAAACCCTAACTCGAGGCTGCTGATATCACGACGATTGTTGATTGAAAACGCATTCACATCGTCATCTAAAATTTTGTAGTTACCGCCAACCTTGAACGCAACCCCTTTTTTGGTTTCACGCAGCAATGGATGTTCCAGCGAACCATAGAAATAATGGGCATCCCCAGACGCATCAAATTGCTTGAAAGGACCGCCTAACTTGTAATCGACATAGCTATAGGCCACATTCATAATGGTGCCAGCGCTGCCTACGGGGGTAAAGTACAAACCACTAATCGAGCGCTGACCTTCATCCCTGGACGTTTTACCAACCACCGCCAATTGGTCACCACGGCCGTGGAGATTATTCACCGCGACGCCAAAGCCCAATGTTTCACGGTTGGTGAAACGGTTACCATAGTTACTGGCACTGACAAAACCAGTGACGCGGGGCACGCGAGGTTCGACTGAAATTGCCACATCCGAGCTACCGACGGCCTCGCCGGGGTTCAGCTGTGAAGTCACCTGGATGCCCGGCAAGCCGTTCATCACCATAATATTGCGCACCAGATTGCGCTCATTAAGCACATCGCCTTTGTTCAAACCATATTCTGACAATGACTGAAAGTAAGCCTGGTCGAGGCCTGCACCCGTTTCTGCTTTGACTTCACCCAATGTGCCTTCGAGAATGGACAGTGATACCACGGCTTCTGTCGCCGTACTTTTTTGCAAATCCTGGGTCGGCAAGTAAACCTGCGTCAGCAAATAGCCCCGTTGACGGTAGTAATTACGAACGGTACCTACCGCCTCGTTCAATTCACGCATGCCGATTTCATGCCCGGTGAGGTAAGCCAGTTGCGCCGCCAGCACTTCGTCTGAAAACTGTTTGTTGCCCGAGAATTTGAATTCTTTGACAATGATTTTGAGGCTGGATTTTTTTTGTTTCTTTTCAGTCGCCGGGGTTTCCTGAGGCACCTGAATGATCGGTCTGGATTCAGGTAACACAGGTCTCGGCAAATTCTGCTGGATGTCTGGCAAAGAAACACCGCCAGCCAATACCTGAGAGGTGTAGCCTAGTGCCAATAACTGCAACAGGCCTATACGCTTTAATTGTGTGTTCAAGATAACTCCCCAAATCTTTCTAAAATCCAAAATCTCTTCAATGGTATAACAACGCCCAAAATTCCCTTAAAAAACACCCAAATACTAACTTTTTTTTACAATTTAAAAGGCGCTTAGTAGCATATTTGTAACTTTTGCTAATACTCCAGTGCATCTACATCCAGCACCCAACGGATTTTTGCTTGCAGCGGATGTGTCTTCACCCAGTCTACGGCCACCTGCAGTAGCTGCTGCAAGGCGCCGCGATGTGCAGACTGCAACATCACATAGCCACGCTCCATCTTGTTTAACCTGGCAATGCCGGGGCGTACCGGGTCATACACCAAAGGCTGATCCGGCAAAGTGGCGGCGTGTGTCGAAACATAGTCCCTGGCAGCCTGGCTAAAATCGGTCAAAAACTGATTCACCAGGCTGTAGTCTGGCGCTTCTGCTTTCATCACCGCAATATAAGTCGCGGGCGGAAACTGCATGGCCATGCGCTCTTGCAATAAATCGTTAGCAAAAGCGGCATAGTTTTGCTCACGTAAAGCGGCAAAAAGGGCATGCTGCGGAAAGGCCGTTTGCACTAACACCTCCCCTGGCTTATCTCCGCGGCCGGCGCGCCCTGCGACCTGCATCAGCTGGGCAAACAGGCGTTCGCTGGCGCGATAATCCGGGCTATAGAGCGCACTATCAATGTCCAGCACCCCCACCAGGGTCAGATTGGCAAAATCGTGGCCTTTGGCTAGCATTTGCGTGCCGATTAAAATATCTACCTGACCAGCATGCACCGCGGACAACAGCGCCGTTAAAGCATCCTTGGCCTGAATGGTGTCTCTATCCACCCGCGCCACCCGCGCCTGTGGAAACAGTTGCTGCATGCTTTCTTCAATACGCTGGGTGGCCTGGCCAATCGGGCGCAAATCGGGGTTACCGCAACTGGGGCATTGCACCGGAATCGGCTGCTCATCACCACAATGATGGCAACGCAATACGCGCTGGCGCAGGTGCAACACGGCTTTGGCAGAACAACGGCGGCAGTCTGCCAGCCACTGGCAGGCAGAGCAGTGCAATACGGGCGCATAACCGCGGCGATTAATAAACAGCAGGCTTTGCTCGCCACGCTGCAAACGCAACTCAATCGCTTGCTTCAACTGCGGAGTGAGCCCGGCTTCTGGCGGGCTATGCGTGGTATCAATGCAAAAAATACGCGGCAATTTGGCCTGAGCGGCTGCGCGTTTGGTCAGCGTCAGCAGGCGGTAACTGGCTTTTTTTGCATTAGGCACATGATGTTCCTGATCGCCTATGGCGTTGTACCAGCTTTCCAAAGAAGGCGTTGCACTGCCAAGCACCACCGGGATCCGGCATTGCTTGGCCCGCACCAGCGCCACATCCCGCGCGTGGTAACGCATGCCGTCCTGCTGCTTATACGAGGTGTCATGCTCCTCATCCAGAATCATCAATTTCAAATGCGGCATCGGCGTAAATACACTTAAGCGTGTACCAATCACAATACGTGCCGTGCCTGACTGCGCCGCCTGCCAATTTTGCAAGCGCTCACTCTCGCTTAAATGGCTATGTAAAGTCACCAGTGAAAACTGGCTCAAGCGGCTGCGAAAGCGGCTTTCCAGTTGCGGGGTGAGGTTAATCTCCGGCACCATGATCAGCGCTTGCGCTTGCGGCTCCGCCAGCACCGTTTGCAGCAATCTAATATAGACCTCGGTTTTGCCGGAACCTGTCACGCCGAATAACAACCAGGGCTGAAATCGGTTTAAGTCGCCCAGGATCGCGTTAACCGCGCCTGCTTGTTCATCATTGAGGGTGGGTGCCTGATCAGAGGCCGGCAGCGAAGGGCGCGTCGCAATCACTTCACGCCTGGAAACGTAGCCTGCATCCAGCAGGGGTTGCATGGCTTTGCGCCAGCCACTGGAAACCTCAGCCAGCATGGCTTCGCTACATTCATGCTGCTGGAGATGTGCAATCAAGCGGCCCAGCACTTGCTGCCGTTTACCGACAAAGTCGTCCGGGACTGTTTGCGCTAACTGGTACATCCACATTTTACGGCTCACGGCCGGTTTAATCTGGCGCAAACGCAAGGGCAGGCTCGCCAGCACCGTCTGCCCAAAAGGATAATGATAATAATCAGCGCAAAAGCGTAACAATTTCAAACTGGCCGCATCAAACGGCACATCATCAAACACTTGCAGCACGGCTTTGAGCTTATGCTGCGGCACATCCGTCTCTGTCACCAGCGCCATCACAATGCCAACCAGTTGCCTGCCGGCAAAGGGCACCACCACGCGATTGCCGACAAAAATGGGCAACCCGGGATTCAGATAATCAAACTGGCGATCGAGTGGCACATCCAGCACCACGCGCACAAAGCTGGCAGGAAAGGAGGCCTCAGGGTCGGTGGCGGTTGAACACATGGGTGAAAATGGCTAATTAGGTTAAAATGATGGTTTGACTATTCAGCACCATTTTAACCTTGAAACAAACGATCACAGCACTCATTCTGCAAGCGGTGAAACCGCTGGTAGAAGACACCTCCAGCCTCAATATCATTCTTGAGCGGCCAAAGTCTGCCGACCACGGTGACTTTTCGACTAATATCGCCATGCAATTGGCTAAACCGCTCAAGCAAAATCCACGCGCGATTGCGCAACAGATTATTGATGGTTTGCCTGCCAACAACGTCATTAGCAAGATAGACATTGCTGGCGCTGGCTTTATCAACTTCTTTGTCTCGGCGGATAGTAAACAAGCGATTGTGCGTGAGATTTTTAAATCTGGCGCCGCGTTTGGCCGCAACCAGGCTGGCCAGGCCGAAAAAGTACAGGTGGAATTTGTCTCTGCCAACCCCACCGGCCCCTTGCACGTCGGCCATGGCCGTGGCGCGGCGGTGGGCGACTGTTTGTGTCGCCTGCTGGATGCCAATGGCTGGCAGGTGACGCGTGAGTTTTATTACAACGATGCCGGTGCACAAATCGACAACCTGACCAAGTCAGTCTTGGCACGTGTGCAAGGCCTCAGTCCTGACGATGCAGGCTTTCCCGAAGACGGTTATCGTGGCGATTATATTGTCGACATTGCCGCAGCCTATCTGGCTAAAGCCACCATCACCGCCGACGACATGCAAGTGACCGCCAGCGGCGACGTCAGCGATACCGATTCTATCCGCAAGTTTGCCGTGGCTTACTTGCGCCATGAACAAGACCTCGATTTACAGGCTTTTCAGATCAAATTTGATGTGTTTTCACTCGAAAGTGCGCTCTACAGCGAAGGCAAGGTAGAAAACACCGTGCAATCCTTGATCGCCAGCGGCCACACCTACGAGCTGGACGATGCCTTATGGCTGCGCACGACCGCATTTGGCGATGACAAAGACCGTGTCATGCGCAAAAAAGAAGGCGGCTTTACCTATTTTGTGCCTGACGTCGCTTATCACCGCGAAAAATGGAACCGTGGCTTTAAACGCGTGATTAACGAGCAAGGCGCAGATCACCACAGCACCATTACGCGCGTGCGGGCTGGCCTGCAGGCGCTGGATGTCGGCATTCCACAAGGCTGGCCCGAGTACGTATTGCATCAGATGGTCACTGTCATGCGCGGTGGCGAAGAGGTTAAATTGTCCAAACGCGCGGGTAGCTACGTCACCCTGCGCGACCTGATTGAAGAAGTGGGTTGCGACGCCACGCGCTACTTCCTAGCGGCGCGCAGCCCGGATTCGCAACTGGTATTTGATATTGACCTGGCGCGCGCGCAAACCAATGACAACCCGGTGTATTACATCCAGTATGCGCACGCCCGTATTTGCAGCGTGCTCAACCAGTGGAACGGCGACGTGACCAGTTTATCGACGGCCGATTTGTCACCGCTACAAAGCGCCACCGAAACCGCCCTGATGCAAGCGCTGGGCCAATATCCTGAGGTTGTCAGCAGCGCTTGCCAGGCATTGGCGCCGCACATGATTGCCAACTACCTTAAGGAGCTAGCCAGTGCCTTGCATAGTTATTACAATGACACCAAATTTTTGGTGGATGAGTCACAGGTCAAACTGGCGCGCCTGGCACTGATCACGGCCACGCGCACCGTATTGCGCAACGGCTTATCCTTACTGGGTGTGAGCGCCCCGGAAAAAATGTAAGCATCTTTGCACAATGACTGCTTAACAGATTGGTAAACATCACACATGAGTCGCGACTACAAACCCTCACAAGCCAAAGCAAAAACCAAAAGCAGCGGCAGCACCTTTTTTAATGGCCTGCTGGTTGGCTTGTTCCTGGGTGTCGCACTGACCGTGGCGCTGATTATCTATATCAAAGGCGACCACAGCCCATTCTCCAGCGCGTTTAAAAAAGACGATGGCCAGCAAGAAATTCCGATTAAAAGCACGGTGACCGAGGAAGAAATCAAACCGGGCTCGACCTCAATTGAGGACCCGAACAAGTTTGATTTTTATACGATTTTGCCTGATACCGAAAGCAAAATCAGCGAACAGCAAGTGAAAAAGAACCCGACCATCAAGCAAGAAAGCTATTTTGTGCAAGTCGGCGCCTTTGCCAAAGAAGATGATGCCAACAACCTCAAAACCCGCCTGGCACTGGTCGGCTTTGAGGCGTTTGTACAAACCGCAGACATCCCGAACAAAGGCACCATGCACCGTGTGCGTATCGGCCCGCTGAATGACTTGGCCAAAATCAACAAAATCAGCCACGATCTGGAAACCAATGGCTTCCAGGCCAATCTGATCAAGGTCAATATCGAATCTTCAAACCATTAGTGCAGCTGTCATCGGATAGACAGCTGCCACGTTAATGCATAACGCTCCACAAAACTTAGGAAACTGACTGTATGAAAAATATGTTGTTGAGTTTGATGCTTTGGGCTGGTTTTACCGCAAGCAGCGCCTGGGCAGATCCACAAGTAGGCGAACAATTTGATCAGGTCGCGCAACAAATCACCACCGACCAACCGGCCAAAATTGAAGTCATGGAATTGTTCTGGTACGGCTGCCCGCACTGCTACCACATGGAGCAGCCACTGCAAGCCTGGGTCAAAAAACTGCCCGCCGACGTCTATTTCAAACGCATGCCAGCGCTACCTAATGCCAATTGGGCGCCGATGGCCAAAACCTATTTCGCCATGCAAGAACTCGGCGTGCTCGATAAACTGCATAGCCAGTTATTTGACGCAATCCACAAAGCAAAAACACTGAATCCAGCTGATGAAGCTGCTGCGATTGACTGGGTCACCAAACAAGGCGGCCTCGATAAAATCAAAGTAGAAAAAGCCTTTAAATCCTTTGCCATCAACATGCAAATGAACAAAGCCATGCAGACATTCCGCGCCTCTGGCGCTACCGGTGTACCGGCGTTGATTATTGATGGTAAATACGTCACCGGCAGCTCCATGGCCGGTGGTAATGAAGCCGCCTTGCAAACCGCAGACTTTATTATTCAAAACGTGCGTAAAGACAGAGCTGCTGGCAAAAAATAAGCAAGCTGCTGTATGCTAAAACGCCTGATGTCGCTATCAGGCGTTTTTTATTGAGCGCTAGCTTTTTATTTTGCCTGTAGGCGAGTCACTTTCTGATGCTTGCCCTTAAGACAAGTAACCAAAGAGGGGGGCACCCAGCCATCACGGCCTGACGGCTCCCTTGCGTTGTTGGCTACGGCCGCTACGCTTAACATCGCTGCGCGAGTTAACCTACGCCGTAACAGACTGCTGCGCAGTCTTAGTTATCAACAAAGTGGGCGTCCATCGAAACTCGCCCTGACAAGCCACACAAAGCATGGCTTGTTGCGGACCTCAAACAGCCGATGGCCGACTACCCCCACTTCGTCTCCGCTACTCAGCGTGATGGAATGGGATTATTCTCATTTAAGTAGCAGTGTGGAAGTTGGAGCAGTAAAAAAGAAATTCATTTTCTTCAAATCGCTAAGGGTTGCAGTCACATGGTGTTCGGGGTCCCCATCTGCCGCGCCGAGCAACGCAGGATTGGCGGGAGATTTCGGCCATCGGCTGTCCGAATCCCACAGCAGCTCATGGTTTGTGTGAGCTACCAGGTTGAGTTTCGATGGCCGCCCGGCAAGCCGAGTAGCGCAGGGAACAAGCGGAAGCTGGGGTGCATTTCTTTTGGTTACTTGTTCTTTGGGCAAGCAAAGAAAAGTAACTCGCCAACAAGGCGAAAAGCAGTAACACTTATTAAAGCACAAACCTAACAATGACTTTATCAAGCCATCCCAACCAGAACCTTAATGCCCCGCCTTCAACCACCGCCCCACCCACGTTTCCGGCATTTCCGTCCCCGTCACCAAGTAATGCAAAGTTTTAATATCATGCATGACAAAACGCTGGATAGATTTCGCCTGGTCCAACCCGCAACACAAAATCGTATCCCCCACCTGCAAGGGCACAGACAACTCAGGTAACAGCATCTTTTGCTCACCACGCACCAGCATCAATGGCACCACCGGCATTTCATGTCGTTGCTGCCCGACCGGGCGCATCATCAAATGTTTGAGCGCAGCCTGTATGCCTTGCTCCATCAGCGCGCATACCGCCACCGCCATGTCGCCGGCAATTGTAATATCCCAGGTATCAGGCACTTGTTCGCCCAGTTTTGAAACGAGTTGTGCAATCACAGCATTGGCCCAGGCGTTACCTTGCTGTCTGGCAGTGACTAAAAAGTCGGCCAGCATCGGCGACACCATATAAGACAAGCAGGTATGCGCAATGACATCGCTGGGCTGCATGGTGATATCGGCATTAAAGTGCTGAAACAGCGGATCGTTATGCCGTTTGTTTTTGCGGATGATGACGAACAGCTTGGGATTCAGTTCTAGTGCCGTCATGACGATAGACAAATTGTTAATATCATTGTCGGTCCCGGCCACGATACCCACCGCATGTTCTACACCGGCCTGCTGCAAAATGTGTGACTCCACGCCACTGCCGATAATACAGTCGTCACATTGCGTGCCTTGTGGGTCTGCCTCAATAATGGTGACATGCATGCCGTCATTTTGCAGGCTGTTGACCACAGACTTGCCAAAGCGGCCAAAGCCACAGGCTATCCAATGCCCCTGTGGTACAGGGGCGGGCGTGGCAATCGCATCCCCCGGGGCGCGGGTCAGCCACTCATGCAACAAATAGGTGCCGAGTGTATTGAGGCGCATGGCCAAATGCTCACCAAAAATATGATAGGGGTTAATAATGCGGTCGGTGCCAAAGGAGGCCATATTGGCGGCAATCACATCATTTTGTACGCGCGCCAGCACCGGCAACTCGGGCTTGATCAATTTCACAGCCACCGAAATCGCCAGGTTGGCATGGTCGTCATCGGTTAGCGCCGCCACACCACGACACATCGGATTTTTAATGCCGGCATACAGCAACACTTCGGCTAACTTGGCATCTGCGCACAAATGCGGGATATAAAACTGGTAATCGGTCATTTCCAGTTCGTTGATACGCTCCGGCGAAATCTCGAGCACCACCACGCGTAATTCGTTTTTATCCAGCGCCCGCACCAGCTCGCCACCGGTTTCGCCATAGCCACAAATCAGGTAAAACGGCTCCATCAGGTTGCGCACATCGCGCTGAAATAGGGCGTTTTTAAAAGCCAGCTTTAATGCGGACTCCTGCAATAGCGCAATAATGGCACCGATGGCGTAGAACCAGGAGATGACTGTGAGGTAAATCGAAAACGTCATCCACAAACGCTGCTGTGTAGTGAACGGGTAGGGGATTTCACCAAAACCAATGGTGGTGGCGGTGTAACTCAGAATATAAAACGCATCAAAAAAATTGTAGCGATAAGGCTGACCATGATTATCCACGCCAGGAATCAGCACAAAACCGATCATGGCGATGGCATAACTGATGATGACCATCAGCAACGGCGCGCGCATGCGCCGCAAAATCAGAAAGATAATCTGATTGAGACTCACGACTGTCTCCGCGCCAACACTAGCGGCGCAAGGTCACGGTTTCGTAAATGAGCAAAATCACAGAAGTGATATTGGCCAGGAAAGCACCACCAGACAATGACACAATGCCGACCATAACCTCGGGCTCAGCGCCTTGACTCCCGGCCACAACCCAGATAATCGCGGCGGCAATCAGCTGTATGTCCGCCACCAGGCTCGTCGCCAGGTGAATCGCGCCAATCTGGGTACGGTCACCAAATTTAAGCACAGTGGCGATGAGGTTCACCACAATCGCCACGTATAACTCGTAATGCAAATGGTGTTGCGGATTATCAATTTCGCCGACAAAAAAACCAAAATTGAGTGTCATGGCTAGAATAATAAAAAAGCCAAAAATCACTTTTTCCAGATTCATTACGTTTCCCCGCGCATTGTTTTATGGCATTCTACCCGATTAAAATTTGTTTACCGCGATGTTTTTTATGTCGAAAAATAGTCTGCCTGCCATGCGTGTTTTGATTACCGGCTCCTCTAGCGGCCTGGGTGCTGCGCTGGCAACAGCCTACGCAGCACAATACGGCGGCCAGTTACAGCTCGCCTTATGCGGTAGAAACGAGACTGCCTTGCAAGCCCTGGCTACGCGTTTAAACCAGCAATATCAGGCCATCTGCGTGACTTATTGTGTAGACGTGCGTGTCGCCGCGCACATGCAATCCATGGCTCAGGACTTTTTACACCGCTTTGGCACCCCGCACATCGTGATCGGTAATGCTGGTGTCAGCCGTGGCACTTTAACCGAATTTGCCGAAGACATTCCGGCGTTTCAAGCCGTGTTTGAAACCAACGTCATGGGCTTAGTGCACACCTTTCAACCCTTAATCGAAGCGATGAAAACGGCCGCCAACCAAGGCGAGCCCGCACAACTGGTCGGTATCGCTAGTGTCGCCGGTATCCGCGGTCTACCAGGCTCGGGCGCCTATAGTGCCAGCAAGGCTGCCGCGATTACCTATCTGGAAAGCCTGCGCGTCGAAATGCAGTTATATGGCATCGCCGTCACCACCATCGCCCCCGGTTATATCCGCACGCCGATGACCGATATAAACACCTACCCGATGCCATTTTTAATGGACGCGGATGTGTTTGCCCACAAAGCCGTGCGCGCCATCGCCGCCCAACGCCGCTTTACCGTGATTCCGTGGCAAATGGGCATCGTCGCCCGCCTGATGCGCTTATTGCCCGCATGCGTGTGGGACTTCATCACGAAAAAAGCCCCGCACAAAGCGAGGCTTTAATCACAACCCTGACGAGATTAGGTCAAGTCTTTAATCGTTTCAGTGGCGCCATTGGTTTTCACCGACGCAATACCATTATCACGCCCAGCTTCCGCAGAATACATCTGGCTAGTGCCAATCACCTGGCTATTGCCTGCCAATAAATTAAAATAAGGGCGGCCATCTTTGGCCGTCAGCTTCTGATAGCGCTCGTCTAAAGGACTGTTTTTCTGCACCGACTCAATGCCGTTTTGTGCCGCTGCTTTAGTGGTGTATTGCTCACTTTTAAGAATCTGCTCGCCGTTGCCCGCCTTCAACGCAAAACTGAACTGACCGTTTGCCTCGCTTTTTGTTAATTCAAACCAACCTGCCATCGCTCGCTCCTCTGTTTATTATCGATAAAGAAATTGTTACAACAAACTCTGGTTCATCTTGCGATTTTTGCGCTTTTTTGTAAAGAATCGCCGTTTTTTAAAAGCGCTTTAAAACCAACGATGTGGACGATTTACAACATCCCTTAACATTCGCCATAAAAAAGCCCATTCAACAGAATGGGCTTTTAAGTTATCGCGTAATGGGTTTGTAGCGAATACGTTTGGGTTTCGCACCTTCTTCACCCAGCCGTTTTTTCTTGTCGGCTTCGTATTCCTGATAGTTGCCGTTAAAGAAGGTCCATTGTGAATCGCCTTCTGCGGCAAGAATATGCGTGGCAATCCTATCCAGGAACCAGCGATCATGCGAGGTAACCAGTACGCAACCGGCAAACTCCAGCAAGGCGTCTTCGAGTGCGCGCAGGGTTTCTACGTCGAGGTCGTTGGAGGGTTCATCCAGCAACAAGACGTTTGCGCCAGAAATCAGCGTTTTGGCCAAGTGCAAACGGCCACGTTCACCGCCTGACAGTTGACCAACCACTTTTTGCTGATCGCCGCCTTTAAAGTTAAAGCGGCCGATATAGGCGCGGCTAGGCATTTCAAATTTGCCTACGCTCAACATATCCAGACCACCAGAAATCGCTTCGAAGACAGTTTTATCGTTATCGAGGCCATCACGGGTCTGGTCTACCGCGGCCAATTTAACGGTTGGGCCGGTGATTATTTCACCGCTATCTGGCTGTTCTTGGCCTTGCAGCATGCGGAACAGGGTCGATTTACCGGCACCGTTCGGGCCGATGACACCTACGATGGCACCAGGAGGGATGCTGAACGATAAATTATCAATCAACAGGCGGTCACCGAAACCTTTGGAGACATTGTTAAACTCAATGACCTGGTTGCCCAAACGCTCACCTGGCGGAATAAAGATTTCCTGGGTTTCGTTACGGCGCTGGTATTCGACGCTGGACATTTCTTCGTAGCGGGCCAAACGCGCTTTGCTCTTGCTTTGGCGCGCTTTTGCACCCTGGCGTACCCATTCCAGCTCTTGCTTCATGGCTTTGCGGTGGGCATCTTCCTGCTTTTGCTCCAGCGCTAAGCGGTCTTCTTTTTGCTCCAGCCAGCTGGAGTAATTGCCTTTCCACGGAATGCCTTCGCCACGGTCCAGCTCCAGAATCCACTCAGCCGCATTATCGAGGAAGTAGCGGTCGTGGGTGACAGCCACGACAGTGCCTGGGAAGCGCACCAGGAACTGCTCCAGCCACTCGACAGACTCTGCATCCAGGTGGTTGGTCGGCTCGTCCAATAACAGCATGTCTGGCTGCGACAACAATAATTTGCATAAGGCTACGCGGCGTTTTTCACCCCCAGACAATGGACCAATCATCGCATCCCACGGCGGCAGACGCAGCGCATCGGCAGCGATTTCCAGCTGTTGCTCGACATCACTGCCACTGGCGGTGAGGATATTTTCGTATTTGGCCTGCTCTTCTGCCAGCTTGTCAAAATCGGCATCCGGCTCGGCATAGGCGGCATAGATTTCTTCGAGCTTTTGCTTGGCTTCCATAATCGCGCCCAGACCTGCTTCGACCTCCTGGCGCACGGTTTTGTCAGGATCCAGCTGCGGCTCTTGCGGCAAATAGCCGATAGACAGATTCGGCTGCCATTGCACTTCGCCTTCGTATTCTTTATCGGCACCGGCCATGATGCGCAACACGGTAGATTTACCAGAACCGTTTAATCCCAGCAGGCCGATTTTGGCGCCAGGAAAAAACGACAAGGAGATATTTTTAATAATTTGCCGCTTGGGCGGCACGATTTTGCTCACGCGGAGCATGGACATCACATATTGGGCCATGACAAATGGGTTCCAGAGTCTTGATCAAAGCGGGTATTTTAACCCAGAGCGCGGCTCAGAAACGGTTTTGTTTTTGCCGCCGATGCACGCGTATAAACGCTGATAAAAAATCTTAAGTACTTCTTTGATGACCTTTACCAAGCCATTGCTGTGATTTCGCGCTGGCTGAAAACGAGTGAAGCAACACATTAATATTGCCGCCATCCAGCCTATGCAGCAACCTCAACCAGGCAAAATCTGCGTTTATCCGCGTGCATCGGTGGCAAAGAGGTTAAAAAACAAAAAGGGCCTGACGGCCCTTTTTGATTTCATCGCAGCTTAAGCGGCCGCGCGCTGTTCAATCAATGTAGGATTGGCTTGCGATTGGGTGCCAATCTCAATTTTGCGCGGCTTTAATGCCTCGGGAATTTCACGCAACAAAGCAATGGTGAGCAAGCCGTTTTCGAGGTGAGCGCCGGTCACTTTGACATGATCGGCCAGTTGGAACTTGTGCTCGAAGTCACGCGTGGCGATACCACGGTGCAAAAAGGTGGTTTCTTGCTCTTTTTTGGCTTTACGGCCGGTCACGCGCAAGGCTTGGTGTTCAGTTTCGATTTCCAGCTCATTCTGCTGGAAACCAGCGACGGCCATCACAATTTTGTAGGCGTTTTCGTCAACCAGTTCGATGTTATAAGGCGGGTAGCTGATGTCGTTTTCGCTACGCTGATTTTCGTTGAGCATTTTGGCTAAACGGTCAAAACCAATCGCGGTTCTATAAAAAGGGCTTAAGTCATAAGTACGCATAAAGTTGATCCTTGTAAAAATAAAGCGATTAACATGAATTTCAGACCTCAAACTGCAAGCATCTGTATGTTTAATATGGGAATACGCTTTATTTTTTCAAGAGCCACACATGCGCTTAAATACCCAAGGCCTCCGTCCAGGCCAGCGCATCCACATGGCATTGGTTAACCTTTTCTGGGTTTAACTGCAGCATGGCCGCCAACTGCACTATCTCCTCACTATTGGCGTCTTCGCAAGCTTCGGTCAATTTGAGGAAAGGCCCAAAAATACCCTCACGCTTGGTCAGCGCATCGACAATCGGCTCTGGTAACTGCAATTTCTCCAGCACGTTTTCCATGGGCACTTTCAGCATGACATCCAACAAGGAAAATACACCCACCACAAACAAATTATCCCGGTCGCGTTTTTCAAAGAAAGGCTCACCTAGCAACTCAGTCAGACGCCCACGGATAATGGAGGTTTTCATCAAGGCAGGCGAGCTGCTGTTATTGCCTGCCGTGACCATCAGCAAGGTTAACCAGCGATACAGCTGGTTACGGCCCAAAATGGTCAAGGCATGATTAATTGACTGCACTTCGCAAGACAGGCCAAAACCAACAGAGTTGATGTACCGCAGCAATTTGTAGCTGAGCGTGGTGTCGCGCTTAAAGCCATTTTCAATGGTTTTATTGTCGGCCTCCTGGCTGACCAGATTGAGTAAATGCAACACACCGTCAAAACTGGGGTTAATGACTTTGCTATTGAGATTCTCAGGTTTGGCGTAAAAATAGCCTTGAAAAAACTGAAAGCCAGCCTCTAGCAAACTGCTAAATTGCGCGTTTTGCTCGACTTTTTCAGCAATCAGCTTGCAGCCGGTACTTTGGTATTTTTTTAGCCAGAGCGTGGCTTGCCCAATCTCTACCTCACGCATGTCCAGCTTGATGTAGTCCGCGTAAGGGATCAGCGCCTCGAGTTGCGGGTGATGTTGCGGGTTATCCAGCGCAATTTTAAATTTGTTTGTTTTGAGCTCACGACAACGCGTAATGATCTCCGGGGTGACATCGACGGTATGCACCACCTCTAAAACTGTTTTTTCTGCTGGCATCAACTCCAGAAACACGCTATTGAGCATGACATGGTCGACGTTGATAAAAGCCAGTTGTTGCCCTAGCAGCCAGTTGTCCTGCATTTCATCAATGGTGGTCGAGAGGATTTTGGCGCAGGTTTGAATATCCTCTTCAAAAGGCGCATTGCCGCCAGGATTATCGTTCCTGAAAAAAAACTCGTAGCCAATGATTTCTTGTTGGCTGTTAACAATCGGCTGGCGGCCGATAATACTGTGTTGCGACGTGGTCATGACGACATTCCTGATTAGCATCCAATAACAGTGTAAGCGAAAAGCACGCGGTTATTCACATGAAAAACCCTAGAAATAATACGGTATCCCTAGAATTGACGGCTTAACAATTTCATTACTCGCGTGATGCGAGCCAGGCACTTGCGCTTTCGGCGCCGGTAGTCTGGCGACCGCCATTAAAAACAACGCCGCCTCGATTCAATTACAAAAACAAACCACCAATACTCAAACTCATCGGCCGATTGATTGCGCCCCACAGCCTTTATCGTAGGCAAATCTTAAATAAAACATACATAAATTTAATAATAGAAATTTATGTGAGAAAAAATAAACGGGCAATTACCGTGATCGCAAACGCTAAACATGCCGCAAGCGGCGATTTAGTCACGGTCAGGCGTTGCCATGTATTTATCTTATTACAAATATCCTGAGAAAACATGAGATTGTTCAACCACCGCTACAAGGTCAAGTGGAGCACCGCATTAAATGCGTTTGTCGTGGTCGCAGAGATCGTGTCAGGCGCTTGCAAATCGCGCTCATCAGGCCGTGTTTGTTCTCAAGCCATACCAAGCGCTAGCCATCAATTATTGAAATATAGCCTGCTGGTGGGCGCGCTGACACTGGCCTTTTACGCCAGGCCATTAGCCGCCAATCCAAGCGGCTTTCATTCGGTTTATGGCCAAACAGAAGTGTCGGTATCCGGCAATACCACCTTGGTGCAACAAAGCTCTGACAAAGCCATTGTCAATTGGGACAGTTTTAATATTAATGCCAATGAACATGTCTCGATTATCCAGCCGCAGGGCGGCATCGCCTTGTATCGCGTCATTGGCCAGGATGCCTCGCGCATTCTGGGCTCATTGTCCGCGACCGGCAGTTTATTTCTGGTGAATCAAAATGGTATTTACTTTGGCCGCAACGCCCAAGTGGATGTGGGCAGTATTGTCGCCTCTACCCTGAATATCAATGATGCAGACTTTTTAAATGCCAACTATCGCTTTAGTGGCACAAGTACTCATGCCGTTGAAAATCTGGGGATCATTAAAACACAAGACGAAGGGTACATCGTTTTGCTGGCCAATACCGTCAGCAACGACGGCCATCTGACCGCGCAACAGGGCAGTGTTGCGCTGGCGGCAGGCAATGAGGCCTATCTGGACTTTTTTGGTAACGGCCTGGTCAAGACCAAGCTGACGGGCGATGCGGTGCATGCAGCGGTCAATCAGTCAGGGACGATTCAAGCCGATGGTGGCAATGTGCAGTTGGCGACGAGTGCACGTGCCGCTGCTATTAATATGCAGGGTGTTATTCAGGCGAATAGCTTGGCCGAAAGAGATGGCAGCATCGTGCTGGAAGGCGGCGACCACGCACAAGTGGCCGTTGGCGGTGAAATGCATGCAAACGGCGCGCAAGGCGGGACAATCGCCGTCACCGGCGAACAGGTTGCGTTGTTCAATGGCACGCACATCGATGTCTCAGGGACAAAAGCGGGCGGCCATCTGTTTATCGGCGGTGGCTTCCAGGGAAAGCAAGCGGATTTGTACAATGCGCGCACCACGTTTGTTGGCGAGCAGGTGACATTGAATGCCAGTGCGGGCGACATCGGTTCAGGTGGTCAGGTGGTGGTGTGGGCAGATGGCTCAACAAAGTTTTTCGGCAACATCATCGCCACCGGCGGCCATTTACAAGGGGCTGGCGGCTTTGCCGAGGTTTCCGGCAAGCAATCTCTGCACTTTGCCGGTCATGTTGATGTCGGCGCGACCAATGGTAAGGCAGGGACCTTATTACTCGATCCAACCAATATCAATTTAGTGAGCGGTGCAAGCGCAAATACCACGGGCTTTAATGCTGGCGTAGACCAGACCGAGGCGTATACCGATGACTCTGGCCTCGATTCCACGTTTAATGTCGCGGCTGGTGGTAGCTTCGCCGGAGTTGCTGCAGGCTCCACCATCGTGCTGCAGGCAACCAATAATATCAACGTCAATGCCCTGTTTGATGTCAACACCGCCACCGGCAAGTCAAATGTTAACCTGGAAATGTACGCGGGCAATCACATCACCATCGCCCCTGGAGCAAGTATGAATGCCTCTGCGTCTGGCACGCTGACCTTAATGGCGGACACAAGCGCAGGAAACACGCATGATGGCGCGGGCGACTTGATCATAAATGGCAACATCAAATATGGTAGTGGCGCCTTGACCTTGTATGGAGCCAATATCAAAAGTACCAATAACGCCAATATCCTGGCGGGATTTCATCTGACGCAAGGCGGCACCATAGGCGCACTCTCGGCGACGACGGCAAGCACCGGCAGTTTTAACCTTGGTAGTGGATCCATCACTACCGTGCTCGCTGGGGCAAATGCGAACCATGGCGGCAGCGTGACCATTAATGCTGGGGCTATTGTGGTCAACGCGATCAACACCTCGGGATCGCTCTCTAATACCAATACCGTGACACAAAATGGCGGCAACGCGGGCAATCTGTCCTTAACCGCGACCAATGGCAGTGTATCTGTGAGTAACTTGAGCGCAAATGGCTCCAATGCCTATGGCGCAGCGCCAGGCAAAGCCGGCAATATCAGCATCAGCGCGACGAACGGCATCACAACCTCCAGCATCTCTATGCTAGGGGGCAATGCATTGGCCAGCAGCGGAGTGCCTTCAAACACTCTGGCTGGCGGTAGCGCCGCTAGCCTGACCATTAGCAACACCACCGCTGGCAATGTCTCGCTGGGCGCGGTGAGCAATCAGGCAGGCGCGAATGGCATCGCCAGCACGGGCAGCCCGAGTGCGGGCAGTGTGACTGTTTCTAATACCGTTGGCAATGTCACGGTCACCTCTATCAATACTGCTGGCAATATCAACACGGTCGGCGGCAATGTCTCCGTCACCGCCACGGGCGCGGTCAATATCGCCACCATCAATACCAGCGGCGGCACTGCAGTGAACATTGCAGGCCCGAAAAACGCAGGCACCATCACCTTGTCTGGCAGCGCCATCACCACCACCCAGCTCACGGCCACAGGCGGTGCAGCAGCCAGTGGCAATACCAATGGTGGTGCAGGGGGGGCGGTTAATCTCACCGCGAGCACAAGCACGGGGATTCAGTTTAATAGCATGAATAGCAGTGGCGGCAATAAGTCAGGCACGGGCACAGGCGGCACGGGTGGCGCCGTGACCTTGAATGGCAGTGCCTATGCCGATGGTGTGAGCAGCGCAATCACCGCCTTGAGTGGCAACGCTGGCAGCAGTGGGACCGGGGGTGCCATTACTTTTAATGGCACGCTGAACTCGGCATCCGCAAACTACAGCGATCTCACTTTAAATACTAACGGCAAAACGGTGTTTACCCAAAATGTAGGCACACTCAAACAACTCAACGCTTTAACAACAGACGCACTTGGCAGCACCGAGGTCAATGGTGTCAACTTTGTCACGACCTTAAAAGATCAAACTTACAACGATGCCTTAACAGTAAAGACCGTGGGCCCGACCTTCAGGACCACCGCCAACGGCAACGTTTTTATCAATGGCACCCTGAACTCCAATAGCACGGCCTGCTGTGTGACGGTTAACTTTAACGTCGGGGGCGGCATATACCTGAACTCAGCGGTGGGGAATGTGTCGCAGCTTTACTCACTGAACACCGGCAGCATGGGCACGACCTATATCGCGAACGGGTTAGCGATCAAAACACAGTTAGCGCAAACCTATGGCAACAATGTCATCTTTGCAGGCGATGCCAGTATATCCTCAGCCCAAGGCGGTGCAATCACCTTTGCAAATACGGTCACTTCGCCTGGTACACTGACGGTCTCAAGCCAGGCAGGCAGCTTCAGCGCAACCAATACCAATAACGACTTTAATAGCATCAATTTCACTACGGCTGGCAATGTCAATGTATACGATAAAAACGCACTCAGCCTCAGTGCCGCCGCCGCTAACGGCTACTTTCGTGTCAACACGGTCAACGACCTCAATGTGATCGGCGATATTCGTACCATCAATAGTAGTTTTGACACCAGCTTAACCTCCGGCAATGGCAATATCGTGCTGGCAGCCAACCTGATTGCCAATAAAAATTCGTCTATCAATTTAAACAGTACAAACCTCATTCGTAATGCCGGAAACATCACCACCAATGGCGGCAATGTCAGCATCGTCGCCCAAAACCAAGTGAGTTTTCTGGGCAGCATCAGCACTTCAGGCACACTTGACACGACAACCGGTGTCTCTGCAGACGGCGGTCACGTCCACATTGACGCACAAGATATCAATCTCGCCGCCATCACAACCAAGTCCAACACATCATCAGCCACCTTGGCTGGTGTTAAAGCGGGCGACAGCGGCAACGTGAACATCAATGCCACGGGCATGGTGGTGACTGGCGCAATCAATACTGCGGGCGCCAACACCGCCTCTGACAATTCCACGGTTGGCAAGGGCGGCGCAGTGACGATCAATGCCATCAATGGCGTCAGCCTGGGGGCGATTACCAGCGGCGGCGGCGCAGCAAACGGCCTCTCGTCAATCACACAAAATGGGGGCGATGTCTCAATCAGCAATCATGGCACAGGGGCTATCTCACTGAGCACTGTCAATACAGCCAATAGCACAGGTACATCCAACAACTACACCGCAGTCAGGTCAGGCAATGTGTCTATAGTGAATACGGCAGGCGATATTACCCTGACAGGCGCAACCACCGCCTACGGCGGGAAAAACGCGGCTGGCGGCGATGTCTCTATTCAGGCATCAGGCATTATCATCGCAAACAGCATCAATAGTGCAGGTGCCACCGTGACAGATGGCAGCGGCATGCGTGGTGGCAATATCACGCTGAGCGCAGGCAATAAAATTACCGTATCCTCGCTGTCGGCGAACGGTAGTCAAGCGAATGGGGCTGACGGCAACGGCGGGCTGGGCGGGAGTATTGTGGTGTCTGCAGCGCAAATCTACGGCACCACGATGAGGACCTACGGTGGCAATGCCACCGGCACGGGCGCCGGGGGGAATGGCGGTGACATCACTGTCAACGGTGATTTTTTTATCAGTTCCAATACCGATATCAATAGCAATGCTGGCACCGGCGCAATATCGGCGACAGCTGGGCTGATTAGCATTCATGGTGATATCAACACCGCTAACGCAAATAACTATCAACTCGCTTTTAATACCAGCGGCATCATCAATATTGACGGCTCGATTGGCAATTTGGACCCCATATACAGACTGACGACCAATACAGGTTCGATGTTAAATCTCGGCGGAGAGACGTTTTATGTGGATGGGTTAGTGGCTTTAAATGGCGGCCTGACCCTCAGCGCGCCTACCGTGGAGGTAAGTACATTTGGGATTGACCATTTCACGGTCAGCGGTGTGGTCGACGCAAAAAATACTGTGGTCAATGCCAATGTCGGTGCCAGATCATTCACTGCTAACAACCTGCAAAATGATTTTAAAGAGGTTAATTTTACCAACGCGGGCACAGTCACACTCAATGATCAAAACGATTTAAATTTTTCTGCACGAAATGCTAACGCGATAACCGTTATAGCAGCGTGTAATTTACAAACCAGTGGTGAGATTACGTCAAACGCCACCAGTGGCAGCGTGCGTTTATATGCGGGTAATGATTTGAACATTGCCCATGCCGTCTCGGTGCACGGCAGCAGCAACCTTATCCTGCGCTCAGACGTTAACTATGATCCAGTGTTGGCACCGATGAATGGCGTAGGCGATACCCACATCACGGCCAACGTTTCGGCCGATAATGGCCAAATCAATGCCGGCGGCGCCAATCTGTATCAATCGCAAGGCGTCGTCAGTACGCAGGGCGGGCTGGTGGCGACCTACGCCAATAACATCAGCCTCGCCAGTTTTACCGCAGGTGGCAACGTACAGCTGACGGCACAATCTGGCAATATGACAGCGTCAGGTAGCGTGTCTGATGCTGCCAGCGCGTTACTTTTATCTGGTAAAGATATCCAGCTGACCGGTGAGTATGCAAGTACAGCCGTCGTCGATGCTACCGGCACCGCAGCGGTACAAGGGATTTTTCATCAAGGCCTGACGATTACCTCGACTGGCGATACCGCGCTGACTGACACCACGGTGTCTGGCCTGCTGGACATACATAGCGCGGGCCAAGCGCAGATTTTAAATAGCACGCTTGAAGAGGTCACTGTGCACGCCGCCATGGACTTGAACTACCAGGCGACAGCCAGCGGCAATGTGGTGTTAACGGGCGAGCAAAATGTCACGCTCGCCGGGAGCGCTCTGAGCTGGTATGCCACCTCGCAGCAAGACCTGCGGCTGGCAGGGGATGTGATCAGCCATGCAGCCAGCGAGACGGCGATCGTACTGACGGTTGGCGGTAACGTTGAGAATATCGACAACCATGCCTTGCAGGCAGACAATGCTGGCCATTGGAAAATCTATGCAGACCATCGGCAAGACCAGCAGTTTGGGCGTGCGATCAATGCCAGTTATGATTTTATTGATTATGGAAAATCACCAGGCGACACACTGAGCAGCAACCAAAATGGGTTGATATTTAGCGAACAGCCCGAAGTCGTGATGACCTTTGCCGGCAATATCAACAAAGTCTATGACGGCAACAATCAATTACCGGCCACCCCGTATCAGCACACGACGACAGGAATTTTTAACGGCGATAGCATCACATCAGCAACGGTGGACGTGCATTACGACAGCCCGACTATCGGCTCAAAAGTCGTAGAGCTCAGCTATACGCCGATGGGGTTTGTCACGGACACTGGCAAACCGGTGTTTGGCTATCGTTACAGCGTTTTCAATCACTTATCTGGTGACATTGTTCCGCCAATCAACCATGCTGAGCCAACCACCGTCATGCCGCTCACAGACTTTTATATCAACCCTTACTTGCATCACGGGTTTACTAGCACCATTACGGCAAATGGCGCCAGTGGCGGCTACAGTCTGCAGCCGCCATTTTTTGCTGGCCGTCTCTCCTATCATGAGGACGAATTAACCAGGTTAACAAGCCGTTGGCGCCAGCAAGAAAAATAAAAGCCGGGGATTACCCGGCTGATAAATCAAAATAGAGTTTGGTCATAAACTCCATATAAGTCTTTGATTCTTCGTTGCCCGCTTACAATGCGTAAAAAATAGAGTTTGGTCCTAAACTTTCATTCGGTGATTTTATACATTAATAACTCAATAATAGAGTTTGGTCATAAAAATCATTACGCTGAGAAATAAGGAAAATATGCACTACTTTTGCATATGAAGGTTATTGCTGGAACAATTTGAGTTTCAAAGCCAGCTTATAAGCTCTGAACATGGATTTACTTGAAAAAGACTGATTATCCCTTGGACTGATTAATTTGGGGAATCTATCGAAAGAACACTTATTCTGAAGTTCCACCTCTATCTCATGACTCCAATGACCATTGTTATCTACTAAACCATCAAGCACCTGTTTAATTGCTGTCTCCATTTCAATCATGGGCAGCTGCTCTCTGAAAGAAACTGCTAACAATGAAAGTGCGTACCCGCCTGAATGATCGACATCAAGAATACAAATAGGCGGTTCGACTGGAGATTCAACAATAGCAATGGCTGCCAATCTTGGGTCACGGCCATGCGTAGAGAATGACTTACCTGATTTGAGCCGACTATAAGATAAAGAGAAATTTCTGTCAGGTACGAGCGCAGCCATATTATGGATAACGTCAGCAACACAGGCCAAGTCGCCGCTATTTGTTTCAGTCTCTGGAGTTAATAACATAAATTCAACTGGAGGTAGTTTGGCATAGCTTGAAACATCTCCAGCAGAAACATGAACTACCTTTTTGACTACTTGTGGTTTCGGCCTTTCTAATTTCTTAAATGGTTCTTTTGGCGATTGCTCTTTTGGTTCAAGATAGGGCTGCCGATTAATCTTAATCTTGTTTTCAAAACTGACTCGTTTTAAACCATTGCTCAGTATCTGAGGATTATTGCTCGCAGTTGTACCGTAGCCATTGGTATCAAGCTTATGCTCAAGTTCGTATTTTTGAGGTTGGTTGTTTTCATCTGGATCAGTATCGATTTTGGCATGGGTGCCGGGTGTGAAAGTGCTATTCCCAAATTTCACTGTTTGTTTCAAAGATGGATGTGTGAGCGTTAAGCTTTTACATGGCTGAACCTTGCCACTCATCAGATAGATTTCTAAGACCAATATTTGATTGCCATCTCTGACAGCTCTGAATTCACATCTGGAATTTTTAATACTTGGGGGAATGAAGGACAAGTAATCATTGCCACAGCTATGGGAATACACACTATCCCAGGATTTTCGACCGGCAGGGTCAACAGCTATCCAAGAAAACTCTTCCGCAAACCGATTGGATATCGCTTTCAGTGGCATCTCATCAGCAAAGTCGATTTGCAATTCATCATAATAGCCGGGGTGAATAGGTCTATACAGTGTCAACAGACCGCTATCGCGCATCATGGCGTTTGCCATCGTTCTATTATGTGCAAACAAATATCTGATTAATTCCACGGTGGGGATTGATATCTCAAGTTCATTGACTCTATATTTGAACAGGCGCTGTATTCCAGTCGTCTGAGAGTGAAATGTATAAAGGGAAGTTGGTATATCAGCTGTAGTAATTTCCTCATAATCTGCAAGGTCAGAAATCACGCAGGTTTCAGGCTTCCCCCTATGCGATAAATGTAGCAATCTGCCTTCCTGGTAATACTGGCCTATGGTCAGAATCGGCATCATACCGATGGGTTGTCGGCACATATTGAAACTACCAGACTCCACACCGCGCAATACAGGCCTGATGAAGCACGCCGACTCATCATTGAATTCAGTACCCACGATCCAATAAAGCTCCTGAATTTCCTGATTGATGTTGAAATCATGAATGACGATATCTCTCATAGATGTCATCCATTCAATGCAAATATGCACTCAGTTTGGGCTGAGCATACTTGAATGCATCATGTCTGATGCCGGCCAGCCTCGTTACATGGGAGGGGAACAGCGCTTGCCTGTTTTGCTGAAGCTGCTTGATTGCCCAAACCATTCTTCTGAATCTGAATTCGGCATGAGATTCAATTGCAGCGCTCAGGTATTTAGTAGTCAGGGGTAATTTGTGTTTACGTCTACCTATCCAATGTGGTCTTTGCAATCCACGCTCAATGACTGCAAGCGTGACTTTGATTGGTGGCGCAATTTTACGAATGCGTCTGACTTCATTTACAACAGCTTGTTTTAGGTCTTTATCGATCTTGTCCCAATCAAGTTTGGCAGAGATTGTGTTTTTCAGATTTTCTTCATTAGTGACTTCGATATTAGTCCGTTTAGCCTGATGGCAATAACGGCCAATTTGTAGTTTCATTTGCCATGGATGGCGAATATCCAAGTCATTAGCCAGTTTCACAACAGTTTTAGGATCTAACTTTAAAAGCTGTGAAATGTTTCTGAGAGATAATCCTTCAAGAATATATTGAATGAGTTTAGGTTTAAGTAATGGGCCATAGTGCTGAAACCGATTGGGGCCTACCTCACCAGAGTCATGGTTAAACCAGCGAGTAAATACATAACCACAACTACACTCGAATACGGCAACATGATGGTCAAAATTTGCATGGACACTGTATTTTTGAATGGAAGGCTTTCCTACATGTTCAGCCAGAGGATTTGTGCAAACCCATGGTCCGTTCCCAAATGGTAAATATTGCGGCTGATTATCCAGAAACTCTTGCAGTAGGAGATGGTGCAATGGATGAAATGCATGGCGATGCTTTCTTGCCATAGGTGAGAGCCATTTCAATTTCGATATTTCAGAAAACGCTGGAACATTCATGAACACTTCGGCATAGTAGTCTTGGACAGCTTGATAAAGGCGCTTTAGTTTTACATGCCTATCTGTAATGGCATATCCAGTATCTTCAAGCTTACGTCTGTAATAGCTAGTCCATTCTCCATGTGATTTACAGGCATGCTTGTCATCTATTATTAAGGCACTTCGATTAGCCAAACCAACCAGCTTATTTAACGCTGAAGGACTGGCAGTGTCATTAACCAACCTTGTTTCAGCCGAGACTAAGCAATACTCAGGGTCAGCCGCATAATATGCGTGCCTACTACCAAGCCGGATATCAATGGTGCTTTGATATAAAGACTGATGATGTTCCCGGCAAACCACCACGGAAGGAAGTTGAAATTCACGCTTCCAGTAAAGTTCACCGTATGCTTTCAGCATGTCTAAGTTACAGGCTGGACAAAATCTTAACCGGGTGACACGATTCTGGACTTCACCCGCTTTACTAGACGATTATCAGGTTCCAATCTGTAATTTTTCAAACTCCATTGGACTCAGCTGATTGAGATGGCTGTGACGCCGTTTTCGATTGTAAAACACTTCGATATATTCAAATATCTCTGATTTAGCTTCCTCTCTTGATGCATAGATTTTTCGCTTCA